>Ga0075751_12_pt1 | contig 523313 bp, 524 predicted proteins | sample RifGroB1_FD_67818 | JGI IMG/M metagenome (GOLD analysis project Ga0075751, IMG submission 67818) | Microgenomates (Pacebacteria) bacterium GW2011_GWB1_47_8
TAAGGGTGTGCAGTTGAAGAAACTGCAAGATGAGTTAGAAACCTCCTACGAATCTCTCCCACTGGCAACAAAACGAGAAGATTTAGTGCACGGCGAAGGCAATCCGGAGGCGGAGATTTTTATGATTGGTGAGGGACCAGGGTACTACGAGGCAGTCCAGCGCCGACCGTTTGTCGGCCGCTCTGGGCAATTGTTGCGGCGAAGTTTGCAGGAAATTGGTCTCTCGCCGGAAACGACCTGGATCACCAATATTATCAAGGTTCGACCGCCGGAAAATCGTGACCCGACGGTGGAGGAGATCGAGGCTTTTCGACCGTCACTCAATCAGGAATTGGAGATCATTAAACCGCTGTTGATCGTCACCCTCGGGCGTTTTAGTCTGGCCAAGTTTTTGCCTGATGTGCGAATCTCCCAAGTACACGGGCGGCTGCATAAGGTAAACTGGGAAGGCAGACTCGTTTTTGTGTTGCCGATGTATCACCCGGCCGCCGCCTTGCGCGGCACGCGAGTGATGGAATCGTTTAAAGAAGACTTGAAAAAGTTGCCCAAGATTCTGGAGTGGGCACGAGAGCAGAAAGAAGTGTGGCAGTTAAAGGGTGATGTGCAAGAAGCTTTGTTTTAAAAAGCGACAGCAACTTTATTTTGAAAAATAGTATTAATTACAAGCAATAGAAGGATTTTTATTTCATGAATCAATTAAAAATTGTACCGATTGGGGGCTTGGGTAAAGTCACCCAAAACATGTATTTGTATGAGTATGCAGATGAAATGCTGATGGTGGATTGCGGCATTGGTTTCCCGGACGAGTATATGCCGGGGGTCGATACGCTGATCCCAGATACCAGTTATTTGCACGAGCAGCTCAAGAACGGTAAAGAATTAGTTGGCATTGCCCTGACCCATGGTCATGAAGACCACATGGGTGCCTTGCCGTATATTTTGCCGGAGCTCAAGGAAATGCCGCCGATCTGGGGATCTGAGCTGACGGTGGCCTTTGCCCAGAAAAAATTAACTGACCAAAAAGTTGACGTCTTTATCAATACATTTAAAGATCACCAGAAAGTTACGTTTGGTCAGCACTTCCAAGTGATGTCGATCGCGGTGACCCACTCCGTGCCGGACACCAAACACTTAGTGATTGATACACCAGAGGGGGTGGTGTATCACGGTTCGGATTTCAAATTAGATGATCATCCACTCGACGGCGTAAAAACTGACCTGGCGGCGATGAAGACGCTGGGGAACCAAGGCATTTTGGTGGCGCTGGTTGATAGTTTACGTTCAGAACAACTCGAGCACTCGGCGTCAGAAACCACGGTCGGGCCGGAACTGGAAAAACTAATGCGCCACACCAAGGGTAAGTTCATTGTGACCTTAATGAGTTCTCATATTCATCGGATCCAGCAGATCGTGGACTCGGCGGTGCGGCTCGGTCGCAAGGTAGTCTTCATTGGCCGCTCGGTGGAACAAAATGTGGAAATCGCCAGCAGTCTCAAGAAACTCCATATCCCCAGAGGCACGATGATCGATAAGCGGGACGTGAGTAAAGTGAAGGATAAAAATTTGTGTGTGGTGATCGCCGGCAGCCAAGGCCAAGAAGGTTCGTCATTGATCCGCGCCATTTACGGTGAGCACCGCCAAATTCAAGTCTTGCCGGATGATAAAGTGGTCTTTTCTGCCAATGTCATTCCAGGCAACGAAATTCCGTACTATCGGGCGATTAACCAGTTGGCCGGCAACGGAGTCAATGTCATTTATCCGGATGTGAATCCGCTGCTGCACCAATCTGGCCACGCCAGTGCGGCCGAACAGCGCGAGGTAGTGAAACTGCTTAATGCCAAATATGTCATGCCGATCGGCGGCGAAGACCGGCATCGGGCCAAGTTTCGCGAGTACGTTAGCCAGTCGCTGGGGTACACCAAAGAGCGCACACTGACCCCGAAAGTCGGTGAAATTCTGGGTTTCCATGAGGGAACTGTGAAAGTGGTGGAGACGATTCCAATCCGGCCGCGCACGGTCGATGGACTTGGGATTGGCGATGTTGGCCGCGTCGTACTATCTGACCGATTATTAATGTCACAAGAGGGGATGATCGTCTTGATTCTGCCGCGCATCAAGGGCAAGTTTGATTTCAAGAAAATCCAAGTGGTGTCCAAAGGCTTTGTTTTTATCGAGGAAGCTCAGGAAGTGGTGGACTTTATTAAGGAGCAAACCGCGGAGACAGTGCATCATATGGGCAAACATAAGAGAAATGATGGGGCTCTACGGGCGGAATTAGAGAAACGCTTGGGTAAAAAACTCTACAAAATTATCCGCCGTGAGCCGATGATTATCCCGGTGATCTTGGATATCTAGGTGGATACCCTTGTTGGCGAAAATGACTCCTTAAATTTGCACTGCATTTGCAGTGTAAATATTGGGTGTCACTTTTAGAGAAGAGAGTATATCAACCACTATTTTCTTAAAGGAAACTCGACGAGCGATGTGTTATATTCTTACCAGGGGAAATTCCCTGGAGTTTGTTATTAAGTCCACTCCTTGACTTTGCCCATAAAATATCCTATAACTTTTTTATCGAAGCTATGGCCAGACGACGCAGACGCCGCAACAAGCCCGATTTAAAACTGACTATCCCGCCGGAAACAATGTATTCAGTGACGGGTGTGTTCTTAATCGTCTTGGGTTTTCTGACGATGGTCTCGTTTGCTGGTCAAGGGACGCTGCTGGCACCTTTGAGCGCTTGGTTGAGCATCCGGTTTGGCTTGAGCATGCTGTTTTTCCCGTTTGTCTTAATGTCGGCGGGGTTAGCGATGCTCAAAACCAAATGGATTTGGTCCAAACCCAATGTTTTACTGGGCACCTTGCTTTTGATGTTGGCCTTTTTAGTAATTGGCAGGACCGGTGCCTGGGGGAAAGAGTTGTACCAAACGCTGGCGACGCTGATTTCTCCCGCTGGGACTTATTTGTCGTTTGTCGCCATGGCCGTGGTTGGGTTTTTAGTGATGACGCAGTGGTCGGTCGGTGAATTGTTGCAGGTTTTGGCTCAGTGGCGTCAACCGGCCGCACAGGAAGGTCAGGCCGATTTGTTTTCAGAACAAAAAAAGGGCTTCCATTTGCCTCAATTGCCAATGTTCGGTTTGGGTAAAAAAGGTGGCGCACCGGCGAGAGACGAACAGAGTTTTGAGGAAAAAGTGGCCGCTGCCCCTGTTCAAGCAAAACCGGAAAAGTTGCCGGTGGAAGGCAAAAATTTACTACGCGAAGATGCAACAACACTGCCGGCCCGCGCGCCCATGGTTTGGAATTATCCTGATCTGTCACTACTTTCTGATAAACCGGGCGGTAAGGCTCAGCGCGGCGATGTGAAAATGAATGCCCAGATTATTGAAAACACCTTGGAGTCGTTTGGCCTTCGCGCCAACGTGGCCGATGTTAATTACGGTCCGGCCGTGACGCAGTACGCCTTGAATATTACGAAGGGGACAAGGTTGTCAAAGATCACCAGTCTTTCGACTGACTTAGCCTTGGCTCTCGCCGCCCCTACTGGTCAGATCCGGATTGAGGCGCCGATTGCCGGTAAGTCACTGGTGGGAATTGAGGTACCAAATCACTCGGCTGAGTTTGTCACCCTCAAAGAAATGCTCTCGTCTAAGGTCATGAAAAAACACCCGTCGAAATTGGCGGTTGCCCTTGGCATTGACGTGACCGGCAATCCAATTATTGCCGATATCGCCAGTATGCCCCACGTGCTGATTGCTGGTGCCACTGGTTCTGGGAAATCGGTGGCGATTAACGCCTTTATGAGCTCGATTTTGTTCCGCGCCAGTCCGGCCGAAGTGAAGTTTATTTTGGTTGATCCTAAGCGGGTGGAGTTGACGGCGTATAACGATATTCCCCACTTATTAACCCCAGTGATTGTCGAGCCCAACAAAGTGGTGTCGGCGCTCAAATGGGCGGTCAACCAGATGGAAGTGCGCTACAAGCAATTGGCTGAAGTGGGTGTCAAAAATATTGATGCCTACAACGAATTGGCCGGCTTAGTGGCGATGCCCAATATCTTGATTGTGATCGATGAGTTGGCTGACGTGATGTTGTTTTCACCGGCTGAAGTAGAAGAAAGTGTGACGCGGATTGCCCAAATGGCCCGGGCGGTGGGTATTCACTTGGTGCTCTCCACTCAACGGCCGTCAGTTGACGTCATTACTGGTTTAATCAAAGCCAATATTCCCTGTCGCATCGCCTTTAATGTGTCTTCTCAAACCGACTCGCGGGTGATTTTGGATGGGCCTGGAGCCGAGAAATTGCTGGGTCGCGGCGATATGTTGTATCTGCCGCCGGACCGGGCGAAACCGATTCGTATCCAGGGCACCTTCATTTCTGACCGCGAGACCCGCGCGCTGACGGAATTCTTGCGCTCACAAGGCCAGAAGCCGGAATATGAAGAGGAGATCACGACAAAGTTTAAGGCTGGTATGGTGACTGGTGGTTCTGGCGGCGCGGCCGGTGAGGATCGCGACCCGAAGTTTACTGAGGCGGCTGAGTTGTTCTCCCGCTATGATAAAGCTTCTGCCTCGCTCATTCAGCGTCGACTCTCGGTCGGCTACGCCCGCGCCGCCCGCATGCTGGATCAGCTCTACGCCGCCGGCATGATCGGTCCACCAGACGGTAGCAAACCCCGCGACGTCAACATCCAAAAGATTCAGGAGTATTTAATGAGTCTGCAGAGCCAAACCCAAACATAACTTCACCGTTTCTCCAGAGTGACTCCTGGTTTACAATGGTTGAATGATTGACTCACCATTGGTTGTTCATAACCTCACCAAGATTTTTCCACCGGAAAAAAAGGGTGGTCGGCCGTTTACGGCTGTCGACGATATTTCTTTCAAATTAAGAGAAGGCCAAATTCTTGGGTTATTGGGTCCTAATGGTGCTGGTAAATCAACGACGATCTCGATGTTACTGGGCACTTTATCGCCGACTTTCGGCTCGATTCGCTATTTCGACAAAGACTTTGCCAAACACAAAAGTGAATCGCTCCAGCACGTGACGTTTGCGAGCACCTATATCAAAATGCCTTGGCGACTGACGGTGTGGGAAAACCTGAAGATTTATGGCACGCTCTATGATGTGCAGGGCAAAGTTTTTGATCAGCGGATGGAGCGCTTTTTGAACTTTTTTGGGGTTTGGCAGCAACGGCACAAAACTATGAATTTACTGTCAGCTGGCCAGGTTACCCGCATCATGTTGGCTAAAGCCTTTCTCCCGTACCCAAAAATCGTGTTGTTGGACGAGCCTACTGCCTCATTAGACCCAGACATTGCCCATCAAGTCAGAGAGTTTGTGAAACTGCAGCGCCAAGAGTACGGGGTGAGTATTCTTTACACTTCACACAACATGGAGGAAGTGACTGATGTGTGTGATGAAGTGATGTTTTTGAAGCACGGTCAAATTGTCGCTGTTGATAAGCCGCTCAATTTAGCTCGCTCAGTAAAGACCGCCCGCATGCGTTTGTTAGTGAAAGACGGTTTGAAACGGACACAAAAATTTGCCAAGGCCCAAGCACTGCCAGTCTCGATTGAAGGCAGGGAGGTGATTATTGAAATTGATGAACAGGCTATTGCTCAGTTTTTGGAGAAATTGGCAGCCGAAAAGATTTCATATTCACAGATCGCGGTCGATAAGCCGACTTTGGAAGATTACTTTTTACAGATGAGTAAGGATTAAGATGAAACTCCACCGCATCAAAGCTCTATTCTTGCGCCACCTCTATCCGCTAAAACGCGACTTCGACCTCTTATCTGACATGCTTTACTGGCCGCTCGTCGACACCCTCTTGTGGGGGATTACCAGCCAATGGCTGTCGGAAGCTTCAGGTCAAGCCAGCATTGCGCTCGCTATCCTGATGGCGCTCTTGCTTTGGAACATCATCTGGCGCGCTCAATCGGAAGTGTCACGCAACTTGATTGATGAAATTTGGAACAATAACTTGGTCAATATTTTTTCGACGCCGCTCATGGTGAGAGAATGGTTGTTTTCGGTGATGTCGCTGTCAGTCTTAAAAACAATTTTTACGCTCTCGGTTATTACCACGGTCGTGGTCGGCATGTGGTCAGCAAACATTCTGTTTTTCGGTTGGTGGTTGATTCCGTTTATTTTGGCAATGGTGACGACTGGTTGGTGGGTGGGCTTTCTCTCAGCCGGTATTATCTTGCGCTACGGGCCAAAGATGCAGACAGTAGTCTGGACGTTGCCCGGGATGCTGTTGCCGTTCAGCGCGGTCTTTTTCCCGCTAGAGCGATTTCCAGAAGCATTGCAGTACGTCAGCCGGATAGTGCCAACAACTTATATCTTTGAAACGATGCGGACTATTGCTGCCGGCGGCGCGGTCGACTGGGGAACACTCTCGATGAGTTTTGTTTTTAACTTTTTATACCTCGGTCTGGCGCTGTGGTACTTTGTCAGCAGTTTCCGCTACAGCACGAAATTAGGATTGGGGAGATTTAATTAAGTTATAATTTAATTCATGAATAGTTTCGAAGTCTACCAAGACCCTGATGGTCAAGCCCAGTTTTATTTTTCTCATTCCGATAAACAATTTACGACTGGCGTTCTTGTGCTCCACCCTGGTAAAGAGTTGGCGAAGCACAATCGACCACTGGCGGTGGAGAATTTAATTCAAATTGCTGGCAAATGTGTCATGAAAGTTTATAGTTCTGAAACAGAATATGAAAATAAAGCATTAAAAGTTGGAGATTCGTTGAGTATGGCTAAAGGTGTTTATCATATTCACTCAAATCCATTCCAAGAAATCTCGGTAACTTTTTTTAAGGCAGAAGGGGACATTACAAAAATAATGGACAATTTAAGAAAAGCTTTAGTAAAAATTAAATAGCTTACTTTTCTTAATAAAGCCTAGTAGTATACTGTTATTAGTAAAAATAAAGGGTTGAGATGGCAGAAAAAGACCAAGAGCAAACTCAAGATCAAGATAGAAAATCGAGATTTAAAGAACTCCTGTCTTCTGTAGAAGAACTAGCAACAGAAATTGGTTTTGGTGAGTATGAGATTCTTGAGGAACATCGAGGAATAAGTCCGGCTGTTGATCGGGCGTTGGATCGTGGCATCACAGATGTCACCATTAAACATCTCGTTAGCAGTAACGCTGGTTTAAGAATCAGAACAAATGATAGGGGTTACGGAGCAAAAGCAGATTTTATAATTAGGCTGGAAAAGGGAGAGCATGAGAAGTACCTGGCTGGAGCTGGCGGGGGGATGCCCGGGAAAACAAGTCATGGTTTTATATGGTTGGGGGAACCGCGTCAGTTTGGTGCGGAAGAAATCTGGAATGATGTGGAGTTGTTAGATGTTTTGGCAGATACGGTTGAAGCTTTGACGGCTGCCTATGACGTAAAAAGAGCCACTAGAAAAATGGCACAAACTAACGTTCAAGAAACTCAACCTGCTGGATAAAAGCATTGTCGATATAAAAAATGTGGAGATGGGGGGTAATGAACCCCCGTCCGATAATCGTTTCCTAGCCAACCTCTACAGACATAGAATGCTTTTGGTATTACCTCAGAGGGAAACATTCCAACCCGGTTGAGGCAACCGATACTAATCTTTCATCAAACGTCGTATCAATCGTTTGATGGCATACTGATTGTTTTTTCACCCAGAGTGTCCCATCAGTAAGAAAACCTCTCTGAATGCCTATTTAAGCGTAAGCTAAAACAGGTGAAGCAAACAATGATTGAGCGAACTCAATCATGCCTGCGACTTTGCTGCGCAATGAATTGGCAGTTAAATTTGTAGCCCTGTTTGATGTCTTTTGGCCAAAGACAGTCTGCAGTTGGTAAAGAGCGATTACGTCGATGCAATGCATCCCCGTAGGTCATGTATTATACGTTCTCTCCAGGCGAAACACAAGTTGTGCTTGCGCTGGTCTAATGAGTCTGTATAATTTCCTCTTATAAAAGAGTTGCGAGGGCACCTGGTTGCTTTCGCTCCCAAGTAACGAACTCCGCCTAGGCGTGGGGGGACACCAAGCTGAGCAGAAAGTAAGCAGGTGCTCTTTTTTATTAAAAAATGTCGAAAAACTATCATCACGAGCTGAGTGTCAGTGGAAGTGAAGTAGAGCGCCGTCCACAAGTTATTTTTGGCACAAAAAAACAAGAACCGATTATTCTGGCGTATCAGTTGCTGGGTTTAACCCATTTTGAGCGTCGGGATCCAGAACAACCTCATTGGGCTCTTGCCCATCAAAATGAAAGTACATCCGCTGATTCGGCGGCAGTGGTGGTCGAAAAAATGAGAAGAATCGAGCAAGGTTTAATAAGGGAAGGCTCGGAGCATAAAATACCGATTGTAGCTTCAGATGTGACTTTTCACCTCAACGGCGAACTGTTGCACCAAATTATCCGTAGTCCCGAGGACAAAGCGAGATTTAGGGAACAACCTTGGGAGTTGGAAAAGATCAGGTTAACCCTGGTGGAAAAGTATGCTGGCCCGTTTGAGGCTGTTTGGCAGGTGGTGTTTGGCATGATGGACGAAAACAAAGAAATTAAGCTTGCCCAGATTAAGATTCGCTGTGCTCACCCGGAGGGATTCACACCAAATGAGGTGTACACGAACTTCTTTCCCCAATCCAACGCCGGCATTAGGTTGGTGGAGTTATTGCGAGAAAAAGAGGCGGTGTTTGAGGTGATGTATGGTCACGAAGTAGAGTCGTCGGGTCAAGGTTGGCCAACGATTTCTGGTGAAGAAGCGCAGCGCTATATCGTCGATAAAATTCTTGAAACCGATATTTTTTGGCAGTTTCTGTTGGGTAACCCGATTGAGAGCCAACGGATGGGTTTATTTTCGATCGCGCTGGTGCAGTAGTTTGATCTGACTGGGACTTGTTTTTTCCTTTCTTTTTCCGTTAGGCTGAAAAATGTGTCTGAAATTTTCCTACAGCAACAAAAGGGGAAAAAGTTTCGTGTAGGAGCCGGTTTATTCCGCGAGTTTTCTGCGGCCAATAAACTAATGGTGATTGAGTTACTGTACCAAATTTATTCGCCAGATTATATTCCGGCCGTAATAACGTTACATTTTCTCACTAGTGGCGGTTGGCAAACTCAAGAGGTGGTCACTGGCACTTTCGGCATCAGCGCAATCCAGCAAAACTGGTTTCGCGAGAAAACTTTTGAAAAACGGATTAACTACTCTGACTCACTGATGGGGTTATATCTTTTTTTACTCCAACTATGGCGTGAGAAGCAGACTAAGTGAATCGCTCTCATCAGGAGTGGTGCCGGTATTGCCGGAGTTAGCTTTCATGAGCGACCAGAACAGCGGAAATTTTACCGACACCAGCCTGGTGTAACTGAGTGGCGCAGGCGGCCAGCGTTGAACCAGTTGTGACCACGTCGTCAACCAGCAAGATGTTTTTTCTCTTAAGATTGATTTGAAGATTGGGGTTGAGAGCAAAAACGTTACTCATCAGTTGGAAACGTTCCTGGTCGTTGGTAACGGAGGCCAAGTTTTGAGTGTGACGTTGGCGGAGAAGCAGTGGTTGGTAAGGTTTTTCAAGTCGGTTGGCCAGCTGTTGTGCGATCAACTTTGCTTGATTATAGCCGCGCTGTTTGAACCGCTTGGGGTGCAGTGGCACCGCGGTGACAAAGTCAAGGTTGGTTGGTAGCGGTAGGTGTTGGTAGAGCAGGTTGCCCAAGATTGACCCAATTGGGTGGAGTGATTGGTATTTAAGTGCTTTGATAACAGTCGACAAAGGCGGCGTGAAGAAGCCGAGAACGTGAGTATTGTCAACTAAGTTTTCTAAAGGTTTGAATCGAGGTTGGTAATACAAGAAATCGATCTGGTCTTGACACTGGCGGCAGAAGTAATGAGCCTCGCGATCACAAGCGACGCAGACTTGAGGAAAAATAATCGTCAGAAACTTTCGTAAGGCTATCACTGATTACTCAGTGTAGAGTAAACAATCGAACAGTAAATGTTACAAGAAAGCTTAGTACATGTCGGAGGGACCAGTGGCTTCCGCTGATGGTTCGGGAATAGAAACATTTCGGATTGGTGCTTCATCACTTCCTGCCGGTAATGTTTCAACGAAACGAATAATTGCTTGAGGACAGCAGGGATTGCCTAGTTGTTGTTCTTGAAGAACACACAAGTTTTCAACCAGTTTTTCGCAAACAACAGCATTGTCTAAATCATGTGGGCAAGGTACATCGAAGTCGATTTCTATAATTTCTCTTAAATCGGGTTTTGTTGGCATCTTTCCTTTCGCTATGACCACTACGTTTTTACGCTGAAGGTGGTGGGTTAGATGCTTTCTGTGAACTAGATTGTTCAATCATGCTGTGAATAGGGATGATGGTTGGATCAAAAGGACAGCTTTTGCCAGTTTCCTCTTTGAGTGCGCAGTCTAAGGCAGTGTTCCCCGGTGTTCGTGTTAGTTGTCCACAATCGTAAGGAGTACCAAGCCCATGGGGACATAAGTGTTCTCCATAGCGAAATTTGAGTTTTTCTCCTTGGTTAATTCCTGCCATATAAAAACTCCTTTCACGAGTATGTCATACTTATATCATACCTTTTTTGGAACAGGCAACTGGCAAATGATGACCGCTTTTGAAAAAGAGTTTTTATTGGTGAAAGTGGGCGATGGAGGACTTGAACCTCCGACCTCACGAATGTGAATCGTGCGCTCTAACCAGCTGAGCTAATCGCCCGGTCGCCATATTATAGCGTGCTACAATGATTTTCATGACCTTGAAACAGACCGTCGCTGGTCAAATGAAGACCGCTCTGAAGTCAGGTGACCAGGCGAGCTTAACAACCTTAAGATTATTGTTAAACGATATTCACAACTTTGAGATTGATCATGGTGAACAGACTGATGTTGGCGTGCAGCAGTTGGTCGCTCGTTCGATCAAACAGTGGAAGGATGCCTTGACTGATTATGAAAAAGGCGGTCGAGCAGATCTAGTCAAAGAAGCCAAAGACAGAATCGCGCTCTTGGAACAGTTCTTGCCAGCGCAGTTGTCGGAGGACGAGATTAAAAAGGTGGTTCAAGAAACAATTGCTGGCCTCCAAAATCCAAGCGCTGGTCCGGTCATCGGCCAAGTGATGAAAAAACTGGCTGGTCAAGCCGACGGCGGGACGGTGGCTCGACTAGTTAATGAAGCGCTTTCATAAATCCCTATGATGGTTCAACAAACCAAAACGGTGGGCGAGCTTTTAAAGCTGGAACGAGAGGAACGCGGCTTTTCTCGCACGCAGTTATCACACGCCATCCGAGTGAGAGAACAATTTTTGGTTGCCCTAGAAGAAAATCGTTTTCAAGATCTACCGGCGGCAGTGTTTGTCAAAGGGTATGTTAAGGCGTATGCACGGGTGTTGGGTTTTGATGCCGAGCCGATGCTGGCGCTACTGCGGCGCGATTTCCAGGAAAGTGCTAAGGGTAAGTTAGTAGCTCAGGAATTTTTGAAGCCGGCTTTTCGTAAAATGCCCACTTTATCACCTATTCGCTTAGCTACCAGTGGGGTGGGCGGCATTTTTTTGGTGCTATTTTTATACATCGGTATTCGCTGGTTCAGTTTTATTTCCCCGCCCAAGATTGAGCTTTACGAGCCCGTGGAAGATTCAATCGTTTCCCCGCAAGTGGGAGTGCGCGGGATGACCGAACTAGAAACAGTGGTGATGGTCAACGCTCAGGCTGTACCAGTGGCAGCTGACGGCAGTTTTGAGGCGCAGATTACCCTGCCGAATGAAGGTATTGCTACCATTACGGTGGAGGCCAAGGATAAACAGGGAAAAACTTCGACCGTGCAACGAACAGTGTTTGTCAGGTTTTAAGTTCATAGTGAATAGTTTATAGTTAATTAGGATAAGAATCTCTATAAACTATTAACTGACAAAGGAGGAAGTATGGAACAGCTTTTACCGATAGTCTTAGTCATCGTGGCGGTTATTCTCACTATTATTTTGTCGGTCGTTGGCGTCCAGATTATTTTGGTGCTCACTGAAGTGAAGCGTACGCTACAAAAAATCAACACTACCTTGGATGAAGCCCAGGCTAAAATTAACACCATTGTGGCTCCACTGCAAAACTTAGGGGGGTTGGCGACCGGTATTCAGACCGGCATTAAGGTGTTTGAGTCTTTCACCGGCTGGCTGACAAGCAGAAAAGATGGCAGTAAAAGAAAGTAATTTTCAGGGGCCCTTTTTATTGGGCTTTGTGGCCGGGATGACCGCTGGCGCGGCCGCGGTTTATTTTTTGGCGACCGACCGAGGGAAAGATTTTGTCGATGACATGAACGAACTGTGGGAAGAGGCCCGGCCGGAACTGGTAAAACAAGGTGTGATTCAGGATACAGAGGCTTCTTTGGGTGAATCGGTCAAAACACTCTTGATCCAAGCGTTTGCGCAGAAAGCCCATGAACTGACTGCCACCAAAAAACGCATTCGCAAACCCAATACACAGTTTCGAGGAGTATGACTTGCCCTGTATAATCGGGAATTATGCTTGATTCGACGTTGCTGCGCCAAAAATATCTTGATTTTTTTGCTGATCGCGGTCACGCCATTGTGCCTTCCTCGCCGCTGGTACCGGAAAATGATCCCACTACGCTTTTTACCGGTTCCGGTATGCAGCCGATGCTGCCGTATTTACTGGGGGCCAAACATCCACAAGGCACCCGAATTGCTGACTCGCAAAAATGTTTTCGTTCCCAAGACATTGAGGAAGTGGGCGACAATCGTCACACTACTTTTTTCGAGATGCTGGGCAATTGGTCACTGGGAGATTATTTCAAACAGGAACAGTTGGAGTGGTATTTCACTTTTTTGATTGACGAACTTGGACTTGACCCTGCGCGGTTGTATGTTTCTGTCTATGGGGGTGATGAAAAATTGGGTATTCCCCGTGATGATGAAACGGCCGGAATTTGGCAGCAGCTTTTCAAACAGAAAAATATTGAGACCAAAATTGTCGACCAACCCCGCACTCAGGGGCTGCAGGACGGCAGAATTTTCTTTTATGAGGGTGGGGCTAATTGGTGGTCGCGCGCCGGTGAGCCGGCTCAGATGCCGGTAGGCGAACCAGGCGGTCCGGACAACGAAGTGTTTTGGGATTTTGGGGCTGATAAACAGTTTCATGAACACTCGGCATGGAAAGATCAGCCGTGTCACATCAACTGCAGCTGCGGCCGATTTTTGGAAATTGGTAATTCAGTGTTTATGCAATACCTTAAGACTGACAAAGGCTTTGAGCCACTGCCGCAAAAAAATATTGATTTTGGTGGCGGGTTGGAACGAATGTTGGCCGCAGTGCACGACGAGCCGGACGTGTTTAAAATTGATCTTTTTGTGCCGATCATTGACTACATTGAGAAAGTAGCTGGTCAAAAATATACCAGTGCCAATAGTGCTTCATTTCGGGTCATTGCCGATCATCTGCGCGCGGCGGTAATGCTGATTGCCGACGGAGTACAGCCATCAAATAAAGACCAAGGGTACTTTGTCCGTCGTCTGATTCGCCGAGCAGTCAGGTACGGCAAGCAGTTGGGAATTACTCAGCCGTTCTTGGGTAAAATCGCTGAAATAGTCGGCAAAACCTATCGTGAGGCGTATCCAGCGGTGATGCGAAACGTGCTATCGGTCACTCAAGCCATTGAAGGGGAAGAAAATAAATTTTTGCGCACGTTGGAAAAAGGTTTGCAGGAATTTGTTAAACAAACAGCCGGTTCTGCAAAACTCACCGCTCAGTTGGCCTTCACGTTGTACGAAACGTATGGTTTTCCGTTGGAGCTTTCGATCGAAGAAGCACAACACAAAAATCTGACCGTTTCTGGAAATATTCACCAAGAATTTCAAAAAATGAAAAACCAGCACGCTGATCGTTCTCGCACCGCTTCAGTTGGCAAATTCAAAGGGGGATTGGCCGATACTTCGGAAGCCGTAGTGAAGTACCACACGGCCACTCATTTACTACACGCGGCACTGCGCCAGGTGCTTGGTACGCACGTGGAACAGCAAGGCTCCAACATCACCGGTGAGCGGTTGCGCTTTGATTTCACTCATCCGCAGGTATTGACCGACCGTGAAAAACAAGCAGTAGAAAAGCAGATTAACGATTGGGTAGCGGCTGATTTGCCAGTCACTCAACAAACAATGCGCAAAGACGCGGCGCTCAAAGCTGGTGCGTTAGCCTTTTTTGCCGAAAAATATCCTGATCAAGTCAGTGTTTATACTATTGGTTATGATCCAGAAAAAGACTGGATTTCCAAAGAGTTGTGTGGCGGACCCCATGTGACCAATACTGGTGAAGTTGGTCAGATCAAGATAACCAAGGAGAAGGCGGTCGCTGCTGGAGTGAGAAGGCTTTACCTGGAATTGGTTTAATTCCAGTCCTCTTTCATTTCGGTCTCAATTTTGCTTAAATAAACCAACCAGCACCAGTACACACTGGTTTGTTTGGTTTAAAAAAACTATGCCACTCATCAAACTACCAAAGTTTCCGCTCAAGTCTTCTCAAAAAGGGAAGGGAGGCGATCAGGCGCCATTACACACTTTTTTGTGTTTGATGTTTGTTAACCACTCGGTTCAGGCAGCACTCTGGAAAGTGGAGGGGGAGAAGGTGCGCACCCTTTCCAATTCCAGCCTGAAAACCTTTGAAAATGATGAAGATGGTTTAATTCAGGCTGATCAAGCCCTCCAGGAGCTGGGATCGGATTCGGAAAACATCGGCGAGGTGGTTTTTGGTTTTGATCCACTCTGGGTTGATGATGCTGGCCTGATGAGCCAGAAAAAACCCTTCATCAAGGCAGTGGCTGAAAACCTTGGCTTGAATCCGGTTGGCTTTGTGGTGATTCCAGATGCTCTCGTTCAGCAAATCGTGGCCCAAGACAGTCTGGCCTCTCAGGTCTTGGTGTATCTCCAAGACGATACGGTTTTCATTTACCTCCTCAAGCAGGGTAAGTTAGTTCACCAACTGTCGGTTGGTCGCTCGGGCGACATTGTGCAAGATGTCGTTGAGGGTCTCGCCCGCTTTGCTGGTGAACTCAAAGGGAAAGACACTTACCTGCCCGCCAAGTTGATGCTGGCCTCTGTGACGCTGACCGCGCCAGAGATGGATGACGCTCAACAACAGATCAGCAACTACAACTGGTCGGAAAATCATCCTTTTGTCCAGGCACCGGTAGTAGAAAGCATGGCCGCCTTGGATGTATTGTATGCAGTGGTAGAACAAGGGGGTGCCGCCGTCGCCCAGTCCAAAGGACTGCAAGGAAAACACGTCATGCCGGAAACGAGTATCAATCAAACTGAAAATGAAGATTTTGGCTTTGAGAGTGTTGATGCGCCGGTTGAGCAAGGTGATAACTTTACTACTCCAGCGGAAGGGGGCCAAGTGACCAGTTTTGGTGTTCCCATTTCCCGGAGTGATTTACCGGCTGTATCGGAAAAACCGATTGAGCGGGGGGAGAAGTCACGTGCGGCTGGCCGACGCCTAAAAATGCCTGTCTTTTTAAAGAAACTCTATCGTTGGTACGACCATCATCCCCACAAAAAAACTATTTTGGGTGGATTTATCGGTGGCGTTTTAGCCTTACTCTTGATGCTTATTGGCTGGGTGGTGATGTCCTATCAAGTGGCAGTTTCACTTCAATTGACCGAAAAAGTAATTGCCAAAGATGTGGAAATTACGATTGATCCCACTCTTGCCAGTTCCAATGTGGCTCGCCAAATTCTCAAGGGGGAATTAGAAACAATGGAGGTGACTGGTCGAGAAACGGCTGCCACTACCGGAGTTAAACTGGTTGGCGAGCAGGCTAAAGGGACCGTGACTCTTTTTAATAAAACTACGGCCGTCAAAACATTCACGGAAGGAACCAGGCTAAGTGCTGGTACCTTGGCTTTTACCCTGGACACCGAGGTGACAGTGGCCTCGGCCTCAGTCGAAGAAAATGAGGGCGGCACTGGTGAAACTAAAAATTACGGTCAGACTGACGTGGCGGTGACGGCCAGTGCGATTGGGGCTGAGAGCAATCTTGGTAAGGGGACTGAATTAATCATTGCTAGTTTTGATATCGGTACCTATTCTGCCACGGCCAAAGACGCTTTTAGTGGTGGTTCAAGTCGAGAAGTAAGAGTAATTTCGCAAGAAGATCAAGATAACGTCTTAGGAACCTTGACCAATAAACTCAAAGATGAAGCTCAACAAAAGTTTAATGACCAGTCGGGTAATGGGATATATTACGCGCTGACCTCCCGGATAGCAGCCATCGAGGAAAATTATGATGGTGAAGTGGGTGATGAAGCCGATCAAGTGACGCTGGATTTAACCCTCGAGGCCTCGGCAGTCAAATATCAATCGTCAGATCTCAGGCCGCTTTTAGAAGAGGCGTTGAAAGACGATATTCCAGAGGGTTACCGGTTGATTGATGAAGAGCCGGAGTTTTTGTCAGATACCCGCCAGGAAGCGACTGCCAGCACTCGGGTGGTTTTGGATGCCAATGTGATTGCCAAGGCGCGCCCACCATTCAATCAGGAAGAAGTGATTCAGACTATCCTCGGTCTCCCACTCCGTGAACTCCCAGGCAAACTGGCTGAGCGCGGTGAAATAGAGAGTGCGCAGTACGTGCTTAAGCCAGCTATCGCTCGACTGTTTGTCAGGAGAGTACCCAAAGACGCTCAGCGGGTACAACTGGAAATCAGCAACCAAACTCGGTAAAAACATGCCCAAAACAAGGCCTTCCCACCAACAGCGGCAGGAGCTGGTCCGGCTTTATCGCCAGGCGCTAATAGAGGGCGTTTCGCTGAATAAAATTGAGGAAAAGGTCGATAAGCTTGCCGAGCGCTTTACGGTGGCTGACCGGCAGGAAATCTCAGAAGTTCGTGACAAAGAGAAACATTTTCGTCGCGCTATTCCCAGGGCTATTCGCTTGGGAGCGGCCGTTTTGCCAACCGTATTACTGCTCTTGGGGATTGGGTTAGTAGGCAGTGCTACTTGGCCGATCGTGGTTTACTATGTGGGAGATTTCACGGCCAACGCGGTGGAACTGAAAACGCCAATTCCACCAGAACAAGTGTTGGAAACTTCTTCATTGGCTTTAGCCAGCGCCAGCGATGGGGAAGAGGTAGAGTTTGGAGTGCCGGTCGAAGACGAAGCTGGTCCGATCATTCTGAATACGGCTTTGGACTATACGGATCTTTCTAACTGGTTTACTGGTGATCAAGCAGTTGGGTTGAGTGAGCAGCAAGAGTCTATTTCCTACAAGATCGAGATTCCTAAAATTAATATTTATGATGCCCAGGTCCTGGTCGGTGGCACTGACCTGAGTCGCAGCCTGATTGCCTATCCAGGGACGGCTCTCCCTGGTCAGCCTGGCTCGCCGGTGATTTTTGGTCACTCGATTTTGCGGCAGTTTTACAACCCCAGTGTCAATAACCCACGCCGCTATACTTCGATTTTTAGTTACATCATGACGCTGGAAAAGGGAGACAAGATTTATGTCACTCAGGACAATGTGCGCTACACCTATGTGGTGACCAGTAAGACGGAAGTGAAACCGACTGATACCTACATTTTGTCCCAGAATTACGATATCCGTCAGCTGAAACTGGTCACCTGTGTGCCGGAGGGTACTTATCTTCTCCGAGGGGTAGTGACCGCTCAACTGGTGAGGGAATGATGATGAAGGTCTTGGCGATTGACTACGGGACGAGACGGGTGGGCTTGGCTGTTTCCCACGGCAGTTTGGCCCAGCCCTTAGCAGTAGTAGAGAATGACGAACATTTATTTGACCAACTGCGATCAATTATTAATCATGAAAAAATTGAGCGGGTGGTGATCGGTCTATCTGAAAACGAGATGGCTGACTTAACGCGTGAGTTTGCCCAAGAGTTAGAAGGAGTAGTTAGCGTCCCGATCGAGTTTATCGATGAGACATTAAGCTCTAAAGCGGTTGAACAAAAGTTAAAAGAGCGGGGGATGAAAAATATTTCCCAGCAACCGATTGACCACTACGCCGCGGCTTTAATCTTGGAGGAGTGGTTAGCACAACAGTGAGCGTCGCACTAAAAAATTACCAGTGATTTCTTATTGCAGCCATAAGCTCTGTAAGTTGCTTCGGCAGTTTATCGCCGAGTAAGTCGGTAACCTCCTCAAGTCTATTTAAAAGGTTAGTATTTACCTCAGTTTGTTGGTTAGAGAATCGGACATCTTCTGACTTAAGTAAGTATTGCGCCGCTAATTCTGGTTCACCAACTTCATTGAGAGCTTCAGCCATAACGTTCAAGACAAGTGGGTGTATTGAATTTTTCTCTGAACGTAAGCCCCGCGAGCCAAGTACCAAGATTTCTTCTAGGCTGGTTGCCCGTTTTAATTCCTGAAATAGACCCTGTTCAGTTTTCCGTTCTGCTCCAGTCTGTGTTGCTGGCTGTTGAACAGCCCCCTCTTGATCACTCGACATTTCTGGTTGAGTTGGAGTGCCTGATTCTGCTGAAGGTTGAGTAAAATCTTCGTTCATGGATCCTTTCATGCTTACGCTGTTCATTTCAGTCTAGCAAGTTTTCGTGCTGTGAAGCTAGTGGAGTTTTTCCGACCTTTATTACCCCTTTTATGATACACTGATTCACTCAATGAAAAACTCCAAAAAACAATGGTGGATCATTGTTCCTCTTGTGTTACTCACCCTATTTGTGATGAGCGGTACGCTCTTCCTAGCGCTTTCCCGGCCGGTTGATCCGCAAACGCAGGAAAAAGAGCGTTTTGTCATTCCCAAAGGTCAAGCAGTGAGCGTCATCGGCAGTCGCCTCCAAACGGCTGGTTTAATTAAAAACTCACTGGTGTTCCAAGTAATTGTCAAAAAGGAAAATCTGGATAATAAGATCCAGGCGGGTAGTTTTGATCTTTCGCCAAATATGAGCACGGCCGAAATTGCCTTTGAACTGACCCAAGGCACGAATGATATCTGGGTAACTATTCCAGAGGGGTGGCGCCGAGAAGAAATTGCCCAGAGTTTGGCGGAACAAGAGCTGGAAGTCTTTTCGGCCGATGAGTTTTTGAGTTTAACCGCAGGTGATGAGGGACGATTATTTCCCGACACATACCTGATTCCACGCCAGGCCTCGGCTGAGCAGATTGGCCTACTTTTGGGTCAGACTTTTGAGCGGAAAGTAGTGAAAGGTTTGGCGGACGAAATCGTCAGTTCTGATTATAGTTTTGATGAGGCGCTGGTGATGGCTTCGATTGTGGAGCGGGAGGCGCGTGGCGAAGAGGAGTTACCGGTAGTCGCTGGGATCCTCTGGAATAGAGTAGAGCTGGGGATGCCGCTCCAGGCTGACGCCACTTTGCAATACATCAAAGGCTACAGTGGAGTGGAAGATTCTTGGTGGGTGCCGCCGACGGCCGCGGACAAGACTCTCAACTCGATCTATAACACCTATCGATATCCTGGGTTGCCGCCTCAGCCGATTGCTAATCCTGGTCTGATGGCGATTGAGGCCGCCCTTCATCCTGCTGTCACCGACTATCTCTACTATCTCCATGATCGGACCGGTGAAATCCACTACGCCCGGACACTGGAAGAACATAACAAGAACGTAGCGACCTATCTGCAGTAGTAAAGTCTTGCTGCTCGCAATTTACTTGAATTTTGTTGGGTTTATTGTCAGCTTGAGTGCTCACACTGGTGATAACGGAAGTTCCTGACGAAAAGTTTAAAAAGCTAATACTCGCTTGGCAGGGGATAGATTTGTTGACACTTTTGGCAAGTCAGTGTGTTAAATGGGGTGGGTTTAAGTTTTCCAAGACATTTGGCACACCGGCCCAAAGAGAGCCAGACCATTCCCCAGAGAAAAGTCAGTAGTTTCAGCTGTACCACCTTCTTGGGCATTTGGGACAATCGATTTTTCCTCTTTTCCAGAAAACGAGCGGGGTATGACAGTAAGGGCACCTGCCCAACAGAAACCAAAAGAACTTTTTGATTTTGTTCATATAGTTTCGGGGAGAATAAAAATCTCCCCGCCAGAGTGGGGTTTCCCCCTACACCCCTTTCGGGATGCAACTACGGAAGTTCCTGACGAGGAGATGTTATCTTCCGTAGTTTTCGCGCCATGCCCCGAGGGGTTTAGGCGTTTATAGCCCAAGTATACCACTATTAGTGGACTTTCGAGCTGACGAACACGAGTGCCAAGTTTTACTGGAAAGATGTGAATACCAACTGTAGTACTTGCAGGTGTTAGATCGGTATGTTACAATCCCCTGTTATTGTAAACGAGCGCGCACATCTGATTGCATAATGAGCCAAGTCGATCACACAAGATAACCTAAATAACCAAAGAGACCACTTTAGGGTGCGTCTCTTTTTGTCTGTTGTGGCTGGGGGGCGCGTCAGAGTAAGAAATCAACCGGGAAGGCATTTTCAATGTCACAGTTGCAGCGAGAAAATTGGGGCAAGCCGCACAAAACCTTACCCCCTCTCGATCTTATTCAACTTCAAAGAGAAAGTTACCAATGGTTTCTCAGTCAGGGAATTAAGGAGTCGCTCCAAGAAGTGAATGGCGAAACAGGCATCGAAGACTTTACCGGTAAAAACTGGGTGCTTTCTTTTGCCAATCACCGTTTAGGTGAACCCAAATACACTCCCACTCAAGCGAAAGCTAAGGCAGTTTCCTATGATGTACCGCTCTATGCGCAGGCCACCCTGACCAACAAACGCACCGGTGAAGAACAGACTCAAGAGGTGTTTTTGGGTGATCTGCCGGTGATGACTGGTGTGGGCACTTTCATTATTAATGGGATTGAGCGGGCGATCATCACTCAGCTTGTGCGCTCGCCTGGAGTCTTTTTCTTGGGCGATGAAGATCCGAATAGCCGCCGAGTGTTATACCGTGCGGAGCTGCGGCCACTGCGTGGTTCATGGTTGGAGATGACGGTGGGGCGGCGTGACGTGATTACGGTGAAGATTGACCGTCGCCGCAAGATGCCAGTGACGGTGTTACTGCGCGCCCTGGGTTATGAAACCAACGATGAAATGCTGGCACTTTTTAAAGATGTCACCAAACAAGATCAGTTCAATTTATTGGAAAATACTTTGAAAAAAGATGCCACCACCAATCAAGCTGAGGCCTTGATTGAGATTTATGAGAAGATGCGTCCAGGTGAACCAGCTGTCTTGGATACCGCCCGTGAGTACCTTTCTCAACTTTTCTTTGACTCCAAACGTTACGATCTGGCCCGAGTCGGTCGTTACAAACTCAATCGTCGCTTAAAGATCGACATCAAGGAAGACCAAACGGTGCTGACTCCAGAAGATGTGGTGGCAACAATCCGCTATTTGATTGATTTGCAAAATGGTAATGGTAAGGTGGATGACATTGATCACTTAAGTAATCGCCGCGTGCGCCGAGTGGGTGAGTTGGTGCAGACGGGTGCTTTTCGGATTGGATTAATCCGTTTGGAACGCTCGATCCGCGAGAAAATGTCTCTGACTAAAACCGATGAAACCTTGACTCCGGCGGCACTGGTTAACGCCCGACCACTGATTGCCACGATCTCTGAGTTTTTCCGCCGCAACCGTTTGTCAGCCATTTTGGATCAGACTAATCCACTGTCAGAAATTGATAACCTGCGTCGTTTGTCGGTGATGGGTACGGGCGGTGTGACTCGTGAGCGCGCTTCTTTCTCCATGCGGGATATTAACGCTTCACAATACTCTCGGGTCGACCCTGTTCGTTCACCAGAGGGTCCAAACATCGGCTTGGTGACGTATTTAGCTCTTTATACCCAAGTGAATAAATATGGTTTTTTGGAGGCGCCGTATTTTGCTGTAGAGAAAAAAGGCAGCAAGATGAAGATCAATTACGACCGCATTGTCTATATGTCTGCTGACGAGGAAGAGGATTATAAAATTACTCACGCTGGTATCAACATCGGCAAAGACGGTGTGTTGGAAGATGAGTGGGTGCCGATGCGCCACATGAATCAGTTTATTGAAGGGCCGGTAACTGACGTGCAGTACATCGACGTCGTACCACGCCAAGTGATTGGTACTTCAGCTGCGCTGATTCCGTTTATTGCTCATGACGAGGCCAACCGGGCTTTGATGGGGACGCATATGCAGTGTCAAGCAGTACCATTGGTTAAGCCGGTGGCGCCGATCGTGGGGACAGGGATGGAGGAGGCAGTGGCCATAGCGATGAATCGGACGATTGTCTCACCGTTTGCCGGGACAGTGGAATACGCTGATGCCAACAAAGTAGTGCTGAAACTCAACAAAAGTGAACACAAGGCCGCCGAGCAGTATTTTACACAGCACAGCAGTGAACACGTGGAATACGACAAGGGAGTGGTGACCTATCACATTATTAAGTTTGAGCGGACTTCACAAAGCACCTGTTATTCGCAGGTGGTGGCAGTAGATGCCGGTCAAAAAATTCAGGTTGGTGACGTACTGATTGATGGACCCTCAGCTGATCATGGAGAATTGGCATTGGGGACGAACCTGTTGATTGCCTATGCGTCGTTTGACGGCTTGGGGTATGAAGACGCAGTGGTAATCTCTGATCGATTAGTCAAACAAGATACACTGACCTCGATTCAAATCGGTGAGCACAAAGCCAAAGTGATGGATACGCGGCTCGGCCCGGAAGAACTGACTAATGATATTCCCAATGTGAGCGAAGCTTTCTTAAGTAACTTGACAATGGAGGGCATTATCCGGGTTGGGAGCCAAGTCAATGCCGGTGACATTCTCGTTGGTAAAGTGGCCCCGAAAGGTGAAACCGAGCTGTCGCCGGAAGAGCGGTTACTGCGAGCAATTTTTGGTGAAAAATCCAAAGAAGTACGTGATACCTCGATCCGGATGCCTCACGGCGAGAGTGGGACAGTGATTGATGTCCAGATTCTTGACCGTGACCTGGGCGATGAGCTTGATCCTGGCACTCTCAAAGAAGTGATTGTGCGGGTGGCTCAGATGCGCAAGATCCGGGTGGGTGACAAGCTGGCTGGTCGTCATGGTAACAAAGGCGTGATTTCCAAAATCGTGCCAGTGGCTGATATGCCGCATTTGGCTGATGGGACGCCGATCGATATTATCATTTCACCGCTCTCGGTGCTGGCTCGGATGAACTTAGGTCAACTATTGGAGGCACACCTCGGGTGGGCGGCCGACAAGCTGGGGTATCGAGTGGCGGTGCCAGCGTTTGAAAAGATTGATGAAGATCGAATTTGGAGTGAGTTGGAGCGGGCTGATTTGCCGGGTTCCGGTAAAGTACAGCTCTATGATGGTCGCACTGGTGAGCCGTTCCATGAACAAACGGTGGTGGGAATTGCCTATATGTTGAAGTTGTCACACATGGTGGAAGACAAAACTCACGCTCGTTCGACCGGTCCGTACTCATTGGTTACTCAACAACCACTGGGTGGTAAAGCGCAAATGGGTGGTCAGCGTCTTGGGGAAATGGAAGTGTGGGCGCTGGAAGCACACCGGGCAGCGCATATTTTGCAGGAGATGTTAACGATTAAATCAGATGATGTTCGCGGCCGAGCTAATGCGTTTGAGGCCATGGTGAAGGGTGAAGAGATCCCAGCGCCCAGTGTGCCGGAATCTTTTAAAGTCTTGATGCGTGAACTAAACTCACTCGGCCTTAAGGTAGTGCCGATTGATTCGCAGGAGGTGGAGGAAGAAGAAACCTCGGCCGGGCCGATTTCACCAGATGAGTTACCAGAGGACGTGGAAACAGAGGAGACCGATGGAGGGGAGAGTGAGGATGATCAAGCCGGTAAGGAGGATCAAGATGAAGAAAATCCTGATTTAGAGTCAATAGACGAGACCGATGATGAATCAGTAGAAGAGGTCGAAGAAGCAGCAACAGACGAAAAAGGCGAAGACGCCTAAAAAACAGGAAACCGTATGAGAAATATTGTCGATTTTTCAGCTCTCCAAATTAGCATTGCCTCTCCCGAGGAAATCCTGTCGTGGTCCCATGGTGAAGTCAAGAAACCGGAAACAATTAACTATCGTTCACTCAAACCGGAAAAAGATGGTTTATTTGATGAAAAAATCTTCGGTCCGGTTAAAGACTACGAGTGTTACTGCGGTAAATACAAACGCATTCGCTATAAGGGTATTATCTGTGACAAGTGTGGTGTGGAGGTCACCCAATCCAAGGTCCGCCGTGAGCGCATGGCGCATATTGGCTTGGCCGCCTCAGTGGCCCACATTTGGTTCTTCAAAGGTGCGCCCTCGAAACTCTCACTCTTGCTGGGTATCTCGCCGCGCAACTTAAACTCGATTATGTACTTTTCCCAATACATTGTGTTGGGGGTGGATGAAGATCAGAAAAAAGAGGTCTTGGAAAAACTGGAGGTCAGCTTGACCGCGGCACTGGATGAATTGAAGAGCACTGCCGAAACTGATGTCAAGAAATTACAAGCACAATTAAAGACTGATATTGCCACACTCAAGGAGAAAGTCAAAAACAAGGAGACTTTGCAATTGAAATTGGAAGAGCTTGAATTAAAGGCCAAGCAGAATATTAGCGCCGTCAAACAGCAACTTGATACTCAACTGGAGCAAACGACCGAGATTTTCAAGACCGTTAAAACCATGGTTAAAAAAATCAAGCGTAAGAGTGTCTTGAGTGAAGATGAGTACCTGAAGTTGGATGAATATGACGCGGCAGAGCATCTGCGGGTTGGGATGGGGGCTGAAAGTATTTTTGAGTTGGTCAAAGAAATTGACATGGACAGCTTGGTGGAGGCCCTGCGCTCCGAGATGATTGAAAGCAAGGGAGCCAAACGAGCCAAGGCCACCAAGCGTCTGCGGGTGGTGGAAGGCTTTAAGAAAGCCGGCATCAATCCTTCCTGGACGTTCCTCAATGTCTTGCCGGTGCTGCCGCCGGATCTACGGCCGATGGTTCAGTTATCTGGTGGCCGGTTTGCTTCATCTGATTTGAATGATTTATATCGCCGGGTGATTAACCGCAATAACCGTTTAAAGCACCTCATTAATCTTGGCGCACCGGAAATTATTTTGCGTAACGAGAAACGGATGCTGCAGGAGGCAGTTGATTCATTGATTGACAGTTCACAGGCGCGTCAAACTCGCCGCCGGGTCAGTCGCCGGCCACTGCGCTCACTCTCGGAAATGCTGCGGGGCAAACAGGGTCGTTTCCGCCAGAACCTGTTGGGGAAGCGGGTTGACTACTCCGGCCGCAGTGTGATTGTGGTTGGTCCGGAACTGGAACTCAATCAGTGTGGTCTGCCCAAAGACATGGCACTCGAGATCTTTAAGCCGTATGTGCTGCGCGAACTGATTGTTCAAGGAATAGCGCCAAATGTGAAAAGCGCTCGCCACCTAGTGGATCGCCGCGAACCGGAAGTGTATGACGTGTTGGAGAAGGTGACCACGAATCACCCGGTCATTTTGAACCGTGCTCCAACGCTTCATAAGCTCGGTATGCAGGCGTTCTACCCGCAACTTATCGAGGGTAGTGCCATCCGGTTGCACCCGTGTGTCTGTGCCGGTTACAACGCTGACTTTGACGGTGACCAAATGGCGGTGCACGTGCCATTGACCAAAGAGGCGCGTGAAGAGGCGGTTGAACTGATGATGTCTACCCACAACCTCTTGAAACCGGCCAACGGCGAACCGATCACGGTACCAAACAAAGATATGGCGATGGGTGTTTATTACTACACCACCATTGATGAGGAATTGGAAAAATTCCCGACGATTTTCTCCGCCAAAGACGAAGCTTATCACGCCTTCCAAATTGGATTAATCGGCCGGCGCCAGCTCATCACCGTGCGCTTGCCGGAACAGGGTCTGGTTGTTACCACTATTGGCCGGTTGTCCTTCAACGATTTATTACCAGCGGGTTCCGATTACATCAATGAGCCGGTCAGAGCCAAAGAAATTAAGGAATTGGTGACCCTGGCTATCGAGCAGCTCCCCGATGAAGAAGTGGCCCGGTTGATTGATGCCATTAAAAATCTCGGTTTTGACGCCGCCACGAATTCCGGTTTATCAGTGTCAGTGACCGACTGCCGCATGATTGATGCCAAAGCAGAAATTATTGATTTGGCGAATAAGCGCGTGGAGCAAGTTCAGGAAAGTTACCAGAATGGTTTGATTACGGATGAAGAACGCCGCCGTAAATCGATTGAAGTGTGGATGGAAACGACTGACGAGTTGGCTGAAAAAACCTGGAACTCCTACACCGATAAAAATTCGGTCAAAATCATGATTGATTCCGGCGGCACCCGTGCTTCCAAAGATCAGGTTAAACAGCTGGCAGCCATGCGGGGTTTGGTGGTTGATCCGTTGGGCAATATTGTGGAAATGCCGACGAAATCGAATTTCCGCCAAGGTTTGACGATCTTCGAATACGTCACTTCCGCTCGCGGTTCCCGCAAAGGTCTGACCGACTCGGCCATTAAAACTGCCGATGCCGGGTATCTTACTCGTCGTTTAAGTGACGTGGCTCATGACGCCATTATCCGGATTGAAGATTGTGAAACGACCAAGGGGGTAGAGGTCAGCAAGGCTACTCGCCGCGATTCTTTCTACAGTCGTATCTTAGGGAGATTTTTGGCGGAGGATGTGAAAGATGGTCGTAAGCATATCGCCAAAAAAGGTGATTTGGTTGATGCCAAATTGGCGCAAGTGATTGACCGAGCAGAAGGAGTGGAAACAGTAATAATCCGTTCGCCAATGACGTGCGAAGCTCGCAAGGGTTTGTGTCAGCACTGTTACGGTTGGGATTTTGCCACCCGTGAATTGGTCAGAGTCGGGGTGCCGGTGGGAGTGATTGCTGCTCAGTCGATCGGTGAGCCGGGGACTCAGTTGACGATGCGGGTGAAACACACCGGCGGTATTGTCGGTCTGGATGTGACGCAAGGTTTGCCACGGGTGGAGGAACTGCTGGAAGCACGGACGCCAAAAGTCCAGGCTATTGTGGCTAAAGTAGCCGGCAAGGTGAAACTGCAGGAGAGCGAGCATGAAAAGACGCTGATAATTCGCTCCACTTCAACTCCTTCGGAAGAGGAAAGCTATGTCGTGCCAACCGGGAAAACTTTGACTGTCTCAGACGGTGACTTGGTTCACCCAGGCCAGCTGCTCACTTCAGGTGGAGCGGATATTCAAGAACTGTTACAGCTGCAAGGCTTGGTCTATGCCCAGCAGCATATTGTCGATCAAGTCCAGCACGTCTATGAATCTCAAGGCATTGTTATCAATGATCGTCACTTTGAAGTGATTGCCCGCAAGATGGGTGACAAACTGCGTATTGAGATGAGTGGTGATACAGAATTCCTGACTGGTGAAATTGTCGAGCGCAGCCGCTTTATGGCGGTCAACGATGAAGCGATGGCAGCAGGCGGTCAGCCGGCCACGGCCAAAGTGCTACTGCTTGGCATTACTCGTTCGTCACTGTTCACTGATTCCTGGTTATCAGCGGCTTCATTCCAGCACACCAAACATGTACTGACTGACGCAGCCTCGGCCGGAAAGATTGATAATTTGGAAGGGTTGAAGGAAAACGTCATCATCGGTCGGTTGATCCCTACCAGCGAAGAAAGAGCCAGAGATATTTAACAGGTATGTTACAATCCCAAGATCAAAATTGGGAAAGAAAGATATAATACAAACAAATGCCAACCATTAATCAACTCGTCAGAAAAGGTGGTCGCACTCGCCGTTTATCTCGAGTCAAGGCTACAGCGCTACGGCGCAGTTTTAACTCACTGACGAACCGACCGGTGAAAACGACTAACCCGATGAAGCGGGGAGTGTGTACTGTGGTCAAGACTATGACACCAAAAAAGCCAAACTCGGCGTTGCGGAAAGTGGCTCGGGTCCGTTTATCCAATCGGATGGAAGTGACGGCCTACATCATGGGTGAAGGCCACAACTTGGCTGAACACAGTGTGGTGATGGTCCGTGGTGGTCGGGTTAAAGATCTTCCTGGTGTGAAATACCATATTGTCCGGGGTAAATATGACACTGCCGGTGTTGATAACCGCCAGTCGAGCCGCAGTAAATACGGAGTGAAACGAGCCAAGTAAACTATGAGGACCAAGCAAGCCAAACTGCGAGCAGTGTCGGCAGACCCGAAGTATGGGTCAACTTTGATATCTCAACTGATTAATCGTTCGATGGTTGATGGCAAAAAAACTGTGGCCCAAAAGCATGTGTACACTGCCTTGGAAATGGTGGCGCAGAAAACCAAGCAAAAACCGCTGGAAGTACTTGAATCAGCCCTGCGCAATATTACCCCGCAGATGGAAGTGCGCACCCGCCGAGTGGGGGGAGCTTCTTATCAGGTGCCGATGCCGGTGCGTACTCGCCGTGGTTTCTCGCTGGCGGTGCGTTGGTTGGTGATTGAGGCTAACAAGCGCCCAAATAAAGAGTTTCACACCTATTCAGAGAAGCTGGCGGCTGAGATCCTGTCGGCTGTCGACAACACGGGTGGAGCGATCGAGAAAAAGTTAACTTCCCACCGAATGGCAGAAGCGAACAAAGCATTTTCACATTTCCGTTGGTAAACACTACCCTGGCACGTTTAAGAACTGCCATTCAAAACGAAAAGTATTATTTTATTTAAAACAACCAAAACGTCATGTCTGAAAAAAGCGCCAATAAGCAAGTCCCGCTGGAGCGTGTCCGAAACATCGGCATTATCGCTCATATTGACGCGGGCAAAACGACCACCACGGAACGGATTTTGTTTTACACTGGTCGCACCTACAAGATCGGCGAGGTCCACGAGGGTGAGGCGACGATGGACTGGATGGAGCAGGAAAAAGAGCGGGGGATCACGATTGTTTCGGCCGCGACCACTACTTTTTGGACACCGTACTTTGAGGGTCATCTCCCGAAGGCTGAATACCGATTCAATATTATTGATACTCCAGGTCACGTCGATTTTACTGCTGAGGTGGAGCGGTCACTGCGGGTTTTGGATGGCGGTATTACTGTTTTGGATGCCTCCGAAGGAGTGCAGTCACAGTCAGAAACAGTCTGGCGTCAGGCCGACAAATACAATGTACCTCGTATCTGTTTCGTTAACAAAATGGATAAACTCGGCGCTGATTTCTTGGCCACGGTTGAGGATATTCGCACCAAGTTTGGCGTGAAGCCGGCGGTGATGGTGCTGCCAATGGGAGCGGAGAATAATTTCAAGGGTGTGATTCAGCTGTTGGAGCGCCAGGCGCTCTTTTGGAAAGATACAGCGGCTGATACAGAACCAACCGTGCAGGATATTCCGGAAGAGTACCGAGCTCAGGTTGAAGAACTGCGTGCTCAGTTAATTGAATCGATTGCTGAAACTGATGACAAATTAATGGAAAAATTCTTAAACGAACAGGAGATGGAAATCAATGAATTGAAAATGGCGCTGCGCAAAGCAGTTATTAATTATCAATTAGTACCGATCTTGGCCGGTTCTTCGCTCAAAAATACCGGCATTCAACCATTACTGGATGCAGTGGTGGAATATTTGCCTTCACCAGTCGACATTGATGAAGTAAAGGGGACAAAACCAGGGACTGATGAAGAGGTAGTCAGAAAGCTGGTGCCAGAAGAAAAATTTGCCGGATTGGCATTTAAAATTCAAACTGATCCGCACGTCGGAAAATTGACGTATGTTCGTGTTTATTCAGGCACACTGAAAGCGGGCAGCTATGCGTACAACGCCACGCGCGATGAAAAAGAACGGGTGGGGCGCTTACTGTTGATGCACGCCAACCAGCGTGAAGAGATCAGTGAAGCCCGGGCCGGTGAGATCGTGGCAGTGGTAGGACTTCGCGCCACCAAGACTGGTGATACCTTGGCTGATGAAAGTGAGCCGATTATTTTGGAAGGGATTACTTTTGCTGAACCAGTGATCAGCTTGGCCATTGAACCAAAGACTAAGGCCGACCAGGAGAAAATGGGCTTGGCACTCAATAAGTTGTCCGAGGAAGATCCGACATTTAATATTAAGGTTAATCATGAAACTGGCCAAACTATTATTGGTGGCATGGGTGAACTACACCTGGAGATTATTGTGGACCGGATGAAGCGTGAGTTTCATGTCGCGGCCAATGTCGGTGCGCCACAAGTGGCGTATCGTGAAACGATTACCAAGCCGGCTGAAGGTGAAGGCAAGTACATCAAGCAAACTGGTGGTCGCGGTCAGTACGGTCATGTTTTACTCAGGATTGAACCAAAAGACCGAGGCACTGGGTATGAGTTTGTGGATGAGATCACCGGCGGAGTAGTGCCGCGTGAATACATCGAACCGGTGAATAAAGGGGTTCAGGAATCATTGGAGCGCGGGTTTTTGGCTGGCTATCCCATGACTGATCTGCAGGTAGCGCTCTATGACGGTTCGTATCACGAGGTGGACTCCAGTGAGTTGGCTTTTAAAATGGCCGGCTCTTTAGGTCTTCGCGAGGCGGTTAAAAATGCCGGTATGGTCTTGTTGGAGCCGATCATGAAGCTGGAAGTGACTAGTCCGGAAAACTTCATGGGTGATGTGATTGGGGATTTGGGTGGTCGGCGCGCCCAGATTCAGGGCACCACTACTAGAGGAAATGTGGTTATTATTACAGCACTCGTGCCGTTGGCAGAGATGCAGGGCTATGTTACAATTCTAAGGAGCATGACCCAAGGGCGTGCTAGTAGTGTATTGCTCCCAAGTCACTACGACGAAGTACCCAAGAGCATTACTGACAAGATCGTGGCAGAACGCGAAGGCACACATCGACGGTAAGTATCAGTAATTAAAATAGAGGAAGAATACATGTCAGAAGAAAAAGATCATGGCCATATGGCGGACAGAACCGATATTGCTAAAGCAAAAGAAGCTTTAGCCAAGTTGCGGTTGAAGCAAGAAGGGAGACAAGTTACTCCTGCTGGGGTTGCTGAAACAATTTCCGAAACAGAACAGAATAAGGGAGAAGCTCGTTACGAGGACTAAAATTAGTAATTAATTAGTAAAAATATTATTTAAAGGAAACTATGTCCGATAAGTTTGTTCGCAATAAGCCGCACGTCAACGTGGGCACCATTGGTCATGTAGACCATGGCAAGACCACTCTTTCTGCGGCGATTACTGCTACGCTGGCCAAGAAAGTGCCAAGCTCCATTAACAAAGCCCTCGCTTACACCGATATTGACAACGCGCCGGAAGAAGCGGCTCGCGGGGTGACGATTAATATTTCGCACATCGAGTACGAAACTGAGAAACGTCACTATGCTCACATTGATGCGCCGGGACACGCCGACTACATCAAGAACATGATCACTGGTGCTGCCCAAATGGATGGTGCTATCTTGGTGGTAGCGGCCACTGATGGGCCAATGCCTCAGACTCGTGAACACATTCTGCTGGCCAAACAAGTGAACGTGCCGAAATTGATCGTCGCTTTGAACAAAGTGGACATGGTGGATGATGCTGAGCTGTTGGATCTTGTCGAGGTTGAGGTGCGTGACCTGTTGACTAAATACGGTTTTGACGGCGACAAAACCCCGATTGTGCGGGTATCGGCTCTCAAGGCCTTGGAAGGCGATGAGAAAGCCCAAGAGCAGATCATGGAGTTGATGAAACAGGTCGATGAGTACATCCCTGATCCAGTCCGTGATCTCGACAAGCCGTTCTTGATGCCGATCGAGGATGTCTTCTCGATCAAAGGTCGCGGCACCGTGGCTACTGGCAAGATTGCCAGCGGTAAAGTGAAGGTTGGTGAGACTGTCGAGATCGTCGGTTTCAAAGACACTTCTAAAACCACGGTCACTGGTGTTGAGATGTTTCGCAAGCTCTTGGACGAGGGTCAAGCCGGCGACAACGTTGGTTTACTCTTGCGGGGGATTGAAAAGGATGATATCCAGCGCGGTCAAGTCTTGGCTAAGCCTGGTTCTATCACTCCCCACACCGAGTTTGAGGCCGAGGTCTATATCTTGAAAAAAGAAGAGGGTGGTCGTCATAAGCCATTCTTCACCGGCTACAAGCCACAGTTCTACATCAGAACGACCGATGTCACTGGTGAGATTAAACTCCCGGATGGTGTCGAGATGGTGATGCCTGGTGATAACGCCAAGATGAGTGTCAAACTCATCGCTCCAGTAGCCTTGAACGAGGGTCTCCGGTTCGCTATCCGCGAAGGCGGTCTGACCGTTGGTGCTGGTGCGATCACTAAAGTGACCAAATAATTGATCTCTTGATAAACAAAAGAAAACCCCCCGATTCTATCGGGGGGTTTTTGGTTGAGTCTTTTCTGTACCTCTGGTATAATTAGTACTTCGCCCCGCCACGGCGGGGCCAGACGGGATGAATGGGGCAAAACTCCCCAAACTCCTGGTTTGTGCTATACATGAGGCGTCTTGTCGAGTATAATCACGCTTTATGTTTTGGATACCTCTGGTGTTCCAGAGGAAAAAGTTGTTGGTTCCCCGACTTTGATCGGGGGACGAACCGATAACAAGTAAATTATGGCGAAAACGAATAGTACACAAGGTGTGTATAAAATCCGCGTCCGGCTCAAATCGTATGACCACCGAGTGATCGATGAAGCCAGCCGCAAGATTTTACAAACTGCTTTGTCTACGGGAGCGAAAGTGGTGGGGCCAGTGCCTTTGCCAACCCATCGCAAGTCGTTTACAGTCTTGACCTCACCCAACGCGGATAAAAACGCCCAGGAACATTACGAGATCAGGACGCACAAACGGTTGATCGAGATTATTAATCCGACTAATAAGACGATTGACTCCCTGATGCATTTGGAGTTGCCCGCTGGGGTAGATATCCAAATCAAGATGTAACCATTCCTTTTTGCCAGCTTTTGAACGACTATGTTAGACGCAATCTTTGCGACCAAATTGGGCATGACACAAGCCTGGTCCAAAAACGGCAAGAGATTGGCTGTAACCCGCTGTAAAGCTGATAGTAATATCATCATTGGTCAGCAGGAAACCTCGGTTACAGACAAGACTTCCCGTATTTGGCATCAACAACCTCAAACTATTTTGGAGGTTGGTTTTGGTATGAAGAAACAGAAAAATATGAAAAAACCGCTCAAGACCCGTCTTACCAAGAGCGGTTTTTCTTTTGGGGTGCGCCAAATTAAGGGAATCCGCCACGAAATTAATGAAGAGTCTCCGTTAAAAGCCGGAGACTCGCTGTCTTTGGGCCAAGTTTTGGCGGTGGGAGATGTGGTCAAAGTCCAGGGTGTCAGTAAGGGCCACGGTTTTGCCGGGGCGATGAAGCGGCACGGATTCCACGGCGGGCCAGCTACCCACGGTCAATCGGATCGGGCGCGGGCTGTTGGAGCGATTGGCGCTCATACCTACCCAGGCAGAACTTGGCCTGGTCAACGGATGCCGGGTCACTACGGAGTGGAAACAAAAACAGTCAGTGGTTTGGTGGTACTCCATATTGACCCAGTCAACAAAGAAGTGTGGTTGTCAGGGCCAGTGCCAGGTGCCAATACCTCGATCGTCAAGATTGAAAAAACCGGTCAGAAAAAAACAGTGGAGCTTGACTTAGTAGCGATGGGTTTGGCGTCGGAGGAGGCAGTAAAAGAAGAGACCACCAAAGAGCCAGTCGAAGAGAAAGTTGAAGAAACAGGAACAGCGAAGGTCGAAGAAAAGACAGAGGCGAAAAAAGTTAAAGAAAAAGCCGGGGAAACAGAGAAAGAAAAAGAAACTGTAAAGTCAGAGACCGTTTCTCAGTCAGCGGCCAAAACGGAGACAAAATCAGCCGAAAAACCAACAAAAACTGAAAAAAAAGAAACAGAATTAAAAAAATAAATAAATTATGAAGCTTACAGTAATTACCCCTACCAGCAAATCAAGCTCGATCGAAGTGAGCAATCAGGTGTTTGGCCAAAAAGCTAACCCACAGCTGCTGGCTCAGGCAGTGCGCGTGTATCTGTCGAACCTGCGTCAAGGAACCAGCAAGGTCAAGACTCGCTCCGAGATTAACCGCACTCACGCCAAGTGGTATCGTCAAAAAGGGACTGGTAACGCTCGACATGGTTCCAAAAATGCGCCGATTTTTGTCGGTGGCGGCATCGCTCATGGCCCCAAGGGTGTCGAGAATTGGGATCGACAGTTGAATCGTAAGATGAAAGCTCAAGCTTTGCGAGTAGCTCTTAGCATGCAGGTGGAAAAAATTGTAGTAACTGACAACCTCAATGGTTTAAAGGGTAAAACGAAGGAGGCGGCTAAGCTTTTGACGAAGATGTTGGGAACAGACGTGGGTCGCACTGTCGTGGTGCTGAGTGAAAACTCGTCATTAATGCGGCGAGCGCTCCAGAATATTGATCGGGTTTTACCAGTGGCAGTAGTAGAGTTGACCGCTCTGCAGGTGGCGCTGGCGGACACCATTGTGTTTAGTAAAAACTCTTTACAAGCGTTGGAAGCAAGGTTGACAGTGAACCAACCAAAAAAAACTGTTGTTGCTCAGCCGGAAAAAACGGGGCCATCAACCAAAACTGTTAAAAAGGCTGTCGCTAAGAAACCGGCAGTTAAGTTGGCCACCAAAAAATCAACGAGGGTTAGCAAATCAGTGAGGAAAACTACCCGAAAACGAATAAGCAAGCAGTAAACCATGAATCATAAAATAATCAGAAAACCAGTCGTGACCGAAAAGACCATTGCCAGGGCTAACAGTGACAATGTTTATACCTTTGAGGTGAGCCGCACGGCGGACAAAAATGCTATCAAAGCGGCTATTGAGGAAACTTATGGGGTGACAGTTTTGGCGGTCAACAACGTGATGCGGCCAAAAACTCTCAAGCGAACCGGCCAAAAACGATTGACTTCACTGACGCCAAAAACGAAGAAAGCCTTAATCAAACTGAAGAATGGTGAAACAATTGCCCTTTTTGATGTAGGAGGGAGCAAATAAATGTTAAAGAAAGTCAAGCCCACCACCGCTGGCAGACGACACCGCATCGACCTGGTGAACAAGTTGGTTCACAAGGGCAGTCCTGAGCGATCTTTGTTGGCAACAGGTCATAAGAAACGTCAAGGAAGAGGGTATAAGGGCAGGGTGACCATGCCGCATCGGGGTGGCGGAGTGAAAAGACGCCTGCGGGTGATTGACTGGCGTCGAGAAAAACACGAGGTGGAAGCCGTGGTCCAGCGTATTGAGTATGATCCGATGCGCTCGAGCAATATCGCGCTCTTGTACTACCGAGATGGTGAAAAGCGCTATATCTTAGCTCCATTCGGTTTGAAGGCTGGCGAGGTGGTGGTGGCTGGCAAACGCGTGGAACCAAAGCCGGGTAATGCGATGCCTTTGAAAAATATCCCGGTTGGTATGCCGATTCATAATCTAGAACTGCGTCCCGGTAAAGGGGCACAACTAGTGAAAGGGGCTGGGGTTCACGCCTTAATTCAGGCTAAAGAGGGCCGCTATGTGGCAGTGCAGCTGCCGTCCAAAGAGCATCGGTTAATTTTGGCGGAGTGTTTTGCCACTATTGGTCAGGTTGGCAATCAGGAATGGAAAAGCCGCGTGTTAGGTAAGGCTGGGAGAAAGCGGCTGATGGGAATTCGGCCGACTGTGCGCGGTACAGCCCAAGATCCCCGTTCTCATCCGCATGGCGGGGGTGAAGGACGTAGTGGAGTCGGTTTGAAGCGACCAAAGACCGCTTGGGGCAGAAACGTGGCTCCGGGCAAGAAGACGCGGAAAGTAAGCAAGAGTAACAAGTGGCTCGTCAAGAGCAGAAAAGTGAAATAAAGCTATGAGTCGATCAAGTAAAAAAGGACCCTTTATCGAACCAAAGCTGCTCAAAAAAATCATGAAGCAAAAAGCGGCCGGTGATAAAACGCCGATCAAAACTTGGGCTCGCCACAGCGTGGTTGCCCCCGAGTTTGTCGGTCACACGCTCTTGATCCATCAAGGGAAGAATTTTGTGGAAGTCTTTGTCTCAGAAGCGATGGTCGGACACAAACTCGGGGAGTTTGCGCCCACCAGAACCTTCCGCGGCCATGGGAGAATCGTTAAACGGGTATTAGCGAAGACGTAAACTATCGATCATTAAACTGACATGTTAATTACGGCAGAACAAAAAAATACCAGACAATCACCGCGCAAAGTGCGGTTGGTGGTGAATGTGGTGCGCAAAGTGCCGCTGGAGCAAGCGCTCAAGCAGTTGGCGGTGATGGAAAAGCGCGCGAGTTTGGTAGTGACCAAAGTCATTCGTCAGGCCATTGCTAACGCCTGGCATAATCACCACATTGCGTTTGGTGATTTGACCTTGAAGAACATTACCGTCAATGCCGGTCCAGTTTACAAGCGCTGGCAGGCAGTCAGCCGTGGTCGAGCGCACAGTATTTACAAGCGCACGTCACACATCAAGGTAGTGTTGGAAACAAAGGCGGCCGATACACCAGTGGCTGTGAAACCAGCTGTTAGTGACACTGCAGTCAGCAAGCAGCCGGGACCAGCAATCGCGCCCAAAAAAACGGCGAAAAACAAACCAAAGCAATCAACAGTAACAAGTCAAACACAGAGGGCAAAGTAACATCATGGGACAAAAAGTTAATCCAACCGGCTTTAGATTAGGCAATATTTTCTCCTGGAAATCGCGTTGGTTTGCCAAGCCTGAGGAGTATTCGGATAAAGTCTTGGAAGATCACCGGCTGCGCGAGTACTTCAACCAGAAATTATCCAACGCTGGTTTAGTACAAGTAGATATTGAGCGCTCGATCAGTAAGCTGCGGATTGTCTTAAATGTCTCTCGCCCAGGTGTGGTGATCGGTAAAGGTGGGGCAAATTTGGAAGAGATTAAAAAGGAAGTGGAGCGGATTTTAAACGTTTCAAAGACGAAAAAAGAACAGGTTCATGTGGATCTAAAAGTGGAAGAAGTAAAAAACCCTGATTTGAGTGCCAAATTAGTGGCTGAACGAATTATCAATCAGCTGATCGGCCGCTATCCACATCGTCGGGCGGTCAGTCAGGCACTGGAAAAAGTGATGGCAGCAGGAGCGAAAGGTGTTAAAATTCAGCTTTCCGGCCGCATCGGTGGAACAGAAATTGGTCGCACGGAAAAATACTTCCAGGGTAGTATTCCGACGCAAACCCTGCGGGCTAATATTGATTATTTCGAGGCTCCGGCCAAGACTCGCTCAGGGTATGTTGGGGTTAAGGTCTGGATTTACCGAGGAGAAGTGGTTTAAGAAAGAATTTGAGGAATTAAAAACACTATGTTGCAGCCGAAAAAATCAAAATACCGCAAGCAGTTTCGAGGGAAGAACCGCGGCAAAGCCTATCGTGGCAATGAGTTAGCGTTTGCCGAGTTTGGCCTCAAAGCCGTCACCGGCGGTTGGGTCTCAGCCAGAGAGATCGAGGCGGCCCGTAAAAAAATCACCTATGTCACCGAGCGGGTGGGTCGATACTGGATCCGAGTTTTTCCGGATAAGCCGATCACTCGAAAACCGGTGGGGGTGAAGATGGGTTCTGGCAAAGGTGCGATTGAAGGCTACGTGGCGGTGGTGAAACCAGGCATGATCTTATTTGAGTTGAGCGGGGTGACGGAAGAAATGGCTCGCTCTTCGTTTGAAAAAGCTGGTCACAAATTGTCGGTCAAAACCGTGATGGTCAAGAAGTAACAGTGAGTATGTATGAAGAAACAAGAGAGACAAACACTGACTGAGAAAACCAGCGCCGAGCTTGTAAAGCTGCAAGTTGAACTACAACAACAGCTGACCAAGGCGCAGCTGGAAAAAAAGGCTGGCAAACTGAGTAACACCAGTTCAGTCAAAATGTTGGCTGACGATTTGGCCAGAGTCAAAACCGTGCTGCGACAGCAAGCCCTGACGGCGAGCAATGATCAAAAGGTAGGTAAAAAACAAGAAAGCAAAAAGGAATGAGAACACTGCAAGGAATGGTCACCGCTTTAAAAAGAGAAAAAACCGCCACGGTAGTGGTCACTCGTTTATGGCGTCATCCTCTCTATCAGAAATCAGTCAAGCGCAGTAAGAAATATGCTTGTCACTGGGAAAACATGGAGTTGAAGGTGGGTGACTTAGTAGAGATCGCCGAGACCAGACCAATCAGCAAAACGAAACGATTTATCATTACGAAAAAAATAAAGACCTAACATGATACAACTACGATCAGTCCTTCCAGTAGCTGATAACAGCGGCGCCAAAAAGCTGCGGGTGATTCAAGTCTATGGTGGTTCACGTCGCCGCTTTGGTTCTGTGGGCGATGTAGTGATGGCTTCAGTGATTGACGCCGATCCGAACAGTCCAGTTGCCAAGGGCTCAAAAGTCCAGGCGGTGATTGTCCGAACGAAAAAGGAAAAACGCCGCGCGTCGGGTGAATATATCCGCTTTGATGATAACGCGGCCGTCATTATTTTATCCCGTACGCAGCTTGATCCAGTCGGCACTCGGGTTTTTGGGCCGATCGCGCGGGAAGTAAAAGAAAATGGCTTCCACAAAATTGCCAGTTTGGCACAGGAGGTCTTGTAACTATGAAATTAATGGTTGGTGATACAGTACTGATTACGGCGGGTAAGGATCGCGGCAAAAAAGGCGAGATCATTCGGGTAATACCAAAAAAAAGGTTGGTGGTGGTGGCGGGCATAAACTTATACACCAGACACGTTAAACCCTATGCCGGCCGGTCAGGTGAAAAAACTACCCGTGAGCGACCACTGCCACTCTCGAAAGTGGCGATCATCAATGAGAAGGGTCAACCAGATAGAGTGGGTTACGTGGTCACTAAGGATGGCAAGAAACAGCGAGTCTTTCGTAAAACCGGCACCGTTATTGCAGTCAAGCCAGCCGCGTCGAAAGGGAAAAAGGCCGCGAAAAAGTAAAAAATAAAAGCTATTTGAGAAAAATAATTTGAGAAGATAAAAATATGAATCGACTGAAGGAAAAATACCAACAGACAGTTAGACCAGCTCTTCAAACAGAGTTTAATCACGACAATCCGCTTGCCGCCGCTCGCATTACCAAAGTGACGGTGAATATGGGAGTGACTCGTCCCGTTGAGGCCAGTGAGCGGGAGAAAGTGGTGGAGAATGTGGTGAAACAATTTGCAGTGATTACCGGTCAGCATCCGCAAGTGACTAAAGCCAAAAAGGCAGTCGCTGATTTCAAGTTGCACCAAGGTGATCCGCTGGGCGTGATGGTGACCCTGCGGGGCGAGAAAATGTGGGAGTTTTTGGATAAATTGGTCTCGATCACCCTGCCGCGAGTCAAAGACTTTCGCGGTATTTCAAAGCAGGCCTTTGACGGCCAGGGAAATTATAGTTTGGGTTTGGAAGAGCAGATCGTGTTTCCCGAAATTGACTATGACCAAATCGAAAGTGTGAGAGGGTTACAAGTGAATATTGGGACGAGTACCAAAAGTGATCAGGAAGCCCTCCGAATGTTGGAGTTGTTGGGTTTCCCGTTTGAAAAAGAAGAAATAAATCAGGAAGGAAAGTAAGGGTAAAGCATATGGCAACTAAAGCAAAAATTGCGCAAACAAAGCGACAACTAGCAGCTCGAGAGCGGTATCTTAAGTCAGGGCTTAAAAAGCCAAATCGTATCGCCACTCGTGGAGTGCATCGGGATAAATTGACCGGTCGACCGCGCGGCTACATGCGCTACTTTGGCTTAAGTAGAATTACCTTCCGAGAACTGGCGCTCAAAGGTGAGTTGCCGGGAGTAGTAAAGGCAAGCAAATAATGACAGATCCGATCGCAGACATGCTCACCAGAATCAAAAACGCGCTGCTGGCGCGGCATAAGGAAGTGGTGATTCCTCACTCTAAGGTGAAGGAAGCTATCGCTCAGATTTTGGTCAAAAACAACTATGTCACTGAAGCCAAAGTGGTAAAACGACAACCACAGTCCGCGTTGGTATTAACACTTGGTTACGAGCAGAAATGGCCTAAGATCACTGGGGTAAAGCGGATTTCCAAGCCGGGTCGGCGGCTCTATACCCCGGCCAGCCGAATTCCGGCGGCCCTCAACGGGTACGGCATCACCATTGTATCAACCAGTAAGGGATTATTAACCGATAAACAGGCGCGCCAGCTCAATGTTGGTGGCGAGCTAATTTGTCAGATTTGGTAAGGAAGAATGTCAAAAATCGGCAGAACACCAATCAGCTTACCGCAGGGAGTGACCGCTACGATCACCTCTACGGCGGTCGTGATTAAGGGGCCCAAAGGGGAATTGACAGTGACACTGCTACCGGGAATCACGGTCAAACAGGAGGGCAATGAACTAGTGGTGACTCGTCAGAGTGACGCCCGCCAGCAGCGCGCCAATCACGGTTTGATTCGCAGTTTACTAGCTAACAATGTCCAGGGAGTGACTGAAGGCTACAAGAAAACTCTAAAGTTGGTGGGAACGGGTTATCGGGTGAGTGTCAAAGGAGCAGGACTCTCAGTGACGGTTGGTTTTTCTCATCCAGTGGAGATCGAGCCGGTGCCAGGGATTACTTTGTCAGCTGAAGGGAACGACACTATTCAGGTGGAGGGCTTTGATAAACAATTAGTTGGTCAAGTAGCGGCTAATATTCGCGCCATTCGACCACCCGAGCCTTATCAGGGTAAAGGGATTCGTTACGAAGCTGAGGTAGTCAGAAAGAAACCAGGAAAAACTGTCACGGCCGCCGCCGCTTAATAAACCATGTCAAAAATCAGACACAATACAACACGAGTAGAGAGAAAAATCGCCCGCATTCGCGGCAAGCTGTTTGGCACACCACAGCGCCCGCGGTTGACGATTACTCGTTCGCAACAACACCTTTGGCTACAGGTGGTGGACGATGAACAGCAGATCACGGTAGTATCAGCCAGTGATGTGGGTAAAAAAACCAAGCTTACCGGTACTAAAAGTGAGCGAGCAACTCAGGTGGCTCAAGATTTACTGAAAAAACTACAAAAGGCCAAGATTAAAAAGTTGGTGTTAGATCGCGGGCCGTACAAATACCACGGCCGCATTAAAGCAGTAGCAATAGTCCTTCGTGAGGGGGGAATAGAGGTATAAGTCCTATGTTTGAAACAGCGCGTCATACACCGGAAGCCAAGGAATTTGAAGAAAAAGTGATTCAGATCTCTCGGGTATCCAAAAAAACCAAGGGCGGTAACCAAGCCGGTTTTTCCGTGCTGATGGTGGTCGGTGATAAAAAAGGCAAGGTTGGTTTAGGGTTGGGGAAAGCTGGTGACGTATTGTCGGCTATCAAAAAAGGCATCAAAAAAGCTAAGAAAAAGATGATCACCGTGCCCCTGGACGGGACGACGATTCCTTTCAAGATGGAAGTTAAAGAAGGTGCTGGTCGGGTACTCCTCAAGCCCGCTCCCAAGGGGACCGGAGTGATTGCCGGCGGTCCGGTCAGAGCGGTGGTGGAAGCGGCTGGTATTCGCGATATTTCCGCCAAGATTTTGGGCAGTGAAAATCAGGCCTCCAGTGTTTACACGACCTTCAAGGCACTGGCGCACATGCAGCGGCTGGTACGTATTAAAGGGATTAAACTGCGCTCGATTGTGGAGATTGAACGAGAAGAAAAAGAGAAAATGAAGAAATTGCAGGAGAAAGCCAGAGCGCAAATGCCCGCACCGGCCGAAATTACTCCAGCCAAACCCAGTAAAAAACAGGCTCAAAGAGTGAAGGCAAATCGAAAGTAATCATGTCTTTATTACACCAACTCACCAAAATCATGGTTCCTGGCCAGAAGCGCTTGGGGAGGGGGTATGGCTCTGGGAAAGGTGGTCACACGGTTGGCCGTGGTCAAAAAGGTCAAAAATCCCGCAAAGGGAAGCCGATTCCGTTGTGGTTTGAGGGCGGTCAACTGCCGGGCGTGAAAAAATACCCGATGATCAGAGGCAAGAGTCGCTTTAGTGTGTTAACGCCGACAGCTGAAATTACGCTGACTGATTTGGAGAAACTGTCAACCAATATGGTTACTTTGGAGACTTTAAAACTACACAAGGTGATTGACCGACGCTTTAAAAAGGCCAAGATTATTTATAACGGCAAACTGACTAAAAAGCGTCAGATTAAAGGAATCTTAATCTCTGCCAAAGCTCGACAAGCGGTTGAGAAGCTTGGCGGATCGGTAGAATAATAGGTGTGTTAGAAACTGCACTGCAAAAAATTCGAGCGATTTTTACTCATCCGGAGCTACGCCGTAAACTGTTGTTTACTGCCGGTATTTTTCTCATTTTCCGTTTATTGGCTCATATCCCGGTGCCGGGAGTTGATGTGGCTCGGTTGCAACAATTGTTTGCCGGCAATCAATTCCTGAGTTTACTGAATATTTTTGCTGGTGGGACCCTAGCCAACTTTTCATTGGTGGCGGTGGGTATCAACCCCTATATTACTGCCTCGATCGTCATTCAACTGGCTGGGATGGTGTTCCCATCCATCAAGGAGTTACAGAAAGAGGGTGAGTCTGGCCGGGCGAAGCTCAATCAGTACACTCGTCTCTTGACTGTGCCGTTTGCCATTGCCCAAAGTATTTCGATTATCGCGCTTTTAAATTCTCAGGGCTTGCTGATTGCTCAGCACGTTTTGGTAATGGCGGCCATGGTACTCTCGATGATCGCCGGAGCGATGATCATGCTTTGGCTTGGTGAATTGGTTTCGGAATATGGTCTGGGGAATGGTATTTCGATGGTGTTGTTTGCCGGCATTGTCAGCCAGATGCCAGTGGCGGTCGGACAAACCTTAGCGGTAGTCACCTCACAGGAAGTGCTGACACTCTTGACCTTTGGCGGTATTTTCTTGGGGTTAATTGCTTTAATCGTCTTCATTAATGAGGCAGTGAGAAAGGTACAGATTCAGTATGCCAAACGCATCCGGGCTGGCAAACTGTTTGGCGGACAGACCACTCACCTGCCCATCAGGGTTAACGTCGCCGGGGTGATGCCGATTATTTTTGCCGTGACCTTGATGCTGGCTCCGTCGTTTGTGGGCCGGGTGATGGCCGCCTCTAGTAACCCAACCCTGATTACTTGGGGTCAGCGACTCTCACTGTGGTTTCAGCAAACTTCACCGGTTTATTTGATTGCCTACTTTTTACTCGTTTTCGGTTTTACCTATTTCTCAGCGCTGATCTTTTTTAACGCCGGAGATATTTCAGAGGAGTTGAAAAAAAGCGGGGCTTTTGTACCTGGGATTCGGCCTGGCGGCGCGACCAAGAAATTTTTGGAGTATGTGGTGGTCAGGATTACTTTGGTGGGGGCCGTTTTTTTGGGGGTAATTGCGCTGCTGCCATCATTAGCTCAGATCTTGACAGGTTTGCAGTCATTGGCAATTGGCGGCACCAGTGTTTTAATTGTGGTTTCGGTCATTTTGGAGACTGCTAAACAAGTAGAAAGTATGCTCGTTGGTCAAGACTATCAAAAGTATCAATAACCACCGGGAAGGAAAAAAGCATGAAAATTGTTTTAGTGGGCATTCAGGGGGCGGGTAAATCCACCCAGGGTAACATGATGTCAGAGAAGTTGGGTGTTCCATATCTCTCGTCAGGCCATATTTTCCGCGAGATGACCAAAGAAAAAACCAAGCTTGGTCGCTGGCTCAAAGAAACGCTCAATTCCGGTGCGCTGGTGCCAGATGACACAGCTGTTGAGATTGTGATGGAGTATTTGAGCAAACCAGAGTATCAAAACGGCTATATCCTTGACGGCTTTCCGCGCACCAAGGCTCAAGCTGAAGTCTTGGACGGAGTGATTGATATGGTTTTTTTGATTGATGTCTCGGATAAAGAAGCCCTGTGGCGAATTTCTGGTCGAGTGAGTGATCGGGAAGATGAAACGCTCCAGGCTATCCGCAAGCGGATTGCTCTTTTTCACGAGCTGACGAGTGAAGTCTTGGATTTTTATGACAAGGAGAGTAAGTTAGTCAAGATCAATGGTGAACAGACGGTTGAGGAGGTTTTTGCCGAGATTATGGCGGCGGTGGAGCGTTTTAAAACTCAGGCTTAGTAGAGCCCCTGGGTTGTGACAAACACCGCTACATCTGGTATAATCGCAACCTATCACTGAGAGGATATGGGTAAAGTACAAGATCACAAACGAGCAGCGAAGGTCAAGCGGCAGCGGGAAATACCACAAAAAGCAGAGCGTGTCGACCGCTTGGAGATTGCTGGTGAAGTTGAAGAAACTCTGCCTAACACCATGTTTCGAGTCAGAGTGACCGAAGCGGCAGTGGAACAGATGATTGGCAAAGTGCTACTCGGCACACTGGCCGGCAAGATGCGACTCTATCGCATTAGGGTAATGCCAGGGGACACAGTCAAAGGCTATGTCTCTAAGTACGATTTAACAAAATGTAAAATTACGTACCGTGTCAGCGCTGGCCCGGTGCAGACGTTTTAGACGGTACAACAGTCTAAAGAGAAAAAGGATATGAAAGTCAAAGCTTCGCTCAGGAAGATGTGTAACCAGTGCAAGTTTGTCAGACGCAAGGGAAAGTTGTATGTGATTTGCGTCAATAAAAAGCACAAACAGCGTCAGGGGTAAAAAGGAGAAAATATGCCGCGCATCGCGGGGATTGATATACCAGAAAACAAGAAAGTGCCGTTTGCCTTGCGGTCGATTTATGGCGTTGGTCTGTCGCGAGCTCAGGAAGTGATGACTCAAGCCAATATTGATCCGGATAAGCGGGCTAAAGACTTAACTCCTGATGAGGTAAACAAGCTTCAGCGCCTGCTTGAACAGTTCCCGCTTGAAGGAGACTTGCGGCGGGGGGTCAGCGACAACATCAGTCGCTTAAAGAGAGTAAAGACATATCGTGGGATGCGTCACAGTGCTAAGTTACCGGCGCGCGGTCAGCGCACCCGAGTGAATTCTCGGACAGTGCGCGGCGGTGGCCGCAAGACTGTGGGCGCGGTGGCCAAAGAAGAGGCCACGGCCGCTGATGGAAGCAGTGGTGCGAGTGAGAGTGTAAAGTAAACAGTATTGAATCAAGTGAAGTAAGAAAATACCTATGGCTCAAACAAAAACCACTACCACCAAAGCTAGCCCTAAACGCGTGGTGCCCCGCGGCCGGCTGTATGTCAGCGCCACGTTTAATAACACTTTGGTCAGCATTACGGATGATAAAGGGAGTCTGTTGTGTTGGGCTACCACAGGGGCGGCTGGTTTTTCCGGGTCAAGAAAATCAACGCCGTATGCTGCCACTATCACCGTGGAAAACGCTCTCAACAAAGCTAAGGCATACGGTATGAATGAAGTCGATATTTATCTCAAAGGGCCGGGGCCCGGCAGAGATGTAGCCTTGCGAGTGATTCGTGCGCAAGGCTTAAAAGTAGGCATGATCGCTGATACGACCCCCGATCCACACAACGGCACTCGGGTCCGTAAAGCAAAGCACAACAGATAAATTTGTATCAACTATTAACTCTTAACTTTAAACTTATATGGCAAGACACATTGGTCCAAAACAACGATTACAGCGACAGGTCGGTGAAGACTTGGGACTGAAAACCAACGCCTTGAAAACCGCTCGTCGGCTCAATACCAGACCGGGACAGCATGGCACCAGGCGTCGCAAGCTCTCCAACTATGGCATTCAGCTGAAGGAAAAACAGAAGGTCAAGTACTTGTACGGAGTGTTGGAGAAGCAGTTGCATCGCCTGTACAGCCAAGCGAGTAAAAACCCGCTGGCGACTGGAGCGGTACTGCTGGGTTTATTGGAGCGCCGTTTGGATAACGTAGTCTATCGCTTGGGTTGGGCGCCGACTCGCGCCGCTGCCCGTCAGCTGATAGTCCACGAGCACGTCTTGGTTAATGAGCGCAAAATGAATGTGCCATCGTATTCAGTCAAGGTCAACGATGTGATTACTTTGAAAGACAAGGCGGTCAAGATCCCGATGGTGGCAGAGCTTTTGAAAGAAGAAAATAAAACTTTACCAGGCTGGTTGGATCGCAAAGCGACGGTCGCTAAAGTGCAGCGTTTTCCGGAACGGGAAGATATCACAGAGGTGATTGACGAACAGCTCGTGGTCGAGTTTTATAGCCGATAAAGAAGTTAAGAGTTAATAGGAATTAGTTAATAGAAGGAAAATAATAACAAGCAGTAAATAGCCATCTATAAACTATTCACTATAAACTATTAACTTCAGTAGTAGTAAAAACCTAGCCACGGATTCTCTGTCATTTAAGGAACTGAGAGAGGAGAAGAAACAAAGGAGAAAAAAATATGTCACTAGATCTTACGAAATATCCCTTTATGAGCCCAAACTTTACGGTTACAGAGGCGGAAGCGACCCCTTCGCAAGCTCGGTTAGTGATCGAGCCATTGGAGCAGGGCTACGGTCATACGCTGGGCAACGGTTTGCGCCGGGTGTTACTGACCTCTTTGCCGGGAGCAGCCATCACTTCGGTGACGATTGATGGGGTTGACCATCAGTTCACCACGCTTGAGGGTTTAAGCGAAGACATCGTCGAACTCATTTTGAACCTTAAGCAGGTGAGAGTGAAAGCTGACCATGACGGGTCAGGTATTTTGCGTTTGACCGCTCAGGGTCCTGCGGAAGTGACTGCCGCTGATATCGAAGCCGAAGCTGGTTTTGAGGTGGTCAATCCTGACCAACCAATTGCCACGTTGACCAAGGGTAAGAAACTCGAAATCGAGATGACGGTTGAGACCGGCACCGGTTACAAGATGGCTACTGAAATGGAGTCGGCCGTGATCGGTCAGATTCCGGTGGACGCTCTCTTTTCACCAGTCGAGAAAGTGTCGTACAAAGTGGAGGCCACGCGGGTTGGTCGACGGACTGATTTTGACCGGATCGTGATGGATATCCAGACCGATGGGACGGTCACTCCAATTGAGGCGGTGCAACAAGCGGCTCGCATTTTGGCCAAACAATTCACTCAGGTTTTTGACCCGGTAGTGGTAGAGACGAAAGAGACCGAAGCTCAACTCTCACCGGAAGAGGCCGAAACTTTGCGTCTCACTGTGGAAGAGCTTGATTTGCCCACCAGAATTGCCAACGCGTTGCGCAAAGGTGGGTACAAAACGGTCGGTGATCTGGTCGGTGTGTCCAAAGAGACTGTTTCTAAGGTCAAAAACCTTGGCGGCAAGAGCGTGGATCTGATTAATGAAGCGTTGCAGAAGAAAGGCGTGAGCTTGGAGGAGTAAGATGAGACACCGTGTGACCAGTCACCACTTCAATCGTGACACCAATCACCGCAAGCTCTTGCTTCGCAACTTGGTGCGAGCATTGGTGGAACACGGTGAGATCGTGACGACCGAGGTGAAAGCGAAAGAAACTCGTCGGTTGGCGGATCGGTTGATTCACCGTGCGCTGACTCACTCGGTTAGTGCGAGGCGACAACTCCACGTTTTCTTTGGTGCTCGGGATGTGGTTAATACCTTGGTGGAAAAGATCGCGCCAACCATGAAAAAGCGCGCCAGTGGGTTCACTACTTTGGTTCGGTTAGGTAAGCGCCGCGGTGACAATGTGGAAATGGTGAGATTGAGCTTGGTGGAACAGCGTGAAGAGCGCCACACGCTCAAAAGTAAAGTTGAGCGACCCAAGCGTGCTCGAAAAACTACCAAAAAGAAAGTCAGTCAAAAACTGGCTGCGAAAAGAGCCTCACAAGCCAAACGATTGTCTGTCGCTGAGAAGCTGACCCAGAAGGAAACCGCTAAACCAAGAAGAGCTCTGCCAGTGGCCCAGCGCGTGCAGCGCACGACTGCTAAGGGAAAGTAAATGCATGAATAAGCGACAAACGACTTTTATGCAGCGCAAGGAAGATGTCATCAGAAGATGGCATTTGATTGATGTGAAAGATCAAGTGTTGGGAAGAGTGGCCACTGAGATTGCAATCAAGCTGATCGGCAAAGACAAGCCGACCTATACCCCCCACATTGATGGGGGCGACTACGTGGTGGTGATCAATGCTAGTGACGTCAAGCTCACGCGCGGCAAAGAATTGAAAAAACTCTATCGCAGTCACAGTGGTTTTCCGGGTGGTTTGCATGAACGATCGTTCGCAGATATGCAGGCTAAACACCCGACAGAAATTATTCGTTTGGCAGTGGTGAATATGTTGCCCAATAACAAACTACGTGATCGCCGGATGACTCGATTAAAGATCTATGCTGGTCCAGAACATGAACACCAGAGTCAATTAGGAGAAAAATAATCATGGCCAGAAAAATGAAGAAAAAGCAAAAAAATAAAGTCCAAGTGGTCAAAAAGGTGACCGCTGCACTGCCTTCAGTTCCTCGATCTGAAACTCCTGCTTCAACTGCTGGTGAAACCCAGTTTGCGGTGCCTAAAACAAGATACACTGAGGGGATTGGCCGCCGTAAGGTGGCCACAGCTAGAGTCCGTCTCTATGAAGGTCAGGGTGATTTTGTGGTCAATGACACTTTAGTTGGCGAGTATTTTCAGGGGGTGAGGAATGCGGCCGTGGTGTACAACAAGCCATTTGAATTGACTGGTACTAAGGGGAAGTTTGCGGTGACAGCCAAGATCATCGGTTCAGGTGTCTCTGCTCAACTGGATGCTTTGGTGCACGGTTTATCACAAGCCTTGGTAGCTCATAACCCTGAGTTTAAGATTTTCCTTAAAGGTGCTGGTTTGCTGACCCGCGATGATCGCATGAAGGAAACACGCAAAATCGGGATGGGTGGCAAAGCCCGCCGAAAGCGTCAATCTCCGAAACGATAATTTACCAAACTTCTCTGCGAAGTGGTTTGCCGGCGCGGAAATTTACCACGCCATGACCTTTGACCAGCGTGCGCTGATCCTTGCGGCCGAAGGGCTCGACATGTTTGTCTTTCACCCGGCCGACGTAAAAAGTGCCAAACCCGGAAACCACAACTTTCTCACCCTTTTTCTTGGTTAGCACACGGGTAATTTCTTCAAAAACCGTCTCTACTGCCTCCATGGCAGCTTTTTTGGTGAGATGAGATTTCTTGGCCACAATCGCAATCAGTTGTGATTTAGTCATGCGCTCCTTTCTGGAAATGTAAACTTGTACTGTCACCCACAGTCTAAGACATTGAGCTGGTCAGTCAAGGGTCATTTTGGCAAAGAAATCAGATGTATCGGAATTTTCGCATTAAGACGAGACTGGCACCCAGGGTGTCGAAACCAATGTCTCTAAGAGTGCCATGGCGTCCGGGTGTAAAGGTTTGATGGGCTTCATCAAAGGTGGCATAGGCCAAGGTCAGTACTAATGGCACAACCCAGCTTTTAAAGCCCTGTAAGTTGGTAGTTTCTCTGAAAGCTTGGAAAAGCAAAATATACAACACAGCGTAGACGAACATGTGAGCGGATTTTTTGAAGATAAAATCAAGTGTATTGAGGGTGAGACTGGGGAGAACGCTCTGAGCGGAGAGGATATAAATAAAACCGGCCCAGACCACAGTGGGGGCAAAGGCAAGGATACGGTCAAAAAATGCGTTGCTTTTTGGCATACCAGTTAAGGCCTGGAATGAGCAGTAAGAAACCCCCTATTATAACACTCAGCGCGCCCCGCTCCAGGTGTGGCGGCTGACTGAAAACGAGGTTTTCACCGGAGGGAAGGGCTGGTTTTTCGTAGGAGAGCTTGGGCTTCAAGACAGAGGGTGGGTAGGTAAATGAGTGAGTTGAAACACCCAAGACACTTGGCTGGGTTGAGTTGGTCGCTTGGGTGTTTGTTGCCTCTGTTGGTTGGTCGGGCAAGGTATTAGAGAAAATGTTAGGTGAGTTGGGGGTGATGATCGACGTTTCCTCCCACCGCTCACCGTTTTTTACCCAGGAAAACTGAGGTTGGCACTGGGTGTAGGAGAAACTGTCGATAACTAGGCTTTTGGGTGAAATGAGTGAGACTGTGTCACCGTCGTTATTTAAGACATTGCGCAGTTCAAAGACCGTGTAACCTGTCGGCTCCAAGGTTTAATCAGTGAAGCCCAGAATTTTGTTTTTGCTATCCCGCAGCGAAAAACCAAGCAGGGGGAGTACTGTGTCGTGTGGATTGTAAAGCTCGACCCACTCGGCTGAATCGTCCGGGCAGGCTGTGATCTCAGAGAGAGTCGGCGACAGGATGGTTGAGTTGGGAGTTGTTGCAGGAGTTGACGTGGGAGTGGGGGTAGGAACGACATTAGCCTCGCCTTTGGTTGGCACCGTTTCGAAAAGCACAGCGTGATTACTCGGATCCCGAGCCCAGCTTTTACCCTTGGTCGAAGCGGTGTACCCCAAGGTATCAATCAGTTCATCTTGCGGGTTTTTCAAAAGCAGAGTGTCGCCAGTGTTATTGAGAGTGTTATGCAGATCAACTATCAGGAAACCAGCTGCTTCAAGTATGGTTGACTGATCGAATTGGATGGCAACGCCGGGTGATGATTCTAGGTCCCAAAGTTTCCAGTCGATCAGGTCAATCGATTGATTGGTGGTGTTGTATAACTCCACCCACTCGTCTTCACCAGTATTGGGGTTGGGATACACTTCGTTGATAATCACTTGTGCACTGACGTCTCGAGTGGACAGTACCCAGAAAATCACGGTGATAATCAACAAAAAGGCACGGTGTGTCTGTAAGTTTTTCATGTTTTGATCGTCTCATAAGTGACAGAACAATAAGCTGACAAAGAAAGGTCAGAAAGGAGGGATTATGATGAGAATGCCTTCGGAGATGTTGGTTAATCTGGTCAACTTTATCGTTGGGTTAGTAGAGTTGTTTCTGGGATTGCGGATTGTTTTAAAGTTGTTTGGTGCCCGCACGGTGGCGCCGTTTGTGGACTGGGTCTATGACACCACCGAGCCGCTCTTATCACCCTTTGCCGGCATGTTCCCCAGTCCCACTATTGAGGGTGGTTTTATCGTCGAGTTCTCAGCGCTTTTTGCCTTGATGGTCTATGCTTTTGTGGGGTATCTCCTGGTGGATGTGCTGGACGCCATGACTTATCGAAATGAACTGCGCGGGCGAGAGCGAGAGCGAGAAACTGGTCGCGGACGAGGTCGTGGTAATCGGCGAGATCGCTAATTTGCCAGCGTAGTTTGGCCAGTGCGTTCTAGCTGAATGGGAATTTCGGTGAAGATCATGGTTTTGTCTGGTTTGATCTCCACACTCACCAATAAACCCCGTTGCACAGCCGGCTCGAAGTATTGGTCAAACACAAAATTACCCAGCGAGTAGTAGATCATTTTGCCGCTGTATTCTTCAGACTGCTGGATCACGTGAGGATGACCGCCGATGATCAGATCCGAGCCAGCGTCGATCAATTGGTGGGCCCAATTTTGCACAGTGACGTTGGCAGTCGATTGATACTCATTACCCCAATGCGGCATGACGATGATCAAATCGGCCAGTGGCCGTGCGTACACTACATCTGCCAAGGCGGTTGGCAAGCCCCGATCAACAAATTGATTGTAGTTGACAAAAGCAAGTGTTAACTTGCCAAAGTTTTTCAGTAAGACTCGCTCACTTGACTGTGTTTCAGTGTTGGTGTTGCCGAAAAACTCCACTTGCCCATCGATCAGGAATTGTTTGGTTTGAGCTACACCATTGGCTCCGAAGTTGAGAATGTGATTGTTGCCCAGGTTGACGATAAAGCGATGTTGTTTAAGCAGTGGGACGATACTGGGATCGAAAGTGAAAATGAAGTTATTAGTCGAGCCGGGAACGGTATTGACACTGCGTGAAGGGTAACTGGTGACCGGTCCCTCCAAGTTGGCAATGACCGCATCATATTGACCGAAGGTTTCGGCCAGTGGTTCCAGCGGGAACTCAACGCTGTTGGTATTGATGAATTGGCGAATATGACGGTCAAACATCAGGTCGCCGCCAAACAACAGTTTGACCGATTGGGGTGGGGTGGGAGTGGGGGTATTTCTGATCAGCGAAAGTAAAGTGGGATTGGGAACTTCATTGGTTGTGGGTGGCAGACGCCATTTCCACCAAGCTAGGCCCGCAAAGATCACGATCACCACCAACATCCAGCTTAAAAAGCGGAGCATGACTCTATTGTAGCAAGTGAGGTTAGATTGATCGCACAGCGTTGGCGATCAGCAAGAAAAGTCCAGTCCAGCCGATGACGCTGAAAATGGTGATGACATTGAGTTTCAAAGTGGCGCCGGCGGCAACCGCTTTTAGCTGTTTGTACAGTGCCACCGAATACATCAGACTAAAGGCACTAAAACTCAGGCTGAGTGCCAAACTAATCAGCAACGAGAGTGGTTGTTGTGTTCTATTTAAACTCGCCCTGATAACCTCAATTCCCACCGCTAGTGCCATCAGCACGACCAGTCTCCCAACCACTGGCCAGAAATGCTGTTTGACCATACCGGCGCTATTTCTCAGGGCCTGCATTGGTGAGGCGTTATGCAAAACAATTTCAAATAAGGCAAAGTTAAACAAAATAGCAAAGACAATGCCTGGCACGACTAGCGGAAAAAGGCCGCCAAAAACCATAAATGCCATCACCAAACCGGCCACCAACACGGGAATAAACTGCTGCCAACCACGCCGCAAAGCTTCGCCAATGCCGATTTTTTTCTTGCCGGCGGCCAGCGCGATGTCAGCGGCTTGAAAGAAGGGACCCAAAATCAAGGAAATAAGTAAGAGGATTAAAATGGCGGTGATGATTGCTGATCCAAAGCTGGCGAGGAAAGCGGTCATAAAATCATTGTTGTTGGCGGCAGTGGTAATGGCAGTGAACTTGGTTGGACTGGTAAACAAACTTCCCAACGATCCACCCAGACTCAGGGCGATGGCGCCAATCACAATCAAGGTGATGATTGTCCATTGGACAAGCCACAAAAGAAGCAATAACCAAAAACGTTCTTTGGTTAGTTTCCACGCGTCGGTCAAAAGTTGACTCAGATCAGGTAATTGAGCTTGTGCCATGGGTATAAACGGTCTCTACTGTTTTCAGCATACACTACTGATGTAAAAAATTAAACCAAGGGTAGCGTTTTGTTTATTTTTGTTTTACACTCTGCTGCAGTGACCAAAGGTTGCCGCCAACAACCTGCCCCAAAGAGTATCAACCAACTATGTAAGTCCTTCTGTTAAGAAGGATTTTTTGTAAAGAAAGGCAGTATGGGAGAAATAGTAAAACGAGCATTGAAAGAAGAAGAGATAAAGGCTTTGCAAACTCAATTTTATGGGTTAGACCTTGAAAACTTGGTTTTTGTCCAAGACCCCAATGATGACGTGCATACTTTGGGTAAAATTATTCGAGAGAAAGCCGAAGACGAAGTAAAGCCAGCTTCGGCAGAAGAGACAGGGCCGAATTTAGCGGAGGAGGAAGTAGCTGACCATGTTGTCGTTTGCTCTCTGTTGTGGTTAGCAAGACAGGATGCGAAAGCAGCAGGGTTTTTGAAAGACTCATATACAGAGGAAGATTATAAATTGCCTGATAATGTTACGGTTTTAGAAGATAACTTAGCGCTTGATCATCTCAGCCATCTACGAAATGAAAAAACAAGTTTGAGGAACTTTAGGTTTCACTCTGATGAATTATCTTTACCGTTGTTTAGGAAAGCAGTGGCGGACTTAGCGATGTATGAGGATAAAGTGAGCAATCAGTTAGTAAGAGAAGTTGGGGCAGCTACGACTCCGGTTCCCAAGTTAGCAGAACGAGTAGTAGTGGCACCAGTATTAAGAGCAGGGTTGGCTCTGCTTGCTCCGGCAATGCAGGCTCTGCCAAAGTCAAAGATAGCGACGTTAGGGATGCGTCGTCTTGAGAATGGCGAACCTGAATGGTATTACGAAAATGTGCCAACAATCACCAAAGATTCGGTGGTGGTAATTACTGACCCAATGCTTGCTACCGGAGGAACTTTGATAGAAGCAATCAGAAAGATCAATAGTGGTCCAGTAAAACCCAAGGAAATTAGAATCGTGGCTGTGGTGGCCGCTCCCGAAGGTATTACTGCCATTAACCGAGAGTTTGATAACATCAAAATCTTTACAGCAGCAGTTGATTCACATCTCAACTCGTCACTGTATATTGTTCCTGGGTTAGGGGATTATGGCGACCGGTATTTTGGGACGGAGCCCGCACATTCAATCACTTAGGGCGGAGGTGACAGGATTCGAACCTGCGAAGCCGTAAGGCTTACGCTTTCCAAGCGTACGCAATTGACCACTATGCGACACCTCCAAGAGTAGCCGTATTATACAAGCTTCAAGAGACAAAGCGCCAAAGTTTATTAGTGCCATTGCGAATCCCGATGCGGGGCGTTTTTTGAAATCGGCTGATTTTTTTACCGCGGTCTTCCAGCCACAACTCGGTCGAAGTCACTAGATCAAGCCCATTTTGCTGCTTGGTTAGGCCAAAGGCTTGGCAGACTTTGCCGGGACCGTTAGTTAAAATTTTGAGCGGTTTGCCGCCACGATTTTTCTGCATCATTTTAATGCCCTCAATCGGAATGACTGAGCGAATCAAGACGGCGCCGGCCGTATCAGCTTGTTCGGTGACGATGTTTAGGCAATAGTGCATGCCGTACGTAAAATAGATATACGCGTGACCGCCCTCAAGAAACATCGGGGTATTTCTTAAAGTTCTGCCGCGGAAAGCGTGTGAAGCCGGGTCATCGACGTTGGCGTACGCTTCTACCTCATTGATTTCACCAACAAATAATCCTTGGCGAGTTTGATGAACGAGATATTTCCCCAATAACTCACGAGTCACAGTCAGAGTTGGTCGAACGAAAAAATGACGGGAGAGTCTTGGCACGACTCTTGTTATAAGAGAGTTTGTTGGTAAAAGCTAGCGGCTCAACGTGCGGCCGACCCAGATGAGCGCGATGGCGCCGATCATCGCGACCACGATGCTATAGAGATTGAGGCCGGTGACACCCGGTTGGCCAAAAAAGCCCATGATCCAGCCACCCACCACCGCGCCGATGATCCCAAGCAAGACGTCTTTCCCCATGCCTTGGGATTTATTGGCGCCCATGATCATCGAGGCCAGCCAGCCTGCCAGCAAACCAAGTACAATCCAAGCGATTAAACCCATACAGGTTCCTTTCTTGGTCGGGATTACTACTAATCACAGAGTAGTAGAAAGGGGCAGCTGGGTCAAGTTTTTACGGAAAGTAGCTGGTACAATCTAGGAATTATGGCGGCAGCTTGGCAACAATTAGTCAAAGATGACAAAGAGGGTGATGTCGACCTTGGTCAATTTTCTGTAGCCAAGATTTTGGCCAACAATCGTAAAAACTTTCCGGACAAAGAGGCGTTGGTTTTTGCCGATCTCAAACAGGGTGTTCAGGAAATTTTGACCTATGTTGAGTTTGTCGACCAAGTGTATACATTAGCCCAATTTTTCAAAACAGAGCACAAACTCAAAAAAGGTGACGCCGTAGCACTGCATTTGGAGAACTCACCGGAAATTTTACTGTTTCATTTAGCGTGTTGGTTGATTGGTTGTATCACAGTACCGTTGGATTTGAAGCGTGATGACAGCGATCGAAAAGCGTACAAAATGCAGTCAACTCACTGTAAAGCAGTGGTGGTGGATGAGGGGTTGTCGGAGAGTGAGAAAACCTGGTTCGGGATTGTTTCGCCTGGTATTCGAGTAATCCCCATGTCGGCCCAAATCCGCCAAAAGATAGCAAACAGAGAAAAACTGGAGAATCAAGCTATAGAGGAGCATCCGAGTAATATTTGCCTGATTTTATTTACCTCCGGTACCACCAATTTACCAAAGGGTGTGCAACTCTCAATTGCCAATCTTTTGCTCAATGCGGATGGTATTCGGGACTGGTTAAAAATCACTGAAACCGACCGTTTTCACATCTGTTTGCCGCTCCATCACATTAACTCTACCACGATGTCGTTGGCGACTTTGCTTGCTGGCGGGACGATTGTTTTATCGCCTCGTTATTCCAAATCTAATTTTTGGCGGGTGATGGCAGAGTATCACTGTACGCTCTCATCGATCGTGCCGACGATTGCTTTTGACATGTTGAGTGAACGCGATGCGTTTAAGCAGTACCGAGAAAATCTGAAGCAAGTGACACGTATTCAAATTGGTTCCGCGCCAGTGGTGCCGACGGATGTCGTAAAATTTTACGATTTGTTTGGTATTCGCTTAGTGCAAGGGTATGGCTCCACGGAAACAGCACTACGGGTGACGGGGGTTGGTTGGGCCGACTTGGATGACCAGCAGTACAGGGAATTAATCGCCTCCAACACGATCGGCCACGAGCTCAAATGGAACAACACGGCGGTGATTAAAGCTGATGGCCAGTTGGCTAGTGAAGGTGAGGAGGGGGAGCTTTGCTTGCGCGGGCCAGTTTTAACACAGGGTTACTTGGACAATGACCAAGCTAATAAAGAGTCTTTTGTCGACGGTTGGTTTCACTCAGGTGATATCGGTATTTGGAAAAAAATGTTTGGTCAGAAAGTATTTTTCATTAAAGGGCGGATCAAAGAAATCATTATTAAAGGTGGAGTGAATATCTCGCCGCTGATGATCGAACACGCCATTTTGACTCATTACCCGCAAATTGTCAGCTGTTACGTGACTGGTGCGCCCGACGAGCGTTATGGCGAAGAGATCGTGGGGGTGATTGTTTTTGATGATTCGGTTGACCAAGAAGAACAACGACGAGTAACTAAGCAACTGCAAGCAGACGCCAAAGCGGGTGCGATTAAAGGAGTAGCAGCCTATGAGTCACCCAAGTTTTTCTTGACCGTGCCGTTAACGAGCCTGCCGATGACTTCCACCGGTAAGGTTCAGCGAGTGAAGATTAGAGAATACCTCCAGGATATTTCTACGCCGATTGCGCAGACGTCAACTCATTATTTCCGCCGCCTCACGCCGTTTGATACCAATCATCTTGCTCGGTTGGTCGAGATCCACAACACTAGATGGGGAGAGGAGCTTGGAATCGATATTAAAACAGCTACTCAAGCGGTAGCAAACGGAATTGTGATTGGGGCGATTGAAAAGAAAACGGATCAATTAGTTGGTTCAGCGTTTGGTGAAATTGTGCACGCGAAGGATATTGAAAACAAAGCCGCTTGGTTGAATACCTACGATCAAGCCACTGGTAATCTTACTCTTAAACCCAGCACCACCGACGGTGACGCGGTGATGTTTGTCACCATCTCGACCGACGGCAAGCCTTTTACACCCAGTATGAAGTCAACCGATTCTCAGTACCAGAAATTGTTGGCAGAAGCTCCTCAGTATATTGATGCTTACTTGGCCGCCAAAACCGATCCCGTGCTCAATTTCCACATGGCGCCCAAAGCTGGCATGGAGGAGGGCGCCTCGATTTTATACCCCATCGCCAACGCTCGACCCAAAGACGTCGAAGCGCTTGGATATTGCGTAATGATGAAATACCCAACGTTACCAGAAAGTGTATCAGTTCAGGAAAAATCTTCGTTGGGTACCCAAATTCTCGAAGCAGGATTTATGTATGCCGTAAAGAATGGAGTTACTCAAGTTTACGCCTATTCCAGGCCGAGTGGGTTTTTGAAAATAGTGAGTAAATAAAACAGTAAAATGCCAAACGATCAAGAACGAAAAATTGGTTTAGCACGAGCTGCCTTAGAAGCAGAGCAAACAGTTTGGCCTTTAGAAGCTTTTGGTCAGTTGCTGAAAAATGCTGATTTTATGCACCTTAATACTTTTCCGCAACTAGTATCTTTTCCCAAAAACAGTCATTTTCGAAGATTGTTGGATCGCTTACTTGGGTCACCTTTGGAAGTGAAAGCTTATAGAGAGCACTTGGCAGTGATGGCGAGCAATGATTTAGGTGAGCTACTTCTTTCTAAAGCGTATGAGAAAGGTACTCCATTATGGGTGAAAATACGTCGAGGTTCAGCAGTACATGACGCATATCGACAAATACTACCTCTTCCTCTTGGGTGGAGGCGGTTGGGGGCAGTCCATACTCATCCGAGAGTGCCACTTATTGGTGGACTCGATTATTTATTAAATGAAGTGATGAACCCTTTTCGGTTTAGTGTAGCTGATGTGTCTGTTTTTTTGCACCAAATTTCTTCAAATATCCCTGTTGAAGGAGTTGTTACTCCAGCAGGGTATGGATTTATGGTTGCTTCGGTTAGCACCAAGGAAAGGATTAAACAATATGGCACTCTTGATACGCCGCTTTCGGAGAATGCTAATTTAATTGGGTATCTTAAATCAATTCCTGTAGAGCAAGCTTTCAATGCCCAAGAAGTTCTTCCTCAGTATGATATTGCTTATTACAGTTGCTTTCGAAGAAAAGAAATTTTGGAGAGAGTTATATAAATGACTAATCTACTTTTCAACTTGGCGTATCTCTTTTCAAATCAGTAGGTAGCGATCAGCTCGTTATACAGCACGATCGCGACGCCTTTTGGCGTTGATCTCATCGGTTTTTATTCTGATTGCCTCAAGAACTTCATCTCTATTCTGGGAGGAAATCTTTCCATTAGTGAAGAGTTTCTCGATTACATCGGAGTGCAAGAGATCACGAGTTTCCGTAGCGTTGTGAATTTTATTGAGAATATGTGCATAAAGTGAGTGTTGATCTTCCCGACTGACGGTGGGAGGCCGGCGTCTTTCCGCCCTATTTCTGGCAGGACTTGGTTCTACTGGCCGGCCGTTGCCTGCCCGAATTTCTCTATCGAGCGCAGCTCTTTTTTCCGGTTTGCTTAGTACATCATAAGCAACATTAATAGTTTTCATCATTTCCAGCTTTGCCTGATCTGAATCAGAAGAGCCGCTGTTATCGGGGTGATAGCGTTTTGATAGCTGCCGCCACCGTTCTCTGATTTCTTCATCTGTAGCATTATGAGAAACACCCAGCACCTGATATGCATCAGGGACTTCAGCGTGTGCTGTTTCCTCAATATCAATTTCTCTGCCGTCTTCACCAAGTTTTTTTCTGGTTATTTTATAGCTAATGTGGTATGTTTCACTCATAAAAATAGTATATACCAAGAAAACAAGGGAAAAATAGGTTAAAACTTGGCGGAAGCGGTGAGATTCGAACTCACGAACCGGAAAACCGGTCAGGGTTAGCAACCCTGTGCAATTGGCCACTATGCGACGCTTCCAGACACACCAAATTATACCAGCTAAAACCAGGCCTGGCAGGTGAACTGTCACTTGTCAAATGAGGCAGTTTTATGTAGTCTGAAACTATTCAATAAGCGTAAAAAAGGAGGCTTCCATGAACGAAAACATGCCAACCGATGACACTCAACCCAGTGTGGGGAGTACCGACAAAAAATCCAACTTGTTGGCCATTTTAGGGATAGTAGCGGTAGTGGCAATCGTCGCTTTTGTGATGATCCAAGCCAGCTCCAATAACACCGCGCCAACTGAGGAAATTGTCAGTCCAACGCCAGCGTCCACTGAGGTAATGGAGGAGGAAACACCCACTCCCACCGAGGAAGAAGTGATGGAGCCGGTGGAAGAAGTGGTGGAAATTGACGTGGAGGCGGGCAACTTTTCCTTCTCGCCCAATGAGATTACGGTCAAGTTGGGTCAAACCGTCAGGATTAATCTGACCGCTGCTGATCTGCAACACAACTTCAGCTTGGATGAGTTTGATGTTTCGTCAGAAATAGTGGCAGAAGGTGAGTCGACTACGGTCGAGTTTTTGGCTGATCAAACCGGCGAGTTTGAGTTTTACTGCAATGTGGGCAGTCACCGAGCACAAGGGCAAGTGGGTACCTTGATTATCGAGGAATAATCGCGTTTAATAGAAACCTATGTGGGTGTGGTTTAAAAAAAACCTCTTGTATTTGGCTTGGTTTCAGGCTTTGATTGCGACCGCTGGCAGTTTATTTTTCAGTGAAGTGATGGGCTGGACCCCGTGTGTGCTGTGTTGGTACCAGCGGATCTTGATGTACCCACTAGTCTTGATTTTGGGAGTGGGGATTTTGCTCAAAGACAAACGCATTTCATGGTACGTACTGCCGTTGAGCAGCCTTGGCTTCTTGATAGCCGCTTATCACAATCTCTTGTATTACGGTGTCATTCAGGAAGTGTGTCGTGAGGGAGTGTCATGTACTACCCGCTTTTTTGCTTGGTTTGGTTTTATCACCATTCCGCTGTTATCACTGACAGCCTTTGCGATCATCACTACCCTGATGCTGATTCATAAAAAGGAACACAAAGTATGACCGGAGAAGCCAAAGTTTTAATCGGGGTAGGAGTTGTTACCTTGGCGCTGTTTGTCGGCGGCATCTTGATGCTGACCAAAAACAATGCTAGTCCCACGCCGCAGACCGTTGACTCAGCTGTCTTAATGAGAGAAGGGAGTTTTCGGGTTGGACCAGCCGAGGCACCAATCACTTTAGTGGAGTTTAGTGATTATCAATGTCCGTATTGTGCACAAGCCCAAGCGGTAGTTGATTCACTGATCGCCAAGTATCCAGATCAGTTGTTGTTTACTTATCGCCACTTCCCCTTGTCGCAGCATCGTCACGCCGTGCCCGCGGCGGAAGCCGCCGAGGCAGCCGGCGAACAAGACAAGTTCTGGGAGATGAGTAACTTGATCTTTGAGCGCCAGGATGAGTGGGCAGAAGCAAGTGACCCACTACCGATTTTCCAGCAGTATGCGGAGGAGTTGGAGCTGGATCTGGAGCAGTTTAATCAAGCCATGAGTGAGCACACCTATCAAGCTAAAATCCTGCAGGGTGTGGCGGATGGGAATACGCTGGGGGTAAACTCCACGCCGTTTTTCTTTTTAAATGGTCAAAAGTTTACCGGAGGTTACAATGCCCTTCCAGCCGCGATCGAGCAAGCTCTCCAATAAAAAATACCTGATTTTTGATTTTGATGAGACGATCAGCACGCTCCTGATAGACTGGAATGATGGGTATAGAGAAGGAATAGTATCAGCGATCCAAAAATATGATCCAAGTTTTACTCTTTCTCCTCACCAGTTAAATAGAAAATGGGTCAACTTCGAATTAGAAAATCGTTTCATTGAGCACTTTGGGCAATCACTTCGCAAAGATTTAATAGAGTTTCACCGAGTGTTTGAGAAAACCCATTACACTGGTTGTGAACCAAACTCAGCTGTCATCGAGTTTATTCGCAGTAGTCGAGGTTTCTCGATTTTTCTTTGGAGTAATAATCACTCTGAAACGATCAAGCGAGCACTAGCGGATTTGAACTTAACCGAGAAAATAGATCGGTGGGTGACGTGTGAGCAAGTCTTGTTCTCCAAGCCTCACCCCGAAGGGTTCTCGTTATTACAGATCCCTAACACTGCCTTGAAAGAGTATTTGTTTATCGGTGACAGTAGTAATGACGAAAAAGCTGCTGCGAAAATTGGCCTTGACTATCTTCACGTTGATGATTTTGTGCGCTTGATTAAAAAGTAGGCTCCAGTTAAGCTGCCCAACATTACCGCCAAGTCGCTGGTAACTTGCAAGACCGGTAGCCACAGCCAACCATGGGGAACATAACGCTTGTTTTTCATGACAGCCCACAGCAGGTAGAGAGAGATCAGCAGCGGGAAAAAGCTGCCGGTTTGTCTGAGTTCGCCAATGATGATCATCCAAGTAAGTAAGCCAAGGAAAATCAGGTAGCGGGTAAAAATCAGCACCACTTTTGGTCGGACAATTTTGGCCTGGATGTCGCCAAAAGCGAAACGGTGAATCATCTGCCAAAAGTCTCTTAAGTTTTGCCGCGGCAGCCAGCCGACCAGAGCGTCAGCGGCAAAAGCCATTGGCACTTTGGCTTGTTTCAGTTTGTTGGCAAAGGCAAAGTCTTCGTTGTGATTGAGAGTTTTGTCAAAGCCACCTAGTTTTCTAAACATTGACTTGCGAATCAGCATCGACCGGCTGGCCGCCAGAAAGTTTTTTTGGTTGACTCGATGCGGCATCACCAGCACATACGGCACAACTGCTTCTTCAAATCTGGTTTGCGGCAGGCCTTGGTAGTAGCCCGCGACCACGTCGGCGCTGGTTTCTCGCTGGGTACGCAGCAGCACTTGTAGCCAGTCTTGGTATGGTAAACAGCCGGCGTCGGTAAAGGCGATCCACTCATGGCGGGCTTTGCTCACTGCGAAATTCCGACCGATACTGCGATTGCCTTTTTTGGGAAAAAGCCGAATGATTTGTCCGAGCTCGTGATTTTGCTGCCATCTTTTGATTTTTTTGACCGTCTTATCAGTGGAACCGCCGTCAACAATGATGATTTCATCGGGCAGCACAAACTGTTCGCTGATCGCTGTTAAGAGCCAGTCGATGGTTGATTCTTCGTTGAGAGTCGTTACACTGAGAGAAGTTTTCATTGCTCACATTATAAACGTCACTTGGTATGTCTCGGATTTTGGTCATTACTCCTTCCTATGATCCTCGTTTGGGGGGAGTCGAGAACCATGTGTGGTCCACCAGTCAGTTACTATGGCAAAAAGGCTACAAAATCACCATTTTGACCCAGCGTTTTCCTGGTTTACCAGAGAGTGAAACGAAAGCAAACATCCCGATTTACCGCTTTGATTTTCCGCGGATTCGTTTTTTTGGTCTGTTGATCATCTGGTGGTGGGTATTCACTCGTTTTGGTCGGTTGATTGATGAAGCGGATATTATTCATATTCATGATGTGTTTATCTGGTACCTGCCGCTGCGGCTGCTGTTTTGGCGTAAAAGAGTAATCACTACCTTTCATGGCTGGGAAGGGATTTATCCGGTGCCGCGCAAAAATATCTGGATTCGGCAGTTGGCCAATGTTCTCTCACACCGTACGGTAGCGATTGGGGCGTATTTGGAAAAGTACTATCACTTCAAGGCCGACAAAGTGATTTATGGTGGCGTGGAAGTGCCTCGCGGCCGGATGAAAAAAGATAACCTCTTGTTGTATATGGGCCGCCTGGACTATGACACCGGGCTGCCGGTGCTACTACAGGCACTCGAAACTAAAAGCTGGTCGGGCAAAGTGGTTTTTTGCGGTGATGGATTATTACGGGAGCAGGCAGAGGCATTGGGGGAAGTAAAAGGCTTTGTTGACCCGATACCGTATTTGAAAAAGGCCAAAGTGGTTTTTGCCGGTGGGTACTTGTCGATTCTAGAAGCTTTTGCCTATCAGTGCGCGGTGGTGGCGGCGCAGAAAAATCCGCTCAAAAAAGATTACTACTTGTTGTCACCCTTTGCCCCGTGGTTAACGGTCGTTGACACGCCGGAAGACTTGACTCGCTTTCTCAAGTTGGTTCAGGATAAGTCAGCCAAAGTGCAGTACACGGTGGAGAAAGCCTTGGCGTGGGCCAAAACGCAAAATTGGCAGGCAGTGGCTAAGCAGTATGAATCGCTATATCAAGCTTTTACTTGATATAATTCACCCATTATGAATCATAAAATTGAAGAACTGAGTCCAAGGGAAATCGATGTGCTTAATCAAGTGAAAGAAGGAAGAACTGCTTACAGTGAAGTTGCCTCTGATTTGTCCATTAGTCTCGATACAGTAAAACGTCATTTTGAAAATATTTATGCGAAACTTGAGTTGAAAAGCGAGTTGGTGAAAAGTGGAAACGTGATGATTAAAGCGCTCATAAAGGCGATTCGGTTGGGATATATAAAAGATTTTGAGCCATCTATAAAAGTTGAAGAAACTCCGATCTATAAAAAAGCAATCACCGCAAGCTCTGGTGGGAAAGATTCTGAAGAGCGGTAATGTGTCAACGTTACAAATGCCGCAGTTTTTTGCGGATGGTTTCAAACAGATAGGTTAGCCAATAGAGTGGGGAAACTGGCAGATCATGGGCGGGGAGATACGCCACTTCCTGCCCGCCAAAGCCGCGTTTGAAAAGTGAGACACCTGAGAAACGATGATGTTTTTCTTCCTTGGGGGCAATGCCCCAGAAGTTGTAGCGGGTGCAGCCGCGCCGTCGCGCTTCCTGGATGGCGGTCCACTGCGCGGCATAGGCACCGGCTAGTTGTTCGTTGGCCGGCGTGGAAATACCGTAGTGATAAACGGCCTCCCTGTTGTAGAAGATCACGAAAGCAGTGGCTAGTAACCGTTCGCCCTGGAAACTGGAAATTAACACGGCTTGGTCGTCGTTGGCGAACACTTTGAACTGCTCGTACAAGAATTGATAGGAAAATGGCACAAAGTGATGTTTGGTCGCCAGTGCCACTTGGTGTTCATAGAATTTTTTAATTTCTGCCGGATTTTCGGTAATTTCGGTGTGAATTTTTTGTTTTTGTGCTTGGCGAATTTCATAGCGCGTGTTTTTGCGCATCCCGCGCAAAATCTCCTCTTCCGATTGAGTGAGATCCAGTTGGAGGGTGAGGTCGGCCGTCAAATGCATTGGAGCAGGGCGGAGACCAAATTTTTTGAGTTGGGCACGGAACTCAGCCGAATCCAGCGCTTGAGGTCGAAAGCGAACAAAGAGACATTTTTCCTGATTTGCCAGTCTTTTTAGCTGATTAAAAATTACTTGAAGTTGATCTGGAGATGATCTTTGCCAATCAATAATCGGTCCACCGGCAATGGCCAAGTAACTGCCGCGTTTGGCCGCTTCTTTGACCACCAGCAGCGCGCCAATTTGTTGATGATCTTCAAACACACCCAACTGAAAGATTTTTTTACCAATCGCTACTTGAAACTCACCCCAATTCCAAGCCTGCAGGAAATTAGCTTCGGGACGAGAGAAAATAAACTGCTCCCACTGCTCCTTGGTGTTGATTGGTTTTAGTTCTAACATTATTTTTATTTGGCAAAATATTTTTTAATAATCATGATGATTTTTTCCGCGTCACTGACAGAAATTTTGGCGTGAGTGGGCAGATTAATCATAGTCCGACTCAACTTTTCTGCGTTCGGGCAAGAACCCGCTTGGTACTGAGTGTCGCACTGCCGCTGACCACAATCAACCGGTTCGCGGTACCAGCGGTCGGTCAGGTGGATATTGTGGGTTTTCAGGAACCTTAGTAAAGACTGAGGATCATCGACCGTCGCCGCTACCCGTAACAGTGAACCGTTTTTCAGGTGGGTGGTTTCAGTCAGTAGTTTTAATGGTGTCTCAATTAATTTTTCCAAGTAAAGCGCCGCTGTCACCTGTCGGAGGCGACGAATAGCGTCGACCTGTTTGAGTTGACCAAGCGCTAAGATCGCCAAACTATCAGGCAAAGCAGTGATCTTGTTGGTGGGTGATTGAGTGGGGTTACCCATGAGACCGATAACAGTTAAGGTTTTATGGATGAGCTTACCGAGTAAAAAGTCGTACGTGCCGCGGATAAGTGAAGTAAAAAGTGGATATGCCAGGTCGTTGAGCACCACTGACTTGGGAGTGGCTGGCAGGTTAGGGAAAGATTGAGTTGGTTTCTGGCGGAAAACCACCGCCCCGCCGCTGACCGCGTCGATTACTTTATCACGACCAAAAGACAGAATTACCACATCCCCAAAAGTGCCCAGTAGCTTTCCATTGGCAGTGGCACCGTAACTTTGAGCTAGATCTTCGATTAGTAACAGTTGGTGTTGTTGACACCACGCCTTGATTTTGCTCATCTCTGCCGGGTGACCGAGGGTGTTTTGGACAATGACCGCTTTGACATGCTTAGCCTTTTTATACGCTTGAGTGAGTGTGGCCACTGTCAGGTTGAGTTGGTTTTCGCCCAGGTCCACGTACTGTACGTGCGCGCCGGCTCGGGTGATGCCTTCTTCGATGGCGTGGCAAGTAAACGCTTGAATGAGGACGGTTTGAGTTTGTTGGGTGATGCCGTAAGCCCGCAGTGCCAGCTCGATCGCGTCACGGCCTTTGTACACCAGTACTGCCTGCCCGCCGAAAGTTTGTTCCAGCCCTACTCTCAACGGGTTGGTAACGTCTTGGATCGGCAAACCAAGTAGCGTCTGCCAGAAAAGCTGACTACTTTGGCTGACGAACTGGCGGGAGTAGTGAGCGCCTAAACTGGCATTGATCATAATTTCCTCATTAACTGCTTCATTAACCAGACAGGGAGGTGCCCTTCGATGAGAACGGCATCGTTCGCGTTGAGCTTATCGATCACCGATTGGATTGTGCCGGCGTGATTGGCCATTTTGCTACCGAATACCTCTCGGAACTCCTCTCGGCCGTCAACGCCGGTGTACAGCACCAGGTCGGCGATTGGTTGAGCGGCTTTGGCCAATTGGTGATGAATAGTCTCTACTTGCTCGCCAAGGTCGATGATGCCGCTGGTGGCTAAGATGGCGTTTTTGCCCTTATCTTTGAAGTATTTAAGGACTTGTAGCGCGGCTAAAAAGCCCTTAGGGTTACTGGTTTTACCATCGTTGATAATCAGAAATTGTTGAGTAAAGTGTTGGTAAACCTGGATGTAGTTGTCGGTCGGTAAGAAACTTTTTAGGGCGCCGCGGATTTTTTGCTCTGGCACGGCAAAGTATTGGGCCAAGGCAATCGCAGCTTGAACGGTTTCCAGGTAGTGGCGGCCAACCAAATGGGTGGCAATCACCCGTCCCTGCCAGGTGAAATGCAGGCGCCCCTTGGCATCCAAGCGACTATTGGCCAAGATGATGTTGGACTGCGGGCCGCTGTAGGGCGTGGTTTTTTTACTAGGGTCAACCTCACAAACTTTGAGGGCATTTTCGTCATTACCGTTGTAAAACACGGCGCCTTTGAGACTGGTTGCTTTGACGAGTTCGCCTTTGGCCTTGATGATATTGGTGACACTGCCAAAAAGTGCCAAGTGCTGTTCGGTCACCCCGGTTACCAAACTAACCTCTGGCCGAAACCACCAGGCTAATCGTCGGATCTCACCCTTTTTGTAGGCTGCGTACTCCAAAAAAATAAGCTCTTCTTTTTGGTAATCTTTTAAGATTGCCCAGGCGATACTGAGTGGAGTGTTGTGTGATTTGGGTGGGGTGAAGACGGTGTACTGCTGGGAGAGTACGTGGGCCACTAGGTGGCGGGTGGTGGTTTTGCCGTAACTGCCGGTGATGCCGATGATTCGCGGTTTGCCGATCAGCAGTTTTTGTTTGGCCAAAAACAGCAGGACCCAACTGAGTACTGTTTTCATCAGTTCCGTCAGTAGACTAATACTGCCAGGCAGGATAGGGACGAGAATGTAGGCGGCGATCGGTAGCCACCATTGGTTAAAGGTAAAGCTGACGGCGAGGATGTAGCCGAGTAAAACCAAGCTTAAAAACCCCACCGCGGCCGCTCGAAGAGTGACAGCCGGTCGTTTCAGGCCTCGTCGGGTAAAGTCGGTCACTGACGGCAATAAGCGCAACAACTCGCTGAGACCCTCTTCTGAGGAGAGAAAGTGCCAGAGCCGGTCCACCCGATATTCCTTTTGCTGGGCCCAGGCCAACCACCGCAAGAGCCGTACCAGCGTAAAAGGTAAGGTCAGGACAATAATAATCAGGGTAAAAGGATTCATTTAGGCCTTCAGAAATTCAGTGATTAATTTGAGTGTTTGCTGTGGGTGAGTATAGATTGGCGAATGTCTGGCGCCGGCGATGAGTTTGAGGGTTGCCTGGGGGATTCTGTTGGCAAACACTCGCCCAAGCTTCAAGGGGGTGACCGCATCATATTGTCCCCAAATGATTAGGGTTGGGGCGGTGATGTGCGGCAAGTGTTCAGTGAGGTCTCTTTGCAAGAGGTTGCTCATAGTTTGGCGTTGAGCCTCATTGGCCTCATAATAGTCGGTTTCTCTGGCCAGTGTATATAATAGTTGGCGCAGTTTGGTGGATTTGGTCACTGCCCGGCCGACCTTAGCCGCCAGTTTGAAGACTGAGCGTTTCAAGATCTTACTGATGGCTGGATCGATGATGCCTGAGCTGTCAATGAGAATTAAACGGTTGACACGGTTGGGATACACACAAGCAAACTGGGCAGCCAACTGGCCGCCAAACGAATGCCCGAGCAGGATAAAGGGCGGCAGGTTTTTGGTCTTTTGGTCGAGCCAGGCGACGTAGTCTTCCAGGGTGAGTGATGTGTCTTTCTTGATTGTCAGGCCCGGCAGCGGCCAAGATTTGACGACAAAGCCTGCTTTCTTGAGGAGTTTGAGAAACGGTTGCCACTTGGTGGTGACCGCTGGGTCTAGTGTCCAGCCGTGTAGCACCACGATCGTTGGTTTTGTCGCTGATTTCTTCATGAGGTTACTCTAGGGTATTATATGGTAAAGCTGATTCGTTCGACAGGATCAGGCAAAAATTATGACTCTGGTGACTTGGTTAAAGAAAATACTGGCCGGCTTGGGTGTTATTTGGTTGATCTTGGTGATCTCGGTGATGATTTCGCTCTTTGGACTAAGGATGTATGCCCAGGGCGATACGGTACAAGGCAGACGGTGGCTGCGCGTTTCGTCACCAGTGAGCTTGATTTTTTCTCGAGTGACATGGCGGGCAGTGCCGCTGATTGAGCGTTGGTATTTACTGCACACACTACTGCTTGGGAGTGATCGCTACCTGGTACTGTTGCAAAACACCGATGAAATTCGTGCTACTGGTGGATTTATCGGGTCCTATACAGTGCTTGATTTTGGCAGTAGCGAGCCGCTTCGCCTCACGATTCACGACATGTACGACCCGAGTGGGATGAGTATGACTTTACCCTCGCCGCCGGGTCAGCGGGAGTATTTAAGTGAAGGGAAGGGCCTGAAGTTGGTGGATGCCAATTGGTCGCCTGACTTTCCGACCTCAGCTGCCCAAATCTTACAGTATTTCGAAAATATCCAGGGCGATCCTCAGCGCTATGACGGCATAATCGCCCTTACTTTGCCGACGATCGAACAGTTGGTGGAAACATTGGGCGGCCTTTATTTGGCCGACCAACAACACACGGTGACTGGTGAGAATTTGGCCGTGCTGATGCGTGAGGACCGCGGCGAGTTTTTTGCCGGCAGTCAAGAGAAAGAACAGTCACTGCAGAGTTTTTATACCGCCCTCAAACTGCGTTTAGCAGAGTTGACTTGGGATGAGTGGCGCCAGATTTTCAGGGCGCTTGAGAGTAACTTGGCGTTGGAACTACAATTATTTGCCCATAATGATCAAACGCAGCGGTCGATTGAGACTGCTCGGCTGGATGGTTCGATTCAATCCTTTCAATCAAACGAAATTTTTATTTTCCCCGTCGAGTCCAATGTCGGGATCAATAAAGCCAATCGGAAAGTGACTCGTCAATTGACTGCGCGCGTTCAAGATCAACAACTGGGAGTTACCACTATCTTTTACAACGCGTTTACGGCCAATGAGCGACCGATTATCCCGGCGGAAAGCAGTTACGCAGTCGCGCCGCATTTGTCATACGTCAACTACTATCGTTTGCTGGTGCGGCCTGATATGGCAATCGAGACGATCCGCGTTGACGACCAACCAATTGCTCAGTGGGATGAGGATAGTATTATGAGCAGCAGTGGTGGGCAATATAAACAAATTGGTTTTTTAGTCGTAGTGCCGGAAGAAAGTACAGTGATAGTGGAGGCGCAATTCAGCCTGCCTGAGCTCAGAAAACCAAAATTAATTATCCAGCGCCAGGTGGGCTTGGAGTATCAATCAATCACGGAGAGTATAGAATAAAGTCGTGATGGTAGTTTCACTGGAAGAGATTCAAGCTTTGGTGGAGAAAACCGACGCCTTTTTGGCGGCGGTGGATGGGACGCGGCTGCAAACGGAACTGTCGGCCCTCCAGCAGGAATCAGCTCTGCCTGGTTTTTGGGAAGGGGCGGCGGCGCAAAGCAAAATGCGGCAAGTGGCAGCACTGCAAAACAAGCTTGATAGCTATGAGCAACTACGAAGTGTGTTGGCAGACGTAAAAGGCTATCTTGAGTTGTCACCGGCAGAACAACCAGCTTTCCTGGTGGAAACGGAAAAAAATTATTGGCAGCTGACCAAACTATTGGCCAAACTGGAACTAGAGCAATACTTGAGCGGTCGGTACGACAGTGCTGGGGCGGTGTTGTCGATTCACCCAGGCCAAGGTGGGACCGAGGCGATGGACTGGGCGCAGATGCTCTCACGGATGTATGAGCGGTATTTTGAGCGCAGTGACTGGAAGTTTTCGCTGGTTGATGAAGTCAGGGGAGAAGAAGCCGGTATCAAAGAAGTGGTCTACGAAGTCAACGCGCCGTATGCCTATGGCTATCTGAAGCGCGAACAGGGGACGCATCGCTTGGTTCGTCTCAGTCCCTTTAACGCCGACAAACTGCGCCAGACCTCGTTTGCCCTAGTAGAAGTGACGCCGATAATTGAAAATGGTGACGAGGTTGAGGTGAAAGATGATGACTTGGAGTGGCATTTTTCTCGTTCGGGTGGCGCCGGCGGGCAGAACGTCAATAAGGTGAATACGGCCGTTGAGTTGCGCCATATTCCGACTGGTATCACTGTTAAATGTCGCCAGGAGCGCAGCCAAGCCCAAAATAAAGACAAGGCCCTCAAAATGCTCAAGTCACGCTTGGCTCTGCTGGAAGAAGAAAAACGCCAGTCAGAGTTGGCACAAGTCAAGGGCAAGCACGTTCAGGCCAGCTGGGGGACGCAGATCCGTAATTACGTCTTACACCCCTATCAACTAGTGAAGGACACGCGTACACAGGTGGAGACTTCAGACACTACCGGAGTACTTGATGGAGACCTAGATCAGTTTATTTACGAGGAAATTAAATTGAGTTAATAGTTTTATAGTTAACAGATTTTTGGCGCTGTAAACTTTGAACTATAAACTATTTACTGTATATTAAACCTATGTCAGAGACACCTACTCGAGTTCACACCGAAAATCTGGCTGAGAAAACTCCCCAGCCGCCGGTTGACGAAACTCCAGCCGCCCCGCACAATCAAATCTCTGTTGGTAAACCCCTCAAACAACTGGAGCTGGATGAAAAACCAGCCAAAAAAGGAGATCCAATGACACCACAACAGAAAAAAAGAGCAATCGTTCTTGGGGTAGTGGCGATTCTGGCCGGGATTGGCACTGGCTTTGGTGGCTTTAAATTAAAGCAGAAGGCCAGCGGCAACGGTTCACCGACCGCTACTCAGCAAGTGGCCGGCGATGTAGTTAACAACGGTGATGTGTTTGGAGTCAAGGATGATCAGACTTTTAAAGATAGTGCCGAGGGCTACTTAGAGCAAGGTGGTTTGGATGGTGAAGGCTCCCACCAGCTCTTGCGTGAAGGCGGGCCGAGTCAGACAGTCTATTTGACCTCTTCCATCACTGATTTAGATAAACTGGTCGGTATGCAGGTCAAGGTCTGGGGCGAGACTTTTAAGGGTCAAAAGGTTGGTTGGCTGATGGATGTGGGTCGAGTGCAAGTGATTGAGAAAGATGCTCAGCCGCCGGCAGAGACAGAATAGATTTTGGACTTTGGGTTGTCACTCGTCGACCTGTCATTCATAATAAATTTACATGATTACGTTTACTGCCGTGACCAAACGTTTTGGCGATGGGACCGTGGCTCTGGATAATGTCTCTTTTCACGTCGAGCCTGGCGAGTTAGTAGTGGTGACCGGTCCTTCTGGCGCTGGTAAAACCACTTTGATGCGGCTCTTGATCCGCGACTTTTTACCGACCGAGGGCGAGATTATGTATAAAGACGAGTCGGTGACCGCTATGCCGGCCGGTCAGGTGCCATTTCACCGCCGCAAGATTGGTGTGGTGTTTCAGGACTATCGCTTACTGTCGGAATTGAATGTCTGGGAAAACATTGCTCTGCCACTCTCGATCTTGGGCAAGCCGGAAAGTGAGATTGAGTCACGAGTGACTGATTTATTGAGTTTGATCGGGTTGACTGAACGAGCCTTGGTATTTCCCAAGCAACTCTCTGGTGGTGAAGCTCAGCGGGTGAGTATTGCCCGGGCATTGGCCACTGGTCCGAGCGTCGTTTTTGCTGATGAACCGACCGGGAATCTGGACAAGCAAGCCAGTTTAAGTATTGTGAAATTACTACAACAGATTAATTCGCTTGGCACGACGGTTTTATTGGCGACTCATGATGTGACGCTGTTGGCGCACCTGGAAAATGAGCGCCAGCTGGATCTGGAACACGGACAGTTGGTCCATGATTCTCGGCCTAGTCCAATGAAAACAACTACTAAAACCGAGGAAAGTAAAGCTAAAACACCGGTTAAAACGGCGGTAGAAACACTGGATGAATCACGGGAAGCCGCCGCGCCGCCAATCAAACCAGCTGAGGAATCGGCGGCAAAACCTGAGGCAAAACCTGAGGAAGAGCCTGAGGAAAAGTCTGAAAAACCTGAGAAATCGGCTACTGAAGAAACTGCTACTCCTAAAAAATCAAGCAAGAAGAAACCGACCAAAAAAGTAAAAACCTTGAAGACCAAAGTGGTTGAAGACGAAGACTTGGCTCAAGAGTTTACACCCGTGACAGCCACCGCGCCGAGCGCGAAAAAAACTTCCTGGTTGAAAAAAATCAGCGGCGGGTTACCATCAATTAAGCTGCCGGCTGTTGGTAAAAAATCACCTAAGCCGGAGAAAAAAGAGACATGAAGAAACTGCTCGATGCCCTGGTGGCTATTCGTCGTACCCCCTACCAAAGTTTGGTGGCGATTCTGATGGTGACCGTCACTTTTTTTGTCGGGTATATCTTCTCGCTCTTTGTGCTGGGCACCAACACGATCCTCAAGTTTTTTGAGACCCGTCCACAAGTGATCGCTTTTTTTGAGATTGATACAGAAACTCAGGAGGTCGAAGCGTTAGCTAGTGCCATGCGCGAAAAATCCTATGTGGAGAGTGTCAACGTGGTGACTAAAGAACAAGCCTTAGAGCTCTACCGTCAAGATCACCGAGAGGACCCACTGCTTTTGGAACTGGTGACGGCCGATATCTTGCCGGCCAGTGTGGAAGTATCCGGCGACACGGTTGATTCACTCGAACGAATCCAGACTGACTTAGAGGGAGTGCAAGGGGTAGAGGATGTGGTGTATCAAGAGGATATTGTCGCCAACATCAAGCAGTGGACCAACGCCGTACGGGGCATTGGCGCGGTGGCGATCACCATTCTCGGTCTGGTCTCATTCCTGACGATCGTGACGATTATGGGGATGAAGATTTCCTCTCGGCGTCATGCCATCTCGGTGATGAACGTGATTGGGGCCACGCGCTGGTACATCAGTGGCGCGTTTATCATTGAGGGCATTTTATATGGCTTGGTTGGTTCACTTTTGGGTTGGAGTATCATGTACGCTTTGTTCCTCTATGCCACTCCTTGGTTGGAAAATTTCATGGGCAGTATCATTGCCTTCCCTTTAGCTTGGCAGGTATTGCTCTGGCAAATCGGTTTAGGCACACTGGTCGCTGTCTTATTGGGTGCTGGCGCCAGCTTGGTTGCCACTCAACGCATGATGCGTAAGCAGTAATGGTAGGATAGTTTCACCGTGAGATTTCGTTTTTCTAAACTTCTAGTGGCGCTCGTTTTTTTCTTGATAGGAGGTTTGATCTTAGTCAGTCAACTCCAGGCTCAGGAGTGTGTTGAAAATGCTTGTTCACAGGGAGATCAAGATTGTTTAAGTCGAGCTATCACCGCCTGTCAAAACAAGTTGAAAGAAACAGGGGCTCAAAAAGCTACGTTAGAACAAGCCATCGCTATTCTCAATGGAGAGATTGCTCTCCAACAATTACAAATCAATCAAACGCAGTGGGAAATTTCCGGGCTTGAGGGGGAAATTAATGAGCTCTCTCAGCGGATTGAAGGGTTGGGTTATTCACTCGATCGGTTGGGAACGGTACTGATTGAGAGAGTGCGAACTCAATACAAACAAAGTCGCTCTGCTCCAGCTTTACGATTATTAGGAATAGAGAGTTTATCAGATCTGGTGACGCAGATGAAATACTTGGTGTTGGCTCAACGTCAAACAGCAGACACCATGGAGCGGACTGAAACTCAGAGATTGGAGTATGACGAACAAAAACAAATTAAGGAACAAAAACAGCAGGAACTCGAGGCAAAAAGAAATAAACTTTTAACCCAAAGGCAAGAACTGGAGCAGACTCAAGCCGAGAAAAGAGTCTTGTTGGCCAACACCCAAAACAATGAACGGCGATACCAACAATTATTGGCTGATGCGCAAAGAGAGCTACGACAAATTTCTCAGGCTGCTAACGTAGTTATCCGTGAAGGGAATGGGGTCAGTGTTTCGAGAGGAGAGGTCATCGGCACCATGGGGAATACAGGGTATTCTTTCGGGGCGCACCTTCACTTTGGGGTGTATAGACATTCGGTGTCTTCTTTTACGTCTGGTTGGAGTTGGTACTACAGCAATTATGTTAATCCCTTGGATAAACTCAAAAACTCTTCTGTCACTTGGGATACTGGTTGTCCCAACGATCCTTCCGGCACAACAAACTCTGGCTCAGGGTCTTGGGACTGGCCAATGAGTAGTCCGAGAATTACCCAAAGTTACGGTGGCAATACTTGCTACAACTACCTTTATGGCGGTAATGTTCACCCAGCTTTGGACATGGTGGGGATTGGTGATATCTCGGTCAGATCAGTGGCGGATGGCGAGGGGTATTTTTGTCGAAACTGTTTGGGTGATGGTGGTAATGGCGTCTTTATTTTCCACGACGATAACTACATGACGGTGTACTGGCATCTCCAGTAATTTATCAGGCCAAGATGCGTCCTATAACTACTTGACAAAAGTAGTATTTTTCTCTATCATACTGCATCACACTTGACAAAGTTCACGCTTTGTCTGGTTTGTATCAAGTATTATTGCAGCCCTCATAGAGGGCGCAGGAAAAAGGAGACACATGAACACTGTCAAATCACTCATTGCGCTAACTCTGGCTGCAGTGATGCTTAATGGTTTTGCTGTGGCAGTTTCTGCCGATGAAGCTAGCGCTGAAGGTGAAGCGCAGGCTCAAGTGACTTGTGAAACTGGTGACTATGGTCAGAACATAAACTGCAAAACCAGCAGTGAAGCCAAGGCCAAAGCGGTGATCACCCGTGAGGGTGTGCCCACTCATGAAGCAGTGGAGACCGGTTTGGATCCTCAAGGTTTGGCGTTAGCGGTTGGGACGGTTGCCACTGGTGCCGCCGCCGCCGTTGCCCGTTTTCGTTTGGGTAAATAACCGTTTACCCTGATTTTGCATTTGTCACACCCCTTGTGTCTTTACCAGACTCAAGGGGTGTGTTAATTTAAATCTCTAAGCTAGCTGAAAGGATTTTTTGGCGATGTCTCAAGCTACCCCAAAGTATTTGGATGACGCCTTCGCAAAAGTGTGTGAAGAGCTGTTGGCGATGTTTATTCGCAAGCACAAAGATTATGGCAAGGATAATATCCTGGATACCGGTGAGCTGGGCATTGCTTTTCGCGTCAACGATAAGCTGAAGCGTCTCCAGCACATTCACAGTAGCGGGAAAACCCCGTCCAACGAGTCGATCGATGAAACTTGGGTTGATATTGCCGTTTACGCGGTGATCGCTGTCTTACTGCGCAATGGTCAGTTCAAGAAACTGAACTTGAATCCCAAAGTTTAAAACTGCCTCATTTTTGCCCGTTGTTTTTCATTTTGCTGTGGTATAAGAAATGTATGCCAACGGGTGTGACGCTCCAACAAATTTCAGATTTACTTGATCGTAAACTCGAGGAAAAACTTGAGGAAAAACTTGAGGAAAAACTCGATCAAAAACTGGCGCCGATCTATCAAAAACTTGATGAACATACTCGAATACTGCATCAACATACTCAAGTCCTCAATGAACACACCCGGACACTCAAACGGCACAGCCGAGTTCTAAACGAACACACAAAGTTACTCAAAAAGCACAGCAAGCAATTGGGGGATCACACTCTATTATTGAGAGAACATACCAAGCAACTTTGGGAACTTAAAAAACTTTTAAAAGAAATAAAATATGGTCAACGTAAAGCTGTCAATTTTTTTGATAAAAATTATTTAGATCATGAAAATCGGTTAAGAGTAGTCGAAGAACGTTTAGAAATAGCACTAAATTAGGTAGGTTTTCGCTCTGGTACCTGGCAAAAACAAGTATCATAAAGTGTCTGCATGTCAAAAATCTTCACTTGTTTGCCTTTATAGGTCACAATACCCTGTTTTTTGAGTTTGGCCATCTCGATACTGGTCGTTTCACGGGTAATACCGGTCATGGCGGCGATACGCTTGTGGGTGAGGGGAAAATCGATAATGGTGGCTTGGCCATTAAGTTTATCTCCGGTGGCGGGTTTACCAAAGCGCTGGGCGGTGAAATAAAGCGTGGCTGCTACCTTACGGCTAGCGGTGCCGAAAACCAAGGCCTCGGTTTTACTGGCCATTGAGTTGAGGCCTGAGGCCAACCGGACCAACAGTTCCTGCATCACGGCCGGGTTTTTCTGCATAAAATTAAGCACCTCTCTAACTGGTGCTTTGCGTACCACTAACTTGGTGAGCGCCTCATAGGAACATTCGTTTTTTACCCCATGCAGAATGAGGGAAATTGGGAAGTACGAGCCGGGACGGTAGATATTAAGAATAAAATCTTCACCGTTTTCCGAGACCACTTGCTGGCTGAGGTAGCCGGACTCGATATAGTAGACAAAATGCACTTCGTCGTCTGGGCGGATGATTACTTCCCCGGCTTTAAATGTCAGGACTGGATATTGGCCGAAGAATTTTCTGAGTTGCTGAGAGCCCGGGTCTTTGGGGAGTGAGGCGATCATATCCGTAGTATATCAGGGAGAAGGTCTTTTTCACCGCTAAGTAACCGTAACCAAAAACTAAATCACTCAGCAGGGTATGGCGGTAAAAAGGCAACGCCAGTGTGTAGCAAGCCAATAAACCCTCAACGGTGTGCGGAAACCAGTACCACCACACCCCGAGGTTGGAGAGAATGAAAAAGAGTACCGAAGCGGTCGGGAGTAGCACCAGCTGGCGATGGAGTTTTTGGTTGGCCAGCCTGCCCAAGAGCGGATACATCAAAAAACCAAGGTAGTTAAGTTCCCAGCCTTGATAAAAGCCGCCGACGAACGCGTCAAAAATGAAAATACTGACGAAAAACAAGAGCCAATTTTGACTAAAAAACCCGAAACTGCCCAACGGACTGAAATTAGCAGGCAAAACTCTCAGTCTTGAGAAAAATACCAGTATCGCGGCGAGAGTATCTTTAAAGTTGAGTGGGGTCGATCGTCTCATAGGTGAAAGTTATGATATCACCTTCGGAAAGGATCGTCTGACTGACCCCGGTTTGACTATATTCACCGTTGACGTAAAAAGCCCAATAGTGACCTTCATCAGCCGCCAGCCCGTTGATGCTGGTGACGAACTTGCCAGCCTCACCAAAGTTTTCGTATGTCACCTCAGCACTGGCGCTGAGTAGTTCTTCGGCGGTCTGCCCGTCGCGGGTAGCAGAGAAGGTGTGCTGGGCGGCCACGGACTCTGCCTTGATTGATTGGCTGGAGTCTTGATCAGGTTGAGTGGTGGTCCCAGCGGGTAGTGCCGGGACTGGGTTTTCGGTGGAGAGCACGTATTGGCGGTACCACAGGATGCCGGCGAAAACGGTGGCCAGGAGAGCAAGTTTTTTCCAGGACATGATTGGTGTAGTGTTTACTGCCGCTTGATGTTTAACAACCCAGTGAAGCTAGACATTGAGTACGAGCTTCACCAGCTGGCATTTGATCACAGACGGCGCAGTTGGCGCCACTGTCTTCTTGCATCATTTCAGTCTGTTTCTGCATCATTTCCATCTGAGCTGAAAAGTCTGTGAACTCCACATTACTGGGTGGTACAAACTTGCTGTTATCCGGTCGCCAGGGTTGGCAATTGAAGTCCACTGGTTGGTCTTGATCCAGGGCCGCTTGTTCGGCCTCACCCTGTGATTGAGGAATCAGTTGATCATCTTCCGGATCAAGCTTCATCTTCATGCCTTGAGCTTGTGCCGCACTCCAAATGTAGCTGTATTCGCCATCACTCATTACGAAGGTTTGCATTTGAGTGCCATCAGCCTGAGTCATCATAAAATCGCCGTGCATCTTGCGGCCTTGGGCAGCTACGTAGACGGTGCCGGTAGTGTGTAAACCTGCTTCATCGGTCGTGTCGAAGGTGCACATGTAGTCTTTACCCATACCCAAGAGTTGAGCCATGCTGGCGGACATGGTTTGCGTGCCACTACTTGGCGTTCCTGGCAGAGTCGGCTTTTTCAAGAATAAAAAAGCGCCAATGGCGCCCGCGACGATTAAACCACCAAGAAGGAGAAGGTTTTTATTCATATACCAGTGATCGTACTATGGAAAAAAGCTGCTGACAAGCGACTATTAAAGTTTTTGGTCGGTGAGTAAAATCACCGGAGATTTGGAGCGATGAAGGGCCAGCGATGGGCGCTCATTAAGTGGTTTTTGATTAGCTTTAAAATCGGTGAGGGCGGCTTTTTTATCATCCCCGACGGCATAGACGATCACTTGGTCGGCTTGTTCAATCAATTTCGGGGTCGCGGTCAGGCGTTGACGGTAGGGATTGTCGGTGTCCTCAGGCAGTTCGTAATACTCAATCAATTTATCGGAGTGATGAACTTTTTCGATCGTCGCTGAATCTTGAGTTGGCAAGATGCCAGCAGTATGACCATCACCGCCAATACCAGCCAGAATGAGGAGAAAGGTTTTTTTGCGGGCCAGCATTTCTGAAAACCAGCGGTTTGTTTCCTGAGCTGTTTCTTGGCCATTTAAATTCTGATCTGACAGGTATGAAACCCATGAACCACCAAGTTGCTCAATCAAATCAATTACTCCCACTTTTCTAAGTTGAGTTTCGTTACTGTTGGCGGAATCTTTTGGCACATAGCGCTCGTCGAAAAGCGACACGGTCAATGGGTGATTAAGATCGGCAATTGACTGGCTGAGTTTTTCAAATGCTTGCTTGTACACCTTGATAGCTGAACCGCCGGAAAGCAAGAGAAACACGGAATGTTTTCTGAGTTGCTGTGCTAGGAAGTCAGCGATAAAGTGGGCTGACATGGTCTGAATTTCACTGGTGGGAAACGTTAATTTTTGAACTGGTTTTGGCACAAACTGATTGTATCAGCTAGAATGAGCAGGTTGAGATAAAGGAGATAATATGCAGTTGGGTTATATCGGTCTTGGCAAAATGGGCAAAAACATGGTCTTGCGCTTGCTGGAAAAGGGCTACGGCATCGTGGCGTGGAATCGCTCACCGGAGCCGCGCGAGGAAGTGGCTAGAGCTGGTGCGGCGACGACTGAAACTGTAGCTGATTTAGTCAAAGCGCTTAAAACACCGCGCACGATTTGGTTGATGCTGCCGGCCGGTGAAGTGACTCACGCGATGATCGAACAATTGGCTGGACTGCTTTCAGCCGGTGACACCATTATTGATGGCAGTAATAACTTTTATAAAAACACGGTGGAACACGCGGCTTTGTTAAAGAAAAAACAAATTCATTTCTTTGATGCCGGCATTTCCGGCGGTCCCTCTGGCGCCAGAAACGGCGCTTGTGTCATGGCGGGCGGCGATGAACAGCTATCCTCGGAGATCAATCAACTGTTTACCGATGTTGCCGCGCCTGATGCTTATCGCTTTTTCCCTGGGGCTGGGGCGGGTCACTTTGTCAAAATGGTTCACAACGGCATTGAGTACGGCATGATGCAAGCGATTGGAGAAGGGTTTGAGGTAATGAAGCATGCGCCATTCCAGCTTGATTTGGCACAAGTGGCGCAGCTGTATAACCAGGGCAGTGTGATTGAGTCGCGTTTGGTTGGCTGGTTGGCCAAGGCCTATCAAGAGCACGGTCAAGACTTAGCTTCTATCTCTGGCTCGGTCAAGCACAGTGGTGAGGGGCAGTGGACAGTGGAGACAGCTAAGGAGTTGGGTATACCTGTTGAGATTATTGAACGCTCACTGCAGTTCCGCATTGACTCCACCAAAAAGCCCAGCTACACCGGCAAAGTGGTTTCTGCCCTGCGTGGCCAATTCGGCGGCCATGAGGTGAAAGAATAAAGGCGGGGCAGGTGGGTTTGGAGCCCGTGCGTCATTATAACTACGCCTTCGTAGTTTCAGAAGAAACGGGAGGAAGTTGACTTTCGATCTTATCTAAAAACTTACTAATTTCATCATAGGCTAATCTTGCTTCTTTAGTATCTCCGCCCGGCCATGCTCCGTTGAGGATTTTACCAATGGGTACATTTACTTTATCAAAACTCGATTTAATATTACTATCTCCAAGATCTATAAGCCTTCTTCTGAGAGTGTTAAACCTCTTGGTAAGAGCGTTATATTCTTTTGCATTGATTGGTTTCTCTGGATCAAATGACGATTGTTGTTCGAAGAAATCTTGCTTTTTAATTATGGGAACATCCATTTCTTGTAGTTTCGCACTAATACGATCTCTAGGAACACCATCAGAAATTGCTTGATCGACTAGATGTTGTAATTTACTTGGCTCTAGAATTCCCTTTAAAGCTAACCTAGCTTGAGCTGAAATCTCATCTATGTAAGCTGCTATTCTTTCTTCACCGATTGATGATTCGTCAGTCATACTTTTTTATTATATATTAGGTGGGTCTCTCAGAACTTTTCACTTGCTGCGGAAGGGGTGGGATTCGAACCCACGAAGCCCGTGAGGGCACCGGTTTTCAAGACCGGCGCAATAAACCGCTATGCGACCCTTCCTTTAGCCTGGAAATACTGATTTCCAGCAGAGCTCAATTGTATCATGCCTCATCTGGTACTACTTTCGAATGAGCCGGTCAGTAGTGTATAGTTTAAGCTGTGACAGAAACTGCCTCTCAGACGATTCGTGGGACCCTGAAAGGGAAACCGGCCAGGGAAAATCCTATTTATTCGGCGGCGCAAACCGTTAATCAACCGACCGGTCAATCAACTGATCAGTCAGGCAGCCAGCCGGCAGTTCCCACTCATTCCACCGTCCCAGACGATATTAAGCTTGAGCGCTCTCGGGTAGCCCCGGGGATGTATAAACCGGTGCCGGAGATTACGGTGGCGACTTGGGAAGCACCCAGCCGACCGTTTAAGAAACGTGATCGGCAGTTTTTTGTGACTGTGACGGTGATTGCCCTGTTGATTTCTCTCATTCTTTTTTTCTCCGGCCAATTCTTGCCGATCGCGGTGGTGATCTCGGTGGTATTTCTGTTGTACGTACTGCAAGTCATTCCGCCCCACAATATTAGTCATAAAATCACCACTTTTGGCATAAGTGTGGAAGGTAATCTGTATTATTGGCAGGAGTTGGGACGCTTTTGGTTTGAAAAGAAATATGATCAGTTACTCTTGAATGTGGAGACACTGCGTTTTCCAGGGAGAGTGACAGTGGTGTTACCTGAAGATAAAAAGCAAGACGTGACCGAGATTCTCTCGGAGGTGTTGTTGCAGCAAAAACCGGACTTAACCCTCTTTGAAAAAATCGCCGCTTGGGTCCAGGAAAAAGTGCCACTGGAGTAGGTGTAGGTGATATACTTTGCGATAGTATAAATTCGTGAGAAAGGATGTTATGAGTGATCATGCATCGCGCGAGCGCGGCGGTAGTAGAGCTCCACTTGATGCTGATGCCCAGGCGCAAGAAATAATGGTGGATTGGAAAGAAGCATTAATAGAAAGACTTGATGAGATGGGTGATTTAGTGAAGCAGTTTGGTCTTAGTGCTCGAATTCTCATCGAGTCTGATCCGGAAAAATATAAGGATCTCTTACTGGGAGATTGTCAAACATTGGAAGAAACTGTTGAGGCATTGAAAGCCAAGTTGAAGGGTTAGATAACTGATTGTAGAAACGCCAGCACTGCTGTTGAGTGACCAGCTGGTTTGACGGCTTCCCAAGTTTTAATGATTTTTCCTTTTGGGCTAATAATGAATGTAGAGCGGATAATACCCAGGTACGTCTTACCAAATTTCTTCTTTTCACCCCAGGCACCGAACGCTGCCAATAGCTGGTGATCCAGATCTGACCAGAGCTCAAAATTCAGCCGGTGTTTTTCCGCAAACTGCCGGTGTGACTGTGGACTGTCTTTGCTGACGCCGATGACCCTGACGCCCAGTTTTTTCAGGGCTGCGTTGGCATCTCGGAACTCACAGGCCTCCGTAGTGCAGCCGGGGGTATTGTCTTTGGGATAAAAGTACAGCACCACATATTGGCCGAGAGTGTCTTTTAGTGAGATCGGCTGACCAGTTTGGTCTTTTACTAGGATGTCCAGTGGGACTGATTGGCTTGGTTTTAACATGACAGTGTCGGGGAGACAGGACTCGAACCTGCGACCTCACGCACCCCATGCGCGCGCGCTAGCCATCTGCGCCACTCCCCGGATTTTATACTCTAGCTATCCGCCACAGGCGGACAGGTTCGAGCTACTTCCCATCAATATTACTCGTTAATACGCTGATTGTACCAGAGACAGTGACGAGTAGAGAATCACTGTCGGTGGGCGGGATATACCTTTGTGAAAGTGATACCTCAAATTTGCATTGCATTTGCATGGCAAAATTGGGGTATTGGTTTTGGTGAGAGATATGTGTTGCTGGAAATGACACCTTAAATTTGGTCCACAATGTGGACCAAAAATTGGGAGTCACTTTTCTGAAGTATATATCTATGGCGGAAATGACCTTGGAAATTTGTATTACATTGTATTACAAAAATTCAGAGTCATTTCTAGGAAGAGAGATGCCTGTTTTGGGGAAACGGCACCCTCAATTTGCCGGCCAGAGGCGAGTACTATCTTTGATCCTTTGTTACATTTAGTGTCAGGTTTGAGACTTTATACTTGAGTAAAAATAGTCAGTAAGCTCCAGCAATTTCGCGGCTTGCGACAGACTCTCGTTTGGGGTAATGTATGGGTATAAATCAATCGAAAGGAATCGAATATGGCCCGCAGAAAAACTCACACCAGTGAACCAAAATCAGCTAAAAAAATAGAAAAGAGGGTAGAGAAGAAAATGGAGAAAAAAGCGGAAAGAAAACCGGACAGCGGGAAATTACAAGCCGTGAACATCGCGATGCAGCAGATCGAGCGAGACTTTGGTAAAGGCTCGATCATGAAGATGGGTGAATCACTGCGCAACATGCCCAAAGTGCCGGTGGTTTCCACCGGTTCACTGTCGCTCAATTTGGCTCTGGGAATCGGGGGATACCCACGCGGCAGAATCGTTGAGGTTTACGGGCCGGAAGCATCAGGTAAAACAACCTTGTGTCTGCATGCCATCGCTGAGGTTCAAAAGCACGGTGGGACGGCGGCCTTTATTGATGTGGAACACGCGCTGGACCCAGTGCGGGCCGAGAAAATCGGGGTGAACTTGGACAACTTGTTGATTTCCCAGCCAGATTACGGCGAGCAAGCGCTGGAAATTGCGGAAACACTGGTTCGCTCAGGTGGGGTTGACTTAGTTGTTATCGACTCGGTGGCAGCACTCGTCCCGAAATCGGAAATTGAAGGTGAAATGGGTGATCATCAAATGGGTACCCAAGCCCGCTTGATGTCGCAAGCCATGCGCAAGTTAACCGCAGCCATCAGTAAGACCAATACCTTGATGATGTTTACCAATCAGATCAGGATGAAGATCGGGGTGATGTTCGGGAGCCCTGAGACCACCACCGGTGGCAATGCCTTGAAGTTTTATGCCTCGCAACGCCTAGATATCAGAAAGATCGGCAATATCCAGGAAGGTGAAGAAATCGTCGGGAGCCGTCATCGCGTCAAAGTCAAAAAAAACAAAATTGCCCCACCGTTCAAAGCGGCTGAATTTGACATGGATGAAAACGGTATTTCCTGGGTGGGTGACGTGGTTGACCTAGGGGTAGAAAAAGGAGTGATCGAAAAATCCGGTAGCTTTTTTAAATATAAAAATGAGGTTTTGGCCCAAGGCCGTGAAGCAGTTAAAGCCAAACTGATAGAGGAACCAGCCCTTCGTCGGGAAATTGAGAAGCAGATTTGGGATAGCTTGGGAAAACGCTGATCTGAGGGAAACGAGTTCACAGTTTGGGAAAGACAGCATAAAAGGGACTGGTTTTTCAATCCTTTTTTCATTTCTCCTCTTGTCCTCTTTCGTTGACGTTTCAGTGACTGGTGTATATAATTGCGTCACAAACTTACGGAAGTAAGCAGAAAAATTTGTAGATCAAGTATTCATTACAGTACCTATGAGTATTTCTCTTTTATCAATTAAGACTCACTATCAATTACTTGTACAACAAACAAGCTCTCTAGAGCATTCTGCATCGGGAAATTAAAAATTCCCCCACCTCCTCAAAGTTTGACCCGGCAGCCGTGAGATTCTCACCACTGCTCAAGGTTTTTTTAAAGTGAAGAAGGAGCACAAAATATGACATTTTTTAATAACCTTTCAAAATTATTTGGTGAACAAGGTCAACTCGGCCCACGTTCAGCGCCACAGCCAAGACGACCACAACATGGGAAGAGCAGTCAATCAACTCGGCCGGCTCCGCCTGTTAGACCGGTGCTTGAACAGCCAGCACAGCCGCAGCCAAGGCCGGTAGTTCAGTCTCAGTCAACTGTGACAGCGGTCATTGAGGCACAAGCTCGTGCTCGCGACATTATTGTCAATGCCAAAGATGAGGCACTGGCCATCCACACGGAAGCGGAGAAAAAAGCCCGCAAGCTGGAGAAACAGCTGGAAGATCAACAGCATTTCTTGGAAAGCAAGCTCGATAAACTGGATGAGCGTTTAGGCGGACTGGAGCAAAAAGAGCAGTACTTGGGTGAAGAGAAGACTAAGTTGGCCAGTTTACGAGCGGAACTAGATAAAGCCAAAGAGAGTGTGGCCGAGAAACTACAGAAAGTGTCCAAGCTCTCGGTCGCTGAGGCCAAGAAACTGCTGATGGAGTCGCTGGAAAAAAAGATGGCCGATCAGATGGCCCAATACATCAAACAGCGTGAGGAAGAAGCCAAACAAGAAGCGGATGACAAAGCCGCCGAACTGCTTATCGAGGCGATGAAGTATGGCGCCACCGATCACGTGGCCGAATATACCGTGTCGGTCGTTAATATCCCTTCAGAAGAGATTAAAGGCAAGATTATCGGCAAAAACGGTCGTAATATTCACGCTTTTGAAAGAGCGACTGGAGTGGATGTGGATCTGGATGCTTCACCAACAGAGGTGAAGTTGTCGTGTTTTGATCCAGTTCGCCGCGAGATTGCTCGTATTGCTTTGGAGCGGTTGATTAAAGACGGCCGTATCCAGCCGGCGCGCATCGAAGAGATCGTCGAAAAGGTGCAGACAGAAATGGAGAAAGTTGTTTTCGAAGCAGGCAAACAGCTCTGTCACACTGTGGGGATTTATAACATCCCGAGTGCTTTGATTTCGCTCCTCGGCCGCTTTAAGTATCGCTTCTCGTATGGTCAGAACATGATCACCCATACTATTGAAGAGACCAAGATTGGCACCAAGATTGCCCACGAACTTGGTCTGGATGTTAATATAGTTAAACTTGGCTGTCTCTTACACGATATTGGCAAAGTGTCGCAGGATCCGGATGACAACCACGTGGCACTCGGAGTACGGATCGCCAAAAAGTACGGCATGCCGCAGGCAGTGATTGACTGTATTGCTCAGCACCATGAGGATGAGCCATTTTCCGGTCCAGAGCAAATGGCCGTCTATATCGCTGACGCCATTTCTGGGGCACGCCCTGGTGCTCGCTATGAGAACCACGAGGAGTACATCAAACGCTTGGAAGACTTGGAGAAAATTGCCATGTCGTATCCGGAAGTCAAACAGGCGTATGCGGTTCAGGCCGGTCGAGAATTGCGGGTTTTATTGGACCCGGAACAATCCAAGGATGACGATGTGACGGTGCTGGCTGTTAAAATGAGAGACGAGATTCAAGAAAAGGTAATGGTGCCGGGCAGTGTCAATGTCACCGTCATTCGTGAGCACCGAGCGATTGAAAAAACAACGTAATACAATAGAAACGGTATAGAAAGAAAACACTGATGCAAGCCTTTTTACTGATCGCGCAAATTGTGCTATCGATTATTATTGTAGCTTTTGTGCTGTTGCAATCACAAGGCACCGGTTTGGGAGCGGTTTGGGGTGGTGGTGGAGAAACCTATCATACCCGCCGCGGCGTGGAGCGGGTCATCTTTGTGCTGACGGTCGCCGCCATTATGCTCTTTGCACTGGTGTCGATCCTGGTGATTGCGTAGAATGCTTTTATGAGGCGTTTATACTGGTACTTGACTGCTTACGCCAGAAAACACGGTTGGGTGCTCTTAGTTTCACTGGTTGGAGCAATCCTCTTTTTCTCACTAGTGATTCCTTTATTGGTTGGTGCTATCACCTTGCGTTCCAAGGAGTACATTGGTCTGCTTGGTGACTACACGCTGACTACTTTACCTGACTCGATTAAACATCAATTAAGCCTTGGTTTAACTGGGGTGACAGAAGGCAAAGAGGTAGAACCGCTGTTGGCCGCCCGTTGGGTGGTGGAGGATGAAGGCAAGCAGTACCGATTTGTCTTAAAAAAAGGTTTGACGTGGCAGGACGGGAAAGAGGTGGAGCCGGCAGATATTCAGTATCAGTTTGTGGATATCGAAACGATTGCCACCCCCAATGACGTGGTTTTTAAGCTGCCAGAGCCGTTCGCCCCATTCCCAAGTGTGGTGACTGAACCGGTTTTTCGCCAGGTAAACCAGCGGTATTTGTGGTTTTTTAGTCGACCAATGCTCTTGGGGATTGGGCCAAACCGCATCGTGGATTACCAGCGACAGGGGAATCGGTTGACGGAGTTGACGGTGGAAACACCGAAAAAAAGATTGGTTTATCGCTTTTATTTAACTGAGACGGACTTAATGTATGCCTTTAAACGCGGTGAAGTGGATATTTTGCCTGATTTGTCTGACCCCGGCGATCTGGTTGACTGGCCGAATGTGGAAATTATCCCACACCTACAGACGAATCGATATTTAGCGGTGTTTTTTAATAATGCTGATCCTTTGCTGTCGGAAGGGGTGCGTCAAGCCTTGTCGTACGCGGTGGGCAATCCAGCTGACGAAACCAACGCCTTGGGGCCGATTGACCCAACCTCTTGGGCGTATTTGACGGGTGGCAAGGCGTATGATAAAGATATTCCTCGAGCAGTGGAGCTTTTACTTGATGAAATTCCCCCACAACCGATGGAGTTGACTTTGACTACCACCCAGACTTTTGAAGTCGAGGCTGAGGAGATTAAGCAGGCTTGGGAAGCACTCGGCGTAGCGGCTCAGGAGGCCTGCCAGGCCTCAAAAGCAGTCGCCGATAAAGAGCAATGCAGCTTCTTGGGAATCAAGGTCAATATCAAGATTAGCAATTTTCCAGACACTAATAACTTTCAGTTACTCTTGATTGGTCAGGAGTCACCAATTGATCCTGATCAGTACTTTCTCTGGCACAGTGAGCAGCCAACCAACTTTACCCATTACAAAAACACCCGGATCGACGCTCTCTTGGAGCGTGGCAGGCAGATGCTGGATCAGCAAGAGCGGACCGCTATTTACCAGGAGTTTCAGCAGTTTTTGTTGGAGGATCCACCGGCTATTTTCCTCAAGCATCTCTTCGCTTTTGAGATCAGGCGGAAGTAAGTTCGCTCAGTCATTTTTCCTCAAGAAATCCGTCTTCACTTATAGCCTATAACATTGACAAAACAGGCTTGGAATGATATATTTTGACCCTGTACTATGCAAATATATGCGTAAGCCAAACGCTCGGTGGACGGTTGTTTTCCAGTCGTGAAAACAACTGCCTGTCGAGTGTTTTTTTCGGCAGGCGATAAGCATACTTAGTATGTCTTGTTGTCGGTGAAAATCGGAGGTCTGTACTCTGCCTCGCGCAGAGAAAGCAGGAAGAAAGTTTTCACCAACCGATGGTGCTCTTTAACAAACGTGTCGCCGCAAGGCGACATTAAGATGCTACGGAATACTCCTGAGCCAAACCCAGATGTTTCTGGGGACATATTGAGCCGTTGATTGGTAGATAGAAACGATTGACGGTTGAGTGTGTCCTCAGATCATCGAGGATTTGGTTGATGGCTGGTCCAATAAAAACCAGCCAATTTCGCCCACCTCTGTGGGCAATCTGTTGGCAAGGAGAAAGCCATGAAGAAGCTTCTCGTTTTTGCCGTGCTCGCCCTCCTAATGGTGGGCGCAGCAGTCGTCGCCACCCCGGCCTTGGCCGGTGGTGGAGGAAACCCGACGCCGGTTTATCCGGCGTACCACTTGTTGACGGGCGAGGAATTGCCCGACTATCAGGTGGTCGTTGACGCGGATCCGTTCTGGATCCACCAACCGGCTTTGCCCGAAGAGGGCAACCGGGCGCCCTTCTGGGTGGAAGTGGCAATAGAAGAAGGTAGTTACTTCTTCCATGGCGTGGCCTGCTCTGCAGGCTTCACGCCAGAAGGCGGTGAATCGACCGTGCTGTGGAGTTATCCAGAGTCGGGCAACAACATGCTTTTTGCTCTGGACGATGCAGGCACCCTGCGGGTGACCTGCACTAATTACGGCATGGAAGATGAGATGGGTCCGACCGGTTTCTCAATCACGGCTGAGGAAGTCGTGGGCGAGACGGTTTATCCGGCCTACGCGCCGGATGCCAGCAGCACCCCGTTGGAGGCATACAACCTCCATTACACGGGAACCTGGTGGTACCAGGCCGATCTGCCTGTTGGCAGTGAAAAAGTGGCGCACGTCGTGCCCGACGTGCCTCTGGCACCCGGCAGCTATGAGTTAAATGCTGCCGAGTGTGGTTTGGTGGCTATGTACGAGGGTCAAACCCTCGTTACACTAGAAGCCGACCACAACGACGACCCGCAAGGGTTCGTCGTTGAACTGCCCGAGGACGCGCCTGAGGATGCCACCGCCATGGTCACCATAGCCTGCGCCAGCGGCGCTGGCTCAGGGTTCAGCATTACCTATGCTGAACCCGCCGAAGTCGACCCGTAACATCAATTCACCATCGGACTGGCCCCGCTCGCAAGAGCGGGGCCTTTTCCTTTAAAAAACATTTTTCCTCGAGTGAGAATATCCCATAACTATTGACTTTAATGATCTTATTTGATATATTTGTATGCCTTATGACAAAGAAAGTTTCCCTGAAAAAAGGGAAAAATCTGCCATTGGTTTCGGTCATTATTCCGGCTCACAACGCCGGCAAGTTTATTACTGAGACAATCGAAAGCATTCTCCGCCAAACGTATAAAAATTTGGAATTGATGATTGTTAATGACGGCAGCACGGACAATACCGCTGACGTCATTAAACAGTTCCTCAAAAAAGACAAGCGAGTTTGCTGGATTTCCTACCAAATGAACCGCGGTGAGTCGGCTGCGGCCAATCTCGGTTTCTTTGTGGCTAAAGGCGATTACATCGCCAGGATGGACGCCGATGACATTGCTCATCCTGAGCGTATCGCCAAGCAGATTGATTTTTTAGAGAAAAATCCGGATTACATTGTGGTGGGTACCCAAGCTCATATTATTGACGGTGAAGGAGAGATCATCGGTGAGAAAGTTTTCCCCACCACTCACGATGAAATTTACCAAAGTTATGGAGTGTTGCACCCGATGCTTCACCCGTCGATTATGGTGCGCCGCTCACTCTTACCGCGCCGCAACAAACTGTGGGCCGAAAAACTGGAGCCCAACGATGATTACTACACTTTGTTTGAACTGTTGCATCGGGGCAAGTTTGCTAACTTACCGGAGAAGTTAATGTACTACCGAATGCATGAGCATAACAAATCGCTCCAACGAATAAAACGGAAGTTTCTCAATAGTATCCGCATTCGTTTTCGCGCCGTGAAAGAATTCGGCTATCCCTTAACTGTCGTCATGGTTGTTAAGATGCTTGCTCAAGCGGCAATCGTCTTAACCTTACCAGAGTTTGTGACGGCCGGAGCGTATTTGTGGTTGCGTGGCATGAAGCCGTTTGATAAAGCGTTCCCGGTAGTGGCCCGTTGGAAAACACAACTATCAGGGGTACTCTCGCCGAAAAACTTGGCTCGATACACTGGTTTGACAATGGTCGCGAGTTTGCGAGCGCTGGTTTCCCAAAAGTAATTGACTGGAAAACTTTGCTGACGCCGGCGCTAAAGACTGGTTCTGACGCCTGGTTTGCAGTATCATAAAGCTATGGGGCGAGTGCAATGGAATAAAATCTGGCCGGTGTTTTTTTTGGTTTTCCTGTCGGTCGGCCTATTTTTGAAAAATCTTCACCCTGGTCAATATTTATTAGGCTGGGACAGTACCACGCCGGAGCTTAATTTTAGCTTGAATTTTTCCCGGATTATTTTCGGTGTCTGGCAAGAGTACCGGGGCTTGGGGACCTTGGATGGGATGGCTCACACAGCCAATATCGTTCATTGGTTGGTGACGTTTTTATTGAGTAAAGTTTTACCGGTCACCAGTGTCAGATACATCTTTCAGCTTTTCGCTCACTTTATCGGCGGGGTGGGGGCGTACTTCCTACTGCGAGACTGGATTACCCCGTACTTACATCAAAAAAAACGAGCACCGATCTTTCCACAACTATTGTCACTGTTGGGGAGCGCTTTTTATCTGCTCAATTTCTACACCATCCAAATGTTTTATTTACCCTTAGAACTGTTCTCGGTGCACTACGCCCTGTTTCCGTGGGGCTTATGGAGTTTGCTGCGGTACTTTCATTCTGGTCAGCGATCAGCTCTCTTAGTGCTGCTGGGGATTAACGTGCTTGGTATTTCTCAAGCTCATGTACCGACTGTTGTGATTCCGTACGCGGTAGTGTTAGTGATTTTCTCACTCCATTTTTTATTAACTGGCCAAAAAACGAAAGACTCGGTGTTTCGAGTGGTTTTAGCCGGTCTGATTGTTTTTGCGGCCAATGCACTCTGGGTCTTACCATATTTGTATTCCGTCCCAACTAAGTCAGCCGAGATCAGTTGGTCTAAGCAAAATAGACTTGGTACGGCTGGCATTTTCTCCCGCAACTACGCCAGGAGTGACCTGTACTCGGTCACGACCTTGGGTGGGTTTAACTTAGATTACAACGATTGGGATTTAGAAAGCAAAGAATTTGTTTCGGTCATGGCGCCTTGGCAGGAGTGGTATCGCTCGCCGATGTACGTGGCGCTTGCTCTAATATTTTTTGGTTTGTCCGTGTGGGGAGTGGTGGCTGCTTTCCAGCTGGCCGCGCGGGAAAAAGAAACGGTGTGGTGGCCATATCTGCTGGCTTGGTTTGTTGCTTTGATGATGGTGGGGACCAAAATTCCGCTGATTGGGGCTGCGTCAGCGGCCTTACGCCATCAATTCCCGCTCTTTGGCCAAATTTTCCGCTTCACTTTTACTAAGTTTTCGATTTTTTATGTCCTTTTTCAAAGTCTATTTGTGGTGGTTGGCGCTTATTTCTTACTCCGCCTCCTCTCACGCCGGCGCTGGCTGTTGCCCAAGTGGTGGCTCCAACGTTTGGTGTTGGTGTTGCTGATTGTCGGCACTGTGGTTTTAGCGCGGCCAGCTTTTCAGGGTCACTTCTTTTATCGCTCATTGTTTGTGACGGTGCCTGAGGAATATTTTTCACTATTTGTGTATTTAGAAAACAATTTACCGAGCGCCAGACTGGTGGATTTTCCAATTAATTCTCTGTGGGGGTGGTTAACCAATACCCGTGAATGGGGATACCGGGGTTCTGGTTTTACTTGGCAGGCAATCCGCCAACCGGTGGTGAATCGCTCGTTTGACCCATGGAGCAAAACCAATGAAACGCTTTTTCTCCAGCTCAATCACGCGCTTTACAGCCAAGACACCGAACGGTTTATGAATACCTTACGCAAATTTCATGCCAATTATCTATTGATGGACCGCTCTATTTTCCATCCCGGCAACTATGATGAAGCCTTGTTTTACCAAGAAACAGATGCCTTTTTTACCCAAATACCTGAAATAAGAGAAACACAGCGCTTTGGACAGTTAGCACTATATGGTGTAGCTGGGGTCGGCGGCAAAGAGCTGGTGGCGCCAGCTGTCGCCATCGGGGTTGCCAATTATCCGGCCAGTTACACAACCAAAGATGCCGTCTTTCATTTGTATGGGCCATATTTTGCTGACGGAGATGGACTAGAGTTTCCATTTGCTGATCTTCAGCAGGAGAACCTGAGTGAACCTCGGTTGGAAAATGAAAGTTTGATTTTATCGTTTGCTGGGAGTGGCAGACGTTTAAGCTTCCCCGCTTTTAGCGAAACTCAACCAGTGGTGTCGGCCGTGATTTCACAGCATAAAAACGCTCTGCCGTTAACTTTACCTAGGGTGACTTTGACCGTGGCGATGCAGGTGCCGGAGGTGCGTTTGCAATCAGGAGTAGTATCGGCTCGGCAGACTGCTTGGGATTTGAGTTTGCCCAATCAAGGACGGGATTACTTTGTCAGTGTCAATAATTGGGTGACAAAGACTGGTTTGTTTGGGAGTGAATTGCCCACTAAGCAACATATTTCTTTGAGTACCCGCACGGATAATAGTTTATTGGCGTTTGATAGCGAAGTGACCACGGTTAGAGACATAACAGAAACCTATCGCCAGCAAGCAGGGGAAGCGTGCGTAGTTAACAAAGGCCCGTTTACTAAGTTTGTCTCTTTGCCTATCCCGACGCCAACCTCAGTGGGACTGAGTGAGGCCGAGCCGGCTTTATTGGCGATGGTAGCAGACTATCAAGTGTTGGGAGATGGTGTGGCCAATGTCTGTATCCGTGATCTAACAACTGGTTTGTGTATCAATGAAACTTTGGAAAGGCTGGCGAGTAGTCGTGAAGGGTGGCAAACTATTTCCACGGCAGTCCCATTGCAACCTGATGGCAGTTATGCGGTTGATTTATTGGGTTGTGAGTATCAAGCAGGCGCTTGGCAGCAATTTACCTATGATGCGGTTTGGTTTCAGTATTATCCCTTTGCCGGTGAGCGAACAATTCCTACTCGAGCGGTGTTTCAACAATTTGATCAAGATTTAGCAAGGGTTTCGGATCGGGAAGTGTTTCAGACTGAAACGGTGATCTCGATTCCGCTTGGAAAAGAGGCAGAATTTGTCATTAACCATGACGGTCAAAAACAACGGTTGGTTGATACGGCAACCAACTGTGCGGTGGGTGAAAAAGGTGGTATTGAGAAGCGCGTTTTGGCAGACGGGGTGGAGTATTTGGCCGCCGATGGAGCGGTGATCTGCGATATGTATTTGTTGCCGGAAATTGATGAATCACTGCAATATCTTTTTCATGCTGGCGGTGAGAATAGCACTGGCTCAGGTCTGAAACTATTTTTACTAAACCCCTCCAACAAACGATTTGACTTGGAAACTGTCTCTGGGACTGGTCAGTTTGAGTGGTGGCAGACAGTCTACCCCACCACTAATCGTTACTTCCCGGATGAAGGCTTTTTTACTCTTTCAGTGAATGGAGAGACGTTTGGTCGAGAGCAAAATCGCACGTTGTTGAAGACCGTGGAATTTTACCCATTACCGCTTGATTGGCTGACACAAGTAATGACTGGTGATGTTGATCAAGCCACTCGTCATTTTGAGACAGTAATACTGTCACAGCGGCAATGGAACCCAACTTTTTATACAGTCAGAGTTAGGGTGCAGTCGGAACAAGGTTTGTTGGTCTTGCCGCAGTCGTTTGATAAGGGATGGGTGGCACTAACTGCTTTTCGTCAGCCGCAACATACCTTGTATAACGGTTGGGCAAACGCCTGGCTGCTACCATCAGGAGAATATCGGGTGGTGTTACTGTATTGGCCGCAGCTTCTTAGTTTCTTGGGCTATGGGTTGTTGATCGGCGCTGCTGTTTGGCTTTTAAAGCAGCGTTTCTCAATGTTACATTAACTGTTGGTTTTGGTCGTTGTAATGAAAGAGTGAAATATTTTACTCTCTTTTTGTTTTTCATTACCGCTTGGTTGACTTTTCCATCCCAAACCCAAGCCGCCACGGTGGAAAATTGGGTGATAAAGGGGAGTCAAAACGAACTTTGGACTCAGGCTATCGATGAGGTGACTGGCTACTCACAGCACTATTTTACTGAGTCATTTTTTGTGGCTGATCCAGTCTCTTTCATCGTGCCGGAGAACTTTGTTTTTCGTTTTAAACTGACTCCGATTCAGGGAGTGGATCACAACTTTGTCTGGAATTTTCAGGATACGGAGAATTATTACCAGGCGCATTTCAACGGCGGGGCAGTCTGGGTCAGTCGATTTATCGATGGTGAGGAGATGTTGTCGGTAGGCAAGAACTTTATTACTTCTCTTGGTCAAACCTATGAAATACAGCTCAAGCAAGTCGGCAATCGCTTAACTCTAGTGATTGATGATCAGGCAATCGTCGCCTTTGATGATCTGACTCACAACGAGCAGAGTGAGGGTTTGGTTGGGTTCAAGCTCTCGCCGGGCGCGGTCATTCCGGTGGAAACAAAGTATGAGCACATCATGGCGTATGACGCTGCCGTGACGCTGTTGCCGGTTAGTTTATTGCAGCAAAACGATGAGCAGTGGGGGGAGATCGAATATGATACCGCCAGTCAGTGGAGTGACTGGGAGGCACCAACGATCAGCCGCTGGGGTTGTGCGCTGACTTCGTTGACCATGATTATGCGCTATCATGGTTTGACCACTATGCCGGATGGTCAGCCGGTTGATCCAGCGACCGTCAACCAATGGTTGTTGGATGAGGAAGATGGCTACGTGGGCCAGGGTTTAGTCAACTGGTTTGCGGCCACGCGCCTCATCCGTCAAATCAGTGAGCGGTACTCCGTGCCGGGCAGTCAGTTGCCGAAGCTGGAGTTTTCCTACCAAGGCTTGCCGTGGCTTGAAGTTGGTAAAAACGAGCTTTTGACGGGGCGGCCGTTGATTGCCCAAGTGCCAGGTCACTTTACTGTGGTGAACGGGTACGACGAACACAATAATGAATTTTTGATCAGTGATCCGTTGTATTCGTACCAATACTTGAGTCAACACCCAGCCACCCTGTCATTGCGACTTTTTCGACCCAGCCAAACAGATTTGAGCGCTTTGGTAGCCGTCCACCGTCCAGAGGTAGTAGTTGAGATCCTTAATGAATCAGGAGTGGTTGTTTCCCAAACCTGGCGGGAGGAGATTGTTGATTCGGTGAGCGGTGAATCAACTGAAGTTTGGCAATTTACAGTGGTCAATCAACCTGCCGCTGGGCGGTATCAGGTTAATGTTGTTGGGGCCAAAGAAGAAGGGGACGTGCTGATTTTTACCTATGACCAGTTAGCTAATGTTGAAACCTATCTACCTTTAAAAAGTGAATATATCAATTTTGAGATACTTTCTTTTTACCTAGCTTTTAATAAGGAAACTGGTGGTGAGATCCAACCGCTTGATTTAACAGAGCCAGCTGTTTTTAGTTGGGGAAATTTTCTGGCCAGGCTCAATCAATTGAAAAACGACCAACTGATCAACCAGTCAATTTATGAACGCCTGAATGCCTTGGCCAATTTAGCAGCCCAGGCGGATGAAACCACTTGGCCGAGGTATAAGCATTATCTAATTAATTTATTAGAGTTTTATAGTACTGAGATGGCGGGAAAAACAAGAAATGACTTAAAAGAAATTTTAAAATGAAAAATAATTATTTTTTCGCTGGTAAGTTATTAATTCTGGCCCAGTCTTTTTTACCGAGGCCTTTTTTAACCGCTCGTTGATATTGTTTTAGTACAGCTTCCAATAAGGGCAAATCGAGGTTTTTTGTAGATTGCTTAGCGTAAGTGAGATCTTTAGTAATCCACTCGATAGAAAAATTAATAGGATTAGGTTCCGATTGATAATCTTGCCAAGCTAAGGCGGTGATGACTCCTCCTGGCCTGTCAATTAATGCCTCGCTGACTCTTTTTAGATTCATTTTGGCAGCCTGGGCTGTTCTAATGGCTTCACCAAAACCGACCATGTGAACGGCTTGCAGTGCGTTAAGAATTAATTTGTAGCGAATGCCATGGCCAGCAGGCCCGAAGTAAAAAACTTTGGCTGCTATGGCTTTTAGATCTGGTTTAATTTTGTCAAGCAATTTTTCATCACCACCAACTAGTAAAACTAGCTGGCCAGTTTCTGCGCCAACTCTACCACCAGTCATTGGCATGTCAAGAAATTGAAGTTCTCTTTTTTGACATTCTTGAATGAGTCTATCGATCCATTCAACGGAGAGAGTGGCATTTGCGATTAAAACAGTTTTTTTATTCGCTCCGGCTAAAATACCATTTTTTTCTAGCCAAACCTGTCGGGAAGATTGATCATGAGCAGTAACTTCAAAGACAATGTCTGCTCGTTCTGCTACTTCTCTGGGATTGCCTAAAGCAATGGCTCCCTTTTTTTGAAATCTTTCTCGTTGAGCAAGGGAACGGTTCCAAACATACACGGTATAACCATTTTTAAGAAAATTATTGGCAATGCCGCTGCCCATAATACCTAAACCAACAATACCGATTGTTTTCATTATTTTCTCTGTTCAAGTAATTCTCTTAAAGTGGCGCTATCCGCATCACGCCGGCTGAGGATCATTTTCTCCCGCTCGATGGGCCACTGGATGTTCAGTTCTGGGTCAAACAGCGACAGTGCTTTGTCACCAGCCGGATCGCGCTCGTCGTAAAACGTGTCCACGGCGTAGTGATACAGTAGTGGGCCTTTGATCACCGCGATCGAGTTAGCGACCCCCATCGGCACGTACAAGCTGACGTGAAATTCATCCGCCGGCTGTGGCTCGAACAAAAAGTATTCGACTTGTTTGAAGCTGGGGGAATCTGGACGAATGTCCACCAGTGCTGACATCCCCTGACCAAACAGGACTGTCGTCAATTTATTCCACCCTTCGGCGTGCAGTCCTCGAACAACATTATTATTGGAATAGGCCAAATTGATTTGCTTGATCTCGATCCGTTTGCCGATCGCTTTTTCTAAAGCTTTCAAGTTTGTGATATTGGTGAAATAGCCGCGATCATCCAAGAATTTCTGGTGCTTGAAATACAGCAAGTCCTTGATCTTGGTACGAAAAACTCCAGGCGCCACTGCTTGATCAGCGGCGGGTTGATACATTGGTGGGAGATTCATAATTTTCAATTATAGCGGAAGTGACATTATTGGCTAGTTCGCAAGTAAAAAGCAAAAGGCCCGCTTACGCGGGCCTTGAGCCTTAACCTTCTTTTTCAAGAATGTGATACCGCTTATACATCTCCTCCACTTGCCCGAGTATCAAATCTTTTGGCAAGTGTTCACCTGCCAGTGCCCTGAGGAGCCCAAGCATGTTAAACTCAGCGAGGTCATTCTCCTCAAGAGATGGCCTGCAAGGGATCAGCCATTCTGTCCAGCCTCGACTGTTGGCGATTTCTACAATAACTCTATCAATCGCCGGCACGACAGTGATTAGAATGGAACGGGAAGTGCTAGAGATTTCTCGGAGGTATCCTTTATAGATACCTCTTTGCCTCTGTCGAGCCCTCTGATATTGAGGGTTCACGAGGATTTCTTGAACCTCCTTAGTCTTCCACATGTTAAGGCTCTCCTTTCCCTGTTAGGGAAAAATCTACTCGTTATATTCCAGTCAAGAGCGATTCTTGACCTTGATATAACGAGGCAAAAATTATATCAAAATGCATAAATAAGTCAATATTATAGGATATTTTCCTCTGGTCAAATTTCGCCTTGAGATATGTTACAATTCACCCCTAAAGCTATGGTCAAACTTTATCAACCGTCACCAAAAACCCTCACCAAATACGCCGACGTCTTGGTCAACTTTGCCCTCAATTCCGGTCAAGGGGTGAAAAAGGGTGAGGTGGTGCGGATCGTGGTGCCGGACATCGCCAAACCCCTAGCACTTGAGCTGCAAAACACCGTGCTTCGTGCCAGCGCCCACCCGGTACTGCGGCTTTTACCGACTGGTTTTGACCAGGATTACTACACCCTGGCCAACAAAAAACAGTTGGAGTTTTTTCCGCGCCAATACCACAAAGTTCAAGTAGACCTGATTGATCACACCATTGGCATTATTGCTGACCCGTACCCAGCAGAGCTGGCTCAGGTTGATCCACGTAAAATTCTCTTGGCTCGCGACTCCAAAAAAGCCATCCGCGACTGGCTGGATAAGAAAGAAAATAAAGGCAAGTACACCTGGACGACCGCCCTGTGGGGTGTGGAGGCTAAAGCAGCAGAAGTTGGTTTGAGCTTGGAAGCCTATTGGCAGCAGATCATCAAGGCTTGTTTTTTGGATAAAGCCAAACCGGTCCATCAGTGGCGGCAAGTGCTAAAACTGCAAGAGAGCATCAAGGCCAAGTTAAATGCCTTGCAGATTGATTGGTTACTTATCAAAGGCAAGGATGTTGATCTGCGGATTAATCTTGGCAAGAAGCGCCAATGGCGCGGCGGCGAAGGGCGCAACATCCCGAGCTTTGAGATCTTTACCTCACCCGATTGGCGGGGGACGGAAGGTTGGATTAAGTTTAATCAACCACTCTATCGGTATGGTAACATTATTCGTGATATTTCCATGCGCTTTGAGCGCGGACACGTGGTGGAGGCTAAGGCCAAGGTTGGCAATCAATTTTTACAAGAAATGGTTCGGCGCCACAACGCTGACAAGCTGGGCGAGGTGTCGCTGACCGATAAACGCACTTCTCGGATTTCCCATGTGATGGCCGAGACGCTGTTTGACGAGAACATCGGCGGCCCCTATGGCAACACTCATGTCGCGATCGGCAAAGCCTACCGCGATTGTTACTTGGAAGACCCCAGTAAGCTGAGCGACGCTGAGTGGCAGGAGCTTGGCTATAATGATTCAGCTGAACATACCGATATGGTCTCGACGACTGATCGGACGGTGACCGCAATCATGGTCGACAGGACCAAGAAAATCATTTATCAAAACGGGATGTTTGTGGTCTAGTGATGGCAGAGAGAATTCGTGATCATTTCCTCACCCCAACAACTCCGGCAATACCAGGCGGTGGCCAAAGTCTCGACCGAGATCTTGTGGCAGCTGCACCAGAAAACCCGTGCTGGGATAACTCCACTGGAGATTGACCGATTGGCCGACAAACTCTGTCGGCAGCACCAAGTCAAACCAAACTTCAAAGGAGTTGGTTCGCCGGACAATCCGTACCAGCATGCCACCTGTATTTCGGTCAACGACGTGGTGGTGCATGGTATTCCACAAGATGTACCACTCAAAGAGGGAGACTTGGTCAAGGTTGATTTTGGGATCGAGCAAGATGGTTGGCAGACAGATCATTGTTTTACGGTGGGCGTTGGCACATTAACTGATGAAGAACGGACACTGTTAAGGGTTGGTCGAGCTGCGGTGCTCAAAGCTGCCCGTGGCGCCAAGGTTGGCAAGACAGTGGGTGATCTTGGACACCTGATGGAGTCAACCGCGGGGAAATATGATTTCTCGGTCACGGAGCAGTATGTCGGGCATGGGATTGGTCACTTGCTACACGAAGAGCCACAAATTCCCGCTTGGGGGGAACCGAAGACTGGGATGAAATTGACTGAGGGGATGGTGTTGTGTGTGGAGGCGCAAGTGATTGCTGGTAACAGTGATGTCTATACGGCTGCTGATGGTTGGTCAGTGAAGACCCGTGATGGGAGTAAGGCGGTGATGTTTGAATACATGGTGGTGGTGGGGAAAAAACAGCCGATTTTCTTGACGCCGACCACTGCTTGGCCACTGACTGTCTAATATTCACCCTCTTTTCTTCTTGGGAAAGTGGTGTATAATTATACACCTCTCATGGTGAAGAAATCCCCACGTCAAACTGCTTCCCGCAGGAGTGTAACCAGTAAAAAGCGACCGAAGAAATCGGTTCGTCAAACGTCATCTAAACGAAAAGCAGTCAAGAAAACTGTGAAAAAAGTTTCTCGGTCAACCAAGCAATCAGCCAAAAGACCAACTCAAAAAATGGTGAAAAAGACTGTCCGCAAACCTACCAAACCTACCAAACAAACCAAGCCAACCAAGGTTGAGCCGTTTATCATTCGTTCTCAGCAGGAGGAAAAACCCCTGCCAAAAATGACTGGCGAGCAGGTTGAGGCGCTTTTCAAAAAAGCCAAAAAGCAAGGCTTTGTGACTCAAGAGGAGATCTTGGATGTGTTTGTCGAGCCGGAGCTTTATTTGGAGCAGTTGGATGACTTTTATAGTCGAATTGTTGAGGCACAAATTGACGTTTTTGAAGCTGTTTCAGAGGAGAAAGAAGAAGAGAGTGATGATGAGCTACAGCAGGAGTTAGATCTATTGGCCGGTCTGAAAAACACTGGTGTGGCTGACCCGGTCCGCATGTACCTCAAGGAGATTGGCCGGATTCCGCTTTTAACCCGTGAACAAGAAATTAGGTTGGCCCAAAGTGTGGAGGCCGGCGACATGAAGGCGAAAAAGGGCTTGATCGATGCCAACCTCCGGTTGGTGGTGTCGATCGCCAAGAAATACATCGGTCGGGGTATGACCTTCCTGGATCTGATTCAAGAGGGCAACAAGGGTCTCATTCGCGCGGTCGAGAAATTCGACTGGACGAAGGGTTTTAAGTTCAGTACCTACGCCACTTGGTGGATCCGCCAAGCGATTACCCGGAGTATTGCTGACCAAGCCCGCACCATTCGGATTCCGGTCCACATGGTCGAGACGATCAATAAACTAATGCGGACCAGCCGCCGGTTGATGCAAGACTTGGGTCGTGAGCCAACTCCTGAGGAAATTGGTAAACGGATGGAGAACATGGACCCGGATAAGGTTCGTGAAATTCTGAAAATTTCCCAAAATACCACTTCACTGGAGACGCCGGTGGGCGATGGAGAAGATGACAGTATTCTCGGGGACTTTATTGCCGATGAAAAACAGGTTTCCCCGTATGAGGCTACCAGCAAACAGATGCTGCGGGAGAACATCGAAGAAGTCTTGGGTGCGCTTTCAGACCGTGAGGCCAGGGTACTGCGCATGCGGTTTGGGCTGCAGGGTAATAAAACGATGACCTTGGAAGAGGTGGGTAAAAAATTCGGGGTCACCCGTGAGCGAATTCGTCAAATTGAGGCCAAGGCGCTGCGGAAGCTCAAACACCCTAGTCGACGCAAAAAACTGCAGGATTTCCTCGAGTAATGGTCTGATAGTTCCCACCAAAATTTCACTTGCCAATTTCATTTTCGGTTGTTACGCTTCATGTTAAGGCCGTCAGTGACACTATTAGTATGATTACCAAACAAGATTCTCTCCAACTGCAAAAAGACTTTAAAAAAGTTTTTGTTACGAAAGCGGAAATGAATGCCCGATTCGACAAGATGGACGTGCGATTTGACAAAATAGATACCCGTCTCGATAAGATGGACGCGCGGTTTGATAAAATTAACGCTCGGTTTGACAAGATGGATAAGGATAACGAGGAACAAACCCTGAGTTTAGCTCAGACGTTTAATCAAATAAATGACAGATTTATCGCCATTGAGAAGAGATTGGATATGATTGAAGAGATTTTGCGAAGAATGGATGACCGGCAAAGCAAGATGGAGGAGTTTATGAAAGTCATGTCGCTTAAACTCCTCAATCATGATGGTCGGATTGTCACTCTGGAATCAAAAATCCTCTTGAGTTAGGTATAATAGGGCATTCGATCCCCTGTAGCTCAATGGCAGAGCAGGTCGCTGTTAACGACAAGGTTGGCGGTTCGAGTCCACCCGGGGGAGCCAAAGTTGATTATCGGTATGATTTAAGATTGTGTCGAATGGTTTTATCGCTTCATATCGCACTGTTTTACCCTCTACCCTAAGGTTCGATAGTACGAGCTTGATTAACTGTCGTTTTTCCTCAACTTCCGAACTCTTGAACAAATCATAAGCTCGGTTTACTAGCTCCAGTAGGTATTTGCTCGAGATGTAATAGTTATCCTCGGCTTCTTGAAGCATACCGAGTTGAGAGTCTAGCCCAGCTATTTGTTCACGGAATGATTGATAGAACTTGTCATACTCATCGTCAGTAATACGCCCCTTCAGTTTATCAAGGTAAAGATTGTCCATCATTTTAGTAACGCTTTTGTGTTCTGCTGTTAATTTATCGTATTGTTTGTTTTGAAAGTCCATTTTGTCTTGATGAACATTGTTTAGATTTACCACTACCTGCTCTAAAACCCAGTCGGGGATTTGTAATCGCTTAAATATACTTCCTATTTGCTCGGTTATATTTTCTTCCCGTAACCATTCAGCCCCGTGTTTGCCGTTATACTGCGTACAGTGGTAATAAACGTGTCCTTTGTGCTTTTCTGGGGTTACAGCGAGCCCACAATGACCGCATCGTAGTAAGCCCCGATAAGGGTAAGGCTTTCCAGCATATCTAGTTTTTTTCTTATTAAAACCTGCCTTGATTTGCTGTACCTGGTCATATAAAGTTTTTGCAATAATCGCTGGATACTTATGTTTATATTGCTTATTTTTCCAGGTCATTATTCCGTAATAGAAAGCGTTTTTGAGAATTTTATCTATCCAACCGTGGGACCACTCAACTGAATATTCGTTTTTTATTTTTGTGCGTAATAAATCCATCGAGAAACTACCAGTCGCATACCACTCATAAGCTTTTTGAACTACCCGTGATGCAAATTCATCTATAACTATTTCTGTTTTGTCCTTGTTTATTGGTTCTCTTTTGTAACCATAAGGTGGTCGGGCTGGATATGTGCCCATTCTAAGCATTTGTTCTTGAGCTCGTTTTACGTTATCGCTGATTGCGTCTGAGTAGTACTTGGCTAACCCAAGGCTGATACTGAAATTAAACTTTTCGACTGCGGATAGCTGGCTATTGATGACTTGTCCATCAGATACAAAATGTATTTCAATTTCATCTCTGAGAGCTTTTTCATAAAGGATGGAAACTCTTTTATCAAATATGTTACGAGATAGGCGATCAACCTTATCAAATCCAATGGCTATTTTTTCTTTCTGTGAGAGGATGAAATCAAGAATACCATCAAAGTCATCCCTCTTATTCTTGTATGCACTTTCATCAAAACTGAACTCCTTTATAATTGGGTACCCTTTATTTTGAAAATATTTTCTTAGTCGCGCAGTTTGGGCTGGTAGAGAGTTACCAGCATCTTTTTGTTCTTCTGTGCTAACTCGTGAAGTTATAATTGCTTTCATGATTTTTGCCAATGACTTTCAATATAGGATTGTGCCTCGCTCATGCTTAAAGAGCTAGTGTTATTGCCAGTTCTCACATATAGCTCTTCACTGCCTTGCGATTTTACATAGACTGGATTATCGGATTTTAGAACAGTAATAAGACAAACATCTTTCCCTTCGATCATTTCGAAAATCGTACTGAAGTAACGCACTCGATCGGCGCCCATAGTTTCCTTTACAAGCTGAACTAAATGATTTTCAAACTCATCTCTATTTCCGTTACTCAAAGTCATATAATCTTGTTCTAGTCCAAAGATGCTCCCACCGTCCTCAACACCAATAATGAGTTGTCCACCTTCAGCATTCATGTATCCAGCAATCGTTTTAAGAATTACCTTTTCCAAGTCTTTGTTTGTTTTTCCTTGTCTAACATCCCATCTTAAAGTTGATTTAAATTCAAGTTTTTGGCTTTCACCTTTCTTGATGAGCTTGCCAATATCTTCATTTTCCAACTTTCGATAGATACGAGGCATAAGATACTGTTCAAGTTTGTCTCGGAGTTTTGGATCATTTATGAATTTCATGACCAACTCTTCATTGCGATCCATTCTTTCAACTAGAATATTGATAAGTTCTTCATTGAGCGGATATTTGAATGCGTCTTTTGGATTGACTTTGGCTTGATTCATTAAAGCCTCGTTGTTGTAAATGTCTTGCTCTATTTGGTCGATAAAAAGCTTATCTGCTTCTGTAAACTCAGTACCGAGTTTGTCATTGAGTATTTTGATAATTTCAGAAAGAATGGATTTGTCTTCGGTCTCGTAATCTATCGTGCCTGCGTCTTGCAGGGTAGCGAGCTCAACGGTACCTAGTTTCTCTGGGGTAATACTTCCTTCCTGAATTTTTTGCAGTTTGTAATATTGCAGAGCAATCTCGTCATTAAGATCAAACCGTTCGACCGGGTCCTTGGGGAGAGCATTTCTCAGTAAACGTCCAAATACATACAGTTTTTCAAGATCTGAGTCGCTAAAAGGCATTACTTGTGAAAGAAATACATACGCTCTAATAAAAGCGGTGAGTTGCTTCTTGAAATCTTCCTGTTTATCCTTTTCTTGCGTTTTGTATCGATCAATAGCTGGGGTGATAATGACATATAGTTTTTGTTGATCTGCTTTTGTTTGGTATCCAGAGAAGAAAACTTTTGCAAATGACTCTACTTCAGAGAGCCAGAAAACCTTGGAGTCGATCAGACTATTTTTAAGGTCGTATAAATGATTTGGATCGGTTGACTCATCGATTGAAGTATTCTCATAGTAAGGCTGAAACGCTTCAAGAATTTCACTTGGTTCATTTACAAAATCCAAGATAAACGTATCTTCTTTGCCAGGGTGAGTGCGATTGAGTCGTGAAAGGGTTTGGACTGCTTTTACTCCAGATAACTTTTTATCTACAAACATAGTGTGGAGCAATGGTTCATCGTAACCAGTTTGGTATTTATCAGCTACAAGTAAGATACGATACTCATCAGTAGCAAACTTTTTTGGTAATTCCTTTTCACCGAAACCATTTAGCTGAGGTTCAGTGACTTTTTCATCAGTGTCTGGGTCTTTAAGCGCCCCAGAAAAGGCAACCAGCACTCGAATATCGGTGTAGGCTTTTTCTTTCAAGTAGCGGTTAAATTCCTGATAGTAACGATAGGCGTGTAGGCGAGAGCTGGTCACAACCATTGCTTTTGCTTTACCACCAATTTTCTTCATTGTTATGTTGCGAAAATGCTCAGCAATAACCTCTGTTTTTTGAGCAAGATTGTGAGGATGCAGAGACAAGAATCTAGCTATGGCTTGATTGGCTTTTTTCTTATCAAGTTCTGGGTCGTCTTCAATTTTTTTAGTAATTCTGAAGTATGTTTTGTAAGTGGCGTAGCCTTTGAGCACATCAAGAATAAATCCTTCTTCAATTGCTTGTCGCATGGAATACAGATGAAAGGGTACAGGCTTACCTTCTACATTTGAAACACCAAAGACTTCGAGCGTTTTGGCTTTGGGTGTGGCTGTGAAAGCGTAGAAGCTCAGGTTGTCTTGCTTGCCTCGTGCCGTCATGGATTGTCGAATATTATCTTCAACCGTTTCATCATCAGTAGTGTCTTCATTTTCTGCTTCCTCGAGAGTGTTAGCAGTCAACACTTGTTTCATCTGTTTGGCAGTTTCACCACCTTGTGAGCTGTGTGCTTCGTCAATAATTACCGCATACTTACTGGCTTGAAACTCACCGATTTGATCAAGCACAAAGGGAAATTTTTGTACCGTAGTGATTATGATCTTAACGCCTGCTCTTAGTGCATCTGCAAGCTGGTTAGAATCTTTATCAATTCTCTTAACGACACCTTGCTTGTGATCAAATTGGTAGATAGTATCTTGTAACTGTTTATCCAAGACAATCCTATCGGTGACTACTATGACTGACTTGAAAACTGGTTCGTTTTGATCGTCATGCAAACTTGAAAGGCGATACGCCAACCATGCAATGGAATTACTCTTGCCACTTCCTGCGCTATGCTGAATTAGGTAGTTCTTACCAACACCCTTTGCTTTGGTATCATGAGTAAGCTTGCGGACTACATCGAGTTGATGATAACGAGGGAAGATGATTGTTTCTTTTGTTTTGATTTTTCCACTAACTCGAATTTCTTGTTGCTCAAAGTGAATGAATTTTTGCAAAATATCCATCCAACTATCTTTGCTCCAAACTTCCTTCCATAAATAATCAGTTTTGTAACCTTGCTCATTAGGTGGATTGCCTGCTCCGTTTTGGTAGCCCTTATTAAAGGGTAAAAAGGATGTGTCCTCACCTTTTAAGTGAGTAGTCATGGAAACCTCATTTGGATCAACGGCAAAGTGGACTAAAGCTCTCTTCTTAAATTGAAACAACATTTCGTTGGTATCTCGTGTGTAGATGAATTGTCTTTCAGCATTACTTTTATCTTGTCCTGTAAAAGGATTTTTCAGCTCTACTGTAGCTACAGGAAGTCCATTCAGAAAGAGCACTAAGTCAACTGCTAAATCTGGATTCTTGACACTAAAATGAACTTGGCGAGTTACGCTCAGGATGTTTTTTTGGTACAACTCAAGTGTTTCAGGGTTGAGATACGACTCAGGCTTGAAGTAAGCAAGATCTAGGTGAATACCATGATCATCAATACCTTCACGAAGCACTTTGAGCATACCCTTTTTCTCTAGCTCACGCACTAATCTAGAAATGATTTTGTCTTCAAGCTGATCCTGATGAATATCAGAGAGCATTTGCCATTTTTCTGGCTGGGTATCGCATAGGAATGAGAGTAGGGTGGTTGTATCAAGAGCAAGTTGTGGGTCGAAATTATTAGCATTGCCTTGAACATATTCAGATTGGTTGATTAAGCTATCGACGATATTTGATTCGAATGTTTCTTCGTTATAAATGTTGCTCATAGTATTTGATCCTTAATAAATTCTTCTGGGATTGGTTCATCACGAACATCGATTTTTCCAGTAACAGCACTTGAGATGAGTGTTTGGCGGTATTCTCGAAGCAGGAGGTTTTGGGATATTAATGTATTTTTCTTGTTTTCAATTTTTTCTACATATCCATCTAGATATTGAGCTATTTTTACTAGCTCTTCTTCTGAAGGACTTAACAATGGTAGCCATTTTAATTCAGAGAAATTCAAGGTTTGCCTTACACCATTTCCAAGTCCATAAAGCACTTTACCTATATCATAAGAATGAAGTAGATAGTAATAGTATTGGGAATTAGATAGCTGATTTTTTGGGACAAGCCCAATATATGCTGAGGTTATAATTCCATGTTCTTTTGAAAGTCCAACTCTCAAACTTTTTTTATCATTTTGAAGGTCAGTTAGTCTTAAAATAATGTATCCCGAAGCTACTACTTGATAGCCCTGAAATGAACTTGGCAGTAATCCAAAGTTATTTTCAACATTTCTTTTAATAATTCTTCCATAACTTAATGACAATACATTCTTTTCATTTTGGTTAATATTTTTGGTTTTGTTGTTTGAAAAGATTGCAAAAAGTGGTTTTATTTCCCAATGCTCAGGAACTTTCCCAATCCACTCAATGCCACTGTCTTTCATTTTGACCGTAGGATCGAGACCTTTAGTGACTACCTGATTGATGGTGGCTTGTTTTTTTTCTTCAAGGAGCTGGATGAGTTGTTTGTTTTTAGAGATGAGGTTGTCTATGAGGAAGATCTTATAGTTTAGGTATGAAGCAATTTTCTTCTGCATACTTGTATCGACTGAAATTGGAATGTATAAATTAGAAATAGTGTCTGAATTTAAATTTGCCAGCCCTGTGGTCGTATTTGAGAATATTTGATACTGCACTCTTGATATTTGTGAATTTAAATACCAATAACCAAATTGGCTGTTCATTTTAGTGTTTGGTCTTATTCTTTGCATAAAGTTTGAGTAGCACGTTATTTCAGAGGTAATTCTCTTATCAACTACAGCGGTTTTTCCAATATGTAATTCGCTTCCGCTTGATTTAGTAATAATTAAATCACCTATTTCTACTTTACTTTTTCTTATTTCAGCATCTGAGAGATCACGATAAGCAGAATCCTTCAAATTATTCCATTTACCATCGACGGATATTTCTGTAGACCTTAGTACTCTAGTTCCATTTTCCATGGGATCATTTCCCCATACTCCACCATCATTAGAAGTAATGAGCCACTTGAGTTTGCTTAGATACCAATCTTGAGGGATTTCTCCAATCCAAGTTATGCCAGTTTGTTTGTATTTTGAATATGGCTTCATGAGAGTATTTCTTTTAATAACCCATCACTTTCTTTTTCAAGTTCAAGAATGTCTTTCGTTATTTCCTCGAGTGAACGGAGGGGCTTATATTCATAAAAGTGTTTGGTGAAGTTTATTTCATACCCAACTTTGGTTTGGCTCTCATCAATCCAGGCATCTGGAACGTGGGGTTTTACCTCACGTTCAAAATACTCATGAATATCCTCTTTGAGTGGCACATTTTCTCTATCTCTCAGGCTAGTATCAGGCTTGGGGTTACCGCCCTTATCAGTGATTATTTTTCCATTTTTATCTATTTGAGGTCTTTCGATAGCAATCTGATTGTATCCAAAATCTTCATTATCAAAAATCTTTGAGAATTTTCCTGACTTGATCTCACCATGCATTTCAACAATCTTGGCTATGTCTTCATCGGCAATTTCATGACGTTTGTTTCCCAAGCTCTTGCTCATCTTTTTGTAGAAATTAACTGCGTTAATTAGTTGAATTTTGCCTTTTCTTTCATTTGATTTACGATTGGTTAAGATCCAAATGTAGGTAGAGATTCCAGTGTTGTAAAAAAGTTGATCGGGAAGAGCAATGATCGCTTCTAAAAGGTCGTTTTCAATGATCCATTTACGAATGTCAGATGGACCACTTCCAGCACTTCCAGTAAACAGAGGTGAGCCGTTGAAGACGATTGATAATCTGCTCCCGCCATTAGACGGCTTCATCTTCGCAAGCATGGTTTGAAGGAATAAAAGAGAGCCATCGCTGATGCTTGGTAAGCCTGCTCCAAAACGTCCGCCATAACCAAGATCTTCATGTTCGGAAACAACTTCTTTTTGAGCTTTATTCCACTTCACTCCAAAGGGAGGGTTGGAGAGCATATAGTCGAACTGTACATTAGATAGTTTATCATCACGCAGGGTATCTCCAAAACGGATATGCTCTGCATTGTGACCAGTAACCATCATGTCTGATTTACAAATAGCATAAGACTCGGGATTAATTTCTTGCCCGAATAATTCAAGCCGTGCATCTGGGTTTAACTCTTGGAGGTAATCTTCTGCAACGGTTAACATACCACCAGTTCCACAAGCTGGGTCGTAGATTGTTTTGACAATACTTTTCTTAGATAGAATTTCATTATCGTTTGTGAAAAGTAGGTTAACCATTAAACGAATGACTTCTCTTGGGGTAAAGTGTTCTCCTGCCGTCTCATTTGAGGATTCGGCGAACTTCCGAATTAACTCTTCAAAGATGTATCCCATTTCCAAATTAGTAACTTTTTTTGGGTTAAGATCAATTTCTTGGAATTTTTTAACTACTTGATAGAGCAAATCTGCCTTATCGAGCTTGATAATTTGTTTATCAAACTCAAAGTTTTCTATGATATCTCTAGCATCCTTTGAAAAACCATTTAGATAGTTGCGAAGATTTGGGGCGATATTGCTTGGGTCAGCAATTAGTTTATTGAAATCAAATTGACTATGATTGTGAAACTTTCTGCCTGCAATCTTGTTCAATAGAATATCTGGATCATCAATCTGTTTGTCCTTGATAGACCCGTACTGTTTTAGAACTATTTCTTTTGTATCCTCCAAGTCACAGTCAAGTCTACGAAGCACAGTAAGTGGCAAAATAACTTTGCCATAATCTGATTGCTTATAATCACCACGGAGCAGATCAGCCACGCTCCAGATAAAGTTTGCGTATTGTGAGATATTAAGTTTCATTAATTTTTCCTTTCAGATAGAAAAGACTCTAAGTCGTGCTTGGATATTCGATGTTGTTTACCCGCCTTAACAGCGTGTAATTTTTTTGCCTGCACCCATCTATAAACAGTTAGATAGGCTACTTTTAGCATTTTGGAGATTTCTTTAATGGAGTAATATTGCTCTTCTATCATATTAGTTATATTTATCATTATTTAACATTGTATCTTGAAAATCAACTAGTTTTAGTGGTTCAAAATTGGTCAAATGCTCACGAATTACTTCAAGTGGGCTTTTGGAAGGGGGCAATTTGACGGTTTTTGCCTCTGCAATGAGTCTATACCAACTCCTTTGACTGTATCCACTAAACATAGTTCTAAGCTCACGAGGCGTTATATCGTTGAAAATTTGTTTTAGTCCATAGAGCTGTACGGTTTTTTTTAGTCCAAGGCGAGAATTATTAATAATAAGGTCTGCCAATAAGGATTTTGGACTTGTTGGTTTGTAATCAAATAGCGGTAGTCGTTTACTTTCAACTTCATCGAGATAATGTAGTAAGACTTGTTGAGAAATGCTTGGGCTAAAAAGGTTCTTATAAGTAAGCTCTGATTGAATGCCAAGCGTGCGGAATAACTGCTTTATTTTCTGCCGTTTATTGAGCCGTACTTCCATTCGTAAGACCTCTAGCTGTTTTCTTTTCTCAAATGTATCAAAAAGGCTAAGTTGTAAGGCATTATCTCTTTCTACCGCTCGTTTCTCACTTTTCTTTGCCATTTCGAGGTCTTTTATCTTATCGTAAAAAGCTACTTCATATGAGTTGGCATGCCATTTGTAGCTGTGTCCATCATTGCGGTAGTCTGTTTGGTTTATATCGAGTGAAAGTTTTATATTTGCTTCATTAATCTTGCTAATAAGGTAATGAGGTGTAGACCCATCTGTTAGAGGTATATTTTTAGAATAATGAATAGCTGACACTGGTGCATTAAGTAAAAATTTTTCCCAAACCATCACGCCCATATCTTTAAGACGGGATTTTAATAGTTTGGTAACAGGATCAAAGTCGTCAATCGACAACTCGTCAAAATTATTGCCAAAAAGCAGTTTAGGCAGAGATAATTCTATTTTAAGTGTTGCTTCGCGCCTGCCTGTGTGGTTAAAACGGTTCGTTAAGGTAAGTCGTGGCTTATAGATACCACTTTGTAATTCTCGCTTAGTGGGGTTTTGTTTTGCAGGAATATATCCACGACTACCCATAGATGAGTTTTCATCAAGTATTAGCCTAGCAGATGGTTCAAACCTATCTGGTTCTTTAATGTAATACATACCTTTACTTAGTGTTAAAACTACTGTGTCTAGCATACATTTTGGTTACATTTTCAAACTTTGAAATGATTACTTTTTCTATTTTTTCCGCAATATTTCGGTTAATGGGATGAAAGATATTAAAATTACCGCTCGGACCCTTGCGAGTGGGGTAGGTCAATCGATACCCACCTTGCGGTCTGGTATAGATACCAATGGACCCAAAATAAAAGCTGTCGTTATAAACGAAGCTCGCAAAACCCACCAAGCCATCTCTTGCTTTGATTGGTGTTATTTGAACTTCGCTTAATATGTCTTTCATATTTTCCCCTTAGGTTGGTTTTCAATAGATAATCCATCGATGCATCGTTCCAACTCTTTATCACTCCAATTTTCAAGTGATTCCCAACCCATCATCAATAAATCCTCTAAAACCTCTGTATTTTGAGCGTGACAAATATCACAGACCTTGTCATTAATGATGATTTGGTATGCTCTATCACGGCTTACTTGTTTACCAAATGCTTGGATTTTTACACCCATCTTTTCTTTACGTGCTCGAATGCCTTCTTTTACCCTCTTACTAAATAGTCTGTGATAATCAGTTGTCAACAAATCCAGAAGTTGAGTCTGAAAACTCTTGTTTATTTTTTTCATTTGTTACTTTCTTTGACCGTTGGTCAATACTTATTAGAATTGAGAAAAAATCAGTCAACCTTGCCATATCATCAACATCAAAGCCTTCCGTACTCCTTTCAGGGCTTTGCAACTTTTTGAGCTGGGAATTGGTAAAGCTCGACCGCATTAAGTCGAGGATATAAAAAGGAAGGTTGTCCCAAGTGGGTCAACTAGTTGTCCTACTTTTTGTGGAACAAGAAATCGGAGTTTATATTAACCGTCATCATCGAGTAAATAAAGAAGTTTTGCTTGCCAGTCTTGCTAGCAATTACAGCATTGAGGTCCCTACAAAGATAGTAAATTTTCCGTTGAGCTTGTTTGGTATCATAATCGTTTGAACCACTGATTGCTTCATAAAGTTCGACTGATTGCCATTCTTGTTTTGCGATGTTTTTGTTTTTTGACAATATTTTGAGTAATTCTGTGCGATTTGTGTTACTTTTCAACTTAATAGTCTTGTTTGCCACTGTTAATGTGTTGGTTCTAGTATCGAAACTCCAAGTATCACTAGAAGACTCCACTACTGTTGGTTGTTTTATTGTCGACTCATCAGGAACTTGTTTTCGTTCGTGTTCATCAAATTTGAGTAATAATTCTTTGGCATATAAATGAACACGCTCCATGTAATTTTTGTAAGTTTCGACATGGAACTCACGAATGTAGTGATTTGGGTCATGTGGTTTAGTTAGTATTGTATTCAACTCATCAGATAGCATTCCTGCCGATAATGCAGTAAGTGGTTTGCCACTCTCCATGTACTGCTTGTAAACACTCTCATGATCTATGTAGAGCCTATGAAATGTAAATAGCTTGTCCCAGCTGAACCACGGTCTTGTTTCCCGCAGACGTTCTTGCTTTAGTTTTTCTTGTTTGTGCCCCTCATAACTTGGTGAAAAAATATACTTCCTCACAAAGCCGTCAGGAGTTAGTTCAGCGTACTGTTGGGCAATTTTTAGGTGTTCGGTATTTTTTGTTGCCACTAATCCTCGAATAATATCCTCAACTTCACCAATTCGACCAGACAGTGGTCCCTCAGTGCTTTCTATTGTTCCTTTTTCGTAAGAGTGGTAGTTCTTTATTGCCCCAGTAATAATTGCATTTTTTATGCCTGCTTTTGAACAATATACAGAGAGTTTCTGAAATGCCTTGTCTATTTCAGAATAAGCCAGCTTTTCGAGTTGTTTTAATTTAGTTGTTTCGGTGTTACCTAAATCGTTAAGAGCACGAACGACGCCCCTAAGCAAGCCCTCTCTAAAATAGCCATCAACATATTCGAACAGGTTGCTAAAAAAGAACTTCGGTTCAGCTGTTTCTTTTACTCTTTTGTAAATTGCGTCGATTTGTTCTACTAATAAGGAGACTTCTGAAACTGGGTTATCTAATTGAGAAAACTCTGGTGGATTCTCTTTGCCCTCGTATATGTTCCTTTGGTACTCATTTAGATATGTAGTGACGTCGCATATCTTTTGATACTTAGTGTAAACGGTCTCAAACGTAGAAGGGTAGATGTCAAGGTAGAGCACGTCGTTAGTACTAACTGGTGGTTCAAACGGGCTTTCTCGCACTCGTAGAGCACCTAATTCCTGCAACTTGAAAATGATACCCTCACGTCTGTCCCTTGGAATAATGCCTGCACCAGCAACGTGTGGCATTTTGTATTTCACTGGCTTATCATTTTGAGTTGCGAGTGTTTCCTCTTTGATGTCTTGGAGTATTTCCCAAACCTGCTGATTAAACTTTTCTTCTGGCGTCATAGTTCGTTACATTTTCAAAACTTATGTTTGTTTATCATATTTTATCAGTTTAACGATAGAATAGTGTTATGGGAGACAAGGCAAAAAAAGCTATAGAAACTCGAAGTATTTCACTCGATGAAGTGATTGCCATCCTTTCGTCTAACAAACCTGAAGAATTGATTGGAGTAGAAGAAACGGCATATTTTGAGTGTAGAGGGGTTTCCTATTTAACTTCTTTTGGTGAACAATCAGACATAGAAAGACATAAGTTTAATTTGGTTAAAGACGTGGTTTCGATTGCCAATTCTGGTGGTGGGGTTATCTGCATCGGTGTCAAAACTTTAGAAAAGTCGAATGAAAAAACAGAGTATATTACCGAGATTGCACCAGTTCCTAAAGACCATATTCAAATGAAGAGTTGGGAAGACATACTTTTTGGTTATAGTATTCCGAAATTTAAGAGACAGTGGCTTAAATATGGATACAGTGGCACAGATAAAAAAGTCTTTTGGATAAAGATTGCGGACATTCGGGAGACTGCGGAATACCCAGTATTGGTGAGTTTATCTAAGAAATATGAGGAGGGTGTATCAACCGTTAAAGAGAACTTTGGTTTGTACTTTAGAGACCGTTCAGTCAATGTTCCATATTCTCCTGAAAAACTGCACACATTTATTCAGGCAGGGTTTAGAGGGAATGACAATGGTCAAGCGAGATACCTTAAATCTATGCTAGAAGCGATTGACACAAAAATAGACCTACTTTCAAAAAAAGTGAGTAAAGAAGACGCAAAACAAATAAAACTTGAATTAAGAGAGGAGATTGCCAATTACGTTATTCAAAAGCTCGATAGCTCAAAAGGTCTTTTCTACCTTTTTGCTTTTCCTGTCAAAGATGCAGTAATCAAAGAGTTCTGGGAGCAAGGCGATAAATCTGTTTATCACCTTATCAAGAACACGCCACATTTAAGAGAGACGGGTTGGGATTTACGTGTAGCTCAGTCTGAGTATCCATATCCCAATAAAAATAAATGGGAAATTACAAATGGTAATCGTAAGCTCACGAGCTTTGATATTCGAGGTAGATTGTTTAGTGCTGGTTCAATAGACGGGTTCTTAAATTGGGGGGTTAGAGATTATAAAACAGACGAAAAACACAACATAGTAAATGCATTTGCTCTAACAGAATATATTGATAGTTTTTTCCAAACCTTGGAAGTATTCAAAACGGTTTTTGATATAAAAAGTGATTATGAGGTTGAAGCTGGGTTTTTGGAGGCTGGAAGCAACACTAAACTCTTATTTCCTCCTCATATTATAAGTATTTTCCACGCTTTGACAGAAACCATCAAACAGGAAAAATGGGATGTAGACGTTAGGCTGGAAGACGATAAGCACCCCTCTTATTTTGCTGGACAATTAATACAAGAAATTTATGTAAGTGGATTTGGTTATGTGAGCCATCCAGATTATCCTTATCTTACTAAAGATGATAAAGGGTATAAGGTTAATGAGGCTTTGTATATCAGACAAAAATAGCTTTAGGTAATCGCAAGATTAAAGGTGTCGAATACTGTTTGGATATTTTGTAAACTAAATCCAAACTCTATCTCTCGGTTCTTAAATGCGTCAACCAGGGGGAGCTTAATATATTTTGATATAATTGATAAATGGCATTTGATGAGGTTCTTTCTCCTGTTCTTCAGACAGATTTGAGGTCTAAGTATCACCCCGTTCTTGTCGCTTATCAAAATAATGAGTGGATAAGAGAGCAAATGGCATTGCTCGAAAGTCACGGCGATCTAGATCATGCGGTACGGGTTGCTTTTTTGGCAGCTGAGTTAGCAAAGCATGTGGAAATGAACGATGATGAGATATTGATTATTGCCAAAGCAGGGTTGTTGCACGATCTAGGAAAATTACAAATACCGCCTGAAATTTTTAAAAAAGTACAACTTACAGAAAAAGAGAGAGCTTTAGTTGATGAGCACGTTCGAGCTGGCTTTGAGTTGGTGAAGGAGCGTTTCCCGTTTGTAGCAAAAATAATGGTTGCTCATCACGAGTTTCAAGCTAGAAGGTACCCGAGAAAAAATGACCGAGATCCTGTTGGCACGAGACTGAGGGAATTGCAGAGATTATTAGCAATCGCCGACCAGACAGACGCTCTGTTGAGTGCCAGGTCATACAAAAAAAGATGGCCAATCTATAAAGTGAGAGAATACCTTAATGATTTATTTGATGATCACCACTTAATCGATTTTTCTATTGCTAAAAGAATCAGCATAGTAGATTAAATTTTTTTAAATCTTTTTTCCGGCAATTTTTTGTCGGAGGATTTCAAATTCGGGTATTTCTGCGTCCAGATTCTGAGCGACCACAAGTAAGTTATCAATGGCGTTCTGAGCGTCTTCCCAGAGTCCGGCAGCTGCATAAGTTTGGGCAAGATGGTAGTTGAACCAGAGATCACGTTCTGGGCCGGCCCAGGCAGAGTCAGCTTCTTGTTGGAGTTGATGGATAAACTCATCTAGAGCTTGGCGAAGCTCGTTTTCAGGTTTTTGTTCACGCACTGTTTGGATGAATATCTCCCTGCTTGGTTTGGCCGTTGCCGTCTCGGCAATAACTGAGTCATATGTGGCTGGCTTTGTCTCTTTGTCCATAGGTTTACTTTACAATAAAAGATTAAGAAATCATAGAAAAATAGTCAAATTCTAGCAATCGTTCTTAAAAACGACTTGGATTTGTGATACTTAAGATGGTGTTCGGATAAAATCCTCCTGGGGGGAGCCAAGGGTTAAAGTTTCCTTGTAGTCTGTATAAAACCTTCTTATAATGTAACTAAATGCCTAAAGAAACATCGAATGGTAATCCCACTGAGGAAGAAGTGTTGAAAAGGAATCCTACCGAAAAACTGGTTTTAGCCTCAATTGTTAATGAGGTTTGCGCAATTTATCCAGGGGACGAGTTTGACGAAGATCGTCTTTTAGAAAACGCCCGAAGGATTATAGATGCCCTTAATCAATTAGAGGTAAGTGGTACGCACGCATCTTTTTCAAAATATGGAAACTCTAAAACATTCAGTGGTTTAGCCTCTACTGGTAGCGGTACCGTTCAACATGATCTTTCAGATCAAAAAACAGAAAAAACTACTAAGATTGGGAAGCGCGTGGAAGAGCGGATAGGTTTATATAAAGTTATAAAAAAAGACGACGGCAGTTATTTTACTTTAACATTCAGTTACTTCTTGGAGCAGGTAAATACTGAAAAGGCAATTGTGTCGGTTGGGCCGTTGACCAATATTTCCTACGACAGAGAAGATCATTCTATTAAGGGGGTCTCCAAAGGTCTACCAAAATTGCTTGAGCTTTTTGGATACAAAATACTCTGGTTTAAAACCACCAGCTTGTGGGGTAAATATAAACCAGCATCAATTGCTGTAGAAATACTTAGATAGGAACACTCCATTCTACATATTCAACTAAACGGAACGGGTAATTCTCGAACAACTAGTATGAAACAAATTCGATAAGGGGGCAATCAATCCCAAAGAGATAAAAATTGGCGCGTTGATGAAAAAAGCAGTGATCTTAGAACCAAGCTCATCACTGTTCTCAACTTTCTCGATACCAGGAAGCTTAAATGAAGTCTTATAGTATATTCGAATTCCTTTCTTTGATATAATTTTTAACAATGAATTTACCCTCGGAAGAAACTCCTATTTCGGTTTGGGAACAAGGAGATGAAGCAATAGCAGAACATTTACGTTCTGTGAGGAAAACGGTTGATTATAAATTACTAGTTTCTCAAGATTCTCAGATTACTTTCTTTGGAGAAAGGCACGGGAATACACTCATTGATAGAGAGATAGAGAGTAATGCTGCGCAGTTGAGAGAGTTGGGAGTGACTACTTTCTTGATAGAGGCTCCTGATACTGAAGAGCAAAGAGAACTATTTACTTTAATTAATCGAGGCGATTTTAGTAGGATAAAAGAAACTGATTTGGGTAAATTAGTCGAACCAGGTTCGGTGAGCTCATATACACGTATTACTCAAGCAAGCAAAATTAGCTTAGCCAAAGCTTTACACCAGGCGGGAATTGAGATGATACCTGTGGATCACATTGCGAGCAGACAAGTTGCCTATCAGACGCGCCAACAGGCTTTAAGAGAGAACGTTGAGGCTATTATTGGCAGTGGGAGATCGGGGATTGTCAGTCTGATTGGGCAGTATCACGCAATAAGAAGAGAGAGGACTAATGTGCTGATTAACATGTTGGAAAAAAGAGGCATTAGTTGTCATTCGGCGATTTTTGTTGGTGGGCTCGAGGAGACTGAGAAAGTGACTGAGCCAGCCAAGTTGGCAAAGCTTGATCACGAAAGGTTTATGTTCGCAGGGGAGGGTAATTATCCGTTTGGAGGTAGAGTGGATTGGGTAGTGCATTTACCACAACAAAATTTGACGATGACTGAGAGATTAAAGTCTCTAGAAGAAGATGTTTAGAGTTCTTATTAATTCATGAAGATGAAGCTCTAGTTTTCCTTACAGATGATCTTCTTTGTCCAGCTAGGCGTCTTGCTTTGTTTGGTGAGTGATGCCGTCTTTATGATGAGGTGGGGAGTAAAGTGTATAAAGTTTGAGTGGTTTGTCTGGTGAAGTGTTAATGACATTGTGTTGAGTCCCAGCCGGAACAACAATGGCATCTCCGTCTTTGATCAAATGCTCCTCGCCGTTCATAATCAGTTTTCCCTCGCCGGCCTCGACCCGTAAAAACTGATCCACGATTTCGTGAACCTCCATCCCGATTTCTTCATTTGGCTTGAGTGACATGAGGACAAGTTGGGTATGTTGGCCGGTGTATAGTACCTGGCGGAAGAAGTCGTTTTGGAGGGTTAACTCTTCGATGTTTTGCAAAAAGCCAATCATTTTTTCCTCCTTTAATTTTAATTAAGTAGTACGATGCCGGCATTCAGTAGCGTGGCAAAACTAACCCAAAGTAGATAAGGCACCAGTAAACACGCCGCCTAAAATGCCGACTAACTCACAGCCGATAATGGAGATGATAAGCTTGGGCAGGTTTTTCATCTCTTTTCAGAGTAAAGTAAGCTTGATAAGAAAACAATCAGTATCGCAGAAAGCGGTTGACCTCTTTTGTCATATTCGACTGTCAGGAACTTCTTGGTGTATTTCAACCATAGTCTTTGTTAAGATTAAGATTATGGTTGTGCAGAATTATGAGGATGAAGTTGTTCCGTCAAGGAAAATAGAGGTGCCTGTGAGAGGTTTGCCGGATGGAGTCTTTGACCTTAGTGATCCCAGCGACAAAGTTGTCGGACTGGTTACTGGGGCGCAGATCCTAAGACAAGTAGGACGAATACCTTTTTTAGCTCCTAACACTGACACGGCGATTTATTTGCATACAGAACTAGATGAGGATAAGGAAAAATTTGGCTTCCTGGTTGAAGTACAAGATGACACAGTGGAGTTTGATATTATTACGAGGATTGGGGGCAAACTGGGGAGAGATTTTTATGCCAGAGATTTGATAGTGAGGTCTGTAGCAGATTTTAGAGCACAAGGGGTAAAGATAGATCATTACAAGTCAAAATGGGACAGAATTGAAGAAAACCAAAAGAGGAGTGTTAATTACGCGACTTTTTTTAAAAAATTAGGCATAGATATCAACAACGCCGTAGAGCAAATAGACGCAGAGCTTAAAGAAAAAGAACAGGCAGAAGTGAGTAAAGCAGCATTTAGTACCTGGACTGGTGAAATTGCAAAGAGCCTTGGTTTTGGCGAAATTGAGTCATTGAAACCAAGTGCTCATCAAGTGGAAGTTGTTTTCAAAAAAACAGAGGACGTTGAAATTGTAAAGAAAACAGCTTAGCCGATGCTTATTTTTATAAAATAAAACTATGCCCAAAAAAAAGTTCCAGGGTTTTTCGGCTGAAGAGCGCACCGCGATGAGGGAGCGGGCTTTGGAACTGAAGGCGGCAGCGCGCCTGGGCAAAAACAAGGCGGTAGGGGAAAAAGCTTTGCTCGCCAAAATCAATGAGATGCCGGAACCGGATCGTTCAATGGCCCGGCGGCTTCATGTGTTGGTCATGAAAAACGCTCCGACGCTGATGCCCAAAACTTGGTATGGCATGCCAGCCTATGCTAACCAGGATGGCAAGGTAGTTTGCTTTTTCCAAGCTGCCTCGAAATTCCAAGTGAGATACGCGTTGTTCGGTTTTAACGACACTGCCAAGCTTGACGAGGGCGCCATGTGGCCGATCTTTTTTGCCTTGAAAAAGTTGACTCAAGCGGAAGAAACAAAAATCGCCGCGCTGGTGAAAAAAGCAGTTCGTTGAAGCGGTTTTTATTCACTCTCAAAAAACAGCGGCAAATTCCCCAACGCGATGATGTGTTGCCACTTGGCTGGGTCGTTGCCCTCGGTGAAAATGGCAGATTCGGCCACGACCGTCGCCCCAGCTTTTTCCATCACGGTTTTCATGCCTTGTTGGGTGGAGCCGGTGCTGACTACATCATCCACCAATAACACCCGTTTGCCATCAATCAAGGCATGATCTTTCTCGTCCAAGAAAAGCGTTTGGGGCTGGTCAGTGGTGATCGAGTTAGTTTCCGCCCAAACGGTTTTACCCATGTAAGGCTTGGCTGTTTTTCGCAGCACGACGTACGGCTTGTTGGTTCTCTCGGCCAGCTTGTGAGCCAGTGGAATAGATTTGGCTTCTGCGGTCACGATTACGTCAAATGCTTCAAGATCGAGTTTATCTGCCAGACCTTCAACGGCCGCATTGACAAACTCCACGTCACCAAGGATGTTCAAGAGGGCAATTTTTACTCCTGGGGCTACCTCTATTTTTGGTAATTTCCGCTCCACGCCACCGATTGTAACGTCATATGTTTCTCGATTATTTGTTTCTCGATCGCTCATCACTTCCTTTTGGCAGGCTGAAAAATTACGTACCCAACGACTATATCATAAGAGTTCTCTTGCGGCCAAAAGTGATGGACTGCTTGGTTGTTTCGTTTTTGTTATTTTAGTATGATGAGGTAACAATGCGCCGTAATTTCTTCTTATGGCTCTCGATCAGCACGTTTTTCATTTTTTTAGTTGGTTTTTTGATTGGTGTATCGTTTGGCCAACACCCCGATCTTCAAATCAATCGGCTGTTGACACTGATTAACCTTCAACAAGCAGATTCAGTGGAGGATGCCGAGCGACACCTATCAGCTTGGAGCAAGAATCTTCAGCAATTCGGCCATTTATTAGACTCACCCTGTGACTCGGAAGTGATTAAGATTGTCAACGATGACCCGCGTTTTACCGCCTACGGCATGGTGGAACCTAATGGAGATGTCATTTGTACCAGTGAACTCTCAACGACTAATGTTAATTTGGCCGACCGGCCGTATTTCCAACAAGCGCTGGAAACCAAACAGCTGAGTATGAGCGGTTTTCAGGTCGGCCGGTTTACTGGTAAAAGCGTGATCGCCTATGCTCTGCCGGTACTCAACACTCAGGGAGAAGTGACCCAGGTGGCTTTCATCGGTATTGATTTAGCTTGGGTGAACCGACTATTCAACAACTTTAAACTGCCAAGCGGGATGGAGGTAGTGATGACTGATGCCAATGGGGTGATCGAACTGTATTATCCGACCGATGACACCAAGATCGGCCAGTCAGTGTTCGACCCCAAGATCTTTAGCATCGTGTTGTCTCAACAAACGGGCAAAATCAGCGCCAAGGGGGTGGATGGTGTGACGAGAATGTATTACTACGGACCGATTTACCTGGATAAAGATGAGGAAGCAGACGCCTTTCTGCTGGTTGGTTTGCCTCGCCGGCCCATCATCGACTTTTCACCAATTATGCCGGTCATCTTGTTTGGCAGTGGGTTGGTCTTGATTGTTGTCCAATTCAAACTCCTCAGGAGGTTTGCTCATTAATCAAACAACCAGGTGATCTTAGAGTAAGAGCAAAACCAGAAAGAGTGCGACGAAGCTAAGGGTGATAATGACGTAATCGTAGATGACCCCCAACTGCTGTCGTTTCCTCAGTCGGATTAGTATGTAAACAAGAACGATGGCCGCGACCGCAGTCAACAACTGTGTCATCTTAATTTTAGCGCGTGAAAATACTTACTACTGAGTCAAGTACCGACAAAATAAAGTGATCAACAACACTCATAAAAGAGACAAATCCTTGACCGATTGTTGTCCAAAAAGAGGCAGGTGTTTGCGCCTCGTTTTCGGTTGCGCTGATAGATTTACCCAAGACCTTGGTCTGATCGGAAAAATCGAGTTTAGTGCCAGGATTAGTGAGAGTGTCTTTTCCTAAAACGCTGGCATCGATTTCCTCTGTTACCACTGGGACTTCAATCTCTTCAAGAGCCGAGGCTCTCTCAGGCATAATCAGGTAGTTCACGGAGGCAAATTCTTTGAGCACATTGGTGCCTCGGCCGTCGTTGGCCAAGACAATCGAACTGGGTAAAAATTCAACTTGAGTAGGGCCAGGTTTTTGGGTCTGAAAATAGACTGTGGCAAACTTGCCGGCTGGTTGAGTAAAACCAGGGTTTGGCAAACCGCCACTCAAACGTAGGTACCCAATGGTATTATTGACTTCCTCTTGAATAAAAATGGTGGCAAAAGAATCGGTTTTGTCAATTTTGACTACTTTTAAAAATTCAGGATCATATGAGAGATCCATTTGAATGGCGTTGATGGCGGTTTGAACGCCCGTCACCTCCAAGTTAAGCGGGAAAACCTCACCGAGTTTATGTTGTTTGTCGTTGGGGATCAGGACAGAGACGGTTTTTTTGGTCAGGGTGGTCGAGACCCCAAATTGATTGAGGACTGCCACTTCGACCGCCACCAGGCCTATCGAGGTGAGGGCTAAGATTGCTAAAGTGGCGGTGTTAAGTAGCAGTGAACGCAGACTACTGGGAGTGCGGTCATGGCGGTGGCTGATTTCTCGCTGGCAAAACTCACACCGCTGGCCTGGTTTGCCTGCCCGGCAAGCTAGGCAGAGCACTCGCTTGGGGGCAATGAGCCAAGCGATCGGGTAGCCGACAGCCACAAATACGCCGAACAAGGCGAAAAGATGAGCAGCTATCCAAGAAAAGACAATAAATGTTCCTAGTTTGATCAGTGACCAAACCCCTTGGGTAGTTGATTTGATAAGGCGCAAGAATGACATAGTTTGCTCACTTTACATGATATAGCAAGACGGATAAATCTACCAGATCACATGTATCATCCAGGTTGATGTCACAAACTTTTGTGTCCACTGATTTTGTTTGATCAGCGGTGGTCTGAGTCATAAAGTTTACCCAAGTGGCAACCCAGTTGCCAACCGCAGTGCTCACCTCGCCGGCGGAGATGCGGCCGTCCTGGTTGTCGTCAAAGAAAGCGACCGTGGTGGGCAGTAGTGGAGTGGCCGTGACTATCTGCTGAGTAACGGTGGGCACCACAATGACACTAGGGGTAGTGGCGGTGCTGGTGGTACTGGTGGTATTTGAGGTACTACTGGTGGTAGTAGTTGAAGTGGGGGTGGGGGTAGGAGTAGGGGTGGGTGCTACGCCGTAACAGTCACTCTCATCAAACTCACAGGTGGTCGGATTGGCATTACACTTCAAATCACCAGCAAAGTACCCCTGGGAGCGGCAGGTGGCACCATTCAAATCAGTGTTGTCGCACTGCTCACTGCCTTCAGCCGCCAGATCACCACAGACACTAATTCGTACTGTGGCCGTGACATCCTGAGCAGCCGCCGACACGGGGAGGGCTGAAAAAAGCAGCAAAAGGGCAGCCAAAATTATCATTTTTCATTGTCTGGTTTATCGGTTACCGACGGTTTTTGCTTGAGACTAACATTCAAGGAAATGAAGTTACGCGCCAGCCGCAGCAGCACTAAGATCCCCGCCGCGCCGATGATGATTGGCGGCCAGGGTTGATATTGATTCCAGAGGGAAAGGCCGCGGTAGTAAAGGCCTTGCAGGACACTGGCTGGCGCCACCGTGAAATACAACTTGCTGGCTGCTGCCACGCCAATCGTCGCGCCCTCAGGGTTGTTGACGGTGGCGGTGGGCCTGGCTTCTAGATAAGCAAAGTAATCGCCTGGCACAGTCTTGATGGGCAAGGTGAGCATCACCTCAACAATCTTTGCTTCGCCGGGCTCCAGGTTAAAGTTGGCCGGTTGAAAGGTAAACCAGGCACGATCAGGGCGCATTGCTGGTTGTTGTTCGTGATAGGTAACATCCAGGATGTATTCGCCGCCCTCGTCGCCGGTATTAACGACGGTCACTGACGGTAGTTGATAGAGAGTGCCAGGCTTGAGTGACTCGTCTAGCTGGATTTTGCCGGTACCTACTCCCACGCCGATTCTAGCTTGAATCAAAGGGGTAAAAATTAGGGAAAGAAAGGAGAACAGAACAACAAAAGAAAACAAAAGGTATGACTTCATGGCCTCGACTTTATCACCTGGTGGTAACAAACGCAAGTTATGCTGAAACATCCAGCTTCCAGTCTTTTATGAAGCTGAAGCTTGGACAGTGACGGTCAATGATTCTTGAGCAGTTTGAGTGGTGGCGGTTGGAGCCAGAAACTGCAGATCAAAGACTTGGGTACCAGAGGTAGCGACGCTCGCAGCCAAAGTTTGATTACTGGTAGTCAAGGCTGTCCAAGTGGGAGTGGTATCACAAGTGGTGATACAAAACTTGTGAGCATATTGTTCACTGCCGGCTGTCGCGGCCAGCGTCCAGCTAGTAGAGTCAGCGCCCCGAATATTGAGGTCTTCGGTCACATTACCATCATTGGTGGCAGTTTGACTGTCGTTTACTCCATTGGAAGTTGTATCAGCGTTACCACTGGTGCTCACCGTGGTGTAGGCGACCGATCCGTCAGTCACCGCGACCGAAACGTTTTGAATCGTGACTGTGGCGGTAACGTTGGCGGAACTGGCAGCGGAGGCTAAAGGAGAGAAGGCCAGTGCCGCTATCATTAGACTGAGGATGGCTTCTGACCAGGAAAACGTAAACAAGCGAGTAAGTCTCATATTTCTCCTTTAACTGATGTTACCGATAAATACAGTGTATAGCGTAACAAGTTAAAAAAGTTGAAACAATAGCACTTAATATATCAAAGTGAGTAAATTCAAGTACCAGGCCAGTTAAGGAGTTGAAGCCACTATAGTGACAGTCGTACTTTGTTGAGAAAGGGAGGCGGTGCTGGTGGGAGTAGTCAGTCTTAAAGACAAGTTTCTGGTGGCGCCTTGAGAGACATTCGTATCAAAAGTATACAGTGTATCCGCGGCCGCAAACGTGGTCCAGCCAGTGCCGTCGTTATTGGAAAACTCCCACAAGACCTGGTCAGCCCCATTGGCGGTATTGAGAGTCCAGGTGACACTACCATCTGAGAAAGTAGTGGATCTCACATCTAGGTTGGCCGGCCCGGTATCCACCGAAACTGTTTCTGGATCATTCAGCCCACTACTCGTAGTATCTTGGGTAGTGTTCGGTGCCTGGTAGCCAAAGGCCACCGCGCCGTCTGTACTCAGGGAAATACTGACAGCGGGAGGAGGGGTGTAAGTAATGGTCAGGCTCACAGTGTCATGTCTCACGGTGACCGCAGCGTTGTTGTTATTGCCGGTGGCCAGGTCATTACTGATTCTAAATAAAACAGTGCTGCTTGAAGCCTGAAGATTAGCAGGTACGCTGACGGCGGTACCGGTTTTTTGCGCCCAGTTGCTGGTAGCCGAGAAGCTTGTTCCGGATGAAAAAGTGCCAATTAAAGTTTCGCTACTATCACGGAAAGTAAAGGGACCGACCGTGCCGGCCGCGCCAGTGGCATATTCTGATACCCGCCAATAATAACTGTTACCGGTGCCCGAGCCGACCTCAGTCACGGTACTGTTAGCCGGGATGCCAAACAAACTTTCCCAAGTCCCACTAATGTCTCGCCGCCGGTCAGTGTTAGTTTTGTTTTTACCACTGATACGAAGTTGGAGCGACCCGTTGCTTGGACTCCCATCGGCTGATTGCCACGAGTCAGTGGTGTTATTAGCCCCTGCGGGATAGGTAAAAGCCCAACTCTCTGTATCACTATCAAAAGTCCAGGTTTTAGTGGCAGTATCTGCGTTGACTGTTGAGATGAGATGGAGAAATTTCAGTTTTTGTGAAAAGGGGAATAAACCACTGAAAAGCCAGCCTAGCAGTAAACAAACAAAGCTTGTTTTGGCCAATAGTTTACGCATGCTTGTGGCTGATTATAACGGCAATCACCCTCGCGGTCAGCAGCTTGCTTTTACCATTAAATTTACTCTATGATGAGTATCAGTAGTGGTGTATCAATTATTTGCTAAGGAGAAAACATGGCAAAACCCACAAAGACAACCACTGTCTCGACCGCCGCCAGTTTGGGTCAGCTCGAGAAAGTGTTGGAAGAGTATCTGGTGAAGAAAGCACCCGCCCTGCCGACCAATCTCAAGGAGTTATTAGTGAAGTTCGCCCCGTATCTGGCCATTATCGGGGTGGTCCTGTCGGTACCAGCTTTATTTACGGCCTTGAGCGCCGGCGCTTGGCTTTCTCGTAATTATTACTGGGCCATGACCGGTGCCACACTCGGCTGGCAGTATTACTTGGCACTGGCTTTAAGTGCCGTCACCGTGGCGCTGGAAGCCTTCGCTATTCCAGGACTCTTCGGTCGAAAAATGAGCGCTTGGAAGCTCTTGTTTTACGCCGTGCTGGTCAACACCGTGTACTCACTGGTGTATTTCAACCTGGCGGGTTTAATTCTGGGCACGCTCTTGAGCCTGTACCTGTTGTTTCAAGTCAGATCCTACTATCACTAGGCTCACCCTAAAATTGAGCTAGTTTGATATAGTTTAACCGATTGAGTGTGTTGGTGGTGTTTGTTACACTTTGTGTATCATGTTCGCGTGTAGAATTAATTGCCAAATGAACAGGTAAACCAGCCAGGATGGCTGGTTTTTTAATTTTTGGCAAGCAAAGGAGAATAATGAAAAAAATTATCAGGAAAAGTGTGGCGCTTTTGGTGGCCGCGCTCGGTGTGGTGTTTTTGGCTGCCGGTCGAATCCAAGCAGTCGACACTTATTTCAACGGTTTTGAAGTCGATACCGACGGCTGGTTGAGTAACGGGGGCACAATCACCAGAGTGGCCAGTGGTACTAATAGTATTACTTCAGCTGATGGCGACTGGCACGCTGAAGCGCTGATTGGCGATGACTTCGACGGTGTCTTCACTCGCTGGGGCGGGTACGAAAGTGCCTTTCCAGCTAACGGGTATGTCACTGAGCTTGATATTTATTTGGATATGGCTTTAAACACTGTGGTGGGAACCGATCTGCGATTTGACTACTCATCGGCGATTAATGATCCCACCGGCACACACCGCCGAGACTTTATTTTTAGTGTCGGGACGGATCCAACTACCACTGGCCAGTTTGTGATGAGTGCCAGCAACAACGCGCCGGGGTGGCCAGCCAACCCAGGCAGAGATCCGTTTGTCATTGATACCACTGGTTGGTACACCTTCCGGCATACTTTCCAGGATAATGGCGCTGGGGTATTAGCAGTAGTGATGGAGGTATTGGACAGCAGCGGCACAGTGCTGCACAGCTGGACCTTATCTGATCCGTCGGATGTGATTGGTACCACGGTCGGTGGCAACCGCTATGGTTGGTTTGTGACCAGCGACTTTAGTTTCCTGGCGGTTGACAACTCCGAGAAAAATAATCTCGCAGGGCCAGTGCTCACTAAGGCTGAGCTGCTGATGGATAGCGGGATTACCGGCAAAGGGCTGGAAACCGCGCCGGGGCTGATGAAGCCGTTTAACCCAAATTCAAAGGCAGCTGACAACGCCGGCAAGAAATAATAAATTGTTAACTTCTGTGAAGTGAGTGACGCTCCGCCGCGGCGGAGCGTCATTTTTTACCCTGTAAGAATTTTTTACCTTGTGCGTCTCTAAGTCAGCGGTATTTTTTCCTTTAACTACCTCTTATAAATAAAAGAAAGGAAACGATGAACGCCAACTATAACCGGGACTATTTAAGGGAACACCCTCGTCACGTGATGGCTGATTTTGAGCGGTTGGAGGCGGAATTGAGGAGTATCAGCGCCGTCACTGATGACAGTGAGCAAATAAACGACGCCGGAGTGTACGGGTGGAGGGGGAACGGCGAAGATGACGATAATGAGGAGTAGTACAATGAGATCGGCATGGACAAAAGGACGTTTGGCGCCTCCTATCTCAAGTACTCAGACGCCATTTTTCGGCATTGTTACTTTCGTGTCTATGACCGAGAGTTGGCCCGCGACCTGACCCAGCAGACTTTTACTCGGGCTTGGGAATATTTGAGCAAAGGAAAGATAATTAAAAATATGCGGGCTTTTTTGTATCAAACTGCCAGAAACCTAGTGGTCGATTACTTCAGGAGCAAACGGAGTATTTCACTGGATACTCTGTTGGAAAAAGGTTTTGAGCCCTCGGGTAATGCCGGCCGGGATCCGGAAAAACAGTTAGAAAGTCGGGAGGTTCAATTTTTATTACTCAAACTGCGCGCGGCTGATCGAGAGGTGATCGTGATGCGTTACATTGATGGCCTGAAACCGCGTGAGATCGCCTCGATCACGAAAGAAAACACCAACGTGGTCTCAGTGCGGCTCTATCGCGCGTCGAGAGCATTTCGTAAAGTCTGTGAGGAACACGGCTATGACTCCTGAAGAACAAAAACTCACACAATTATTTGGCGCGGCGCGCCAAGTTAAGTTGACCCCAGTGGAAAAATGGTGGCTGAAAACCAAAATCGAGTTTCACCAGTTGGTCCGTTTTGAGATGCCTGCTCTTTCACTCACCAAGCCAGCGGCAATACTGTTGGCTTCATTTATTTTATTGGCGGCGGCCGGCGTAGTGGTGGCTGCCTCACACACTTCCCCTGGTGACCTGTTGTACCCACTGAAAGTGGCCAGCGAAAAAGTGAATGACAGTGTGCAGTCTTTTTTTGGTCAAACAGAGGTGGTAGAACAAGAATCAGTTGAGTTCCCCGATGAACAGCGTGAAGAATCAAGTGAAGAACCGTTGACAGCAGAGCCGGCAGAAACTGACCAGGAATCAGAGTTGGAGACGGCAGGACCCCTTGACCCAGTTGATTTGCCGGTAGAGAGAGAGGAACTGCCTGACGATCTGCCCGGGATCAGCGGTGATGACCACCCCACTGGTGATCAGTCGGTGACGGTGGAAACGCCGGCTGTCAACCCTAATGTTCCTCCCACCCCTGACGGTACGCCGCCGCTCGAGCTCAAGGTCAATGCCAAGGCCCAGTTGGAGCTTGATTTGTAAATTGACTTCTAGATGGGAGCAGTCAGTTACTTGGTCAACTCAATTTTGAAACGCGGCTCGGTTGTTAAGTATCGCTGTTTCCAGCCGTAGCCGATTTGGAGGTAATCGATTTTTTTCAGGCCCATAGCAAAGGCTTGATTGATCTCATGGTAGTTAATGAAGTTGCCGATCCCAGGGAAATTTGGGATGTCATTGCCGCCGCGCATTGGGTAGACGACACCGTTGTGAAAAGCCAGCATGTCGATGGCGGCGGTTCGACCATTGATGGTGACGGTTTGGAGTTTGGCCTCAAACTGGCTGGAGCCGGCATGGAGTAGGTTATAAAAAGCGCCCTCAATAAAAGGGTCTTTTTCAACATCGGTTTCCTCACCTTTGTCATGGAAGCGCTTTTTGGTGATGGTGATCATCTTTTCAAATTGATCAAAGTCATCAAAGGTGACAACGGGCTGAAGCTCCAGAATCTTGCGGTAATCGCGCCGGAAGTTGTAGCGCTTTTTTTTCGGTAGCGTAGAAAGGTAGTGGTCCATGGTCATCAGTCTGGTCAAATCAAGGGCAAAATTAGGTAAGTCCTGTTCGAGTTTGATAAACTCCGGCAGCAGGCGAGCACTTTTTTGACTAATCCCCTCCAAGACCAACGGTTTAGGGGCAAAATACAGCAAGATTGGCAAGAAGTAGGGATCGGCGGTGAAAAAATTGATGTTTTCCATCCAGTCCGAGCCAAACCAAGTATATTTTTTAATCGTGTTTTGGTAAAAGAGCGGCAGACAAGCCAGCAAGTGTGAATTTTTGGTCAAGGTCATGAAGTACGGTTGACCACCATAACTCTGATGAAAGGCCAGCCGCACGTCCCACAAATCAAACAGGTTCTCGTTGGGCGACAGTTGTTGCCAGATTTTTTTGCAGGTTTTAAGATCGGTGACGATACTCAGCCGGAGATTTTTGAGATACTTAGTCAGTCCATTATTATAGTGGCGATGAAGGTTTCTTTTGATGGGAGCCAGGTTAAGAGATGGACTGTCAGTGAGTAAAGTGAGTCGGTGAGCGGTAATGTTAATATCGATATTGCCCCGGTAGACCGCGGGCAGAATGATATTCATTTGGATGATTAGTATAGCTTTTATTTCACCAATGCAATACCCATAATTACCAGGGGTGTAAACGATAGATTAGCGGCAAGCGATGACGAGGAAATGAGTGTCTTTTTCACCCAATTTAATGGTCTGCGTTTGACCCATCAGCGACTGATCGTTGAAGCTCAAAGTCGTACCCGGATCCAACTCAAAGTTGATTTTTAAACTAAGGGCGGAGAGGGTAATTAGACCGGAAGGCTGGCTGGCGACAGTGACAGTGAGCGGTGGGAGTTCAGCCTGAACCGTTGCACCATCAGGGATTTCACCCTGAGGGATGGTTAGTCCTGGGAGTGAGAGCGGGAGAGATTGATTGACGGTTAAGGAGTCACACCCTTGATTGGTGATCGTGACGGTCACACTGTTAGTTTTGAGAAAACTCAATCCGGCGACAACAGCGACTGCGGCCACAGTGATTAAACCAAGTGGTCCTTTGGCGCCATGGAGAATCTTAGTGCCCAGTCGCAACTTGGCTGCCTTGGGAGTTGAGCCGCTTGATACTTGTTCATCGACCAGTTTCCGGACGCGTTTTACTTCGCTTTTGAATGACTTCCAGGTTGAAAGAAAAGCGAGCAGGGCTTTTTTGCGTTTCTTTTCTGCTTTGGTTTTTGCTGGTAAAGCCTCCACAGTGAGAGAAATAACGTCGCCTTCATAGATTTGTTCAAGTTTTTTGAGTTGTTTACCGACTTTGGTGAGCAGTTTGTCCAGTTGAGGATTGAAACCCTCAAGTAGTAGGCGAATTTTTTCGAATTTGGCTACTGAGATGGTCTTGTCAGTCAATAAATCCCAGGCCGCTTCAAATTTTTGCGAGCTTTTTTTATCAGTCTTTGTCGTCAGTTGAGTCATAGTGCAATCATTTTTTGGTGAAAGAAGCTAGCACGCCGTCCAGGATTACCGTTTGTTGACTAGTCGGGACCTGACTTGCCTCAATGCTGATATGGCCATACAAGGTAGGTGCATTCCAACCGTATTGGGTGAGTTGGCACAAACTATAACCGGTAAAAGGACCACTGTTCCAGACCCGTCGAAACCGGTCGTTGCTGTTGGTGGTGATCTCTTGGTAGTAGTCGTAGCGACCGCTCGGTCCTTCGAGGTCTGGGTCTCCTGGGAAGAGACAGATCGAGCCGCCAAAGCCGCCTTGTAAAATAGTGATGGTGAAAATGTCGCCGCTGATGGTGATTTTTTCATCGTCGGTGGTTTGCGATTCACGGCTGAAAGTCCAATCAGCCGGGATCATCACTTCGTAACGGGGAAAAGAGAGAATGCCACCGCCAGTGATAAGCTTAGTACTGTCGACGATTGGGCTGGGGGTAGTCACAATTTCTACTGGCTTGCTTCGTACTGCGGAAGTGGTGGAAGCTTGTTGAGAAATGGCGGGCTGACCGCTGTTGCGACCAACGAAGTAAGCCAGCGCCCCGGCCAGGGAGATGATAACGACTACCAATAAGGCAATCAAGTATTTCATCAAGAGCATCATAACACTTTTGGCAAGCAAACGGGCTCTTTCTGCTATACTCAAAAGCATGCTACATCCGAACTTTGCCATTCTTGGAGCGCTCCTCAACGGGGTTGGCGGCACGCTGTATCTCATCGAAACCATCAAAGGCCGGGTGAAACCCAACCGGATGTCGTTTCTGTTGTGGGCGATCGTGCCAATGATTGCTTTCGCAGCTCAGCGCTCGCAGGGAGTGGGGATTGAGTCGATCATGACCTTTAGTGCGGGGTTTATTCCTTTCATTATTTTCTTGGCTTCGTTTGTCAATAAAAAGGCGGAGTGGCAACTGACGGCTTTTGATTTATGGTGCGGTTTTTTCTCCGTAGTCGGCATAACCTTATGGTTGACAACCAAAGTGGGTAACATGGCGATTTTCTTTAGTATTGTGGCGGATGGCTTGGCGGCTTTGCCCACGGTGGTGAAAGCGTACCAAGCGCCGGAAACGGAAAATGCTTGGTTGTGGCTGACGGGTGTCTTGGGGGTGATCGTGACGTTGTTGACCTTGGATCGCCCGACCTTTGCCAACTCGGCTTTCATTATTTATATCTTGGTGGTTAACGCGTTGATCTTTTCGCTGGTCTATTTTGAGCTTGGAAAGAAATTGAGCGGGGTCGTTGACAAACAGGTCTAGCTTGCTATACTCAGTGTTGTAGACAAAAGGTCTACTTGGCTTTGTTCAAAACCCGCTTTGGCGGGTTTTTGATTTTTAAATTGTTTTTCTCCTCAAATTTAAACGATATTCGAAATCCTCGGCAAAAAGGATATTATTTATTATTCCATTTGACTTTGCCTCTATTAATTCTTTGCCAATATGACCTCTTACGCAAAAAGCGTAAACTTCCTTACCCAGTTCATTGTGAATATATTCGAAAACGTATGCCAGATCTCCATCGCCGGAAAATATAATTGCCCTATCATAATTATTAGCTTCTTTGATTAAATCAACAGACATCTCTATATCTAAGTTACATTTCTTGGTAAACCCAGTGGCGTAATTATTATCGTGGATGTACTTAACCCGTTTGGAAATAATCTCAAATCCGCTATATTGAGCCTGGGCATGAATTGATTCTGACCAATAGGTTAAGTGAGTAGATGTGTCTTTTGGGCCATAATCAAGACCGTAATAAAACCGGCGCAGAAACTTTTTACCTGCGGAAAGATGTTTGGTCAGTTGTCCCAATTTTCTCACTCCAATTGACCAACCAAGGGACTCTTGCCAACGATCAACATTAGCGAAATCAACAAGCACAATATTTCGTTCTTTTGTTTTTGCCAAGTGATTTAGAAGATTGCTAATCTCATGTTTTTTCATGTTTTTTTCTTAAAAGATGGTTGAGATTGTAATAGGTGAAAATTAAAATTCCAAACGGGAAAGCCCTCAAGACAATGGTCACCGACTAAAATTAACTTGAAACAAAGCTGTAAGAATTGTTATTTCTCATCGTCATCTAGGTAGTATGAAACATCAACTCACTCCCATTCTGTTGTTGATTGTTTCGCCTGTCCTGGCGATGCTCACTACTCTTTCAGCCGGGATAAATCTCTTGGGCAGCGACAGCAACTAATTTTGTTTGGTGTCTTACAGCTTTCAGGTCTTACCGCTGGTAGACTCGGAATGTTGACAGTAAAAATTGGGATATGCAAGCAGTTCAAGCAGCTCAATACGGTGAGCCGTCGATTTTAGAGTTTAAGGAAGATGTTGCTGAACCCACCCCAAAACCGAATCAGGTTTTGGTAACGGTTTACGCGGCGGGACTTAATCCTTTTGATGCGATGGTGCTGGCTGGTGTTTATCGAGATTCAATGCCGCTGGCACTGCCGTTCACTGTCGGTGGTGACTTGGCTGGGGTAATTACTCAGCTTGGTGAAAAGGTGACTAACTTCAAGGTTGGTGATGAGGTTTATGGTTCAGCGATTGCGATTAGTGGCGGTTCTGGCGCCTATGCGCGGTTGGCGACCATGAACGCTGAGAAGACTGCGCTTAAGCCAGTCAATGTCAACTTTGTCGAAGCAGCAGCCCTGCCAGTGGCTGGCATGACGGCGGTCGAAGCGATTGCCGACCACATCAAACTTCAACCAGGGCAAAGAATCTTGATCCACGGCGGCGCCGGCGGCGTGGGTCACGTGGCGGTGCAATATGCTAAATCAATTGGGGCGCAGGTTATCACTACTGTGGCGGGTAGGGATGTGGAATTTGTTAAACGCCTTGGTGCAGATGAAGTAGTTGATTATCAAACTCAACAGTTTGAAGAGATATTTAGCGATTTGGATGCAGTTTTTGACACCGTGGGTGGTGCAGTTTCAACCAAGTCTTACCAAGTCTTGAAGGCCGGCAGACCTTTGGTGTTAATTGTTTCTCGACCAGATGAAAAACTGGCCCAACGACACCACGTCAAAGTTATTCGCCAAAGCACTGACACCAGCGCGCCGAAACTACAGCGTTTGGCCCGACTAGTGGAAAAGGGTACTCTCAAGGTTCATATCGACCGCACTTTTACTCTTGACCAGACTCGTGCTGCTTTCGACCACTTGGCCACCGGTCACCCACAAGGGAAGGTGGTGATTAAAATTAAGGACTAACTTTTATTGACTTGAGTAAAACTCTGATTTATCCCTTTTATTTTTCGCTTGCCAATTTCATTTTCGGTCGTTACGGTAAGTGTTAGTGTCCATGGTGATACTAACAATATGATTACTAAACAAGATTCTCTTCAGCTTCAGTTAGATTTTGGGAAGTTTTTTGCCACTAAACAAGATATCTTTCGTATGCAAAAGCATTTTGAGCTTGCCTTTGCGACCAAAAAAGATTTTATTGAGCTCAAAAAGGAAAATGTGGGAATAAAAAAAGACCTTCGCGAGATAAAAAGGAGCATTCTTGAACTAGAGCAAAAGCTTGACATCTTTACTGCGGAAATAAAAGAAACTATTTACACCGCGCTTGATCAGGTTGTTGGTGTGACCAAGACTATTACTCAAGAGCATGCGGCGCTTCACTATCGGGTCAAAGAACATAGTGATCAATTGGCGCTACACGATAAACGTCTTGATAAACTGGAGTCTAAGCCTGTCTAAAGTTTTTGCTATACTGCCCTTGTGAAAGCGCTGTTATTTGATTTTTCCCGCACCCTTTTATTCCCCAAGGATATGACTGATACTCGCACGCTGAACCAACAGCATCGGTTCTTCAGCCAGAGCAAGGAGTATCAGCTATTTGATCACTTTGAACTGAACCAGGAACTGCTGGATTTTCTTCACCAAATCAAGGACAAAGTAGCTCTCTATATCTTCACTTCTGGTACCATGATCAGCAGCGCCCCAGAATTACAAGCCCACCTCACGGATTTTAAAAAAATCTATTCCGGCACAGAACTCAACTTGGATAAACGCGATCCTATGGCCTATACTTGGGTCGCCGCCGACATTGGCCTCCCGCCAGAGGAAATATTATTTGTGGATGATAGTGAGGGAAATGTAGCAGCGGCAAGAGAGGCAGGGATGCGAGGGATGCATTATAAAAATAATGAGGAAGTGATAAAAAAAGTTAGCAGGATGTAATGCAAAAAAGAAATTATAAAGGATCATTGCGATTGGATTGGATAAACAAAGGCCTTTCACTTTACTACGAAATTGACGAAAAGGAAGGCAAAGGCGTCCGGCCGGTTTGGGTTTCAAAAAACGACATTCGCGTCGCCGAACCGCGCATTTTGCGTTTTGTGAAAGATTATGGCGACAAGACAAGCGACAATATGCTTATCAAAGGCGATAATCTTTTAGTTTTGCGAAGTTTAGTTGAGATGTTTAAGGGTAGGCCGAACAAAGAGAAAGTGAAATGCATTTATATCGATCCGCCTTTCAATACGGGAAATGCTTTTAAGTATTACGACGACAATTTGCAACACTCTGAGTGGCTTACGATGATGCGAGACAGGTTATGGTTGTTAAAGAAAATTTTACGAAAAGGCGGATTCTTAGCCGTTCATATAAACAATGATGAAATGCCGTATTTAAGAGTGATTCTCGACGAAATTTTTAGTCGCGAGGGTTATGTAACGCAGATTTGTTGGGAAAGATCGCAACGCACAGCACTTGGACAAGGTGCGAGTTCCATCAATGATACGGTTGAATATGTTCTCATATACACCAACGACCCGCTGGCAAAATTGAATAAATTACAAAAGTTTTACGAGATTGAGGAAAGAACAATCCGACAATACAGCAAACGTATTGTATCTTTTGGAAAAAGAAAGATTTTTAAAGAGTCAAAAGACAGCGACGGCAACCCGATAACTATTTTTGAACTTGAAGAATTTAAAATCAAAAGCGTGTCTATGCGCGACTTTGAGAAACGCTACGTTGAAATTTACAAAGAATTACTAGACAATTTTGATTCTGCTGTTCGTTTGTCAAACCAACAAAAGGAAAGCACTTTTCAACAAAAGGTACTTTCTGATTTTAAGGCAAACAAGACTTACGTCGTTGAGTACATTCCAAAACGAGGTAAAAATAAGGGCAAGAAAACCGAAGTGTTCTATCACGGAAAAGATGTGGTTCTTTTCCTCAAGAATTACGCAAGGAAGGAACAGGGTGTTATCTGGAAGTTAGATGATATGAATAATTTCTGGACACGAAAAGAAATTTCTATGGCTGGCGTTGCCTCCGAGGGCAAGGTTGATTTTAGAAGGAGCAAAAAGCCGGAAAAACTTATTCAAAGGGTGATTGAACTTTGTAGTGGTGAAAACGATTTTGTTTTTGACTCCTTTGCCGGTTCGGGAACTACAGGGGCAGTAGCTCATAAAATGAATAGGCGTTGGATAATGGTTGAATTTGGGCGTAACGCAGATGAATTGATAATTCCTCGTATGCAAAGAGTGATAACCGGAAAAGACCAAACAGGAATAAGCAAGGATGTTAATTGGCAAGGCGGTGGTGGCTTCAAATATTACCAACTCGGCGAGAGCGTGATATACGAACAAGATATGAATTGGAAGTTAAAAGCCGAGGAAATGGCTGAAGCCGTATTTTTGCATTTTCAATATCGTCCGACCGATGCGAAATGGCTGGAAAAGGAAAGCATGTATCTTGGCCGGCACCAATCCGCCCGTTACCATTTCGCCATTTCTTTTGCTTCCAGAGAAATAAAAACATTAACGGCAGACTTATACGAAAAGATCGTTGCAGAACTTGAAAGGGAAAAATTTAAACACTTAACAATTTTTACCAATGTTGCCGTTTCTGTGCCGCCGGAATCGCTGAATGATCGCGTTCTAGTAAAAAAGATACCGGCGGCAATTTTAAGAGAATATAATTTGCTATGAGAACAAGACCACAAACATTTTACGATTTGGTAAGCCAAGACCAGCAATACAAAACTGCCGTCGGTTTGCCATCGCCAAAAACTATTGAGAATTATGATAAGATACAACACTTGCTGAAATTTGCGTTGCGCCCTTATCAAATAGAGGCATTAAATGCGTTTCAGCTTTTTTGGAAAGATGGTTTTGATAGCCGGAGCTTAAAACAAAAAACACTTCAACAAAGCAGCGACGACAACGGAAAAGTCGTTGAGTGGCACAAAGTCGGTTTTGAGATGGCGACCGGTTCCGGTAAAACGCTACTAATGGGCGCGACGATCTTGGATTTATACCAACGCGGTTTCAAGGATTTTCTTATTCTTACGCCGAACACCATTTTATTTGATAAAACAATTGAGAACTTTACGCCGCGCGCGGTAAAAAGCATTTTTGGCGATGGCTGGAATTTAACCTACAATTTGGTTACTGGAAATTCCTATCGAGATAAGACCTGTAACTACGAAGAAGGGCGCGATATCTCCTTCTATGTTTTCAATATGCAAAAGTTTTACGATAAAGCCGCCTCGTCAAATCAAAAAGACGGAGAGGACACGATGAAAGGCACGCCGTATGTTCGGCGACCGCTAGAGGAATCTTTGTGGCGAGATAAAAGTGGAAACAACACTATTTCATTCGTGGAATTTTTGCGGGAACGCCGACCGGTCATTGTTTCAGATGAGGCACATCACTATCAACGAAAGAAAACAACTGAGGCAATTTTTGAGCTTTTGCCGAGAATTGTTCTTGAATTTACCGCAACATCACTTGAAAAAGGCGGAAGTGAAAGTTTTGGTCAGGATAATTTATATAAATATCCAATGCAGAGATACATTGGCGAAGGATATGGCAAAAGAATTTTTGCCGTCGGTTGCGGAACAAGCGACGAGAAAATATCCAATGAAGTAACTGATAGCGACAAGCAAAAATTGGTATGGGGAATGTTGATTCATCTTCTAAAAACTGAGTCGCTTGCTACCACCAATGCTCCAGTTAAGAAAGCGATGTTGCTCACGAAAGCACGAACAATTAAACATGCTGACGCTATTGATACCTATCTCAGAAATTGGCCCGATTCAGTTTCGGGCGAGCTTGATGATGTATTAGAACAAGTTAACCGTGAGGGAACAGATATTGCGAAAATTGTCCGAAAGAATGTACTAAAGAGTAAGTCAGAATTGATTAACAAATTATCGCGTGTTGCCAAATCGGTTTTTACTATCCATAGCGAGAATAAAAGTGAGGAGGAGGTATGGACGGATTATCAGTCGCTCGACGATAACAAGGCGGAGATTGTCAATCAGGTTCGCATATTCACTGAGGGGGTTGATTACGATAATTTTTATACAATCGTTGTTTTGGGCGATACAGTTGAAAAAGTTGGCCTAGCGGCGGCCCAACTTATTGGGCGCGGCCTTCGTCTTTATAAAGAGAAGCGTGAGTTTGATATTTTGGGTGACGAACTAAAAGAGCAAAGCGAGATTTTACACATCATTTGCGAGCGAGGCCACCGCTTTGACCAAATCGTCGAGGAAATCAGACAGAAACTTGCTTTGTCGCAGGCAAGTGTTGAAATACCGACCGAGGAGGAAGATCGCGAGAATAAAGTAAACAGAAAAATTATTGATGACTACGAAATTCCGATTTTGCAGATCAAGTCGGTCGCAACTGGAAAAAGTTTTGAGGACACTCTTAAAGATAAGTCATTAAGTATAAAATCATTTATTGATGAGGTTTGTGGACTTTCAAAAGGTGATAAAGTGTTGAAGCCGGAAGTTTTGGCGATGGTGGATTATGCTGAAATTACAACCGACGAAATTACCTTACAAACAGATAAACCGGCAACTACTCGCAGGACGATAAACTTATCCAAAAATGAAACGGCGCGTTGGGCTTTGGATTTTATAGAGCAAACAGGCTCATTTATTGGAAATAACTCATTTGATACGGCGAAAAAATTGATTGAGAATATTATCAACGCCGGAATACAAGTTGATACTGCCTATGCAGTAGATTATAAGCGCGCACTGAAAGCTCTAAAGAAAAGCATCATTGAGTTTTACGGAAGTGGAGCGTTTGAGCTTATGTTTGATGGGCAATTCATGTTCCGAAAGAAAAATGTCAAAGAAGTTTTTGTGGACGGAAAAGTAACTGTGCGAAAACGCAATGGATTGACGCTAAATTTGATTTCTGCCCATCAACCGATGTCCTCTCACTTACAACAAAAAGGAATTATTATTGAGGGCTACAATTTTTCTGCTCGGCCATTCGTAAAGTTTGATTCGCCACCAGAAAAATGGGTTGCTGATGCGCTGGAGCATCTTTGTTCGTTAGACGAAAAGAAGAAAAGCTTTTGGGTTAGGAATGACCCGTTCGAGTATCCTGTTGAGGTTAAACCAGCTCCGTTTTATCCAGACTTTCTTGCGTTCATTGAAGACAAGTGGATTATTGTTGATGTGAAAGGGAAACATCTTGCGGAAACTAAACAAATTGATGACCGCAAGAAAGCCTTAAAACTTTTGGAAAAAGAAAGTGGAGTCCAAACTTTTTTTCTAGTCGATAAGGTCATGGAGTCAAGAGGGTTTAATGGAGTTGAAATCACAAACATAAGTGATTTGGAAGGTTTTGATGAATTACGTCATCAGGAGTTGGAATTTGAAGAATTAAATAATGGCCAAAATCCCCTTCTTTGACAACTGAGTCTTAAACTATTGTTTGTGTTGCCTTAACCCTTCTTTTCTATAGATCCTTATCTCAGTGACAAATTTTAATAAAATCTGGAAAATGTCAATCAAACCGAAAGAGCTTGCCTCCAAGCCATTGTGATGCCGGTCATGATTATGATTGTTGCTATGAAAGACTTAATGGATATCAATGGTATGACGATTGGGGATGTTATCCTGGTTAGGTTATTTCCTCCCCTTCTTGATCAAGTTTGATATAATTCCCTTTTTATGAGTAAACAAGAGCAAAGACCAGGTGAGGGAGAGTCGCCGAAGATCGACATTAACCAATATAGTCCCACTAATCCTAATGAGGTGGTGTGGTTAGACAGTAGTGAGTTTCCTCCCTTGACGATAGCGCAAATTCCGGAAGAAGAGCATGTATTGTGGCGAGATCATATAAACAGCCACCAGACCATGATAGTGGTAAACGTCCTCCACAGAGACTTCCCTGACAGCCCCTTTCAGGTGCAAGTGTTTTTTGGGAATGGTTTGAAGGTTTACTTTATTATTCGTTTGGAAGTGGAGAACAAAGAAGTCATTCCTTTCGAATTAACCGAACGAATCACCGGCAACACGGTCATCCCGGCCTTGACAGACAAATACGCCGAGCTATTTGAATGGTAGCGCGGATCTTAACTAGTGCGCCACTTCTCCAGCTTCATCCTGATTGACTTCCAATTACATGCATGATGTCAGTTTAATGTTAGGGTAACTCTTCATGCTGACTGAGTGGCAGTTCAAAGACTAAGGCAACTAAGAAAATCACTTAACTTAGTATCAACCGGGAAGTTACCGGGTGGAATGAGGCAGGGTGTGATTACTTCTTTTTATTTGGGAGTTGTTGATAAAAAAGATCAAAAGTATCTGCAGAGATTAAAAAACACCTCCGAAGAAGTGTTTTCTGGAGATTCTGGAGGGGCGGGTTTTCCCTCATCTGACATGCTTTCGCAAGTGCCCGGAACATGGTCCCGACTTCCCAGGTCCTCAGAATCTGAACCTAGTTTAATCAAGTCACTTAAAAAGTCAAGTGACGCAAAGAGATAGTTTTAACTGGTGCGCCACTTCTCCAGCTTCATCATGGCCAAACCTTGAACAAAGTCCAAGGCCAGCGCCAAGACGGCGACCACCACCCAAGAGGTGACCCCCAAACCGAAGATATCCGCGAAGCGGGTGACCAGCCACAGCCCGACAAAGTTGACTACAAAGTAACCAGCCATCCAGTCCATACTGGACAAAGCCTGGCCGCGGCGATGCTCCCACTCGGTGAAGAACGGAATAGCCAAGGTATTAATCAAGGCCAGCTTACCCATGGACAGCCACAACGCCCAAGTCGCGGTCAAAGACATCGTGCCCAACACCAGATATTGGGGGAACCACATTTGAGCCAGATACAAGACGATCACGTTGGTTATCAGTAACGTCACGTACGAGATGACCAACATCATCCCCGGATTGTGTTCAAATCGAGACATTTTCTTTGCCATAGCCCTCCTTTTATTACTACTCATACAAATGTAATACATTTATAAGCGCCGATCAAGTCTAGGCCAAATGCTATAATAGACTGACATGGTAAACGTCAACGCCCACGAAACCCTAACCGACTCACCCAACTGGCAGGAACCCATCGCTAAAGCTGAAAACTGCTCGATCGATGATTGGTTGGAATTGATGAGAAATGTCAGTGAGGTAGCCATTGATCTAGTGGCAGAGAAGGCCGGTCCAGTGACCAATGAAGTAGTGTTCATTAGAAATCAAGCGATACTCAGTTTTGAAGACTCTGGTGGGATGAACCAAGACGCCAAATTTATTGCGATCGCCCTGTCAGTCAGTGACAGAGCTAAACGCGTGTTGCGTCGCGCCATGGCGAAACGAGACATACTCTATAAAGAGCTTCCGCAAACTTGAATTTTGACAGCGTTCGTGTTTGAATACTCTCCATAAACATCAAGAGTGGGAAGGAGGGACTCGGCCCGCTGATCTCCCCGGCAACCTGTGTGCCCCGTGCAGATAAGGTGCTCCATCCGACCTGAGAGGAAAGATGTCATAATACGTATCCGCCTCTCGATACACCAAATAAAGGAGAGGCAGATGCTCACCCCACATATTTTTACTTCCGAATCAGTCTGTGCCGGCCACCCGGATAAGATTTGCGATCAAACTTCTGACGCTATTTTGGACGCCGCGCTGGCGCAAGACCCTCTGAGCCGCGTGGCCGTCGAGACGCTGGTCACCAAAAATCACATGGTCATTGCCGGTGAAATCACCACCAAAGCCGAGCTGGACATCGAAAAAATCGCCCGTGCTGAAATTAAACGGTTGGGCTACACCAAACCCGAGTGGGGCTTTTCCGATCAATCTAAAATCGAAGTATTAGTCCACAAACAATCGCCAGAAATCGCCCAAGGTGTCAATCAAGAAGGCGCTGGTGATCAAGGAATGATGTTCGGCTTTGCTTGCCGGGAGACCCCGGAACTAATGCCGCTGCCGATTATGTTGGCCCACGCCCTGGTCATGGGTATTGACCGACTGCGGGAGAGTAAAGTGATCCCGTACCTGCGGCCTGATGGTAAATCACAAGTGACCGTGAATTACGAAGACAACCGGCCGGTGTCAGTCGAGGCCGTAGTGCTGGCTGTGCCGCATGATGAAGAGGTGCAGTTGGAGGAGGTGAAAAAGGATTTGTATGAAAAATTGGTCCAGCCGGTGCTGATGGGCTATGGCTATGAAGTCTCGCCCGAGAAATTGATCGTCAATGGCACTGGTGTCTGGCACCTGGGCGGACCGGCCTCAGACACCGGGGTGACTGGCCGCAAGATTATCGTCGACAGCTATGGGGGTTACGCTCGAGTGGGGGGTGGCTGTTTTAGCGGTAAAGACCCGACGAAAGTGGATCGGTCCGGAGCCTACGCCGCCCGGTACTTGTCCAAACGAATCGTGGCCGAGGGCCTGGCCGAGCACGCCGAAGTGGCACTGGCCTACGCCATTGGCCAAGCACAACCAGTGATGAAAGACGTGGAAACTTTTGGCACCAGGACAAAGAGTCCCAAGGTGATTCGCGACTTTGTTGATGGTTTGCTGGATACATCGGTCAAGGGGATTATCGAAGGCCTGGAGCTGCGACGCCCGATTTTCAAAGAAACTGCTGTCTATGGTCACTTTGGCCGCGACCGTTTCCCGTGGGAAAAACTGGGCTGAGAAGGAGTCATTTCCCACGACAGATATCTCTTTTGCTGACAACAACCCCTCATATTTGCCTTGCATTTGCAGTGCAAATTTAAGGAGTCATTACTGGTGAGAAGTGATCAGTGGCACGAACTCCACTAAGCCGTGATTTGTCAAGTGGAGAGCACCGTTCAGCTTAGTGCCGGCCATCAGCCGATTGCCCAGCGGCACCACCAGGCGACCATTTTCTTTGAGTTGTTCAATCAGAGGTTGCGGCACTTGCGGGGTAGTGGCCGTAATGATTATGGCATCAAAAGGCGCTTTGCTCTGATAACCTTTCGCCCCATCGCCGACTATCACCACCACGTTCGTAATATTAAGTTGTTTAAAGCGTTCACGGGCCTGCTGAGCTAATACATCGAGCCGTTCAATGGAATAGACTTGCTTGGCCAGGTGCGACAGAATCGCCGCTTGATAACCGGAGCCGGTGCCGATTTCCAGCACCGTTTCAGTGCCGGTCAGCTGCAGTAGTTCGGTCATTTGGGCGACCAGCGATGGTTGACTGATGGTTTGCCCGGCACCGATTGGCAAGGCGCGGTCCTGGTAAGCTGCCGACTGAAATTCGGCCGGTACAAAGATTTCTCGGGGGATTGTTTGGAAAGCCGTGACGACCCGACTATCAGTCACCATGGGGGCGATATATGTTTGAACAAACTGTTGGCGTAATTGTTCGGTGGAAGAAAACTCTGCCATGGGTCAACCCCATTGTACCAGCACCAGCTTGCCAGTCGTTGTACACTAAGATGAATGAAGAAACGGTCACCAGTGATACTGATTATTATTGGGATTACTGGTGATTTGGCGAGAAGAAAACTACTGCCTGCCATTGAACAAATTGCTGCGGCTGGTGAGTTGCCCAAACACTTCCAGGTATTGGGTATTACTCGCCGGCAAATTACGGCTGAGGCCGTGCTCAAAGAGGTAATTAACCTGAAACCAGGCAGTTACAGCTATCTCAAAAAACACCTGTCGTTGTATCGGATGGACCTGACCAAGAGTAAAGCCTATGCCAAACTCAAACAAGATTTGTATAAATTAAGTAAACCCTTTGGCCAACCTAGCCAACAGTTGTTTTACTTAGCGATTCCCCCTCAAGTTTCACCCTCAGTGGTGGAGCAGTTGGGTAAGGCTGGTTTGGCTGCCCAGCCGGGCACGAAGCTGTTGATGGAAAAACCGTTTGGTACCGATCTGACTTCGGCCAGAGATTTGATTACAAGGATCCAACAGTATTTTAACGAGGATCAAATTTACCGGATTGATCACTATTTGGCCAAGGAAATGGCTCAAAACCTGCTGGTTTTCCGCAGCGGCAACTCGCTTTTTAAAAACACTTGGAACAACCAATTTATTGAAAAAATCGAGGTCATTAACAGTGAAAAGATTGGAGTCGAGGGTCGAGCCGCTTTTTATGAACAAACCGGGGCGCTGCGCGACATGGTCCAAAGCCACTTACTGCAGTTGGCGGCCTTAGTGCTGATGAGACTGCCGGCGGCCGATGACCTCAGCCAAATTCAATCACTGCGTTATGAGGCCTTAGCCGCGCTGCGACCACCGACTGCTGAAGAAGTTAAAAGCCGAGTGAGCCGCGCTCAGTACGAGGGGTATGGCGCAGCCGTTGGGAATCAAAAGAGTACGGTCGAGACTTTTGTTTCACTGACCTTGTACTCGGACGAGTACCGCTGGAACGGGGTGCCGATTGTTTTAACGGTTGGCAAGGCCTTGGATCAACAAGTGATCGAGATCAGAATGAGTTACAAAAAACAGACCGCCGAGGAAGCCAACCAACTCACCTTGCGCTTGCAGCCGTATGAAGGGATTGAGTTTGATTTTTGGAGCAAACGGCCTGGCTACGACCGGCAGTTGGAGAATGTCCCACTCTCTTTTGCCTATCGCGATCACTTTGAAACATTACCGGAGGCCTATGAAAAAGTGCTGTTGGACGCGATTCACTCCGATCACAGTCTTTTTCCCTCCAGCGCCGAGGTTTTGGCATCTTGGAAAATCCTTGAGCCGATTCAGCGCGTGTGGGCCCGGGAGAAAAAACCACTCAAGGTGTATAAGCCAGGCAGTTCGATTGAGGAAGTGATGTCATTGTAGGGGTGATACCGACTCGTCCCGCATGGGTGACGATAAAATCATTCGAATCAGCAAAGATGTGTTCTTCCAGTGATGCCGGGTAGGCAAGCTGGAAAAAAGTAAGTACGGCTACAAAAAATTTTCCTCATCATCGTTTAGAATAAAGGACATGGCAATCTTGATTTTTTTCGCTTTTCTAGCTGGGATCGTCACTATTCTTTCGCCCTGTATTTTGCCGGTCTTACCGATCGTGCTGGCTGGCTCAGTGGGAGAAGGCAAAAAAAGGCCGCTGGGGATTGTGGCCGGCTTTGTCTTGAGCTTCACTTTTTTTACCCTGTTTTTAACCATCCTCATTAGTCGGCTAGGGGTTTCCGCTGATGCCCTGAGAAATGTGGCCGTAGTGGTGATTTTGTTTTTTGGCGCTAGTTTACTGCTCCCTCAACTCCAAGTTTGGTTGGAAAAGCTATTCAGCCGCTTCAGTCAGTTAGCCCCTCGTGAACAAAAAGATGGTTTTGGTGGTGGCTTTTTGTTGGGCATTTCACTGGGATTATTGTGGACGCCGTGCGTGGGGCCGATCCTGGCCTCAGTTATTTCCTTGGCTCTCATCGGTTCGGTGACCAGCACCGCCCTTTTGATTACCTTGGCGTATGCGCTGGGCACCGGTTTGCCGATGCTGGCTATTACGTATGGTGGTCGGCGGCTGTTGGATAAAACGCCCTGGATCACGAAGAATCTCAAACGCATTCAACAACTGTTTGGTGTGGTGATGATCCTGACGGCGCTGGCCATTTACTTGCAGTGGGACCGTCGTTTCCAGACTTGGATCTTGACAGTTTTTCCTAATTATGGCGTTGGCCTGACCCAGCTAGAAAATATTGATGCTGTTAAAGCGCGGCTCCAGCGCTTGAACGGTGTCACCGACGAAGACATGGGTCGGCCACTGTTTGAGATGAAAGAAGAAAAAGTTTACCCAGTCGCTCCTGAGCTGGCGGGAGGGACGCAATGGATTAACTCCGTGCCACTGCGGTTTGATGACAACTTGCAAGGCAAAGTAGTGTTGGTCGATTTCTGGACCTATTCGTGCATTAACTGTATTCGCACTTTTCCACATCTGATCAGCTGGTATGAAAAATACCAAGATCAAGGCTTGGTGATCGTGGGGGTTCACTCGCCAGAGTTTGAGTTTGAAAAGAGTCAGGCCAACGTGATGGCGGCCATGGAAGATTATGGCATTACCTATCCGGTGGTGATGGATAATGATTTCCGCATTTGGCGTGCCTACCACAACCGCTATTGGCCGGCTCATTACTTGGTGGATAAAGAAGGTCGCATCCGTTACACCCATTTTGGTGAAGGGAAATATGAAGAGACCGAAAATAAAATTCGTGAGCTCTTGGGTGAAGAGGCACTGCCGGCAAACGGGGTCGTGGCTGATACTACCCCGACTCGACCGCAAACCCCGGAAACCTACCTCGGATATACCCGGGCAGCAGCGTATACCCTGGAAAATCGCTTGAGCCGTAATCAGGTGGCTGAGTATGATTTTACTGCCAGTTTGCCGGCAGACGCAGTTGGCCTGAAAGGCAATTGGCTGGTGAGTGAGGAATATATTTCGGCTCAAGCAACTGGCGCCAGCGTCAGTCTTAACTTTTTGGCTCAAACCGTCCACTTAGTGTTGGCTCCTGAAGGAAGTGAGGGCAAGATTGAGGTGTTACTGGATGGTCGGCCGCTCCCTCGACAATACTGGACGGACGACATCAATGAAAGTGGTTTTATCTTGGTTGATGAATCGCGCAAATATGACATTCTCGATTTGGGCGGTGATTATGGTCGTCACACTCTGGAATTAAAATTCGACGCTGGCGTGGCGGCCTATGCCTTTACCTTTGGCTCGTAGCTTTTGGGCGGTGATTCTCAAAACACTGTGTTAAGCGACGTTTACGCTGGATGTGGCACCAATTGAGTGGCCACCAGCATCACCAGTACCCCCATCATCAGAGCAATCACGGCTTTTTTATAAGGGGAGTTTTTGCTGGGTTTTGGTAAAAAATCGCTGGCTGCTAAATATAAAAACATCCCACTGGAGACAGCCAAGAGTGGTCCGACTATGGATAGAGTTTGTGCCGCGGTCAGCACCACCAAAGCGCCTAAAAACGAGGCCAGCGCCGAGAGAGTGTTGACCCAAATAATTTTTAGCCTTCGCCAGCCAGCAGCCAGCAGCACCCCAATATCACCCATTTCATGCGGTACTTCGTGTAAAAACGTAGAGAGAGCGGTCACGACGCCGAGTGAGGGGGTGGCCAGGTAGGCCGCGGCAATGGCGGCGCCGTCAATCAAGTTATGAATGGTGTCGCCGAAGATGATCAGTGGCACGACAGTGGTGTGAGCGGCGTGGTGGTGTTGGTCAGGGTGATGATGAAGGGTGAAAAGGTAGTTTTCAAAAATATAGGTTGCTAAAAATGAAAACAAGACCCAGAAAAAAGCTGTCTCGCCCATTTCATGAACGGCCTCTGGTATCAGGTCTAACAAAGTGACGGTTAACAGCACACCGGAGGCAAACGAAGTGCCATAGCGGGTAAACAACCGAGTAAGTGGCTTGATTCTCAGACTCGCCAGTGCTGCACCTAAGGCAACCAGACTACCGAATAAAACCAACAAGTTGATGGCTAGGAAATTTTCCATACAGACTATTGTATAGAAGTTGACAAGAGGCTGATAGAATGTACCCGTCTGAAATAAGTCAGCGCGCTCGTAGTTTAGTGGATAAAATGTCGGTTTCCGGAACCGAAGACCGTGGGTTCGACTCCCACCGAGCGCACTTTCAACAGCCAGTTGTTACGGTTATTGTTCAATTGGCTATAATACACTTATGAAAACAGTGAGAGTCCAATTTAGACTACCAGTTTCTGTGATAAAAGAAGGCAAGAGTTTTGTGGCTTATTCGCCTGCACTTGATTTGTCTTCTGTTGGACAGACTGCCAAACAAGCTCGAGCGAATTTGGTAGAAGCGGCAGAACTTTTTTTTGAGGAAATCATTGAAAAAGGAACCTTTGAAGAAGTGTTGATTGAACTTGGTTGGCGGAAGGTTGATAAACGTCTGGTTCCTCCGGAAGTAATTTCTCAACGCATTCAACAATTTTCTGTCCAAGGTCCCGCGGCCTTGTATGCCTAGAATTACTCCCATACGTTGGCAGAAATTTGAAAAGTTTCTATTGAGAAGTGGCTGTGCTTTTATCCGTCAAAAAGGTGACCATCGAGTCTATTGGCGAAAAGGCTTGAAGAGACCAATTATTTTGCCTATGTCCAAGGATTTACCAATTTTTATCATTAGAAATAATTTAAGAACGTTGAGGATTGAGCTGAGTGAGTATCTGAAAATATTACAGCAACTCTAATCGGAGCTTACTTGCTAAACTCCTTGTTTCAGCACAAAATAAAGTTTGATGGCGAAGAAAAAAACTCAGCAATCGAGCTTGTTTAAATGGATGATTGGTTTAGTGGTAGGAGCGGTTTTTATCGGTCTGCGGATTTTTTCTCTTCAACAAAGTTTTTGGTTTTGGGGCGACATGGGGCGAGATTTTTTTGTCCTGCAAAATTGGGCGCAGCAGCCTTTTCATCCACCACTGTTAGGTCCGCAGACCAGTGTTTTTAGTTTTAACCACAGCGCGTGGTATTACTATTTATTATTTCCGTTTTTTATCCTCACTGGTCATTCGCCCTACGCGACGTACATCGCTATCTTAACCAGCTATGCGGCTATTTTTATCGGTGGTCTGATGGTTTTCAAAAAGAAACGTCATTGGTTACCATTTATTGCTCTGTTTTATTTACTAGCCATCCATCCGCAGTTCGTCATGCAACACCGCTATATTTGGAATCCGTCATTAATCACACCCTTTCTGTTGCTTGGTTTTTGGGCTTGGTGGCGATATCAATGGCAAAAAAATTGGCGGTGGCTGGCGGTTTTTGCTGGCAGTACCGCTGTGGCAGCAGGACTCAACCTCTCGATCGCACCCACGGCGTTGGTGATGGGGGCGTTATTTTTGTGGGAACAGCGGCGCAGTAAGGCTGGTTTTTGGCAATTTATTGGTTTAAGTGCGTTGGCCAATTTGATCGTGCATTTGCCGACGCTGGTCTTTGAATTACGTCATCGGTTTTTGCTCTGGCAAAACTTACCCGCTGAGAGGCTGCAACAGCTGGAACCGAATTTTGACCAGAAATTAACCCAATTCTTTGCCAATATCTTTTTACCCAACCAACCAGTTAACTGGAGTCTCAACCTGGGTTTAGCAGTCATCGTGTTGTTATTGTTTGTTTATTTGCGGTCTATGAAACTGCGAAATAATTGGGTCTTTACTCGCTCGCTTTCAATCGCTTTTTTCACCGCGGTATTAATCATGCTCTTTCCCATTCAGATGCAGGCTCACTTCCTATTTGGTGTCTTGACGTTTTTGCTCGTCGCTCTGGCTCGGCTGCCAAGAAAGTTACTGTGGGCAGTACTGATCGTGTTGAGCGTGCTGTATCTTCAACCAGCATATTTTCAGCTCTATCAGGAACGCGCGCCGCACACAGTCGATGAACAACGCCAGTGTATGCAGATCACTTGCCAAACCATCAAAACACAAGGTTTAGAACCAATTTTTGTGAACACGCAAACGGCGTCATACAACCATCAAGCGCGCGAATATGTGTTTTGGCTCAAGGAACTAGGTTGTCAAGCGATTGACACTCAGCAGTTTTTACAAACACCAACCGATTACATGGCGGTAGTGGCGGATCGGGCTGAGTTTACTAATGGGCAGACAGGGTACTATGAACTCAGTCAATTTGGTCCGGCGGAAGAACTGCAAAAGATTGCCTGTAAAGAGGATTTGACCATTCATTTACTGAAAAGAACAGCGCGTTGAACTCCAGTTGGTTGTCTTTTCCTGATTGACTTCTTAATGAACTCGAGTGGGATAAGCCCGAGAGATATCTCTCTTTTTGTGAAAATTCAGACGATATAATAATTCTATGTTATTCATATAATTGTTATATGGGTGGCAAAACTGTTTAGAGGCAAGGTGTTGGCGAGCGCAATTGTACAACCACTCTCGTCTAAGCCAGGCACTTAGAACTTTATAGTTGATTTTGAATATATTGATGCACCGCTTCCCAGGAATCTTTTGGTTGCACGATTGAAGCGCCGCCATTAGAAGTCCCGCTAGTTAACACATTCTCGGTCGATAAGTTGATGCGCATAAATTGGTAATTTTTACTGCCCTTGAGTGCTGGCCAGAGAAACTCAGCGAGCTTGGCATTAAGATCGGTCTGAGTGTGGGCCGCAAACTGTTCAAAGACTTTCGGAATATTTCCGACACCCTCCAGGGTGAAAAGCTTGTTGCGGATAGCTACCAGTACTTCTTGCTGTCTGACCCCACGGGCAAAATCCCCACCCGGCGTGCCGTGCCGAGAGCGGACATATTTCAGGGCATCACCACCTTCCATGTGGATCATACCGGCCGGGTACCGAATAGTCTCAAAACGGCAAGGAAATTGTTTTTCTAGTTCGAAGCCAGAGTAATTGGCATGCGCTGCTTCAATTTCTGCTGGACTTAAACCGCACAGATTTAGTTCCTCGCCCTTAATGGGGTACCATTCGTCAACCATGGTTTGGGCCACCTCAACGTCAATGCCCCCTAGCTCTTGACCGACAAGGCGCTGAAAGCCAACAAAGTCGGTGGCGATGTAGTAGTCGATCGGCAAACCAGTGACCACTTGAGCCATTTGCTTGGCGATGGTGGCGCTTTGATCGCTGTTTTGCAGATCGAGGCTAAAAGCGGCATTGATTTTGTTTTGTGTGCCGTTGGGCAGCGCCACCCAGAGGTCGCGGGGGATAGAAATCAGGGCAATCGTGCCGCGCTCAAAATTAATATTGGCTACTTGAATGACATCGGACAGGGTGCCGCCGGAGTGACCGGCGCCGCCGTAGCCCAGTAAAAGGACAGTTAAGGTTTTGAGCTCTTCGGGGTTGGTTGGTAAAGTTTGGGCACTTTGTAAAGCCGGAGGGCGCAGGGTGAGCGAGGAAACCAAGCCTTGTTTGCTCCCGGCCGAGTACGTCACCAGTGCGGTGGAGACGATCACTCCGAAAACCACTCCCCACAACCACCGGTGAGTGCGAAACGCTTCTCCCAGGGGGTGGATCACTGGCTCACACTGTTCTTTGAGTAAACGGAATATTCTCATCGCGTTGAAACTACTGTACTATAAGTTTTTATCGCAAACCATGTTGCATTATTTCACTCATCATTACGACAGTTTAGCGATCATTCTGCCCAAGTCTTACTGGTACCGTCGGGCCTTACTGACGGTTCGTTCTTGGGTATCAGTTATTTTCCAACGCTTGGTAGTCTGCGCGCTGCTGTTTTTTGACTTTTTTCCTTTCAAGGTGGAGTTTGAGAATAAAAAATTGGTGGATGCAGCTATCAGGCAAGGCGCTGTTTTACTGACAGTTCACTCAGGCCCCTACCCAGTTTTCAGTAAAGTGTTTGAGCGTTTTTACCCTGATAAAGAATTGGCAGTGACGTTTTATCATGCTCGCAAGGTCTCGTTTTTTCCGCTCTTTCGCCGCTTTTTCAGACGAATGGGGGTGACCGTGATTGCCTTGGGGGGAGCGATGAGGGAGATCGACCCGGTGCTCACCAATGGCGGTTCGATGGTCTTGTTTTTGGATGCGAAACTGCCGATTAGCCGGACGGAAAGAGTCTGGCTGTTTGGCAAAGAGCGGCAGTTATCGACCGGACCCTATTTTTTGGCTAAAAAATATGGTTTAAAAGTCTTGCCACTGTATGTCAGCAGAAAAGGTCTCACTTTATCGATTCACACCCTCCCAGCCATTCCGCACGCCCGCCAAACTCAACAACGATTTATGCAGCAGGTGGCGATGGCAGTCGAACAGATGATTATCAACACCCTGCCTTCCTGGCAGGCGTTTGATCGGTTCTTGCTGGATTAAAGTGTGCCAGCCAAACGGTTGGCGACTTTTGGTTTTTACCGCCAGCTTTTTAGGCCTGGCTTTTTCAGATTTTTTTGAAAGTGTTTTTTAGGTTGGACTGACTGGTGGACTGGAGACTTTGTGCCAGATTAGTGAAAATAACTCCAGGGCAGCCATGATCAGTGTGATAAAAGTTTTCCAACCGAGGTTGCTTTGGAGAGCCAAATGAAGGAAAAGCAGCCAAATAACGATGTAAACCAATGCGTGGAGGGTGCGCCACCAGCGGCCAAGCATCCTGACTGACCAGTCGTTGGAAGTGATAAAGACTGGGGTGAGAAGGATAAAAGCCGACAACCCAATGATCTCGAAAGGACTAAACAGCCAGATGTTGCCACCAATCTTAAAAATCGGCAGGAAGCGTGACCACAGCAAATGGGTCAGGGCAAAAACATACATGGTAATACCCATTTGTCGTCGATACAGCACCATCAGCGTGCGGATCGGAATCAGCCGGCCGCCAAGCTGGAAACGCTTCAAGATGCCGGGGATGAGCGTGAGCCAAAAAAAGATGAGGGCCGCTGTCGCTGATTGCCGACCCCACCAAGTCCACTCACCAATCCCGAGCGTTTTGAGAGAAATTAGGAAAAAAACCAGCCAGCCGCCAAGCAGGGTATACCAGATTCTGATCAACTTCAGTTTATTGACGACAAGCCAGCGCTGCATTGAGTTTGTTTATACGCTTTTTAGACGGTAGGCTCAAGTTTTTCTGCAATTCGAGTCAGTTCGTTGTATTTGGCGGTGCGCTCAGAGCGGCTGGGTGCGCCGGTCTTGATTTGGCCGCAGCCGGTGCCGACAGCCAAGTGAGCAATCGTCACATCTTCGGTCTCGCCACTGCGATGAGAGACAACATTGGTCCAACCTGCGTTCTGGGCCAGCTTCATCGCTTGAAGCGTTTCGGTCAGGGTCCCGATTTGATTGAGTTTCACCAGCAGGGAGTTGCAGGCTTTTTGAGTGATGGCCTGTTTGATCAGTTTGGTATTAGTGGTCAAAAGGTCGTCGCCCACAATTTGAGTGGTGCCGCCCAGTTGTTCAGTTAAGCTCGTCCAACCGGCCCAGTCGTCTTCCGCCAGCATATCTTCCAATGAAATCAGTGGGTATTTTTGGGTGAGGTCCACGGTCCAGCGCACCATTTGCTCACTGGTTAAGGTTTTTTGGTCGCGCTTGAGTTGGTATCGTTTGGTCTCCGAGTTGTAAAATTCGGAGGCCGCCGGATCCAGGCCAATTGCTACTTCGGTCGCTACGGCGTACCCGGCGGTGGTGATGGCTTGAATCATCAGTTCGAGTGCTTCTTCGTTGGATTCAAGCTGTGGGGCAAACCCACCTTCATAGCCGACGTTGGTCGAGTATTTTTTTGTTTTAAGCAGTTTATAAAGCGCGTGATAGATCTCCACCCCCACCCGTTGCTTCTCCGCCCAAGTGGCGGCCTTGATGGGAATAACCATGTACTCCTGAATGTCAGTGGCCCAGTTGGCGTGTTTGCCGCCATTCATGATATTAAACATGGGGCGAGGAAGCACAAATTTGGCGTTACCGTAGAGGTCGCCGATGTAGTGGTAGAGCGGTTTACTTTCTGCTCGGCTCGCGGCCCAGGCGAAAGCGAGTGAGACAGACAAAATAGCGTTGGCTCCGAGCCGCCCTTTATTATCAGTGCCGTCCAGTTCAATCAGCGTTTGGTCCAAAGTAGTTTGGTCAAATTCTTTGCCAATCAGCGCTTGGGCCAGGGTGGTCTTGACATTATTGACCGCCTTGGTAACGGCTTGGCCAAAGTACGCTTCGCCCTCATCGCGCAGTTCCACTGCCTCGTGCCGGCCGGCTGAAGTGCCGCCGGGAATAGCGGCGCGACCAGCAGTCTCATTTGATAAGGTAAGTTCTGCTTCCAGTGTGGGGTAACCGCGGGAATCAAGAATTTGACGAGCAATCAACTGAGTAATTTTCATAGTGGTTTAAATACTCGTTTTCATCATAGCAGAAAAACTGTGAGCTTTTTCACTTTACTTTGTTATGCCAAGACCTAAAATCAAGGTGAATGCATAACTGGTATCAATCGGCGATTCAACGGGGTGATCAAACTGGTTCCAAACATGTTTATCCGACCATCAACCTTGACCCCAGTGTTTTGCCAAGTGATACCCAGCGGGGGGTTTGGGCCAGTCGGGTGAAATGGGGTAAGGCGGTGTACCAAGGAGCGTTGTATTTTGGTCCGCGGGTGGTCAAGGGTGAAACCAATGATGTGCTGGAGATTTATCTCTTGGATTTTACTGGTCACACTGCGGACAAAACGGTAGAGTTTACTTTGGCAAAGTTTTTGCGCGGAGTGATGGATTTCCCGGATTTAACCAATCTGCGCCAACAAGTGACCAAAGATATTAAAAATGTCAGAAAGGTTTTCGATGAAAAATAAACAGGTAATGGGTCCCATGCTGATTGCGGCCGCGGCGGCTTTGTGGGCCTTTGATGGCATTATTCGCCGCAGTCTGTACACGCTGGAGCCAATCGTGATTGTCTTTTACGAACACTTGGTGGGCACGGTGATTTTACTGCCGACACTTTTTAAAACAGTTTGGACTGATGTCAGAAAAATTTGGCGGTCGTTGGCGTTTGTCTCAGTCTTTAGTGGTTTACTGGGCACACTCTGGTTTACGGCCGCTCTGTTGGCGGTCCAGTTTATTCCTTTTAGCGTGGTCTTTTTACTCCAAAAACTCCAACCAATCTTTGCTATCGGTTCGGCGCGAGTAATACTAAAAGAACAGTTTAGTAAGGACTATCTCAAATGGGCGGCGCTGGCGCTCATCGCGGCCTATTTTGTGACGTTTCCCACCGGTCGGATACTACTAGCACAACAGGGGAATAATGTCATTGCGGCGCTCTATGCCCTGGGCGCGGCCTTTGGCTGGGGAGTCTCAACCACCTTTTCCAAAAAGATGCTCAAGGTCCTGCCGTCGCAGCAATCAACCGCCGTCCGCTTTGTGGCCACCACGGGCGTGACCTTACTAGTTTTATTGGCCACCTTAGGCTTGGGCGGCTTGGCGGTGCCGACAATTTCTCAGTGGGGGCGGTTTATTTTTATTGCCCTTTCGACCGGCATGGTGGCGCTGATGATTTACTACCGCGGGTTAAAAACGACACCAGTGCGGGTCTCGACAATCATGGAATTGGTTTTTCCACTGCTAGCGGTCTTTATTGACGCGGTGGTGTACCGGACTATCCTAGCGCCAACGCAATATGCAGCGGCGGCGGTGTTACTGTTGGCTGCTGCCAGAGTTGCGAAGACTGTCGAGAATCGGCAACAAGTCGTTGAGGGTTGAGAGGGTATATTCGCCAACATGGTTGGCACGCTCTCTAACGATGTGCAGCGGGATGACATGAGGGAACGTTTCCAAAAAAGCGATGATGCCTGGTTTGTCATCGATGATGATGGTATTTTCCGGAAGGTTTTCGATGATGGCTGGATCAGCTTTTTCGCGTTTGATGTACCGGTGATTTTTGTCAAAAAATTCCAACAAGTTATTAGCCAACATTTTGTGCTCTTGCCAGGCTAACTCACCCTGAGAATAGAGGCCGAGGGTGTAGCCTTGGTGGCGCAGTTTAGAGAGCACGTCAACTACTTCTGGATAGAGCGCTTGTTGAAAACGGCTGGGCTCGTAAAAAGCATCGCGCAGTGGTTCGATCGGGGTATGAAAGCGCTGGCTGAAAAGTTTGAGCAGTTCTTCCGGATGGAAGGCGGTATTGTCCGGCAAGTTACTGCCATATTCCAAAAAAGCATCAGCAACCTCATCTTCACTGCGTCCAAGTAATTGAGCCAGATTTTGCTTTAATAACGCTCGGAGTCTATCGGTGTCAATCAGCGTCTTGTCGATGTCAAAGAGGATGAGTGGTTTTGGCATGGTAGGGTGGCTGGTGGGTTTACCAAAATCATTATAAATGGTGCTGGCTTGCCTGTCTCTTTCACCAAGCTATTTGATGACGTATTATGAGTGTATGACTGAGTCAGTCAAACCACATATTCGCAATACCCCTTTTCCTCAAAACACTCAGCCATATAGCGGTAAAAAACCAGTCGTTTTGGTGATTTTGGATGGCTGGGGCATCGGGCCGGAGTATGAGGGTAACGCGGTCACCTTGGCTAATACCCCCCACATAGATCGACTGTGGCAAGAGTATCCCCATACCCAGCTGGGCGCCAGCGGTGAGTCGGTCGGTTTACCCAAGGGTGTAGATGGCAATTCGGAGACGGGTCACCTGAATATCGGTGCCGGTCGAGTGGTCTGGCAGAGTTTATCGCGGGTAGATAAAGCGATTGAGGATGGCAGTTTTTTCCAAAATGAAGTGTTGTTGGGCGCGATTGAGCACGCGAAGAAAAATAATTCACGACTGCATTTGGTTGGCTTGGTTGGCCCGGGTTTTGTGCACTCCAATACGGAGCACCTGATCGCTCTTTTAAAGTTGGCCAAAGACCAGCACTTTACCAACGTGGCCGTGCACGCTTTTACTGATGGTCGCGACTCGGCGCCAACGGCTGGAATGCAGTCCCTGAGCGAGTTGGAGCAAACCATGCAGCAGTTGGGGGTAGGCAAGCTGGCCAGTATTGCTGGTCGTTTCTACGGCATGGATCGCGATCGCAATTGGGAGAGAACCCAACAAGCCTTTGAAATGCTGACGGTTGGTAAAGGGATTCAGACCACTGACTGGCGGAAAACTCTCCAAGAGTCGTACGATCAGAAAGACACTGATGAGTTTGTGTTGCCGATGGTCATGGTTGATCAAGCCGGCCAACCAACGATTATCGAGGATCATGATGCGGTGGTTTTCTTTAACTTCCGGGTCGATCGGCCACGTCAATTAACCTGGGCGTTTGTACTGCCGGACTTTGAGTATCGGGACCTGATGGGCAGTAGTTCCGGTCGGCCGGTTGATTTTAATCAGATAGATCAGTCAAAAATCGTGAATTTCAAACGAGTGAAAGTGCCGCAAGGCGTGTACTTTGCCACCATGACGGATTATGACAAAGATTTAACGAATCCCAAGGCCTTTGCCAAAGAAGATGTTGAAAACAACCTGGGGTTGGTGTTGTCACAAGCCGGGGTGCGTCAATACCGGACGACTGAAACCGAAAAAGAAAAAATGGTCACCTACTACATTGACGGTAAATCGGAAACGCCGTACCCTGGTGAATATTGGGCCATCTTCCCGTCCAAAAAGGTACGAACCTATGCGGAAAAGCCGGCTATGACGGCGGTCGAGATTACCGATGAGTTGGTGAAGCAAATTCACGATGATCAATTTGACGCGGCGATCGTCAACCTGTGTAACGGCGATATGGTTGGCCACACTGGTGACTTGCAGGCTGGAATCAAAGCCTGCGAAACGGTGGATCAGCAGCTTGGCCGCATTGTTGAGGCAATCAATGCCAAGCGCGGTATCTTGATCATCACCGCTGATCACGGCAACGTGGAGGAAATGATTGATCAGCAAACTGGTGGCATTGATACCAAACACTCGATTTATCCAGTGCCGTTGATCGTGGTTGGCAGTGATTTGCAAGGTGCGCCAGAATTGCCGACCGGTGTGCTGGGTGACGTGGCGCCGACGATGTTAAAGCTGATGAATATTCCTCAGCCAGCAGAAATGACGGGCAAAAGCCTTATCTAATATGAAAGCCCAAAAACCTCTCATTCAACAACTTACTTCAAAAGTGGTTTACAAAAATCCTTGGATTACCGTTAAAGAAGATACAGTTCGTTGGCCTAGCGGCAAAGAGGGAATCTATGGGTATGTTGAAATTCCTAAAACGGTGGGGATAGTAGCGCTTGATGATGAACAGAATGTTTTTTTGTGTCAACAATACCGATATATTTTTCAACAGTTTAATTGGGAAATTCCCCGCGGATTTGTCAATCAAGGAGAAACCACACTGGAGGCGGCAAAGCGCGAATTACAGGAAGAAGCGGGGGTGACTGTTCAAGATATGGAGCCGCTTGGGTTTATGTGGCAATCGGTTGGCTTAATTAATGAGGAAGCACACCTTTTTCTGGCTCATCATATTAAAGCGTTTCAACCCAAGCAAGTCGATTCGGATGAAATTAAGAAAGTGGCAAAGTTTCCTCTGGAAGAAGTGGTGGAAAAAATTAAAGCGAATGAAATTACAGATGGATTAACAGTTGGGGCGGTATTGAAAGCCTATGAATTTTTGAAATCTCGTTAGTCATATTTTCGCCCTTTCTTCGGTTTCTCAAATGGTGTAATCTCAATGCATGGACATACCGCTGGCTGCTCGAATTCGCCCGAAAAATCTTGATGAATTTGTTGGCCAAACCCACTTGGTCGGTGAAGACAAACCCCTTCGCAAAGCCTTGGAACTCGGCGTCATTTCCAGCATGATTTTTTGGGGTCCGCCGGGAGTGGGGAAAACGACCATGGCCAAGATTTTGGCGCGCCAAACGGGCCATGAGTTTGTCGAAATGTCGGCGGTCAGCGCCGGTAAGGCTGATGTCAGGAAAGTGGTTGAGGAAACCAAACGCCAACGCCAGTTGGGCGAGCAATACTCTGCTCCCGTTTTATTTCTGGATGAAATTCATCGCTTCAACAAAGCCCAGCAGGATTATTTACTGCCGTATGTCGAAGACGGCACCATTATTCTGATCGGGGCCACCACCGAGAATCCCAGTTTTAACGTCATTTCGCCGCTGCTTTCCAGAACTCGGGTTTACGTACTGAAAAACTTGACCGATGAAGAAATGGTGAAGGTGCTCAATCAAGCCTTGAAGTTTTTAAAAAAAGAAAATAAGCGCGCTAAGTTGACTGTTACTAAGGAGGCTAAGGACTGGCTGTTGCGTTTCGCCGACGGTGACGCCCGTCAACTACTGACGATCATCGAGCACTCGCTGGACTTGTATAAAAATCTTTCGCTTGATTCGCTGAAAAACGCTCTGCAGTCCCAACACTTGCGCTACGACAAGAAAGGCGAGGAACACTACAACACCATCAGCGCGTTTATCAAGTCGATGCGCGCCAGTGATCCGGATGCCGCGGTCTATTATCTAACTCGGATGGTGGAATCAGGTGAAGATCCGCTCTTTATCGCCCGCCGGATGGTAGTTTTTGCCAGTGAAGACATTGGTATGGCTCAGCCTACTGCGCTGGTGGTGGCCAATGCAGTCTTTCAAGCCTGCCAGACGATTGGTTATCCAGAGTGTGCCATCAATCTGGCTCATGGGGTAGTGTATTTGGCCACCGCCAAAAAAGACCGGCGGGCTTATGAAGCCCTGCGCGCCGCGCAGGCCGACGTTACTCAACACGGGAATTTGCCAGTGCCCATGAAGCTGCGCAATCCAGTGACGAGTTTGATGAAGACACAAAACTATGGTAAAGGCTACAAGATGTATCCAGAAGGAGAGAGCTCTTTACCAGATAAACTGAGTGGCAAAGAATATTTCAAGAAAAAGTAAGTGAAGTTTGATATAGTAAGAAAAAGGGGAATCGTTATGACAGAGAAAAAAAGAGCAACTAAAGAAACAGCGTACGAAACAAGAAGAGCGATCGCGCTATCACTGGTTGGTCAACAATTACCAATCCGTCAATTTGTCGAAGAAGAAGGGAAAAGACGCCAGATTCCTTTAACTCAACAAACGGTGAAAGTTGATGGTTTGGGAACATTCAGGGTTTTACTAACCCCCGAAGGAAGTGTCTGGGAAGAAGACACTCCAATCCGGCTGATTGACGAAAGAGAGGAATTTGTTTTGTGGCTTGGTTGGCAGACAACTGACAGTGGTCTCTGGCCGCAGAATACAGTACTCAAAGTCGAAGAGCTAAATGGGAAAAATCTTGATGAGTACCGTCAAGATACGTTGGAAGCTTGGGCAGAGCGGAAAAAACAGAAGGCACAAGAAAAGGCAGAATTTTTAGAGGGAGTTCGCGCTCGTTAATTTTTACGTCTCTAATTTAAGCTTGCGCAGTGAAATGGCGTTGATAACCACGATCACGCTTGATAAGCTCATCAACAGTGCACCAACTTCCGGGCGCAGTCGAAAACCCCAGGGAATAAATAGGCCAGCCGCCGCCGGGATGGCGACCACGTTGTAACCCACCGCCCAGATGAGATTTTCCACCATTTTGCGATAGACTTGGCGCGCTAGGACGACTAACCCAACAATGTCTTGCGGATTGTTGCGCGTCAATACCACGTCGCCCGCTTCGACCGCCACATCAGTGCCAGCGCCGATGGCTACACCCACGTTAGATTGAGTCAGTGCTGGTGCATCATTGACGCCATCACCGACCATCATCACTTTGTTGCCTTTATCTTGCAATTCTTTAATATGTTTATATTTGTTTTCCGGCAGTACGTTGGCAAAGTAGGTATCAATACCTAGTTGATCAGCCACCGCCCGAGCCACTGGCTCATTATCACCGGTCAACATGGCGGTTTTTACTCCCAGTTGATGAAGCTGCTTGACCGCGGTTTTTGAGGCTGGTTTGATCTCATCCCCTAGGGCGAAAGAAGCGACGTGTTTGCCATCTACCCCCACGCCGACTACACTTTCACCGGCTTGACTGTGACGAGTGAGAAACGCGTCAAGATCGGCACAGAACATCACTTTATTTTCCGCCAGGAAAGCTCGGGTTCCCATCAGTAGTGTGTGGCCATCAACCATGCCGGCAACGCCTTTGCCGGCGTGATTTTTGAAGTGTTTGACCGGCAGTTTTTTGAGCTTGGTTTTTTGCTGTTTGAGAAACTCGACGATTTGAAGAGCCAGTGGGTGAGTGGAGTGGGACTCCAGTGAATAAAAGAGTGACGCGAGGTAATTTTCCAGCGAAGATTTTTTCGTGATTGACCGCTTAACCGCTTTGCCGGCGGCCATGAGATTTTCCATGAACTTAAACTCCTTGACTGTAAATTTACCCGAAGTCAGAGTGCCGGTTTTGTCCAATACTATGTAGTCGATATTTTTGACGACCTCCAGTTTCGCCAGGTCTTTGACAAACAAACCGTTTTTCACTGCCAGCGTAGTGGCAATGGTGGAGACGGTGGGAATGGCCAGGCCCAGTGCATGCGGACAAGCAATGACGAGGACAGTAATGGCCAGGGTGATAGCAAATACTATTGACTCACCAATCAAAAACGACCATACCACAATAGTGATGAGGGCGACAGTTATGGCCGCAAATGTCAGTACTTTGGCGGCTTGGTCGGCGATTTTTTGTGCTGTTGGCTTGGTCTGTTTGGCTGCCGCGACCAGCTGCTGAATTTGCCCGATCGTCGAGTTTTCACCAACCTTAGTGAGTTTCACCTGCACCGAACTGTCCAGGCAAATCGCGCCAGCTATCACTTGATCACCCTCTTTTTTGGTGACTGGTTTTGATTCACCGCTGATGTGGGCCTCATTGAAATCAGCCGAGCCGTCAAGGATAACACCATCGGCCGGCACTTTTTCCCCAGGTTTAATGATGACCACGTCGTTCGCTTTTAATTCAGTCACAGCGACATCGCGTTCTTTGCCTTTGATCAGCAAGTGGGCTTGTTTGGGCAGTAACTTGGCTACCTCATCCAAGACATCACCAGCGGTGACACTGGATCGGGCTTCCAAGTAGTGGCCAAACAGCAAGACCCAGACTAAAGTCGAGATTTCTACATAAAACTCCACGTCAAGTACCGGCAAGAAGGTGGAAGCAGCAGAAAAGAGGTACCCTGCGCCCACTGCCAGTGAAACGAGGGTCATCATCCCGTACTGACGGGCCATAATTTCGTGACGCGCGTGTTGGAAAAACACGAGGGCGAAACCAAAAATTGCTGTGGCGATGGCAAACTGAATGTAACCGCGCAGGGCAAAATCAGCAACGCCGAGCATATTCAGTCCGGTTGATGTCAGCAACAATAATGGGACTAATAACACGGTTACCGCCCAGAACCGACGCAGAAAATCGGCCACCGCACCGGGGCTGCTCATGTGGCCGGTGTGACCGGCGTGATCCATGTGGGCCATCGGTTGCGTTGAAGATTCTTTCATCAGCACCAAGTTCATGCCGCACTGCGGACAACTGCCGGGTTTATCGCTTTTTACATCAGGATGCATCGGACAGGTATACATGGCTTGATTCTCGTGTTGGTGTTTATGATCATTATAATCTTCGTGTTGAGAGTGTTGGTGAATTTCACTGTTATGACCCTCGTGGTCGTGGCCGCAATGATCATGATGTTGGTGGTTACTAGAAGAACAACAGTTCATTAGTTTCCTTTTCCTTTGAAAACCCGTTGGACAAATTTATAGAGCAAAAATGCACCTAAGAATGTGAAAATAAGATCAATTCCAGGAATTGTACTGAGTGTATCGGTCAAACTCCAAGCTACATTATTAATCGATTTGGCGACTGCTGCCTCGGTCGCGCTCATGCCTAATCGGCCAATCGAGTTGAGGTACAGCATAAGCGTGCCAGTAATCAGGAAAATGGCGGTGGCAATAATGTTAGCCACAAAGATAAAGTATGTTTTGCCAAACAGAGTGACGGTAGTGACTTTTCGTTTGAGGAGTGGTCGTTCTAAAAGATTACATTGGTCGATAAACAGCGAAGCTAGATACAGCGGGGTAACCATGCCTAAAACATACACCGCGCCCACACCCAATGATGTCAGTACTGTTGGACTGAGTGAACTTAAGGCGAGTACGCCGACCAGCACCGGCGCGCAGCAGGCGGAAGTAATGCCGGCAAACATCCCAAGCACAAAGGTTGACCAGACATCATTTTTTTGCTGCTTTTGGCGCACTGTCAACATTGGCATCGGCAGTTTGATGCCCAAAAAAGCCAGTACCGCCACTGCTAACATCACTAAACCACCGATAAAGTAGGTTTGATCATGGAGGTTGAAAAACAGTGAAGCCAAGGCTTTGGCTCCCAAAACGACTGGTAGTAATACGACCAGGATGCCCAGTGAATACACCAGCGTCATGAAGAGTACCTGCTTGCGCTCTTTAAAGATATTTCCTAGATACGCTGGCAATAAGTAAGAAATACAACAAGGGGCAAATAAAGCCACCATGCCGGCCAGATACGCGGCTACGAGCGAGATTTGATACATAGTCTGTTTTAACCAGCCTTATTTTGTCGAATGGGTTTTCTGGGCAATCACTCCAAAGATCCAGCCCATGACGTAACCCATCACAAACGCGCTGGCAATTCCCAGCAAGGCGTTTGCCAAACTAAAGCTCTCAAGCTCATAGGTGACAGTGACAAAGTGTAATCTTTGCACCCACTCAAACCAAACCCTGCCCAGACCGATCATCATCGCCACCACCCAAATGGTATGGTAGGCGGCAAAGGCTGTGCCCAGGGTGAGCCCTGCTTGTTTTGGAGAAACGTGCATCTTCCCTCCTTTTTACTACTTTTTAACTACTACCGCTCGGATTTCCGCTGTTAAGTGATCAAAATTAGGGTTATCAGTATCCAAATAAATAGTACGGGTAACAGTTCCTAAATCAGTATCGTCCTTGTGCACGGCCGGATCAAAAGTAACAGTGATCGTCGTGGCTTCGTATGGCTCGAGGTTCATTTTAGCTGCAGTGGCTTTCGTACAGCCGCAAGAGGTCGAAAGGCGAGTGATGGTGAGAGGTGTGCTAGTAAAGTTGGTTAAGGTAAATTCCGTAGTGGCAACATCACCATAGATAACGGTCCCCAAGTCTTGACTGGCTGGCGTCAAATCCACTAAGACATGGCTTTCTTTATAGGCGTTAATGCCGCCTACCAAGTCGTAAATATTAGTATAGCCGAGTTGGGCCAGTGTTTGGCTGGCTTCCTGGCTCATTGAGCCTGACCGGCAATAGACGGCTATCGGGGTATTTTTATCTGTTGGTAATTGGTCAAGGTTCTCCGTTAACTCATTATAAGGAATAAAAGCATCTGTATTTGGCAGATGAGTTTGTTCAGGGATGTGGACGTCCAGCACAAACACATCTGGTTGATTGAGTAGCTTGCCGAATTCCAGGGCGTTTAAGCTGACTATTTGGTTTTGGGTGGCATTTTGAGGACTTGGTTTTTGGGTCAAGAACCACCCCATTACCCCCAAAATGATGATGCCGATGACCAATACAATTTTCTGCATGTTACGTCCCACAGCTGGCGCCGGCACTTTGCGTACCTGGTACGGTGCCGATTTGTTTTTTGACTTGTTGATAGCCTTGGGCGCTACTAAACTCAGCAGACAGTGCTCGTTTGGGATCAACGTCCGCCCAAGCAGTATTTTCTTTGGTTTGGAAATAATAGGCCAGATCGATATAGGTTTGACTAAACCAGTAGGAGTTGAAAGCCAAGGCGGCTCGGTAAATATCCTCCTCGTTATAGTCTTGACTGACCATCAGTTCAATCAGGCCCAGAATAGCCATACCATGGTTACAGTCGGGGAAAGAGGTGGGATTGCCGCAGCATGGTCGGTAGATATTTTGGGCGATGCGATCAACCATCACTTGTTGTTCATTGGTGAGTGGAATAATGTCAGCAGAAGAGTAGAGTTTAACCGCGTCTTTGGCGCCCAGTGTCCAGCCGCCAGTCGAGGCGAAATTGCCGACGCGGTCTTTGTATTGAGTACCCATCACGCCTTTATCCAACACGTCCGAGCGCTGGGTCAACCCAAGCGCCCACAGCGTGTTAACCCAGAAATAGGCGGTGTCTTTGTTGATGGTAATACTTTTGTTGTTATCACTGGTGAGGTAGGTCATCAGCTGGGTATATTGGGGGTCATCGTAATTTTGCTGGTACTTGGCCAGGTCAATCCCGCCGGCCGCCACCAGTTTTTGACCGGTATCACCCCAGTTGACCACCACGGTATAGCCTTCTGCCGGCACCACTTGGGCGGCCAGGGTTTGAGCGGTTAACTCAGTGGTCGGGGTTGATTGGGCTGTTTTACTAATCAGTTGCGCCAGGCGATTGCTCGGCCTGAGCTGAACCTCAAAAAAGTATGACCAGCCTGTCAGTACAATGATGGCCGCGATTAAAATGGTAATGATTTTAGTGGTTTGGTGGGTGAAAATCTTTTTCACGGATGGTCCTTCTTTTTTTAACGACTGACTATGCCTTTCACTGAAAATTGTAACTGCGGTTGGCTAGGATCGTTAGTGGCCACGGTCACGAACCGATCAATTGGGCCAACGCCATTGGGACCGTGAAAAGCCGGGTCAAAAACGACGATCAATTTGGCTTCTTGCTGCGGCGGTACTTCGAACACATACGCTGATTTATTATGCATGCCAAAGGCTGGTGACACGGTATCACCCAGTTTGAGTTGGGCGGTGGTGCAGGCGCAGGAAGTGACGACCTCGGAGAGTTTCAGCGGATCAGTACCCTCATTTTTAATCTTAAACGTGGCTTCTTTGTTGCCCTCACTCATCACAATATTGCCCCAATCAAGCGAGGATTCATCGATGACAGCGGCCTTGGCATTGCTGGCAGTATTGGTTGGTATTTGAGCAGACGCTTGGGGTTGGTCATTCTAGTGGCGAGCACAATGCCTCCCAAGAGTAAAAAGGCCGTGACCGCCACGACGGCGATGATGAATTTTTTGTCGTTCATGAGAGTTCCTTTAAGTAATATTTATTCGGATTTTTGTGAAATGCTTTAAAACAGCCGCTGGCACAAAAGTAATAGGTATGCTCGGCATGACGAGCATAAAAACCGGCCGTTTTTGGTGAGACTCTCATCCCACAGACAGGATCGTGCACCAGAGGGACAAGGTCTTTCATTTTGAGTGTCATGGCATCAGCTAAGCCTTTTTCATGGTGTTGATCGAGGAGCATTTCCCGCATCAGATCGTTGGCTTGGATAATATTAGGGTGGGCCAGTTCATAAAAAATTTGCTTGCCGTCACGACGGGCGTTCACAATGCCGGCATCTTTTAAAATCATCAAGTGTTGGCTGATGTTGGCTTGGGGGAGATCGAGCATGGTATGAATGTCAGTCACTGACAATTCCTGATCACGCAATAAATGAATGATTTCCAGGCGTCGGGAGTTGGCCATCGCCTTTAAAAGCTGTTCGTGAAGTTCAAAGAGCTCTTGATACATATTCGGATTTTAGAATATGTTACTAGTTGCTGTCAACTGGTGAAAATGTTCAATGTATTGTCAGTGAGAAATTGTACGATTTCCGCTTGCTTTTTTGAGCTTATAATATATAGTAGCGCCCAGTCTGCCCAAACTTATGTTAGCTAGTAGAGCAAACTGGCGTATTACCAAGAAAATGAGGCAGGGTGTTTCTGTTTTTATTTTCTATTTCTATTCGCTTTTCTCCCTTTTCTTTCCACTCTTAACTATTACTACTGCTCCCGCCTACGCGCAGGAAACCACTGAGGTTGTCACTACAGAACCCACACCTACTCAAGAACAAGAATCAACGTCGGAACCAGAGCAGACCCCCTCACCGGAGCCAACGGTATCGGTCGAGCCCACGCCAACCGTGGAACCGACTGCTGAATCAACCCCTGAATTAACCCCAGAACCGACCATCGAACCGACGCCTGAACCAACGGTTGAGGAACAACCCACAGAGGTTTTGGGTGAAACTGCAGTGAATGAGGAGGAAACACAGCTTAATGTCGCTTTAGTGCCATCAGCGCTGACCACGGAAGAAGAGCAGGTTATTGATGATTCACCGATTAGTGAGTCAGAGAGCAGTGCGACTCTGGCTACTGACAAATCAGACTATACTCCGAACGAAACGGCCACGATCACTGGTTCAGGCTTAGAGCCTAATACTACCTATACTATTGTTATCTCTTCCAATGATGATCCGGCAGTTCGCCATGAAGGCACGTTTACCACTTCAGCTGAGGGTAGCTTTGTCTACACCTATCAACTAGACGGAGCCTATCGGCCAAATTACTCGGTCGAAATTAAAGACGCTTCCGGTGCGCTGATTGCCACTACCAGTTTCACCGACTCACATATTGCCAGTCACGTCTGTACTACTGACGCTCAGGGTGCTGATGATGAACCAGGTCAAAAAGATTTGACTCAAATGTGTTACGACTATAGTGGTTTATCTACCTCGATCACAACCGAATGGAACTGGGATGACACAGCCTGGCCTGGCACTAACACTGGCGATGCGTGTGCATTGTTTGATAATGATGGCAATGGTTTTGCTGATTATGCGACTTGCGTTACAGTAGAAGATGGACCGCCGGCGGTGCAAAAAACAGATCCTCCAGGCAGTCCACGTGTCTTTACTTGTAATGATTCGCGTGCTGATCGATGTGCTGGAGCTGTTCTTGTGGCCGGTCCTTATTCCACCAATTGTGCTGTCAGCCAGCAGGCAACACAACCTTTTGCTGCCGGCGATAGCACTCCCAATGACACCGTGGCTGCTTGTACGATTTTCATGAGTGAAGTGGGCAGCGGCACGGCGCAATTAGTAGATGTTTGTTCATTCCCATCGGATAACCCAAATTCAGATCCTTCTGACTGTATTAGAGCTGCTGCCAGAACTGGCAAGCTAGAGGTTGTCAAAGACCTTATACCAAGCGATGACAGTGGGCGTTTCAATTTACAAATCGACGGGTCAACCTTTTCAATAGATGCTGGTGATGGGGGAACGACAGGAGAACAAATTGTTAGTCTCGGCGATCACACTGTCGGTGAAACAGCTGGCACTAGTACTTCCTTGGCCAATTACGATACAGCTATCTCATGCAGAGATCTCAATGGGATTGGTGATCCCGCCATAGCTTCGAGCACTGACAGCGGTCCTTTGACTGTCAACATCGTTGATGGGGCAGATGTCATTTGCACTATTACCAATACTCTCAGTCAGGGCACTCTCATTGTTGAAAAAGTAGTGATCAATGATGATGGTGGTTTACTTGGAGCTGATGACTTTTCCTATCAAATTGACGGCGGCACCGCGATTCCTTTTGAGGCTGATGGTTCTAATTCACAAACTCTAGATGCTGGGATTTATGATGTGACCGAACCAGCGGTGGCTGGTTATAGCACGACTTATGAGAATTGTACTGATGTTGTAGTGCCACCGAATGGCGAAGCTACTTGTACGATTACTAATAATGATATTGCTCCCCTGCTGACCGTCACCAAGATTGTGGTGGGTGGCGCGGCATTGGTGAGCGACTTTGATTTATTTGTGGGTGCCACTCAAGTCACCAGTGGTGTACAAAACGAGTTTGCGGTTGGTGATTATGTGGTCAGCGAAACTCCGGAGACAGGTTATACCGGCGCCATCAGTGGTGACTGCGATGAAAACGGCAATGTCTCACTGGCGCTAGCTGATGTCAAAGAGTGTACGATCACCAACACCCGCGACACGGGCACGATCACGGTTATTAAAGAGGTTGAGCCGGATGACAGCTCCAGCTGGGATATTGAAATTGGCGGCCCAACTTTAAATAGCGATACGCTGGGAGATGGTGAATCTACTGGCGCGCTGGTTTCTTACACCGGCACATATACCATTACCGAAACCGGCGATACTGGCACTGACGCTGGTGACTACAACAGTTTGTATGTCTGTTCAAATGGTTTAGACCCAGTGACTTCTGGTGTTGGCACTTCACTTGGTTTTACTTTGAATAAAGGGGAAAACATTGTTTGTACTTTCACCAATGAAATCAAACGCGGCAGTATTTTTGGCTATAAATATGAAGATTTAAGCGGCGACTTGTCAGATGATGGCGATCAAACACCAGTGCAAGGATTACTCGTACAGTTATGGCAGTGGGTGGTCGACCAATTTATTGACACTGGTCTGTCAGATACCACCGATGCTAATGGCTACTATGAATTCCTGAATTTATTGCCAGCTTTATATCAAGTGAGAGAAGTCTTGAATTCGTTGGGTGGCGGCTGGACCAATGTAAGCTCAACCACATCCACTGATATTACTCTTGAGCCAGACGACCGAGAACAGCGTGATTTTGTAAATACCCAGTATGCTTCGATTACGATTTACAAAGATCTGGATACAGATGGTGATGGTCAAGTTGATGTCCTTGGCACCACTGCTTGGACTTGGGATTTAACTAACGGTGACCAGGATATTCCCACTGGCAGTTCAGCAGATGAGCTTTTACCTGGAGACTACACCTTTGGCGAAGACCAACAGCCTGGTTATCACGTCACTGATTTAACCTGCGGCCAAGTGAACTATGGCGCAGTGGAAAGCCAGCAAGTGACTTTGAGTTCTGGTGAAGACCTTGAGTGCACTTTCACCAACACCCGCGACACCGGTACGATTAAAATTGTTAAACAAACCAACCCTGACGGCAGCCCGGTAGACTTTACTTTTAGCGGTGACTTGGCAGGGCAAATTTCCGACGGTGAAGATTTAAACCTGGTTGTACCCACTGGTAGTTATAGTTCAATAGAAACCGTGCCTTCAGGTTGGACACTTGATTCGATTGTCTGCGACGACTCAAACAGCACAGGTGATACTGAAACAGGAACTGCCTCATTCAATGTTGAGACAGATGAGGTAGTCACTTGTACCTTTACTAATACTCAACAAAGCAGAATTGTTATCGCTAAAGAGACTGACCCTGATGGCAGCGGTCAGTCATTTCACTTCAACGCCAGCTACGATGTCGATGGCTTTGATCTCACCGACGGCAATTCCAACACCAGTGTTTATTTAGCACCCGGTCTCTACTCTGTCAGCGAAGTTGTTCCTTCAGGTTGGGATAATATCAGCGCGGTTTGTTCCGACCAAAGCAATCCGAATGAAATCAGTTTACAGGCTGGGGAAGCGGTGACATGTACCTTTACCAATGGTCAGTTGCCGCAGTTAACCGTCACTAAAATTGTTACTAATGATAATGGGGGCACAAAAGACGTGGCCGATTTCCCGCTTTTCGTTGATGGGAATGGGGTAACATCTGGGGCAACTAACACGTATCAGCCGGATGATTACGTAGTCAGTGAAACAGGGAATCCAGGTTATAGTGCCGCCATCGGCGACGAATGTGACGAGAATGGTAATGTCAGCTTAGCTTATGGAAACAATAAAACTTGTACCATCACTAATGATGATGTTCCACCACAACTTCATTTGAGAAAAGAAGTTCTAACCGATAATGGAGGCATTGCTTCGGAAACAGATTGGACTCTTTCGGCAACAGGAACGGTGGTTGAACCGACAAACTTGGAAGGAACTACGCCGGTTGATAGCGGATTAGACTTTAAAGTCGATACTTATACTTTAGCTGAAATAGGCGGTCCATCTGGATATTCTGCTTCTTCATGGGTCTGTGACGGCGGTTCCCAAGATGGTGACGAGATTACAGTAGATTTGGGTGACGATGTAACCTGTACTGTTACTAATGATGATCAGACTGGAAGATTGGTGGTAGTAAAAGTTTTGATAAATGACAACGGCGGAGATTTACATAATGAAGACTTTTCTTATATGGTTAACGACGGACTTTCGATATTTTTCGAAGCCGACGGACAAAATGAAGAAACGGTTGATGCTGGAAATTACACAATAGTCGAAGATGCTGTAGAAGGTTATGAAACAATCTATGATAACTGCGACGAAGTATTTGTTCCCAACGGCGGATCAGCTACTTGTACCATTACTAATGATGATATTGCCCCGACACTGAAATTAGTCAAAGAAGTTACCAATGACGACGGCGGAAATGCAGTTGCTGGTGATTGGGATTTGACTGCAGCCGGCAACGGCGGATTCACCGATCAAGGCGATTCAACTACTTTCCACACCGTTTTAGCCAATGAGCCTTACACCCTTTCCGAATCGACAGTCGCCGGTTATACCCCAAGCAGTTGGGATTGTGACAATGACGGATTGCGAGAAGATGTTGTTCTATTAGGACCGGGGGAAAACGTTACTTGTACCATCACTAATGATGATATTGCCCCGACGGTTACCTTAATCAAGGAGGTTGTCGGCGGTTCGGCCGAAGTGAGCGACTTCAGTCTCTATCTGGGAGGCAGTCAGGTGACCTCGGGTGATGCCAATTCTGTTTTCGCCAATACTCCCTATAGCATTGATGAAGACTGGGCTTCTGGATACTCATTTACCTCTCTCACCGGTGACGCTAAATGCCCTGCGGTTCTGGGTGGCACGGTAACCCTCGATGAAGATGAGGATATTACCTGTACGATCACCAACACGCGCGACACCGGCACCATTATTGTCCACAAAATCATTGATGCCGATGGCGACCTTAACACGACTGACGATCAATTCCCAGGTGAAGATTGGGAGATGGACGTTGATGGCGACAGCGAAGACACCTCAGATCTTGAACTACAGAACACAGACAGCAATGGTGAAACTACTTTCTCTGATTTAAAAACCGGTGACTACGATGTCTTTGAAACATTGCAGGATGGCTATGACATGCTCGATGCTTACTGTGACGGGGAAAATGGCTCATGGGACGGCGGCATTTATGGAGTTGAAGTTGATGCTGAAGAGACGGTTAATTGTACCTTTATCAACTCACCCAATGGGACGATTCATGGTCAAAAATGGCATGACATCGACGGCAATGGCTTCTGGGATTTCGAAGAGCCAGCACTCGGTGGATGGCGGATTTTCTTAGACGAGAACGACAATCAAACTTGGGATAACGGTGAAGAATATATGTTCACCGATGATGACCAAGAACTGGGTTGGTATTGGTTTGAGCAGCTTTTTCCAGGTACATACACAGTGTGTGAGGAGACACAGCCAGGCTGGATCCAGACCTCTTCGCCAATTTGTCACACCGTTGATGTCAATAACGGCGGCGAAAACAGCTGTATCGGTGAACGGCAAATCAATTCAGTTGACGGCGAAACCTGCAATTTCGGCAACCAAGAACAGGATCCAGTCCTGACCCTGACAAAATCGAACGATACCGGTGGTGCTGATGAAACACCTGGCGGCTCAGTCTTATTTACCTTGACAGTGACTGCGACGGAAAGCGCGGCGCTCAACGTGGAGGTGACTGATTTACCAGCCGGTGGTTTCACTTACCAGCCAGGCAGTTTCACCGCGACCTCAAATATTAACGGCGCCTTGAGCATTCCAGAACCGGTTTATGCCTCACCAGGCGTCTGGCAACTGGGTGATATGGCAGAAGATGAAGTCATTACCTTGACGTACTTAGCCACGATCAGCAATGAACAGCAAGCTGGTCTCTATCAAGACTTGGCCTGGGCACAAGGAGAGACGTTGGCCAGTGAACAAGTGCTCGCCAATCTGGACACCGACCCCACTTACTTTGTTGGGACTGAAGTAAACGTAGTCAGAGACGATCAGGATGTGGCTTCAGCTTCAATTCAGGGACAAGTGTTAGGGGCGACCACCGAGTTGCCGGCTACTGGAGCGCGAACGTTCTGGCTCATTTTAAGCTTCTTACTGATCGTTGCGGGTGGGTATGGCTTAAAACTTGGCCTTGCTCTGCGAAAGAAATATGCTTAAACAATTGAAAAAACTGTTATTCTTACTGCCCTTAATGGTCCTGACACTGGTGTTTGCCGGTCGGGTCTTGGCGGCAGCCGGTGATGTCAGTGTCGATATCGAGACCCCCAAGACACCCACTCGTCACAATTCATTGACGATTAACTTTGTCACTTTAGATATTCAAGGTCGAGCGATCACGGTCAAATGTTACAAAAAAGGACCCAGTGATGGTGGATTTACCCAGTTTGGGGCAGATCTAGCCATCAGTGCTGGCGGCAATACCGACAACTGTGATGTCACTGGCTCACTGATGAATCAGACAGGCACGTACCAGTTTTACGTCATAGCCACGGCTGGCGGTGACACCGCTACCAGCCAGACTGTGTCGGTGGACTACAACACCGATGGACCGAGCACGCCGACTGATTATTCAAAGAGTTTAGCGAACAGCTGCCAATACAAAATTCATTTCAAGACTGCCGATGATGGTCAGACTACTAAAGTGGAGATCTACCGCTCAGAGAGCACCACCTTTACGGCTGATGGCGGCACCCGGGTAGCAACCATTACCATCGGTCCAAACACCGAGCATGATGCTTACCTTGATAAACCGGATTGTAATAAAGACTACTACTTCGTGATCAGGGCCTTTGACTCGGCCGGTAACGGCTCAGGTTTGGTTGGTGACAGTTTGGTGACCGTCACGGCGGCCGGTACGACCGAAGCTGGCAGTACTACTCCGGCGATTGTGGTTTTGAGTGCCGAGCAGGGCACCGGTTTAGAAGAGGGTGGCGCTGAAGCTGGTCAACTGCCAACTGAGGGCGAAACGGTGACTGGTGAAACTCAAGGGACAATCTTAGGTACGGAGGCCGTCAAGTATCCTTGGTGGGTTTGGCTTGGTTTCATTCTCTTGTTATTAGCGATCGCTGCCTATGTCTTCAAAAAAGTTAAAGCAGCGCGAGCATAAATTGTTCGCCAATGGTTTGATTGCAGCCAGTGTGGTAGTGCTTGGTGTGGGATTAGTGATTTTGGTGGCGACTTTCTACCCGGTACTCAAACATGAAACGCAATACGCGGTCAGGCAAATGCAGAACACTTCTCCAGCAGAGATTACGCCGGTCAACACCGAGTTTGGCATTGTCATCCCCAAAATCGGGGCTAACTCCCGAGTGATTGCCAACGTCGATCCGTATGATAGTCAACTTTATCAACGGGCACTGGCCCAAGGCGTGGCGCACGCGGCTGGGACAGTATTACCGGGTGAAATCGGCAACAGTTTTCTTTTTTCCCATTCATCAGTTGATTTTTTCGAGGCTCGTCGGTTCAACTCAATTTTTTACCTACTTAATAAATTGGCGGTTGGTGATGAGATCGATATTTACTTGAAAGAAGAAAAACTAGTTTTTCGAGTGACTGAGATCGGCATGTATAAACCGCAGGCTGTAGAGTTTTTAAGACCTGGTTCGCGGCAGCGGATTTTGAGACTGATGACCTGTTGGCCGCCTGGCACAACCTTTAAACGTTTGATTGTCACGGCGCAGCTTGAAGCTCCAGCAGTAACTCAGTGATTTTGCTAGACTATCGCGGCTCTTCCGCCTATAATACCAGGCGTCAACGCGCCTATAGTTCAAGGGATAGAATAACGGTTTGCGGAACCGTTGATCCAGGTTCGAGTCCTGGTAGGCGCACCCCGGGAGAGGTCGCATAGTGGTCCATTGCACCGGTTTCGAAAACCGGCGCCGCAAGGCTTCGTGGGTTCGAATCCCACCCTCTCCGCGTTTTATAATATACTGATTTTACCCATGAACCAGGAATTAAAAGATATTTTCCAGGGAATCAAGCGCAGTTTATTGTTGGTAGATCATTCTGACAAAATTGCTTTACTCATGGCTTCGGCCATTATGCTGATCACTGGTTTGCTAACGAACTGGCCGGCGATAATTCTCGGTAATTTTGTTGATACTTTGCTTGGTGGCAGTGAAATTCATTTTGAATCAGCCGTTCCCTATATCTTGCTGATCGTCGTGATTATTTTGGTCAGAGAAGCCTTAACGGTGGTTAGAAAATACCTCATTGAGAATGTGGCTACTCAAACCGAAAAAAAACAAACTGTAGCGGTAATTGATCGATTACTAAAAGCAGATCTAACCTATATTCATCAACGCCAGGTTGGTTCGCTCCACGGCCAAATTTTTCGCTCTATTCAAGGATTGATCAGGGTTATTAAATTATCTTTTCTTGACTTTTTACCAACTTTCTTCTCTGCCATGGTGGCTTTAGTCATTGTTTTTTACCGCCAGCCGTTGATTGGTGGAGTAATGTTTTTGGTTATTCCAATTGGCTTGTTGATTGTGTTTAGACAAATTGGTTCCCAAAAAGGCATTCGCGTTTCACTCTTAAGAGGTAAAGAGAAGATTGATGGTAAGGTAGTGGAGACTTTGCATGGCTTGGAAACCGTGAGGGTACTCAATGCCGGTAATCAAGAAGTAACTAAGGTAGCAGCCATTGCTGAGCGGTTAAGGATCAAAGAAATTACTCATCATATTCAAATGGCCTTGTATGACTCAGCCAAATATCTTAATGAAGGATTCTTTTATATTGCCACTATTAGTTTGGCAATTTACTTGGCTGCTAACAGAGTAATTTCTGGCGGCGATATTTTAGTGTTTTCTGTTTTGTTTTTGAGTATTACCAATCCTTTACGAGAGATTCATCGCATTTTGGATCAGGCTCATGAAGGTTCGATTTTAGTGAATGATTTATATGGTTTACTTCATCAACCTATAGATACTTCTTTTATAGGCCATACGAAAAAAGTTGATAAACCGCTTAAAAAATCTTCTGTGGTGGAAATTGAAAATCTTAGTTTTAGCTATAAACAAGCTCTGCCAATTTTACGAAATGTTAATTTGCAAATTAAATCAGGAGAAAAACTGGGTTTAGTTGGAGCCTCTGGCAGTGGGAAAAGTACTTTATTGAAAATTTTATTGAGGCTGGTTCATGGTTATCAAGGAACAATCAAATTATTTGGCCAATTTTTAGAGAATCTAGATAGAGAGGTAATTGCTAAACAAATTGCTTATGTACCTCAACACACTTTTATTTTTGCTGGCACTATTCGCGATAACATTCTTTATGGTTTTGAAGATAAGAAAATTAATGATGAACTAATTATTGAAGCTGCCAAACAAGCTAATATTCATCAGGAAATTGAAGAATCATTGGGTGGCTTGGAAGGCAGAGTGGCAGAAGGAGGCAGCAATTTAAGTGGTGGTCAACAACAGCGATTAGCAATTGCCCGGCTAATTTTACGCTCTCCCGATTTATTTATTTTTGATGAAGCTACTTCCGCTTTAGATAATGTCAATGAAGCTGCCATTCAAGCCAATATAGAAGAGCATTTTAAAGGTAAGGCAATGATTATTGTGGCTCATCGGCTGAGTACTCTTAAAAATGTTGATCGGATCATTGTCTTTGACCAAGGTGAAATTGTTCAAGAGGGGAGTTATGATAAATTAACCAAGCAAAAAGGCTTGTTTGCGGATTTCTTGGCTGGGAAGAAGGCTTTTAATTAATAAGTTAACGAATAAGAGTAGTTCCAATTTTATTCCACCCTCTCCGCGTTTCAAGTATGATAGGTTTGTATGATAGAACAACAGTTTTCTACTGAGAATAAAGAGTTGGTTTTGATGAGTGATGAAGAACTGGCTGTAGAAAAAAAGCGTTTGGAAAGAAGCCAAAGCGGCAATCCCAAAGAAAAACCCTGGAGTGTGGCGCTGAGTGAACGGCTGGATGTGGTTGAAAAGCTGATGGTCAAACGAGGTTTGATTGAAGGTTTTCAGCGAAAAGATATTGGTTTACCCTCGATGGACAAAGGGGTTTAACTCTTTCGTGAGAAGTATGGGTTATAATTTGGGCTCAAGATGAAAAAGCCGGTTGAGTTTATCTATTTTGACATTGGTGGGGTGCTGGTGGATCATTTCACTGGTTTGCAGAAAATAGCTCAAAAGCTGGGTATTGCTGAAGAGGAGCTCATTGATTTTTTTGTCAGCCATATCGCTGAGGTTGATCGAGGCAGCTCGAGCTGGGCCGAGATGGAAAAACAGTTTTACCAGACGTTTCAACTGGTCCAGAAACTCGACGAACCCTTACTGCATTATTTTGTTGATCATTTTGAAGTTATTAAACCAACCCATGACTTGGCTCATGAACTAGTCAGTCAATTTAAAATTGGTATTTTGTCTGATATCGCGGTGGATGGGTATGAGCGGCTGGTGTCCAAAAAGCGTCTCCCCCAAATTCCCTATGCCGCAGAAATCATTTCTGCAAAGATAGGTTTTTTGAAGCCTGAGCAAGAAATTTTTGACTATGCGCTGACTTTGGCTGGTGTCCCAGCCGGGAAAATTTTATTGGTTGACGATAGAATTAATAACATTGAGGCCGCGCGGTCGCTTGGTTGGCAGGCATCACTGTTTGAGGCAAAAGCCCCACGAAAATCGGTGGCAACCATCAAAAAACTACTTTCCTAGTTTTTCGGCACGAACTTGAGTGAAATTGAGTTGACACAGTGGCGAGTGTTTTTTTCAGTGAACATTTCCCCTTTAAAAACGTGACCAAGATGTCCACCGCAAGCCTTACAATAAATCTCGGTCCGGATGCCATCATCGTCTAAACGACGACCGACAGCGCCGGGAATTTCCTGGTCAAAGCTTGGCCAACCGCAGTGGGCGTCAAACTTGTCGTCGGAGTGGTAGAGTGGTGTGTTACATTGACGACACACATAAGTCCCTTTGATCCAGTGTTGGTCATATTCGTTGACGAAAGGCGCCTCAGTGCCCTTTTCCAACATGACTCGTTTTTCTGGTGGAGTGAGCGGATTTAATTTTGTTTTCATTGATTTTTTCCCGAAAATTTTTTATTTTTTTGAAAAGAATTTCTCATTTTCGGCAATGTGTTTTGCACGGCCGGAGCCCCGTTTATAATTTTCGTAATGTAGTACGTTCTTGCGATAGTAATCCTGATGATATTCCTCAGCCAGATAAAAGTTTTTGAACGGCAAAACTTCGGTCACGACAGGCTCGGTGTATCTACCTGATTCATCCAAGGTCTTTTTCGACTTTTCCGCCGCCTTTTTCTGTTCGGGGGAGTGGTAATAAATAGCCGTCGTGTAATGACCGCCGCGATCAGCAAATTGGCCGCCCTTATCAGTTGGGTCGACTTGTAGCCAATAAGTGTCAAGTAAAGTTGAATAGTTTATTTGGCTAGGATCATAAAACACTTGTACTGCCTCGCGATGATCCGTTTCACCTGAACTGACCTGTTCATAGGTGGGATTTAATTCATCGCCACCGGCATACCCAGCCACTACTGCCTCCACGCCATCAAGCGCCTCTAGTGGGGCCTCTATGCACCAAAAACAGCCGCCGGCAAAAGTAGCGACCGCCAGGTCCTCTCTTTTCTGTAAGGAATCATACAATTTGGCTGTATGATCAAGATTTTCCATAGGTGAGATTGCCTATAGTATACCGTGTTTGTGTTGTATAATATAGGCTGACCAAACGGCAGTTCTTTGAGATTTTTTCTCTTCAAGCATCTTGCCCGGATTTATTAATATGTGAGCAGTAAGTTGGTCATTGCTGACTCAGGAGAAAAGGGCATTATGCATCCTTCTTCCGATCCTCAATCAGCTGGACAGGATCCCAGCAAGTTATATATCGGCAATTTGCCGTACACCATGGGCGAAGAAGAACTTCGCGACCTCTGTGCACAGCACGGTGAGGTAGAAGAGTGCAAACTCATCATGGATTTCCGCACTGGTCGTTCCAAAGGCTTTGCCTTTGTGAAGTTCGCCACAGTGGAAGCCGCTGAGGCAGCGATGGCTGCCATCAACGAGCAAGAAGTACAGGGCAGAAAGCTTTTCGTCAAAGTGGCATTGCCACCTCGACCTCGTGAAGAGCGCCGATCGTTCGATCGTGGCGATCGCCGCGGTGGATACGACCGTTCAAGACAAGACTAATCGTTTTTTCTTGTAAAAAAAGAGGGGCAGTTCGCAAGAACTGCCCCTTTTGGTTTGGTGTGTATAATCAAAGTGTGGAAGTCGCGCCCCAAGTTTATTCAGTCTCCCAATTTTTGGATTTAGTCAATCTTCAACTAGAGGCGTTTCCGGCGGCTATTCAAGGCGAAATCACCTCTTTGAGTACACGCAGCCATGCCTATTTCACCCTGACTGACGGCCAGAGTAAAGAACCAGCGGTCTTGAACTGCGCCCTCTGGCAGTCTCGTTTGAGGACTTTACCCTTTGAGTTAAAAGAGGGTATTGAGGTCCAAGTGTTAGGTCACGCTAGTGTGTATAAACCCAGTGGGCGGTTTAGTTTTATTGTCGAGCATATTTCGCCGGTGGGTGAAGGAGCACTGCAAAAAGCTTTTGAGCAATTAAAGCGGCAGTTGGAAGCCAAAGGCTTCTTTGCTCCAGAGCGCAAACGGGCCTTGCCAATTTTTCTCACTCGTATCGGTTTACTGACCTCTGAAAGCGGCGAAGCCTTGCGGGATTTCAGACAGCACCTTGGTCAATTTGGTTTTCAGATTGTCCACCGTGATATTCGCGTCGAGGGTTTAAATGCCATTCCCTCGGTTGTCAAAGGGATCGAGTGGTTTAACACACACCCGGATGCACTTGATGGTGGAGTGGAAGTCTTGGTACTGACCCGTGGCGGTGGCAGTTTGGAAAGTTTGCAGGCCTTTAATTCAGTGGAGGTGGCTGAGGCGATCTTTGCCTCCAAAATTCCGGTCATAGCCGCTATTGGCCACGAGCGGGATGTCACCATTGCCGATTTGGTGGCCGATGTACGCGCCTCTACCCCCACCGATGCCGGCCGGATCTTGTCAGAAAACTGGCGGCTGGCGGGTGACAAAATGCAGTATTTTGCCCGTCAGATCAAGCAAAACTTCCAGCAAGTACTTGATGGCGCACGGGATCAACTACGACAGACTTGGGAAAGGGTCATTCATCGGTTTACTCATCAGTTGACACTGCGACAGCAACGCTTTGCTTTTCTGTCCAATCAAGTCATGGCAGCCAGTCCGTTGAATCGCTTGAAACAGGGGTATAGTATTGTGACCAATCGCGCCGGCACCGTGATTAAAGATAAGAAAATGGTTCAGAAAGATGAAGCATTGACGATTACTCTCTCTAAAGGTATGGTGACTGCAAAGGTTGAATAATATGGCCAAACAATCATTTGATATCACCAAAGCGATGGCGGAACTGGAGGCGATTAGTACTTGGTTTGATGAAGCGGACATTAATTTGGAACAGGGATTGGGGAAAATGAAACGAGCTAGAGAGTTGATTGACCAAATTCAAGCGCGGTTAAAAAAAACCGAGAACGAGTTTGTGGCGCTCAAAGCAGATTTTGAGTGACTTTTAACTCTTTGGGGCAGTATTTTCATTTCTTGTTGATGGGGCGGTGATATACTACCCCCAATGTCCCAGATTCAACAAATTAAAGACGCTACTGATATTGTGCAGCTTGTGGGGGAGCGAATCAAACTGATCCGCTCTGGTGGCAGTTATAAAGCACTTTGCCCGTTTCACAGTGAGAAAACACCCTCATTTTTTGTCAGTGAACAGCTTCAGCGCTACCGTTGTTTTGGCTGTGATGAGACCGGCGATGTCTTGGACTTTTTGCAAAAGTATGACGGGATGACCTTTGCCGAAGCGCTGCAGTATTTGAGTGAACGTACCGGGATTAAGCTCCAGGAGTTTCAACGCTCCCCTGAGGACGATCTGCGTGAGCGATTACTCGAGGTTTTACACTTGGCCAAGGAGTACTATCACTACTTATTGGTCAGTCATCAAGTGGGCAAAAAAGCGAGAGCCTATCTTAAAGACCGCAAAATCTCCACGGCCTCAATTGAACTGTTTCAACTTGGCTACGCCCCGCCAGGGTGGGACGGCCTGATCAAGTACCTACACCAGAAGAAAAAATACAGCCTAGAAGATATCCAGAAAACTGGTCTTATCTTGAGAGGGGCTGGCGGAAAATACTACGACCGTTTTCGCGGCCGGCTGATGTTCCCCTTAAAAGACCATCGCGGTCGAGTGGTTGGTTTCTCCGGTCGGTTACTTGAGGCCGACCCTAAAGAGGCTAAATACATTAATACCCCGGAAACGATGGTTTACCATAAATCACAACTGTTGTATGGGCTCAAAGAGCTCTTTGCTGAAATCAAGAAGAAGGAGGAAGTGATCGTGGTCGAGGGTGAGTTTGACGTTATCTCCTCGGCACAAGCTCATATTAACCAGATTGTGGCGATTAAAGGTTCGGCGCTGACTCGAGAGCAGGTAAAGCTCTTGGCTCGATCAGTTAAGAAAATTATCCTTAGCCTGGATGCTGACGAGGCTGGGGCGGCAGCAATGAGAAGAGCCATTGAAGTGGTTGGGGACACTGATATGGAGTTGCGGGTGATTGACCTGTCTTCGCTGGAAAAAGGGCAAAAAGATGTGGATGAACTGGTCAGAACAAACCCGGAAGAGTGGCGGAAGTTGGCCGAGACCTCGGTGTCGGTCTATGAGTTTTTGCTGAACTTGAGCCTGCGCCATCATGATCCGACCACTCCAGAGGGAAAACGGGCAATCGTCAAGGCTGTCGGGCCGATTTTCGGCCAAATCCCCCACGCAGTGGAAAGAGACTTCTACCTCAAGAAATTGGCCGAAACGCTGGCGGTATCACTAGATGTCTTGATGCAGGATGTGGAGCGAATCAGTCGTGGCGCTGCAGCCAACAGGCCGGCAGCGGAAACCGCTCCCGCTGAAGAAATCTCGGGGGGTCGTCGAGAAAAGCTGGAGAAATACGCCCTCTTTTTGCTGTTTAGCGTCAAGGAATTTGCCCAGAAATTGGCCGTGTTACAAGAGATTCCCCTCAAATCTACCGGCTTTTTGCAGATCCTGGAGGCCTTTGCCGCCAAAAAACCCCAAGATAAAGCAGACTTGAGAATTTTGACTGCCGGTCTGGGTGAGGACCTCAAGCAGATACTATTTGACGCGGTCTATGCGCCCCAGTTTCAGAACATGCAAAAGACTTTTCAGCCAGAGAAAGAGTGGTCTCAAACCCTCTCGGCTTTGAAAAAAGAAATCGCCCGGGAAAAAATCGAGGTTTTGCAGGCAGCAATTGCCAGTCTAGAGCAAAAAGCCAAGCGGACCGAAAAAGAAGAAACAGCTCTCTCTGGTTTGTTAAGAAAGGTAGTTGAGCTACAACGTCAGCTGCATTAGAAGACTCACTTGGGCATAATTTGTAAGCCGGACTACGTTCTGGGTCGGTATAATGAAAGTGTAATAGCGAGTGGAAAGGAAATATGGCGGGAATCCCATCAAACATCATGCATCTAACAGATGACACCCTTCAAGAGACGATTAAAACTGAAAAACGACCGATATTTGTCGATTTTTACGCCGATTGGTGCGGTCCTTGTGTGGCCGCCGCGCCGATCATTGACAAATTAGCCAAAGAATTTCAAGACAAGATGTTGATCACTAAGCTGAATGTGGATGAAAACCCTCGGTCTGCCCAGCAGTATGGAGTGATGAGTATTCCAACGGTCTTGGTGTTTAAAAATGACGGCAGTGAGCCGAAAATCGTCGGCAAGCAGATCGGCTTTGCTGGTGAAGCTGGCTATCGCAGCTTGATTGATGAGGCTTTACAATAACCTAGTCCATGAAAATTCACGATTTAGTGGTGATTGGTTCGGGTCCGGCCGGCTATACGGCGGCCCTCTATGCGGCCCGTGCCAGGTTGGCGCCGGTGGTTTTTACTGGTATTGAGAGTGGTGGACAGCTGATGTACACCAATGAAGTAGAAAACTACCCTGGTTTTCCTAAGGGTATTCTGGGTCCTCAATTAATGGCAGATCTGCGCACCCAGGCGGAGCGCTTTGGCGCGGACGTTCAAGATCTGCATGTCACGGCCGTCGACTTTAGTCAACGTCCATTTAAATTATGGACTCACCTGCCCCCTGGGGCGGATGCGAATGTTTTTAAAAGTGGTTCGGCTGAAGAAATTGGCCAAATCGTCAAACAAGTCAAGCAGGCTGAACCCGATGTCTTGGCTAAAGCCGTGATCGTGACCACTGGTGCCACGGCGTTGACACTCAAAGTACCAGGTGAAGAAAAGTTGATCGGCCGTGGGGTCAGTACTTGTGCGGTTTGTGACGCGCCGTTTTATAAAGATAAGGTGGTGTTTGTGGTTGGTGGCGGCGATAGCGCCATGGAAGATTCACTCGCTTTGACGAAATTTGCCAGTCAGGTGACGATTATTCACCGCCGTGAGCAATTTCGAGCCAGTAAAATTATGGCTGAGCGGGTGTTGAAAAATGAAAAAATTTCAGTGCTCTGGCACTCCAATTTACTCGAGATTATGGGTGACCAGTCGGTGACTGGTGTTAAAGTCGACGAGAACGGCACGGTGAAAGAATACCCTGCCCAAGGTCTTTTTTACGCCATTGGTCATCGGCCGGTAACCGACATTTTCCAAGGCCAGCTCGAACTTGATCAAGGCTATATTATCACCAGTCAAAGTATCACTCAGCCAGGAGTGGAACAGGCTGGCAAGGTTTTTGGTGACAACGGCATGATTCCATACCCCACACAGACTAGCGTCCCTGGGGTGTTTGCCGGCGGGGATGTGGTGGATGTACGCTATCGGCAAGCGGTGACCGCGGCCGGCCAAGGTTGTAGTGCAGCGCTTGATGCGGAGAGATGGTTGGAAAATAATCAGTGAGAGTCAGAAAGGACTTGTCGAGTATGTCGAACCAACATCAGCATGCGGTGGCCCAATTGCGACGGGTAGCCAAGTTACTTCGGCAGGATTACGCCGGCCGCGAGCAACAGTTTGACGCAGCCATTAAAAGACTGGAAAAACCAGACGTAGTTCATGAAACGATGTTGTCAGTCAAACTGGCTGACGGTTCAACCAAAAAATTTAAAGCTTTTCGCTCTCAGCACAACAACGCTCGCGGTCCTTACAAAGGTGGTATCCGTTACCACCAGTATGTCACCAAAGAAGAGGTGATGGCCCTCTCGACGTGGATGACCTGGAAATGTGCCGTGACCGGTATTCCGTATGGTGGTAGCAAGGGCGGCATTGTGGTTAACCCCAAGGAGTTATCTCAAGTAGAACTGGAAAGATTGAGCCGCGCTTACGCGCGATTTTTAAGCGATAAAATTGGTCCTTGGCTGGATGTACCAGCGCCGGATGTCAATACCACTGGGCAAATCATGGCCTGGATGGTTGATGAATACCAACAAGCAGTTGCCAAGAAAGGCCTGGTACAAGAAAACCCACTAGGTGCTTTTACCGGTAAGCCTTTGGAACTAGGTGGTTCGCAAGGTCGTGATGAAGCCACTGGCCTTGGTGGGGTGTTGGTGTTGGAAAAATTGGCGGAGAAACTGGGGTGGCAACGCAAAAAGGATGTCACTATTGCCATCCAAGGCTTTGGCAACGTGGGGTATTGGTTTGCCAAGCACGCTGACGCCAGAGGGTATCGGGTGGTGGCGGTGTCTGACTCCAAAGGCGGAGTGTATGTGCCGGAAGGCTTGAATCCGGAGAAAACCCTGGAGTGTAAGCGTGACACTGGTCGGGTCAGCGAGTGCCGGTGCACGGATGAGAAATGTGATATTGAGAACGGTGAAGAACTGACCAACGAACAGCTCTTAGAGCTTGAGGTAGATGTGTTGGTGCCGGCCGCCCTCGAAGACGTCATTCATCAAGACAATGCCGCCAAGATTAAGGCCAAGGTAGTGATCGAGATGGCCAATGGCCCGGTCACACCGGAAGCCGATGAAATCCTGGCTAAAAACAAGGTTTTATTAATCCCTGATATCTTGGCCAACTCCGGCGGGGTGACGGTGTCGTACTTTGAGTGGGTTCAGAACCTGCAAGGGTACTATTGGTCTCACGCAGAGGTGATTGATAAACTGAAACCGCTGATGGAGGATGCCTTTGCCCAGTTGTGGGCCATCAAGGAAAAACATCAGGTCGACGGTCGAATGGCCGCTTACCTGACCGCGGTGCGGCGAGTAGTAGACACGATGCTCTTGCGTGGGGGGTTATAATCCCAGTGTTTTTAAGAAAGTTTGTAATTCCTCTTTTAACGCTGGATTGTCTTGAGCCATCACGAGATTAGCTTTCAACCAACCAAGGGGATAGCCGCAGTCGAGGTATACCCCTTTAGGGGTATAGACCACCACATTGTTGGTTTGCGCCAGGGTAGTGACGGTATCGGTGATGTAGAATTCGCCTGATTGTGGGTTGGGTTGTTGCTGGTCAATAATGTCGAAAACTGCTGGGGTGAGGATATATTTACTGATATTGGCCAAATTACTAGGGGCGGTGCCGGGAGCGGGTTTTTCCACCAGCTTTTTTAAGTATTTAACGCTGTTTTTCTCGATGGTGTCGGCGACTCCATACAAATACAGCTGCTCGGTTGGCTGTTCACTGAAAGTAGCCAGACTATCAGCACCGGTTTGCTCCAAGTACTGGATCATGTTGGCTACTTCTGACGAGCCGTCGGCGTTATACGGAATGTCATCACCCATCAGGACCACAAAGGCCTCTTCATCTTTGAGATATTCCTTGGCCAGCTTGACAGGCACGGCCGTGCCGTAGGGGTCCTGGTCACGTTGTTTGACGAAGTGGAAGGTCGCTTTGTTTGGGATGTCTTTGATTTGACTGTAAGCTTCGGCTTTTTTCAGCTGTTGTAGGTATTTTTCCAACCGGTGGTTTTCTTGGTAATAGTGGATTGCTTGTCCGCTATGTTCATTGACCACCAAAATGATCTCCTGGATGCCGGCTTTCACTAGATCGTCAACTAAATAATCGACGACCGGCCGGTTGATAACCGGAATCATCTCTTTTTGGATGGTTTTAGTCACAGGCAGGAACCGAGTACCAAATCCTGCCAGGGCGATGACGGCTTTACGAATCTTCATGGGTTTGCCTTTATAGAACAGAATTGTAGGGAAAGCGGTTGCCACTGTCCAGTCAAATTCAGGCGTACAACACGATGAAAGCCGTCAAGCCAAACAGAAAGACGCTAATCAGGAGCATCTTGTCATTGAGCAGTACTTTTTCCGGTGACTCCCCCTTGTTTTCTTCGTAAACCAGCTGCAGGTAGCGCATGACGCCAAAGATAACAAACGGCAAAGTGAGCATCAGCAGTTTTTGAGATTGCAGGGTGCGTGGAAGGATGAGGTAAAGAGTGGGAAAACGTTCCACGGCGATACCTGCTTGAGAAGTTTCGTGCTGGAAAGAGAACAGCGCGTAGGTTAACCAAGTGGCATTGGCAAACATGCCGGTGTACTGGTCCAGCAGTCGCTGTGAGTAGTGACGTAGTGCTTTGCGCGAGAAGTCCAAGTGATGATCACGCAGCAGGGTTCGCTCACTTTGCCGTTTGCCGACCGCCAGAAACAGTGAGGCCGAGACCACCGTCAGTAAAAACCAGACACTCATGTGTAGTTCGACAATCACTGCCCCAGCATAAATTCTGATCAAAAAGCCTAAAGCAATCGAGACCACGTCAAAAATAGCGATGTGTTTGATGCGAGTAGCATAGAGCATTTGGAGTACAAAATAGGTGAACAACAGCAATCGGAAAAAGACAGGCAAAGTTAACGACAAGAAAAAAACCAGCGCTAAGCCGAGCAGGGCCACGGTCAGAGCTAATGGCACTGGCAGTTGCCCGGAAGCGATGGGACGATGCTTTTTAAATGGGTGTTGGCGGTCTTCCTTGACATCAATCAGGTCGTTAATGAGGTAAATACTAGAGGTGAGTACTGAGAAGAGCAAGACCGCGTAGGTAACGATCCAAAAGTAAGCCGGTCCATCAAGGGGCTTAAAAAAAAGAAAGCCGGAAAAGAACAACGGGGCGTAGAGGGCAAGGTTTTTAATCCATTGCCGAGGCCGAGCAGACTTGAGAATTAGATAGACAAAACGCCACACATTACCTTGATTTGTAAAGCAAAATTACTCTTCAAGCAAGAGCGAGTTTAGGGGCGCTTTTGCGAGCGCCACTTGGCCCAGATCAAAAAGCTAAAGACAAAACCGACAGTAACGGTGAGGGTGATAATTTTGCCGATCGTGTTTAGGTACAGTGAGATCAGGCCCAACAATAAGCTCGCCAACCAATAAAATACCGCGATGCGGCGCTTCCCCCAACCGAATAGATCCATCAACTTGTGATGCAGGTGTCCACGGTCTCCCCACAATGGCGATTTGCCAGCCAAAATTCGCCGGGTGATAGTAAAAATACCATCAGCGGTAGGAATAGCCACCACCATCAGGGTAGCGGCCACTTTGGCGCCAGATAAAATAGCCAGCACACTGAGAAAGAAACCGGCCAATGACCCGCCGCCGTACCCAGGCATCATTTTCTGGGGGTACCAGTTCCAAATTAATAAACCAAGGTAAGCGCCAGCGACAATAAAACTTAGGTGAGAGGTGTTAAAAGTGGTCGGGTCATCTTGGAATCGTAAGGAAAGCAAGCCGATGAAAACTGCCGCGATACTGACAAAGCCGGGCAGTTGCCCGTCCACTCCCTTTGACCAATTGAGAACATTCATGTTCCAGAGGATGAAAAGCACGGCCAGCAGACTGGAAAGGGCGATGGATATCGTTTGTCCATTGAAAACCACTTGCCACAGCGGCGCAGCCAAATGAATCACTCCCGGTCCAAAAGGATTGCTGACATAGGCCACACTGATCCCAGTGCCTACCACCAGTAAACTAGCAGTCAAACCGGTGAGTAAGCGAATCACCGGGTGAAGATCAAAAATATCATCCAGGGTGCCAACGAAAGTTAACAAACCCGCTCCAAGTAAAATTGCTTTGAGATACATATCAATGTCCAGAAAGAACAAACTGCCGATCAAAATGCCGGTAAACACCACCAAGCCGCCGCCGCGCGGCACGGGTTGAGAATGGGTTTTTTTGGCGTGAGGGACTTTTTGGGGATCATCCAGCCAGCGGTTTTTTTTATACCAAGCGATGACCAGTGGTGCCATGAGGGCTGAAATAAGGCCGCTAATAAGGAGAACAATGATGCTCATGTGACAGCCAAGATCAGTCTGATAAAAAGCAAGCTGGTGATACCGACAATCCCTACCGTGGTCCAACACCAAATACGTTCAATACTGCCTTCTAGATTTTTCATGGTTTTAAGTAAAGTAAAATGCACCATCGTGACCAGCCAGCTGAAAGCAGGAAACAAAAAAATCCACCATTTATTGACCAGTTGCTGATTGGACTGAGTGAGCGTGTAAAAAAGAGGAATCACCGGTTGGAGAAATGAATACAACACCCCGGCAGCAGCCGTCATGAGCAGTGACAACAGCACTGCCCATTTCAAGGTTTTTTGCGAGTATGATGACGCGCGGGGCACGAGCGCGGGTGAGGAAGTTGTTGAGGGGATTTCCATGACAGCTATTATAGCGCTTGCTCGTTTTCCCGCAGGAGATAGAGTGTCATACTCGGGTATTGAGTGTTGGCATAATAAAGAGCGTCAAGGTATTGACTCAGTCCAATGAGTTCTTCAGTTTCATTATTCATCACCACGATGATTTTTGGTTTTTCCGCTCTAATTTGCTCCATGGTTCGTTGGTAATCGTTAAAAGACTTAATGTGGAATGAGACAGTGAAGCGAGAAGTGGGGGTAGTCTGGGTTAAGGCGTAGAGCATGGGATTAGTGCCCCAGATGAAAATTCGCTGGCCGTTTAAACCATAAATCAGGTCGGCCGCCTCATAGTTGTCTTTAACCAGGCCGTCAAATGATTGATCATAGGTTGACTGACTGATTTGACCACTCAGCAAACGGTAAAACTGGCCGTAATATTGGCTGGTGGAGTACGGCCTGACGTTGAGGAGGCCGGTGATCGTAAAAGGGAGCAAGAGCAATAGGCCACCAATAACCGCCATGGTTTTACGCTTAGGGGAGTACTTAATTGCCAAACCAAACTCAACCAGTAAGAGGGAAAAAGCTGGTACGGCTTGAATCAAGTAGTGGGGGTAAGGACGGTTGGATAAAAGTGCGGCAAACAAGCTGAGCACCAACCAACTGGCGGCAAACTGAAAACGCGGGGTGAATTTCTTAGTGAAGCTTAAGAGGCCAAGTATTGCGCCAAGCGAGATGATTTTACCGGGTAGTGTGAACAAAAATTGTAATGCAGGATTGGTGAAATCGAGCTGCCAGTCGCTGCTGTAGCGCACGTTATAGAGCAAACCAAAGTCTAGGTAATCTCGCCCAGAGCCGACACTGACGAAGTAGGCGATCGACAGCCCGATTGGGATCAGCGCGCCCAGCAGCAACCAGCCTGATTGGGCCAGGAATTGCAGCAAGCTTTTTAAGCGCACTGACCAAGCGGTTTTTTTAGCCGTCAGTTTGGCAATAAACACAAACCAGCCAATCATTAAGGCGGCACCAAGGTCGAGAAGAGCCGGCACTTTTGTGAGGATGCCAAGGCCAAAAAATACTCCTGAACCGGTGAGTAGCCACCACTGACGATTAAGTTTTTTGAGTGGGAGTTTAGTTGAGTAAAAAAAGCGTTGCCAGCCAGCAGTCTTGCTCAGTAACCAGAATCCTGCCATCACAAAACCGAGGACAAAGAGTTCGCCGTTGGGGATGTTTCCTTCCAACCAGGGCAGAGTGGTGAGTAGGACAAAAATCAGCGTGCTGATAAAAGCGATCCGTGTTTTAACAAAAAGTTTTTTGGCCAGTGAAAAAAACAAGGCGGTGGTCACCATCATCCAGCCAAGATTGAGCAGTCGAAAGTAAAACTGGTTGGGCACCATGGCCAAGTAATAAATGAGTGGGGTTTTGTGGTCGATGATGTCGGTGTAGAGCCGCAAGCCTTGTTTCAAACCATTGCCGACGGTGAGGTAAATGGCTTCATCGCCATACCAATAAGGTTCAAAAAAATTAGGGATTCTTAGGAGAACGACGGTCAAAAGCAAAATTAGTAACTCGAGATATTCTTCGCACTTGCGGTCAATTTGCTTCAAGAGTTTTAACACCCTCTTAGTGTACACGCATTGATAGATCGACCTCAAGATGAAGAAAACCTACACTTTTTCGGTCACCTTATATTCGATGTACTTACCCAACATCAATCGGGTGTGGGCGTCGATGCCAGGCAGGGCGGAGAAAAAGAAACCAACCACTGGCAACAACACAAACTCCAGTGGTTGTAGGAGATATGACAAAAGACTGCGTTTGCGAGGATGTGGCGGTCGGTTGATGGCATCCAGTGTGAACATCACGATAAAAGAGATGAGCGCGATGGTCAGCAGAGTGGAGGTCACTTGCGGCAAAGTTTTCCCTAAAATGGTGCGGCTGAATTGCTCATTCAACAGCGGCGGCAGGATGGCTGAGACGGTGATGGCAAACCAGTTAACCGGCCACAGGAAGTGATCTTCCACCACTTTCATTACTCGAATGAGCCTGGCCCAGAATGGGGCGTCGCTTAACACAAATTGGCGGATGATGTACGCATCATCACTGACCCCCCAGGCCCAGCGCTTGAGTTGTTCGTATTGGTTGCGCATGGTGCTCCAAAAACCATGCGACTGGGCCGCATCAGCGTAGACCGGCAAGTAAATCGGGTTGACTTGAAAGTCGCCTTTTTTGGCAAAGTAAGATTTAAAGAATAACCGATAATCTTCTGGGATGACGTCAGTGTCCCAATAGCCGATTTCAACAACGTGTTTGAGGGAGGTGGAGTAACTGGAAAAATTAATCAACCGGTCGCGGCGCATCAGAATGTACATCTGAGTGACGGAAAAAATCGAGGCCAGCACCCGGATTGGTGAGGGCACTTCCCAGATATTATTGTAGAAAGCGATTCCACCCTGCCAGATTTTGTTGTAAGGTTTCTGGACGGTCAGAAACTCGTAGGTTAAGTTGGCAAAGTAATGGTGGTGAAAGCGGGCGTCGGCGTCTTCGCTGGTGATGGTTACGTTTTTAATTGGCACCCGCAGTTTGTCCACCAGCAGTTTTTTGGCGTGCTTGGCACCCCAGGAAGTGTTGGCTGACTTGCCTTTTACTTCACCCTCGATGTCTGGGTGAAAGGTGGACCACAGGTGGCCGAAAGTCTGGCCGAACTGCTGGGTGAGTTTGCGAGATTTCTCTCGTGCTGTTTTACCCTCTCGTTTTTCAAATGACAGCATAATATGCAGATTTTTGGTTGGATATGATTGTTTGGCCAAGGCCTTGAGTGTGCGCTGAAGAGTAGTCAATGGTTCTTGATAAGTGGGGATGACGACAATGTGATGAATTTTGTTCCATTTACTCGGGAAGTTACTTTTGAGATCGGCGATCCAATCAAACTGTTTGGAGGCTCTGATCTTAAAATGAGCGGCGATTGAAAGGGCTGCCACAACCAGTGAACGATACAGCCAGTAAACGGAGAAAGTGATGACGTAATAGGCCACCAGGTTGGGAACAATAAATGAACCCCAGACGGGAAACAGAATCAGCGACCAGGAAAAAACACCTGGCAAGATCTCGAGGGCTCGTTGAGTACGCACCGGATGGCGCCGGAAGTAACGACGGATCATGGTGGCGGTATTATACCTTTCCAGAGGTTTATTTGGTGAAAGAGTGGTTAAAGAACCGTTGGGTGTTTTCCAAGATTTGGTTGAGGTCAAGCTCAAGTTCTTTTTCGACATACTTGGCAGTTTCTACAATCATCCACGGTTCACAGGTTTGGCCGCGGTAGGTTTGTGGGGCCAGAAACGGGGCATCGGTCTCGATCAGTAGTCGGTCGGCAGGCACGCTTTTTATCAGGTCGCGAACTTCATTGGCATTGGGGTAGGTAATATTGCCATCAAAACCAATGTAGCCGCCCATCACCAGTGCCTTTTGGATGTAATCTGCTGGTCCAGAGGCACAGTGCAAGACAAAGGGCTTGGTGCCCTGATAGGCTTCTTCCAGAATGTCGAGGGTTTCCCAGTAGGCGTCATAGTCTTCCGCTTTATCTCGCACATGAAGAATGAGTGGCATATTATGCGTTTGGGCGAACTGAAGGTGCCAGCGGAAAATCATTTTTTGTTGGTTAGTTTGTTGGTCAAAGTCGGTGCTGGCTCGATCCAAGCGATAGAAATCTAAGCCTGTTTCCCCAACAGCGTGAAATTTTTTGGTGACCCAAGTTTTGGCGGCTTCATCAAGTTGGCTGGGTGTTATTTCGTGAGCATGGCTTGGGTGAATACCAACGCTGACCAGTAAATTTGGCTCTTTGGCATTGATAACAAAGGCTCGGTTGACCGTTTCGGTTTGCGTTCCGGCTATTACTCCACCGACTACGCCATGTTCTTTGGCTTTTTGCCAATACGTCTGCCAATCTTTGTACAAGGGCTCCATATTGTAGTGGCAGTGAGTGTCAACGATATGCATAAATTATTTTTCCAAACGGGGGAACAGTGGCTCGAGTGCTTTGATGGTTGGTCGACTAAAGTGGTTGATGATCAATTTGGCTGTTTCGGGCATGAAAGGTGAAAGGAGTTTGCCAAGCAAAAAAATTCTTTCCACTGCTTGGGTGATGACGACCAGTGCTCCTTGCGCATCGAGTTTCCACGGTTCTTTTTTCGCCAGATATTCATTAAGTTCCACGATTAGAGCTTGAATCAGTTTTAGCGCGGATAAAAGTTCAAACGAGTCCATCGCGGCTGAGTAATCGGCTGGCATCTCTGGTTGCTGCAAAGCGTTTTGGAACTTGAGTTGCTCGGCTAATTTAGCGACGCGAGAACAGAGATTGCCTAGGCCATTGGCTAGATCAGCTGTATAAGTAGTATCCAGTTTCTCCCACGTCACATCCATATCGGTGCCAAATGTACCAAGGTTCATCAGCAGGTAACGTGTGCCGTCAGCGCCATACCGCTCGACCATTTCGGTAGGGGAAATGACGTTCCCCAAGGACTTGCTCATCTTTTGGCCGGCCACACTGATAAAGCCGTTAATGAGAATTTGTTGGCTCGGCAGCAGACCGGCAGCCATCAGCATGGCCTGCCACATCGCTGACTGCTGACGCAAGTTATCTTTGCCAGCCACTTGCACGCCGGGCCAGTACTGGTGGAAGGCCACCTCGTTTTTTGGCCAGCCCAAGGTGGAAATATAGTTGATTAAGGCGTCAAACCAAACGTACATCACGTGCTCGGGGTCACCGGGTACCGCTACTCCCCATGGCATTTTCGTTTTGAGGCGAGAGATGCTGAAATCCTGCAAGCCCCCTTTCACAAAGGCGGTAATTTCTTTCATTTTGCTAGCTGGTTTGACGAAAGTGGGGTTTTTTTGGTAGTACTGCAGGAGTTTGGCTTGGAACTGGGAAAACTTGAAGAAATAATTTTCTTCTTCACGAATTTCCAAGTTTTGATTGGGGTGCAGTGGGCAGTGGCCATCAATCAGTTCTGACTCGGTTTTTCCCAGCTCACACCCAACACAATATTTCACGGTGTAGTTTTTTTTGTAAATGTAGCCGTGTTGATCACACAACTGCCAGAAATGTTGAGCGGCTTTTTTATGGTCCGCGTTGGTAGTGCGGATAAAGTGGGTATAGCTTAAATTCAGTAAGTTTTTGAGGTCCTCAAACTTGGCAGCATATTCATCCACGTAAGCTTGCGGATTTTGCTTGGCTTTTAGGGCTTCCTGATAAATTTTTTGGCCGTGTTCGTCAGTGCCGGTGTTAAAAACGACTTGTTTCCCGAGGATTTCTTTCTGGTAGCGGCAGATCACATCACCAGCCACGATTTCCAAGGCAAAACCGATATGAGGTTGCGCGTTGACATAAGGCAGAGTCGTGGTGAGATAAAAATGTTGGTCGTCCACGAGTCTATTATAGATTGGACACCTGATTTTTCCACAGCGTTCTTAATAGCCAGCCACCACCACCGATAATGACGGCGCTCAAAATGGCCCAAATATCCAGTGTCACTTCCTGGAGTTTGAGCACCACCAGCCACTCGATCGCCAGGGCAATAAAAAGACCCCAGCGTTTCCTGAGGGTCAAGAAGGTGAAGAGAAAAAAATTACCGCCAAAAAAGAGCAGATGCAACGGTATAAAACTATTGGGCAGCAGGATGTTGCTGATTTGGTCTGGATGAATGGTAGTGAACAGCCAATAGAGACCGGCATAAAACATGCCAGCCAAAAAAATCAGTGGGGTATGACGAAGGTGACGGGGTGAAAGTCGCCGTGGTGGCGTCTCGACCGGTCTGGTCGCTCGACGAGTAACCGTAGTGGCAGGAGTTTTTTTGAGTCTGGAGCGGGCACGCTTTTGGATCATAGGGAAATTTGCTTGGCTCAAGTATACTAAAGCTATGAATTTTTGGATTGTTTTATTATTGTTGGCAGTGCTAGCCGCGCTGGTGGCTCTCTATTTTGAGATTCGCCGACTACTCGGTCGCAGTCAAAATGAGGATGAGCTGGAGGGTTTGGTTCATAAAGTCTTCGGCATGAGTGTGCCCAAGATCGCGGCTCAGAGCAAAGAAATTTTAAGTGGCGAGAAAGAAGCGATTAGAGTGGACCTGGAAAATAAGCAGCAAGTGATCGAGAAACTGGTGACAGAGCTGAAAAAGGATTTACAACAGCGCCAGCAAGAAATTCGCAGCCTCGAGCAAGATCGGGTCAAGAAATTCTCTGAGATCACCACCACCCTGACTGAACACCGTCGACTGGCTGAGGATCTTAAGGCCTCAACTCAGCAGTTGGCTCGCGTCTTGTCTGATAACCAGAAGCGCGGTGCTTGGGGGGAGCGGATTATTGAGGATTTGTTGCAATCCGGTGGCTTAGTGGAGGGCACGCATTATCTACGGCAGAAAAAGCAAAAAGACTCAGCGCTGAAACCGGATATTATTTTACTACTGCCTGACAATCGCAACATTCCAGTGGACGTGAAGTTTCCCTATCAGGCAATTCAAAAAATCAGTGCGGCGGAAACTCCACAGGAAAAGCGAGAGTATGCCAAGGAGTTTAAAGTCGAGGTTAAGGGAAAAATTGATAAAGTGGCTGAGTATATCAATCCGGCCGATAACACCCTTGATTACGCCATTTTATTTGTGCCCAACGAGATGATCTTTTCATTTATTAATCAAAACTTTGTCGAACTAATCGACTACGCCATTGAGCAGCGGGTGATCATCGTCTCGCCGTTTACCTTTCTGATTGTCGCCAGCACCGTTCGTGAGAGTTATCGCAACTTCATGATTGGCGGGAAACTGAAGAAGGTGGTGAAGTACATTGATGAATTTGTGGGTGAATGGGGGAAGTTTCGTCAAGAATTCGAAAAATTTGGTCGCTCGATCGACACTCTGAGCAGTGGCTACGACAAAATTACTTCGACCAGAACCAAGCAGTTGGAACGCAAAATCGAGCGAATTGAAAATTATCGTCAGAGCTCATCCAACCTACTGGAAGAAGGTAAAAAATAATTATTCTGTCAGATAGGTGTCAAAGAAAGTGAGGTCACGGGCTATCACCGTGTCCCAGTTGGGTTGGAGGTTGTGATCAGCGCCAGGATAGGTAAAGTAGGTGAGTTCGATCAGTGGGAGTTCAATTTCTGACGAACCTGTTCGTCGTGTGTTTTCGGTCTCGATTTTGTCGACGAACTCACTCGACCAGGTGATCAAGGCTGCTTCATCGGCAGTGCCATGATGAAGTTGGATGGGTCCGGTCAGTCGGTTAAGGTATTGTGTCAGACTGAACTGACGGGCATCGTAGTCTTTTTCAAATAATCCTAGCCAAGCACGAGCTTCTTTGCCTTCATCCTCGTTTTCGTCACTGTAAAACAAAATTGAGTAGGGGAAGGGTGTGGTGACTGGAGCCCACAGAGTGGTGGGAATCGACTCACCAATAATTTCTAAAGCAGTCAGGGCGATTTGACCGCCATTACTATGAGCCCAGATACCCAGTTTAGCTGTGTTAAGCCGGATCGTACTCAAACTTGGCAGTGGCAGTTGCAGGCTTGGGGTGGCTCGCAGAGTAGTGATCAGTTCAACGACGTTGATTGGTTTGATAAAGCGTGCTTCCCAGACATCGGTTGGTTCGGGGTCACTTTCGCCAAAGCCAAAAAAATCTGGCGCCAGGGTGACATAGCCGTTTTCCGCCAGCACCGCCGCCGCATTTTTAGTTCCCACACCAGTGGTGTACGTTTCTAATGGTACAAAGCCGCGCAGCATGATGATGACTGGCGCGGGTTCAAGGTCGGAGCTTTCGATAAGAGTGGTGGGCACGTTGAGTTGACCGGTCATTCGGCGTCCACTGGTGGTATAGGAGAAAAGGTAACTGGTATAGTCTGGTGTTTCCGCCAAGACTCTATCGACGATAACATTGCTGGGGACATAGCGGCGTTGAATGAGATTGGGGATGGTGTATTGTTGCAGCGGTTTCTCTACCTCCACTTCATTACTGAGCGGCGAGAGTAGCGGTGAGTTTTCGCCAAGATCAATGAATTGACCGAGGTAAAAACCAGCCAGGAAGATGGTGGCGGCAAAAAAACCAGTCAGTAAATAGCGATTGAACGACACGAGCGCATTGTAGCGCAAGGAGAAGGAAAAAGCCCCGCTGTGAAGCGGGGCTTTGAGAGATGCCAGTACAGCCCTACATTTTTACAAAGTAGGGGCTGTCTTGCCTGGACATCTTTCGACCACCGCTTTTGGGCGGTGGCTGGAGGAGAGAGCCTACCTCCTCTGCTTCGGGGTTTTCCCCCTCAGTTTGGTCTGGATAGATGAGCATTCCATGCCCATCCTCCAATGTACCATTAGCTCCAATGGTAAGCATCTCTACTCCTTATTAGATAGTTTCTTCCTTTTCGAAAAACAGCGCGCGGTGCGTTGTTCTCGAATCGGCGAGGATTTGACGTACCTCCTTTTCTCAAAGCTCAAGTAAGCGCTGAGAAAAGGAGGTGTTAATTTGTTAAAGAGCGTTTTTGACCGTCAAGGTTCAAAAAAACCCGCCTGGTGTGGCGGGGTGTTGTTTTTTATGACCTTCAATTCAACTACAGCACCCCGCGTTAGATAAAGCGGATAAGCCATTGGCGCTTGTAATTAAATTGTAGAGTCATACTAAGATCATATTCTCTCAATCATGGTATAAACTTGTCAATCAGGAAAAAAACTCAGACATCAGCTTTTAAGACAAGGGTCCGATATTTCAGCTATAATGGGGCGTATGGCAAAAAGAACTCTCGTGGCTGAATCGATAAAAAAAATTGGTGAATCAGTCATTTTACAAGGTTGGGTGAATACCAAACGCGACCACGGCAAGATTACGTTTGTGGATTTGCGTGATCGATCTGGGTTGGTGCAGTGTGTGGGAATGGGCCAGATGGGTGGGTTGACGGTGGAATCAGTGGTGCAGATTGAAGGGGTAGTTAAGAAACGACCAGAAAAATTAGTGAACCCCAGTCAATTAACCGGCTCGATCGAGATTGAGGTGAAAAAATATGAAATCCTTAATAAAGCAGTTGAACTTCCGATTACCTTGGACACTGATGGCCATGAGATTGGTGAAGAACCCCGGCTGAAATATCGCTATCTTGATTTACGCCGACCAATAATGCAACAAATTATGCGTCTGCGCTCGCGCTTTGCCCGAGCAATTCGCGAAGCTTTGTATAAACAAGACTTTGTGGAAATCGAGACCCCAATGCTGACCAAGGCCACCAAAGAAGGGGCGCGTGATTTTCTCGTTCCTTCTCGTTTCCAGCCCGGCAAGTTTTATGCCCTGCCGCAAAGTCCTCAGCAGTACAAACAACTCTTGATGACCGCTGGCTTTGAGCGTTATTTTCAGCTCGCCCGCTGTATTCGTGATGAAGATTTACGGGCGGACAGAGGCTTTGAACATACGCAAGTCGACATTGAGATGAGTTTTGTGGACCGTGACACAGTGATGGAAACGGTTGAGAATTTGGTTAAAACAGCCGTGAAGGCTGTGGACGGCAAACTCCAGCAAGAAAAATTTCCGATCATTAACTACGACGAGGCAATTAAAAAATATGGGGAAGATAAGTTTGATTTGCGCACTGAAGCGGAGAAAAAGGATGGAACACTCGCCTTTGCCTGGGTGATTAACTTCCCATTTTTCAAAAAAGTCGATACCAAAGACGCGGCCGAAGTTCGGGATAGTAAGAGCGGCTGGACCTTTACCCACAACCCTTTTAGCGCGCCTTTGCCGGAAGACGTCGAGCAGCACTTGGCTATGAAAGACGTTGGCGAGATTCGTACTACCCAGTATGATCTGGTTTGCAATGGCTATGAAGTAGGGGGAGGCTCAATTCGCTCCCACCGACCGGACATTTTGCGCGCCACATTCCAGATCATGGGGTACTCGGACGAAGAAATCGAGGCCAGTGTCGGTCATATGTTGAAAGCCTTTGCAGTCGGTACCCCACCCCACGGGGGGATTGCGCTTGGCCTTGACCGCTTGGTGATGTTACTGGCTGGTGAAACATCACTCAAGGAAACGATTGCTTTCCCAATGACCTCCACTGGCCGGACGGCGGTGATGGATGCGCCAAATGAAGCCTCGGCAGAACAGTTGGCCGAGCTCGGGTTAAAAGTAGTTGAGCGTGACTAGAGCATTTTCTTGAAATTTCTTACAATGAAGTTCGTGAAAAACTTAGGAGCCAAAGTTTATACAGCCATTGCTCTCAGCGTGATCGGTCTTTTGATCTGGCGGATTATTGATACCAAATTTATCTACCATCCGCCCCAATTCCAGTCAGTGTTACTACTACCAGAGGAAAAACTGCCAGTTTGGGAGGCCAGTGATTCGGCGACATTAACAGAGAGTCAAGCCACTCTCTCCGCTCAGTTAAGTGCTCAAGCGTATCTGGTGATGGAGGTGAATTCACGCACCGTGCTGGTGGAGAAAAATGCGTTGGTTCCACTCCCGCCGGCCTCCACCACCAAGCTGATGACCGCACTGACCGCCCTTGATCTGTTTGAGCTGAATGAGATAGTTGAGGTTTCTACCCAGGCGGCGCAGGAAAATAATGGTGGCGGCTTGTTTCCCCATGAGCAGTTGACGGTGCGTGATTTACTGATTGGTTTATTGGTTAGTTCCGCTAATGATGCCGCCTATGCCTTGGCTGAGCATGCAGCGGGAGGAACAGATACTTTTATGGTCCGGATGAATCAGTTGGCCAGGGAGCTTCAGCTTAATCAGACTCTCTATCAAAATCCGACCGGCTACGATGACCCGCCCAATGTTACGACGGCGCGTGACTTGGCTGTTTTGAGTTTGCAAGTGCTGGAAGATCCCCAGTTAGTAGAGTGGCTTGGTTTACAGCAGGCTGTGGTGTATAACACCGCAGGTAATATTCGTCACTTTCTGTTTACCACCAATGAATTACTTGGGAAAAACCCCTTAATTATCGCCGGGAAGACCGGCACGACAGATCTGGCTGGAGAAGTGTTGATAAGCGTGGTGAAATACCAAGGCCGTCTAATTCTGATAATCGTCATAGGCAGCACCGACCGCTACGCTGACACCCAGATACTCCTGAATTGGTTGCAGTACAATCTTGCTTGGCAGTAGTCTGGAGAGTTCTAGTGCTTGATACTCCACAGCCGAGGTAAAACCCGTTAAAATATTGCTATGGCCACCAGATCAAAATCCAGTAGTTCTCCTAACCTTACTACCGCCACCCATGTTGGGCGTCTGGCGGTCAAGTATGGCTTGATCGCTTTTGTGGTCATGATTGTTGGCCGGATGTTATTAACAGCGGCGATTAATTTCTGGCGCAGTATCAATCCACCACCCTTGCCGCCACCGACTGTCGGCTTTGGTGTCCTGCCAAAAATTGAGTTCCCCACTCAAACAGAGGCTGATCGACCCAAGAGTTATCGTTTGGAAACCGCTCTTGGCAGTCGTTTGCCCGAACTAGATACCGACCGGGCCAAAGTTTTTCTGGCACCATTGTCGGAACCCAGTTTATTGGCTGATCAAGAAGTTAAACGAATTGCCGCTACCTATGGGTTTATTTTTCAGCCAGAGCTGCTTGATAGCCGTACCTATCGCTGGACCAAAGTCGGCTCTTTAAACTCCAGTTTGGAAATTGATTTACAGACGAAAAATTTTTCATTAAAGACAAATTACTTGAGCAAACCAGAATTAGTCACCGGCGGTAATCGTTTGCCCGAGGAATTTGAGGCCGTGCGTCGAGTGAAATCATTCTTGGATCGAGCTGATTTGCTGCCGGTAGATGTCGCCACCAGTGCTGGTGAGGTGGTTTTCTTAAAATCTTTGGGTGGACAGCTGGAAACGGCTTTTTCACTCTCAGATGCTGATTTTTTGCAAATTAATCTGGATCGTGGAGCGGTTGACGATCGCTACCAGATGTACAGTACCAATCCCAAACAAGGAGTGATTTCGGCGGTGTTTTCCGGTGTACTTTCCGGTCAGGAAAGCATTGTTGATGTGGAGTATCACTACCGGCCGGTTGACTATACTCAGGTTGAAACCTATCCACTGCGTTCAACCAAATCTGCTTGGCAGGTCCTGCAAGCGGGTGAGGGGTATGTGGCGTATAAAGGCACGAGTGATCAAGCAGTGGTGCGTCAGGTGGAGCTGGGATACTACGAGGATTGGTTGTATGAGCAGGAGTATTTACAGCCGATTTATGTTTTCATTGGGGATAACGATTTTGTTGGCTACGTTCAGGCGGTTGACCCGCAATATGTCAGTCAATAGTGGGAGAATTCATGCAGAAAAATAGCACAATGACGGTCAGAACCCGGATGGCTCCCAGCCCCACGGGCGAGCTACATGTGGGAGGGATGGCTACACTCCTCAAAAACTATGCTTGGGCGAAAAAACATGGTGGGCAATTTGTGCTGCGGATTGAAGACACGGATAAAGAACGGGAAGTGAAGGGGGCAATCGATAAAATTTTGCGGGTGATTGGCGATTACGGCTTGGCTTGGGATGAGGGCCCTGAGAAAGGCGGGCCGTATGGGCCGTATATTCAATCTGAGCGGCTTGACCTGTATCGAAAACACGCCGAGGCATTAGTCAAAGCAGGTAAAGCCTATCACTGTTTTTGTTCTAAGGAGCGACTGGAAAAACTGCGCGAAGAACAGCGAACGGCGCACCAACCGCCTAAGTATGACAAGCACTGCCGGCATTTGTCAGTTGATGAAGTGGCCCGAAAACTGGCCGCCGGCGAGGTGAGCGTGATTCGCCTCAAAGTGCCGGCAAACACCCAGGTGGTTTTCCAAGATCTGCTTCGTGGGGAGATTCGCATTGCCAGCAGTGAGATTGATGATCAAGTGCTTTTAAAATCAGACGGCTACCCCACCTATCACTTGGGAGTAGTGGTCGACGATCACTTGATGAAAATCACCGATGTGATCCGCGGTGAAGAATGGATTAGTTCTGCCCCTAAGCATGTTTTGCTCTATGACGCTTTTGGTTGGGAAAAACCAGTCTTTGCTCATCTGCCCATTTTCTTAAACCCTGATGGCAAAGGGAAGATGAGTAAACGCAAAGGGGTAGTTTCGGCTCGCTCATTTCTTGATCGCGGCTACTTGCCAGAGGCGATGTTGAACTTCTTGATGATTCTTGGCTGGGCTAAAAAAGATCAACAAGAAGTAATGTCACTTGATGAATACATTCAAGAGTTCGATCCCAAAGCTGTTAGTCTTAAATCGGCGGCCTTCGATTTGAAGAAACTGAATTGGCTCAATGGAGTCTATATTCGCCAACTGCCATTGCCGGCGTTGAAAAAACGCCTCCAACCGTTCTTGCCAGCCGATTTTCCGGTTGACAAACTTGATGCTATTTTGCCGCTGGTGGTTGAACGGTTGGTGACCTTGGCTGAGATCGAAGCACTCACCTCGTTTTTTTATCGTCTGCCGACAATGGATGCTCAAGCCTTACTGCAAAAAGCTGATCCTCAATTGGTCACTGATCAACTAGCCCAGACAGTGGCAGGGTTGGAAAAGTTGACTGCCTGGACTCACCAGTCGGTTGAAAAAGTCATCCGTAGCTTACAAGAGGAGCACCAATGGCACAAAGGCCAGTACTTTATGATGCTGCGGTTGGCAGTGACCGGTAAAAAAGCCACGCCGCCATTATTTGAAACCATCACAGTTTTGGGGCAGCAGGAGACGACTGTTCGCCTGAAACGAGCGTCAGCCGCTTTGGGATGAAAAATCATATGACACCAGTGAAAGCATCAGCAAAAACTCCGTTAACCAGGGAAGCATTTTTGGCAGAAGTCAAGAAACTGGACATCAAAACGACCTCACAACAACTCTTGGCCGCCCTGTCACTGGCCGGGCAGATTGCGCTTAACCAACCGAATCCCCAGGGCAAAACCCTGCAAGTGCAGGCGATGGAGGCAAAAGAGGAAAACGATCTCATCTCACAAGTGACTCAAGAAGAACATGAAGAAATCATGGCCAAAATGGTCGGCTTTGCTCATCGGCCGCCAGGACACCTGGATAAAGAAGAGGAGCTTTATCTGGAACAACAGTTGGCTGACATGTTGGGGTTTGAGGTCACGGCGCAGCTGGACGGCCAGCGACTCAATCACAGTATTGGAGTAATGGGCAGCGAACAACATCTCATGCGCTTTCCTGGTGACGATCTCTCACAGCACGATGCCTACCGGGAAGCAGGCATAGCAGCTAACCGTGGCGCTTTTGGCTGGTTTACGGAAAATGGCCAACTGACTGATGAGGCTATCGCTCGTGAAAAATACTATTTCGCGGTGCAAACCATGTATTTGACTGACTGGAATGAGGCCTACAAGCAACTGAAAGACTGGTACAAGTTTCGCAAAATGATTGTGATTAATCCGGCCGAAGCAGTAGCAGTGGTCGGCGTGGTGGGTGATGCCGGGCCTGCCCAATGGGTCAAAAAACAATTTGGCGGCTCGCCAGAGGTGATTCGGGAAGGGAAGATTTGGAGTCCTAAGACGAGTGGAAAAGTTATCTTGTGGTTTGTTGATGATCCGGAAAATAAAGTGCCGTTGGGACCGATTAACCTGCAATGGGGCGCGACTCGACTGAAAATAGTTCAAACAGAGTCAGAGGTTCATGAAACGACTGCTTCGGCAGAAAAGAGCGATGATTCAAATTAATTTTTATATAGATTCACGGTATCCAGTTGATCGAGCCGCGCTGCGGGCCAAAGCGCAAGCGATTTTGGAAAAACACGGCATTCACCATGTTCAATTGGATGTTTCGATCGTCGGGAAACGTAAAATTCAAACGCTTAACGAACAGAAACTCCACCACACAGGGCCAACTGATGTGTTATCCTTTCCTCATCACGGCCGAGCGCAACTGACTGACGTACCACTGCCTCAAACAGTGCCGCCGCAGTTAGGGGATGTGGTGATTAGTTTCCCCGAGGCAGTCAGCACGGCGCGCCGGTTTGGCAAACGAGTTGATGATCAGCTGGGTTTTTATCTCGAGCACGGTTTGTTGCATTTACTTGGCTATCATCATGAGGAATAAACTAAACTATGCCTTGGCATCTTAAACATCGTCCACACACCATCGGTGAACTTCACTTGAAAGAAGTGAGGGAGATGTTTCAGCAACTGATGAAGCAGGGGCGTTTTCCACAGGTGTTACTCTTTGCCGGCCCCAAGGGTACGGGTAAGACTTCAACCTCTCGGATCATTGGGGCGCTTTTGAATGATACTGCTAATGAAAAAATCGTCGATCATATTTTTTTTGGACAGAGGGCACCAGCCACCACTCAGTTGAAAGAACCAAACACTGACACCGAGTTTGCTCGACAGGTGTATAGCGGCAACTCGTTTGTCGTGCAAGAGATGGACGCGGCTTCGTATCGTGGCATTGATGATGTCAGGGCTTTGAAGGAACGAGTGATGTTGCCGCCTCAGCAGGGAAAGATTGCGGTCTACATTTTGGATGAGGCACACATGTTTACCACCGAGGCTTTTAATGCGTTGTTGAAGCTGTTGGAAGAACCGCCGCCTCACGCGGTTTTTATTTTGGCCACCACTGAGTTGCATAAAATTCCTGAGACGATTGCTTCCCGGGCGACCAAAGTCGATTTTCGTAAAGCTACCCACGAAGAACTAATGTCAGCCTTGGAAACAGTAGCCAAACAGGAAAAACTACAATATAAACCTGAGGCTTTGGCCAGGGTGGCTGATCAAGCTGACGGCAGTTTCCGCGACGCGGTGAAGTTGTTGGAGTTAGTGGCCGGCACAGGGAAAGTCTCCACCGAAACGGTCGAAGCGGTCTTGGGTGAGGGGGTGAGCCAAATTATCAGTCAACTGATTTTGGCGGTGGTCCAAAAGGATGTGGAGACAGTCGTCGCTTTAATGACTGATCTGCGTGAGCGCAACATTCATGAAACTTACTTTTATAAAACGCTCTTTACCGCTCTTCATCGTTCATTGATGCAGGATCTGGGAGTAAAGGAGGGTGAGCCGTTGGTGACGGCCAAGGTGGCTCGGTTTTTATTGCAGGAGCTTCTAAAAGCTGAGTTGCAACAGTCGTCGCCGGTGCCGTTTTTGAGTTTGGAGTTGAAGTTGTTGGAGATTATTGAGCGGGCGCGTGACCAGCATGGTTCAACGACCGACAGCAAAAAAAAAATGAGTAAAACGGCGGTCAGTTCAGTTGAGCGGCTGACTCCTTCAACCACGCTGTCAGCTTCTTTACCTAAGGAAAAGACAGTCAGTGCTGATTCGACCGATGAGGGAGTGCCGTCGGTCGTCAGTATTGGCCCACAAATTGATGAAGATATTCAAGAGTTAGGCAAAAACTTAGTGGCCCAGTGGGAGCGGTTTCTCCAGTTGATCGAGGAGCGCAACGCCACCCTGGCTGCTCTGTTGCGCTCAAGCAAACCAGTGCTGACGGCCGACGGCATTCCTCAGGTTGGGGTGTATTACAAATTCCATCAAGAACAACTGCAGCAGCAGAAATATATGTCACTGATTCAGGATTGTGCTCGTGATGTGGTTGGCACACCCTTGCCGTTGGTGATCGCCCTGCAGCGGGCACCCACCGAAGCCTCACTAGTAGAAGTAGCAGAGGTGACTGAAAACTTGACAGAATTGGCCGAAGAGGCTTTGCTATAGCATCGGAAAATAGGTACAATTAAGTCAGTAAAGGGAAAGGAAATAATGTCAAATCCATTAAAAGCACTCGGCGACCTTAATAAATTGCGTCAGCAAGCCAAGAAAATGCAGCAGGAGCTGGCGGCCGAAGAAATTCGAGTAGAAGAGGGTGATATTGTGGTGGTGATTTCTGGTGATCAGAAAATCAAGCAGTTTTCGGTGCAAGGCGTGAGTAGCAATGAAGCGGTTGAGGTTTTGAATAAAGCGATCAAGAAATCGCAAGAAGTGGCCGCTCGCAAGTTGCAGGCTATGACCGGCGGGCTTGGTGGCATGCTCGGTGGTGGTGGTCAGTAGTTTGGTTTCATGACACGGATTTTGTTTGCCACTCGCAACGGAAATAAACTCCATGAGGTGAAGGCGATTCTTCCGGACGTGAAGTGGTTAACTCCCGCTGATTTTCCTGTTTTAGCTGATTTTGAACCGCCAGAAACAGGCGAGACCTTTGAAGCGAACGCAGCCATTAAAGCGCGGGAATATGGTGATCGAAGCCAGGCAACAACAGTGTCGGAAGACGCGGGGTTGATGGTCGATGCTTTGGGTGGTGAGCCTGGAGTGCGCTCTGCCCGTTGGATTCCAGGCAGTGACCAGGATCGGTATCAAGCGTTGCTTGATCGACTTGGTCAAGAAAACAATCGCTCCGCTCGGTTTGTGGCCGTCATCAGTTGGTATGACCCACAAACCAAACTCCTGCGATCGTTTCGCGGTGAAATGCCTGGGGTGATTGCCTGGGAGCCTCAGGGAACGAATGGGTTTGGCTATGATCCAGTTTTTATACCTAAAGGATTTGACCAAACTTACGCTCAGCTTGGTGACGTTATCAAAAACCAAATTAGCCACCGCCGGAGAGCACTTGACAAGTTGGCTGCTTGGCTGCGCTCACGAGGCTGAGAAATCTTTCAGCTGTTTCTCAACGATCACTGGTTTAACAAACTGCTTGACTATTGTCTGACTATTGACGACGTTGAGCTCTTTAAAGAAGAACGCGAACCGGTCAGTGAATGAAGCTCTGATAGTTTGGCGTGTTGCCGCTGGCAAGTCCCACAGTCGTTGCTTGAATGGCCCGAGCGCCTTTTTTCTCAGCTTGTAGTGAAACTGCTCGTCAGTGTGCTTTGGCTTGCGCTCGTCACTGTGGTGTTGATCAATGTACTGATACATCTCTCGCACCAGTGATTTGGGCATGGCTGGGTGATCCAACAGCATGTTTTGAAAGCCTGTAGCCAGGTGTACCTCGAGTGCTTCGAACTTGACAAACTGATTGAAATATTTGTCAGGCAGAGTTGAGGCTCCATGCTGGACAGTGCCGCCGATTTGATACTGACTTTGAGCAGCTTTGGTAATGTTCTTGAGGATTGAGAAATCAACATCAATGTCAGCCAAAGTGCCGTCAGCCAACACTTTCCCGCCATGATCGGTGCCGGTTTGGACACTGATTTTACTGATGCCAGTCAAGCCCTTTGGCAGGCCTTTTTGGAAGCCAGCCATAAAGGCGGTAAAGTCAGCCACCGTGCTGTTACGACCGCCGACGTGACCGATCTCCACTCCCAGCGAGACAGTGATCCCTGATGGCTCTAGCTGGCGGATGAGTTTGGCAAAGTGAATCGAGTGCTCATAGTTTGGCACTTGTTGCTGCGCCTCGGTTGGTTTGTCCAGGTCAACCAAGGTGGACATATCGATATCGATGTTGTAAAAGCCAGCTTCAATCGCTTCTTTAATCAGTTTTTCCAACTTTTCGGTTTCACCTGCCTTGATTTGACCCATGGCGGCGGCCTTGGCCTGGATATGATCGCCTTGGATGAAAAGCGGGCCGCGCCAACCCTCCCGCAGTGCTGCCGCTGTTACCACACTAATATATTCCTGCGGTGATTGGGCGGTGTAGCCCATTTCTGAGCGAGCAATTTCACAGATCATCGCTCCCACCTTCAGCTGGTTGGCGGCTTGGAAAACTGCTCGGGCAGTGTCATAGGCCATTCCTCGTAGATTCATGGCGGGGACAGTGAAAGTGTTGGCAAGTTTACCGCGGCCACGGGCCAGGTAAAGATCATTAATCGAGCTTAAAATAATCCCAGTCTCCACTCCTTTTTGCCAGATTTCAAAGCGGGCAGCCTGTTTTTCGCTGTCGCTGCCAAAGACGGCCTGGTAGGCCAGAGTATCAAGGTTTTTCATAAAGACCTCCTTTACGTTAAGTGATAGTTAATGGCTTTTTTGTCAAAAACATGAGTGGTATCGATAAAACGGATTTTGCCGCTTTGGTTGGTCATCACTAGGGTGTGGGTGCGGGCTCCGCCGCCAAAAAATCTCACCCCTTTGAGAAACTCACCAGTGGTTACGCCGGTGGCGCAGAAAATGATGGTCTTACCGCTGGCCAGTTCTTGGTGGCTGTAGATTTTTTGAGGATCGCCACCCATTTTTTTCAGCCGTGTTTTTTCCTGATCATTTTTGGGCCAGAAGCGAGCCTGCATTTCACCCTTCACACACCGCAGCGCCGCGGCGGTCATTACTCCCTCTGGAGCGGCGCCAATCCCCATCACCGCGTGCACCCCCGTCCCGCGCATACAAACTGCTACCCCGGGAATCAAATCACCGTCGGGAATCAATCTCACTCTGGCACCGGCTTCGCGGATCTGGGCGATCAGTTCCTCGTGCCGGTCGCGATCCAAGACTGTGACGGTCAAATCTTGAATGGCGCGTTTGAGCACGCGAGCTAGTGTTTTTAAAGTAGTTTTGACTGGATCATCCAAATGAACTTTACCCACTGCTTCTGGTGGGACTACCAGTTTATTCATATACATATCTGGAGCGTGAAACAAGCCACCTCTTTCACTGGCTGCTAAGACAGAGAGCGCGCTCGGTCCAAGGGTGGCGGTGGCATTCGTGTTCTCGAGTGGATCAACCGCGATGTCGATCGCTTGGCCATTCCCTTTGCCCACTTTTTCCCCAATGTAGAGCATCGGTGCTTCGTCACGCTCACCCTCGCCGATGACGATTCGACCGGAGAACCGCATTGAGTTGAGGTGGGTTCGCATTGCCTCAACGGCAGCTTGGTCAGCTCCTTTTTTATTGCCAAAACCAGCGGCTCTGGCCGCGCCAATGGCGCCAACTTCAGTGGCGTGTGACAGTTGAAGGGCGAAAGTGTCTTCCATAGCGATTGTTAGCTGAGAGACCCAGCGATTTCCTTCCATCGTTCGCGAGCTGTTTTATAACTGGCCGGTGTTCTGATGTCGAACCAGCGGCCTTGGAAAAAGAAAGCGCTCAGCTGGCCGCGCGAAGCCAGCAGGGGAAAGACCTCTTTTTCCAGGGTAAAACTTTCTTTTTTGGGGAAGAGCTCGAAAACCTTCGGTTCAAAAACATAGACGCCGGTGTTGATAATACTGATACCAGACTCAACACCTTTTTCCAAGAACCGGATGATGTGGTTCCCTTGAATGAAGACTTGGCCGTATTTAAGCTCTCCCATCCGCGGTTTGACAGCGATGGTTGCCAGGGTTTTTTCATCAAAATGAAACTTAAACAATTCAGTCAAATTAATGGTGGTCAGGACGTCGCTGTGCATCACCAAGAATGGTCCACTGCTTAAAAGTGGCTGGATTTTCTTGACTGCTCCACCGGTACCGAGTGGCTTTTCTTCCAAACTATATTCGATGGTCAGGCCGAGGTTTTCACCATTACCAAACAGTTTCATGATCGGCTGATCGTCTTTGCCCAGACAAATAATGACGCGGTTGAGGTGATGCTTTTTGAGCATGCTAAGAGTGTAGGCGAGTAGAGTACTACTCCCGAGTTTAGTGAGGGCTGAGTTATTTTTTCCAGCCAAATCACCGCCTGCCAAAATGACAGCGGTATGAATGCGGGGAGAGAGTGAACGCTTAATCAGTGTTTCAATGGCGTGCGAACGGTTTTTGATGCTAACCCCATTGATTAGTGAGTCAATGCTTTGTAGCAAGTCTTGGGTGAGGGTGATGGTTAAACGAGTTTTGGTTCTCATGGTTTTTTTAAGAGTGGCTTAATGCCTGGTAACATTTTGCCGCCTAGAAATTCCAGCGCCGCGCCGCCGGCCGCAGACACCACGTCAAAGTGACGGTCAAGTTTGAAGGCGTGAATGGCGCGTAATGTGTCGCCGCCGCCAATCACGGTCTTGGCGCGGCTGGTGGCAACGGCTTTGGCAATGGCTTGGGTGCCTTTGGCAAACAAAGGTTGTTCAAACACGCCCATCGGTCCGTTCCAGAAAATAGTTTTGGCTTGTTTGAGAATATCCTGATAAAGTTGGATGGTCTTTGGGCCGATGTCCAGAAACATCCATTGACGGTTTTTTTCATGGTTGTTGCCGTTGGCCAGGTTGATGACTTTCTTTTCTTTGGGGTGTTGGCTGTCATCGGCCGCGATCACGTCGGATGGGTAAATAATCTTGGGTAAGGGGATATACCCATAGAGCATCATTTTTTCAGTCTTGGTGTTATGAATAAGGTGTTGAGCGACCGAGACAAATGAAACACCCTCTTTTTTCTCGTCGGCTGGGGCATCTTCAAGGTAAGAGCGGTACACTTCTAAGCCGTCGGCTTTTAGGAAGTTATTGGCGACTCCACCGCCGACCAGTACCACATCGGCTACTTGACTCAAGTTGGCGATGGCCTCCACTTTGTCCGAAATCTTGGCGCCGCCGATCACGGCCACAAAGGGGCGGGCGGGTTGATGCATGATAGTGCTGAGTTGTGTTACTTCATCAATCAGGGCAAACCCCGCGGCAGCAGGCAGGTAGCGCGTCACGCCGGCCACTGAAGCGTGGGCTCGGTGGGCGGAGGCGAAACCATCATTGACATAAACGTCGGCCAAACGGGCGAGTTGTTTGGCAAAGGCAGGGTCGTTAGTGCGCTCGCCAGGATCAAAACGGCTGTTTTCCAACATTAAGACTTCACCTGGTTGAAGTTGACTGACGGCTTTTTCGGCCTGTGGTCCGGCTGGGACAGCCACACTCACGACCGGTTTTTTGAGCAGTGTGGCCAGGTGTTGAGCCACTGGTTTGGTGCGGTATTTTGCCACCACCTCGCCTTTTGGCCGACCAAGGTGGGAGGTAATAATGATTTTAGCTTGATTTTTGATCAGAAATTGGAGAGTAGGTAGCGTAATTTTGATGCGGGAATCATCAGCCACTGTCGTTCGGCCAGCATCCGTCTTCAGGGGGACGTTATAGTCGACTTTAAGAAGCACTTTTTTATGGCGCACAAAGTCAGCGGTTACCTTTTTTAAGGTAAGGGGTGATTGGCCTCCATTCATACCTTTGTCATACACTCTACGACTGGTAAATGAAAATGTCAAACCTGGGTTTTGGGGAGTTTAGGGGAGCGGGGTTTTTGCTTTGGGTGCCGGCGACTGGAGCGTTGGTGATTGGCAGTAGTTTTGGGGTTAATCACTCGCTCAAACTGAAAAATAAGGTACCAACCTACTAGAAAGGTGAGGGTAAACCAGAGCACTGAGTGGTGAATAAGAATCACGTTGTAAAGTTTTACTAAAGTGAGGGCGGCTGCGGCCGTGGCCCAGGCTTGCCAACCTGACGCTCGTCGCCGTTCATCGGCGAGCGGAGCAAAAGCCTTGAAGTAAAGCACTCCAACCGCAATGCTCAGCGCGCCGGCCAGAACATACAACCAAGGTGGCACGTTAATCAAGGTAGCCAAAATATAAGGGAGAGTCCGGTAGCGTAAACCCCAAGAGATGTCACGCAGACCAGTTATCACCTGGACCAACCCCCGTAGGAAAACGTACCAGGAGAGGTACGGCACCAACGGACGGAGGATTTTGGTAGGCAGGTGAGGCAAGGGTGCTAAGAAATTTCTTAAGACCGTCACCAGTGCAGTAAGCCACGCCATGCTGTTTATTATAGCGATTGGCGGGTGAACGTAAACAAGACGGAGTTAAGATTCACGATGCGGTTGTTTTGAACTCTGACACCCTCTTTTTTAAGTAAATTGGCTTTTTTCGTCAGTGCTGGTTGGCTTTGAGAACCATTGAAACCATGCAGTAAACCGTTGCTAGCCACGACGCGGTGACAAGGAATGATTGGGGCCTGAGGGTTGCAGCGTAGCACTTGGCCAATGGCGCGATAAGCCTTGGTGCCTAAGGCTTGGGCTAGGGCTTTGTAAGTAGTCACTTGGCCGGCCGGGACTTGTTTGGTCAACGCGTAGACTTGTTTGGCAAAGTTAGAAGGAGCTTTTGTCATTTTACTTGTCCCAGAGTAAAATATCGCTAATGGTTCATTCGGTCAATCACAACATTAAAACTCTCCAACCACACTCTGGCGCCATTATCATGGCGCTCTATCACTATTTGAAGTTTCCTGAGTTTCACAACTTTGGGGTGCGTCTCACTTATCCCTTTTCTAAGGTGTATCACGTCGAGTTGTCACATATCATGAAAGACGAGTGGGTTTTTCGCACTGGCAAAGATTGGCCCTGTTACTCGCGAGTGTACCCGAAAGCCAATTTTACGGAGTTTCGCCTTCGTCATGATCACTCCAGCGTGGAAGAGGAGTTTCGGATTGAGGGCAGGCGGTTGTATTTTGGCCGGTTGCGCACCGAGGCCGGTTTATACGTGCAATTTCAAGGTGATTTTCTTCACCCTAAGTTTGTCCAGCTGATTGAAGAATACCGTTTACCGGATGGGACGATTCACTATCCCAAGCGGGAGTATCAAATTGACGTGGTTTGGTAAGTTGGCGGAGGTTTTTAACTGGTGCAGTTATTTTTCAGCCTTTTTTGCCCAGAACTGACTAGAAGTGAAGAGCGAATTAAAGGTGCCAGCATCAGACCAGAAACCTTTGAGTTCTTCCCACCGTAGCGCTTTATCTTGGATATAGAAGTTGTTCACTTGGGTAATTTCCAGCTGGTTGCGACCGGCAAAGTTGGGGTCGCATTGGCGAATGTAATCAAAGACTTTGTTGTCGTAGATGTACAGGCCAGTGACGGCAAAGTCTGAGGCTGGTTTTTCCGGTTTTTCATCAATGCGAGCAATTTTGGTTTTGTCTTTTGGGTCAAAGGCTGGTACACCAAAGCGTTGTGGGTCTGGCACTTTTTTCAAAAAGATGACCGCGCCTTCCTTAAAGTTAGCCGCTGGTTTTTTAATGTCGGCGTCAGTGGTATTGTCGCCCAGAATCACGGCGATCGACTGGCCATCAGCAAAGTCCTCCGCAATGGCGAGCGCGTCAGCAATGCCGCCGTCCGGTTTTTCTTGGTAAGCGTACTCCAAATGATTGACTCCTAACTCTTTGCCGTTTTTGAGGGTGCCCAAAAAATGGCCGACGTGTGGGCCGCTGGTAATAATCATAATGTCGGTAATCCCGGCGTCAACTAAAGTTTGGATGGGGTAAAAAATCATTGGCTTGTTGTAGACCGGCAACAAGTGTTTGTTAGTTACGTGGGTCAGCGGATAGAGTCGTGTCCCCAGGCCACCAGCGAGAATAACGCCCTTCATAGGGATTTACTATAACATCGATGATTTAAAATGCAAAGCGATTTTAATAGCCCTACTGCATCATCTGTTGACCGGCTGGCATCATCAGCTCGAATGACTCGGAGTCTCGCCAGTTGCGGCCGTCCATCATTCGCTCCAGTCGTAAACCTCGTTCAGCTACATCCAGTCCGACCGTGCCTGTTCTGGCTAAAGTCATGACGGCCATGGTCACGACCAAAAATGCGAGGCTTAAGCCAATCAGGAATAAGCCCAAGCCGATCGGCGAGCTCCAACTATACCAAGTGTGTGAATTTCGTGCTGGCATAGCAAACCTTTCGTTGTTATTAATACTGATTAACTATAGCATAACTGTTTCTTTTTGATGTAGTTATAAAAAAGCCTGGGCTGGTGCCCAGGCTTCTTATTCAATCTCAAAACTCAGTTGCTTAATAATTCACTGCCTCAGTGGGGGTTTTCTCCATTGTGGCCTCTCCACCAATCGGTAAATCACCGCACGCGGTGTAGGTGCTCGACTCGGCAGCCGATTGATGCACGTTGATGGCCAGCGGGTCACCGGCAGCTATCAGCTCATCCCAGCTGACGTCGAGTGTGGTGACTGATTCGCCGTCAACGACGTTACTTAAGGGATAGACCACTGCGCCTGGTTTCGGGCACGCGCCGGCGTGAATATGCGCTGGTTGTGGCGCGGTGAACGTGCCGCCGGTCAGAGTGAGCATCACGACCAACATGCCGTTGGCATCTTCACTTAAAACGGCTGTCCCACTTTGTCCCAAGTCACTTTGTTCCTCCAAGGCGACTTCGACGGGCGTCATGATAGTTGGTGTTTCCTCGGTAGTCAACTCGGATTGGGTTGGTGAGGTGACTGTAGGAGTAGGCGTGGTGGATTGGTTGATCCAGTACCACACTGTTAGTATCACCAGCACGGCGATGACCAACCACAGCAAGTAGTTGAACTTCATAATAAAAACCTTTCTCTGGCTGATACAACAAGCATCCGGCCAGTTGTATTATTAGGTAATCAGAGCCTATCACACCAACAGACGCTCTTTTGTAAAAAAACTTACAATTTTACCGATAATCCCAACTATTTGACGTGGCTGAATCGACACTGATCGGTCGTCAAAAATGATACAATGACACCGCTTTACCAAAGCCGGCCCGATCAACTAACGATTGGGCTTTTTTGTCTTTGGCAAAGCAGATCTTTAAAAACTGAAAAAGTATTCAAAACTCAAAGGAGGTGCATCGCACAAAAACTGCAGTTCGCAATTGTCTCAAAATCACACACTGTTTAGAAAAGGAGAAGTAAAGATGGCAAAGCAATGGGTATTTCTGTTTTCCGCTCTCCAAGCAGTTGAGAACATTGTTGGCCGCGAGTGGTCAAATGTTCTAGCGCTGTTGGGAGGCAAGGGAGCTAATCTCTTCAAAATGTTGAGTTTTGGTCTTCCTGTACCGCCAGGCTTCACCATCACTACAGAGGCCTGTAACACCTACCTGCGGCTAAAACGCTTTCCAGATCATCTCTGGAGGCAGGTCCAAGAGGGGCTCGCTGAAATTGAGCGCCTCACTGGCCGCAAACTGGGTGACCCAACGTATCCACTGTTGGTCTCATGCCGATCTGGTGCCAAATTCTCCATGCCGGGGATGATGGACACTGTGCTGAATATCGGTATGAACCGCGCCGTGGCCGCCGCGTATGCGGACAGCCGGGTGGCATACGATCTGTATCGCCGGCTGATCTAAATGTTCGGCAGTATTGTGATGGGTATCGAAGACGACGTCTTTGAGTCCATTCTCAAGCAATACAAGGCCGAACACTCTTTCACTAGCGATACTGAACTGGTGGGAGAGGACTGGCGTGTAATCGCGGCGCTGTTTGAAACAGCGTATCGCGATCGCGTTGGGAATCCCTTCCCGCAAAACCCCTTGATTCAACTGAAAGCTGCCATCAAAGCGGTTTTCGAATCATGGAATGGCAAGCGGGCGGTGGATTACCGCGACGCGGCTGGTATCGCTCACGATTTGTGCACGGCCGCTAATGTCCAAGCAATGGTCTACGGTAACACCGGAGAAGACTCCGGCACGGGTGTATTATTCACCCGTGATCCTGCCACTGGAGAAAAAATCCTCTATGGAGATTTCCTCATCAATGCGCAAGGTGAGGACGTTGTAGCAGGTATCCGCAACACCAGAAAGATTGCCGAGATGGAAACTGTGTGGCCGACCGCCTACCAACAATTGGTCGCAGTTTGCGATCGACTGGAGTATCACTACCAGGACATGCAGGACACAGAGTTTACTGTGGAAAACGGGACTCTGTGGATGCTCCAGACCCGCAACGGGAAACGCACTGCTGCAGCGGCGATTAAAATCGCTGTGGATATGGCTAGCGAGGGTTTGATTACCCGACAGTTAGCGGTGCAGCGTGTGACCACCGATCAAGTGGATGCGCTCCTACACCCAAGGTTCAATGAACCAGTGCTGCAGGAAGCAAAAACTGCTGGCAGGTTTTTTGCCAGTGGGGTCAACGCTTCACCTGGTGCGGCAGTTGGACAGGTTTTCTTCGATGCCGATACGGCAGAGCAGAAAATGAAAGAAGGGTTGGCCGTAATCATGGTCCGGCCCTTCACCCGTCCGGATGACGTGCACGGCATGCTAGCGTCGCAAGGCATCCTCACCAGTGAAGGTGGGGCAACCAGCCACGCCGCCGTCGTAGCGCGCCAGTTTGGCAAACCGGCAGTGGTTGGCGCCTCCAAAATCGCGATCGATCTACCCAATCGCCTGATGACCGCTGGGGAACTGACGGTTAAGGAGGGTGATTGGCTCTCCATAGACGGCGCCACGGGCGAGGTCTATGTGGGAGAGATTGAGACGATCCAACCAAGGATAGAGGATCAGCAAGATTTACTGACCCTGCTTTCCTGGGCGGATGACCTGACAGCAACCAACAATGGTTTACAGGTCTGGGCCAATGCGGATGGTGGTGAAGACTCATCTCGCGCTCGCGCTTACGGCGCGGTGGGAGTAGGCCTGGCTCGTACCGAACACATGTTCTTCGATCCGGAGCGCCTGCCAGTCATGCAGCGCATGATTCTGGCAGAGACGGTGGAAGAGCGACGAGCAGCCCTGGCAGAGTTATTGCCGTTTCAAAGGAGCAATTTCCGCGCCTTGTTTACAGAGATGACGGGTTTGCCGGTGGTTATCCGGCTGATCGACCCGCCGCTTCACGAATTCTTACCTAACATCGATGAACTGCCTGAAGACTCACCACTCAAAGCTAAGGCTGAGTTGCTTCACGAAAGCAACCCGATGATGGGCATGCGCGGTGTGCGTTTGTCCATTGTTATGCCGGAAATCGTGGAAATGCAGGTCCGCGCGATCTTTGAAGCGGCCTGCGACACCAAGGCAGTTGGCTTGGAGCCGGTGGTGGAGGTGATGATTCCACTGACAGCTCATGTCAACGAATTGAGGGCGATTCAACCTCAACTCCAGCAGGTAGCGGAAGCGGTCATGACCGAACGAGGGATGTCTTTCCCCTACAAGTTCGGCACAATGATCGAGATTCCCCGTGCCGCGCTGACTGCCGGCGAGATCGCCAAAGTGGCCGAGTTCTTTTCTTTCGGCACCAACGATCTCACCCAAATGACCTATGGCTTTAGCCGCGATGATGTCGAAAGCAGCTTCCTACCTATCTACGTGGAACAGGGGATTCTGCCACAAAACCCATTCCAAACGATTGATAAAGATGGAGTGGGTTCGCTGATGCTGCTGGCGGTCCAGGCTGGCCGGAGTGCCCGGCCGAGCCTGGAAGTCGGTATCTGTGGCGAACATGGCGGGGATCCGGAGTCGATCTGGATTTGCCACCGAATCAGCCTGAACTACGTTTCCTGCTCGCCCTTCCGGGTGCCAGTGGCTCGCTTGGCTGCGGCGCAGGCAGCCATCGCTGAACCACGGAAACAATAAATTGAATACTTTTCAGTTGAGAGCAGCTGCTCTCAAAGCAGAAACTCATTTGATGGATGGTTGGTGCGGCAACGCGCCACAATCCATCGAGTTTCTGCTGGGGTCATTCGGTATAGCCGAATCTGATGAGTCTGATAAGGACGAAACCCCAATAAAATTATTGTACGGGTTCACGAAGCGGGGATTCTTGACCATTTTGAGTCGAGGGTTTTGGCCGAAGGTGCTTGGGTGTGTTTGGGTAAAAGAGTTGGCCATGTTTGGCTAAGTAACGAAGTTCCTCTGGGGTGGCTTTACCTGCTCTGGCATGAGTAATAGCACGAGTCATTTGATATTGTTTCCACCAACCGATTTGTTTTTTGGTGGCGGTGGTGGCTTTATCTTTTGGCAAACCATCACCTTCACCGGCTTGGACATCTAGAAATGCTTGGTATTTTTCACTGCGTGACACCATTTATAATTTTGATTATATCAAACTAACTCGATGTATAATAACAAAGATAAATAAAGAACGCGAACTAAGAAGAATAAAATGGTCAACGGTGCGGTTTGTTAAGGGTCTTTTTATAGACTTTAGTTATTCAGATGGAGATAATGCAGTTTTTCGACTTAATGGTTTTCAATTTAGTTTGCGGCAACTAGAAGTGAAGTACTGACAGTAGTGATTCAAAAAAGTAGAATACAGGCTAGTGCTGGTTTAAATATTGATCGAGCTACTGTCGCTAACCACCTCCATGGATTGAAAAAATACAACCCAGACTTGAGTGAAGATCGTGGAGCTAACCTTGAGGTGTACGTGGAAAAAGCTAGCAGTTTAGGGTTATTTGACGACGATGTTTTACCGAGGTTGAGAGAGATTGCCAGTGTGTTTGGTTTAAAAAAAGGAAAAAAAGAATAAACACAACTTTTGACCGTTGTGCACAATCGGTATTTGGTTTGTCAATGATAGATCAATTTACTTATTTTTTTTGAGATTTTTCTATTTCGTCTAGATACCATTCGGCTTGCCAGCGATATGTATCACCATGTCGTTCCAAGAGCTCTTTCTCCAGTTCGCTCATTGATATTCCCAACTTTTTTGCCCGCTTCTTGAGATTGAGGTATGCAACTGGCTCGCAGTGAAATCTTTCTGCGTCTGCCATGTTGTGGCCGGCCTCTGTTATTTCGTTTTCCATCAGATTACTACTACGAGAATCTCCATACATACCTTCTCCTGGCATACGTCCTTTTTCTTTTAACTGTCTACTAGATTAATAGTATTATAGGATTTTTTTCGTTTGTCAACGTGGGCGCGGCCGAATTGAAAATCCCCCAAACTAACCTGCCTGTTTACCTTAAAGTTTTCGGCAATATCGCTAACAACACCAGTTAAATCACTGTCCACGCCGCTCGTTTGAGATAGTGGAGTGATATAATTTTTTGGATGACTGATCCAGACAAAAGAGAGCGAAACACCAATGTTCTTCGTCAATTTACGGTTCCCATAATAACTCCTTTAGGGGAAATAAAAGGGCGTTATAGAGAATATATTGAATTTGACGCTGAACAAATGGTTCGAGAAACTAAAATTTCTGTTAATCCTCTGAAAGAGCAATCTGTAGCGAAAGCAAAGAAGGGGGAAGCATCTGTTACCTTTTCTGTGATGAGATCAGGGTCCAACACCCTAATGTATGTTGTCACAGTTAGTGGTGTTGAAGAAGATAAAAAAGCAATTGTAGAAGAGTTTAAAAGAGTGTTTGGCAGTCAAACTGAGAATGTTCCATGGACGTCAGTTTCTTTTCTTGGTGCTCACGAGCGTGACTCATATGTTTGGCACGCGATTATGAGGGGAACAAAATAGTATGTCTCAAATTAAAGGTTTTTAGGATATTATCGACTGGTATAACACCAACAGGCAAGAGTACGCGTTAAAAATATGGCCTTGGACCAGAAAAACTTTAGGTCCAATGTTAGAATGTAGGTATGGCAGACAAAGAACCATTTATACATAAAATTCACGGGACACCTGATTTTGATGGGAGTGCCGCAAGGGAGCTTAAGGCAAGAAAGTCAAGGTCAGTGAAAAAGGGAATACATACTGCTGAACGCTTAGTTTCAGAGGGAGGAGGCTCTGTTTTTAACTATTCCTTATTTGAAGGTGAGTGGAAAGAACTGATTGATTGGTTATTTTTAGAGGATTTGCCATATAACTTAGAACATAAAGGTATCACTGTAACTGAAGTAACATCCATTCTTGCTTCAGGACACTTTCCCACAGGAATGAATGCAGAAAAATTAATTATTTGGATTCAGGAGTTAAAAAATTTAGTTGAAAATGGAGAGAGTTAAAAGAAATTTTTTAGACAATAGCTTATTTTTTTAGTTTGAACTGATAGCATTTTTCTGGCGAAATTTTTCTCAGGTGTGACCCCATGGGGAATCGAACCCCAGTTACCAGGATGAGAACCTGGTGTCCTAACCGCTAGACGATGGGGCCTAGCGAGCTGCTATTATACGATTTTTCCTCTTGAGTTACCACGTTTGTTACGGTTGATGTTATTGCTGTTTTCCATACTAATGGTATGTGGTTGTTATTGTTTACTACTCTGTTCACCCCCAGGACTGAGGTATTTCACTCCGAGCTTGACGGTGCGTGGCAGTTTGGGACAGTAGTTGAGCGCATTGGCCCGGAAGTAGTCACCGAAGTGTTGGTCGAAAGAACGGAGCCAGTTGAACTCAATACAGCTGGTGAACCTGATTTTCTCGTAAACAACCGCTTTGAATGGCCGGTGGAAAGCACTGGCCAACCACTGTGGTTGGAAGTGGAGTATCAACCCTGGTCGCAAGAAACCGAGCGAGGCTTTGACGAACCGGTGTTGGTGATTTTTTTTGACGAAGAACTGATTTTAAAGCAGAACATTGATGAGATTTGTTGCGACCGACAAGTGAAGCAAGTGTATTTAGGGATACCAAGCGGGCAGCATCAACTCAGTTTTTTTGCCGGTGAAATGGGAGACTTAAGAAAACCATCTGGAGTAGTGGTAGAGCAATTAAGACTGCTTGGCCAAAGCCGCTCAACCAACCAAGTTGGCAGTCAGATCAAACCTAGTTCCACTGACCCAGAAACCATCGTCACTGGCAACTCTCAATCGTCGATCCAAGTCAGCCAACTCGATCCAGCCGCCGAAACCATCATCACTGAGCCACTGGGAGAAGGACAGATTTTGGGAGTAGAGGACAATCAAACAGCTCAAAGCACTTTTGGCAACTGGCAGATTCAACTCAAAAATCTGCTCGAAAAATCCTGGTTTATCGGAATAATTTGGTTGATGACCGCCTTATTGATATGGGGTGGTGTTACGGCCAATGTCTTTTCACGGCTCAAAAATATATTTAGTAGTAAAAACCAGAAAGGAACCAGATGAAGAAAATGCTGATCGCCGTCATCTTAGCCGGTTTGCTCGTCGCTGGGATGGCCGCCGTGGCCAGAGCGTTATTACAAGATACCGAGTATGTGACCGGCAACAAAGTGCTGGGGGCGACGCTTAACCTCCAAGTGGGTGATAATGACCCCAGCACCGTCAGTTTTATCTTTAGTCATGTTAAACCTGGCGAAGAGCGAGAGTTTTCCGTGCCGATTGCCAACACCGGTAAGGTCACCGGCAATTTTTGGTTTGAAGTGGCCACCAGTAACAGTATCGAAGGGGATAACCCAGAGCCGGAGACCGAAATTACTGGTGAGGGAGAACTTGACGACTGCGCGGAAATCTGGGTGAATTTTACCAATACCGAAAATACTCAGACAGCTCAAGTGATTGACTGGACTGTCATCAACGCGGTCAACACGCTGGAAACCTTTTGGGGAAACAGCGCTGACGCATGGGTGGGGGTGGGCACAGCCGTTTTTAACCTCAAACTACGCAACGACAATTGCGGCCCGGAAGCGATGGGTGATGGCTTTGACCTTGATTTAGTGTTTCATCTCGACGAGATTTAAACTGATGGAGAAAGTGTCCTGCCCACACCTTCTCTTGTGAGCCGACGCAAAAATATGCATAATGACATTTACTTATGCCTCGTCGGAAACGCACCTATCGCAGTCTGCGACTATGGGAAACAACCACTGGTTTATTTCACGCTTCACACCGCAACGACCATCGCCCCCGGTTATTGCGGACCGAATCACTCTTGTATTTTTGTTTTATTGTTTTGGCCACTTTTGGCCTCATTAAAGCAGTTCGTTTTTTTCCCGGCATTGAACACTCGATTTTGGGCTACGCCTCCAATATTACGGCCGAACAAGTCTTGGCCCAAACCAATCAAGCACGAGAAGCCCAAGGCTTAACGCCCCTAAAACTCAATTCGCAGCTTAATCAAGCGGCTCTCAGTAAAGGTCAAAACATGTTTCAGGAACAATACTGGGCCCACACCTCCCCAAGCGGCAGCGAGCCGTGGGAGTTTATTCAATCAGCTGGCTACCGTTATCGAGTGGCTGGCGAAAACCTGGCTCGCGATTTTTCAACCACTGACCAAATGATGGCCGCCTGGATGGCTTCTCCCACTCATCAACAAAATATCTTAAACTCCAAGTTTGAGGAGATCGGTATCGCGGTCATCGATGGCACTTTGGGCGGATTTGAAACCACCCTAGTGGTACAAATGTTTGGTACACCAGCCGGCGCTCAAACTGCTTTGGTGCCGCCACCACAAGTGTTAGAAACAGCGGTCGCCAAAGCTGAAGCGAAACCAACTGAGGTGACCTCAACCACCGTCGTTTCCCCAGTTTTAGCCCGTGAATCAGTCCTTTTAACCCCACTCCAACTCACGAAAGCCTTCTTTTTGGCCGTGGTGATTTTAATCGTGATGACCTTGGTTTATGACAGTATCGTGGCCAGCCACCGGAAAGCGGTGACCGTGGTCAGAAGAAATCTTGGCCACTTGATGGTCTTTGGGGCCGTGACCTTTATTATTGTCTTTTTTAGAAGTGGAGTAGTGAATTAATGCACAAAGAATTTTGGAAACACAAACTAGCTTATGGAGTCTTATTGGCAGGGATTACTGCCTTTATTTACTCTTTTTTTGCTGTTTGGCCTGATCGAGTCAAACAGCGGTTGATCAGTGGGGTGTTTGTTAGCTTTTATTTTCTCTGGGGGGTAGTGACTCATGTCAAAACCAGCCGGTTGACGATGAAAGCCGTTTTGGAATACTTGGTCGCCTCACTACTAGTAGGTACTTTGTTATTTTTAGTCACACTCGAATGAAATCATTACTGCTCACTTTGATTATTTTTGTCAGCTCGGCTCAACTTTTTTTGGCTCAAGCACAGGAAGTAGTGAGTCCAAGTCCCACTGATGAAGTGGCAGCGGCCATCCTGCAAAAACAGCGTTTGGACGAAGAGATCAGGCTTTTAAATGAGACCTATCGTGGTCAACTGACTGAATACCGCACGGCCGAGAAAGCCTTTCAAATTGCTCGTGATCAGTACCAACAACTGCAAACTTTGGCCTCGATCAATGAAGTGACCGAGGCGGCGCGCCAAGTGATGAAGCTGCGTGGCCAAGTATTGTTAACCTATTTCGAGCTATTAAGAGTCAGACTGATCGCGGCCGAGGGCATTGAGCTCTCGCTCAAAGAACCGCTCTTGCCGAAGATTGAACAGCGCAAAAACTGGTTGCAGCAAGAGCAGCAGTTGATTGCTGCTGCCAATGATCGTGAACAATTTAATACCCTGGCTGATGCGTTCAGTGAGCAACTGCCGCCGCTGCAAGCCACTTCGCAGGAAGCGATTACTTTGTTAACAGTCGGCAAACTGCAGGATGTCTTTGACCGTTTGGCTTTGATTGGGGAGGACCTGACTAAGACTGAAGCCAGTAACAGTGCCCTGGTTGACAGCCGAGCGATGCGTGAAACCAAACGTGCGACCGAGGAAGTGAGAGTAAGTTTTCAGACTATTTGGGATGAACTACGGCGGAATATTCAGAATGATAACATCAGTAATTTTTATACTAATCTGAGTAAAACGTTGAATCCAGTCTACTCTAATCTGAATAAACTAGCGGCTTTTTTAGCTGAGTTACTACGAATGTTATGACAGAAACTCGCTACAACCAAAATCAAACTCAATTTGGCTCCGATGCACCGATCATGGCGACACCGGTGGTGATTGAACCACCGACAGCGTCAAAGGAGAAGCCCCCTTTTTGGCAGAAAATGCCTAAATGGCTGATTGGTTTGGTGATTGTTTTAATAGTTTTTATAGTGGGAGTGTGGCTGGTAGCCTTGACTCAACGATCAGCACCCACTTCAGAGGAGGTAGTCAGTGAGACTGAAACTCCCGAGCGTCAGTTAACCCCTTTGGAAGAACGACTGGAAACAGCCCGCGAACTGCTGCGACAGGCCAATCCCACCGTCCAAGAGTTGCCTTTTCCACCGGTTGATACCACCTTACGAATTGATAAAGCCCGCTGAGTACTCTTTGATAAAGGGTGATCTGCTAAAATGGGATGCATGATAGCTAAAAGTGATTACGTGCCACAATTTCAGCAAGTCTTTGCTCACACCCAGCTCGAGCTTGGTACTTTGCGCACCGGCCGAGCGTCAGTCCAGCTGTTGGATGGGGTTTTAGTGGAGGCGTATGGGACTAAACTTCACCTGAATGAAGTGGCCACGGTCAGCGCACCGGATGCTACTTTACTGGTCGTTTCGCCGTGGGATAAAAGCCTCGTTTCAGCCGTGGAAAAAGCCATCCAGCTGGCAAATCTTAATCTCAGCCCGGTGGTGGACGGCGAAGTGGTCAAGGTGCCAGTACCGTCACTGACTCAAGAGCGCCGCGAAGAAATGATCAAAGTCTTACATCAGAAAGCGGAGAGCGGTCGAGTGATGATGCGCTCGACGAGGAGTGATGTCAGGCGCCAGATAGAAGATCAAAAAGGTGAGGCCGGGGTGAGTGAGGATGATATTCAGGCAGCGTTTGAGGAGCTGGATCGGGTCAGTGCCGAGTGGATCGGCAAAATCGATGAGCTGGTGGCCCATAAGGAAGCGGAGCTAAAGACGCTCTAACTTTTCATGGCAGTCATTATTTTTATCTTACTACTGTCCATTTTGGTCGTGATCCACGAACTGGGTCATTTTTTAGTGGCTCGTCGGCGAAAAGTGGGCGTGGAGGAGTTTGGTTTTGGCTATCCGCCAAGATTACTGAAGCTTTTTGACTGGCAAGGCACGGTTTTTACCCTGAACGCTATTCCTTTTGGCGGTTTTGTCAAACTGGAAGGGGAAGAGTATGTGCCGGATACATCGACCAAAAAACGGTCATCGTCAACGGCGTTTTACACCAAATCTGTCTTTGACCGCATCGCGGTGATTGTGGCCGGGCCGCTGGCTAATATTTTGTTTGGCATGGTGGCTTTCTCAGTGGTGTTTGGGTTGGTTGGCGTCCCGCGGCCGCTCAATGATCGTCCCCGTATCGGAGAGGTGTCGACCGGCTCGCCGGCGCAACAAGCAGGGATTCAATCTGATTTCGAGTTAGTCGGTTTTCGGCTGTTTGATGATTTTATTGCCACGCCAAAAATCGAGGATGTGGTGGAGTTTACCAAGCTCAATCAGGGACACACCGTCACGGCAGTTATGACTGGACCGTGTTCGGGTTTGGAGTGTCCCGAAACTCTTGAGGAAAAAGCAGTCTATATTCGTACCGAGGCCGAAACTCCGGCCGGCCAAGGCTCAATCGGTTTGGTCTTTGCGGACTTTGTTTTTGAGACCGGTCCTTGGTACTGGCGGGCTATCAGAGGAGTAGCCTACGGTGTCCAGGGAGCGCTTTCGCTGGGAGTGGTGATTGTGGTGGCCGTAGTGGATTTATTTAAGAATTTAATCATTGGTGGTCAGTTACCTTCAGACATCGCTGGTCCGATCGGCATTGTTCATCAGGCCAGTCAATACCAACTGTTGTCACGAGGAATCGCACCACTCTTGGAGTTTACTGGGATGTTGTCGATTAACTTAGGGATTATGAACGCTCTGCCCATTCCAGCCTTGGATGGTGGCCGAATACTCTTTATTTTGTTGGAGAAGATGATTGGCCGGAAGAAAATTCAAAACGTTGAGGGGTACGTACACTACGGTGGGTTTATACTTTTAGTGGGGTTACTTATTCTCATTTCCCTGCGCGATGTAGCGCAGATTTTTCAAAGTTAAAGATGTCAAAAAAACGCACCCGCGCCCAAAAAATAAAGGTGGCCACCCACCGACAACGACTGACTGACCGAGCTGAAAACTCGAGAAAAATAGAGCAGACATCTACCCCCACTCTCCCGACTGCTTTTATCCCGCAGGACTTGGTAAGAGCCCTGGTGGCTACCCTGATTGTGCTAGGTGTCTTGCTTGCCGTTTTTGTTTATACTAGGATGTCTTTTTAAAGTGAAAGGAAAGCTCGATTACTCATGCCAAAAAAACACCTCCTGATTGCCTTAGTGCTCTACGCCGTTTCGGCGGTGGCTTCTTTTAGCGCTTTTTCATACTTCGAAAGATCAAAAGTAGTTCTCCCTGGTGAAATCCAAAATGGCGAGACCTTGTTGGGGGCGTTGCTGACCATTGACCCTAATGCGCCGCGAGATCAGGAGTGTCCACTTAATGGCCGGTTATATACTCAAGTGGAGCGAGAAGCTTGGGAAAAACGGCGACCATTATTTGTAATGATCGAAAACCATCCTGATGCCAGACCGCAGTCGGGCTTGAGTCGCGCGGACGTGGTCTTTGAAGCAGTGGCAGAAGGTGGAGTGACTCGGTTTGGCGCTCTTTTTTATTGTGCGGCTCAAGTGCAAGACTTGACTTTGGCGCCAGTTCGCTCAGCCCGCAGTTATTTTGTTGACTGGGCCTCTGGCTTTAATTTCCCAATGTATGTTCACGTGGGTGGAGCGAACGTACCAGGTCCGACCGATGCGCTGGGCCAGATTAATCAATATGGCTGGGCGTTGGAAAATGATCTTAACCAGTTTTCGGTCGGGTATCCCACTTTTGTGAGAGATTACAACCGAGTGGATGGCAAAGATTTAGCTACCGAGCACACCATGGTCACGACGTCCGAGAAACTGTGGAAAGTGGCGCAGGAGCGTGGCTGGACAAACATGTCCCCAGACCAAGTGATCAATCGTCGAGTAGTCCCTGGGTCTGATTGGAAAGCGGGTTTTGAGTCCTGGGCATTTGAAGAAAACCCCTCACCAGCTGGCAGTGTCACCAACGTCAAATATGATTTTTGGAGCGGCTATGGCGACTACTCGGTGGAATGGAACTATGACACCGACAAAAATGCGTATTTGAGAAAAGTGGGTGGGCAATCCGATGTTGACTTGAATAATGACGAACAGATTGCGGCCAAGAACGTGGTGGTGCTTTTTACCACCGAGAAGGGCCCGATTAACGAGAAAAAACACATGATGTATGGCACCACCGGCACTGGGAAGGCACTGATTTTCAAACACGGTGAAGCGATCGAGGCCACCTGGAGTAAAAAGGCTCGTACTGATGAGCTCCGTTTCTTGGTGAACGGGAAAGATGTTGAAATGGCTCGTGGTCTGACATGGATTTCGGTGGTTGGTACGACCAATGAAGTAGCTTATTGAGCCCTACCTGCGGCAGGCAGGCCTGTCTACCGACGGGTAAGACCTGTCTCCCGACAGGCAAGCCCTGTCCTCGTGCTATAATTGAGTACATAAAGGGTTCATTTTGTTTATGGCAGACCTACGCGATCTGGTAATTTCACGAGTGAGAGTTAAGATGCTGGAGTTATTTTTCAATAACACTGAAGAAATGTATTATGTGCGCCAGATTACCCGGGAAATCAAGGAAGAAATTAATGCCGTGCGACGGGAACTCGATCGGCTGCTGGGCGCCGGGGTCCTCAAGAGTGAGCAGCGCGGCAATCGGTTGTATTACTCGCTCAATAAACGCTACTTGTTTTACCAAGAACTCCAGCAAATAGTGGTCAAGAGTGCTGGTTTGGGTCAGAAAATTAGGCGTTTACGCCGGAAACTCGGGGATCTCACGTTTGTGATGTTTTCTGGTAAGTTTGTCCGGGGAGTCCCGCCTTCGCCAGACGAGGTGGAGGTGCTGATTGTCGGCGCGGTGGTTTTGCCGGAGCTGCAGGCTTTGATGAAAGAGGAAGAGAAACGCTTGGGCCGCGAGGTGAACTACGCAGTTTTCACGCCAGAAGAGTTTGATTTTCGTAAAACTCGACGAGACCCATTTATCATGGAGATTTTGTATAACACTCGGGTGATGGTGATCGGCAGTGAAGATGAGTTTGCTCATCGCCAAGTGCAAGGTCTATGAGTTGGTTTCAGTCGAGACTAGTCAGGCGCTTGGTTTTCATCGGTTTGCTCACTCTCTTTGCTACTTGGTTGGCGCTGCCAGCCAGTCTACCGGTGAAGTTTCGTTTGGGTTTATGGCAGGTTGATCGAGTGGTGCAGTTGCCTCGGTTGGCTTTTTCACTGTTTGGCAAGCCAGTCAGCAATACTCAGCCAATTAAACTTGGCTTGGATTTGCAAGGCGGGATGCAGGTTGTGCTGATGGCCGACATGACTGATATTGCCCCGGCGGATCAGGAAGATGCACTGCTGGCTGCTCAAGAAATTATTCGTCGCCGAGTCGATTTGTACGGTGTGAATGAACCAGTTGTTCAGACTTCGCGCGCTGGTGATGAATATCGGTTGATTGTGGAGTTGCCAGGTATTGCTAATCCGCAGGAAGCGCTAGCGTTGGTGGGTCGGACAGCAGAACTAGAATTTCGCTTAGAGGGGAAAATTGAGGAGCGGCTTGATCCTTCACAACCAGTGTATTTGATTAATGAACAACAGTTTCAGGCCACTGGTTTAACTGGTCGGCAGTTGCGAAAAGCCAGTGTTCAATTTGACCAAAACACTGGTGAACCGCTGATTAGTTTGCAGTTTAACGATGAGGGGAGTCAGTTGTTTGCGCAGATTACGACTGATCACGTGGGCAAACGGTTGGGTATTTTTATTGACGGAGCGCCGGTTACCCTGCCACAGATTGCTGGGCCAATTCCCAACGGTCAGGCCGTGATTACCGGTGGTTTTACACTGGAGCAAGCCAAACAACTGGCTATTCAGCTCAATGCTGGGGCGTTGCCGGTGCCAATCTCGGTCTTGGAACAGCGGACAGTTGGAGCCAGTTTGGGAGAGGTCTCGATCCGGCAAAGTGTGTTTGCGGGGGTGGTTGGTTTGGCACTGGTAGCGCTGTTTATGGTGCTCAATTATGGTTTTCATGGCGGGGTGGCTGGGGTGGCGTTGAGTATTTACGCTGTGCTGACGGTGGCCTTGTATAAAATGATGGGGGTGACCCTGACCTTGCCTGGCATTGCCGGACTGTTGTTGTCGGTCGGTATGGCAGTAGATGCGAATATCCTCATTTTTGAGCGGTTTAAAGAAGAGTTTCGCTTGGGGCATACCTATCGCAATGCCCTCGAGCTTGGTTTTGGGCGGGCTTGGGAAAGTATTAAAGATGCTAACTTGGCAACTATTTTAACGGCGCTGGTGTTGATCAATCCCCTTAATCTTGACTGGTTGGCACGAAGCGGTCTAGTGCGTGGGTTTGGTATCACGTTACTGATTGGGGTGTTACTGAGTTTGTTTACTGGAGTGGTGGTCAGCCGGAATTTACTGCGCGCGGCCGCCCCATGGTTAGAAAAATTGTATATAAAGGGGAGAAAATCATGAGATTTATGAGGTATCGCCCCTGGTTTTTCGCGCTGTCACTGTTGGTGATTATTCCAGGTTTGGTTTCGCTCTTACGGTTTGGTTTCCGGCCAGCGATTGACTTTACGGGTGGTTCACTGCTGGTATTTCGGTTTGAGCATGAGGTGACCAGTGATCAGTTGACCTCAGTTGAGTCAGCCAGGGAATTTACTGCTGTGCAAAATGCTGGTGAGCGAACTTGGCTCTTGCGCGGTAAACCGATCAGTAACGAAGAGAAAGAACAGTTTGTCCAAGCGGTCAGTGAAGAAGTTGGCCAGGTTGAAGTGCAGCGGTTTGAGACAGTGGGGCCAACTTTGGGCAAAGAGTTGTTGACAAAAATGCTGACGGCGGGGTTGATCGTGACAGTGTTCATTTTACTTTATGTAGCGCGCCAATTTAAAAATTTCCAGTTTGGTTTGGCCGCCATCATTGCCATGTTCCACGACTCACTGGTTTTGTTGGGGAGTTTCAGTTTATTGGGTTATTTTTATGATGTGGAGATTGATGTGTTGTTTGTGACGGCCATGCTAACCACCCTTTCGTTTTCGGTCCATGACACCATTGTGGTTTTTGACCGCATTCGGGAGTTACAGCATAAGTATCCTAAATACTCTTTGATTGATACGGCTGATCGAGCAATTTCCGAAACACTGGTGCGCTCACTGAATAACTCGTTAACCATCATCTTGATGTTGTTGGCGTTAGTTTTGATGGGTGGGGAGTCGATTCGGTGGTTTGCCGTAGCCTTACTGATCGGGGCCGTGACTGGCACGTATTCAAGTACTTTCACGGCGGTGCCATTATTGGTGGTCTTGGGGAGAAGCAAGAGTCACTAAATTAGAGTCTTGGCTTTGGTCAACAATTTTTCTTTGGCGTTGAGCTCAGGGTCCTCCAAAACCATTTCAAATAATTGAGTAAGGAGATCACCGAGTTGCTTGCCGGGTTTTAAGTTCAGTGCTTTCATCAGGTCATGGCCGTCGATGGCCAAATCATGCACACTCAATGGTTGGTTGAGTTGTTCAATCATTCGCTGTTTCATTTCTTCCAGTCGCCAGCTAGTTTTGCGGGCACCGCTGCCGAGCCGATCGGCCTCCCGCAAGTCCAGGATGTCATCGATGTTTTCCAGCCCCACTTTACGCATAAAGCGACGAATGGCGGCATCAGTATTGTGCGGCTGGTAATAGAACATGTGGTAGCGGACCAGAGTAAAAATTCGGTCGGTGTCGTTTTTAGACAGTTTGAAACGTTGGGCAACTTTCACCGCCATTCTAGAGCCAACGATTTCATGGTTATAAAAGGTGATTTTGCCAGCCGTGATTTTTTGTGTACGTGGTTTGGCAATGTCGTGAAGTAAGGTGGCAAGGCGCACGATCGGATCAAGAGAAGGGCAGTGATCAACTGAGTCGAGGGTATGAGTCCAGACATCGGTGTTATGATGACCGCCTTGTTCCACCCCCTTTCCTTCCAGTAGTTCCGGCAAGATATGGGCGAGCAACCCGGTTTCATCCATCAACTCAATCCCCCGCTTGGGGAGGGGACTGACGAGCATTTTGAAGAATTCGTCTTGAATGCGCTCCCAGCTAATATGGGCAATCAAAGGGGAGTGTTCTTTAATGGCTTGGAGTGTTAATGGATCAATCTCCATTACCAATTGCACCGTAAAGCGGAGAGCTCGCAGTAGACGCAGAGCATCTTCCTTAAACCTGACATTGGGGTCACCAACGGCCTTGACGACTCGTTTGGCTAGATCTTGCACTCCTTTGTGTGGGTCGACCAAGGTATAGTCAGCGCTTTTTAGCGTCACGGTGGGCGGAATGACCTTGTGGGCAAAAATCTCTTCCAGATTATGCTGGGGGATTTTCAGCGCCATGGCATTAATGGTGAAGTCGCGCCGCATCAGGTCATCCTCGACTGTTTTACCCCAAGTGACGGTGGTTGGCCGCCGGTGGTCATCATACGCGCCGTCGGCCCGATAGGTAGTAATCTCAAATGGTTTTGGCTTGGGTAGTTCGATAGTTTGATCAGGCGCCGCCAGCGAACTGTGGAGTTTTGATGCCCGAGAGAGATCAATCAGTTTGGGTTGATGCTCTTTGGCTAGGCATGATTGATATAAAGTGGTCAGCTTCTGCTCTGGTAGCTGGAAATGCTGTTTTTCTAGCAGTTGCCAGAGGTTTTCATGGGTGACGCCGACCGTGCCGAAAGTGTTTTCGTAAAAATTTTCCGGAAATAATTGTTGGATTTCTGCCGGTTTGGCATTAGTAGTGAAATCGTAGTCGATGGTGGCCAGCCTCTCACCACTGGTGTTGATGGCTGCTTGGATAATAAGATCTCTGACTGCCCCACCCACCAGAAAAGCCTCGAAACCGGCTTGCTGGAGAGTGTGAAGAATAAATAAAACTTCAAACGGCAGCTGCAATTTCATCAACTCATTATAGATGATCTTGGGGCTCGCAGGGAGATTTGCCAAGAGAGCAAATTCTAGTGTAGGATATCCTTAAAGGAGGGTGTCACCATGAAAAAAGTATTACCAATTCTCCTCAGTCTTTCCTTGGTTTTTTTAGCAGGTACCGCAGTGGGAGCTCAAACCACTGACCGGCCGGCGAGAACCCAGCCAATACGCCCTGAAGCCATAGAGGCGCTTGAAATCAGGCAGGAGGAGCGCCAAGCCCAACGCCAGCAATGGCTCGACCAACGGTGTGATGTTTTAGAAAATCACCTCTCGGTCCAAATTAATCGGTACCAAAATAATGCTGATAAGCACACCGCCCGCTATGAGCGGATGGTGGCGCGATTAAACGCTTTGGTGGCTCGGTTACAGGCGGATGGGGTGGACACCACCAAATTGGAAGCAGCCATCGGTGTTTTCACCGAAAAAGTGCAGTTGTTTGCTCACAATGCGGCTAGCTACGTCGAGTCACTCAAAGCCACCCAGGGCTTTGCCTGTGGTGAATCAGAAGGTGATTTCCGTAACGTTTTGGTTGAATCGCGCTCGCTTTTACAAATCTTGCGAGAGAACGTCCTGGAGATCAGGACTTATTGGCAAGAAACGCTGCGACCACTGATTACCCAGTTAGTATCAACAGACTCTGAGGAGTAAAAGTATGATGAACAACAAAACATTTCTCTACCTAGGGGTGGTGGCGGTGGTGTTGGCCGCGATCTTTTATTATGCCAGATCAACCGTCACTCAGCCGGTGCCGGTGGAACAAACAAGCACTGAAGCGGCCCAGGAGATAGAACAAGCCCCCACGAATCAAGAGGCGGCTGACACGACGATTGAAAAAATCGACGAGGAGTTCTCGGCTACCAGTGAAACGGAATTTAACACGGGGGATCTTTCTGATGAGGCGCTGGGACTCTAACAGTTGAGGTCAAGTTGTGTTTGAGATGATACAGTGGTGGGTATGCAGTGGCGCGTATTAAGTGAGCTAGTTCCTCGATCTTTTCAAGATGTCACCGAGCTTCTCTTGCAGAATCGGTCGATTTTGGATTCACAAGCGTTTCTCCACCCCAAAACACCCAGTGAAACCTCTTTGGAGGAAGTGGGGCTTGATATTCAAGCAGTCCGGCAGGCCAAAGAACGGCTCGTGAAGGCAATTAAAGACAAGCAGAAAATCTTGGTCTTTGGCGACTATGATGCTGACGGAGTTTGTGCTACGGCGATCATGTGGGAAACGCTCCACTCATTGGGTGCCAACGTCTGGCCATTTATTCCGCACCGCGAGCAACACGGCTATGGGTTGACTGTGGCGGCGATTGAGGAGCTGACTGCTCACGATGTACCACAGTTATTGATCACAGTGGACACTGGTATAGTGGCTCACGAAGCGGTCAAAATATTGAAGAAAAGGAGGGTGGAGGTCATCATCACTGACCACCACCAACCAGAGAAAAAACTGCCACCTGCCTTGGCGGTGGTGCACACCACGCAAGTGTGTGGTTCAGCAGTGGCTTGGTTGCTGGCTCGAGAACTGAGTGAGGTTCAGGCAGGCAAGGCCCTTGATTTAGTGGCTTTGGCGACGGTGGCTGATCTGATGCCGCTTAAGGGGGTGAACCGGAGTCTGGTATCTCACGGTTTGACGGCTTTAAATAAGACTGAGCGCTTGGGGTTGCAGGCGTTGATGGCGGCCGCGGGTTTGGCTGGCAAAAAAATCGACGCTGGCATAGTTGGTTACGTCTTGGCACCGAGAATTAACGCTATGGGGAGACTAGCACACGGTCTAGATGCCTTGCGACTGTTGTGTACCAACAGTAAGCAGCGAGCCTTGGAGTTGGCCAGTCTGGTGGATGAGACCAATGCTGATCGGCAGCAGTTGACTGAAGACTTACTCCAGTTGGCTCGGCAGCAAGTGTTTGCCCAGAAGAAGGAATCATTATTGATCGCCTATTCGGCTGATTTTCATGAAGGAGTGATTGGTTTAATCGCCGGAAAACTGGCGGAATGGTATGCCAAACCAGCCATCGTGATGAGTGCCCGCGGCCAGCTTGTCAAAGGTTCGGCTCGTTCAGTGCCAGGAGTCAATATTACTGAGTTGCTTCGTTCTGCCAGAGAGTACTTACTGGAAGTCGGCGGTCATCCAATGGCGGCTGGGTTTGGTTTTGAGTCAAAAAACTTGGACGCGCTCATCAAGCATTTGTTTACCTACGCCAAAGAAAACATTGATGCTACTTTACTGCAAAAGACGCTCGACCTTGATTGCTGGTTGCCAGCCGAATTGATCACAACCAAACTGATTAGTCATCTGCAACAGTTCGCCCCTTTTGGCCAAGCAAATCCCGAGCCCTTGTTCGCCTTGGCAGACTGGGAGATTCAGGCTGTTCAGCGGATTGGCAGTCAACAACAGCACTTGAAACTAAGACTCAAGGATACGAAGACCAAACTGGTTTTGCCGGCTTTGCTTTGGGGGAAGGGTGAATTGGCTGACACCATCCAAGCAGGGCAGCGCGTTCAGGCGGCGGGTGTTTTACAACTTAATCAATGGCAGGAGCAGACTACTCTACAACTGGTAGTGAGGGACTTACAGCCGGCGGCAGAGTAACCGAAAAGGGCGCCGATTGGCGCCCTTTTTCTTTTTTAATTGGTTGGCGTTTATAAATATGAGTCAATGACACTTTTTACTTGCTCAAACGGCAGGGCACCGGAAATGAGCTCGTATTCACCGTCGGCTGTGACCAGGATGGTACCTGGGGTGCCGGTAATACCAGCGGCACTGCCGCCATTATAGTCGTCGTTCACTAACTCGGTGGTTTCGCCGTTCTTCAGACAACTGTCAACCGCCGTGGCACTAACACCAACCTGACTGGCGTAACCCAGCAGTTTATCTCTAGTTAAAGCTGAACCAGCGTCAACGGCCGCCTTTTCGAACAAGAGATCAGTAAAGGCCCAAAAGGTATCGTCGTCACTGAGTTTAGCCACACACTCGGATGCCTCGGCGCTGATCTGAGCTTGTGGGTGAATACCCCTGAGCGGAAAATGCCGGTAAACCCAAGCTACTTGGTCGCCATACTCCTCCAGGACTTGTTGCATGGTGGGATGGAAACGGTTACAAAATGGACACTCATAGTCGGAGTATTCCACCAATTTAATTGGTGCATTGGGGTTGCCACGAAGGTGATCTTCAGCCGTCACGGCCGGCATTTTTTCTGGAGTAGCTGGCGGTGGGGTTGGTACCCCGGCGGTAGGAGTACTAGTTGTCTTACCGGTAGTGTTGCCCAAACCGCTCTTGAGGAGTTTATTTTCACTCCACAATGAACCCAAGACAAAGCCGGCAATAAACGCCACAGCGGCCAGGAGAATCTTCATCAAAGTTTTGTTATCCATGAGAGCCTTTCTAGTAGGGACAGTTTGAGTGAGCTTGTTAATGTGGCCAGAGTAACAATTTTTCGCGTAAAATACAAGCATGTCAATCCGTCAACTGACTGCTTATGAAAAAAACCATCTTGTAAAATTTGGCAAGAATCTAGTAGAGATCGACCAGTATGGTGAAATGCCGGTGGAATATATCACCGGCAAAGCGGTCTTTCTGGGCCAAGTGTTGGCGGTTAGTCCAGCCACTCTGATTCCTAGGGTTGAGACAGAAGAACTGGTGGAAAGGATTCAGGCTGATATTTTGCAAGACCGTACGAATTGGGAAGGAAAAGAACTGACAGGGGTTGATGTTGGCACCGGCTCTGGGGTGATCGGCGTGACGATGGCACAATTTTTTGAACGCCAACAACTGCGGTATGACTTAACTATGAGTGATATTTCGTCAGCAGCGCTGGCAGTTGCCAAGGCTAATTTTAACGCCCTTTTACCCTCACCACGGTTCGGCCAAGTTGAGTTTATATTGAGTGATTTGTTGAAAAGTTTTCCCAGAAAGAAAAAACTTGATTTGATTTTTGCCAACGTGCCGTATATTCCTCGGGAGCGATTAGCTACTCTCGATAGTTCGGTCAAGGATTTTGAGCCGTTGATAGCCTTGGATGGGGGCGAGGACGGCTTGCAGTACATTTCGCTGCTTCTAAAGCAGGCTGAAGTAGCGCTGAGACCTGGCGGGAAAGTCTATTTAGAGGTAGACGATACGCACACCAAGGAAAAATTCCGATCGTTTACCGACAGCTATGGTCTTCACTTACTACCTGACCAATTTGGCAAGAATCGTTTTGGTAGCTTTACCCTCAAGTGAATTGAGATTTCTTGACAGTCACTGAGAAACAGTGCACCATAAAAGTATGGTCACGCTCCAATTTTTGTTTGGCAGGTTGATCACTTTTGTAATAGTGTTTGTGCTGGTGTTGGCGTTGTTCTCGGTGTATCTGTGGCTTACCAACTTGGGGTATGAGTTTTAGAGGATGACGCTTTCATCAGTGATATCAAAGTGGGGCAGGACGAAGATGTCTTGACGGTAAGTGGGGTTGGTACCGACAAATTCTGCTTGGCCGTTGACGATTTTTTCAAACGGTCGACAAATAGGACAGCCGGTTTCGCCATTGGGACAGCGGAAACGTTCCAGTTTGCGGGCTAGTTTAATTTCCTTCGCTACCTTGAACACAGTTTCATGTGATTGAGCCAAATTGGGGAGAGTCACATCAATGGGTTTGTCATCGGTTTCCAGATACCAATAGCTCATACCGTCAACCTGGCGTTTTTGAGTATTGGTGACTAGCAGTAAGTAAATTGGTAACTGGAGGGAATCATTAGCTTCTTTTTTAGTACCGCTTTTGAAGTCCAAGATTCTGATCTTGTCTGTATCAGGCAAGTATTCCAGCCAGTCCACTTTGCCACACAGAATAATTTCGTCCACCTCAGACAGCCAATAGTTTGGCAAGTCTTCTTTAATCTTGATCGCCAGCCGACCAACCAGCCCTGGGTTTTTGATGATTTTCTGGAGCATCCGCTCACCACGCTGTTTGAACTCACGCTCAGTCTCGGTGTCAAAAAAGCCACCCTTTTTACCACTGACTTTTTGCCAAGCCTTGTCAAATTTTTGTAACAGATTGTCTTTGAAACGTTTCTCAACAGGCAGGGTCGATAGACTTTCAATTACTTCGTGGATAGCTTGGCCAAGTGACAGCGAGGGAGAGGCTAGTTGGACTTTGTTACCGGTATCGGGGTTACGGTAAATGTTTTTCAGGAAATACGCTCGAGGACACTTTTGAAAGTCGGAGATTGAACTGTAAGAGACCCAAGTGGCAGCGTATTTGTCAGGCATGAGCTTACTCTAACACACTGAAGAGTGGAAAATGTAATGATCATTACGCACTAAATAACTTTTTATTCGATATACTTGCTGGCAAAGGAAGGAAAAACACGATGTTTGATCCAAAAGCTCCCTCATTTTGGGTGTTACTTTTGATGGCTGTATTGGGTCTTGCCGGCCTGGTTTATTTTTTTAAGGTGGGCAACTCTTTGCAGGTTGCTCCTTCACCTGTCAGTAACCGACAAATAGCTCAACAGTCAGGGACAACTCAAGCTGAAAATGCTCCTCAAACTGGTCGATACCAAGAGTATTCGCCGGCGGCTTTTGAGGCGGCAGCTGACCAGCGGCGTGTACTGTTTTTCCATGCGCCATGGTGTCCGACTTGCCGCCCATTACACGCGCAACTGCTGGAAAATGAAAACCGGATACCGGAAGATGTAGTAATTTTTAAAACAGATTACGATAGCAGCACTGAGCTGAAAAGTCGGTATGGGGTGACCTATCAACACACTTTTGTGCAGGTAGATCGTATGGGTGAAAAAATCAAGATCTGGAACGGCGGCTTACTGGAAGATCTATTGGCCAATATTTTGTAATTAGCGCAGGGTGAAAACATTGGTAGAACCGTCAAGTTTGACAGTATAGCCATCCACTCGGCCTCGGAACGACTCACTGCCGATCTGGCCACTAAAGGTTGAGCTTGACTCAATGCGCAGGGAAAAATCATCAATGTAGCCGGTGGCCGTAATTTGTGGCCAGCTGCCGCTCGTTCCGGTGCCCCTAATTTGTCCAACCCCGGATTCGTAAAGATCAATAGTCGTGTCGGTAATGGTGCCGCTAAAGCTTTGGCGCTGTGGGGTGTTATTTTCTGGGTACTCAACATCTCCAGCTCGGAAATCGCGGCGAGCGAGCCTGCCGGCGACAAAAGCGATGGTGTATTCGGCTTGAATGGTCATAGGGAGTATTATACGCTATGGTGAGCGTCGGATGAGTTTTTAAGGGCAGTGGCAAAAGATCCTCAAGATCCCATCCAACAGGTGGCCAGAGAACATGCGTCTCAAGTGGGGAGAAAAGCTCGAAGTCTGAAACTAAACATCATGGCTTCTTACTTACTCACCCCAGCTTCTCTTGAAGAAGTTGGCCGTGCTTATGGTGGGGTTAGCAGGCAACGGGTTTTACAAATTACTCAAGAATCAATCCAAGCTTTGTGGGAAAAGTCGTCGCCTGAGCTAAAAAAAAGGTTTTCAACTCCTCCCGCCGCTTCAAAAGAAAAAGACCGACTTTATCTGAAGAGTATTGTTTCTGCTGCTATGACTGGCGACTTTAAAGAAATTAAGAAACTTAGCCAATCATCCCAATCAAAATGGAGAAAGAAATTAAGAGAGAAGTTTGACATCGAGCTACCTATGTTTTAAACGCACTTCTCGTTGTGGGAACGGAATCTCGATTTGCTCTTTTTCAAACTCGGTGAGAATTTTTTCTTTTAACTCTGCCTCCACTCGCTCTACTCTTTCATATCTTTCCAAATCAATACCATAAACATAGTACTCAGCCCGAAGATTGACTGACGAATCTGCAAATTCCACTACCATTAATTCAGGATATTGATGTGTATTAGATGAAACCTCAAAGTCATTTTCTAGCCATTGGACAAGCTGTTGAATGTAGATATCGAGCCTTAACTCGTCCTCTTCTTTCAAGCTTTTCATTTTTTTCAATAGCTGGTCCACCCGCTTTTTAAAGGAAGAAAATTTATTTGCATAACGATCGTTTAAACGTTCTAAGTTGTACTGCTCGATGGTTCGTAAATCGGCTAAGTACTTTGAGGCGTTATTGATGCCAAAAGAATCTAAAACTGGTTGAGGACGGTTCAACGAGGGGTCTTTTTTACTAATCTCAAAAAGTGAAAAGAAAGCTGCCTGTATGGTGGCAAACTCTGTTTCGATTCTGGTTGCCAACTCACTAATCGTTTGTTTTTCTTTGTTGTCAAGTTGTCTATCAGCTTTAAATTGACCCAAAACTCCTGCCATCACAGTCAGCGTATAGATAAAGTCTCGATAGGTTTCTTCAAAGCGTTGTCGAATTTGTCAATACTCAACTCCCCAGCTAAGTATGGTTTTTTCTTCGTCAGCAATATTTTTTTTGAGCGCGGCTTTTATAGCGGGAATCTTTTCTGTGGGATCGCCGACTACGTAAGGATTGGCATTCATGATTTTTAGGACTACTGCTCGGCTTTTTTTCACATCAGTTCCATACGCTACCCCCAAGGGAAGACTCACTAGTAAGTCAGGTAATGGTCGAGAAAGATTAACAATGGTTTGGCTAGCCATTTCACTGTTGGGAATTGATACCACGGTATTTTCTTCCACTAAGTACAGCTCTGTGGCCCTGAGGCCAACTCGGCGCACTTCACAAATTCCCAGGTCTGGCAAGCGGATAATTTCTCCGAATTTAAATGGTGTTTCAATAGTTAAAAATAGGCCACTAAAAATATTTGAAAGTGCCTCCTGCAAAGCAAAAGCAAGGATAAACGACGCTCCTCCGATCATTACGGACAACGCTGAAGTATTAATGCCTAAGAGTTGAAGAAAAAACAGGGTGGTGATGGCAAGAATTATTGGTGGAGCTAATCGCTCAATAATAAGGACGAGGATTTGATCATAGCTTGATTCGGCTTGTTGAGCGGTATACCGAATTGAATAAACAAGAATTTCTTTTACAAACACTCGATTGAAAAAATAAGCCCCAAATAATAGCCCCGTGAGCCTTAATGTTTGATCGGCCAAAGTAATTAATAGCGGTGAAGAAGAGTTTTCTTTGACAAGAAAACTTAACAGTACGACAGAAACCCCTAGTGCGACTGGTTTCATTAACACTGTGGCCGCTACGACCACAAAATCGAATTTCGACCGTCGTGATAAAGACTTCAGTGAACCTGCTCGTTTGTAGCCGACTGAAAATACCCGTAGCAACCGCAGGCTTCGCAAAATTCGCAACGCCCGAAAAATACGAATCACTCTGATAGCGGGGAGTACAACAATGACAACATCCAGCCAATTGTTAACTGTGTAATGCCATTTTTTGGGAGCTAACCAGATTCTAATCACAAACTCGATGAAAAATACTGCCCAAATAAACCAATCAAATATCTCCAGCGGTAACAACCATTGTTCAGGTACTGTGTAAAACCGAGGCAAAAGAATTCCCACCAGCATTAAAATAGCGAGAATCAACATTGGGATTTCAGATTTTTGTTCGAAACGTTCCAGTCGAGGAGTTTTTTCAGGTTTAGTAGTAATCATTCCCCACAACCCGAGTCTTTTAGTTTTATCGGTCATATCGCTTTTTCTTTTCAATCAGTATATAAGAAAAAAAGCTTCCGTCAACGAAATTTTAATTCTTTCTTGGTGAAAATTAAATAAGACTGAGTGCTTTGATCCCGGGCTAGGATTCGAACCTAGAACAACAAGTTCAGAGCCTGTAGTGATGCCATTTCACCACCCGGGATTTCATGATTTTTTCATCTTCCAGCAGTATGCTGGTAAGACAATTACATAGTATACCAGAGGAAACCACGTGCAAAAGGTGCTTGTTTTGGAAGACGATCCACTCTTGGCCCAGACACTTAAGCAGGGTCTGACGGCTAAACGTCTGGCAGTGACGGTGGTCAATGACTTGCGGGCATTTAGTCTGGCTGTCAATCGTGAGCAGTTTGCGGTCTGTGTGATGGATCGGTTGATCGGTGATCGGGACTCAATCGAGCTGATTCCGGAAGTCAGAGAGTTGTTGCCCCAAGCCAGAATTTTACTACTGACTAAAAAGTCCGCGGTGCTTGATCGGATAGAAGGATTGGAGGCCGGGGCGGATGATTACTTGGCTAAACCTTTCTCGATGGCAGAACTGCGGTTGAGAATACGGTCACTCTTGTCACTCTACCGAGTGGAAAGTGAGACTCATGGTTTGTCGATAGGTAAACTGATGTTTTATCCTTTACAAGGTGTCCTACAGGGGCCGACCGGCAAGGTTTTTTTACCCAGGCGAGAAACCGAGATCTTACTGTGTTTGGTGCGGGCGGCTGGTACGGTGGTCTCCAAACGGTTTTTGGAGCGGACCTTGTGGCCGGAAACCTTTGAACCGAATCCGAGCACCATTGACGTTTATGTTCGCCGGTTGCGCCAGAAACTTGGGTCATTTGGCGGAGTGTTGCGGACCAAACGCGGGTTTGGTTACTACCTGAAGTTACGCTAATGGAAAGCGTAAAACGATGGTCGTACCTTGATTTGGCCTGGAATACAGCTGAAACTGGCCGGAGAACTCTTGTTCCAGTGACTTTTTGACAAAATAAAGACCCAAACCAGAGTGGTCCCTCTTGGTTGAGTACAAGGGAGTTACACTCAATCTGGTTGAAAGCCAATTCATGCCCTTCCCCCCATCGGTGACCGAAATATTGATAGTTTGTGTCTGTTGTGCTGCAGTCAGAAAAACGAGCTTGTAATGTCGTTTGGGTTGGTAACTCTCGAAAGCATTATTGACCAGGCAAACGATCATTTCTTGAAAAACCAGTTTGTTACCGGTCAGTTGACAGTCGGCAGGCAGGACGACTCTGCTCACCAAATGACGCTTAAGTTGAGTACCTTCGTTGAGAGCAATCAATTCATGCAGTGCCTGACTGGGAGAAAAAGCGGTGGGATCGGCAGCGTCTGACAGTTTAAGGACAGACTGCAAATAGCGGGCATTTAACAGCACGCGGTTCAGGTAGAGCTGAGAAACATCGGGAGCCGATTGATACAAATTTTCAGCCGCGATCTCAGTATTCAGCAAAATGTTGGTTAAGGGAGTGGCGAAACTGTGGCGGATGATTGGTGCAGTGGAGAATAAACGAGACTTCCCGGTCATGAATGAGAAGATACGGCAAAATCCTGAAAAAATCCTGAAAAATAACGCGTCTTACTCACTCTTCACTAAACTGGTGATATCCCAGACTTGCAAACACGGCGCCCCAGGGATACGGCAATACCAGGCGATGAGAAGAGAGTCCAAGTAATTTTCATTAAGCTTCATTTCTTCTCGGTGATCATTGACCACCAGCCAGACTTGTTCATAGTGCTGGGCTTTAGCGGTGAAACTGGCTGGAATAGCGACCACTGGTTGACCAATCCCCTCCACTAAAATGTTGGTCACATCTTGATTATGCAGATACATCAGCATCCCATCAGGCAGAGTGCCAAAAAACCCCTCGGTCGCCACCGCGATTGAATGAGCTTGTGATTTTTCGAGTAATAAGTCAGTGGCTTCTTTCACGCCAGTGCCTGATGACCACTCACGAACATATTGAGTCTGATCGATAGAGGTCAGGGGTAGGTAACTGGGATTTTGCCAAGAAATGAAGATAAACTCCAGAGCGGTGGAAAGCACAGCCGTAAGACCTAGCACAATGAAAGCGGAGCGCATGAAAAATGGGAACGGTTTTTTGATCAGTTTTTGGGTGTGGGCGAAAAACTGACCAAAAGTGAGTGAGGCCGAAACGGTCAGTGGGACAGCAGCCGGCAAGAAGTAACGTGGATAGATCGTTTTGCCTAGTAAAATAATCGGGGCCAGAAACCCGGCGGCCGACAATAATAAAAGGAGGTGTTTTCGTCGCCACCGGTCTTGAAAAAGACCACCCAGCGGCAACAGGAAAAACGGCCAGGTGAGATACAGCCCCAGCGCCGCGATCACTGCTCGACTGTTCACCATCATCACGCGCCACAATCCCTGCTCCCTCAGTTCGCTTATGGAGTAAAGAAAATCGTTGCCGCGATTAAAAAGCTGACCAAAAGCCGGGTGGAGTTTGAGACTCAAAAAAACGCCAATGCCAATGAGCAGTGTCGCCGCACCCCAACTCAAAATTGTTGAAAGCGGGATCTTTTTGGTTCGCACCAGGAATGGAGCCAGTAGTAGGGTGGGTGTAAACAAGAGCGCAGGAATTTTAGTTAATAAGGCTAAACCGAAAAATAAGCCGGCGACGATAATTGATCGCCAAGCCAGTTTTTTGGCGTTGACGGTATTGAGAACATATAACCAAGACAATGATAAGAAGGCAGTCAACAAGCCATCCATCAATGCCATTCGGTGGTAAAAGTACCAAAATGGCAAAATCATGGTGGCGGCCATGGCAATGCCCACAGCTAGGGTTTTGCCACCCAGTTTTTTGACGATTTGACCAGTCAGCCAGACCTGCCCAAAGCCGGCCGCCACCGAGATCAACCGGCCGGCTGCCAGCGGATCAGCTACCAGTTTGAGGGCGCCGACCGTTAACCAGACAAATAACGGCGTTTTACCGTCGTTGAGAGGAAAAAAGAGGTATTGTTGCCAGTCGTCGAGAATCAGTTGAGCCCAGCGAATGTAAATGGCTTCATCAGCAAATACCGGCAGTAGGGTGAGCGACGGCAAGTGAAGGAGGAGGTATCCTCCCAAGAGAGTCAGTAGGCCGATAGCGGAAAGTAGAGCGGTTTTTTTCACTGCTCTCGATTGTAGCGCACTCTTTGGGTCAGAAACCAGAGCTGGCTCATCAGCCACAAACCAATCCCACCACCCCAAACGAGCCACTTTTGTTGGGTTAGTACCAACTGAGTGTACTCACCGACCCACAACCAAGGGACGTAGCGGAGCATGGCGGTTAATGAAAAAGTAATGAGCCAGTGGCGCCACCATGGCTTTTTAATGAATGGCAGCCAGACCAGTGACCAGAGTAAATACCAGGGCAGAAACTGTTGTGAACGCAAAGTCAGCAAAGGGAGAAACAACAGGATTGATGACCACCAGCTTAAGCGCTCCCAGCTGAGAGAGTTTCTCAGTTTTGGTATCACCCGCCGCATCAACACTAAGAGCCAGACCGGGGTAATAACTAGAGTAGCGAATTTGATGAGAGTGGAAAAACCAAAAAGCAGGGAAGAGGCGAGTAGTTTTGGGGTAGTTTGTTTGGTTGGTTGGTCAAAGAGCAGCCACAGCGCTGCCAGGGCCGGCACCATCATCCAGAGATCGTTGTGCTGATTGGCGATGACTTCGATAAAAAGGACAGGATTGAGGAAAACCAACCAGAAAGCGGGTAATGAGAGTGATTTTTTATTGATCGTCAGCGAGATTTTTTGCAGCACCCAAAATAGTAAAACAATACTTAAAACTGCCCAGCCGCGAAACAGCAACCAAGTCAGTAAGAACGTATTAAAACCAATGGCGTATGGAATCAGTGACAGCGCTGTCCAGCCATAGCCGTATGGGGCGGGGGTGTGGGTGTTATGCATAAACCGTGTCCAGTTATCGTGGGTGAAGTCGAGTGCCACCTGGACGTGAGGATTAGCTTGATAAACCAATACCATTTTGGCGTTGAAAATATAGTTAAAAACGTCATGAGAAAGCGCGTTGTAACTGAAAAACAACGGCGAGACGGCCAAAAGATACGCAAACAAGAGCTTTTTGGAACTGAGCGACTGGGTGTGGGTAGTCAGTTTCAAACCAAAAAGGTATACAACAAAGAAACCGGTGATGAACAGGACATAAACTTGAGTCAGCAGTTCACGCTGGTGAAGAAATGTTTGCCACATCCACTGTTGAAATCGCCAGTATGGCGGCCAACTAATTAAGACGAGATTGGGATCAGTCAAGGCATACGAAAAAATGGCGTAAAGTAACGAGAGTCCGAACAGAGCTCGCAAAAGCCAGCTGATTTTTTTTTCGCTTGACATATTCAATGGTATTTTCCCATCAGTCGAGCCCAACGGATGCGTAAAATATCAATAAACATTCTGACAGAATCTTTGAGTGGATTGACGCGGGTGGTGGCAAAATGGCGCCAGTGAATCGGTACCTCTTTGTATGTAAAACCCAATTTTCTGGCTAGAAAAAGCAGTTCAACGTCAAAAGCACCGGTAAAAGCGTCCGGCTGACGGTTCTGGGGGCTGTAGATATACAGTTTGGGAAACAGCGTTTCGGTCGCTTGGGCTGAGAACATTTTAAAGCCGCACTGAGTGTCTTGCACTCCTCGCACGGCCATGATTTGGACAAGTAAATTAAAACCTCTGCCCATCAGGTGACGGTAGAAGGGTTCTTTGTCTCGTTTGGCGCCGGCGATTTCTCGCGAACCAAATATAACCTGGTATTGATCAGTGTATGGTAATAGTTTCGTTACTTCTTGGATCGGTGTTGACTGATCAAAGTCGGTGTACAACCGCCACTGACCATGGGCGGCCAACATGCCGGCCGTGACGGCTGGCCCTTTGCCAGCGTGTGAGTTGGTTAAGACAGTTACCTCCGGGTGTTGTTTGGCAAATTGCTGCAGGCTTTCGACCGTCCCATCTGTACTGCCGTCATCACTCAAAATCAGTTCCCAAGTGTATGGTTGTTGTTTGAGATACGAAATCAGTTCCTTCAGTACTCCTCGCTCAATATTATGCTGCTCGTTATAAGAAGGCACGATGACTGATAAAAAAGGGGAATGATCAGCGTCAGGCATGGATTTTATTCTAGCGCTTGGTCAGTCTCTTGGGTAGTTCTACGCAGCACTGTGATAGTTGGGCCGTTTTCGAGAGTAAAGACTTCGGCCGGCTGCTTATTGGGAAAGACCACGATTTCATAGATGGGAAGATCAATGACTTTGGGTGATTGTTTTTCTTCGTCAATGATAAAAAGCGTGGTTACTTCATTGCGCTGCTCTGGTGGCACCGGTCGGGTGTGGCCGGTGGTCAGAAAATAGCGGTAGTTTTGACCGTCAAGATCTTTACTGCCGGACAGGAGCACTAAGTTGTATTTTTCACCTGATTCCACCCGTTTGAGGATTTCCTGACTGGTGTGTTCAATGTCTTTGATGGTCCAGCCTGTATCTTTAAAAATGAGTTGTGGCCAGTTAAACCGCAGAAAGTAGGCAGTAAAAATAATGAAGGCAACAGCAGCCAGCCACCGCGGTTTGAGTCGGCTAAAAACATACCCATACACCAGGGCGGTGATCGGGAATAAGTAGGCAATGTAGTGATCAAAGATGGAGTGTTGGTAAAAAGCCGTACCGACAATGCCAAAACCAAGGTAACTGAGTAAGACGAATTCTTTGGCCAGCGGTTGTTTTTGCTCATGTTTGTTGAGTATGGTTACACAGAAGAGAATGACGACAGCCAGTAAAAGTGTTTGATTCAGCACCCGATTTTTACCGATCATGTATTCAAACAGAATGTGTAGGCCGCGTCCCTCGGTTTCTTGCAGTGTTTCAGTCAACTGTCTGGTGACGCTGGTCTCCCTCAGAGCGGTGAAATTTTCGTTTCCGGTGAACATGGCCTGAAAAGCTCGGAAGTTGACCCCTTGATGTTTAAGGTCAAATAACACCAGCGGCACGAGCGACAAGAGAAAAATGACCAAACCTATCAGACTGGGTAGCAGGATTGCCTTGAGTTTCCCGGTTGAAAAATGTGTTCTCAAGCTGATTAACCAAATCAGCCCTGCCGCTGGGAGGGCCAGTAGAGTGAGGTAGTGGAGTTGCAGCAGAATGCTGAAACACCCCGCCACCGCGACCCAGTATTTAGGGTGTTTTTGCCAGGCAAGGTAGGTGGTGTAGATCATCAGCAGTGAGACGAATGGGGCTGGATTAGGGTTCCAACTGTAGCGGGTGGCATGCACAATGGTGGCGGCAAAGGTGTAGAAAAAAGTGGCGATCAAGGCCCCGTTCTCGCCGATTAACTTTTTGCCGAGGCTGTACATCAGATAGACAGTGATCACTCCTAGAGCAGCCACCGCGTAAGCTGGTCCGACAGGACTAGGATAAGTGAGCCAGAGAAAAGGGAGCATAAAATAGTAGTAGAGTGGTCCCAAGTAGAGGTTGCCGACACTGGTGACGGGACCGATGAAGACCAGGTCTTTTTGGCGGAAGATATCAGCCACAATGATGGCATCTCGACCTTGGTCACCCAAAAATAGGACGGTGTTGGTCAAGTTATAAAACCGCAGGTAGACCGCTGCCGCCAACAACAAACCGAGAATAATCAATTTCCCCTGGTTTATTCTCTTCATGGCGTTTCCGCGTTTACTTTTTCTTTCGCCAAATGAAAGTGGTGTAAGCAAAAAAATTCCAAAACATGCCGATCAAGATTCCCACTACCGCGTACATCATACCGGTGTCGACTCCAATGGCAATTATTGGCAGGGTGAACAGCGGGAACAAACCAATGAATCGCTCACCGACAAAGGCGATCGACTGTTGGATTAAGATTGAGCCAGCCGAGGTGAGATTAAACTGAATAAATTTGCTGGGATATTGAATGGGCCTGAGCTTGCGGTCTGAGAATGTCCAGATATTGCTTAAAATGAAATTACTGAGGATCGCGCACTCAATGGCCAAAAAAAACGCCAGCTGAAACGGAGCGATCTGACGCCAGAGTTGAAGAGTGGTCAGTTGCACTAAAGCGCCGATGCCACCCACCACCACGAACTTGAAAACTCGATTTTTAAAAAGATCACTGAGGCGTAATTTCATAATATAGATCAGGTTATTTTTAATGTATTCCGGTCCCATTTTACTTTTGCCGTGGGTGCGGTCTTTAAAATGAAATGGCACCTCAACGACTTTAAAACCTTTTTGTAAAGCCGCGTGTAAAAAGCCTATTTGAAAAGTATAGCCGGAAAACCGCTCACTTGTCAGCTCTGAATGCACGGCCTGGTACACTTTTCGCGTGATCGCCCTAAAGCCACCAGTCCAATCTCTAATACTAAAGTTCAACATGGCGGTGGCGATAAACAGATTGCCCATCACGCTTAAAAATTTGCGATGAAGTCCCCAATCGCTCGGGATGCTGCCGCCGGGAATATAACGTGAGCCAAGCACCAGGTCATACCCTTGGTCAATTTTTTGCAGAAATAACGGAATTTTAGTGGGATCGTGTGAGAGGTCGGCGTCGAACTCGAAGATCACATCAGCTTTAAGTTGATCAAAAGCATAGTCCATACCCTTGAGATAGGCTCTGCCCAGACCGGCCTTGGTTTTGTTGAGTAGTAAGTGAAGGTTTTTGTAACGTTTCTGCAGTTGTTTAACCAGCTTATACGTTCTATCGGGTGAGGTATCGTCAACGATTAAAACCCCACAGCGCCAGTCACGAATAGTGTCAAGTACGCCAAATACTTGATATAAAAGTCGATCAATATTTTCCCGCTCGTTGTAGGTTGGAATAATGACAATGGCGCTTTTGGGAGAGGAGACTGCCATATAAGCCTGTTATTTATTGGCCGTTGCTTTCGCTTTCGTACTGCAACTCAGCCTCGACCATCAGTTTTACCAGGCCTTCAAAGTCAACCGAGGGTTTCCAGCCAAGTTTTTCGCGCGCCTTAGTGGCATCGCCGCGCAGCATGTCAACTTCGGCCGGGCGATCAAAAATAGGATTGTGTTTATAGACTTTTTTCCAGTCGGTCAGACCAGCCGCGCTGCAAGCCAATTGGAGGAATTCTTTGACTGAATGAGTTTCGCCGGTGGCGACTACAAAGTCTTCCGGCTGATTTTGTTGAAGCATTAACCACATGGCCTCAACGTAATCCTTGGCATAGCCCCAGTCGCGCTTGGCTTCCAAGTTACCCAGTTCAACGTACTTTTGCTTCCCGAGTTTGATGCGTGCTACCCCGTTGGAGATTTTACGAGTGACGAACTCCAGGCCACGGCGAGGCGATTCATGGTTAAACAAGATGCCTGAAACAGCAAAAAGATGGTATGACTCGCGGTAATTGACGGTAATCCAGTGACCGTACACTTTTGCCACTCCGTAAGGGGAGCGGGGATAGAACGGGGTAGTTTCTTTTTGGGGGGTTTCTTGGACCTTGCCAAACATTTCGCTGGAACTAGCCTGATAGAACTTAGCTCCAGGACAGGCTAAACGCATCGCTTCCAACACGCGGGTGACACCCAAACCGGTGAATTCACCAGTCAAAACCGGTTGTTCCCAAGAAGCTTGGACAAATGACTGAGCAGCCAGATTGTAAATCTCATCTGGTTGAATCTCTTTAAGAGCAAAGGTCAGTGAGTTTTGATCCACCAAATCGCCGGATATCAGGGTAAGGTGGGGGTTGTGGACAATCTGTTTGATGCGATCAAAGTTTTGGGTGCTGGTACGGCGGGTTAAACCATAAACATGGTAGCCCTTGTCGAGTAAAAGCTCGGCTAAGTACGAACCGTCCTGACCAGTAATGCCGGTAATAAACGCCTTTTTCATGCCGTTCCTTCTAGTAGTTTTAATCTCCACCAGTTTAATATTCGCTGGAGTGTTTCATCAAGCGGAATTGTCGGTTGCCACCCCAACGCTTTGATTTTGGTAATATCGGCCACACTACGCCCAATATCACCTGGTCGTTGTTTCCGTTCTTCAGGACTGACTGAAAGACCGACTTTGGCGAAACTTTTCATTTTGTCCAACAGTTCCTGAATGGTGACATCTTGGCCGCTGCCGAGGTTGTAGACCTGCCCAGCCTGGCCCTTTGTCATTAACAAAATATAGCCTCGGACGATATCTTTCACATCACTAAAGTCACGGCTCACAGTCAGGTTTCCTACCCTGAGTTCCCGCTCTAATCCTTTCTCAATCTTGACGATTTGCTGAGCAAAATCACTAACCACAAAACCCGGTTCTTGCCGCTCACCAATATGATTAAACGGTCGGACACGGACGATACCCAACTCATAGCGCACCGTATATGAGTAGGCCAGCATATCTTGGGCGACTTTGGAAACACCATACGGGTCGTGGGGGCCCAACTGACTGATTTCGGTTAATGGTTCGGTTGAACCGGCGTATTCTGAGGCGCTGCCGATGGAAAGCAGCCGGGCTTGGGGGGTATGCTCGCGCATGGCTTCCAAGACATTCATTTGGATCTCAACGTTGGTTTCGATCGCTTTGGTGGTATTTTCCAGACTCAAGCTGGGTGATGAGAAACTGGCCAGGTGGTAGATAGAGCGAGGTTTTAATTTGGCAAACAACTCAAAGGTAGCTCGTGAATGAGTTAAGTCAAGTTGATGGATGTTTGCTTCAGGTAAAATAGTGTCAACGAAACTGGGTTTTTTGACAAGGTTAGTGACGTGGATGTCTGCAGCAGGCACCCCTTTTTCCAGCAGTGCTTCAATTAAGTGTGAACCAGCAAAGCCCGTGCCGCCGGTAATGAGAATGGGTGACATATCAACCTCGTCCCAGTCCTTGGTAGTGATACTTGGCTTGTTTTAAAACAGCAGGCTGAAATTGGTTGCGAGCGTCAATGAACCATTGCTTTTTGTTAAGTTTGGTGCGGGTAAAGTCAAAGCCGGTAATCTGTGGCCATTCGACCAGTGAAATAATCACATCAGCGTTCTTTACGGCTGAGGGAATATTTTTTTCCTGAGTGTGATTTGGTTCTAGTGCCTTAAGTTGGAAAAACGATTGCCAGGAAGCCATTGGATCAAAACTCTTCACCTTTGCTCCCTTGTTTAAGAGAAGAGGAATGACTTTGGTGGCCGGTGACTCGCGTAGATCATCGGTGTTGGGTTTGAAAGAGAGACCGAGGACGGCGACTGTTTTGTCACTCCACCCACCAACTTTATTTTCTACAGCCTGCATTAATTTCGGAATCCGCTCTTCGTTCAGATCGTCGATTTTATTGAATAAATTATTACTCTCGCCGATCGCACGTGAATAAGCGGCTAGTTCTTTGACGTCTTTGGGAAAGCACGACCCGCCGTAGCCAAACCCGGGGTACCAATAGTGCGGGCCGATGCGGCTGTCAAGACCGATGGCAGCAACGACGTCTTGGACATCAGCCCCGTTTTTTTCACACAGATCCGCGATTTGGTTAATAAAAGTGATGCGGGTAGCCAGGTACGCGTTGGCAGCATACTTTGCCATTTGGGCCGACTCCGGTTTGATTTTGACGATCGAGGTTTTGAATGGTTGGTGCAGTGTTTCCAACACGGTAAAAACATGTTGGTCATTGGCTCCAATGACGATCCGATCTGGTTGCAAAGTGTCGTCGACGGCCGAACCCTCTTTCAAAAATTCCGGCAGTGAGGCGGTGTAGAAATTGACTTTGGTGTGTTGGCCAATGAGTGTCTCAACCTGGTTAAGGGTGCCTGGTGGAACCGTCGACTTGACTGCCACGATGGCATCTTTTTTGAGGTGTGGCGCAAGCGATTTAATACTGGCAAACACAAACCGGAGGTCGGCCTGACCATCAGGGGCTGACGGTGTACCTACGGCAATCATGATTAGCTGGGCATTTTTAATCGCAGTTTCGTAATTGGTGGTGAAGTTGAGCTGATTGGCGGCCAGTTGCTGTTGGAGCAGTTCTTCCAGGCCAGGTTCATAGAACGGCACTTTCGCTTTTTTGAGGCTGGCGATTTTCTGCTCATCAATGTCCAGACCGATAACTTGGTGACCAAAAGAAGCGTAGACCGCGGCGGTCACAACACCCACAAAACCTGTACCGATGACAGTGATATTCATAATTTCTCTGGTTTATTGAGTCAGTATATCACTGAGCTTCCAAAGTGAGCAGTATATAATTGAAGCTATGCAGGTAATAATTTTTACGTTGTTTCCGCAGTTTTTTGATTCAGTCTTGAAAACTTCGATCTTAGGCCGGGCGGTGCGCAACCAGCATTTGACAGTGGCAGTGGTTAACATTCGCGATTTTACGACTGATAAGCATAAAACCACAGATGACCGGCCGTATGGTGGTGGACCGGGGATGGTGATGAAAGTGGAGCCGATTGATCGGGCACTGAAAAATTTTAAGTTAACCAAGGGCACTCCAGGCGAGAGAATCATTCTCACTTCAGCCAAAGGAACAATGTTTACCCAAGCTATCGCCCGTGATTGGCAATCACTCAAACGAATCGCTCTCATTTGTGGTCACTATGAGGGGGTTGATGAACGAGTAGTCCAACAGTTGATTGATGAAGAAATTCGGATTGGTGATTATGTGTTAACTGGTGGTGAGCCGGCCGCGGCCGTCATGATTGACGCGGTGGCTCGTCTGATACCTGGTGTGTTGGGCAATGAATCCAGCAATGTCGATGAATCGCACAGTCTACCGGGCAAAATGGGACACCCGCAGTACACTCGACCTGAAAACTACCAAGGGTGGAAAGTGCCACCGGCACTTTTGACTGGTCACCACCAGCAAATTGGTGAATGGCGAGTGCAACAGCAGCAAAAACAAGACCGCTCATATGGCAGAAAAACGTGATGATAGAGAAAAAAATCAGCCAAGAACCGCTGAAACGGTCTTGTCGGCTATTACCGATGCTTATCGAAGACAGCATCAACTGACAGAAATTTCTGAAGAAGTTGTTGAGGACGTTATCAAATCGATCGCCAATCTTTATATGGAAGCAGCCATGATCGGCGTGCCACACAAAGAAGTTATGCGGGCTGCTCTCCGCGGCATGCCAAGAGGGGCGCAGCGGGCTTTTTTTCGAGAGCTAGAGGAAAAATATATTTATCAAGTAAATAGGCGGGTTAGCAACAGACTTACTCCGGAGGATCTGTTTGAACTGAAACAAGAATTTGTTCTTTGACGGCCAATTAAATTTGTATTGCCGCAATCGCTTCATCGATCGTTTTTGGTGTGAAGTCTAAGACTTTATTGAGTTTGGCTGTACTCATGGCAGTATTGCGCTGATACGGGCGCGCCGATTTAACTAAGTATGCTTCAAGGTCGCCCTTTTGGATCTCTCCGCCAAGCTTAAGAGTCCGATTGATGAGCTTGGCAAACTCGTAATCAGTCCATTGTTCGCCGCTTGAAGCGTGATACAGACCAGCAAGCTGAGTCCGGACCACCAAGTCAAGTACCTTACTAAAATCATTGAGATAGGTGGGACCAAAGAAGTGGTTGGTAAATTGTGGGTATAGGGTGCCATCTTGAATGCCGGTGATAATGCGATGAACCGTGTCTTTTTTTTCAAAAGGATCGGAGCGGAATGGCATGTCGATGCGCAGAATGGTCCAAGGAGTGGTTGATTGTTTGACGATTTCTTCGGCTAAATATTTGGTTTTGCCATACCACTCAATTGGATTGGGGGTGTCTTCTTCGGTGTAGAGTGCTTTTTTCTCACCGTCAAAAACGTAGGCAGTGGAAACATAAACAACGTGTTTTTTGGTGGCTTCGGCCGCTTTGATAATATTTTCCGTACCGACCACATTGACCTGGTAAGCCACCCCGCGGGTGTCATCAGTTTGTTGCCAGGCACCGGTGACGTCGGTGTAGGCGGCTAAGTGAATAACGTGGGTGGCCGGTGAATTATCAAACCGTCCGAGGACTTGCTCGTATTGGGTAATGTCGGTTGGTTGTGTAAGATCACGCAGGTCGAGGTTATCAAACTCATAGCTGTCGGCAAAATCGAGCGCAAAACGAGAACCGACCAAGCCATTTAGGCCAGTGGTAAGAAGAGGAGTTTTCATCCAGCCTTTCTTACAGTGCTATTTCTTCGCCTACTAAGTTGAGTAGAGCCTGATTCACCCAACGATTGGCTAACCATGGCACAACGGTGGCAAAGCCCTGTGAGAGAGCGTTGGCGTCGAAACGGAGGTCGCCGGTCAATGGTCGAGGATCGGCGCCGATTTTTTGGTAGGTTTGTTTTTCGTGGTCAACCGCCAAAGTATAAGCGTAGTACTTTTTGTAGGCACGCTTGGCTGGCGCACAGATACGTAGGGCGGCCGGTTTTTTGTCGGGAAGATTAAAATTGAGTAGTTCTCCTCCCCACAGATCATTGGTGAAAGCTAATTCAATTAGTTTTTTGAGTGTTTGAGTGGGGTAAGCTCGGAACTGAGACAGCGGCACGTCGCTGGCCGTTTTGTCCCACAATGATTCTGGGACACGCCAACTAAACACCAGCGCTCTCTGGGCGATGGCTTTATCCAAAGCTTGTTCGGCCGCCCCCATGGTGCCTGAAGCTGGGATTGAACCGACGTTGGAACCCATATTCATGCCTGAGAAAACGTAGTCAAAGTCACTGCCAAACAGTTCTCCAGCTAACTCAGTGGCATCTGCTGGCGTGCCGCTGACCCACACTCCCTCAATGCCATCAACCGCTGCCTTGTCCCACCGGCCTTTACCGGGAAAACTGCCGCCGGTGGAGCTTTGTTGCACTTCTGGGGCCGCAAAATACACTTCGTCAAATAAATCTTTGATCACGCTGATTAACATCCTAAACCCAAGCGCCTGATAACCGTCGTCGTTGGTCAATAAAACTTTCATGAAGAAAACTTTCTCGCCTTAGGCATTATCTTGATAATGTTCGGTGAAATAGGCTTTATTATCGTGCTTGAGTTTTTGCCACCACTCTAAATTATCCTGATACCACTCAATAGTTTTTTGCAAACCTTCTTCCAGAGTGACACTCGGTGACCAGCCCAGTTCATCATGAATTTTGGTCCAATCAATGGCGTAGCGTCGGTCGTGCCCAGGACGGTCTTTGACGTGTTCAATGCGACTTTCGGGTTGACCCATCATTTTGAGAATCATTTTCGAAATTTCTAAGTTGGAAATATCTTTGGTCAAGCCGCCAACCAAGTAAGTCTGACCAACCTTGCCATCGGTCAGTACCCGGTCAATGGCGGTACAGTGATCGTAAACATACAGCCAGTCACGCACATATAGGCCATCACCATAGACCGGAATTTTTTCGTTTTCAATCAAATTAGTAATGGTCAGCGCGATGAATTTTTCCGGGAACTGATAAGGGCCGTAGTTGTTGGAGCAGTTGGTAATAGTGTAAGGCAAGCCGAAAGTGGTACCGTAGGCGCGCACCAGGTGATCTGAGGCCGCTTTACTAGCTGAGTAGGGGCTGTGTGGGTTGTAGGGAGTGGTTAAGTCGAATTTGTTTGGTGTGTTGAGTGGCAGGGCCCCAAAAACTTCGTCGGTTGAGATATGGTGAAAACGTTTAATAGTGTGTTTGAGGGCTGCTTCCAACAGCACGTGGGTACCGATGACGTTGGTTTCCAAAAAAATCTCCGGGTTTTTGATGGAGCGATCAACGTGTGACTGCGCGGCAAAGTGCACCACTATGTCTACATCATCCATGATTTTATGAACCAACTCTTTGTCACGAATGTCACCATGAGTAAATGTGTAGTTTGGTGAGCTTTCAATTTTTGTCAGATTCTCTAAATTGCCGGCATAGGTCAAGGCATCAAGGTTGATGACTGTGTCATTGGGGTGTGTGTGGAGCCAATAGTGAATGAAATTGGCGCCGATAAAACCGGCTCCGCCGGTCACCAACAGTGTTTGTTTTGTCATGTTTGGTCAAGCTTCATTTGTAATTGAGTGTTTTTTTGTCGTTCTACTTCTAAAGCAGAGCGGTAGTATCCCGCCAGCAAAGCAAGCACGACCACTCCCACCATTAAGAGGCGTATCACCACTACCGGTGGAATGGGTTGAGGAAGTTTGCCCAACATGTTTTAAAGTATATCAATTCTGGCTAAAAAAGGCTTGGTAAATCTGGTTGACGAACTTTGCTTGGTCCGGGATGATGTAAACCCACTGATTTTGGTAGCGGCGCGAAATAGGAGGGTTGTCGATGACGCCATTGACAGGATCATCATCGATGTCTGTCAGTTGGTGACTGTGAAAGGTGATTGGGTTTAGTGCTTGAAAAAGGGCTTTGGCCGTACTGACTAATTCAAAAAGTGGCAATACTTGGCCAAAGTTTTGCTCGTAAAAGCGAAACACCTCACCGGCTATTTTTGGTTGAGCGATTAGTAGTTTCGGGTTGGTTAATTGAGCAATCACAGCCTCAATCACTTGCTGTTGACGCGCGCCGCGGGCTAGGTCGTGACCCTGCTCATCTTCACTATGACGACTGCGAATATACTGGATGGCTCGCTCACCAGTGAGGAGCTGTTCTCCAGCCTGGAAAGTAACGGTTTCATACAGGATAGCGGGGTTACGTTCAGTGGTAATATCAACCCCGGCGCGCGGGTACTGAGTGTCGGTAAAACCTTGGGCGACTTTGATCTTTACCCCACCAATTAAATCAATCAACGTTTTCAGTTGATCAAGTGATAAAACTACGGTGTGATGGATAGGTAGATCAGTTATTTCAGTCAGCACTTCTTGAGGGAATCGTTCAGGCTTGTCTGGATACCGGTCAAGGCCGTACGTTAAAAGAGCATTAATCTTGGTTTGGTAGGCTTCACTCCACAAGTCTCTGGGAAGGGGGAGGGTGTTAATCTTGCCATGCTGAAAATCAATTGAGACAAGCATCATGGTATCGGTCAACGGCGGCACGTCGCCGCGCTCAGTAGTAGAGTCGGTTCCCAATACCAGTAGATTTTTGGAGCCATTGTCGGCTACCGGTGCTGTTTGCCAGCCCAATTTGACTTGACTGATAAACTCACTTTGGCTGATGCCTGCCGCCGATAAAAACTGTCGGAAGCGGCCATAGCCCCACAAACCCAGGGTCAGAGCGGTAATCAACAGCATCACTGCGGCAATGCCGATAGCCAAAAAACTGGTTTGCCAAAACAGCGTCCAAAGTGAGAGCTCAGACTGGAGAGAAGTTGAGGCAGTCGGTTTTTCGCTCTCCAGCAGTTTTTTCTTCGCGTTGACGTTGGACTGTTTCATGCTCTGCCCAGCATTGTAACAAAAACTGATCAGTGCTTGGGTTCTGAGCCTGAAATAAGCTACAATAGGGGTGTGCAGCGGTTAAAAAAACTGGTTCCACTGTATTTTTTGATGTTGATCTTTTTGGCCTCGTCGTGGTCGCTCTTGGTGCCGAAGTTTTTTCGAGTTCATGACTACACTCATGCCGGCCGGATTGTAGAGATGGCAAAGGCTTTAGGTGATGGTCACTTTCCCGTCAGATGGACCCAGAATTTTGGCTATGGGTATGGTATGCCGTTGTTTGAATTTTATGGTCCGCTGCCGTTTTATATTGGCGCGGTGCTGTTTTGGTTGGGGTTGAGTGCGGTGGGGAGTATTAAGATACTCTATTTGATTGCCAACGCCGGCACGGCTTGGGGTGGCTATTTGCTTGGTAAACGTTTTTATGGTCGCAGTGGCGGTTTAATCACCGCAGCAGCTCTGACTCTGGCGCCGTACCGGGCTCTCAATTTGTTTGTGCGCGGTGCGCTGAATGAAACTTGGGCGATCATGTTTTTTCCTTGGATACTACTGGGTGTGGTGCAGATTTTTCACCGCGAGAAACGTGGTTGGCTGTTGTTGACTCTTTCACTGACCGGCCTGTTTTTGTCGCATAATATTATGACGTTACTTTTCCTACCTGTTTTGGTATTGTTTATACTGGGTGATTTAGGGCAACTTATTTATCGGCGAGTGCCGGAACTGTATCGCCGAACACAGTTTCGTTGGCGCAATTTTTCGCGGATGGTAGGTGAACTGATCGGCGGCGGCTTACTGGCAGTGGGGTTATCAGCCTTTTACTTGTTTCCCGCTTATTTGGAGAAGAACCTCACCCAAGTGGAATCGGTGATTTTAAGTCCTTATTTTGATTATCGACTGCACTTTCTGTATATCCGGCAGTTTTTCAACCCCCGTTGGGGTTTTGGTGGCAGTGGCTGGAGCATTACAGATGATATCTCATTCTTTTTGGGGTGGGGGCAATGGTTGGCAATTGGATTGTTCGTAATTTTATTTCTTAGCAAGCTTTGGCGTCGGTTGCGTAGCAAACAGCTGACTTTATTTTCTAAGCGCGAGTGGAGCTTGTTGAGTTTAACCGGTGGGTTGCTGATCATGACGCTGTATTTATCGATACTCAAATCCCAGTGGGCCTGGGACTTACTGCCCATTTTCAAGTTTGTGCAGTTCCCATGGCGTTGGTTAGGCATCAGTGTTGTTTTTTTGGCACTCGGCTTGGGAGGAATTACTTGGTTGGTGAAGAAACGATTAATACGAGGATATCTCTCAATGGTGGTGGTGGTGCTCACAGTATTGGGGGCGGTATGGTATTTCCGCCCAGAAAAATACTTAGCGGATAGTAATCAGTTTTACTATACTGATCCCTCCCTGATTCGACGCGAATTGAGCGGCATCCTGCATGATTATGTGCCGGTCGGTGTACCTATTCCACCCAGTGTGATTCCCGAAGAGCTGGTTATTAATGAAGTGCCGACCGCGAACGGGAGTTTTGAGGTGTTGGCTGATCGAACTCAAGAAAAATTGATTCGGACCAATTTTACGGCTGACACTTTATTAAGTTTAGCAGTGGCCGACTATCCAGGTTGGCGGGTAGAGATCGATAACCAGCGCTGGAGTCGTCAATTAGGCGAGAACGGCAATATCGAACTGTTAGTGCCGGCCGGAAAGCACGTAGTAACGCTGCGTTTTCTTAGTACGCCGATCCGTCAGTTTGCTGACTGGGCGAGTCTTGCTGCCGGGATTTTGCTCGTCTTTTTGCTGTTGCCAAAAAACCTCCCAGCCCTGAGTAAAGAGCAAAAAAGGAAAGCAAGCCAATGATTCAGCCAACCGTGGTTGATACAACCGATGAAGTGGAGGAACTGTTGGGCGATGAGGCACAGATCCAAGAAATTAAGAAGCGGTCTTTGACCGGTGCCGTATCCTATTTTTTGCGGACGATTTTTCTCCAACTGATTGGTTTGGTAGCCGTCTTTTTACTGAGTGCGTTTTTTACGCCGGCAGACTTTGGTGTTTACGGGTTTGTGGTCCAGATTATTGGTTTATTGATTTTCTTTTCTGACATCGGCTTGGCGGCAGCCTTAGTACAAAAGAAAAATGAACCAAGCAAAACAGAGTACCGGGTAGCGTTTACGGTTCAAAGCTTACTGAGTTTGGGAATTGTCGCAGTGGTCGGGTTATTGTTAGCCTCAGGGTGGGTGCAAAATAAGGTTGGTGAGGCGGGGACTTGGGTGCTGCTGAGTTTGGCTTTGTCGTTTCCTTTGGCTACTTTGAAAACAATCCCTTCTATTCGCCTGGAGCGAAAACTGCTTTTTAGTAAATTAGTTGTCCCTCAAGTTTTTGAACAGCTGGTTTTTTATGGTTTGTTGATTGGGTTGGCATGGCAGGGGATGGGAGTAATGGCTTACACTTATGCCGTGGTAGCTCGCTCAGTGATCGGGGTGATAGTGATGTGGTTGATTGAACCGTGGTTGGAAATTGGTTTTCGCTGGCACGGACCGACACTGCGCTCATTACTTGGGTTTGGGGTGAAGTTTCAATTCAATGATTTTTTGGCTCGCATCAAAGACCAGCTGTTTTTCTTAGGGCTGGGTGTTTTCTTGCCGCTCGACCAATTCGGGTATATCCAGTGGGCAAAGAATTGGTCGATGTATCCCTATAACCTGACAGTACAAAATGTTTTAGCCATTACCTTTCCAACCTATTCGCGGCTTCAAGCTCGAGTTGACCTCTTGCAAAAAGCCATCGAAAAATCACTGTTTTTTATTTCTTTGGCTATTTTCCCGATTTTGACTGGGATGAGCATTTTTATTTGGCCTTTAACTCAAGTTATTACTCAGTATCGTCAGTGGCAACCGGCGGTTTTAAGCTTTATTTTCTTCACCCTGAGTATCGGGTGGGCTGCATTATCAACGCCGTTAGTCAACACTTTAAATGCGATTGGTCAGATTAATAAAACTCTTAAATTAATGGGTTTGTGGACTGTTTTGACTTGGGTTCTCACCCCGCTCCTGCTTTGGCGGCTGGGGTACAATGGGGTGGCATTGGCGGCATTGGTGATTTCGTTTACCTCGGTTTTATCAGTTAAGCTAGTCAAACAGCACGTGCCGGTGCGAATAATACCTCAAGTGAGTTTGGCGCTCACTGGCTCTTTAACGATGGCGCTGGTTGGGATCTTTGGCATGGCGTGGTGGTCAAGCAGTCTGAGGCTGTTACTCCTGGGTATGACAGCCAGTAGTGCCGCTTACTTGGCGGTCATTGGTTTGTTTGGCTGGCAGCGCTTAGTAGCCGAAATTCAAAGTCTCACTGGTCGATCATGAAACTGCTTATTCGTTTTAGATGGAAGTATTTTGGCTTGATAGGAGTGTTGGGTTTACTGCTCGGAGGTTGGTTTTTTGGTCGGTTTATTGATGAGCAAGAAAACATGGTCGGCGGTTGGCTGATTGCCCAAGGTTGGGTGATCTACCGTGATTTTTTTCTCCACCACACCCCACTCCCGTACTTTATTTCTTCACTTTTATTTATGATTGGCCAACCAATGGGCTGGTGGTGGCGAGCGGTGACACTACTGTATGTCTTGATGGTAGGTAGAGTTATTTGGTCCAATGCTGACCATCAACTACAACCATCGATAATTTTAACTGGTTTACTGCTGGGTTTGGCGGCGCCGAGACTGAATCTCAATATGTACTTGGCTGATAGCTTTTTTGCAGTGTCATTCTTAGGGAGTGTTATTTTGTTGTGGCAGTATTGGCAGTTTCGGCCAGCGCGCTTTCATTTCACCCTCAAATGGTTGTTGTTTTTCTGGTTTGTCAGTGGCTGGTCAACGATTGTAGCTGTGCCGCCTTTTTTAGTATTATTGGCGATTTTATTTGGGCTTGAGTACCGACGAAAAAAAAGTTGGCTTACACTGTGGCAGGCCAGCCGGAAACCACTTGGCTGGTTTCTTGGTTTGGTGAGTATTTTTCCGCTTTATTTCTGGTTGAGCGGGGCACTGAACGATTTTGTTTGGTCGACCGTAACGTATAACCAGCAATATTACTTCCCGCTCCGCTTGGCAGAAACCGCAGGCGAGCGGCAGTGGGGGGCTTTTTACTACTCGTATCTAAGGTTCGGCTCACTGATTATTGAGCAGGGGAGACTTATTTTTCAAACGGCGCTCACTTTTTTACAAACTCTTGGTGGAATGATGTTGGCGGTTAGTTTGATCTTGATAGCTCAACTCACTCGGTTATTGCTGGTTTGGTTGACCACCCCAGTCACTACCTTGGCGGCTGATGCCTTGACTGTTTTGGCAGTGGGGTGGTGGGCAATAGCGCTCAGTTTACTTTGGCGTCAAAGGTGGCAACTGCTGTTGGTGATGTTTGTTTTGTCTGGATTGTTGTATATGAGAAATAACGAGGTTTTTCACCTCTCGGTTTTATTTCTGACCCTTTTTTGGTTGATTAGTTTTTGGTGGGTGAGTAGTTGGCAGCAACGACGGTTACCACGAGTGTTTTTTTGGAGTTTCGTTTTACTGGTTATTATCACTTACTTTGCACCAAGTTACCTTGAACACGTACGTCATCGTTTCCCGATTATTACTCCAGCCCAACGACAACAGGCTCAGCGAATTAAGACCCTTTCTCAGCCTGGGGAAAAGTTGCAAGTAGTTGGTGGCGATTTGACGTACTATTGGCTCAGTAACCGACTGCCAGCAGGGGAGACTATCATTTATTATCCTTGGTTCCAGCCGGTCGAGCGAATTCGTCAACCGTTGTTGACGACACTGACGGAACAAACAGCGCAGCTAGTAATTTTGGCAGAGCCGTTTGATCGGGAACTAGTAGAAATACTCGAAACAAATTATAGTAAGAAAGAGCAGGGGCTATATCAACCTTTAAAATAATGAAACTGAAAGAAAAGATTTTACTCGTTCTGATTTTGGCGACAGCGTTTTTCCTGCGGGTGTGGCGTTATTATGATTTTCCGGTGGGTGGGGAGACCGCGGATGAAAGTGCATGGACGCTTTTAGGGGCAAGCCTGATTCAAGAACGGGTGCCGGCTTCATGGTCTTATTTTTTGCCCTACGAAAATTATCATTATGTGGAAGGGCTGTTTGATGCCCCGATTGTCCGGCCAGCACTTGACCATCCCCCACTCTTCTCGCTTGTACCGGGAACGGCCCATAGTTTAAAATCATTTTGGTTAGACTCCCCTTCTTTTAAAGTTATTCGCTTACCGATGGTGCTACTGGGTACGCTTAATGTTTTGTTATTTTGGTTCGTGGTGAGGCAAATTTTCGCTCAGACAAAGTGGGTGGTCTTGGCTACTGCACTCTTTGCCACGATACCAACAATTGTTTTTGGCAGTCGGCTGGTAGTGGCCGAAAACTTGCTTATTACTTGGATTTTGTTGGCGATGCTGTTGGTTTTTCGCCGGCCGACCAAGCAACGAACTCTGTGGTTAGTACTAATCAGTATTGCCGCCGTGCTCACAAAGGTGGCAGGGTTGATCGTGCCTATTTCTTTATTGGTGTATGGTTTGCTCACTCGACAAAAAATCGTTGCCCGGACTGGGGTAGTTGGCGGCTTACTTGGTATTGGTTTATTTGCTTTCTATGGGGTGGTGTATAACTGGCCGCTTTTTGTGGCAGTGGTGGCAATTCAGTCAACCAGAGCATTAGGCTTGGCCACCTTACAAAATCGGTTGTTTCTTAATCCAGTGCTAGTCAAACACATTTTTTTCGACGGTTGGCAAGTAATGGGAATCATGGCTGCGGTGGCTTTGCTTTTGCATCGATCAAACGACAAAAAACTGCTGTTAGCTCATATTTTTACAGTAGCGTCACTGTTGTTTATTGCTCTCAGCGTGGGTGAAAGTACTTTTCATGGTTGGTATGACTTTGTTTTGTGGCCAAGTTTAATAATCAGTTTAGCCGGTTTTCTCAAGATACTGTTCGAAACAAGCAATACACTGTTGTTCGGCATCTTCTGGCTAATGACGCTGCCGGTCATGCGCTTGGCGCTCGTTTTCACTGACCAGTATGAGCACCTTGCTGGTTGGTTGGTAAGAGTAATGATTGGGTTAGGTTTTTTGCCGCTGTTGTGGCAGACGCTTGACCGACAAAAACTAGTGAGAATAACTCCTTGGTTGTTATTGATAGGTCTGCTGGGGTTCAACGTGGTGACGATTCTTACCGTCTCGCACGAAGCTTACTGGGTGCAGGCCGCTTTTTTTGAGTTGCCTTTATAAAATGTTTTGATCCCCAGACGCTTAAAATGGCCCAAAATGGCAAAAGTGGAATAAGATACCGAGCATATGAAGCTGAACCAAAAGCGTAGTAGATCATCATCGCTTGAGCGTACCCGTAGAGGGTGAGAGCGTATTTATTTTGGCGAAAGAGAAAAACTCCGCTCAAAAGTTGCACGACAAACATCAGTGGCCAACTTAAAGACCAGCCGTAAGCAATTTCGGTCGCGACCGCTGCCCACCACCCCTTGAATTGACCAGTAAAAAGAGTTTGGAAGATCAGAAACTTTGGTTGGTTCCGACCCTCGATCCACCAGTGAAAACGGAACAGTTCAAACCGGATGAAGTCAAGGGGGTTGGGGTGATGGACAAAGTAAACCAGATAGGTTGCTAAATAGGTGAGTATGGCTGCCACTGAGCCAACCACAAAAGCCTTTATGTTTCGCTCGCTCAGACTCCACAGCAGCATAATCAGGAAGAATAAGCCAACCGTCGGGAATAAATACTTGATACTACTGAGTAAGCCCAGCGTGATGCCCGCCCATAAGTATTTTTTTCGGTGGTTTGAGAACAAACAAGTAAAAAAGCCGAGAATAGCTACCAGCTGCGGGAAGTCCAAGAGCGGCTCGCTCACGTGATCATGTAGAATAGCCAAGTTGCCGACAATGACCACGGTGATCAGGGCAAAATTTGTATCACGGATCACTCTCCAAGCTAAATAGTAAACCATCACTAAAGCAGCAGCGAACAAGACAAGATTGAGGAGAGCCGGATTGCCCGTCAGTAAGTAAGAGAAGCCAATCCAGTATTTGGCCAGCGGTGGGTGCTCAAAGTTGATGTTGGTGGGATCCTCACCCTTAATGTAGGTGTACCCGGCGTAGGTGTATAAAGTGGCGTCATCTATTTTGTTGCGCGCCGCTTCGCCGCGCACATACTGTGACCGGCTGTACTGACGACCCTCAAACTCAATCATGGTTGGTGAAAAGAATTTTTGTGGATGCTTCAGGATTGGCACTGCTGTTAAAACCAAGACAAATAACCACAGTATTTTGGGAAATGATTTGAGAGCCTTTGACATGAGTGTAGTTTTGGCCTGTGAAGCACCAATTGTCAATAATTGGAAACTGAATCACAGGAAGATACCTCGTTTTTTTATTAAGGTGATCTTAAAGTGATTTACGGTATTGTACTCTTTTGATATAGATTTATATATACAGAAAAATCAGATTGATTTTTTGAAAAATAATGGAAATATTTTAAAAATAGTTCAGCAAATTTACCACCAGACGGTAAATGATTTGATTGGGCTTTTTTTGCTTTTCTGCTTGATCAAACTCGTTGTCAGTTTATCTCGGGGTGAAAAAACAGTACAATAGGCTCATGGCACACCATAAACTCTCAGTGGTGATTCACACCAAAAATGCCGCTGAGACGATTGAAAGAGCTTTGCGGTCAGTCGAGTTTGCCGATGAGAAAGTCATCATCGACATGCACAGCACTGATCAGACAGTGAAACTGGCCAAGCGGTTTACCAAACGCATTTACCTCCATCATGACGTCGGCTACGCTGATCCGGCCAGAAACTTTGGCCTGAAAAAAGCTCGGTTTGACTGGATTTTAGTGTTGGATGCCGATGAGAAGGTTTCACCTGAATTGCGGGCAGTAATTGAAGCTACTTTGGCCGAGCCCAAAGCAGATGTGTATTATTTGCCGCGCCAAAACTTTGTCTTTGGCCAATGGATTTTGCGGACCGGTTGGTGGCCAGACTATCAACCGCGTTTGTTTAAAAGGGGGACTGTTTCTTGGCAAATTGGGGTCCACCGGTTGCCTGATATCATAGGGTCTGTGGCGTATTTTCCGGCCGAAGAGCGATTTGCGTTAACTCATTATAACTACACCACGGTCGCTCAGTTTATTGATCGATTGAACGCGTATACAACACTGCAAGCTCAGGAAAGACTGGCCGCTTCACCTCAAGATCATTTTTCCACCAGAGAGTTGCTGGAGATTTTTGGTGGCGAGTTTGCCAAACGCGCCCTGACTTTGGATGGTGTCCAAGATGGTTTTCATGGTGTGTCGCTGTCTTTACTCCAAGCGATGTATGAGTCGGTGGTGTACCTTAAGCAGTGGGAAGAGAAAGGCTTTAGCCAAGCTGGGTCGGGGGATTTTGGCGCGGCTTTGACTCGAGTACAGCAAGTGTGGCGTTATTGGTGGGCCGATTACATGGTCCGGCAAACGGGAGGAATCAAACAGTGGTACTGGCGGGTGCGCCGGAAACTGATGGTGTGATTATTTATGGAGCATTTCATACAAAAATATCAGAGATGGATCTTGGGACTGATCATTATCTTGGCAGTCTTTGTTCGTTTTTATCAGCTTGGCCAGGTGCCCATTGAGTTGACTCGCGATGAGGCCTCGCTGGGGTTTACTGCTTTTTCCTTACTCGAAACCGGTCGTGAAGAGCATGGCACTTTCTGGCCGGTACAGATTGAGTCTTTTGGCGATTGGAAATTGCCGCTGTATGTCTATACTTTGATTCCGTTTATCAAGCTTTTTGGGTTGACGATGTGGTCTGTCCGGCTGCCAAGCGCTTTGGCAGGAGTGAGTATCGTTGTGAGTAGTTTTTACCTTGTTTCACTGCTGACTCAAGACAAGAAGTATCGACTGTGGCTGAAACTTGGTGTACCACTTCTCTTGGCTGTTTCGCCCTGGGCGGTTCATTTTGGCCACGTGGCGTATGAAGCGCACCTGTCCTTGGCTGTTTTCTTGTGGGGGCTAGTCGGCGTTTTAACCGTGATTCGGGATTTTGAGGCCCACCAACAACGGCGGCTGGGGCGTTTGATTAGTTCACTGTGTCTTTGGTCGCTGACTCTCTTGGGCTATCACGCTTACCAAGTATTTGTGCCGCTGTTGGTGGTGTTTGTTGGCTGGGTGTATTGGTCGACGTGGCGGCGGTTTTTCGGGGTAAAACGAAGGTTGCTGTTTGGCGTGGCCGCGCCTTTTGTGATAGTTGGGTTGTTACTATTGGGGAGTGGGGCGCAGGGAGCAAATCAAGTAAAGTTCAGCGGGCTTTCGATCTTTAGTTTAGAAGCTTACACCAAAGTGGTGGATAGTGCTCGAAAAGCTTTCAGTGATCCAAGCAACCCCTTTTTTGTTTTAGCGGCTAATAAAGTCGGTGCATTTTTTGAACAAGTGCAAACAAATTTTTTCCGATTGATCTCACCAGAATTTTTGTTTTTACAGGGTGGAGCAAATCACGGCCACAATATTACAGGATTTGGAAATTTTTATCCTCTAATATTTTTCGGTCTGGTAGTTGGGATAGCTTCAATTATTATAGAACGTAAACAATGGTTGTATTTATTGGGCAGTTGGGTGGTAGCGGCCAGTGTGGCCCCGATGATTACTTTTGAGGCTAATCACACTACCCGTTTTTCGCCTGGATTTGTGGTGCTAGAAATTCTCTCGGTCTATGGTTGGGTTAAAATAATCAAAACTGTCCGAAAAACACTTGGCAAAGTATGGCTGATGTTATTTTTATCGGCTCTTACTCTAGGCCTATCCTATAGTGTGTATCGTTTCTTGATTCATTATTATTTTGTTTTTCCGGTTCGAGATGCTCAATATTGGTTGTGGCAGATTAAACCGATTGTTTATTTTGTTAATGAGGTGAAAGCAGACTATGATGCAGTTTACATTCAAGATGAGAAATATTCGCCCTATACCTATTTTTTGTTTTACGAACCAGGCAATCCAGCTCAACTTTCACAGCGGATCGAGTATTACCCGGCAGATTTTGAGGGTTTTCGTCATGTGAGACGGCTCGATAACATCTATTTCCAAACCATTAATTGGGATGATCAATTGCTGTATGCTGACCAAAAAGTATTGTTTGTAGTGGAAGAAAATAAAATGCCTGAACACCTTTCTTCACGATCGACTACAAAGCTCTTGATGACTTTAAAGCATGAATGGGTCCCAAAAGGTGTTGAAGTTTGGGAGTATCAGGGTTTATCTCTGGAAAAATAGTATAATAAAGCCGACATGGAACACTTAACGACTATCATTGTCAATTACAACACCCCCAAAGAAACTGAGTTAGCGATTCGCTCGGCGGTTAATGCCACGGCGGAAGATTTTACCCATCAAGTGATCGTGGTTGATAACGGTTCCAAGGAGCCGCTGCGACTGCCTAAAGATTTACGGAAAGCCAAAGTAGAATTGATTAGAAGTGAGTCAAATCTTGGTTTTACTGGTGGTAACAACCTTGGGATGAGCCACGCGGTCAAACAATACCAAACTGACTATTTTTTACTTTTAAACTCTGATGCCATCGTGGAAAAACAGGCCATTCAAGCCCTTTACAATGCACTGAAAGCTGATCCTAAGACTGGCATTGCTGTATCAAAAATCTACTTTACTCCAGGTTTAGAGTTTCACCGAAAAAGTTATAAAAAGTCAGAGCGAGGAAAAGTGTTGTGGTTTGCTGGCGGCAGTATTGATTGGGCGAATATAGCCGCTTTTCATCGCGGAGTAGATGAGGTGGATCGGGGACAATATGATGAGCAAAAGAGCTGTGACTTTGCCACGGGTTGCGCGCTCTTAGTCAAAAGAGTGGTGACTGAACACGTTGGGATCTTGGATAAACGCTTTTTTTTGTACGCTGAGGATGTTGACTTCAGTTTAAGAGTGAGAAAGGCTGGGTATAAAATTGTTTTTGTGCCTCGGTCAATAGTGTGGCACATGAATAGCGGTTCGGTGGCTGGCGGAGCTGGTTCCAAAACACAACAATATTACCAAACTCGCAACCGCTTACTTTTGGCCGCCAAACACGGTAGCTGGCGCCAGCGTTTAACGGGTTTACGACTAGCCTTTCAAACACTTACTCGAGGGAATGACGCGGAACGGAAAGGGGTGGTTGATTTCTTTTTACTCCGTTATGGGAAACAGCCAATTGTATGAAAGTCAACGTCACGGCCATTATTATTGCTCGCAATGAAGCAGCGATGATTACTGAGTGTCTTCGCACCTTGAGTTGGTGTCGCGAGGTTTTAGTCATTGATGACAGTTCCACTGATCAAACCGCCCAGCAGGCAGAAAACTTAGGGGCGCGTGTTGTAGAGTTTTCTCATCCCTCATTTGCTCGTAAACGTAATGAAGCGCTCAAACACGCTCAGGGGGACTGGCTATTTTATATTGATGCAGACGAGCGAGTGACCCCCACTTTGGCTAAAGAAATTCTGGTTCATATCGAGACTGACGCTGCGCCGGTGCTACGACTGGCGCGGGAAAACTTTGCCTATGGCCATCTTTTCCAACACGGTGGGTGGCAAAGAGATTTTGTCACTCGGGTGTTTAAAAAAAACGCTTTACAAAGGTGGACGGGTGAGATTCATGAAAGTCCACAATTTATTGGAGCAGTAAAAACCCTTCGTTCGCCACTATTGCACCTTACGCACCGCAGTACTGAGGAAAACTTACGCAAATCTGCTGATTGGACTAAATTGGAAGCAGAGTTGTTGTACAAAGCGGGCGAAAAGCCAGTGACGTTTTTTACCCTGCTTCGCAAAGGAGGAATGGAATTTTTCCGTCGAGCTATTATTCAGCGGGGGTACCGTGACGGTTTGGCCGGTCTGATTGAGGCGTTGGCACAAGGCATCAACCGCGTTACTGTCTATATTCAAGTTTGGGAACTCCAACAAAAACCACCCTTGTCCGAGCGCTATCAAAAAAAAGATCAAGAGTTGAGGCAATGGTGGCGGAAAGAAAAAGGAATTTAACGGTATGCGTTTTTGTCTCTATTCGCCTTATTTCCCCAAACACTTTGGCGGCGGAGAAAAATATTTACTTGATGTTGCCCAAGTGCTGGCTCATTATGGGCAGGTAGAGCTGGCAGTGGCTGGCAGTGAACTTGATGAAGCGAAAGCGCGGCGTATCTTCAAGCAGTACGAACGTTTTATGGGTCAATCGCTTCATCAATTGCGCTTGGTGAACTCGCCGTTAGGCACCACCGCTTCGTTCTGGCGAAAGCTTCGGTGGACCAGACAATACGACTTGTTGTATTACCTGACCGATGGGAGTTTTTTTCTCAGTTGGGCTCGGCGTAACGTGATGCATATTCAGGTGCCACTGACTCGAGCCCCGCTTACCCCATGGGAAAGAGTGAAAAGACTTTCTTGGCATTTTATTAATACCAACTCTATTTTTACGAAACAAACTGTGGAGAAATATTGGCATTTGCCGGTTAACGCAGTTCATTGGCCAATGGTTGATGTGGTGCAGTTTCAACTGTTGTCAGAGCAACTCAAAAAAGAAAATATTATTCTGCACGTTGGTCGTTTTTTTCGGCAAATGCACAGTAAACGACAAGACGTTTTAGTGCGTTTTTTTGCCCACCTCCTTGAGCGCTATCCTCAGGAGAGTCGTGGGTGGAAACTAGTGCTGGTTGGCGCGGTTGAAGACAGAGAATTTGCCAAAGAAGTGAAAGCTGCGGCTCGCGGACTACCGGTGACGATAGTTCATAGTGTTTCGCGCTTAGAGCTTGATCGTTGGTACGCTCGAGCTAAGATTTATTGGCACGCGACTGGCTATGGGGCCTCCGAAGAGAAATATCCAGCGAAGATGGAACATTTTGGTATCAGTACGGTAGAAGCGATGGCCAGTGGAGCGGTGCCAGTGGTGATCGGCAAAGGCGGCCAGCCGGAAATACTCGGTAAGGAGTTAAAGGAGTTGTTGTGGCAAGATGAAAAAACGTGCCTTGAAAAGACAGTCGAACTTATGAACAATACGGCTAAACTCGCTTTACTCGCTCAGAAAGCCCAAGTTCGCTCACAGCGTTTTGGGCCACAGGCGTTTGAAGACAACGTAGTAGCCATGTTAGGCAAATTAGGGCTTTTGGTGTCATAAAGTATGTCAACATCACTTTCACCTGTTTCCGCTGTCATTCCGACCTATAACGGCCGGCGGTTATTGGCAAAGCACCTGCCGGCAGTTTTTGCTTGTTTGAGCAATGGTGATGAATTAGTCATCGTGGAAGACGCTGGCCCAGATGATACAGTGCCTTGGACAACCAAGCAGTTTCGGTTACGAGCCGCTCGTGCACCCATTGCCGGCGTGAATGTCTCTCGTGGCAATTACACCAGTGGTCGCAAAAAAATAGCAGTGACCTTAGTCGTCAATCAACAAAACCAACGGTTTGGGGAGACCTCGAATCGCGGAGTAAAAGTGGCCAAGCACCCGTTAATTTTTCTTATTAACAGTGATGTGGCCCCCAGAAAGACGGCCTTGAAGTATTTGGTGCCGTATTTTAAAGACCAGACTGTTTTTGCGGTTGGACTCTTGGAAAATGAACATGGCAAAAAAAGCGGGAAAAATAAATTGTGGTTTGAAAGAGGTATGTTTATTCATGCCAAGGCAGATAATTTTAAAGCCGGTCCTACGGCGTGGGTGAGTGGCGGCAGTGGTTTGTATAGTCAAGAAAAATGGTTGGAGATCGGCGGTTTTGACCGACTATTTTACCCGGCGTATTGGGAGGATATTGATCTCTCATTTCAAGCGCGCAAACGCGGTTGGCAAGTGCTTTTTGAGCCGAAAGCGGTGGTCGATCACAACCACGAAACGACGAATATTACTGTGTTTGGTCAGCGAAAAATGGAACAAATGAGTTGGCGCAATGCCAGTAAGTTTGTTTGGAAAAATGGAGATTTTTGGCAAAAGTTAGCCCACCTTTTATGGAAACCATACTGGTGGATTATCCGAAGTTAAATGAAAAAACCGTGGCTACGCTTTGAGTTGACCAACAAACAATATTGGTGGGGGATAGGAGGAGTATTGTTGTTAGCGGCGGTTTTGCGGTTTTACCAGCTAGGCCAAGTGCCCCATGGCATGACGTGGGATGAGGCTGCCATTGGCTATAACGGTTTTGCGATTTTTACTACCCGGCGTGATGAATGGCTTACCCGACTGCCGGTGTCGTTTTGGTCTTTTGGTGACTATAAGGCACCTCTGGCGATTTATGTGAATGGTCTCTTTACCGCTGTGTTTGGCATGACTTTATGGGCAGTGCGAGTGCCGTTTGCCTTGAGCGGGGTGGGGGTAGTGCTGGGAATGATTTATTTGACGCGAGTTGTTTTTGAACAAACAACCGAGAAACCCGGACGGATTCGTTTTTTGTCATTAGTGGCTGGTTTATTAATAGCTCTTTCACCCTGGCACCTGCATTTTTCCCGGATTGGTTTTGAATCAGGGATGGCGTTGTTATTTTACATTTGGGGAGGCTATTTTTTCTTAAAGGCTTTAACGGTGGGGAAACAGTGGCGAGTCACTGTCGATTTTCTGCTGTCAGTGATGAGTTTTGTGGCCAGTGTTTATACCTATCACAGTGCCAAGATAGCGGCACCACTGTTCGTGTTTTGGTTGGTGATTCGGTATCGTCGTCAAGCGTTTAAGTATTGGCAAAATTTTGGGCTAGTTACTGTAGCTGGTCTGTTAGCTTTGCGTCCATTGATTGCTGACTCCTTTTATGGCAAAGGGTTAGAGCGAGCGGGGACGCTGATTGTTTCGCAAGGATATTCAGTGGCGAAAACAATCCAGATTTTCTTGGCTCAATTTGCCACACACTTTTCGGCGTCATTTCTCCTACTGGGTGAGACAACCACTCTGCGCCACGGTGACGGGCGATGGGGAGTACTTTTACCAACCACGTTGGTGTTGGTGTTATTGGCAGCGGTGTTTGGTTGGCGGAAAAAACAACTCCTTCAACCCTTTTGGTTTGGTATATGGCTGGTTTTAATCGGGATTTTGCCGGCGGCGCTGGCCATTGAGGGGCCGCACAGCAACCGCGCTTTACTGGCTCTGCCGGGATTTTTACTGCTGGCGATAGTTGGTCTGCGGTGGTTAATCACCAATCGATGGGCAGATGAGTGGAAAAAAATGGTGATAGGAGGTTTGGTGTTACTGCATGGTTTGTTTTTTGTCAGTTACCTGTATCACTATTACACCTTGTTTGCCGCTCAGAGTGCGGCTGATTTTCAAGATGGCTATTTGGCAGCGTTTCGGTTTGCTCTCCCCTATGAAAGGGGAGAGGAGGGCAAACGTGAGGTCGATAAAATTATTTTTACCAGCGATTATGGTCAACCGTATATTTACGCGCTTTTTGTGAGACAAACCAATCCTATTTGGTATCAAGGTGGATCACTGGCTAAATATGAATTTAAAGATGAGGTGACGATCGGGGATTTAGAACGAGAAAATACACTGGTGGTCGCCAGCAACCAGGATGATTTACTTGGTGCTGGAACCAAGGCGGATAAAGTTATTAATGGCAGTGATGGCTCGCCGCGGTTTAGAATCTACTTACCAAAATGAAAAAAATTTCTTGGTGGTTGGTACTCATTACTCTTATCGCGTTGGCGTTTTTGAGCCGCGTTTTTCGAGTTACTCAGTCCCCTCCCTCGCCATATTGGGAAGAAGTAGCGCTTGGTTATGACGCGTATTCAATTTTACAGACGGGGAGTGATCATCATGGCAACTGGTGGCCGGTGATTGCGTTTGAATCATTTGGTGACTGGAAGCCAAGCGGGTTTTTTTATACGCTTGTCCCGTTTATCAAAGTATTTGGGCTGACTGTTTTTGCGGTTAGGTTACTTTCAGTCGTATCGGGAGTGGGGATAGTTGTTGGCGTAGGGGTGTTGATGCGTCAATATACAGAGCGACTTTTCAAGGCGCCAGAGCGGCGAACCTTGATTTTACTGACTCTTTTCTTGGCCGCCGTATCGCCATGGTTAATTCAATTTGCTCGAGCAGCCTGGGAAGTAAACTTGGCGACGTTGTGGTTGGTTTGGGGGGTGGTTTTTGGGCAGCAAGCGGTCAGCGTAGTCCAAACTCAGAAACTGCGATTTCTCTGGTTTACTGCTAGCATTTTGTTGCTGTTTGCCGCGATGTACACGTATCACAGTGCTCGATTGCTGGCGCCAGCGGTGGGGGGAGTGATTGCTTGGCAGTTTTTTCAAAAAGATCTTAAAGCTCGACGAAAAAATATTTGGTTGGTTGGGTACATTTTACCGCTGTTTTTGACGGCTTTCTTGTTGAGGCCGTTTACCAGCGCACTGGGGACGCCTGCCTTGGGTCAGCGCTTGGCAGAGACGAGTGTCTTGAGTGACTTGTCGGTCATTGAGGAGAGTAATCATTTGAAAGAATTAGCTGGTTACTCGCCACTCTCGCGAGTCATTTACCATCGTTACGTCCTTTTTGGTGGACGAGTAGCCAGTCAGTTTTTCTCCCACTTTCGACCCGACTTTTTATTCATCACTGGAGACGCTAATGGCCGTCACTCCACTCAGTATTTTGGGTTATTGTATCCTTTTGAAATAGTGTTTTTGACGATTGGTGGTTGGTGGTTGGTTGGCCAAATGAGAAAAGAACATCGACAACTAGTAGTTGTTTGGCTGGTGGCGGGTATTTTACCCTCAAGTTTCACGACCGGCGCGCCGCACGCCTTGCGAATTTTACCCACCGCGCCGTTGTTTTTGTTGGCGAGTGCTTTAGGTGTTTGGTTAACCAGTTATTGGTTGGCGCACCAAGCCAGTATGTTATGGCCACCTGTGAGACGGCTCAAAATGATGTGGTTGGGCTGTTTTGTGTTGATCTATGCGGGCTTTTTTGTAGCTTTTTACCGGCATTTGTTGGTGGTTTACCCCAAACGCTTTGCCAATGAATGGCAGTACGGTTATCAGGCAATGGTGGAGGCAGTGGAACGGGCACGAACAGAAAACCCTGATTTACCAATTTTTATTACTCGTGAGCAAGGCAGGCCAGCCATGTATTACTGGTTTTACACTCAAACTGATCCGCGACTGGTTCAAGCAGCAGACGCCACAGTCAAACAAGATCAAGGTGAATACTTAGAGTTTCAAAACCTGCATTTTGTACGCAGTTTAGACGAGGTGACTACTACTCCAGCTCTGGTGGCTGGTTCTCCAGGTGAGGTAGCTAAGTTTGACGGTCTTGAAGCGGTCACTACCATCGCTGATTTTGACGGTAAAGTAATCTGGCAGGTAGCACGAATCGATTAGGTTGGCTATAATTTTACTTGATGATTACAGAAGTTCTCACGCAAGCACTGAGCAGTGCCCTGGCTGATTATGGGGTAAAAAAGGCTGTCGTTAGTCTGGAGCATCCAGTGGAAGAACAATTTGGTGACTGGAGCAGTAACGCGGCGCTCCAATACATCAAGCAGGTAACACAGTTTGCTCAACCCAAAGAGTTGGCGACTGCTTTAGTGGGAAAACTTCAACAAACTTTAAAGACGAATCCTGCCATCGAATCAGTCAGCGTGGCTGGACCTGGATTTATCAACTTTACCTTAAGTCAATCATATTGGCTAAGCCAACTGGAGCGGCTGGGAGCGGTCAAAGACGCTCGAGAACTTATCGCGCACAGTGGCGCGGGAAAAACAGCGATTATAGAGTACTCATCGCCAAACATTGCCAAACCATTTACAGTTGGTCACTTGCGCTCGACGATCATTGGCGATGCTATTGCCAATCTCTATGAAGCGTTGGGTTGGCAGGTACATCGAGATAACCACGTTGGTGACTGGGGGACTCAATTTGGCAAACTGTTGTATGCGCTCACTACCTGGGGAGATAGAGTAACCATCGCCAAATCAGCCCGACCAATCAAAGCACTGGTGGAGCTCTACGTTCAGTTTCATCAGGCAGCGGCGGAAAATCCAGCATTGGAAGATTACGGCCGGGAGTGGTTTAAAAGACTAGAGGATGGTGACAAAGAAGCGCGTGAATTATGGCAGTGGTGTGTTGATCTCTCTTGGCAGGAGTTTGATCGGATCTACCAGCAGTTGAATATCAAGTTTACCGAAAATAATGGGCGGGGATACGGTGAATCGTTTTTTGAGAACAGAATGGATCAAGTAATCGAGATTCTTGAAGAAAAACTCCCTCAAGAGCAGCTGGAAACTCATGGGGGATATTATGGCGAGGGCGAGGATGGGGCCAAGCTGGTCTTTTTTAAAAATGAAGCACTCCCCTCTTTAATGATTCTTAAAAAGGATGGTGCCACACTGTATTCCACCCGTGATTTGGCCACTGATTACTTTCGACTCCAACACTATGACTCCCCTACCCTCATCATTAATGAGGTGGGAGCAGAACAAACTTTATACTTCAAACAGCTTTTTAGGGTAGAGGAAATGTTGGGGTGGTACCAATCGGGACAACGGGTGCATGTACGTCATGGTTTATATCGTTTTAAAGACAAAAAAATGTCTACTCGGAAAGGGGAGGTGATTTGGTTGGAAGAAGTCATTCATGAAGCTCATAAGCGCGCACTAGTTTTGTCCAAAGGGAATGAAGCGAGTGCGGCGGCAGTGGCGATTGGGGCGTTGAAATGGAACGACTTGAAAAGTGAAGCGGCTAGAGACATTGTCTTTGATTGGCAAGCAATGCTGAGTATGAAAGGAAACTCCGGTCCTTACGTGCAGTACGCAGCGGTCAGAGCTCAAAGTGTATTGGCTAAGGCAGCTAAAACGAAGACTGCCTTGTCAAATACCTATCAATTTAATCCTCAAGAAATGGTCCTAATACGTCAGCTCGATCGTTTTGCTGAGACGGTTGAGCAAGCGGCAGGTGAGTACGCCCCGCATCATTTGGCAAGTTTTTTATTTGAACTGGCACAGCGTTTTAATGTTTTTTATAACCACCAGCCGATTCTTAAGGCTCAAGCAGAGAAACGGGTGGTACGCTTATCACTTACTCAAGCGACTGCTCGCATATTAAGAGCTGGTTTGAAGTTGCTTGGAATCGACACACCAGAGGAAATGTAGCGGTAATTCTGCTACGATGGTGGCATGCCAAATTGGCGTTTTCTGTTAGCAGTGGGGCTTGTCTTTTTATTGGCAATTGCTTTGCGCTTCTATCTTTTGGGGAGAGTGCCGGTTTCTTTGTATTGGGATGAAACAGCGATTTTAGTTGATGCTCGTAGCATCGCCGCTACTGGTCAAGACATGCACGGCAACTCTTGGTTGCAGGCAATTCTTCCGTCGTATGGGGACTATAAACTGCCGGTGTTGATTTGGTTGGCGAGTTTAAGTGTCAAGCTACTGGGCGCTACTGAGTTGGCTGTTCGTCTGCCGAGTGCCTTGAGTGGAATCTTGACCATGATTTTTGGAGGGTTGATTGCCGGGGAGTTGTTGGTTTCGACTAAAAAATTGAGGTGGTGGCTGTTTGTGCTCACTGCGGCGGTGATCGCGATCGCGCCCTGGAGTGTGTTATTTTCTCGGACCGGTTTTGAGGGTCACGTGGGTCAGTTATTGTTGGCAGTAAGTATTTGGTGTGCCCTGAAGGCCAGAAAGCAATGGGGCTGGGGGATTTTAGCGGCGCTGATTGGCGGCCTGGCCACCTACACGTACTTTTCGATTCGTTTTGTGTGGCCGGTGGTGTTTTTCTTAGTGGTAACTCTTTTTACCGTCAAGAAAACTTGGCGCTCGTTTTTACTTCAGCTTGTTGTGCCGTTCTTACTCTACGCTGTGAGTCTGCGGCCGATGTATCAGTCGCCTTTGTATGAGGCAAGCAACCAGTTTCGTTTGAGTGCTACTTCTGTTTTGAATATGGCTGATTGGCCAATCGTCGCTAATGAATATAAACTGCCAGCCGGCAACACCCTGCTTGATAAAGCGATGTACCACCCATGGGTCTTGATTAGCCGAGAATTGGCGAAAAATTACGCCGACAACTTATCATTTGATTTTCTGTTTTTAACTGGTGATCCTAATTTACGGCATGGGACGGGCCGCCACGGACTCTTTTTATGGCCGTTTTTCCTGCCTTTGGTGTATGGTTGGTACACCCTGTTTCCCAAGTTTTGGCGGCAGGGCGTATTACTGTTGGGTTGGTGGCTGGTGGCTTTACTGCCGGCCTCGGTGCCGGAAACGACTCCTCATGCCTTGCGCTCGCTTAATGCCTTAATGCCGCTTTCTCTCGTCATCGCCTGGGGCGTGTGGCAGTGGTGGCGGGTGACCTGGCAAGCTCGTCAACGCCAATGGTTGGAAAAAGGAATTTTTTTGGTTTGGAGTATGGCAGTCGGTTTAGCGCTTTTCGATTTTGTCACGTATTATTTTCAAGTGTACCCAGCCTTGTCAGCCAAAGAGTGGCAAGACGGATATAAAGCAGTGGCCCATGAAGCGTGGGTTAATCGAGCAGATATGGATGTAGTTTGGGTAGAGCCGTTTGACCCTCGTTTTTACTTGTGGTTGTTGGCATATGAAGTGCCGGTACAAGAGTATCGTCAAATCTCTTTTAATAATTACATGCCCGAAGCGATTGAAAACATTCGTTTTCGCTGGTTTGACTGGGGAAAACTGCCGACTTTAAGTGAAAAAACCATGCTGTTGGCTCGCAAAGACTTGATTGACTGGAATCTGGAGACTGCTGCCTATCCGCCGCGGTGGTATAAACCACTAGTTCGTGCTGATAAAGTGGCAGAGTTTGCCGCGGTGTACTTTGAGAAAGTTGAGTGATGAAAAAACATTTTTGGCTGGCATTAATTTTGGCAGTGGCTTTGGTGATGCGTGTCTGGCGAGTTGGGAATTTGCCGGCGATCTTAAACCGTGATGAAGCAGCGGTAGCTTATAACGCGTATTTGCTGATGGAAACGGGGAAAGATGAATGGGGTCGTCGTTGGCCGTTAGCGCTAGAGTCGTTTGGCGACTATAAACTGTCAGGGTATTCGGTGGTTTTAGTCCCGTTTTTTCAGCTGTTTGGGCTTCATGATTGGGTGGTGCGTTTGCCATCGGTGATGGCCGGTACAGTCTTGGTTTATTTATTGTATTTATTGGGAAAGAAACTGAAGTTAGGTGAACAGTACGCGCTGTTATTAGCTCTCTTGGCAGCGGTGGCACCAGTCTTTGTTTTTTACTCGCGAATGGCCTTTGAGGCCAATCTCGGCTTAACCTTTTTTGTTGGCGCACTGCTGGTGTTGTGGTGCTTAAAGGACCAGACAAAAAAATGGCAGTATCCGCTTTTATTCCTCTTGCTTTTGTCGGCGGTCTTGACGTATAACACGCCGCTTTTATTGTTGCCGTTAGTCATGGTGTGGGTTGGTTTGACCTATGACTGGCGTCAATGGGGGAAGCTAGTCGCCACGGAAGGCATTTTGGGGGGAGTATTGCTGTTTGGGGTGCTCGCGCTTTGGCCAGTCACTGCTCAAAAGAGCGGTATTACCATTTTTACCGATGAGACGGTTTGGAGTCAGTGGACGATTTTTCGCGGGTCATTGTCACTGTTCTGGCAACCACTGATCGGCAGCCGGTCTTTTTATTACCTGGTCATTATGCTGCAAAACTTTTTCAATTCTTTTTCTTTCAACTTTCTCAGTTTAAGGGGTGGGACGCATCCTTGGCATAGTTTGCCGACAACTGGTCACTTGGCAACTGTTACTTATTTACTGGGGTTGTTGGGTATTTTCAAGACGAGTGCTACTGTTTGGCTTGGTCGGCGAAAGCTTCGTGCGATCAAAAGCGAGCTTGGTCTGCTGTTTTTGCTGATTGCCTCACTGCTGCCGGCCATTATCACTGTTGACGCGCCGCACGCTACCAGAAGTCTCCTCTTTTTTGTCTTGTGGCATGTCTTGGCGGTATGGGGGGCGGTCTGGTTAATCAAGGTATTTTTTCAAAAGAATAGCAGTGCCGCGTGGCGATGGCTACTTTTTTTAGTGGTTGTTGAGGGGCTATTGCATGCCTATCAGTTATTTGGCTTGTACCCCAATCAACAGACGGTTTTTCAACCTGGTTTTGATCAGGTAATTCAACGAGTTGAGCGAGAGCACGGGGCGGAGAACGTGGCGATCGTTGATCCGACCGGGTATTGGTATATTTTAACAGCTTGGTACTTGCAGCTTTCGCCGGCCGTGTATTTTGAAACTGCTGTCCGACAACTACCAGACCCGATTGGTTTTCGCTATGGCGAGCGTGTCGGCCGGTACCATTTTATTGCTCGGCCCGATGACCGCTCAAGTGGGGAGACAGTCTTGGTACAATGGTCTGACCAAGCGAGTGCTTGGCAAATCGAGGAGAACTAATGATTTCGGTTGTGTTAGCCACCTATAACGAAGCAGCTAATTTGGCTCGCTGTTTGGTGTCGGTCGACTCCTTTGCCGATGAAATTATTGTGGTGGATGGCAGTTCAACTGATGACACTCGCCGCATTGCTAAAAAATTTGGCGCCAAAGTAATCAAGACAACGAATAAATTAAACTTTCATATCAACAAACAAATGGCGATGGACCGGGCAAAAGGCGAGTTGGTGTTGCAGATTGACGCTGATGAAGTGGTTGATGAGGAGCTGGCGCGGTTTATCCGATCGGTGGAGAAACAACGCCGAAAGTCGTCGTTGGCGACGGCGGCTTGGTGGATCAGGCGAAAAAATCTTTTTCTTGGGCGCTGGTTGACGAAAGGAGGTCAGTATCCTGATCCAGTAATCAGACTCTATATCAATGGACGAGCCAAGTTACCCCAAGCTGATGTGCACGAGCAAATGGCAGTGGACGGGCCGCTTGGCTGGGCTAACGGTCACCTGCAACACTATGCCAACCCGACTTTTACCGATTACGTGCGCAAGTTTAATACCTATACTTCTTTTCGAGCACAGTTGTGGGCTAAGGAGGGCTGGCGATTATCACTATGGCGGTCGGTCTACTACTTACTGTGGAAGCCAATCGAGATCTTTCTTTCCCTTTACGTGCGTCATAAAGGATTCTCTGATGGGTACCCAGGTTTTGTGTTTGCTCTAATGAGTGGTCTTCACTACCCAGTGGCTTACCTTAAATGGTGGGAAATAAAACAAGGAAAAAGGCGTGAAAGTACGTATTAACGTAACACCGCTCTCCTCGGGCCACGCCATCAGGGGGGTGGGTATGTATACTCGTTTTCTCAGTGAGGCTTTGGAGCGCCAAAAAGGTATTGAGATCTTTCACTCCGGTTTGGAGAACCAACCAACTAAGGTGGACGTTGTTCACTATCCTTTTTTTGACCTTTTTTTTCCAACACTGCCAATTCTCAAAGGGACGAGCACCGCGGTCACGATTCACGACGTTATTCCGTTGTTGTTTGCTGATCACTATCCGGTAGGAAAAAAAGGTACTTTAGGTTTAGCCCACCAAAAACTCGCTCTCAAAACTGTGGCAGCAGTGATTACCGATTCCGAAGTTTCCAAACGCGATATTATCACTCACCTTGGAGTGCCAGCGGAAAAAATACATGTGGTTTATTTAGCTGCTAACCCGTTTTTACACCAAATCAGCGGGAAAGCCTTGATCGCTGCTTCGCGCAAGCTTCATCTTCCTAAGCGCTATATCTTGTACGTTGGAGACATCAACTACAACAAAAATCTGCCGCAACTCATTAAAGCACTGAAATTTTTGCCGCCTGAACTCAAATTGATCTGTGTTGGCAAGAATTTTACGCCGCAGCCGATTCCTGAGTGGCAAGCCATCGAGGCTCAAGTAGCTTTGAGCAATGTCGGCAAACAGATCGTGTTTATGCCCCAAGTTTTGAGCGATGATTATGAGGCGCTCTCGGCTGTTTACTCTGGGGCGGTCGCCTATGTTCAGCCATCGCTCTATGAAGGTTTTGGTTTACCGGTGCTGGAAGCCATGCGCTGCGGCACACCGGTGGTGGCGGCCCGAAACTCTTCTTTGCAGGAAATTGGTGATGAGGCAGTGCTTTTTACTGGCAATACAGCCGAAGAATTAGCTGGCAGTATTGAAGAATTATTAAGTTTTTCCAACCACCAGCGCGTCCAACTCATCAAAAAGGCTTCTCATTGGGAGCAACAATTTACTTGGGATAAGACGGCTCAGCAAACGATTGAAGTGTATAAAAAAATGCTATGAAAAAGAGGTTGTTCTTTATTATTGCTGTTTTGTTACCGCTACTAGCGCTGACTCGACCATACCTTCGAGCAGGTGTGCCATACACTCATGACGGTGAAAACCATTTAGCTCGTTTTGCCAACTATAAAGTGGCGGTCAGAGAGGGCCAAGTTCCCCCTCGCTTTGCCCCGAATTTAATGAATCATTACGGCTATCCAGTATTCAACTATAACTATCCACTGCTTAATATGCTGTCACTGCCACTCAGTATCATTGGCATCCACTACGAACTCACTTTTAAGTTTCTAATGATTGGTGGTTTAGTGCTTGGAGCTTGGGGGATTACTCGTTGGTTGGCGGTGAGTGGTTTTTCTCGCCGTGCCAAGTTATTTGCGGTTGGCACTTATATGCTGGCGCCGTTTACCGTGAACCTTATTTTTGTGCGCGGTAATATTGGGGAGGTTTGGGCCTTGGCGCTTTTCCCGTGGCTACTGTGGTTTTCCAAGATGATTAAACAACGAACAAGAGTGAGTTGGTTGGTCAGTGTGTCACTGATTACAGCTTTTTTGCTGTCGCACAACGTCTCGGTACTTTTTGGTGGAGTGTTGTGGTTTCTTTATACTCTCAAAGAATTCGGCAAGCAGAAAGCATTATGGAAAGTCTGGTTGGGTCCGGTAGTAATCTCAGTGTTACTCAGTCTGTGGTTTTGGTTGCCGGCTGTGGCTGAAAAAGGGTTTATCGTGGTGGATGATGCCAACTTGAGTTCGCAGTTTGCCACCCATTTTGTTCAGCCGTTACAGCTTTTGGCCTCACCCCTGCGGTTTGGTTATTCGTTTGAAACAGCGGTTGACACCATTAGTTTTTCGGTTGGGGCAATTGGTTTTGCCAGTTTAGTACTGATGACGGTATGGTTACTGCGATTGCGCAAGACGGACCGCCGTCACCTTGATCGGTACCGATTATGGTTTTTTGTCATTGTTTGCTGGGGATTGCTCTTTTTGCAGACTGACTTTTCGTACCAAGTGTGGCGCTTCCTGCCACTCGTGGCATTCATTCAGTTTCCATGGCGTCTGACATTATTTTTTGTGGTGTTAGTTTTACCGCTGGTAGCGACACTGTTTACTCACTTAAAAAAAGTCCGTTGGCTATTGTGGGCACTCTTTTTCGGGCAGCTGATGGTGTTGTGGCGCTTACAACCAATCGCTTTTTTGCATCAGACGCCAGAACAATATGATCTTTTTCCACAAAGCACGAGTACTCTCAACGAAAATTTGCCTAAAGGATTTACGTATTTACTGATTGGTGATTGGCAACCGGCCCCAAGCGCACTGGTGGGTGAATTTACAGCCAACGTGGCTGATTGGACAGGGTCTCGTCGGTACTACCACCTCAATGTAACTCAAGATGCCTTGGTGGTGGAACCAACGATGTATTTTCCGGGTTGGGAAACGACGATCAACGGGGAGTTGATAGAGTATGTTGATGTGAGTGAAGCTGAGGGACGACTAGGTTACCGCTTGCCAGCAGGTGAGTATGAGGTCGAAACCCGTTTTACCCAAAATACTTGGCCAAGAATGGTGGGCAACAGTCTCAGTGTGCTGGCGGTAGCAATCTGGGGGTGGCTGGTATGGCGAGAAAAACAAGTCTCCTAAACACGCTGTTGATTACCGTCATAGTCTGGCGGTTAGCTTTGCTGGGGTTGGGCGCAGTGGGTGATCACTTTTTGCCGTATAACCCTTCTTTTCCTTACGCGCGAGAGTTGTTAGCGAAGCTGAACCTACCTCGTTGGCTCTATTCCTGGGGAAGTTTTGATGGTGTGCACTACCTAGGGATTGCCCAAAACGGTTATACAAACACGGCGTTTATTCAAGCTTTTTTTCCGGTTTTTCCCTTGCTGTTGCGAGTCTTTGCCAATCCTTTACTCTCAGGTTTGGTGCTCAATGTACTGCTCATTGTATGCTTGGCGTTAGTGTGGCATCAGTTAGTACTGCTGGATCAGACCCAAAAACAAGCTCGATGGTCGCTCCTGGCGCTGTTGCTGTTTCCGACCAGTTTCTTTTTTGGGGCACTCTATACTGAAACCTTGTTTTTACTACTCGTTATCGGCTCACTGCTGATGGCTCGTCGTAAACAGTGGCAGTGGGCCGGCAGTTTGGCCGCCGTCGCTTCAGGCACCCGTATTATTGGTATTTTTCTCTTACCAACATTACTGGTTGAGCTTTGGTGGCAGCGCAGGCCAAGCTCGGTTCAGCAGTTTTTGACCAAAAATACGCGCGAGTTCAAGTATATTGCTTTGTCGCTCTTGGGTTTGGCAGTGTATATGTTTTATCTCTGGCTCACCTTTGCTGATCCACTCTATTTTCTGCACGTGCAGAGTGAATTTGGCAGTGGCAGGCAGGAGTCACTGATACTTTTTCCGCAAGTAATCTGGCGGTATGTGAAGATTCTCTGGACGGCACGGCCTTTTGATTGGAAATATTTTGCCTATGCGCAAGAGTTTATTTTGTCGCTAGGGGTGTTGAGCGGACTTTTGATCTGGTTTAAAAAAATTCGTCCTTCATATCTGATATTTTCACTGTTGGCGTTTTTCTTGCCGACGGTAACAGGTACCCTGACCAGTATGCCACGCTATGTGCTGATGTGTTTTCCGATTTTTCTTTTACTTGGCGAGCTTTTCGCCAAGAAACCGCTGTGGCGCGCTTTTCTCCTGACAGCCTCCGTAATTTTGCTTATAATCAACACCGTCCTGTTTATTCAGGGATATTGGGTAGCGTAAAAATATGAAAATTCTCGTCACTGGCGGTGCTGGCTTTATTGGTTCTCATGTGGCCGATGCGTACATCAAACTTGGTCATGAAGTGGTTATAGTGGACAATCTTTCCACCGGCAAGAAAGAGTTTGTCAATCCGAAAGCAGAATTTGTTGAAGCCGACATTGCCGACCGAGAAACAATTCAAAGTATTGTCAGCGTGCAGCGACCGGAAGTGATTAATCATCACGCCGCGCATATTCAAGTGGGCCACTCGGTGGAAGATCCCCAGTTTGATGCTACAGCCAATATTTTGGGCACTTTGAACATCATGGAAGTTGCCCGGCAAATCCCGGTTAAAAAAGTCATTTTCGCTGCGACCGGGGGAGCGATGTATGGCAATAAGCCCACCCCATTTGATGAGTCGATGAAAGAGGAGCCACTCTCACCCTATGGTATTTCCAAGCGGGCGGCTGAACTCTATTTCAATTATTACTACGAATTGTACAAAATTCCCTATGTTTCCCTGCGTTACTCCAATGTTTATGGCCCGCGCCAAAATCCGCATGGGGAGTCGGGAGTAGTGGCTATTTTCGCTGAGGCAATTATGGCAGGGAAGACGCCCGTGATTAATGGTGATGGCACTCACACTAGAGATTATGTCTATGTCAGTGACGTAGTGGGGGCTAACGTGCTGGCACTAACCACTGATTTTGTCGGCGAACTGAATATTGGTACCAAAACAGAAATTAGTACGAATGAAGTGTTTGATAAAGTGACCACGGAGTTTGGCAAACACCTGGAGCGCCAATACGGCTCTCCCCGCCCGGGGGAGCAGGTAACCAGCTCTTTGGATTACTCAAAGGCCAAGCAGAAACTTGGTTGGGAACCAAAAGTTACTTTTGATGAAGGGGTACAACTGGTTGCTAATTGGTATAAAAATCGGCGTTGACCGATTAATCCCGTATAATAGCCACTTATGGCGGCCAAATCCATACTTTTCTCTAAGACCTGGATTGTCATTCCTGGTTTTAACGAAGCCAAGTATTTAGCCACTGTCCTCAAGAAAACCCTCAAGCAAACGCCGCGGATTATTTATGTCGATGATGGTTCGCATGATCACTCGGCTCAAATCGCTCAAAAATATCTTGAACACGTCATCATCCACGAAGTCAATCTTGGGAAAGGCGCGGCGCTCAAGACTGGCTGCGACTATGCTTTTAACTTCCTCAAGGCTCAAGCAGTCATTCTAATGGACGCGGACGACCAGCATAATCCAGCCGAGATTCCACTGTTTGTCCAACAACTCAGGAAAGGCAGTCAAGTAGTATTGGGTGCCCGGTCGCTGTTTTCCAAAATGCCCTTAGTCCGTAAAATCGGTAATGCTTTCACCTCGGCGGTGATGCTAATCTTGTTTTGGCGTTATATTCCGGATATTTTGTCCGGCTATAAGGCTTTTACGAGGCGCGCGTACCGCAAACTTTACTGGGAGGCGACCGACTACAGTGTGGAACTGGAGATCGCTGCCAAAATCGCCATGAATCGGTTACAATTCTCCTTAGTGAGCATCAAAACGATTTATCACGATCTGGATCGAGGGATGAGTATTATTGATGCGATCAAAGTAGCACTAAAAATCGTGAGTCTCAGATTGGGATTATGAGTATTTTTCAAATCATTGCCGTTTTTTTTGCGCTGCTGATGCTCTATATCACTCGCGTGCACACCTTGCGTCAGCGTTTCTCCATGACCGAAACCTTTTTTTGGTACTCGTTGTGGTTAGTGTTCATAGTGGTGGCGGTTTTCCCGGATTTACTGCGCGGCATCAGTGACTTATTGCACTTCTCCCGCGTGTTTGACTTGTTGGTGGTAGGAGCGTTAATGGTGTTAACGGTGGTGGTGGTGCTTAATTATTTCCAGCAGCGAGCCAATGGTCGTAAGTGGGAAGAATTTATTCGTCAGCGCGCGATCGACCACACCAAAAAGAAGTAAAGAGATGGATTTTTTTATTGTCACGCCGTCTTTTAACCAACGGCGCTTTCTTCAGCAAACGATTGACAGTGTGTTGCGTCAAAAGGGCGATTTTACAGTAACCTATTGGGTCTTTGATGGCGGTTCGACCGATGATAGTCAAACTCTTTTAAAAAAATACAACAGGCGTTTGCGGTGGCAATCAAAAAAAGACAAGGGCCAAACAGCTGCCATTAACAAAGGTATCAAACAACTGAGGGTTTGGCTCAAAAAAACGAAAAAAAATCCTGACGAAGTGATTTTTGCGTACCTTAATTCCGATGATTATTATTTGCCGGGTGTTTTTCAATTGGTCGCCAAGCTTTTTGCCCGCACCCACCAAACTTGGCTGGTTGGCGATTGTCTGATTGTCAATGAGCGCGGCCGAGTGATCCAATCGTGGGTGAGAAAATACAAGCAATTTTGGCGTTTTTGGCTCTCACCGTCACTGTTGGGCGTTTTAAACCCTATTCCTCAGCCTGGTGTTTTCATCAAAGCCTCCCAAATGCTTAAAATCGGCTTGTTTGATGAGAGCTTGAGGTATGTGATGGATTATGATTATTGGTTTCGGTTGTTCGCGCAGAGTGGCCGGCCAATAATCACCTCACGGGCTTTAGCGGCTTTTCGTATTCACTCGCAGTCAAAAGGCGGTAGTCAGTTTCGCCGTCAGTTTGCGGAACAACAGCAAGTGGCAAAAAAGTATCTAGCTAACTCTTTTTTATTAGGACTACAAGTCATTCATAATATGCTCATAAACTTTTTATATCAAATGATGAAGACAAATTTATAATGCGAAGCATTGTAGGCACGTATAATGAGGTGATTTGATAGTGAGTAAAACAATGATCACTTTTTTTAAAAAATTTTTTCTGAGTCCAGTCATATGGATTTTGCTGGCGTCAGTGTTGTTTATGTCGCCGATGTTGTTATACCCAACCTTTAATTATATTGATGATGGACAAACTTTACTGACCGGCAAAACTTTATTAGCGACAAATGATTGGTCGATTTGGCAGAAAAGTTTGTTTGAGTATGAAAACGGCCGTTTACGGCCAGCGTATCAATTGTACTTGCTGTTGATGTACCTTTTATTTGATGTTCGTCCGCTGGGGTATTGGTTGTCTCAGACTTTAGTCTTGGCTCTGACTTTACTTGGTTTGCGGGCGCTGATTAAGCAACTTACCCAAGCAAAGGAGTGGGTGATTGGTCTTGCTTTGACCATATTTTTACTCTTGCCCGCGACCATTGAAAATCTCTACCGGTTGGGTACAGCGGAGCCTCGCCAAACTCTCTTTCTGGTTTGGTTTTTGGTTTGGTTGAGTAAACTCAACCTGAAGCGCTTTAACTGGCAAAGTCTAGCGCTGGGGAATATTCTTTTACTCTTGGCTTTGGCGACCAAGGAAACTTCTGTTTTGGTCTGGCCGATGATCGCGATTTTTTTTGTTTGGCAATGGTGGCAGCGATCACTAAAAATAAAAGCTGTTTGGCCATATGGGGTTTCTTTACTTGGTTTGCCATTACTTTTTCTTTTTCTTTTACCCTCAGGACAGGGGTACACAGCCAGTGTGGATTTTTCTTTTTCCAAACTCTGGTATGGAGTGCTGGTCACGCGATTCAATTGGGCTGAGTACTACTTTCCGATGGTGGTGGCGTTAATTGCTTTGTTGTTGCGAATAATCTATAGCCTCAAACGAGGAAAGCTGGTGGTTTTCTTGAAAACTCTCCAGTGGCCATTCATGTTGCTCACCGGTTTTGTTGGGTCACTCTTTTTTGTTTTCAGTTGGGAACACCAGTTAGAAAGATATCATTACCTCACTTTTGTTTTCATGCTGCTTTTTTTATTTGTGGAGGGCAGCCATTATCGGTTTTCTCAAAAAACAGTCAAATACTTTAATCAAAAAATACCGACGGTGTATGCCATCGCTTTTATCATTTTAGTGATGGCCGCTGGCTTTTTTATGTTCCGGGCACGGTATCTCCTGCGTAAGAACCTTATTGAGCGGACTGTGCTTGGTTTCCAGTTGATGTTTTACCCGCATCAATCAGCCGGGTCATTGACGCACTACCTATATGACTCGTTGCCGGAAGGAACGCAAGTCTATGTCGATAGTGATGATTATGAAACAGTGGTTGGTTTGGGATACTTTATTACTCGGCTAGGTGAGCGGTCGGCTTGGGTATACAGTGGCAATAAAGACGCCGCGATCAACTATAGTCCAGTGCATCGTTACTCTACCGATGTTTTTGCAGACTATCGTCAAGCGCCGGCCCCGAGATTACTAGTGGTAGCTGACAGGCATCGGGTCTATTTTAAAAAGCACGAATTACAGTTGTTAGCGCCAAAGTTTATCCACGATGCTCACCAGTACGTCTACTGGTATTGGCGAGTGAAGGCTGATTTTTGAAAGTGTCAAAAAAACATAAAGCACGTACAATAAGGCGATATCTGTATGAAACAGAATTTCTGGCGAGAAAAACGAGTGTTGGTCACGGGTGGCGCTGGTTTTTTGGGCATGCATTTAGTGCATGAACTTAAAAAACTTTCTCCCAAAAAAGTTCGTGTTCCGCGGTTTGAAACGCATGACCTGCGTCAACAAGCGGTTTGTGCCAAGGTGGTCAAGGGTATTGATATTGTGATTCACTTGGCAGCCAATGTGGGCGGGATTGGTTATAACCAGGAATTTCCGGGAACTCTCTTTTATGACAACTTGGTGATGGGGGTACATCTGATGGAGGAGGCGCGCCAAGCCGGCGTCAAAAAATTTGTCAGTATTGGCACCATTTGTTCTTACCCCAAGTACACCCCAGTGCCATTTAAAGAGGAAGATTTGTGGACAGGTTATCCGGAAGAAACCAATGCACCGTATGGTCTGGCCAAGAAAATGCTGCTGACTCAAGGTCAAGCGTATCACGACCAGTATGGTTTCAACGCGATTTACCTGTTGCAGGTTAATCTTTACGGTCCGGGTGACAATTTTAATCCTCAATCTTCTCATGTAGTGCCAGCTCTGATTCGGAAATTTATTGAGGCTCGAGACAAAAAGCTACCAGCAGTGGAGATTTGGGGGACTGGCAAACCAACTAGAGAGTTTCTATACGTGGAGGATGCGGTGCGCGGCATCATTTTGGCTACCGAGCGTTATAACAAACCGGAGCCGATCAACCTGGGAGCCAGTTTCGAGATTTCGATCAAAGACTTGGCCATTTTGATTCAGAAATTGACTGGTTATCAAGGTAAAATCGTCTTTAATACCAAGAAGCCGGATGGCCAGCCAAGACGGAAACTTGATGTTTCGAAAGCGAAAAAAGAGTTTGGTTTTGAAGCACAGACGAAGTTTGAACAAGGATTGAAAAAGACGATTGAGTGGTATGAAAAGCAAACGCATTAACCCCGCCCTGTCACTAGTGATTCCTGTCTATAACGAAGCAGCCGTTTTACCTGCTCTGGTGAAGCGCTTGACTGCTTTGGCCGGCAAACTGCCCTCGCGGACAGAGTTGATCTTCGTGGATGATGGCAGTAAAGATCAAACGGTCTCGATTATCAAAAAAGCTCGGTTCGCTTTTCCTGTCAAGATTATCCAGTTTACCAGAAACTTCGGTCATCAAGCCGCCCTCTGGGCAGGTTTACAAGAAGCTCAAGGTCAATATGTGGTGAGTTTGGATGGCGATCTTCAACATCCGCCGGAATTGATCCCCAAAATGTTGAGGCTTCACAAACAAGGGTATGAAATTGTTTTAACCCGGCGCGTTGACAGTGACGGACTGGCTTTTTCTAAAAAGGCCAGCGCGCGGTTTTTCTACCGACTGATTAACCTACTCTCTAATACACCAGTAGAGCCGAATAGCTCGGATTTTCGGTCGCTAGGCAGAAAAGCGCTTGATTCACTGCTGGCTTTACCAGAGCGCCGTAAGTTTTTGCGCGGCATGGTGCAATGGCTTGGTTGGGAAACTGTGATTTTACCGTTTGAGGTTTCACGACGAGCAGCTGGGGAGAGTAAATATAGTGTGTACAAAATGGCACGCTTGGCGCTGCATGGTCTGACCTCTTTTAGCACCATGCCGCTCTTTTTGTCAGCTATCTTCAGCCTGATCTTATTTATAGCGGCTGCTCTTTACGCGGCTTATGTGCTGTATATTCGGTTCTTTAGTGACAAAGTAATTGAAGGTTGGGCCAGTGTTTTGTTTGTGACACTAGTGATTGGTGGTTTTATTTCTCTGTTTGTTGGTTTACTGGGGATTTATTTGGCGGCGCTCTACGACGAAGTCAAAGGTCGGCCGGAATATTTGGTTAAAGAAAAATATGTCTCGTAGAGCCGCCGATTTTCAGAAAATGCACTTTTACGAGCGCTTCGCGTCTGACTTTGACTCTGTCGTTAATATGTACGACACAAAAAAACGATTGACGGTTGTCTTTGATGAGCTTTTAAAGAACGAGAACCTAAAAAACAAACAACTACTCGATGCTGGGTGTGGCACTGGCTGGTTTAGCGCTGAGGCAGTCAGGAGAGGCGCTCGGGTGACTTCGATGGATTTAGGGAAACAGTTATTGAAAGAGGTGGCTAAAAAAGCGCGTTCAAAAAGAGTGGTTGGCTCTATTCTAAAAATGCCGTTCAAAGCGAAGACCTTTGATTATGTAATTTGCAGCGAAGTGATTGAGCATGTCACTGATCCAGGATTAGCGCTCAAGGAAATATATCGTGTGCTCAAACCTGGCGGAATTTTAGTGTTAACGACCGCTAATAAATTTTGGTATTTTTCACTCTTGATTGCGAAATTGTTTAATCTCCGTCCCTATCAAGGCTTAGAGAATTGGCATTGGTATGGTCAGTTGCGCCGAATGCTTGAAAAAACTGGTTTTATGATTAGAGAAATGTATGGTATTCATGCCTTTCCGTTTGTCATCCCCATCTTAAACCCTGTTTTAGATAGACTGCACTTTGGGAGAAAGCTATTAGCACCGGTGATGGTCAATATTGCTGTTAAATGTCAAAAACCACGCTAAAATCACTATTCGTTTTACTGATATTGGTTGTTTTTGCGGGAGTTTATTTCAGGAAGCAACTACAGCAACCGACCTTCAACTTGATTGATGATGGTTATAGTTTGTTAGTGTCTCAGCAATTGAGCGAGAGTTATTCACTAGAAAATTGGCGGCAGACTTTAGTGAGTAGCGAACTGGCTAAAGGGCGACTAAGGCCTGGGTATTACCTCTACTACTTCGGAGTTTATTTGTTTTCGCAAGATAGCCCGATCAATTTTTGGCTTGCTCAGGCCGGCAGTTTAACATTATTGTTGTTTTTGGTTTGGTTGTTTTTTAAGGCAGCCGGATTTAACCACTGGTTTGCTCTGATTGTTACGATTCCCGTTTTCTTTTTTCCTGCCTTGTCGGACAACTTTTTACGGCTAGGACCGGCTGAATCTCGACAGCTGCTTTGGCTGCTAACATCTTTTTACTGGTTGTGGAAAGTAGGAGAGATGAAGCGTTTTCAGTTTTTTGGTTACGCCGGAGCAGTAATTTTTTATTGCTTGGCACTGACAACTAAAGAAACAACTCTCATCGCTTTACCGGCTTTTTTGTATCTTTTGCTGATAAAACAACTTGGCTGGAAACTAAAACTTAATAGGGCCATTTTGCAGAAAGTGGGCGCCTCGTTGACGGCGGTTTTTTTGACGACTCTTTTTGTAATGCTGATTCCTCGTTCAGGCTACAGCGGTGAGCTCACTTTTAATTTAGCTCAAGCCAAAAATAATCTCTTCGCTGCCAGGGTATCTTTTCCGGAGTTTTATTGGTTGCTTTGCTTGGGAGGGTTGAGTTTTATGATTAGGATGCTTGATCAAAAGAACTTCAAGTTTATTTTTAAGTCAGAGTTTTTCTTTTCACAGTTGTTTTTGTTATTAGCACTGCCTTTTCTGATTCTGCCACTATTTTGGCCATATCAGCTTGAACGCTATCTTCTCCCAGGTCAATTATTTACTTGGCTGTTTTTTACGGTTGAAATGTGGTGGTTGATCCAGTTTTTGAGAAAAAAATCGGAAAATTACGGGGTGAGGGTAGTGAGTGTGTATTTTTTACTAGCGTTTGGTTTAACTCGTTTCATTTTTGTGCCGGCCTTTTTGAGTCCAGAAAAATTGGTGGCCAGATTGGTGACAAGCAAAAAAACTTGGTATGAGCAGTATCAGTACAGTGGCGCCCTGATTGATTTTTTGGCTGAAAATACCAGAGCAAACGAAAAACTGGTGGTTACCCACAACGACTATGAAGTTATTTATGAGATTGGGTTGTATACTTCTGATTTGAAGACAAAGCCAGTAGAAATCTACAGCGAGAATCAAGAAGCGGCTGAAGTGTTTGGTTGGCCCTATCAGTATATTGAAGATACCGCTCAATTATTTGCCAAGCTTGAGTCACCAGTGATGTTACTGGGGAGAGGAAAAGAGGTGACTGAATACCCTCAAGCGCAGTTGCTCACTCCTTTTGATGTAGAGCTAACTGATGAAAACCAACTCTGGTTTGCAGTAGTAAAATGAGGTAGTTTGATAGTATGAAATTGTTTTCCGCCACCAGTCGAAAACTGAAAAAGACCGCTCTATTTCGGTCAGCAAGAAAAAACCAAGATTTGTTATTGTTTTTCTTACTGTTGTTGGTGGGACTCGTGAGCACGCTCTACGTGGAGTACAAATTTCAATACGCTCAATTTAAGTGGCTTGGTTGGCGGGTATTTGTCATTGCCGCCGCGATTGTTCAATATGGAGCACTGCCTAAAAAGATTCACCAGAGGTATCAGCGACCATTACTATTTATTTTGGCGGCGATTGTGGTGTTTTACCTGATAAATTTGTTGGCTAACCTAATTAATGTTTATCACTTGGAACGATTTCCGTCTTTGATGGGGTATTGTGAGCAGAATGAACAATTGTGCGACACGATAGTGCGAACGTTTTTCCAGTTTAAAGTCTACCGATTTGTCAGTTTGACTTCTTACTTTTTTATGTACGTGATTTTTTTGATCGTGGGCTTGCTTTTTTCACAACAAGTATATAAACGGACCTTAAAGGTTTGGCGAAAGTTGCCCAAGATTCGGTTAAGAAGAGTAAAACTGAAGTATGTTTTACTGTTTTACTTTTTACTCGTTTACATTCTTATTCAGCAGCTTATTTCTGCTTTTTCTACCATTTCCAAGAAAATGGTTAAGATGTACTACACTTCAGCTTTACCCTATGAACAACGTTGGGAACAAGTGATGGGTGGACGGTTTTCATTTGGATGGATGAAGACTTACTCAGAGTTTGTTAACGCACATACACCGGAAAACTCAACTCTTCTGATTCCTGATATGGAGGCGCCTTGGGAAATGGAGGGCAACCCCGATTACTTACGTTGGTTTATTTACCCACGGAAAATGGTCCAAATGAAAGGCAGCAGTGAAGTTCCAAAAGAGGCTGATTATGCGCTTTTGACTTATGGAGTATTTGGTTACTATAAACGAACTTTTCCAACATTTTTTATCGGTCAAGACCAGATTAATGAGATTATTTTTGTCAACCAAAATACCCTTGAAGTTACCAGACAACAGAACATCGACTACCATCCAGAAGAATATAAAAACGTTTGGGGGTTGATTGAGTTAAAGAAGTAAAGCTATGACGTTACTCACAATTTTAGCCATCCAAGTATGTTTACTGATAGTGGGCTATTTGATGGCGGTGGTGTTTGGGGTAGCCCAAAAACTTGAAGCGCTAGCTGTTGCTTATTTACTCGGGTCAGGTGTAGTCTCGATTGTTTTCTTGCTCCTGCATTGGTTATTTGGTCTTAATTTGGATGCTACCAACTTTATTGCGTCAGTTTTTCTGACTGGAGGTCTGGCTTTTTTGATAACTAAACGCATGAAAAAAACAAAGGAGATGACTGATTTTCGACTAACCAAAACCAGTCGTGTTTTAAAAAGTCTGAGTGTCTTTGAAAAGAGTCTCCTAATCTTACTGTTCATTTTGGTTGGCTACACGATCATTGAGAACTATGTTTGGCCGGTGACTGCCTGGGATTCACTGGCACTTTATGACTTTAGGGCCAGAGTGATGGCTGTTCACGGCAATATGGTGGAAGGTATTCAACTGGGATATTTCTTCCAGTATCCGCCCTTTACCAGTTTTCTTCATTTGTTCGGGTATGTGTTTGGTAATGAAAGAATTAAGCTGGCCTACTCGTTTATCTTTGCGTCATTACTCACAAGCTTTTTCGTGCTGCTGCGCCGGAAACAACCACTCTGGATTGCACTGCTAGGCACACTTTTTTTAGCGGTGGATAGTTATATTTTTGGTCATTCCACCGTGGCCTACACCAACTTATCTTACGTCACGTTTTTGACGTTGGGACTGATTTATCTCCTGTTTTGGTTTCATGAGGGAGCGAAAAAGGATTTATTATTGGGAGCATTTTTGCTGGGACTGAGTACTTGGGTACGTTCTTCCGAGCCTTTTTGGCTGGTGGGGATTGGGCTTATTTTGCTGCGGCTTTTTACCAAAAGAGAGCAGGTGTTCTTGGGACTATTGATGATTTTCTTGATGGTTGGGATCAGTCGGTTGTGGGGGATTTTTGTTCAATCTCTTTATGCAGCTAATAACTTTTATCCGGCGGCCAGGCGTTCACTGCTGGCGATCGTGTTGTCATCGAGGTTTTCGTTTGAGTTGTTGCTGTCACGCATCCAAGAAATTGGCGGTTATTTTTATTTGTACTCTTTGAATGTTTGGCGTTACCTACTCTTACCTTTTGGTTTTAGTTTCTACTATGACTGGCGCGCAAAAAATAAGCACAACCTTACTCTGGCGGTTATGGTAGGACTTCTCTTATCAATGTTGTTTGGCGGGATTTTTATTTTCAGTCTTTATTATGAAACTTGGAACTTAATTACCGATTCACTGCAAAGAGTGAGCATGGTCTTCCCACCATTGCTGATTTACTTCATTTTTAGTAGTCAGATTTGGAAACAACATGGTACTCAGCGTCGTTAGAAGAGATACCTTTCGCCTATTTTTAGTGCTCCTCTTTTTTTTGGGACTTTTAGTAAGTAATTTTATTTTTGAACTGGAAGGTGTTTTGTCTTACTCTCACCATTTGTTGTTAAGAAGTGTGCTGGCGCTGGCTGTTGTGAGTCTGTTTTTTTCAATGAGAAGAGTGACCCGCCAGAAACTCCAGCCAGTTATTAGAGTAGGCATCATCGTTTTGGCGGCGGCACTGTTCATAAACATTTTCTTGAATATGATCAATGTTTATAGTCTCGGTGAAAGTTTTTGGGGGGTTGAGTTTTGTGCTGCTTTCGTGTCACTGTGTACTTTTGTTCAAACGGTGTTTTTTACGTTTAAATTATTTCGTTTCATTACTCTTTCCTCTTATTTCTTTTTACTGCCGTTGTTTACGTTGTTGATGATATATTTAGGCAACGATTTTGTTTTAGGAACTAAAAAATATGATTTACCAAGGAAATTTTTCTTGGCTTTAATTTTTTTGTTAATTTTACCCAACCTACTTAAAAGTTTTCACCGGGCTTACTTATCCATCATTCAGAGCTATCAAATACGCCACGAAAACTTTTACGATCGCTTTGTCTTTAAAGAAGGTGGCCCGGGCTATTATGGCTGGATTAAGGTGTTTAGCAATTTTATTTTGGCTCAAACACCAACAAGCGCCAGTCTTTTAGTGCCGCCTCAAGCGATGGAGTATAAGATGGAGGGTAATACTAATTACTTCCGTTGGTTTTTATATCCTAGGCGACTGTATCATTTACAGAGTCTTGAGGCGGGATTGGAAAGTAACGAGTTGGATTATGTTGTCGTTTCTGGGGGTGAATGTGAGTCAAAACAGTGTGTGTGGCCAGATTTTGAGATTGATCAGGATACAATCAAGCGCATGATCTTTATTGACAGGGAAACACAGGGAGTGACGACAATAGAAGGTGAACCGTTTTTGCCTGAAAATTATCAAAATAAATGGGGCTTAATCGAGCTTCGATAACATGGAACTGATTACTCTTTTATTACTTCAACTAAGTTTAGTAGCGGTCGGCATTTTGCTCGCGGTATTACTAGGTATGAGAGGGAAACTCGAGATTTTTGGTTTAGCTTACCTACTTGGGTCTGGATTCGTCAGTTTGCTGTTCTTTTTGTTGCATTGGTGGTTGGGTCTCAATCTTGACAGTCTTAATTTGCTCATTACTTTAGGTGGGAGCTTGGTGCTTTTACTACTACTTGCTGTTGTTACTCGGAAAACTCTCTTCTTATCAAATCTTTTTTCATGGCGATTAAGAAAACATTGGCGGCCATTGATTAAGCTGGAGAAAGTAGTCTTTATCATTATTTTGTTTCTGGTTGGTTTTAGTTTTTTTGAAAATTATTTTTGGCCAATTACTGACTGGGACGCGCTGGCTTTTTATGATTTTCGGGCGCGGATTATTGCGTTAAGAGGAAATATGTTGGAAGGTATCCAGCTGGGATATTTTTTCCAATATCCGCCCTACACCAGTTTTTTACACGTTTTTGGCTATGTTTTTCATGTTCAAAGAGTGAAAGTAGCCTATTCGTTTATCTATGGTTCTTTTTTATTGCTTTTCTATGCGCTCCTGAGGAGAAAACAGGATCAAACGATTAGTGGTATTGCCACACTGATTCTCGCTTCGTTTACCATGATTTTTGAACACGCTGTGACTGCGTATAGCAACTTACCATATACTGCCTTTTTTTCACTGGGCATGATGTACCTCTGGTTTTACGTCAATAAAGGTTCAAAAGCCGACTTGCTATTGGGGGGAATATTGGTCGGTTTGAGTACCTGGATACGATCTACCGAGCCGTTTTGGCTGGTCGCTGCTGTGCCGATTCTTTGGGGGTACTTCCGATATCGCACGCGGTTAGTCTCCAGTGTACTGCTATTAGCTTGGTTAAGCTTGCCAGACAAATTATGGCGAGCCTTCTTAAAATACTTAGATAGTCTTTCTCCACTCAACATCTTTGAGTCTCAAACCCACACCATCGCTGCTATTAAAGACTTTATTACTCAGGGAGAAGGAGTTGCTTCGCTCTTAGTTCATATCTGGCAAGTAAGTATTTATTTAGTAGAGATTTTGGTGCCAGAATTCTTTTTACTGTTTCTTTTATTCGTTTTTGCTATCGGTCATGGAGCAAAAAGAAGATTGCCGGAATTGGTTACCTTGATTTTGCTATTTAGCATTGTTTGGGGAGGAACCTTTATTTTTAGCTTCACCTGGGATACCTGGAATTTGATAGCCGGCTCGATCGTCAGAATGTGTATGATTTTTATTCCGTTGCTGATCTTTTTGACAGCGAGAGATTTACATTATGAAAAGAAGTAAAAATAAAAAGAATGTTATTTGGTTGCATTCTCATTTTTTGTATTGGATGGGTGGGACAAAGTTTATTTATCAGGTTATCTCTGAAATAAAAAAAAGCAGAAAAATTGGCAAAATTATTATTGGAGTGGAGAGAAGTTCTAATCTTATTAAAAAGAACTACCAAGAAATTGGGTTGGAAATAAATGAGATCAACGTTATTTCTTCAAATAATATTTTCTATTGGTTGTTGCTGCCTGTCTTTTTGTTGGTTGATTTACTAAATCTAAGAAGGTTAATTAAAAAGAATAACTTGAAGTTGAAAGACACAATAGTAATTTCCAGTATGTTTCCGATGAATGTAGTGGCTGAGTTTTCAGGTATAAAACATATTCAAAATTGTTATGAACCGTTTGCATTTTTTTATGATGAAGAGTTCATTTCGCAGTTTTCATGGTTAAAAAAAATTTTCCTGAAAATTTTAGCCCTGATATATATTCCACTGGACACCTGGGCAACTAAGCGGGCTGAAGTGTTGTTGACACTTAACACTACTACTCAAAAAACAATCAAAACAGTGTATGGAAGGAACAGCGTAAAAACTCAAGCTGGAGTTGATTCGTCATTTTTCAAACCATATGTCTCGGTGGCAGTACAAAAAAAATACCATGGCAGGAAGATTGTCATTCATAGCACCGATTATTCACCAGTTAAAGGGACTGATAAAGTTATTACTGCCTTTGCTCGAGTTGTAGAGGCAATACCTGAAGCACTTTTGCTTATTACCACCACTATAGATGACTCAGCACGACGTACAGTCTACGAGCAGCTGACGGAAAAACTGCGTATTCACAACAAAGTTCGTTTTCTTGGTTTTGTACCGATAAAATTACTGCCACAATATTACAGTTTAGCCTCGGCGATGGTTCAAGGTGCCTCGAGCGAAAAGTCTGGTACAACTTCAATGTCTTTACCTGTAAAAGAGGCAATGTGTTGTGAAACTCCTGCCATTAGACCGGATATGGGGGGTGAAGATGTTCAAGATAATAAAACAGGTTTTTTGGTTGATCCAAATAACACACACTTGTTGACTAAAAAAATAATCTTTTTACTTCGTCATGACGCGCTTGCCAAAAAAATGGGTAAAATGGCAAGGAAAACGATAAAAGAAAAATATACTTGGAAAAAGACTGCTCAAGTATTTCTAGACCAATTACGGTAATATTACGTTTTGGAAGTGAAAAATGATTAAATTAATCAAGTCAACGTTTTACCATGAAAAAACCACCAAAAAAGCTTTGAATGCTTTTATCAATAAAGCAAAGATCCTCAGTTTTGGTGAACAGTGTGAGTTATTTGAGAGGAATTTTTCTCAATACCAGCAGCGAAAGCATGGTGTTTTTGTGAACAGCGGGAGTTCAGCCAATCTGGCTATTATCCAATCGCTTTTAAACCTTGGTAAAATAAATCCTGGCGACAAAGTTGGCTTTTCGGCTCTCACGTGGTCCACCAACACTATGCCACTTTTGGAACTTGGTCTTAATCCTATTCCAGTTGATGTTGAGATTAATACGTTGAATGTTTCAAGTCGAACGTTTAAAGAGACATTAAAAGTGCATAAGCCAAAAATGCTTTTTTTAACAAATCTGCTCGGATTTTGCGATGATCTGGATGAAATAGTGAAGATATGTAAACAAAAAAATATCATCTTAATCGAAGACAACTGCGAATCATTAGGAAGTGTTTATAAAGGTAAATTGCTTGGCAATTTTGGATTAGCTTCGACTTTTTCGTTTTACGTTGGACACCATATGTCTACTATCGAAGGTGGGATGGTAGTGACCGACAACAAAAGATTAGCTGATATGCTGCGACTTGTTAGAGCTCACGGTTGGGATCGAAATTTAGCGATGCAAGACCAGGAAAAAATCCGTAAAAAATTTAGAGTTAACTCAACTTTTTACTCTCGTTATACTTTTTACGATCTTGGGTACAATCTCAGGCCAACAGAAATTGCTGGCTTTTTGGGAAATTATCAATTGCAGTTTATTGACGAGATTTTAACGAAAAGAAATAAAAATTTTTTGAAACTTTCTCGACAGCTATATCAAAATAAAGAATACTATCCGATTCGTTTTGATCATATGGATTTTATTTCAAATTTTGCAGTGCCAATTGTTTGCCGAACCAAACAAAAGCGGGCAAAGTTGGTCCAGCGTTGTAACCAGAGGGTTGAAATTCGCCCCATTGTTGGTGGAGATATGACTCAGCAACCTTTTTATTCCAAACATAAGCAATTTATTCCCAAGTCTTGGAAAAATGCCAATGCCAAGATGATTCATGAACAAGGCCTTTATTTTGGTAATAATCCGGAAATGACGAGCGAGGAGTTGAAAATACTGGCCAAAGTATTTGTCTAAGTCATGAAAAAAATCCGTGTGGCACTGGTCCACAACATTATTTCTCCTTATCGAGTTCCTGTTTTTAATGCTTTGGCTAAAAAAAGAGATGTTGACTTAACGGTGTTTTTTTTGAGTGAGAGTGCTCGTAATCGACAGTGGAACACTCGACTTTACAAAAAACACATGCACTTTAAATATAAAATCTTAAATAACACTAAAATTATTTTTCCGTTTAAAGAACCCGTTGAATACATTATTAACTTTGCAATCTTTCATGAGTTAGCAAAGAAGAAATATGATGTGGTTATTACCTCTGGTTGGGCTGACTTTGCCTGCCAAATTATTCCTTTTTTAAAAAATGTATATCACTACAAATTTATTTTATGGGCAGGCAGTACCAAAGATGAGCCGAGTTTACAAAGAACATTAACATTACCTTTGGTTAAAAAGATTGTTATTGCTGCTGATCATATTGTGGCGTATGGTTCAAAGGCAAAGGATTATCTTATTTCCTTGGGCGCTTCAACGCGAAAAATTAGTTCAACCGTTAACGCTGTAGATGTTGCTTATTTTAAAAAACAAGCCAAGCTGATGAAAAGACAAAAGTTAGCAAGAGTTCGCAAACAATATTCCTTGTTGGATGTAAAACGGTCGGTTTTATACGTTGGTCAGTTTATTGAAAGAAAAAACGTTGAAATGTTGATAAAAGCGATGAGTTTATTAAAAGTGCCAGATGTAACTTTAATACTGTTGGGTTATGGTCCACGGAAAAAGATATATTTACAACTCGCCAAAAAAATGGACGTGGACATTAGAGTTATTAATCACGTCGAACTTGAAAATATTCCAAATATTTATAGTCTTTCTGACGTATTGGTGTTGCCGTCGAGAGAAGAGGTTTGGGGACTAGTGGTAAATGAAGCGATGGCGGTGGGGTTACCGGTGATTGTCTCAAATAAATCTGGATGCATTAATGATTTAATTTTTGAGGGCAAAAACGGATTTTCTTTTCATCATGATAATGAAAAAGAATTAGCAGAAAAAATAAATTTGATCTTAACGAATAGCGACTTAAAAAAACGGATGGGCCGAGAAAGTCAGAAAATTATTTCACGAATTACTCCTGCTAAAACTGCAGCTGTTTTTTATCAAGAAATTAAGAAACTCGTGAAATGATTAAGTTGTTTTGGTCATATTTTCAAATCCTCAATCATCCAAATAATAGATCAAGAAAACTTTACAGGAAAAACTCGCTCCGGTGAAAATGTATCGTGGTCGGTTTACTCAAAATTTTCTTATTGTAAAAAATCAAAAAAGAATAATGCAGAGAGTAAAGAAAATAGCCCATTTATTGCGGTCTTAAAACGTAAAAATGGTGGTATGGATAGAAAATTCTATCTTGTTGTTTAGTGATAGAAAAACCAGCTTTTTTAATTGAATTTTCAATTTTTTTCTTAGGATAATTTTTTCTGCCCATTTCCCAAGCGTGCATCGGAATCATGCCTTGCGTATTAAGAAAAAACGTGGGAATTTTGAGGCTAAAATGTTTTGGGGTGTGTGGTTTCATTTTAAGGAGTCGAAATAACCAACCAAGGCGTTTGGCGTAAAAGAAAGAAAAGGCCATGCCCAAATAAAATGTTGAGTGAGGAATAGAAATAATGACTCCCTTTCTGGCAATTCTCCCCATTTCTCTTAAAGCTTTTTCGAATTCACTGTAAGGAATATGTTCTAAGACCTCGAACGCGCAAACAACGTCGTGTGACTTACTTTTTAAGGGAATGTCTGTGATATCGCAGATGACGTCTGGTTTTAACGAGCGCTCTCTATCAGCTGAAGTGTATTGATACCCTTGTCTTTTTAGCAAATACTCTAATGTGCCAATTCCTTTTCCAACTTCCAATATTGATTTTGGCTTCAAATCATTAATCAATTCAAATTGAGTCCAATAGTCCAGCCATAAGTTGAAAGATTCATACGTTTTTGGGTTATATATTCTGGCATTTTGGCGAGGTCTTTTATTTCTCATCAATCACTTATATCATATTCGAAGCACCAAAACCCCGGTTATGAAAACAAAACCATTCAACAAAAGCTCTGGCTTCGTACAAAGCACAGTCTCTATTGTCGGCAACGTTTTGGCCACCGGTATGTCTGCCATTGCCTTGATAATCATTACTAGAATGCTTGGTCCGGAAGGTTTTGGTGTTTTCAGTGTTGGCTTTTCGATCATGCTCATTCTGACAAAAATTAATGAATTAGGGCTTAATACGCCAATCATCAAGTATGGTTCAAGCGCCCAAACCGAAGCGGAAAAAAATCTCATTTATTCTATTTCGCTGAAATATAAGCTGATTTTTTCAGTGTTAGTGGCGCTGATTGGTTTATTTGGTGCCCGATACATTGCTCAACTCCTTAACTTTCCAGAGCCAACCATTATTGTGTTAGCCTTCACCGTTGGGCTGATTACTACTTATTATGAGCATCTGCTCTCAATGCTGCAGTCACTTCATTTATTTACACAGACAGTTGTCATTAATGCTCTGCAAGCAGGCAGTAAACTCATTTTGTCGCTTTTACTACTTTTGACTGGTTTTTACCAAAATTGGCTGGTTTTCACAGTTTATATTGCCTCACCTCTGACGCCAATTCTTTTAAGTAAAAAGTTACTCCCCAGTTGGGTAAAAACTAACTTTAAACGAGGCGATAAAACCGTGCAAAATCGGTTGATTAGGTTGGCCAGACACTCTGCGGTAGCATTGATTTCCGCTGGTATTATTGAAAACGTTGATGTGCTGTTTCTTCAGAAAAACCTCACTACTTATGAAACGGGTTTGTACGGTGGTGTTTCTCGCATCGCCATGTTGTTTGCGCTTGTTGCCTATTCACTGGCTAATGTGCTCAATGCCCGGGTAGCAAAGTATAAAACTCAAGAGCACTTACGGGTATATATGAAAAAGGCATTTGGGGTGGTGCTTCTTTCTGCCTTTGGCTTTTTAGTGTTTATACCGTTAGCTCGACTCGTGATATTTCTCACCATTGGGCCAGAGTACTTAGCTGGCGTGGGGATACTACTAACATTAACTGCAGCCAGTTTCTTGGCCATCGCTGCCATTCCCTTTATTGCTCTGTTTTATAGTTTTGATGCTGATTGGTATTTTTCGATTAGTGGTATCTTGCAGTTAGCGATTGTGCTCGTTGGCAATGCCGTGCTTGTACCGCTCTATGGTTTGGAAGCAGCCGCTTGGACACGTTTAGCTACTCGTCTTTTCCTTTTTATTTTCACAGCCGGGGTTGGGCTATACTTGTATCAAAAACACTATGGGAAAAAAGTTCAAACAGCTGTTGTTAACACATAAAGCGTTTTGGTTAACGCTGGTTATTTTCTTGGCCGGCACTTTTACTTTGCTGGACACCAGTAAACACTTTGCTTTTAATCTTGAACCGTATCCTGATGGCTTGTTTTATACCTTGCCCGCCTGGAACTTTGTTCATGGTAATGGTTTCTCCATGCGATTTGCAGGAAAAACTATTCAAAACCTAGTGCCGCCGTTGTATTCAGTTTTACTAATTCCTTTTTATTTTTTGTTTCCTACCCCAGTCGCTTTTTATGCTCTTAATGTAATGTTAGGTGCGCTTTCACTTTATATTTTTTACCGCATTTTGTCGGAACACACAAATCAGAAAACCACCTTAATTTTTACGCCATTATTAGCCTTACTGCCGGTAATACTATGGTTACCAAGTTTGCCAATGGCTGAAAATCTTGTTCTGCCGCTAGTGATACTTATAATTTGGCTTTGGTTTACCAAACAAATCCTGTTAAAAAAGAAAGTCATTTGGTTGCCACTGCTGCAAGTGGCGTTGTTTTTGACCAAATATTCTACCTTTACTTTTCTAATCCCTTTTAACACCCTCTTTCTTTGGGAAATAGTAAAAGAGAAACGCTACTCTGAGCTCAGGCGGTATGCGGGAATTTCGTTTGTTATTTTTTTAGGATATTTAATAGTTAGTCAGCCAGCATTCCTGCTACGAGTATTTCAAGCTCAGAAGGAAAGTAAAACCGATTCAGAGCTTGTAGCGTTTTCGGCGGGTTACTTTTCTGAAAACTTTCTCGTTTATTTAAAAACACTGGTCGGGCTCCCAAGTTGGTTTTTATGGGAAAAAATTATGCTGGTAATTCCAGGATTTGCTTTTTTACCGTTTTTAGCGTTTAAAAAGAAATCTCAACAGGTTGTCCAAGCCCGAAAGTTACTGCTCATAGCTTTCGGGGTGGTATTTTTGCAGTCATTTTTTTATGCGGTTGACGCGCGTTATTTAATAGCAACTGTGCCGTTGATTTTCATTGCAACCGCTCTGGGTTTTTATTCTTTTTCAAAAACCCGCTATTTTAATCGCGCTTTAATACTCCTTACTTTACTTGTTTTAGCTCTCTTAGTCAGCCAGCGAGGTTTTTACAAACGACTCATTGCTTCTAATTGGTTTCATCGATCTCGAGCTTGGCAATACGAAGCAATTCTTCACTTTAAACAGCTTAATCTGCCAGTAGATTCTTACCTTGTAACAGCGCTGCCACCATATCTTTTCACTTTCTATTACCCAAGTGCTCCTAATATTCTTCCTCTTTCTGAGACTCAGGAGTTTATGAATGAACAACAAAGACCATGGTCAGCAGAGATAAACTATCAGAACTTACTTGAGTCATATCACTCTTTGTTGGAGAATGGCGAAACACTTTATATCAGTAATGCCTACATTACTCATTTGAAAAGTGTGGTAGAAGATTTTGAAGAATATAAAAATCAGTTTGAACTGAAACCTATCTCCAGTGATTGTGACCAAGCTTGCAATGTATATCAACTCTATCTCCCAAAATAGCATATGCAGTTAATAGATTACTTTCAGACTTTCACACTGATTAACTTCACTATTTTTGGTGTTTTCCTCTTATTGATGGATTTTCTCGGTTACTCTATAGCAAAAATTTTAAAAATTACTACTGTCTTTCGACCAGTGTATTGGTTGATTGGGTTTGCTCTTTTTTCTTTTGAGTGGTTTGTGCTCCATTTTTTTATGCCTTTTCGCCCTTCATTGGTTTGGTTGAGTCTCATTCCGTTAGTGACTTTTGCAATTTTTACAGTTCGAAAATATTCATTAAAACAATTTTCGTTATTTTGGAAAGAGGGGCTTGTTTTACTGTTTTTATTGGTGCCATTTGCTAAAGCTCTTTTCTTTCACACCGCTTTACCACCGCGATTATGGGATGAAATGGCTTATCACTTTTACTCTCCCATGAGAGTAGATAAAGAGGTTTCTTGGAATTTTTCTCACCCCCTGCAGTCAGGAGAATTTGATTTTTACATGATGTTACCTCGCACTATTGATGTTATGTATATTTTAATTTTTTCTATAACTCATACGTACGCCACCGCTCAATTACTGCATTTGTTGATCGTACTAAGTTCGATTCTTGTTGTTTCAAAATTTTTTTCTGAAAAAGGTGGTCTTTTACCTGCGGTGGTTTTTCAATTTTTATTTTTATTTCTTAACACTGAATTGCTATTTGATGCCACCACTGGATATATAGACTCTGCCACTGCAGCTATTGTTATATTGCCGCTAGTGGCTTTGTTCTTATACGTCCAAAAACCCACCGCAAAAAACTTGATGACCACTGTGCTTCTTTCTTCTCTATCAATGGGAACAAAATACACAGCTCTTTCTTTTCTCGCTTCTTCCTGGTTAATAGCTCTCTTATTAGTTCTGTTAACCAATAGAAAAATCATCGATCAAGTCATAAAAAACAAGAAAAAAATACTGCTGGTAAGTTTAAATACCTTGGGGGTGCTTTTAGTTGTGAGTGTGTTGTTTGGCGGGTATTGGTACCTCAAGAATATGATTATGACCGGCAACCCAACCCACCCATTTACATTTTTTTGTCAAGCTTGTTCTTTAGGTACTGCTAAACTCCAAGGTTGGGGCTATCTTGATTTTTCTGTTGAAAATATTGTTGAGATTTTTTATCCGTTATTTCATTTATTCCGAGATTTAGTATTTTTGTTTTTTCTCTCCATAGTTCTTTTGTTTTACTTTTCTTGGAAAAACAAAACAAAGGATTGGCAACTCCTTATTTTAGCTGCGGGAGGAGTTCTATTAGAGGTTTTGCTTGTCAGTAGAGTGGGCAATTATGCCACCCGGTTTTTTTACCACTGGTTTATTCTTACTTCCTTTATCTTTTCGCTCCCTTTTTTATTTTTCAAGCAAAAAAATGCCAAAGATATATTAATAATTTTTGGATTGTTTTTGTCGGCCGTAGTGTTTCTGTTTTTCTAAAAGAACAACCAATTCATCAGGTTCTAGAGCGAATTAGCGACAACGACAGATGGTTTGCCAGAGGAAAAATGGATTTACTCCAGTGGTTGCAGCCGAAAATTCCACTTGTTTATTCGATAGTTACTGAGTGTGGGAAAGACCAGCCATTTAAAATCTATTACACTGCTGATCCGGCGATGATTTGGGGCGATCCGGGACTGACTCGTGTTTTTCTCGTTAATTGTCACTACCAATTTATTCAATTAGATGGAAATGCAGAGAAAACAGCAGAAAACGTGGATAAAGATACACCGCTTTTATCAACGGTAAACTGTGAATCAGAAAAAGAAAATCCATTTATTGATCCGCGAATGCGTGAGTATCACAAGCTCAATCAGTTGTTAATCTGTGATAGAACGGAAACTGAAAAGTTTATTTACACTTACTCTGATTAAGACTCTGGTAAACCTTTTTTAAAACATTCCTTAAATTCCCTTTTCTCAAAAGCTGGCCAATAGAGAGTTTCAAATTCATCGTCTTGAATGAAACAAGCATCGATTACTTTAGAAAAGTTAAAAATATTCTGCTCGAAACTTTCGACATTAAGATCAGTTAGAACGGTAATATACACCAACGCGGCGGGTGGATTGCTCACTAATTGTTGCTGATATTCAGAAATTTTTTCGGGCGGCAAAATGTTGGTTAAAAAGAAGCGCGTACAGGGTCGTCTTTGACTGTAATAGTATTGTTGGCCGACGTTCCAGCCATGCTGGACATCAATGCAGTCTGTTAATGAAGTATTATTTTTGATTTTCGTTTCCATGCTGATTTGTTCCTTTTTTTCGGTATTAAACCACCTGGCAGCATGAAGTCTTGGGTTGTAGTCTCTGATCTGTGAAAAGTTTTCTGACCAAAGTTGTTGGTTTGGCATCAATAGTAAACCGATAAACGCCAGAGAAAGCATAAATGTCATGGAGCGCGAAAAATGTTTCTGCCAAACAGGGAGTAAGTTCAGGAGTGTATGAATGAAAATCTTGCCGACTAAGGCTATTAGTAAAATAAACGATAAAAGAATGGCAATATCATAAATGTGGTTATACCGATTTTGCATTAAATAGCCAGCGAACGAACCAAGGCAAAACAAAAGAGCAACTGCATAAAGAGTGATTGTTTTTGAAAGTGGTTGAGAAAAAATGAACTGGACAATGCGCTGATTTTTTTTCACTAAGGTTTGAGTAATGTTTTTCTTAAACCAGAGGAATAGAACTACACCGGTTGTGGCAAAAAGTAATAACAACGCTCTGTAGGGCAAAATAAAGAATCGTTGGGTGAGATACCGCAGGGCGGGAGAGAGGCGAGTAAAAAGCGCCCCAAAATCAGTCGGATTAAAAACGCTCGATTTATACGCCAGAAGCTCTCCATACGCTGAGAGAGCTTCTATTAACAGAAGATAGATTAATATGATAAATGCAGCTAAAGCTATTCCCGCCACGACATTCCTTACAAATTGCCACAACTCTTGCTTGTTGCCGAATAACTTTATGACAAAATGAGGCAATAAACTTATTCCCACTAAAGCAAAAACCTCTTTCATTTGGCCAGCAAGAATAAAAAAGAAACTACTGAAAAAAATATCTCTATTGAAAGGCTTGTTTTTTAAGGCAAATATCAGTCCCGCCAATGAGAAAAATAGTCCATTGATTTCTGGCGGGAAAAATTGAGTCTGGACTGAATTGGCGAAAAATAATAGACCAAAGGCAAAGTAAATCAGTATTTTTTCCCAAAAAGAAAATAATCTTCCCAAAATAACCCAAGTCATCCACATGATGCCGGCCAAAAATAATAACCACAACAGGTGAAAAGACCAGAGAGAAGTGCCGATTAAAGCACCCCAGAGGCCGGTCATTAACGGTAAAGCCGGCGGTCGTATCTCCCAGTAGTTCAAATATGGGGAACCCAGACCCTTGAAAGGAGCGATACCGGGGACAAGTGTCGAGATAAAATCGGCCCGCAAGAGTGGTGTTTGCAGTTTATAGAAACTTTGCAACGCTAACCAAGAAAGAGTCACGAGCGCCACGACAACAGTGACGTAGCGTTGAATAGATTGGTCGCTGGAAAATTTTTTAATTGTCATTTTTCAATCACAAACAAGTTGTTCATGCCCCACTCAAAATATTCGTGGTGAGTTTGTAAGCGTTTTACTTTTGTTGGCAGTAATTTCATTAGTTTATAGTGGTCAAAGTATCGTTTATGCTCTTCAATTTCCCGGCGGGAAATAAGCTTTAATTTATAAGAAACAAACTCCAAAAAGCTTTTAGCCCAGGGCGAGGGAACTGTCAAAATAATTTTGCCGCCGGGTTTAAGAATGCGATACGCTTCGGCCAGAATCTCTTGCGGATAATTAATGTGTTCAAAGAAAGCAAAAGCAGTCACGATGTCTACTGATTTTTCTTTGAGTGGAATGTGCTTTTTTAACGGATCATTAACAATCTTTACGACACTGGCTTTGTGAAGATGCAGTAGTTCGCCAGCAGCGAGCGGATCGATGCCAATATATTGTCGAAACTTTACACCGAAATTAAGTGCTTCATAATAAAAACGAATTTTTGGTCCGCAGCCAAGATCTACGAGCGTTAACGGAATTTCTAGAGGAATGTGTTTCAAGCCATGGTGAAAACGAATTTTGCGGGCAAGCGGTTCCAGTAATTCTTCCTCAAATATCGGCATGCCGGAAGTATTCTATTGTTTTCTTTAATCCGTCGTGAAAATCAATTTTTGGCTCCCACCCCAACAATTGCTTAGCCTTCGTGATATCAGGCTGCCTTCGCATTGGGTCATCTTTGGGGAGGGGAGCCGAAGTAATTTTTGGCTCACTCTCAGTCCCATGGATGGCTTCCCAGACGATTTTGGCCGTTTCTAGCACGCTGAATTCACCTGGATTGCCTAAATTAACTGTCTCGCCCTTGGCTTTTGGTTCCAAGCTCAAACGGAGAATACCCTCAATGAGATCACTGACATAACAATAGGAGCGGGTTTGTGAACCATCGCCATAAACCTCCATCGGTTCATTTTTCAGTGCGGCAGTAATAAAACTGGGAATAATGCGGCCGTCATGAGCATCAATGCGTGGCCCGTAGGTATTGAAAATCCGGACAATTCTGGTATCAATCTTGAAAGTGCGGTAAAAAACACCGCAAATGGTCTCGCCAAGGCGTTTACTTTCGTCGTACATCGAACGCGGGCCATTGGGGTTCACATGACCCCAATACGTTTCTTGCTGCGGATGCTCCTGCGGATCGCCATAGGCTTCTGAAGTGCCGGCAAAAACAAACGTGCCATTCGGATTGGTCTCTTTCAAGAAGTTGAGCAAGTGATCAGTCGCTACCGTATTGACCAAATACGTCTCCCGCGGAAATTGCTGGTAGTAGGGCGGGGAAGCGGGGGAAGCAAAGTGAAAAATAAAATCGAAAATTTGATTTTTTAAATATTGGTCGGTCGGCTGATTTACATCGGCCTCAATAAAAGCGAAGTTTTCAGTCTTGATATGAGCCAAATTATTTTTATTACCCGTCAGAAAATTATCAACCCCAGTGACTTGAGCACCTTCAGCCAACAGGGCGTCGACTAGATGGGAGCCAAGAAACCCGGCCGCACCAGTGACCAACACTTTTTTATCACTAAACCTCTCTGGCATATAAGGAGATTGTAGCAGAAAAGACCCGAGTGGAGATTATTGGAATTGAACGACAAGTTTAGCATCAAAAGCCTTAGCCACTTTTTTCAGGAATTTAAAAGAAGGGTTGGCGTCAAAAGATTCTAGTCGAGAAATTGCAGATTGTTTCGTACCGATTTTTTCCGCCAGGTCTTTTTGAGTCATGTTTTTTTCTAGCCTCTTGTCTAGTATTTGACAAATTAAATCAAATTCAGGTTGAAGCGCATCATGATAAGCCTTAACCTCCGGATCAGATAAGAGTTCCTTCCTAAATTCGGACCAAGGAATGAAGTTTTTATGATTTATCATATCCTTGCAGTATCACATATATGCTATATATTTGTCAATATGATGAGAATCGTTTAATTGCTGTTTTTAATTCTTTAATAGGAGTCTTATTGGTCTTCTTAACAAAGCCATGCAAAACATATACTGATCCCTTATAAAACGCATAAAATAATCTAATCTTCAAAGAACCTCCAACTCTTAACTCATATAGGTTTTTAGAAATCTTTTTAGCATAAGGCATAGAAAGATTAGGTCCGTACTTTGTTAATAAATCTAAATACTCGATTACTTTTGCCCCACTCTGTAGATTTAATGAATTAATAAACTTTTTACAACGAGGGTCAATATGAAAATTCTCTATCACTTCAAAAGAATATACAACAAGCCATAACATTATCCTGACATCAGAGAGCTTTCGCGGTATCATAAGAGAGTGAGAAACCAACGAGTTTTATGGGTAATTTTGCTAGTAGCATTGGTACTACGCTTACCACTTTTAACCGGTTCATTTTGGCTAGACGAGGCGGCACAAGCACTGGAAAGCATCCGGCCACTGGCGCAACAAACGGACATTACTGGCGATTTTCAGCCGCCACTGTTTCATTATCTGATTCATTTTGCCGTTCAAGCTAGCCGAGCTGAATGGTGGCTTCGACTTTGGGGATCACTCATTCCCGGAATAATCACTGTCTGGGCTACGTATCAATTGAGCAAAAAACTGTTTAATGAAAAAGTGGCTGCGGTGGCTGCGCTGCTGCTGGCCACCTCCTCACTGCATATTTTTTACTCCCAGGAGTTGCGCCCCTATAGTTTAGCCGTGATGTGGGCCATGATCAGCACTTTGCTCTTGTTGGCCAAAAAATTTGACTGGTGGCAGTTTGCCGGTGTGTCTTTACTGGGAGTTTATACCAGCTATCTTTATCCATTTTTCCTACTCCCACAACTGTGGTTTGTCTGGCAGATGAAGTGGGGCTGGCAGCGAGTACTGAAAATTATCGCCGCTCTTGGCTTGCTTTTGATGCCTTGGGGGCCCACTTTCTGGCGCCAGCTGGAAGCTGGGCAAGCCCTGCGCCAAGCCTTACCCGGTTGGGAAAATGCGGTCAGCCTGCCGCCAGCAAAATCACTTGCCTTAGTACCACTAAAGTTTCTTTACGGAGTATTAAACCTTGACCCCACTCTTTTTTTCATTATCCCGGCGGTTGTGCTGTTGGGGTTTACTTTTGTCAGTTGGCGGTCGGCTGCTCACACTCAACTGCTGAAGCTTAAAAAACCAACAGCCAAAATAACTTTCCTGTTGATTGCACCACTACTGCTCAGTTGGCTCGTTTCCTTTGTTATTCCAGTTATCCAACCCAAACGCTTACTTTATTTACTACCTTTCTGGTATCTTCTGCTAAGCGCACCCTTGGCTTGGCCGAAAACCAATCGGTTGTTTGTCCGGGCAACCATTGCGATTGTGTTGGCCATCAATCTCTTCAGTCTCTGGCAATATTGGACCAATCCATCTTTGCAGCGAGAAAACTGGCGAGGACTCAAACAAGAACTTGTTCAGAAGTTTCCCAAACAAGATACGTTAGTTATTTTCGCCTTTGACGAGGCTCTCTCACCTTGGCGTTGGTATCAGCCTGACGCACTACCATCACTTTCCATTGATTCTCGTCAAATTAATAATGATCAAGCGTTAAGAACTCAATTAAAAATTACTGAGAACTATCGCTATCTGTTGGTCTTTGACTACTTACGCACCCTGACTGATCCAGATAACAAACTGGAACCGGCGGTGGAAAATCTCGGCTTTGTTGGCCGAGGAGTGATCGACTACCCCAATCTCGGTTTTGTGCGCATTTACACCAGGCCGGACTTCGCGATAGGCTACCGTTGATGAAAGTAGGTATCGATTTCACCCCAGCCCTTTATGACCGTGGAGTATCACGGTATACCACCAATCTGGTGCGCTCACTGTTGGAGAAACCAGCAGTAGAATTGACCTTATACGGTTCATCCCTACGCAGTCATCAGAAACTTACCACCCGAGCCAAAAAAGTGGTGAATGCAGCCAAAGTTGCTAACCAACCACAGCTTCATTTTCAGCAATATCCCCCCAAGCTTCACCGTTTAATCTGGCGCTTCGGTCTTAACTCCATTCAAAGCCAGTTGCCACACTTGGAAGTGTTTCATAGTTGGGATTGGCTCCAGCCACCAGATAAAAAACTACCACTCGTTTCTACCATCCATGACTTGGCAATGCTCAAATACCCAGACGTCGCTCATCCAGAACTCTTGAAAGCTCACCAACGATCTTGGCGTATTCTCAAAGAACGTCAAGCAGAAATTATTGCCGTTTCACAGGCCACCAAAAAAGACATCATGAATTTTTTGGATATCCCCAGTTTTCGTATTCACGTCGTGCCGGAAGCGCTACCACGAGAAATTCGTGATACTAATGAAGCCATGACCGAACAACAAACCGAAGCAATTAAAACCAGACTCAAGCTTGATCGACCTTACGTTTTATTTGTTGGCACTCGCGAGCCACGCAAGAATTTATTGCGTTTAATTGAGGCTTGGCAACCACTTAATGATCAACTTGACCTCTTGATTGTGGGAGCGAAGGGGTGGGATCAAACCGGTGATGTACGTTACCACCAACCAAACTTACGTTTCTTAGGTAAAGTGACTGATCAAGAGTTGAATGTCCTGTATGCTGAAGCAGAAGTCTTTGCTTTTCCCAGTCTGGACGAAGGTTTCGGCTTACCCATCCTGGAAGCTTTTTACCACGGCACGCCGGTAGTAACCTCTACTGCCAACGCGCTAGTGGAAGTAGCCGGTAACGCCGCGCAACTTGTTAACCCTGAATCACCCGAGGATATTCGAGGTGGGATCCAGACGGTTCTCAACGAAACCGCTGATCAGCAGCGAGTGCGACTGCAACGGATGATTATCCGCCTGCACATGTTCTCCTGGCACCAAACCGCAGAACAAACCATTGAAGTGTACCGTAAAGCTATTGAACACCATGAGTAAACTAATTCACATCGCCATCGACGGCAATGAAGCCAACGTCGTTAACAGAGTAGGCAGTAATGTCTATGCTTTTGCAGTCCTTCATCAACTGTGGGCGCTGACCAAAAATCCGCGTAAGTTTCACTGCACAATCCTGTTGGCCCATGCACCGGTTGAAGACTTCCCACCCGAGCGTAAAAACTGGCAATATCAGGTGATTGGACCGGCTCGTTTCTGGACTCAATGGGCTTTGCCACTTCACCTGTTTTGGCGGCAGGGAAACTACGATGTCTTTTTCACTACCAGCCATTATGCCCCGAGAGTCTCGGCCGTGCCGTATGTTAGTAGTGTGATGGATACTGCGTATCTTGATTTTCCTGATCAGTTTCGCCGAAACGATCTCTATCAGCTTACACACTGGACACACTACAGTGTCAAACGAGCGGCCAAAGTAATCACCATCAGTCAGTTTTCCAAACAACACATTCACGCCGCTTACCACAAACCGCTCGCCGATATTGTAGTTGCTCCACCGGCTGTATCACTACCCGAGGTTACTTCACCTTTGCGGGTAAAGGCGTTTTGGCGAAAACATAAAATTGAAAAAGGGAGTTACTTTCTCTATGTTGGCACCCTACAGCCACGCAAAAACTTGGAAAATCTGATTGAGGCTTTTGAGATCTTTTCTCGCTCACTGGCCGCTCACCAACTCAAAAAACGAGTTGCCCAAGCAAAACAACAAGATGTATCGCCACAACTAGTGCTGGCTGGCAAAGTTGGTTGGCTGGCCAAAGGCATTCAAGATCGCATCGAAGCTTCACCGCTCAAAAACCGCATCATCACCACTGGCTTTATCAGTGATGAGCTGAAACGTGCGCTCTATCAACAAGCCCGCGCCACGGTGTTGGTCAGTTTGTCAGAGGGTTTTGGTATTCCATCACTAGAATCAATCAGTGTCGGTACCATCCCAATCGTCTCCAATACTAGCAGTCTACCGGAAGTAGTCGGTCAGGCAGGCCTACTAGTAGACCCCACTCAACCGCACCAGATTGCCCAGGCACTCAAAAAGGTTTGGCATCTTTCCGCCAGCCAGCAACAACAATTTGCCAAAAAAGCTCAGAAACAATTGGCTCAATTTACCTGGCAAAAAACTGGTAAAACTATTTTAAACACTTTAATGAAGGTAGCCCGTCATGCCAAAAAAACCTGAAGTTATCCTTGGCATTGATCCTGGTTACGATCGGGTCGGTTGGGCTGTTGGCGTTGCTCTCAGGAACCAGTGGCAATTAATCCACTATGGGGTTATTCAAACCGATAGAGCATTACCGCTGACAGAACGTTACCAATCGTTGACTAATCAACTAACTACCCTCATCAAAACACACTCTCCACAAATAGCTGTCATCGAATCGCTTTTTTTCTTTAAAAACCAAAAAACCGCCCTCAAAGTCAGTGAGGCGAGAGGAGTGATTATCAAAACCTGTTTAACGCACAATTTAAAAATTGCCGAGTTCACGCCGCTCCAGATCAAACAAGCCGTCACTGGTTACGGTCGAGCCGATAAAAAAAGTGTCGAAAAAATGGTGCGACTGCAACTCAAGCTGACTGACCGCAAAATTATCGACGATGCGATTGATGCGCTGGCGATTATGCTAACCTACCGGGTACAAAATAAACTGCTGAATCCAAAAGCAGTGGCCTGAACTCGCTTGCTCCCTCTGGCCGTTTCTGCTACTTTGAAGGCATGGTACTTTTACTACTCTTCATTACTCTCATTTTTCCACCACGAGTCCAGGCTTATCTTGACCCAGGTACGGGCAGTTACATCACTCAGCTTTTGATCGGTTCACTGGTGGGCGGGCTTTATCTTATCAAGGTATACTTCTCGAAAATTGTCGCTTTTATCAAATCACTGCTCCAGAAACTTTCCCGCCGTGAAAAACCGTCTTCGTAAAACAGCAGAACCCGGATCATTTCGAGATCCTCATGGATTTGTGTATTACCACAAAGGCTCGGTATACCGACAAGTCCATCCTGAGTACGCAACGGTCTTTTCCCGAATTGAAAAAGCCGGTTTTTACCAACACCTGATTGATGAGGGGTGGTTAATCTCATATCAAAAGGTCTCCAAAAAATCAGCCTTCGACCACCGCGCCACGCTGGTGCTGAAAGTGAAACCCATTCCTTTCCTCTCATATCCGTATGAGTGGAGCTTCAGTCAGTTAAAAGACGCCGCCCTTTTCACTCTAAAGTTGCAAAAATTAGCGCTCACACATGACTTTTCTCTCAAGGACGCCAGCGCGTACAATATTCAGTTTCTGGAAGGCAAACCAATCTTAATCGACCTTTTGTCATTTGAAGAATATCGAGTGGATGCGCCATGGGTGGCATACCGTCAATTCTGTGAGCATTTCTTAGGCCCACTCTTGCTGACAAGTTATACCGACTTACGTTTACACAAGTTGCTGCGCACTCACCTTGATGGCCTCCCCCTAGATTTAGTCAGTCATTTATTACCTAAAAAAACGTATCTTAATTTTGCTATCGCCATGCACGTTCATTTTCATGCCCGTCAGCAACAGCAGTTTGGTGCACGGCATCACGCTGACCGCCACTATCGCTTGAGTAAACTAAGCTTCATGGCGTTACTCGACAGCTTGGAATCACCCATCACTAAACTAACAGCACCCAAGCAACCAACCGAATGGGGAGAGTACTATACGTTTACCAACTACTCACCCAAAGCCTTTGCCGCCAAGAAAAAAATCATCACCCAGTATCTGCGACAAAGCAAACCAAGAACCGTTTGGGATCTAGGCGGGAACACTGGTGAGTTTAGTCACTTGGCGAGCAATCAGGGTATCTTTACTGTTTCCTTTGATACCGACCCTCGAGCGGTAGAAATCAATTACCTCATGGTAAAAGAAAAAAATGAGAAACACTTATTACCTTTGCTTATGGATCTCACTAATCCGAGCCCTGACCTTGGCTGGGCGCTGACAGAAAGGCAGTCACTCATCCAACGCGGTCCAGCGGAGCTTACCATGGTATTGGCACTCATTCATCATCTGGCTATTTCACAGAATGTGCCGTTTGAAAAAATAGCCAACTTTCTGGCTCGTTTAAGCCGTCACTTGATTATCGAGTTTGTGCCCAAAGCAGATTCTCAGGTACAAAAACTGTTAGCAACAAGAGAGGATATTTTTACTGATTACCACCAAGATCATTTTGAAAAGGCGTTTCATCACTATTTTCGTATTCTCGAAAAAGACCGCCTCGGTTTCGGCTCACAGCGCAGTTTATACTTAATGAAACGGAAATGAAAAAACTTTTGATACTCTGGCTCGCCCCCGTGTTGTTGGCGCTTTTTCCGACTCTAACCACTTACCATCACAATCTCGATCAACTGGCCTTCAATCGCCTCACAATTCCGCTCGTGTACTCGTTGGGTTTTGTGTTGGTCAGTGGTGCCGTAGCTCTAGCTGTTTTTAAATCACAGCGCAAAGCCAGCTTATTTACCTCACTGTGGATCGTTTTGTTTTTTTCTTTTGGGTACCTCTATTTAAAGTTGGGTGAAACTCACTTGGTTCAATTGCTTCCCGTTAGTCTAAACACCCTGTTGATCGGATTATTTGGTCTCATTTTATTGGGTGTTGGTATGGCATTGTTTAAAAAAGAACCAGCCAAAAAACTTAGTAACTTTGTTTTAATAGTCGGCCTGACTACTGTTGCCCTCAATTTATGGACTATTCTTCCTTTTGAGCTGCAACGTCAGTTGGCTGAAACAAGATTGCAGAAATACTTGCTACTCAATCCCATGCTGCCTTCCTCGGTCGAAGAACCAGCCCTTAAACCTGATGTGTATTATTTTATTTTTGACCGCTACGCCCGCCAAGACGTGTTGGCGGAATATTTTCATTTCGATAATCAAGAGACCTTACAAGCCTTGGCCCAAAACAATTTTTTCATCGGGACCCAAAGCTTTGCCAATTACCCCAACACCTATCTTTCACTCGCCTCGTCACTTAACTTGCGCTATTTAGATTTTCTGCCTCAAACCTTGGGTGTAAAAAATCGTGATCGTATTCCAGCCTATCAACAACTTATTCAGAGTAATGAACTGGTGCGCTTTCTCAAAAAGCAGGGGTACCACTATGTACTGGCCGGCAGTTTTTGGGATCCTTCCAAAACTAGCCCTTTAGCAGATGCCAATTACAACCTATTTGCTGATTTTGATGAATTCGAACTTTTTATGTATGAGCGAACTTTATGGAATACCTTGCGCGGTGTCTTGGAAAACAAACAGCTTTACACCGGCGTTGAACGGTTGGAACGGATGGCCCAAAATTTTGATCTACGTTTGACCAGCCTGAAAAAACAAGCCGGCGTGAACTCGCCCAAATTTGTTTTGGCTCATTTCCTGATGCCGCATGATCCCAATATTTTCGATCAAACATGTCTGCCAATGGAGTTTGCTGAAATGAGACAGTTAACTCTTATGGAAGGATTTTTAGCAGAAACACAGTGCGCCAATAAGCTTATGCTCGAGTTGGCTAATTACTTACAAACTAATGCCAAACGGCCAACCGTCATTATTTTTCAATCAGATGAAGGACCATATTTACCTGAACAATACTTTAATCAAAATGAAGAACTCGTGCCTGATGATCCAACTGCCTATCGTATTCACGCGGCGATTTTAAACGCCATCTATCTGCCAGACAAAGAAAAGCCAACCCAAGCGGCCGATTATCAAGCCATCGGTTTGGACGAACGGTCAACTCCGATCAATACCTTTCGGGCGATTTTGAATTATTATTTTGGCACAAACTTACCGATTTTGGAAAACAAAGTGTATGTCTTTGCTAGCCCGGACGAACCTTACAATTTTCGAGAAATTACTGATAGACTATAACCACGATGATCGGGTTTCTTTCAGGTACGGTTCAGAAACTTCATGAGGCAGTGCTGATTCATGCCGGCGGCGTTGGGTACCGAGTGGAAGTAGGCCAACTATTACTCAATTCACTGAAAAATGAAGAGCCAGCGTCTTTATTCATTCACACCTATATGACTGACAACCAGCTGCGTTTGTTCGGCTTTGCCACCGAACAAGATCTCTATTTATTCGAGCTTGTACTCTCAGTTTCCGGTGTTGGCCCCAAGATTGCCCTAGTCTTAGTGGACACCGGCACCGATCGGCTGGTTGGGGCTGTGCAAAACGCCAACGTCGGTTTTTTCAAAGCTATCCCCAGAGTAGGTAAAAAATTGGCTCAGAAAATTATTATCGAGTTGAAACCCAAACTGGGTGGACTAAAAGAAGTGGAGCTTGGTCCACTATCACGAACCGAACGGGATGTGGTTGAAGGTCTCAAAAATCTTGGCTTTGATGAGAATAATATTCAACAAGTCTTGAGTGAACTTGACCGTGAACAACCGCTGGAAATTATGCTCAAAGAAGCAGTGAAAAAGTTAGCGAAAATGTAATTATGATTGAGCCAATCGCCATCCAACCAGCTACCGTCGAAGAAGAGATTCTTTTTACCTCTCTGCGCGCCCAAGATTGGAACGAGTTTCTTGGCCAAGAAACAGTTAAAAAAGCCTTTCAGATCGCCATTGAGGCCGCCAAACAGCGTAAAGAAACCATGGATCACGCGCTGCTGTACGGTCCGCCAGGCTTGGGAAAAACCACCCTGTCTCATATCATTGCTAAGGAACTGGGTGTCAACATTCGCGTTACTTCTGGTACGGCGCTCACCAAAACTGGTGACTTAGCCGCGATCTTAACCAACCTAGAAAACGGCGACGTGCTGTTTATCGACGAAATACACCGGCTTTCCAAAGCAGTGGAGGAAACACTCTACCCAGCGATGGAGGACTACGCGCTGGATATTGTCATTGGCAAAGGTCCCTCAGCCCGCACCGTGCGGCTGGATCTCCCCAAGTTTACGCTTGTTGGGGCCACCACTCGCTTTGGCTTGCTCTCCGGGCCATTTAGAGATCGTTTTGGTTTAGTACAACGTCTCGAGTTTTATCCGCCAGAAGGTTTAAAAACCATTATTCACAACGCCGCTAAGAAACTGAAAGCCAGGTTACCAGATAAAGCAGCGTTCGCTATTGCCCAACGCTCCCGTGGTACACCTAGGGTGGCACTGAAACTTTTTAAGCGGGTGCGTGATTATGCCCAGGTCAAAAACGGCGGCGGTATTACGCCACAAACCGTGGAGGATGCGCTTTCGATGTTTGCCATCGATCAACTGGGTTTAGATCACAATGACCGCAAGTTTCTCATTGAACTCATTAATAAACACGGCGGCGGTCCAGTAGGACTGGGTACTATCGCCGCGACCCTACATGAAGATCCCGGCACGATTGAAGAGGTGATCGAACCGTACCTCATTCAAGTTGGCTTACTGAAACGAACCACCAAAGGTCGGGTAATTAGCAAACTGGCATATAAACACTTAGGATTAGAATATCCTGAGAAAAAATAATATGTCAGCACCCGGCATTTCTGTTTTTTTTCCTTGTTATAACGATGCCAAAACCATTGGTAAATTAGTTGCCGATGTTACCCAAGTGCTCGAACAACTTACCGAAAACTTCGAAGTGATTGTGGTGAATGACGGCTCAACTGATGGCAGCGCCCAATTACTCACCAAGCTCAAACAAAAAAACAATAAACTCAAAGTAATCACCCACCGAAAAAACCGGGGCTACGGTGGCGCGTTGATTAGTGGTTTTAAAACAGCCACAAAAAAACTGGTTTTCTATACCGATGGCGACGGTCAATACGACGTCAAAGAATTGCCGATTTTACTCAAACTGATGACGCGTGATGTTGACTTTGTGAACGGGATTAAAATGACTCGCCACGATGCGACGTATCGCATCATTGTTGGTAATTTATACAGCTTAGTTATCCGCTGGGGATTTTGGTTGCCGATCGTTGATGTCGATTGCGACTTTAGACTTATTCGCCGCTCCATCATTAAAAAAACTAAACTGACCAATACGAGCGGCTCTATTTGTGTAGAGTTAGTCAAAAAAGCCCAGCGCGCTGGGGCAAGATTCAGGCAGGTTTCTGTTCACCACTTTGATCGTCGTTGGGGAGAATCACAATTTTTTGTACCTCGCCGGATCCTCAAAACTTTTTGGGACCTAGGTTCGTTGTGGTTACAATTAATGATCATTGATCCGCTTAAAAAATAATTTTTGCTCATGGAAATTGCCGAGTACCAAAACATTTACTTGAATGAAGGCGACCAATTTTTTTACGTCTCAACTCACACTTTGGTTTTATCACTGACTAAACACTTTCAACCAAGAAAAAAGAAATTGCGTATCCTTGATGCTGGTTGCGGTACTGGTTTGCTCACCAAAAAAATGCAGCGCTTTGGCAAGGTGGTCGGTATTGATATGAGTCCAGAAGCATTGCGTTTTGCAAAAAAGCGCAAAGTCCAAGTGACTCAAGCCTCGATTGAAAAAGTGCCATTCAAAAATCAGTCCTTTGATGTGGTAGTTTGTATTGACGTGCTTACCCATGCTTCAATTAAAAACGATCTTATCGCCCTAAAAGAATTTTACCGAGTGCTCAAACCAAATGGCATTTTGATTCTGCGAGTGGCGGCCCACCCTTGGCTTAAACTCATTCATGATAAACACGTGCACGTAAACCACCGATACAAAAGACAGGAATTAAAAGATCAGCTCACCAAAACTGGTTTTAAAATCGAAAAACTTTCTTTTATTCACTCTCTTTTGTTCCCATTAATAATCGTCAAACATACTTGGGAAAACGTCACTAAGCCAAAAGAAATCAAATCAGCCGTGGTGAGAATCAACCCTGTTATCAACTCGCTTTTAACTCAACTTCTCCTCATTGAAGCAAAACTCTTCCTCAAAATAAGCCTTCCTTTTGGCTTAGGGCTTGTATCGGTGGGAAGAAAAACCTAAAATCTCACCTTGTATGAAGTTTAAAAAGTTGAACTTTGTTTTGGTTCTTCAGTGGTTTATCGTTATCGTCTCAGCTTTTTATAACTTTAATCTTTTTGCCGGCTCCAAACTGTGGGGGAATGCCGCTTCTCGAGTTCTACTGGCCGTTGGACCACAACTTGGTATCGGCAGTCCTTATAAAGATTTGTACGAACTTGTTCCGCCAGGATACCTAGTCTTCATTGCCAGTTGGGTGCGCCTTTTTGGTCTGAGCATGATCTCAATGAGATTAATTCAGGTGCTCTTAGTGGTTTTAAACGGCTTTTTCTTGATAAAAGTGGGAGAGAAACTGTTCAAAAATCGTTGGCTGCAACTCTTTGTTTTTTTCTCCATTATCATGACTGTTCACTCTCGAATTATTCAAACGGATTACTTTTCCATTGATTTTTTTGCGACCACACTGGTGCTAGGAGGACTGGCAACCCTGCTAAACATCAAAAATAGATTCATAAAAATTCCGCTCGCCGCGACTCTTTTTGTCTTAGCTAGTCAAATTAAAGACATTTATATCTTCAGTTTAATTTCACTTTTCCCATATTACTGGCAAGCCTTGCAAAAGCCTCAAAAAAAACAAACTTTCAAACTGATCGTACTTTCACTGATTGGACCACTGGTTATTGCCATCGTCGAGTTAATCTACCTTTCCGCCGTTGATTCACTGCCAGCGTATCTTGATATTCTGATCAACGATAAAATTGGCTTTGGTCGAAACTTTTCTCTCAAAGCGATCATTCGCGCTTATTTCACGATGCTGATGGAAGTTGAAGAAACCTTCTTGACAACCAATTATGTCATTTTTGGTTTAATCATCACCAACCTCACTCTTGTCTTTAAACTCTTTGAAAAACCACTAGCCAAAGCCAAACCCTATCAATGGCGTTCCCCGTACTTAAAAAAACAAACTCTGAAACTTTTAAAAAAACAACTGCGGGAATATGGCAAAACGGAGTTAGGCAAAACTCTCTTGACGGGCTTGCTGATTATCAGTACCTTTTACGGCCTAGCTCTCTACGGTCTTTACTACGGCACACAACTGAGTATGATTATTACCGGCTATTATTTAGTAGTTGGCATACTACTCATTCTCCCGCTTCAGTTTATTGGTGCACTTAAAGTTCGTTGGCAAAAAATTGGTTTACTTCTCTTACTCTTCGCCATCTTTCTGCCGAAAAAAGCTGTCTTTTACTACCAATTCCGACCAGTTATTCGTTACTACCCGTTTGAAATCGAAAAAGCCATCATGGTTAGAGTCGACAAGAACGACTGTATTTTGCACGTTCACGGCTGGGAAGTGGCCATTAGTTATATTTACTCACAACGCAGACCATGCTCGCGGTACTTTTTAGCCAATGAACTTTTTAATATTAAACGGGGAGGAGTTATCGAAACATACCGTCGTGATCTTTTAAATAACCCGCCGGCAGCACTGCTTTACAATGAGCTTGGTTCTGATTTAGATATTGAAAAGTTTAACAACCAAGTCATTGATTTTCCTCGAATATTAAAACATTGTTACGAACCCGATCCAAACTTCACTGATTATTTAAAACATTTCTTTGCCAAAATGACGCTTTATTGGCCAAAACCGACCTTGACAAAAGATCAGTTAAAAAATTGTTGGGCAGAAAACTCAGTGCTGTCTAGCGGTAAAAATCTTTAATCGCTTTACACACTGTTCGAATGTCAGCCTCCGGTATGTCAGGATAAAAGGGGAGTGAAAGCAGATCGTGGTTAACACTGCTGGCATTTGGGTAGTCACTATCTTTACCCTGCAAATAGGTAAATGACTCCACTTGATGAATCAGTAGTGGATAGTGAATGCCGGTTTGAATCCCGTGTTCTAAGAGATACTGTTGCAGTTTATTCCTCTGACAAGCCTTGATTACAAACAAGTGAAAAGTATGCTCCCATTTTTTGCCTATCAAAGGCAATTTAATTTCGCTGACGTCTTTTAAATTATCAATATACACTTTGGCTTTTTTCACTCGCTTAGTAAGATCGATATTAAGCTTTCGCAGTTTTACTCTTAAGAAAGCAGCCTGCAGTTCATCCAGTCTACTCACTCTCCCTTCCATCTGACTTTCGTAGCGCTTCACTTCACCGTATTGACGCATGGCCCGAATTATATCGGCCAACGTTTCGTCATTAGTGACTACTATGCCGCCATCACCGAGTGCCCCAAGATTTTTGGTGGGGTAAAAACTAAAACAACTCAACTTTCCGAAACTACCAACTTTTTTCCCTTGGTATTGCGTGCCATGAGCTTGTGAACAGTCTTCAATCAAAACCAACCCCTTTTTTTTAGCCAATGCTGAAATCGCCATGAGGTTAGCAGTCTTCCCAAATAAATGAACCACAATCACTGCCTTTGTTTTTTGAGTTATCTTTTTGGCTAAGTCAGTCACATCGATGTTCAGTGTTTCAGGGTCAACATCAATCAGCTTCAACTTGAAACCTGCCGATTCAACAGCAAAGGCCACTGGGTATACATTGACCGGAATTGCCACCTCATCGGTCGGTTTGAGATCAAGGGCCTTGAGTGACAACATAATTGCGTCGGTCCCCGAAGCAACCCCAACCCCATATTTCACGCCAACATAACTGGCAAACTCCTTTTCAAATGCCGCCACTTCACTCCCTAAAATCAAGTTGCCTCTTTTTAAAACGAGACTCAAGGCTTGCTTAAAGGCGGTTTGGTGTTGAATGTTTTGGTATTGTAAATCGTTAAAAAGAATTGTCTTCATACCAGCTTCTTAAACTCACGATAATCTCTAATGTAATCCTTAGGATTATATGGGGCAGAAGCTACTACTAATAAAACCGCATTTCTTGAAAACTGATGCATCTCGTGCCACACCATTCTATCAATAAACACCCCCGTTTTTGGATCATCCAATTGCATGGTCTCTCGTTTGTGACCATTGTCGAAAACAATTTTTATTGAACCTTGAATGCAAAATAAAACTTGTTGTGTTTTACGGTGAGCGTGAAAACCGCGAGGCAAATCTTTTTTGGCTTTGGTAATGTAGTAAATGCGTCTAATCGGAAAGGGAATGTGGCGAGGGGACTCAGCAAAATAGAGAAAACAGTCATCCGTAATTTTAGGAATAATAATAGTTTTGAAAAGACCGTTTTTTTTCTTTGTCATCGAACTAATTTCACATCATACCTATAAGCAGATATACTAACACAGTCCTCGCCAACCGACATGATCATGATCAAACAACAAAATGACATCTCCAGCCTTTATTTCCAAAAACCCAACCTCCAAAGCCGCGTTGAGCCAATTTTGACGGCAATTATCCAACAGTCTAGCTTTCAAGTCGGCCAACTATTGCAAAAGAGTGCTTGGTGGACTTCACCATCCATTGGCGCACTACACTACGCTGGTACATATCAAGGCCAACCAGCCATTTTAAAAATTCAAGGTGCTAAACCAAATATCAGCGAGGCTGAAAATATTAAGGCGTTTGCTCAACATAATCAAAGTCAACTGGTTCGACCACCACATGTGTATTGGAGTACTCCATGGAATGAGGCACTCCAATTTGAGGCGTTGATTTTTGAAAGTCTAGGGCAAGAAAAGTTAGTTGAGTTACCTGCTACTCAGGAACAGGTGAATGAGTTTTTCACGGTCTATCAAGAGTATCGACGTCACTGTCTCAATAAACCTTGGCTGGAAAAACCAACCAACGGTTTAGCCGAGGGCGTGAAACAAGCCTTTGGTCAATGGGGCAAAATACGCCAGGAACTATTTCCTACCCACCCATTGATTGAAGCCGGTGATGAAGAGCTGATCCAACAAGCCGTCGATACTTTGGCCAACGAGTACAAAGGTATCGACTGGCAATTTCAACATGGTCATTTCTCAACCCGTGATATTTTCCCCAAGGGTAGCCAATACATTTTGCTCTCCAACCTTTATTGGTCATGGCGACTGCCGTACTACGACGCCGTGTTTGGCTTTCACTGGTATCAGTTTGACCTGGCGGCCAAACCAACCACCACGGTCGAACTATTGGATCAGCACCGTCAATGGTGGAAACAAGCCATCCATCAAACAATCAACCCATCAACTCCTCAAGAAAAACGGCTGCTCGAACTGGCTTTTTTAGAACGAGCCGCCGCTGGACTCAATCTCGATGCCTTAATCAGCCCTACCCCGGTTTCACGCTGGCTGATTAATACCTTGCGTCAAGAAATCCAAAGTCTGATGTAAGAATGCCGTTTTGCTCTCCCGCCTGGCCTAAGGTATACTAAACACCATGCCAATCACTGATAAACACGGCAATGTCTTGACCACCAGCCAAATCTGGGAGAAGGGGATTGGCCGAGTAAAAGCGATTTGGTTGGAGCTGACCACCGGTTTCTTGTGGTGGTTGGTAGGTTACTTGCCATTTCATTCCTGGCGTAAGTTTTTTTACCGTTGCTGTGGCCTGAAAATCGGCCGTGACTCCACCATTCACATGATGGCCCGCCTCTATGATCCGGCCCACATTACAATCGGAGAGGGAACGCTGATTGGTGAAAACGTCACCCTCGATGGCCGCAAGCAACTGCCAAATTCTCGCGGTGGTCTAACGATCGGCAACCATGTTGATATCGCCTCACAAGTCATGATCTGGACCAGTCAACATGATATTCACAGCGAAGACATGCGGCCAATTGAAGAAAAAGTGGTAATTGAAGACTATGTCTTTATCGGCCCGCGAGCCATTATTCTGCCCGGTGTCACGATCGGTAAAGGCGCCGTAGTGGCGGCTGGCGCTGTTGTCACCAAAGACGTCCCAGCCGGCATGATCGCCGCCGGTATCCCAGCCAAAGAAATTGCTAAACGAGAAGTAAAAGACTTTCACTACCGACTCGGCCGACCACGGTTATTCCAGTAAGTTTGCTATGTCAAAAACCTCCCCCCCCTTCATGATCCTCTCGATCATCATCGTCTCTTACAACACCAAAGACATTACGCTACAAACCCTGCGCTCAGCCGTAGCTGATCTGAGGCAATCAAAACTTTTGCCTAAAACAGAGTTTTTTGTGGTCGACAACAACTCTCAAGACGGCTCAGTCACCGCAGTCAAACAGTATCTACAAAAAGCCAAAGTTCACCACACCGTGATTGCCAATAAAGACAACCGCGGGTTTGGCGCCGCCAATAACCAAGGCATTAAAAAATCCCGCGGTAAGTACCTCATTTTACTCAACTCTGACACTATTACTCAGCCCGGTGCTTTCAAGACTTTGGTTGAGACTTTTGAGAAGCGGCCGATTGATGAGCACACTGCGCATCTCAGTTCTTATCACCGCCAAAAAACCGATCGGCTGGGTATCATCGCGCCAATACTCTTGAACACTGACCTCAGTCTCCAAGCGCAAGGCGGCAATTTCCCAAGCCTACTGGCTCTGACTGTCCACCTGCTGTTTCTCGATGACTTGCCGGTTATCGGCCCACTGCTGCCCTCCACTCAACACACTGGCCGCAATGTCAAGCTACACCTCACCGAGACGAAGCTTACTCCCATTGATTGGCTAGGAGGAACGGCGATGATGATTCGCCGCGAGGTGATCGATGAAATTGGGCTGTTTGACGAAAACATCTTCATGTACGGCGAAGACATCGAATACTGTTTTCGCGCTCGCAATCACCATTGGGATATCGCCATTCAACCTAAAGCCAAGATTGTGCACTTGGCTAATGCCAGCGCTGGGTCGGAAAACGCACTGACTGGTGAGATAAAGGGGTATGTGTACCTTTGGTCTAAATTCAAACCGTTTTGGCAGCGACCGGTCGCCAAAATGATTTTGTGGTTAGGATCGTTTTTGCGAATGATTCTTTTTGCCACTGTTGCCTATAATCCTAGAAAGGCTGGTATTTATTCACGCATTTTGTGGAAAATTCCTGGATTCTAAAATGGCCAAAAAACAAAACTCATCTTCACCCACGCGGTTCAAAAAAATTTGGGCTTGGCTGGACAATCACATCTTGTTTGTCTTGAGTGCCTTTCTGCTGGCCTTTATTCCGCTCTATCCCAAGTTACCGTTATTTGACATCTTGCCCGGGTACATCGTGCGCGTGCGCTTTGAAGACATCATTATCGCTTTCTCCGGTTTTGTCTGGCTTGTTCAACTATGGCGAAAAAAAATTACTTGGCAATCACCGCTCTTGAGGATGATTGGAATTTATACAGCAATCGGGTTTTTCTCGATTGTCTCAGCCATATTTATCACCCACACTGTGCCGCTGGAACTACTGCATCTAGGAAAGTCCGCTCTTCACCTGCTCCGCTACATTGAATATTTCTTTCTCTTTGTGATGATGTACTCCGCGCTGAAAACTGCTAAACAAGCCAAGGTCATACTTATGACTGTAGTGCTCAGCGTGTTGGCAATCTCAATCTATGGGGTTGGCCAAAAATACTGGTATTGGCCAGTGTATTCCACCATGAATCGCGAGTTTAGTAAGGGGATGCGATTATATTTGACTGAGCATGCCCGAGTGCAATCAACCTTTGGCGGCCACTACGATCTGGGGGCTTACTTGGTGATTATTTTACCCATTTTGTTAGCGCTCACCTATAAAGCTCAAGTCAAATGGGAAAAACGGCTACTCTTTCTCACTCACACATTCGGCTTGTGGCTGTTGATCGTCAGTGCTTCACGCGCTCCTTTTGCTGCCTACACCGTCGCCGCTTTACTCGTCATTGTTTTAATTTCTTACAACGAACCAACTTGGAAAAAACGCCTTTTTAGTTTTCTGAAGCGTTCGATTGGTTTCGTTTTTTTCCTCAGTTTTCTCCTAGTAATTTTTGGGGAAGACATCAATGAGCGCTTTATGCAAGTCGTTGAAAGTCATCCTCAATACCCTAAGGTTATGGCTACTTATGACTATTGGAACGCCCGCCGTAAGGATGTGCGAGATGTCGTTTATGATCGACTGGGCATCCGAAAACTTGCCCCACCGCCAAACTCAGTCGCTTTTGATAACTCCAATGAACTTGAACCGGTCCTCACCCCCACTGACCAACTCCCGACCACGGTGCGACCCAGTGATGTCTACGAAGATATTCCCGACTTGGTCGAGGTGGAAACAGATCAAGGAGTGGTAGTAGTCGAGAAAGAGCGCACCTGGTCGGCCAATGCCTTAAAATACGGTCTTTCCGTTGCCATTCGTCTTGATACACTTTGGCCTAATGCCATTAAAGGTTTCGTACGCAATCCTCTCCTGGGAAGTGGCTATGCTACCCTCAATAAAGAGGCGGTCCATCAATTCACTGACGCAGACAGTACTGATAATAACTACCTGCGAGCATTGGGCGAAACAGGGTTACTTGGTTTTCTGACTTTCTTTGGCACGATTTTTTTAGTACTCCGGCTAACTGCTAAACATCTCTTCGACAAAAACCTGCTCAAAGCCACTTTGGCAATTGGTGTTTTTGCTGGTTCAATTGGGCTGCTTTTGAACGCTCTTTACATCGATGTTTACGCCGCCTCCAAAGTGGCTTTTACTTATTGGGCTGTGGTTGGTGTAACATTGGCAGTTTTTTCACTAAAATTGACTGTTCCCAAACGCCAGCAGCCGCAGGCTTTGTTGAAATAAAGGAACCATGAAAAAAGTGTTTGCGTGGGTTTCATCACCAACCGGCAGATTACTCTTGCTCATTGTAGTGGCGGCCATGGTCAGACTTTACCGGATTACCAACCCGGTGGCTGACTGGCACGCCTTCCGCCAAGCCGACACTGCCTCGGTCACTCGCGAATACATCAAGCGCGGAGTTGACTGGTTGCGCCCGCGTTACCAAGATCTTTCCAACATCCAATCTGGCCAAGACAACCTGGAAGGGTACAGGATGGTGGAGTTTCCATTAATTAATGGAGTGTTAGCAACACTGCTCAGGGCCATTCCCAGTCTGCCACTGGTACTCACCAGTCGATTGGCAACCGTGCTCATTTCACTGGGCTCTCTCTGGTTTTTGGTTGATTTTGTCACCAAAATCACAGGCAACAAAACTGTCGGTTGGTTAAGTGGTCTCTTTTTTGCCCTTTTACCTTACAGTGTTTACTACTCACGCACTATTTTGCCAGAACCATACGTAATTTTCTTTAGTCTTGCCTCACTTTCCTGCCTCGTCAGTGCGCTCCAATTCAAACGACCAGTCGGCCAGTGGCAGTGGTGGGTCTCCGCCGTTTGTTTAAGTGTAGCTTTTCTGCTGAAACCATTTGTGGTTTTTCTAGCCCCAGTGTACGCAGTTATCATTTGGCAGCAGCAATCTAAAATCAGGTACTCGCCTTGGTGGGTGGTATATGGCCTGTTAGCCGTGGCACCATTTCTCTGGTGGCGTTATTGGATTCAACAATTTTCCAGTGGCATTCCAGCCGCCGATTGGCTTTTAAACGGTAACGGTATTCGCTTCCGCCCAGCCTGGTTTCGTTGGATTTTTTATGAGCGCTTCACCAAGTTGATTATGGGATATACAGGTATTGTGATCGCTGCTACTTCACTCTGGTACAAGGGGAGAGGCCAAGTAGTTTTGTGGGCTTGGTGGCTTGGTTTAATCACCTATACAGCGGTGGTAGCCACTGGCAACGTTCAGCATGATTATTATCAAGTGATCTTCACTCCGCTGATCAGCTTTACGCTGGCGCTTGGCACTTGGCTACTCTGGCAAAAAAGCATTCAACTTATTTATAAAGCAGGAGTGATCACACTGATTGCCGTGTTGCTTGTGTTGTCCTGGCAACAGGTGGCTGGTTACTTTAACGTCAATCATTGGGAGTACGTAGAAGCGGGGAGAGCCGTCGATCAACTGACCCCTCTTGACGCAAAAGTGATTGCTCCAGCCTTTGGTGACACTCACTTCCTTTTTCAAACCAACCGCACTGGTTGGCCGATTGGCTTTGAAATCGATGACAAAATCAGTCAGGGCGCCACCCATTACGTCACCACTAGTTTTGACGATGAAGCACAAGAACTGGAAAGTCGTTTCGCCACAGTGGTTAAAACTGATCGCTACCTTATCCTTAACCTCACTCAACCAAAGGAGAAACAGTAATGAAAGTTTTGATGCTGACGCCTTATTTGCCATACCCACTGCTGTCGGGCGGACAAATTCGCACCTACAATTTGCTGAAAAAACTAGCCAAAAAACATGACATTACTTTGTTCGCTTTGATTAAAAATGAGAACGAAAAACAATACATTGCCGAACTAGAAAAGTACTGCCGAAAAGTGCGTGTTTTCAAACGCTCAGAAAAACCATTCACCCTGCAAAATGTACTGAAAGCAGTTTTTTCTTCCTACCCATTCCTGGTCACTCGAAACCATGTCCCGGAAACCATCAATGCCATCAAGCAAGAGCTCGCTGCCGGCCAGTATGACCTCATTCACTCAGAAACATTTTACATGATGCCGCATCTGCCAAAAAATAACGTGCCGACTATTTTAGTGGAACAGACCATCGAATACCTCGGTTATGAAAGTTACGCTAAGAAAGTGTGGCCAATTTTACGACCACTGCTGGCCATCGATATTGCCAAAATCAAACGCTGGGAGCGCTACTATTGGGAGTTGTGCGACCAGTTGATTGTGATGAGTCCCGAGGATAAAGACTTTATCGGCCAGCAAATCAAAGATCACCGTAAAATTAAGGTCGTTGCCAACGGCGTTGATGCTGCTTGGTTTGACGAAGTCCCCCGGGAGCTCCCCAAAAACCCCACTGTTTTATCAGTCGGTACCTTTAAATGGCTACCGAACATTGAGGCTGTTGATTTTCTTGTTCAAAAAATCTGGCCACAAGTCAGAAAGACCGTCAACAATGCTCAACTGCTGATCGTCGGCAACGCTCCCACCGCCAAGGTAGAAAACTATGGCAAACAAGATACCAGCATTCATGTCCTTGGTCGTATTACTGATATCCGCACCGCCTTTAAACAGTCGCATGTCTTAGTGGCACCGGTCTTCAGTGGCACTGGCACTCGCTATAAAATCCTAGAAGCCATGGCCAGCGGCACGCCAGTAGTGGCCAGCAAAATTGCCGTGGAGGGCTTGGGGGTAACGCATGGCACCAATGTGCTCACCAGTAATTCGGCCGAGGAAATGGCTGACTCTATCATTAAATTACTGCAAAATAAAAAACTCTGGAAAAAATTATCTGAACAAGGCAGGCAGTTTGTTCACAAAAACTTTGACTGGCAAGAGATTTCGCAAAAACTTGATATGATTTATAAAGCAATTGGCGAAAAAAGGAATTAAAATGACGAAAAAAACTGACCAAGCAGATTTAACGATTGTGGTTTTAAGTTTTAATACTCAGTTTTGGTTGAAAAAAACCTTAACCACTCTCAAAGAGTTTTACCTTGATAAAACCAAGTATAAAGTAGCTGTGATTGTGGTCGATAACGCCAGCACCGATGGCTCACCGACCATGGTCAAAAAGGAGTTTCGCTGGGTGAAGCTCATTCAGTCAACGGGAAACGTTGGTTTCGCCGCCGGTAACAACATCGCCCTCCAAAAACTCACCTCGCGGTATGGCATGCTGTTAAACAGCGACACCGAGTTTCACCACGGCTCAAACTTGGATGTTTTAATCGAATACCTTGATGAACACCCAACAGTTGGGTTGATTACTCCTCGCGTCGAACTACCCAATGGCCGAGTGGATATGGCTTCACACCGCGGAGAACCAACTCCTTGGACCTCGTTAACGTACTTCCTTGGTTTGGAAAAGCTTTTCCCTCACAGCCATTTATTTGGTCAATACCATCAAACCTATCGCAATATGCAGGAAATTCACGAAATCGATGCTTGTACCGGAGCAGCGATGATGTTTCCCGTCAAATTGATGCAAAAAAAAGTCGGTTACTTAGATGAGCAATTTTTCATGTACGCCGAGGATTTAGACTGGTGTCGACGTTTCCGTGAAGCTGGCAAAAAGGTGATCTATCACCCGGGCGCCCAAATTACTCACCACAAATACAAATCCGGCATTAAAAGCTCGTCCACCAGGTTCTCCAAGAAAGTTCACAACATGTTTTACGACACTATGCTGATGTATTACGACAAGTGGTATGCCGCTCAATACCCCAAACTTTACCGGACCCTCTTGCGGGCATTTTTATTTGTTAAAAAGGGTGGATTGTAAAGCATGAAGCGAATTGGTGTCGATTGTCGGTTAGCAGGCACAAAACACGCCGGTATTGGCCGGTACATCGAAAACTTCATCCGCAGGGCGGTCAAAGAAAAAACCTTTCAGTGGGTGCTTTTTTTTCACGACCAACCCCAAGCCCAAGCAGTGCTACCTGGTAAATTGCCCCACGTAAAACGAGTCTATATCCCAGTCAAACACTACTCCCTCAAAGAACAATGGACGTTACCAAGGGTCTTCCTCAAAGAAAAACTTGATCTGTTGCACATCCCGCATTTTAATATTCCCTTGTTTTATCCGAAAAAAATAGTGGTAACAATCCACGATTTGCTGTGGCATGAACAGCGAGGGGTAACCGTGACCACCTTGCCCACTTGGCAATACTGGTTTAAATATTTGGGGTACCGCTTGACAGTCAGTCAAGCGCTGAAACGAGCCCAACGTGTCTTTGTCCCTACCCAAACAGTCAAAAACATCGTCAAGAAATACCGCCCTCGAGTCTTAAGTAAAATCGTCGTCACCCCAGAGGGCGTAGCCCAAGAGTACTTACTGGCTGCTCGACAAAAAACCGCACCTCAACCAGCAAAACAATTAGTCTACACCGGGTCTTTTTACCCACACAAAAACGTCCGACTAGTCATTCAGGCTTTGCCGTTTCTACCCAACTTTAAACTTATTTTGGTCGGTGCCCGCAATGCTTTTCAAAAAGACCTTGAAATGTACATTCAACACCATCAATTAGAAAAAAGAATCGAGTTTGCTGGCTTCTTGAATGACAAAGAGCTCATTAAACTCTATCAGCGCTCTTACGCGCTCGTCGTGCCTTCTTTATCTGAAGGTTTTGGCCTGCCGGGACTGGAAGCGATGGCTGTTGGACTGCCCGTGGTAGCCTCAGATATTGCCGTTTTTCGAGAGGTTTATGGGAGCGCCGCTGCCTATTTCAATCCGCGCTCAGTCTCAGAACTCGTCGAGATACTCCATACTTTAGAACCTTCTCGCTCCATATTGATAGCGGCCGGCCGGCAAAGAGTCCAACAGTTTAGTTGGGATACGATGGTACAACAAACGGTCAACCAGTACCGAGCCGTTCTGTCTGCGTAAATGTCAAAAACAGTTTCTCCTTCCATTGCGCTGGTCTACGATCGAGTGAATACTCCTCATGGTGGGGCAGAAAATGTTTTGCTGGCCCTCCACCAAGCTTTTCCCACAGCCCCGCTGTTTACTGCTCTGTATCACCCAAAAACCACCGCCTGGGCGCAGCAGTTTCCGGCAGTTTACCCCAGCTTCTTAAACAAACTGCCGTTGTTGCGCTCACTGCACCGCTGGCTGGCTTGGCTGATGCCACTGGCTTTTGAGTCGTTTGATTTAAAAGCTTTTGACATTGTTATTTCAGTCACGAGTGCTGAGGCCAAGGGCATAATTACTCATCCCCACCAACTCCATCTTTGTTATTTACTCACTCCGCCAAGGTATCTCTACCAAGATCGAGAACACAGTTTGGCTTCGCACTGGTTATTACGACTGCCGCTCGTTCACCAACTTGCTCAACTTTGGCTCAATTACCTCACTTGGTGGGACCAGGCGGCCATTTTCCGCCCCGACGCGGTGATCCCGATTTCACGCCGAGTGGCCAACCGGATCAAACAGTATTATCCTGCTCTCAAATCCCGACCAGTCATCTATCCGCCGGTTGACGTCATCACCACCCAAACTACTCTCCCACACCCATTCCAAGGTCAATCGTATTTCCTCAGTATTTCTCGTTTAGTCAGTCATAAACACCTTGATTTAGCTATCAAGGCGTGCGCCAGACTGAAACAAAACCTGGTCATAGTAGGAGAAGGCCCAGAGTTGGCTAGACTACAACGAATAGCGGCGGCCACTGCCGACCAACACCAAGTAGTTTTTCTCTCCTCGGTTGACAATCAGCAGCTTCAGGCTTTGTACACGCACTGCCAAGCCCTGCTTATGCCTGGAGAAGAAGATTTTGGTATTGTGGCGCTGGAGGCTAACGCCTTTGGCAAACCGGTGATTATCAACCAAAACAGTGGGGCAGCAGAGCTGATTAAGCCTAGTGTACACGGCATTTATCTCGCCGACGGAACGGTGGAGGCTGTCGTAACAGCCCTGCAAAAATTCAATCAAACTCAGTTTTTCACCCACACACTTCGACAAAATTCATTAAAATATGGTACAAATAACTTCATTCGCGCCTTTGTGAGCACCGTCAAGGAAGCTTGGAAAACATATCAAACAAAGTATGACCAATAAAAATAATGTCTTTGCAGTGATTTTGGCAGGTGGTGGTGGGACCAGACTGTGGCCAAAATCCAGAAACAAAACCCCCAAACAGTTCTTAAAGTTAGTCGAACAACGCACCATGATGCAGGTGGCAGCTGATCGGGTAGCCAAGATTGTTGATTGGAATAACATCATTGTCGTCACCAACAAGCTGTACTACCAAGAGGTGGTTGATCAGCTGCCCCAAGTTCGCGAAGGCAACATCATCGCTGAGCCAGAAAAAAGAGATACTGCACTGGCCATGTTGGTCGGTGCTTTGTTTGCCAAAAGTCAAGATCCACAAGCAGTGGTTATCAACGCCGCCTCAGACCACACCGTCACCAACGAGAGAGAGTTTATACGAGTGATGAACGCCGCTGTAAAAACTGCTGCCGAGAATGATTTCCTCGTCACGGTCGGCATCACTCCGACTTTTGCGACCAGTGCCTTGGGATACATTAAGATTAGCGAAGACTTGAAAAAACTTGACCACGGCTTGTCACTTTTTAAAGTTAAAAGCTTCACTGAAAAACCAAACATCGCCACCGCTCGAGCTTTCATCGCGACCGGCAAATATTTTTGGAACGCCAATATGTATGTTTGGTCGGCCAAATCGATTAAAGAGGCTTTCAAAAAACACATGCCACAGATGTACAAATTGACTGCCAAACTTGACAGCCTCAGCGCTAAAGCCTTCCATGATGCCTTGCCAGCCGTTTATAAAAGTGCCGAGAGTATTTCCATCGACTACGCCGTCAGTGAAAAAGCTGATAACCTGGTGTTAATCCCCGGCGACTTTGGCTGGAGCGATGTGGGAGACTGGAAAGTCGTCTATGACCTCGGTGTAAAAGACGGCGCTGATAACGTGGTCACCGGTGAAGCCGACGAGCAAAAAGTGCTCACGCTTGATTCTCGGCGCAACCTGATTCACACCAACAACAGTTTGGTGGCCATCGTTGGTTTGGAAGATATGATTGTGGTTGATACCGGCGAAATTCTGATGATTTGCCCGAAAAATCGTAGCCAAGACGTGAAAAACCTGGTAGAAAAACTGAAAAAAGAAAACCGTAAAGAGTATCTCTAAATGACATACGAACAACAAAAACGCCTCCTCGATCTCGTCGTGGCGACCTTGCTGATCATCGCTTTTCTGCCATTCTGGATTATTATCCCCATTTTAATTATTTTCGACTCAGGCTTGCCAATTCTTTTTCAGCACCAGCGCATCGGTAAAGGCGGCCGAGAGTTTCAGATCAATAAGTTTCGCTCCATGGTTCCCGGTGCTCACGAACTGCTGCATAAGCGAAACAAACGCTTGCTGAGAAAGTTTAAAGATGGCGACTGGAAAATTGCCGCCAAAGAAGACCCTCGCATTACTCGATTGGGCAGACTCTTAAGGGCTCTTACTATTGATGAGTTTCCCCAACTGTTTAACGTCTTGAGGGGGGAGATGAGTATGGTTGGACCGCGTGCCTATATGAGATCTGAACTAAAAGAACAAACGAAAAAATATCCTGAAACTCGTCAGTACATCAAAAAAATCCTTTCGATTAAACCCGGCATCACTGGACCCTGGCAAACCAGCGGCCGCAATGAAATTCCATTTGCCAAACGGGCTAAAATGGACGCAGAGTATGCCAGTAACCTCGCGCTCTGGAAAGACATCCAAATCCTGCTGAAAACCCCTAAAGCCATGATCTCTAAGTGGTAGCAGCTGGGGAATTTTTGTATACTATGGTAATGACTGAGCAACCTCCCGTCCAGCCAAGTGCTTCTGCTCCCTCTCCTCAAAACGTTCACACTGTTTCACTTGATGACACTCCAACATCAGTGGAAACTCAACCGACAGCTAACCCAACTAAACCAACTAAACCAACTAAACCAACTTGGCAAACCCGTCTCATGGTAATTTTCCGACGAAAAAAAATAACCAAGAATAATACTGATAAACCAACTAAATTTAAACTCTCTAAACGAGGAAAAATTATCCTGGCTACCGTGGTTGGTTTATTAATGGTGATCAGTGTTTACACCAGCATCGTCGGTCTGCGTTTTAAAACTCAAGCGGCAGAGGCTCAAACCCACGCCCGAGCAGCACTCGATGCTTTCAAAACGCAGAACTTACCTGGTGCCGAACAAGAGTTAATCGCCCTGCGAGATTCGATCGGCAACTTACAAAAAACCTATCGCTCACTGGTTTTTTATAACTTTCTACCCTTGACCCGCGGCTATTACCAAGATGGTCAACACGCGCTTAATGCAGCCGATGCTGGTGTGGCGGCCGGCATTAAAGCCGCGCAAGAAATTACTCCCTATGCTGACGTGCTTGGTTTCCAAGGCGAAGGCTCATTTACTGGCGGGACGGCCGAAGATCGGATTCGGCTTATCATTGAAACACTCGATAAAATCATGCCGGCTTTCGATGAGATTGCCCAAAACCTCCAAACTGTTGATGCCGAAATCAGTGCCATCAACCCCCGTCACTATCCCAAAAGTTTTCGTGGCACACTGGTGAGAGAAAAAATCGCTGACACTCAAACCACATTGAGTAACGGCGTGAAGGGTTTTATCAGCTTTCGACCAGTCCTCGAACAACTGCCGGATTTAGCCGGCGGTAAAGGGCAACGAAAAAAGTATTTAATCTTGTTCCAAAACGACAACGAACTAAGACCAACTGGAGGATTCTTGACCGCCTATGCGGTGGTGTTTGTAGAAAACGGCAAAGTCACTCCAGAAAAATCTGATGACATTTATGAACTGGACCAAAAATTCACAAAACGTATTCCCATCCCTGACGCACTGGGTAAATATTTAACCACTGAGCGGTATTGGAACCTGCGAGACATGAACATTTCACCTGACTTTAAGACATCAATGGATCAATTTTTTACCCACTATCAAGAGGTGAGGGGAGAGCCGGGTGATATTAACGGCATTATTGCCGTCGACACCGTCGTACTGGCTGACTTACTCAAGATTCTTGGCCCGGTGCAAGTTGGTGGTAGCACCTTTAGCGCTGAGCCAGAAGATCGCTGTGATGGCTGTGCTCAAGTGGTCTATGCTTTGTCAGAAATCATCACGCGACCAACCCCATACTTGCGTGAAGACCGTAAGGGCATCCTTGGCCCATTGATGCAAGCCACTCTTCAAAAAGCCTACAGTGCTCCCAAAGAGCTTTGGCCACAATTATTCGAGACCATGTGGCAAGAGCTTGAAGGCAGACACATTCAGCTCTACTTCTTGGCAGAATCGGCACAAACTGCCGCGGAAGCAGTCAACGGCGCCGGCCGACTCTTGCCGCCGGCAGAGGATCATGATTTTTTGGGGATCGTGGACGCCAACCTAGGTGGTGCTAAGTCGAATCTCTACACCGAGTACGAGGTCAAACAAACTGTTACTTCGCCGGAAAATGGTCAACTAACCAAAACTGTTGAGATTACCTACAAAAATACCCGCCGCGCTGACAACTGTAACCTCGAGGCTGGTCAATTGTGTCTGAATGGCACACTGCGCGACTGGTCGCGGCTCTACGTACCAAAAGGTGCCCAGTTAGTTGAAGCCCAAGGTTTCACGGCCGAGCCGAGTGTTTATGAAGAAAATGGCCTAACTGTCATTGATGGCTTTTTTATTCTCGAGCCTCTGGGCACTGCCAAGCTGCGCCTCACCTACACCGTACCGTATACCAACGAAGAAACTTACCGCATTCAACTCTGGAAACAAGGTGGTATCGATCCCTTCACCACTCTCTTTGACGTCAACGGCGGCGAAGAACAGGTAATAGTGGCCAAAGACACCCTGGTTGAGATTCCGTTTTAAGATGAGTAAACCAAAAACGTTTATGACTGAGGGCTTGGTGCTCAAGCGCACCAACGTCGGCGAAACTGATCGAGTGGTGACGTTTCTCACTCGCGATTTCGGTAAATTGGTGGGCGTTGCCAAGGGTATTCGCTCACTCAAATCCAGCCGACGAGCACACTTGGAACCCGGCAACTACGTTAAAATTTTCGGTGCTTATACCAAGTCACTGCCACTCATCACCCAAGCCACTCCACTAGAAGATAATGGCACTTCACGCCAATCGCTTGCCAATGTTCGTCGCCTTACTCAAATCTTAGAAGTTTTGGATCGGCTCTTTGTGGAAGGGGACACTGATCAGGTTGCTTACTTACGCGCGATTGAACTTCGCCGAGCGGTACTTAAACAAGCCTCCTTTAAAACTTTACAAAGCTTGCTTGGCAAGCTATTGGAACACTTAGGGTACCAAGATTATCGCCAAACCGCTCATAGCTCGGTGCTTGATTATGTAGCCGAAATCACTGAAAAAAAGATGAAGAGTTTTGATTACCTTCAAGTGAAATAAGCCTGGAAAGTTATCCTATAATATTGACTTTTTCTGTTTCAAGCACTATAATTTCTTGTTGTAAAACACCAGTTTAACTAGCGATTGCCGCCAGTCAAAGCAAAGTGTTTTGCACCTTAATAAAATAGATCATGTCTCTTTTTGGACTGGTTGAATTTAATGCTCCCGACCTTAAAGGGGGCATTAAACAAACCAGTTCTGAGGAGAAAACCATGATCTACCACATACTTTTTACAGCGTTTCTCGTAGGCCTTGTCCTCTATGTAACGTACTACTTGGTGGGCAAAACCTACAAATCATCCAGACAAAAAAGTCTAGGAGAATGGCTGGTAGCACTACTCGTGCTTGCCGGCTTTGGCTATAGCTGTTGGGACGTATGGCTGAGGTCAATTCGCTTCTTCGGTGCCCCTTGGGGGTATGCACTGGATGTTTTTTGGGCGATGACCGCAGTAGGGATTCTCTTGGGCGTGAGTTTTTTCAGAGAAATACTTCGACAGAAACCTCACTCAGATGAGTAAAAACTGTCGAAGAAATCAAAACCCAAGTGAACCCACCCAAAACCGCCGGTTTACCCGGCGGTTTTTCTTGTTGCAAAGCATTTTAATTGAAAATACAATTAACTCGCACTCTTTCGCCCTTGGCCAGCGAACTAAGTGGAGTGCACAAATTAAAGAGAGCCCCATTTGGGGAATTAGGGTGGAACCGCCCGGCAGGGTCCCTCGCAAGCAGACACTTGCAGGGATTTTTTTGTAAAAGTACCTATGAATCAACCAACCTTAAACGAAATTGTGGCCCTAGCCAAACGACGAGGGTTTGTTTTTCCAGGGTCAGAAATCTACGGCGGCTTGGCTAATACGTACGACTTTGGACCGTTGGGCACGCAGCTACTGCGCAACATCACTAATTACTGGTGGGATTTTTTCGTCACCCGCCGGCATGACATGTTCGGCCTGGATAGCTCCATCTTGATGAGTCCTAAGGTCTGGGAGGCCTCCGGCCACACCCAGAGTTTTACTGATGCCTTGATTGACTGTCGTCATTGCCACACTCGGATGCGCGCTGATCATTTAATCGAGCAGTTCTTTGAGAAAAAAGGCAAACCAATCAAAGTAGAGGGGAAGAGTGCCGAAGAATTAACCCAAATCATTCGTGAAAACCAAATTCCTTGTCCCGCTTGTGGTAAACATGATTGGACTGACGCTCGGGAATTTAATCTGCTGTTTGAGACTCATATTGGCATCGTCGAGGAAAATCAATCGCTCGCATATCTGCGCGGTGAGATCGCCCAAGGCATGTTTGTCAACTTCAAGAACGTCCTCAACACCATGCAGCCTAAACTGCCATTTGGTATTGCTCAAGCCGGCAAAGCCTTCCGTAATGAAATTACTTTGGGGAACTTTATTTTCCGTACTCTCGAGTTCAACTTAGCCGAGTTTGAGTACTTCTTTGATCCAATCAATCAAAAGTGGGAAGAATTGTTTGAACAGTGGCAACAAACGATGTTCGAATTTGCTCTTTCACTCGGTTTCAGTGAAAAAAAACTGAGGTGGCGCGTCCACACTGATGAAGAACGCTCACATTACTCCACCAGAACCGAAGACTTAGATTATGAATTTCCGTTCGGCTTCAAGGAGATGTTTGGTCTGGCATATCGGACTGATTATGACCTTAAAAACCACATGGAAAAATCAGGTGTCGACCTCAAGTACACTGACCCACAAAATCCTAAGCGCAAGTTTATTCCCCATGTCGTGGAACCCACATTTGGCTTAAATAGAATTTTCCTGGCGCTCTTAAGTGAGTGTTACACCAAAGAAAAAGATCGCACCTACCTCAAGTTACCAACCCAATTAGCGCCATTTAAAGTGGCTGTTTTCCCCTTGGTAAAAAACAAACCAGCACTCGTCAATAAAGCCAGGGCGGTCTATGAACTCCTGCGTCAATACTGGGCTACCGACTGGGACGACAGGGGCAACATCGGCAAACGATACCTGTCACAAGATGAAATCGGCACGCCGTATTGCGTCACCATCGATTATCAAACCCTGGAAGACAACACCGTCACTTTACGCGACCGCAACACCACGACACAACAACGCTTGTCGGTCGAACAACTTGAGCCACATTTGGCCCACGTGTTAGGCTAAACAAATCACAAAAAAGGGGAGAAATGAAACTACTCAAAAACAAAAAAATCATCATGAGCTTACTCGTTTTACTCGCCCTGATTGGCGGTTTTTTCTGGTGGCGCGGCCGAACCACCACACCAGAGGAAACCAAACAAAAACAGAAATTAACCCTGCCCAACAACGTCATTCCAGGGGCGGAAAGGCCATATCTTTCGATCGAGCCATTGGCAGACGGCCGGAATGTAGAAATTACCATCCACAACCTCAAGAAAGACGCTCAGGAAATGGAGTACGAACTTGAGTACCAGGCGGGGACACTGTTGCAAGGGGCTTTTGGCACGCTCGATCTTGCCTCCCTACCTGCTACCGCTCAGATTTTGCTTGGCAGCTGCTCAGCCGGAGGAGCCTGCACCTACCACGAGGATGTCAAGGGCGGCACCTTGCTCACCCGATATACGGGCGGTAGTGAGCCCTACGCGCTTAAATCTGACTGGAAGTACATTGATAACAGTACCAGAGAAACCGCTCACAGCTCTAAAGATGCCAAGTTCCAGATTGACGGCCGCAATCTCGGCCAGCAACGTTATCTCATTATTTTCAACACCCCAGGTTACCCAGAGGGAATTCCAGGCGAAATAGTATCAGAAAACTATGCTTTAACTGCCTCTGGTGTTTTGTCTGGGAAAGTTGAACTGACCATGCGGGCCAACGAAGAAGGCGAGCTTAAGATTGCCGCCTGGGACGGTTCAAAATGGGTCACCTATGAGGGAAAAGTTGATGGCAAAATGATCACTGCCACAGTTGATCTGGTTGAGGTTTATGTTGTAGTGAGATGAAAAACGCCCTAAGAGGGCCTCTTGTTACTTAAAAACGCGCTGAGCCAAGTTTTTTTTCCCACAAACCCTCAAAAATAAGAATTTGAAAACCAATCACTGGAGTTTTAACCAGTGGTAACTCTTTTCCTGCCAACATTCTCTTTCACCCTCTCAAATCAGCAAAAACTCATTCAGCCAAAATGGACTGATCAAGTCCTATAGCTCTTAAAAAATTCCCCAAAAACCCGAACAAAGTTTCGTCTTTACAAGCCTTAAAATTTTCGTCAAAGTTGATATTGGTAAAAATTGGTAAAGAGACTTATAAAAATGTTCATCGGCACCTATTATCACACGCTCGAAGAGCACGGACGAGTCTCTTTACCAAAAAGTTTTCGAGAACAGGCAAAAACCTGGGTGGTGACGCGAGGTCTTGATGGAGGGTTGTTTTTATTTCCAGCAGCCAAGTTCCAACAACGCCTTGAAAGCATCAGCGAAAACCAAACTTTTACCAAAAAAGCGAACCGAGACTTTGTTCGGCTGATGACAAACGAAGCCCAACAAGTCCAACCGGATAAAAATGGTCGAGTAAAACTGCCCAATTACTTGACCGAGTTTGCCGGTCTTAAAAAAAACGTAGTGGTTGTCGGCAGTTTGGACTACGTTGAAATCTGGGAGAGAGGCGAGTACCACCAATACGTCGATTCTCTCGAGAAAAAAGCGGCACAAATTGCCGAAAAGGTAACATGAATAACCTAACTCATATCACCGTCATGTTGGAGGAAGCTGTTCGTGCGCTCCAAGTACGGCCTCACCAATGGTACGTCGATGCCACTGTCGGTAGTGGCGGTCACACCCAGCGCATTCTCGAGAGCGGCGGCAAAGTAGTGGGGTTTGACTTTGACCAAGAAACTATTGATCGAGCCGTCAACCGTTTTCAAATCGAGATGCTACATGGCGACGTTATTCTCATCCGAGAAAACTTCGACGCTTTGGCCAGGGTAATCAAAGACCTCGCCACAGCTGAGAAAATCGATACGGCTATTGGTGGCATTTTGTTTGATTTTGGCACCAGCACTCAACAGCTCATGGCAGTCAACAGAGGCTTGAGTTTTGAACACGAGGAGGCAGCACTTGATATGCGTCTTGATGACCGACTCGGGGTCAGGGCGGCTGATTTACTGAAACTGCTGAGTGTTAAACAACTCACTCAAGTTTTCAGCGATTTAGGTGGCGAAAAATATGCTCACCGCATCGCCCAAGCCATCATCACCCTCCGCAAAAAGGACCCCAGCCAACTAGAAACTGTCGGTTCACTCTTGCGCGTCGTGGAGCAGAGCAAACCAAGAAAAACCAGTCATTTACACCCAGCCACCAAGGTTTTTCAAGCTTTGCGCATTGCCGTTAACGATGAACTGGACAACATTAGCCGAGCCCTGCCACAAGCTTTAGAAACGGTCGCTCCAGGCGGCAGAATCGTCACCATCGCTTTTCATGAGGGTGAAGATCGGCTCGTCAAACAAGCTTTCACAGCCTGGGAAAAAGCTGGTCTAGGGAAAAAAGTGACCAAGAAACCGATGCGACCAACCGAGCAAGAAATACAACGCAACCCCAGAAACAGAAGTGCTAAGTTGCGTGTTTTTGAAAGGAAACAATCATGAAAAAACTCATCGCGTTTTACTATGGCCTGCTCATTCTTGTCTTGGCTAGTCAAGCTATTTACACCGTGTACAAGTTGGGCGGAACTGTTGGACAGGGCGAAAAATTGGGTTTACTACAGCAACAACAACAAACACTCAGCCAACAACTCCAAGTTCTGCGAGAAACCTATTCCAGGGCTACTGCGCTGACTCCTTTAGCAGAAACAGTTGAAACCGACTACCAACCTATTCAAAAACCAATTATTCTCACCGTCAGCAGCAGCGTGGCTTCACGGTAAGGTTGGCATCATTCTTGGTATCCAGTACACTTTGAGTTACATGCCAGAGCAACACTCGCTTCGACCTCGGTTTGTCTTTTTAAGCATCATGCTGCTTTTTTTGGGAGTAATTTCACGGTTGTTTTACTGGCAAGTTATTGAGGGGTCTTCGTTAAAAAAAGTGGTAGAAAATCAAGCCACCAAAGAGACTACTTCTGTCGGTCGCCGCGGCAACATCTATACCGCCGACGGTCAACTCCTGGTTGGCAACACCGATCTATTTCATCTGATGGCTGATAAAACCCTGCTCACTCTCTCAACAGAAAAAATTATCGACGCACTGGCTCCGCTATTAGTCGAACGAGATCTCAATGAAGAAGCTTCGGACGGTGGAGAACTGGTTGAAAGAGAACAGCGGGTTAAAACTTTACTACTAGCAAATACGGCTTATCTTCATGAACGCTTTAATCTTAACAGTACTTGGGTAAGACTTTCTTCACGCATTAATCGGGAACTTCGCCAAAAAATCGAGACTCTGCAAATACCAGGCATTTATTTTGAAGAATACCAAACTCGTTTTTACCCTGAAGCCTCAATGGCGGCGCACTTAACCGGCTTTGTCGGTAAAAACGAAACCGGTGAAGATACTGGTTATTTTGGTATTGAGGGGGCACTCAACAAAGAACTTCAACCACAAATGAGAAAGAATCGATTTTTAACCGATGCACTCGGTAATTTACTCGGTGGGGAAAACACTATTGAGACACGAAGCTTAGATGGACGAGATATTGTCTTAACCATTCGGCGTGATGTTCAGTTTTTAATCGAACAGGAGTTAAAAAGAGGACTTGAGCGGTATGGAGCGGTCAGCGGTGAAGTAATCGTGATGGAGGTGAAAACAGGCAATATTCTTGGGTTGGCTGCCTGGCCAAACTATGATCAAGCCAAATACTATGATTTCGCCTCAGAGCTGTACAAAAACCCCAGTCTCACTCATCTTTATGAACCAGGTTCCACCTTTAAAGTCCTCACCGTCTCGGCCGGTATCGATACTGACGCCATCACCCCTGACACTCAGTGTCCGGTTTGCGCTGGGCCACGCCAAATCGGTCAGTACACCGTGCGAACTTGGAATGATGAATATACGCCAGACATTACCGTTCGAGACGCACTCGCTCAGTCTAATAATGTTGCCATGATCTACGTGGCCGAAACCATGGGAACTGATACATTTGTGGAGTACCTCCATCGTTTTGGCATCGGAGAAGCCCTTCACCTTGATCTTCAAGAAGACACAGACACCCCCTTCCCAGCAAAGTGGGGACCGATCGAGCTGGCCACCAGTTCATTTGGTCAAGGAATCAGTACCACTAGTTTACAAATGGTCAGAGCAGTGAACGCGATCGCTAACCACGGCGTGATGGTGCAACCGAAAATCCTCAAGAAAGTTATCGACCATCAAGTTGAGAAAGAAATGAGTATTCCTGATCGAGCAGAGCGGAGGGTGGTCTCCGCCGAAACCGCCCAAACTGTCACTGAAATGATGGTCAACGCTGCCAAACACGGCGAGGCGCAGTGGATTTTTAAAGATACTCACACCATCGCTGGCAAAACCGGCACCTCACAGATTCCCATTGCTGGTGGTTACAAGCCAGATGCCACTCTGGCCAGTTTTATTGGTTTCGCGCCGGCCAGCGAGCCACAATTCATTATGCTGGTAAAACTGACTGAGCCACAAAGCAGTCCCTGGGCAGCCGAAACCGCCGCACCCCTCTGGTATCGTCTTGCCGAAAAACTCTATTTGTTACTCAATATTCCACCCGACTCGACTACCCCAAACTTGACACTTGAGTGAGTTCCATGATTTTTTCCAAATCGGCCTGAGTTTTCTGTGGTGAACCCTTGAGAATAATCGTCACCCTTGTCTGGTTTTTAGAGCGAGAAAGCTTCAGCTTCGTGGGAGAGTGGAACACCGCATTAAAGCCTTTCTCCCAGTCCTTCACTTGCTCATCATACTGCGTCACCTGAACAGGAGATAAAGTCGACTTTTGAGATCGCGACATCTCTTCTTTGAAGCGACGGGCTAATTCTTCAGCACGACGAACCGAGGCTTTTTCTTTAAGTAGTAATTTATAACATTCCACCGCGGCTGCTTCATGTTCAATGCTTGCCAGAGCCCGGGCATGACCTTCAGTAATTTTGCCGGCGATCAAACCGTCAGTAATGGCATCCGGCAGTTCGAGTAATTTCACAGTATTGCTGATATAAGCAGGAGACTTCCCAATACGCTCAGCCAGCTTTGAGAGCGGTAAATTAAATTCGCGCGTCAGCCGAACGAATGCTTGCGCACGCTCAATGGGGTTGAGGCCAATTCGTTGAACATTCTCAACTAAAGCCATTTCCAACATGCCTTGTGGAGTAGTGCGGCGAACATGGACCGGCACTTCTTTTAACCCCGCCAATTTGGCCGCCTGCCAACGACGCTCTCCAGCAATGATCTGATACCCAGCCGGGGTTTCAGCCACCACTAATGGCTCAAGTACTCCATAGACTTTGATCGACTGCGCCAACTCATCCAGTTCGCCCTTTTTGACTTTTTCCCGTGGTTGAAAAGGGTTAGTCTGTAACTGATCGATTTGAATCACCTGGGTGGCCATAGTTTGTGCCTATTTTTAGCTATTACGTGATAGTTTACTCTACCACGACCAGAAGACTTTTCACAAGCCTTTTTTCACAATTTTTCTTTCATAAAAAAATCCTCTCCAGAGGATTTTTCGTCTCTTCTTTTTTTGCAGAAAATTATTTTTGCGGCACTACACTGATAATAGTGCGCCCAAAGCGTCGACCAAACTGAACTATCCCGTCCATCATGGCAAAAATAGTGTAATCGCGACCCATTTTGGTGTTTTTACCGGTCTTGTACTTCGCCCCTTTTTGCCGCACAATGATTTGCCCAACCTTCACCACTGCTCCGCCTGATTTTTTTAAACCAAGTCGTTTGCCGTGGCGCTTGCCTTGAGCGTGCTGTGTAACACTGCCTGAACCTTTAACGTGTGCCATAGACTACTTTACTGATATTGAAACATTACTATATCACGCTGCACTATCGCTTGCGGGCGATGGTAGCGAATTTGCCCAAAATCAATTTGGCGAGTATAGCCGTACGTGGCCAATCTGTCAACGAAATTTTGACAATCAAATACTGGTCTGTTCGGCAACTCCACTCGAGGAAAAATTACTACTACGGTCGCCCCAGGCCGCAATAAACTGCGCCATTGGTGAAAAGCACCAAGGTAGAGTTTTTCTAAACCACGAAACATTCCCGGCAGTTCATTCGGTTTAGGCTGAGGTTTGCCCAAAAATGGTTCGGTCACAATGGCGTCAATTTTGCCCGGTAAGTGATTTAGAGTGACATGAGTAACCTCACTTTGAAACACTTGAAACTGCGCCGGTAAGTGAAAACGATCAGCAAACCAAGCCAAATTAGTCTGGGCGCCCACTGCCGCCTCGTGAGCTAAATCAGAGCCAACAACGTGTGCCCCGCGCTCCAGTGCTTCCATCAACACTGTGCCCGTACCACAAAAAGGATCATAGACTATTACTCCCGGTTTTGGGGTGTTGCCGAGGGCTAAATTGACCATTGCTCGAGCAATCTTTGGTGGCAACATCCCTTTTTTACGGTCAGCATACGGTTTACCGCGATCTTTGGCTGTCCAGTGATCAATGTCCTGAACAACCAAAGTAGTGCCTAAAAGCATTTTCTTGCCTTGCTGCACTACCACCAATTCCATTACTTCCTGATTCAAAAGCACCGCCGCCGATAAACCGTCTCGCGCCCCTTCAATAAAACGGGACTTAATGCCTTTTTCGGCCAAGACTGCCTTAAGGGCACCTTGTGAAATGCGAGTAGTGTCGCGATCACCCCATTGGGCCACGGTAAATTGAAGCTTGGCAGGATTTTCTCTGGTGAGCAACTCAACGAGAGCTGCCTCTAATTTACTTTCAGTGTATGTCTGCCATTCTCGCTCAAGCCGGACCAATCTAATAGAAGCGCCAAGCAGCTGAAACAAGCTCTTGGCTGCTTGATCATCTGGCGCGGTAAACAGCAGTGTTCGTTCATTAAGTTTTTCCACTGAATCACCCATCACGGCTGCTGCTTCATAGCGTGAAAGTGACGGGGTATTGCCGGCTTGCAGGAGATACTGAGGCATGGCTTACGCCGAAATTTTCTCGACCACCACGGTAGATTGTGCTTGGCGGTGTCCTTTGACTCGGCGATATCGGGACTTTGCTTTGTATTTGGCCACCCGGATTTTTTCACCACGCTGGTGTGATTGCACTACAAAAGTGACTTTTGCTTTGGCCACGGTTGGCTGACCAATCGTGACTGTGTCACCATTAACCACCAACAGCACATCAGTAACATCAAACTTCGTTTTTTCTTTGGCCGGCACCCGATCAAGAACCAGGATATCACCCTGAGCCACTCGATATTGTTTGCCCTGTAATTGAACTACAGCGTATTGAGACATGGCGTGCATTATATCATGAGGTAAGCGTCATGAAATGCGTTTGCCGAAGTGTTCGCGAGTGTGCATCACTAGCTGCTGTGCCACCGCTAAAAGGATCATGGTTGCCAACAGTGAACTCCCACCGTAAGAGACTAGTGGTAAAGTAATGCCAGTAATTGGCAGTAGACCCACATTCATCCCGATGTTCACAAAAACTTGGGAGAGAAAATAGACAGCCGCTATCAAAAGAAAGAGGGTATGACTGATTTGGTCCGTCTTACCAGCCTGATTGAGTAAAAACCCTATCAGGAGTGTGTACAGCAGGATGACCGCCACCGAGCCCACCAATCCCCATTCTTCAGCCAATGAAGCAAAAATAAAGTCAGTTTGACGCTCCGGTAAAAACCGCAACTGCGACTGCGTGCCATGCCCTAAGCCACGGCCAAAGAGTTGCCCGGCACCGACCGCAATCAGCGCTTGGCGGGCATTGTACCCCGTGTTACTTTGGTCAGCCTTACTCCCAGCCATAAAACTGGTAATCCGCTCTTGCTGGTACGGTTCCAGCACCACCGCCCAACCAACCGCCATCAGTGCCACTATCCCAATAAAAAACCACCGCCAATACACTCGAGGAATTTTTTGCCAAATCAAGAGGGGAGCGACAGCGAGAGTATACAAAAACACCGTTCCAAAATCCGGCTGGAATAAAATAAGTAGTGCTGGAGTACCCAATAAAACCAACAGTTCAATCAGTTCGCGCTCACGCAGCATTCTTTGCTGAGTGAATCGTGCCAAAACGGCAAAAGTGGTCATCAGCACGGCAAACTGTGAAGGTTGAAAACGCAACCCCCACCCAAGGTCAATCCAGGCTGTCGCTCCCCGAGTGGCCCGACCAAAAATCAATAAGCCAACCAATATAATCACTAGGCCTTTCCAAGCCCAATCTCCCCATTTTAACCACGCGCGAAGTGGTATCTGTGAAACAAACCAAAAGAGCGAAAAACTGGCCAACCAAAAAAACAGCTGACGGCGCATAAGATCAGGAGAAACGCTCGACAGAGTCGCCAAACTCAGTAAGCTTAACGCCAAAGCAATCAGGGGAATAAACCATTTTTTCACCCTGTTATCGTATCATCTTACTCAAGTAAAAGCGGCCCTTCACCTTTCACCAACTGCGTGCGGGTTTTTGTCTCAATCTCCGCTTGCCACCGGTCAGGCCAGTCAGGCAACTGCATTTTCGCCCGGTCACTGGCGGCCAAACCGGCCTCACGTCGCAGGTTTTGGATGGCACGGATGAGCTCTCGAGCCTCACCCTCTTCCTTTAACTCATTAGTGAGTTTCACATCCAACAAAACAGTCAGCGGTACATCCTGGGTAACTTTTCGCCATACTACTTTTTTGACATTGAGTTCCTGTCCAATCAGCGTCTGGAATCGTTCCACAGCGCGGGGAAGTTGGTTCTCTGAGACTGCTATGGTGACCGTAGTCAATGGTTGACGAACACGCACCCCATGTTCTTTGCGAGCAGCACGCCCAAGTTCTACCACTTTTCTAACCATCGCCATCTCAGTTTCCAGTTGAGTGTCTCGCAGCGCTTGATCAACCGACGGCCAATCAGTTAAATGAATGGAAGTTTGATCGTCAACTAAATTGTGGTGAATGAGTTCGGCAAAGAAAGGCGCGAATGGCGCGAAGAGTTGGGCCAGTGTATACAGCACATAGCCCAACACTTGGCTTGGCTCTTGGTTATTCTCAGCCTTCAGCCGCTCTCGACTCAACCTGAGATACCAGTTTGAAAGATCGCTGACAAATTCCATGAGAGTGCGACTCGCACGTACCAAATCATAGCTGTCCATGAAGTCAGTGGTTTGTTGTATTAACGTTTCCAGTCGACTGAGTATCCATCGATCAAGGATGTGCTCTGGTTTATTAGGTTGAGTCGGCTGGGTTTGCTTGGCAAAGGTTTGATAGAAACTGACCACGTTCCACCAAATAACAAAAACTTTTCGGCGAATATCGGCCACCTCTTTTTGGTTAAAATTGATGTTTTCTGCCTTCATCACCGCTGAACTCATCAGGTACAGTCGCAAGCTGTCCGAGCCGTATTGGTCAATCAATTTCAGCGGATCGGGGAAGTTTTTCTTAGACTTGCTCATCTTGGAACCGTCCTCAGCCAAGATAGTGCCTGTCGTCAGTGCATTATTAAATGCATGAGTCCCAAAAATTCCCACAGAGATAACATGCATCGTATAAAACCATGCTCGAGTTTGGGCAATATATTCACTGATAAAATCCGCCGGGTAATTGCTGTCGAATTCGGCCACATTTTCAAATGGATAATGTCTTGAAGCAAACGGCATTGAGCCAGACTCAATCCAACAATCAAAGACTTCAGGGATGCGTTTTCCCTTAATTGTTTTGCCATCGTCAACCCAGAGTTCAATCTCATCAAGAAATTCACGATGTAAATCAATCAATTTACTAACTTGTTTGGGATCGACTGCCCACTCTTTCAATTCATCCATTGAGCCAACAATCCGTCGTGCGAGTTCGCCGCTTTTATCTTTACCAACCCAGATCGGCATCGGTGTCCCCCAATAACGGGAGCGGGAAATGTTCCAATCAGGCGCATTCTCCAAACCGTAGAGGAAACGGCCATACTTGAGGTGTTCCGGCACCCAGTTGATATCTTCATTGTGGTCAATCAACTGCTCCTTGATTTGTTGGATATTAATAAACCAAGCGGGGAGGGGAGCATGATAAAGCCGAGTGCCGCAGCGATAACAGACTGGTACACTGTGAGTTAGTGGTTCTTCTTTATAAATCAACCCACGCTGTTTAAGCTCTTCATTGATTAGGGGGTTGGCCTCCAAAATATTCATGCCCGCCCATGGCTTGACTGCCGCCTTGAGGTTGCCTTCGTCGTCAACGTGTTCGGCCAACTGCACGTCATGAGCCTTCATTACTCGGTAGTCATCCTCGCCATAGACGGCCAAAGTGACAATACCCGTGCCTTCTTGCCCCGTCACAAACTCATCAGCAATTACCACTCCCACTTTATCTTGCGGACTACGCTCACCTTCATAAAAATCATAGTGTGGAGCAAATTGTAGTTTCTCTAAATCTCTGCCCTGATATCTTTCGACAATCTTAAAATCACCCCGCAGCATCGTCAGCCGCTCTTGGGCTAAGATATAAAACTCATCATCCTGCTGGACTTTCACGTAATCCAGGGTTGGGCTTACCGCCAACGCTGGGGTGGCTAACTTATTCCAAGGAGTGGTTGACCACGCCAGTAAAAAAGTCTTGGGTTCACCAACTACTGGGTATTTATAGACTGTCGAAGTTTCAGCCACGTCGGTGTAACTGTTATCCATGGCAATCTCAAAATTGGAGAGAGGAGTAGCGCAACGCGGACAATACAAAATGACTTTTTTGCCTTCATAGACCAAGCCTTTTTCCCAAAGTTGTTGAAAGCCCCACCAGACTGATTCCATGAAAGTTTGATCCATCGTCTTGTAGCTATGCTCAAAATCCACCCAGCGACCCAGTCGGCCAATCACTCGTTCCCATTCTTTATCCAAGCGCAGCACTTCCGTTCGACAAGCAGCGTTAAAGACATCAATCCCAAGCTTTTCAATTCCTTTCTTCCCACCTTTGATGTCCAGCTTTTGTTCGATGATGTTCTCAATCGGCAGACCATGACAGTCCCACCCCCACACTCGTTCCACCCGTTTCCCACGCATGGTTTGATACCGTGGTACGACATCTTTTGTCGTTGAGGCCAACAAATGACCATAGTGAGGCATGCCAGTGGCAAACGGTGGGCCGTCATAAAAAACGTAGCTGTTGTCAGCCGGACGCGCTTTGACCGATTTTTCAAACGTCTTGTCTTGCCGCCAAAACGCCAACACTGCCTCTTCCAGTTTTGGTAAATCTGGTGGTTGATGAAAATGCGGTATCTTTGGCATCAAAAAACCTTTCAAGCTATCTCACGCTATGCAAGATAACTTGAAAGGCTTCTCTGATTGAGAAAGGTACCAGCCTTTCCGTACTCGTTGGCTGCTATTACGGGCAAACCCGGTTGACTCTACTCTCCCTTTAAGGATTTCCTCCAACACCTTGCTTGGTGATTACCAAGCTCAAACGGCTTTACTCAATGAGAATTATACCCTATTTGCGTTGTCGTAAAAAAGCGGGGATTTCAAACTCGTCATCAAAGTCATCGCTCGGGAGTTCAGGAGGAGTTTCATCGTCTTGATCTTTATCGCTCTTTTTAGCTTTTTTAGTTTGTTTCGTATCATCCTGGGTGGAGTCATCAAACGCTGCTGACTGGATAAAAGGACTTGTCGCATCATCAACCTGTTGTGTTTGGCCGCCAGTCACTTGCGACTTAGTCATGGGCTGTACCCACCCTTCGGGTGCACGATCGATTCGATCCTCTTTCTCTTCAGCTTCTATTTCATCGGTTTTACCAGTCCGATCACTGCCAACATGTTTCATGGCACTCCGACCATAGGCGCCAAACATACTGCGCTGGTTGTAGGCCATCTTGTCAGCAAAACCAGTGGCAATGACACTCACCTTTACTTTATTATTCATGCTCTCGTCAATTGTGGCACCAAAAATGATGTTGGCATCAGGATCGGCCGCATCGGCAATAATGGCGGAAGCATCCGCCACTTCTGCCATCGTCATGTCTTGCCCGATTTTCACCGAAAGCTTCACCAATTCCCATCAGGGCACTGCCGGAATCTGTCATCACTGCTCTGACATCAGCAAAATCAACATTGATTAACCCTGGCACGGTGATCAGATCAGAAATCCCTTTCACGCCCTGACCAAGTACATTATCGGCCAACCGGAAAGCATCCAAAAAAGTCATCTTCTTATCCACCACCTCCATCAACCGCTGGTTGGGAATCACAATGAGCGTGTCAACCGAGTCTGCTAAGATCTCAATCCCTTCCTCAGCCGTCTGCATTCGGCGAATGCCCTCGAAAGCAAACGGTTTGGTAACGACCGCCACAGTCAGTGCACCCGCTTCCTTAGCAATCTCAGCGATGATGGGGGAAGCACCCGTGCCAGTACCGCCACCCATGCCGGCCGTGATAAACACCATGTCGGTATCAAACAACAAGTCTTTCAGTTTTTCTCGGCTTTCATCAGCCGCCGTACGACCAATTTCTGGATCCGCCCCAGCCCCCAAGCCACGAGTAAAATTACTGCCGATCTGCAGTTTGGTGTCCGCTTTGGAGGTCAAAAGCACCTGAGCATCAGTGTTAATGGTAATAAACTCCACCCCTTGAATCTGCTTGGACTCCACCATGGAGTTGATGGCGTTACCACCCCCGCCACCGATCCCAATCACTTTAATCTTGGCAAAAGTAGTATTTGCAGGTTTAACCAATCCCATATGTTTATATTCTAAGTATTTGTTTGTCAGTCAAAGTATAACATCCCACCATAATTGATTTTTATTTTAAAGGCAACAACCACTTTTCAAGGCAAGATTGACTTAATAATACCCCGGATTTTTTCTCCCACTCCTTTTAAATTCACGCTTTCCAAAATCGAGCCAAAACTGGCCGTTGGCACTGGCGCCGCGCCGCGAGTCCTGCCATATTCTAAAAGACCAATATTGACAGCGTACGCCGGGCCATGGATATCACTAACCAAACCCTTGAGTGGTGAGGGAGTGCCAGTCCGAACTGGTAAATTAAAAACCCGCTTAGCCACTTCCACAATCCCAATAGTTTGCGCTCCGCCGCCACACAAGATTAAACCGGCCGGCACTTTTCCCAGCACGTCATGTTTTTCTAGATCAGCGGCAATCAGTTCAAAAATCTCCTTCATACGCGGCACCATAATCCCTTCGATGACAGTCCTTCTGGAAAGAGTGTCGACACTTTCGTGAATGCCGTGGGTGGCCAAGTCGATTTTATCGGCACGCTTGCGGCGTTTCATCAATTCTTCCTTTGTCTCGCCGGGTTGAGGTTTTAAAGTTGCTTCATCGGTTTTGGAAAGCAACAGTTTAACTTTTTCAGCATTATCCAAACTAATCCGACAGCCCAAGGCGATGTCTTGCGTAATATGCCTGGCGCCCACCGGCACCGAGCCAGAGTATTCCAACGAACCATCAATAAAAGCCGAGAGTGAAGTGGTGCCAGCTCCCATATCGACCACTACTGCTCCCAGTTCTTTTTCTGTTTCCGATAACACCACCTCTGAGGCGGCTAAACCAGCAAACACAAAGCCGTCAACTTCCAAACCAAGGTCATTGACTACTTTTTCCAGATTTTTAAGCGAGGTAGTCATCCCAGTAATAATATGTGCTTCTGATTCCAGCCTGACACCAGTCATCCCCACTGGATCTTTAATGCCTTCTTGCGAGTCAACCTTAAAATCACGCGGAATGACGTGTATGATGCGCTGATCGGCGGGCAGTGAAATGGCGCGAGCCGCTTCAATCACCCGTTCGACATCACTGGCGGTAATTTCTTGATCTGGGGCGGCCACCGCTACTACTCCCTTGGAGTTTTTAGAAGTAATATGCGTGCCGGAAACAGCCAAATACACGCTGCGCACATCAAAACCAGCCATGCGCTCAGCGGCATCCAAACTTTGACTCATCGTGGCCAAAACTTGATCAAGGTCAACAATCACACTGCGTTTCATACCTTTAGCAGGCACTACCGAAACTCCCACTACCTTCAGCTCACCAGTTTCTTCATCCACGACCGCAATAATCGTGACACACTTTTCTGTCCCAAGATCAATAGCAGTAATTACCCTCTTTTTTGGCATAGATCACTTACACGTGGCTTATCAGTTCACTATAACAAACTTTACTCCTGGCTGTCGATGAGAACTTGCCCAGAATCAGTACTCACCGTCGTCCGCAGCACCGGCAATTCAAAACGCAGGTCAAGCTCACGAATCGCCACATCGATCTCTCGCGGCCGCAACTGTTTGATAATAATGACCAGTCGCGCCGCCGCCAGTTTCGGGTCTTGCTGTAATTCTCCCACCACCAGCGGAAAACCCGGAATACGAACCTCTATTCGCTCAACTGAAACAAGTGTGATTTGTGTCACCAGCGACCGATTTTCTCCCAAGGCATTGAGAAACTCGGTCAAAAACTGGTGCGTTGCCGGCTGTTCGTAGAGTTGGGCTTGATCAACTATCAATGGCACTCTTACTTGCTCATTATTTTCCCGGAAAACTCCTGATGCTGAGACGAGCCCAAGTTTTTCCCCCTGTTGAATTCTAAAAAGTGGTGGTTGATCAGAGAGGTAAAAAGTGACTCTGCCAGCCAGTGATTTTTCTAAGCGAATTAAGGTAAAAGTTTCTTTTGTCTCTGGTTCGTAAAGCAATGAGGCTATCATTTCATCTTGGTAAAAATCTCGAAAAAGGAGTCTCGTCCCAATGACTGCCTGCAACCTGGCACACACCCGAAAATCATCATTCACTGTTTGATCATTAACCACACACTCCACCCGCCTAATGGTTGCTCCTTGGATGATGAGTGCCAAAAAAGCCACCACTATTCCCAATAAACTTGCCCAAAAAAGCAGTTTTTTCACGGTTTGAGGAGCGCGTCCACCACCACTTGATACAATCGCTCACCGGCGTTTTCCGGCAAACGGACATGCGCTAAACTTTCACGCATTGACTGTTCAAAAGTCTGCATTTTTTTGAGGGCCGCCAAAAGAGTAGTGGTATTCAGTGCTGTTTGTTCCAGTATCATCGCTCCACCTACTTTGACAAGCCATCGAGCATTTTTACGCTGCTCATCAAGCCGAGCGGTGGGTAGTGGAATCAAAATCGAGGGCAACCCCGCCGCCGCTAGCTCTTGAGTGGCGTTCGCGCCAGCACGTGAAATGGCACAAAAAGCATGACGATACAACCAAAATAAATCATGGTCATCAATCCACTCACGAATGTAGTATCGTTCTTGCAGTTTGACCGGCAATCGTTGTTGGCGTCGTGCCAAGATTTCTCGAGCATTATATCCAGCAGTCGGCCTACCACACTGATGCACTACCACCCAGTCACTCAACAATTCTGACAGTGATGTTTCAATCACGTTATTGAGCGTCCGTGAACCCTGATTACCCCCCAACACGATGATAATTGGTTGGTTTATTCTTGGTTTGAGCCAAGTCGGTTGGGGATGACGTTGTCGAAAAACCCCGGCGCGCAACGGATTGCCGGTCACCACCGTTTTAGCTGCCAAAAACCTTGATGTGCTTTCCGGAAAAGTAACGGCAACTGAGTAAGCCACCAAACCAATAAATTTATTAGCAAAACCACTGACAATTGTCTGTTCATGTGTCACGACCGGAATACGAGCAAATTTAGCCGCCAGGGCAAAGGGGACGGCGACATAGCCCCCAAAACTCAAGACTACTGTTGGTCGCTCACGACGTAAAATCTCTCCTGCCTGGCGAAAACTTCTGATGAAATGAGTCAAACGTGGGATAAAACGCCGAAAAAACCCAAGGTTGATCCGGACAGCCTGAAAGGGGACAAACCGAATACCCCGTTTTTCCACCTCATACTGCTCAATTGCTTTTTGACCCGTAGTGTCTTGACTAAACTCTCTGCCAACAAAGACTAATTTATCTTTGGGATGATGAGCTTGAACAAAATCAATAAAAGAAAGCGCTGGAGTAAGATGTCCCCCTGTAATCAAGATCTTCATACTATGATTGTACCTTTTTTCGACTTGAGGCGGAACGAGCTGATGTGTCAAGAAAAATCTTCAAAACTAAGCCGGTAGTAAATAGTATGGTGAACAAAGCAGTCCCCCCGGAAGAAAAGAAAGGCAAAGGCAAACCAGTCAGTGGCACCAGCACCGCCACCGCAGCCAGATTTAATAGTATCTGACCGCTCATCCAGAGAAAAACACCCAAGACAAAAAGCTGCTCAAAACTCCGCTCTGGCAGTAGAGTGGCAATTCTGTAAAGTGTGATCAGATACCCCACAAATAACCCTATCACCACTAGAGCACCCACAAAACCAATTTCCTCAGCCACGATCGCAAAGATCGAGTCACTACTCACTTCTGGAATATACGAGTATTTTTGCTGCGAATTCCCCAGCCCCACTCCAAACCACCCACCGTTCGCCAGCGCCAGAGTAATTTGCCGAACATGAAACCCACTCCCGAGTGGATCAGTGTTTGGATCAAGGTAAGTTTGTAAGCGGGCCGCCCGATAAGGTGAGGCCACAATCAACAACAATAACCCCACCACACCCAGTACTCCCAGCCCACTGAGTAGTAGTAACTTTCCTCCCGCCAAGAAAAACAAACCAAATATCACCCACAATAACACTAAGAGTGAACCCATATCAGGTTGCAGCAAAAGCAGGAGTGAAAAAAGAGCAGTCAAAAAAAGAAACGTTGGCAGTTTGAGCTGACGAGACATCCACACAGCTGAAAAGAGGACGAGCGCCAACTTAAAAAACTCTACTGGCTGAAATATCACTCCCTGAAAAGCAAACCACCGGCGCGCGCCGTTCAGTTCCACCCCAAAACCGGGCACCAACACCAAAATCAATAATACTAACCCTACCCCAAACCAGATCTGGGCGGTTTTCGCCCAAAACTTGGTCGGTAAAAGCAGGGCTACCACAAACGCGCCGCTGCCAAGGAATAAAGAAATGGCTTGCTGACGTAAAAAGTAATATTGATGACCAACCAGGTTGTAGCTTTCAGCGCTTGACGCCTCAAAAACAAACAATAACCCTAATACACTCAGTAACAGTGTAAACCCGACGAGCAGTAAACTGAGGGTCGGACGAAACCTGCCCGTTACATTTTTTTTGATCAGTCTACTCGCACTGCGCAACATGATGAAGGTATTAAATCACGGCCAACCACACCCCAAACAGAGTCAACATGATCTGCATCAACCAGACTCGCTGGACAATCTTTGGCTCTTCCCAACCATGGGCCTGCAAAGTCAGGTGAATCGGCGCCGCCGGAAAAAGCTTTTTACCAGTTACCCGCTTGCTGATAAGCTGCAAGAGAGAACTGAAAATTTCAAAAACAAACACGAAACCAATCACAATCAAGGCTGGTACTTTCCCCAGCAGTAAACCAACCACTGCTAAGGTTGCTCCAAAAGAGAGCGCGCCAACATCACCGAGAAACAGCCGCGCCGGAAAAACATTAAAGTAAAGAAATGATACCAGTGATCCGATCCACAACGAAAGAAAAAGTGAGAGAGGAACGTCTAAAATCGAGGCTGACAAAAACCACAAACCAAACAATGAGATCATCAATACTCCGGAAGCCAAGCCATCCAAACCATCGGTGATATTAACCGCATTGGCAAATGAAACAATTGCTAAAGCGGCAAACGGCACATACCAGCTTCCTAATTCAAAAGTGCCAATAAAGGGAATATGCAGAATAGAGATTCCGAGCTGAAGGTGCAGCATCAACGCCACGATCACCGCCAAGACCAGCTGTAAAAACAGTTTAAATGGCGCTCTCAAACCAAAAAATTTGGCTTTTTGAAAACCAAAAAACTTTTTAATATCGTCGTACAACCCTAGGATGCCAAAGGCCAAAAAAGTGAAAAACAAGACATTAATCTCTGCTGTATTGTGGGTATACACACTGGTTACCTCAATCCCAAACATCCCCAGCAAGGGGAGTAACGCTATAAAGAGCAGTGAAACTACCAAGATAACCAGCAAACCGCCGCCGACCGGCACACCAGCTTTTTTCTTGTGAAAACGATCAAAGATCGGTGTTAGCCTCCCAAATAAATCACGGGTAATTTGGCGAGCACGCTGAAACTTCAGATGATACAACACATCAATAAACGGCACGATCGCCACACTGGTCACAATAAACGAAAAAATTAATAAGCCTAAAAAAAGTGCCAAAGAGCCCATATTTTCTTTCTTGTCTGGTTATTGTAGCGCTTACAGCCAGTCAGATTCAACCTGAACCAGTCTTTTAGGCTGTCACTCGTTGAATACGCGCTCCTAGAGAAGTGAGTTTTTCATCAATCTGAGAGTACCCACGCTCAATCTGACTAATGTTATGTAAAATGGTTTGACCAGTGCCGCTCACCGCGGCAATCAGAATAATGGCTCCTGCCCGCAAGTCAGGAGCAGTAAACTCACCCCCTCGAAATTGAGTAGGCCCAGTAATTTGAATAGCGTGAACATCAGCCGCGTGACTATCGACCCAATTGAAGTTATAAACTTGCTCTGGCTCCGCTGTTAACTGAGGTTGAACAACCTTGATGGTCGCCCCCATCGCTCGCAAAACATCAATATATTGAAAACGATTCTGCATCACGGTCTCATGAATAGTACTTTGACCTTGAGCGTGACACATTAACACTGCCCACAACGGTTGCCAATCAGTCATAAAACCAGGATGGATGGCTGTCTCCACATCAGTGGCTTGGAGCGGTCCTTGGTAAAAAAAACGGATGCCATCAGCAGTGATTTCAAAACCCGCCCCAATCTCAGTTAGTTTGGCCAGAAAAGCCGCCAAATCGGTCGGACGCGCGTCAGTAACCACAATGTCTCCTCGAGTAGCTAAAGCCGCGCAAGCATAACTGACAGCCTCATTGCGGTCTGGCATCACGGTGTGATTAGCGCCCTCAAGGCTTGCTACTCCTTCAATCTCAATGGTGCGCGCACGTGTGCGGACAATTCTTGCCCCCATTGTGTTGAGAAATAAAATCAAGTCATCTACTTCTGGTTCGGCAGCGGCGTTAGCCAAAACTGTTTTTCCTTTAGCCAGCACTGCCGCCATAATCATCGTCTCAGTGCCGGTGTGGGTATTTTTAGCAAAACGATAATGAGTGCCAACTAATTTTTCAGCTTGAACCACCAAACTGTTTCCTTCTTGACCAAACACTGCCCCCATTTTCCTGAGACCCTCAAAATGCCGCTCCAATGGCCGCTTCCCGATTTTGTCACCACCAGGCAACGGCACCCTTGCTTCACCAAAGCGAGCCAAAAGAGGAGCGATAAAAAGCGTTGAGGCCCGGGAAATCTCACCGTATTGTTCATCAATGGCAAAACTTTCTAGGCCTTGTGGGTTAATGGTTTGCGTACCATGATCCAGGGTAGAAGTTTGTCCACCCAGTGAACGGATGATTTCAGCCACCATCATCACATCAGAGATCTCCGGCAAATTATTGATGGTAGAGGCAGTAGTCCCCAAAAGGCTAGCAATCATGAGTTTATACGACGCATTTTTGGCGCCACTCAACCTCACCTTGCCTTGTAATGGAGTACCGCCAGTAATAATGAAGGAGGTTGGTGAGGTGTTCATGGTGATACAAACTTATGGCCTGCCGAGCCAAAAAACTTCTTCTTGCAAACTAGCCCCAAATTTTTCCTTGACCGTAGTCTTCACCCGTTTGATGAGTTTTTTAATGTCGGCTGCTGTCCCACTACCTGTATTCACAAAAAAAGCGGCGTGTTTCTCACTGACCTTGATGTCGCCCTCCTGAGCCCCTTTCAGGCCTGCTTGATCGATCAGAAATCCACCGGGAACGTATTTTTTATCGGCAAATTGGGGAAATTGTTTCTTTAGTTCCGGAGTGTTGGGGGTGTTTTGAAAAATACACCCAGAGCTAGGCATACCTAACGGCTGAGTTTGAGCTCGATATAAGGTAGCGCGCCGAATAAGTTCTTGAGACATTTCTTTGGTGCCACTTTTTAAATGAAACTCCGCCTGCAAAATGATTTCTTTGGTTTTCTGGAAACGAGACGAGTCATAGCCAAACTGACATTCTTCCCAAGTCAACCAAGTTACTTCACCATGTTCTTGAATCACTTCTACTCGATAAATGTGTTCACTGAGTAAGTCCTCCAAATAGTGTGCGTTATTATAGATCGCTCCACCAACGTTCCCGGGCACTCCTAGAAAAAATTCCAAACCTGTTAAACCTGCATCAACCGTTTGCTTGACGAGTAAGGCTGTTTTCAAACCGGCGCCAGCTCTAATGAGAGTTTTTTCACCCTGTTTCCCAACCACTGTAAATTCATCGTTTACTAATTTGAGGACCAGCCCCGGAATACCTTGATCAGAGACAATGACATTACTCGCGCCACCAAGCACGGTCAGGGGGATGTTTTTTTCATGACAATAGCGGACCAAAGTAATAATCTGTTCTCGCTGACCTAGCTCAAGGTATGTTTCGGCCGGGCCGCCAACCTTAAAATACGTCAGAGTAGACAGCGGAAAATCGGCTTGAAATGAGAAGTCAGCAAAAGCTGTCTGCAGCTGTTGAGTGAGAGTATTCATGATCAACTCTTAAAAACTATATGTCGCCCCTTGGATGGAACCTACATCATCAAGCGGCCAATAGCGAAAAAAGGCTTTGCCAACAATTTCATTTTCCTTGACTGGCCCCCAGCTGCGAGAATCACTGGAGTGAGGTCGGTTGTCGCCCACCGCAAAGTACTCATCGGCTTCCAAAGTAATGGCCCCATTTTGGGTGTACAACCCAGGCAGAGTTTCAAGGTCAGCAGGCAGATATGGCTCGGCGAGTGGTTGACCATCCACATAAATAGTCTCGTCCTTCACCTCGATGGTTTCACCCGGTAATCCTAAAATTCGTTTAATAAAATCACAACCCGTGCCTTTGGCACAATTCGCTGCTGGCGGCGCGTGAAACACAATAATATCGCCTCGCTGCGGCTCGCCGAGCTTGTAGCTGATCTTGTCGGTCAAAACATAATCACCACTGTGGAAATTAGGCACCATGGATTGTCCATTGACTTGATGCGGCTGCATAAAAAAAAGGTAAACCACCAAAAAAATCGATAGGGAAATAACGATCGTTTCCATTAAGTCGGTGAAAAAGGCACTGATCCGTTTCATAAACAAGCTTTCATTATGCCACTTTTCATGAGAATACAAAATTGCTAGATAAACCACCAGAACATAGTTATACTAATCCAGGTGACAGAAAATACGTTAAACAATCTTGCCCCTCTTTGGCAACGTACCCTCGAAGAGACTTTAGCAGATGTCTAACCCACTAAACTTCACTCGTAGTGCTCTGGCTGGTTTCGGCTGGCAAACCATTTACAAGGGGATCTTAGCGCTGATCGCCATGGCCAAGATCGCAGTACTAGCTCGACTGCTCACTCCAGAAGCATTTGGCCTCTTCTCTCTTACGCTGATTGCTCTTGGTATAACTGAGAGCTTGACTCAAACCGGAGTGAACATCACCCTGCTACAAGCTCAACGACCGGTGAAATATTACCTTGATAGTGCTTGGGTTATCGCCATCATTAGGGGGTTTCTGATTGGCAGCATCATGCTGGTGATGGGGCTCTTGCTGCAAAACTACTACCAAGAACCACAACTATTGGCGCTGATTGCGGTCGCCGCACTTGTCCCAGTCATCAAGGGATTCATTAATCCCTATATTGTGGTCTTGCATAAAGACTTACGCTTTTTCCAAGATAGCGTTTATCGATTTTCACTGGTTTTTGTCGAAAGTGTGGCCGCCGTAGTCTTGGGGTTTTTGACTCACTCTGTTTGGGCTCTGGTTTGGGCGTTGTTGATCAGTGCGTTGTTTGAGGTGGTGGTTTCTTTTTTCTTTTTCAGAACTCGGCCACACTTCGCGTACCTGCACTCAAGAGGGAAAACCATTCTTGAAAATGCGAAATGGTTGAGCGTCTCAACTTTGTTTAATTACCTCAATGAAAACGCTGATGACTTTTTGTTGGGAAAAATCGTAGGCACACGATTCTTGGGAATCTATCACAACGCCTATGCCTTAAGTCACAAACCAAACTATGATTTTTCCAAATCCGCTCACCACAGCACTATTCCGGTGTTTACCAAACTGGCTGACAAACCAACCCGGCTGACAGGCGCTTTTCTCCGGTCGCTGGTGGCGCTCACCAGTTTTATCACCATCGTTTCACTGCCTTTATTACTGTTTCCCCGATTCTTCGTTGAGTTACTCCTCGGCCAACAATGGCTTGACGCCATTCCATTGGTCCGACCGCTTGTTTTGGCAGGCATTATCCAGAGTGTAAGCCAGTTAAGTTATGCTTTGTTTCTGGCTCGCAAACAATACCGTATTCTCAATCTTCACTTGAGTACTGCTTTTGGCCTGATGGTTGTTCTTGTTTTCTGGTGGGGCAGCCAAGCACACTTATTGGGGGCAGTGATGGGAGTACTCACTGCCCGTCTGGTTACCATTCCTCTCATTTTGATTGGTATACTGCAAACGCTTAAACAAAAATCATGAAAACCAGCAGTGTTCCTGTCAGCGTCATTATTCTCACGCACCGCAGTGATGAGCGGTTCGTGCGCGCGCTTGCCTCGGCTCAACCGGCCAAAGAGGTACTGATCGTCGATTTCAACAGCAACAATGACTGGCATCAGTTACAAAAACAATTTCATTTCAAATATACCAATCAACCCACGCAGATCCGCAATTTTTCTACTGAACGCAACCGCGCTTTACAACGAGCGCATCATGAGTGGGTATTTTTTTTGGACAGCGATGAAGTCATTAGAGGGGATAGTTGGGGTGAGATCGAACATATTATTCGCAGTTCAGAGTTTGACGGGGTGTACGTGCGTCGAAGAGATTTGTTTCACGGTAAAATGCTCCGTCATGGTGAAACAGGGAGTACGTGGGTGCTCCGACTGATGAAAAAGAGCGCGAGTCAATTTACCCGCCCAGTCCACGAAATAGCTCAAGTCAAAGGAAAAACTGCTCGTTCAAAAATCGTCCTTCTCCACAACGCTCACCTTTCACTAACCGAGTTTTTAACTGATATTACTCAATACGCCAAACTCGAGGCAGAGTATCAAACCGACGCCAAACTCCCTCTCTCACTCTTGGGCGTCAAGACTGTTCTTTATCCCAAGTTAAAATTTCTCGTTAATTACTTTTTAAAACTTGGTTTTCTTGATGGCTGGCGGGGAGTGGCCTACGCTGTCATGATGAGCCTGCATTCTCTCTTTGTCAGAGTTTTTGCCTATGAAAATCGTCAGTAAGCTGTTTGTTCATCCTGAAACTCTCCTTTTTACTGGCTTTTTAGTGCTTTTCTCATTTGGCCAACTACAACGTATTCAACTCACCAAAGACATCGCCATCTATGGGCACGACATCTTGATTACTTACTTCGTCCTATGGCAATTACTGACCAACAGCAAACTTCGCCAAGTAATAGTCAACACCTTTCACATGACAAAAAAAATAATCTTGACTCATCAACTTGAGGCTGCTTGGGTAACGTGGGTGATCGGTGGCATGATCGCGGGGGGTTTGACCGGCCGAGTGACAGTCCGCGGTTGGTTGTACCTTGGGCGTTTACTGATGTACCTTGCTTTCATTGTTTTGATCAAACAAAATAAGCGCACACGATATTCGCCAAGAATTGGCTTGGCTGTGGTCAGTGTACTGATTGCCGGCTGGGGCTTACTACAATACGCCCTGATGCCTGATGTCCGGTGGCTGAATATTTTTGGCTGGGATAACCACTACTACCGATTGATCAGCACCTTATTTGATCCTGCTTTTACTGGCATACTGTTGGTCATTGGCTTTGGGCTGTGGCAACTGCCGACCGTATTACCTCAACTCTCCGTCCAACTCAAACGGGCCATTCAACTGATACTCACTGTCGCCCTGGCCGCTACCTTTTCACGCGCCAGTTACCTCGGGTTTTTGGTTCTTAATGGGTTTTTCTTGCTCACCAAAAAAATAAAACTCTCGTTCGTGGCGATAGTGATCACAGTATTTTGGGCAACCCTCTTTTTACTCCCCAAACCTGGTGGGGAGGGGGTTAATTTAGCCCGTACCAGCACCGGTGAGGCGCGGCTAATCAATGCTCAGGAAAACTTGATTAAGCTCAACGGCGCGCAGTGGCTTTGGGGCAGGGGACTGTTTAACACCGATGCCGCACAAGCCTATCAAACTCCCAGCCACGCCCAGCTGCCGGACAGTCTCCCAGTGTTATTGACTAACTCACTTGGGCTTGGTGGGGTGTGGCTGACACTCACGGTACTCATCAAGTGGCTTAAAAACTGGTGGCAAACCAAGCCTGTTTGGACCGGTCTTTTACTGACTGTTCTGATCCACAGTCTCTTTAATAATACCTTTTTCCAGCCATTTGTTTTTCTGGCTCTTTGGCTGGCGTTTTGAAAACCAAGATTTAATAGCGGAAATTGATGGTAACTGTCCGTTCAGTTCGATTTCCAGCCTTGTCAGTGACCACAAACCGTAAAGTATTGTTGCCTTCTTGAAGATAATAGGAAGCACTAAACGTGCCATCACTACTGACATAGACGCTGCGGTCATTAAGGGTGAGTTGTGAATCAGGTTCTGTCTCACCTCTGATTTGGAGGGTCTGGTTTTCCCTCAAAGTAATTTGTTTGCCATCTGCTAAATCCTCAAAACTCAAGCTTGGAGTTTGAGTATCACGGATAATCAGCACTGTTCGACTATTTGACTGATTGCCAGTTTCATCCACACCATACACATCAATGGTGTTATCGCCATCCATTAACTCGAGCGTGTAAGAAAATTGACCATCACTTTTCACTTTTGTTTTACCAACTTCATCACCATTGCGCACGACCACCACCTGACTGTCTGGCTCACCATAACCCGCCATTTCCAGTGTTGCCTCTTTCGTCGCCTCGGGTAAGGTTGATAAAACCGGTACTTGAGGGGGCACAGTGTCACTGGTAAGAGGACTCAAATCACCGGTGCCAAAAAGGCGGAAAAAGAGCTGTACTACCTGAGGCATGATCACAAAAATAAACAAAATCACCCCGAGAATGGCCAAAATGATCATTCTGGTTGACTGGCGGATAATTTTTTTACCTTGGCGGCGCGCCAGGCGAGAAGTGTATTGCCTTTGCATAAATGCTGAGCCAGAACTGGGATTCGAACCCAGGACCTACGGTTTACGATACCGCCGCTCTACCAACTGAGCTATTCTGGCTATCAGTGTACCACTTGAGCGGCGAACGGGGCTTGAACCCGCGACCTTCTGCTTGGGAAGCAGACGCTCTACCAACTGAGCTATCACCGCAAACAAACCGATTATAGCAGTTTTTACTCTGGTACTACCTCATCCTTTGCATTGACATTATAGGACATAAATGCTACGATTTGATCCTGTTTATGACACAATGACCCGACAAAATGCGTTGGGTTTTCTTGTTTCATAAACCGCACATTAACATGTGGTTTAAGAGCGAAATTTTCTCCTTAATTTGATCCGCTCAGGTTGCCCATTAACTTTGTGAGCAGCCCGAGCGGAATCAAATTAAGTTCAACGGAGGTTGAAATAATGAACACGCAGTTGAAAAATTTGTTTCGGTGGCTTTCCACCGCGGCACTCTATGTGCTCTCCACTGTCGGCCTATCGGCCGGCATTGGAGCCACATTATCGTACGGCGTTAGCGGAGTTCCTGTGGACGCTTTTACGATAAAGCCAGAGTTCGCCTGGTTCCTTGGTTTTCTCATTAGTTTAGTCATTCAATGGTGGGAGACGGATTGGTTCCTTCACCCGCAAGAAATGACCGAACTAGAGAAAATTCTGGTGCCAATCTTTTTGTTGGTGGATGCACAAATGATTTTTACTGCCCTGGGGGGCCATCTTAACATCCTTTGGATGTTAGAGAATGGTGACAATACACCTGGGATGATTGTCCATACCCTCGGTTTGGTTGGACAACTCATCGGAGCCTTCCTCGGGAGTATCGGTGCCGAACTGTCACTTAAGAAAGCTTTGGGGGTCAACACTCCCGAACTCTGGCGATACCTGTTTGGCAAAGTCAAGGTCAACTCCATACATTAAGGAGAAGAAAAATCAAAACCACACGCAATAAGGGCAGGGATCCACCCGCTCCGGTCGAAAGACTGGGATCTCTGCCTGCAACACCTGAGAATATTCCTTTATATAATATCTTTATGAAAAATCTAGGCTTTTGGCACGAGCTGAAAAAACCAATCGTCGGCCTCTCACCGATGGACGGTGTGACAGATTATCCTTACCGGCATATTCAGAAAAAATACGGCCATCCTGATGTGGTCTATACCGAGTTTGCCACGGTGGAGGGGTTTTGCCGTGGTGTGGAGAAAGTGTTGGATGATTTTCTTTATGACGAAGCGCAGCGACCGATCGTGGCCCAGATTTACGGTACCACTCCAAAGTTTTTCCGCGAAACAGCCACCGCTTTGTGTCAGTTAGGCTTTGATGGCATTGATATCAATATGGGTTGTCCGGCTAAAAGTGTGGCACACAGTGGGGCGGGAGCAGCTTTGATCCTTACCCCGAAGTTAGCTCAGCAAATCTTGAAAGCGACCAAGGCTGGGGTGGGGGATTGGCAAAACGGGAAAACCGTTCGTGATTGCTCACATATCACTCAGAAACTGACTCAAGAAATCGAGAGACGTCATCAACAACTGCCCAAAAAATATCAACAACATGATCGACCAATCCCCGTGACCGTCAAGACTCGCGTGGGCTTTGACATTAAGGTCATCCAAAACTGGATCAAGACGTTACTGGAAATCGAGCCTGTGGCCATTGCCATTCATGGTCGAACACTTAAACAAGGATATGGCGGTACAGCCGATTGGGAAGAAATCGGCAAGGCCGTGCAAACCGCCAAAGGCTCAAATACGATGATTTTTGGTAATGGTGATGTGCATAGTCGTCAACAAGCACTTGAAAAGGTCAAACAGTATAGCGTTGACGGTGTTTTAATTGGCCGGAGTACCTTTGGCAACCCTTGGGTCTTTCAGGACCAGGAAGTTGACATTCACACCAGCGCCGGTGTAGCCGTTGAACATAGCCAGTTTTTCGAAGACATTTTTAAACACCGGGAAAACTACCGTTTTTTACCCATGCGCAAACACCTCGGTTGGTATATCAAAGGCATTCCCAATGCCACCGATATCAGGGTGCAGCTAGTCCAAGCCGATAGCGCTCAACAAGTGCACGATATTTTGAAAAGTCACCAATTAATTTCATAAAAGAAAAAGCCCCGCCGAAGCGGGGCTTTTTTGATAGCCGAAGCTATCAGAGAAACGGGTTAAGGTAATTCAACAGGCAGTTGAGCAGCTAACATGATCTGGCTAATCTTTTTTACCACTTTCTCGGCCTTTTCCATAGTGGTTGACACCAAGTGCCTTTCAAAGTAGGTTCGAAAAACCAGATAGGCTACTCGCTCTTCGTTGCGTTCAGAGCCAAGCTCAACGACGAAAGATTCAATTACTTCGTACCCCAATAACTCCGCAGCACGATGAGCTTCAAAAGAGACCTCGATGAGGATTCCTTCTACCACCGTTTGCTCTAGAGTCCGGGTAAGCGCTCGGCCGTTCAAAACTTGGGCGTCCTGTCCTTCCTTTAACTTAGCCACGTTTCCATCTCCTTTTGATCCTCTAGAAAGTCCCACGCAGCCGCAATGGCTGAGTTTCCAGATTAGATCAGAAAGTTTTTTTGGTCAAATGTGGGACTAACAAACTCGACTGAATCGAGACTGATAGTCTCACACTTTTCCTTTTGTTAAGGAGCTCAGATATTATATCAATATATATCAATTATAGGCTAAATAGTGTTTTTTCTGTTGTACTTCCACCAAAAACTTCGTCAAACCAATCAAGTTACGGTATAATACACTTTGATGCCAAAACCAGCCGAACTTCACTACGAACGGGTGCGGACCCTGATGCGTGACGGCGAATTTCCTCAGGTCAAAATCCCGATTTTATTAAAAAATGGTGATCAGCTTAACGACGTCATTCCGTACACCATTGCCCGCACCAAGATCGATGGTAAAGAAACACTGGCCATGTCTTTCCTCGATAGTAACAAAAAAGCTTTTAAAGTTGGAGTTGACGAAATTGCTGGCTTAGAAGTAGTTCCAGGAGAAGGGGAGTACGCTGGCAAAATGTTAGTTAGTTTTACCTACTATAAGCCAACGTCAGAAACACAATACTTGGAAAACAAGCCTAGACATGTCTTAATTTTTGAAATTCGCCATGGGGTCAATGAGGCACATTATGGTTTTGGTGAAAACTATGCCTTTTACTTAGTGGGACAAGACGTGCAATACAAAGATGCTCCTCCAGATGAACGTACTCGACAGTTTCCCGAATGGCGAGTGGGTATGATGGGCGATCCTCAAGCCGTCGAGCCACATTTCAAACGAGATTAATTAGTAGAGTAATTACATCAGGTATAATGACCAATTGATGCCTGGAAAATCTGATTTTGCTCAAGTTTTTGCCCGTTTGAACCCTGCCCAAAAAAAGGCCGTCGAGACAATCGAGGGTCCGGTAATGGTGCTGGCCGGTCCGGGCACCGGCAAAACCCAGGTCTTAACCGCCAGAATCGCCCAAATTCTCAAGAAAACCGATACCCAGCCCAACGCCATCCTGGCCCTGACTTTCACTGAGAGCGCCGCCAAAAACATGCGCGAACGCTTAGTACAGCTGATCGGCAAGACCGGCTATTACGTTCAAATCAGCACCTTTCACGCTTTTTGTCAGGACGTCATTACCACTCACCCCGAGTACTTTCCGATCCAGCGGGAAAGTGAGCCATTATCAGATCTGGAACGCTATGAATTGTTTGAGCAGATCTTTACTAGCCTAGATTTGGAATATATCCGACCGATGAACATGCCGTTTCATTATGTCAAAGACGCCATCGGCGCCATTTCTGACCTCAAGCGTGAAGGGGTTAACGTCAAGGAATACCAACAACTAGTCAAAAACTGGGCCAAACAACTAACCAGCGAAAAACCTGACATGAAAAAAACCGCTTGGGAACAGGAAAACAAAATGCTTCAGCGCAATCAAGAACTCACCAAGGTTTACGGCGAATACGAAGCCAGACTGCGCACCGACCGGCGCTACGACTTTGATGACATGATCGCCTTAGTGGTTGAAGCGTTTGAAAACCACGACTTACTCTTACGGGAATATCAAGAAAACTTGCAGTATTTCTTAGTTGACGAATACCAAGATACTAACGCCGCCCAAAACTCAGTGGTAGACTTACTGGCCAGTTACTGGCAACAAGAAACCGGCCAGCCAAATATCTTCGTGGTTGGCGACCCGAACCAGGCCATTTTCCGTTTCCAGGGCGCCTCAGTGGAAAACATGCTCGGCTTTTTGAAGCGCTACCACAGCGCCCAGGTCATCAAGCTTGATACCGGTTATCGTTCACCGCAAAAACTTTACTCCCTGGCTGACCAACTGATCGCTGAAAACCATCTCAAGTTGGACATAGAAAATGCTCAATTGAAAGTGGCAAAGCAGTTGAAGAGTTTACACGGCGCTGGCCAGCCGATCGAACTCTCACCGGCACCATCACCGGTGTTAGAGGCAGTCCAAGTGACAGAGCAAGTTAAAAAACTCCTAGCCAACAAAGTCCCTGTCCACGAAATCGCCGTGCTATACCGCCACAACGCAGACCGCACCACCCTTGCCGAAACCTTTGATAGCTGGGGGATTCCGTATGAAATCGAGGGTGGAGGAGATGCACTACAAGAAGACTCAATCCGCCAACTGTTAACCTTTTTCCGAGTGATTTACCACATTCGCGATGCCAGCGAAAATGAAGAACTCTATGAGATTTTGCATTATGAATGGCTCAAACAAAAGTTTGGTCTGGACGCCTTGGCGGTAATGAAAGTGGCTCGCGCGGCGGGGAAAGCGCGGATATCAATCCTGGAACTAATTGAGAGTGGCACCAAAGCCATTAATGGTCACAACAGTGGTTACCCCATCACTTCGTTAGAGCTCGAACCGATCCGTGAATGTATCCAAAAATTGAAAGACTGGAGTGGCTTGGACGCCACCACTACTTTTGGCAAGTGGTTTGAGACCGTCATTAAAGAATCAGGTTATCTTGATTGGTTATTCAAACACGATGGCAAGATTTACCTCATCACCGTGCTTAACTCTGTCTTTGGCGAGATTAAAAAGTTGATTGCCCACAATCATCATTTCAAGTTGGCCGACTTTCTACGCGCCATTGAGCTGATTGAAAACCACCGCTTACAAATCACCATCGAAGACCTTACTGTCCGTCGGCAAGCAGTCCATCTCTCCACCGTCCATAAGGCCAAAGGCAGAGAGTGGGATCACGTGTTTGTGGTACAGGTAGTTGACCGCAAGTGGGGCAATAATCGTGAGCATAATTTGATTCAACTGCCCGAAGCAATCCTGCAAAACACAGACTTAGACGCCAAAGAACGTAATGAGGATGAGCGGCGGTTATTTTACGTGGCGATCACGCGAGCAAAACAACGGGTATATGTATCATATCCCGAAACGTTAGTCAGCGATGGTCAGTCGCGCGACGCGGTGCCGAGCATGTTTTTGACGGAAATTGAATCGTTTGATCCACGAGGCAAATTAATGAAGCGCGCGGACCAATCAGCGATTTACGATAAAGCAGATGAATACCTAGTTAAACTCTTGAAACCGTCACAAGTCCTGATTACCCAAGACACTCAAAAAGCCTATCTCAAATGGCTTTTGGATCACTTCCGCTGGTCCACCACGGCGCTGGATACGTATCTTAAAGATCCAGCGGAGTTTCTTCACTACACGCTGCTGCGAGTGCCGCGAGCCAAGGCAATTCAGTTCGCCTTTGGCACCGCCATTCACACTGCTTTGGAAAAATACTACTCAGCGCTCCAACAAACAGGTGAGTACTTACCTCTGCCCGCCCTCCAACAAACCTTTGAGCGAGCTCTCAAACAAGAAGTGTTGACCGAGCAAGAGTTCAGAGATCGACTGCGCTTCGGCAAAAAAATTCTGGAACAATATGCCAAATTTTACCAAAACCAATCAGTCAACCCTTTTTTGATTGAGCGCTTCTTTGGTGGCGGCAGACAGCGAGTGGTGCTTGACGATATCCTGCTGACCGGCCGCATCGACCGGGTGGACTGGGTCGATCAAAAACAACAGCTGGTGAAAGTGATCGATTACAAAACCGGCCAGGTGAAAAGCGAAAATGAAATTGAGGGGAAATCAGGCAAGCTCTCGCCACGTGAGCAGACTCTTCCAGCAAGTATTCGCGGTTCGTACAAACGACAACTATTATTTTATAAACTGCTCACCCAACTCGACCGGACTTTTCCTTACGAAGTAGTAGAGGGAGAGTTTGATTTTATTCAGCCCAACCAGAGTGGTAAACTGGTGCGCCGAAGTTTTCAACTACATCAGCAAGATGTGGAAGAGCTTAAAAAACTGCTCAAAACGGTCGTGGCAGAGCTCAGAGCTGAGTGGAAATAACAATTTTTCTCTGACAGTTTCCTCAAGAAAAATCCCATAACTATTGAAAAAGTGATTATTTTGTGTTACAGTATTTCCCTGGCTTAGACACAAAGAAGAGTGTTGACGAAGGATGGTATGAAAGTTGCTTTTGTGGCATCACTGCAAGAAAAGAAAAATCACCAATTTCATTATTTGGCGATCATTGACCTCCTTGAAGGTTTGGGACATACCGTTTTTTACCGCCATATCACTCAATTTAACATCGACGACATCAGCCAATCAGAAAACCTTAATATTAAGTTTTATAAAAAAGTGTTTCAGGCTCTCAAAGCAGCCGACCTAGTAGTAGCTGAAATCAGCTGTCAAAGCATCAGTATCGGCTACATCATTTCAGAAACCCTAAAAATTGGCAAACCGGTTGTGGCCCTCACTACTGCCACCGTGCCGCCGGTGACTACCTATCTTGAGGAGCAGATGCCATTGATCGTCCACCAGTACGTCTCAATCAGAGCCTTGGAAGAAGAACTGCCATTACTTATTTCTCAAGTAGAACCAAAAAAAGAGAAAAAGTTTAATTTTTTTTTGCCTCCAGAACTGGATGAGTACCTTTTGAAGGCCGCCAGTGAAAAGCGGCTCTCGAAGTCTGAGTATCTAAGGCAATTGTTGGCAAAAGACCAACATTAACCCCATCTAGCCAAACATTCATTTCATCCTCTATACTATCAGTATGCTCGATTGGTTTTCGACCAAAGACAAAACAAGAGTCACTATTTCCCCTAGTATCGTGGTTTTTAGCACTGCTTTCCTTGGCTTGATTTACTTCCTTTTTCTGACTCGTAAAATCCTGATTTTACTTTTTTTATCATTCATTTTGATGGTGGCCCTCAACCCGGCCGTCAATCGACTCCAAAAGACCCTCCGTCTGCCAAGGGGAGTGAGTATTGCTATCGTGTACGTCCTGTTTTTCTTACTGATCGCCGCTGTCACCGCCCTGGTGCTGCCGCCATTAACTTCTGAAATTGTGCGCCTGATTAAAACCATTGACTTGCCATACATTCAAGACCAGCTCAATGGTTTTTTCCAGTTTTCCAATATGGAGTTGGGAACACTCGCCACCCAATTCACCAGTTCGATCAATTTCCTGGTCAGTGCGGTGACTGGCACGGTAACCAGCATCTTTACTTTTATCACTTTGCTGATTTTGTCTTTTTACCTGATGCTTGACCGGCCGAACCTGCACCAAAAAATTGTCTGGTTCACCGATGACCGTAAACACCTTTCGCGGGCTGAACAATTTGTTGATGATTTGGAAATCCAGCTTGGCGGCTGGGTGAGAGGAGAGATTATTCTGATGACCGCGATCGCCTTAATGACATACTTTGGATTAACGCTTTTAAAAATCCCATTCGCCTTGCCATTGGCGATTCTGGCTGGTTTTTTGGAAATTTTACCCAACCTGGGCCCTTTTATCTCTGCTATTCCCGCGGTTATCTTGGCTTACATCAGCCAAGGCTCTGGCCTGGCTTTAGCAGTGACTGGTTTATACTTAGTCATCCAACAACTAGAAAATAGTCTATTAGTTCCCAAAATCATGCGTGTTAACGCGCATGTCAACCCTCTGATTGCTATTCTGAGCATTTTGATTGGGTTGCAGTTATACAGCATTGTGGGAGGGTTGTTGGCCATCCCGGTCTACATCACCCTACGAGCTATTTACTCCAACTGGCGCAAATACGCACTTTAAACTAGCCTCCCTGCTAAATACGTTATAATCTGCCTATGGCAACCCAAGGCCTAGTCGTTTACGCATTCTCTGGTGATCCAATTACCTATGGTCACCTTGATCTCATCAAGCGCGCTCAACAGTTATTTCCCAAAATCATCGTCGCCATCGGCACCAATCCCGATAAAAACTATACCTTTACTCACCGAGAAAGAACGCGACTGGCTCAACAAGCCCTCGCACACCTCAGGGATGTTACAGTCGAAGGGTTTGAGGGGTTGATAGTGGATTTTGCCTACGAACAAGGCGCTCAAGCCATTATTAAAGGAGTTCGTGATCCACAAGACTTTCAATATGAACAAACCTTAAACAGCATCAGCCAAAGCCAACACCACGGCATCGAGACCGTCATTCTCTTTGCTAAACCAGAGTTGGCTCACGTTAGTTCCAGTGCGGTCAAGGCTCTGCAAACTTCTCAAGGCTTAGTGCACGACTATGTCCCGCTTAATGTTAAAGTGGCGCTCGAAAAAAAACTGTCACACCAAGTATTAATTGGTATCACCGGCGAAATCGCCAGTGGTAAAAGTTATGTGGCAGAACAACTGGTGATCTGGGGCCAGGCGCAAGGGCAAATCATTCACAATATCGAGTTAGATCACTTGGCACACCAAATTCAAAGTGAGCGAAAAGAGCCACAGTACCAAGCAATCAGAAGTGAAATCGTCAAAAACTTCGGTAAAAGCGTGCAAAACAACGATGGCACTATCAACCGCAAAGCGTTGGGCGAAAAAGTTTTTGCCGACCCCCAAAAATTGGCACTGCTCAATCAAATCATGTGGCCGCCAGTATTGGTGCGACTGCGCCGAGAACTGCGTAATAAACCAGGGATTGTGTTCATTAACAGTGCGCTCCTGGCCGAAGCTGACTTGATGCCGGTCTGTAACAACCGAGTAATCGTGATATCAAGCACCCAATCAGCCCAAAAAAAACGCTTGCAGGAACGCGGCTTTTCTGATGAACAAATTAACCGTCGTCTCAAATCACAATTTTCAACCAAGAAAAAGCTTGATTTGATTCAGCAGTCGATCAACCAGTATCACTTTGGTACAATTTGGCAGGTGGGGGATCAGACTGATCTTACTCAGTTCGCCAAAACTTTTTTTAAGGAAATCACCTCATAAAAAAATGACCGACAATCAATACCAACAAACTCTCCAGCGCAATAAGATGATTGCCCAAACTTCGGAACGGGCGGCCACGTACATCGTTCGCTTCGCCGTCGATGCTTTCCGAGCCGTCGTTAAATTTATCCAAGAACTGGTTGCCCAAGCCTTGGGAAAATAATCTACCTTTATTAAATACTAAAAAGTGCCAAGCTGAAGAATCGAACTTCAATCTCATGTTTTTCAGACATGCGCCGTGACCACCTTGGCTAGCTTGGCATCCTCAAACGTCTGGTTTTCAAAAAACCGTGGACTCGAGAGGGCTCGAACCTCTGACCTTCCGGATGTAAACCGGACGCTCTAACCAACTGAGCTACGAGTCCGCATCAAGTCACTTTCCGTGCCCAGGAGAGGAGTTGAACCTCCAAGGATTGCTCCACAGCCACCTCAAGACTGCGCGTCTACCAGTTTCGCCACCTGGGCATTCAGCCTCTCCATGAGAGTGTGAGCGAGAAACGGGACTTGAACCCGCGACCTTCTCCTTGGCAAGGAGACGCTCTAGCCAACTGAGCTATTCTCGCGCTAGACAGTCAATTATATCGTAAAAAAACTAACTATTAACTTTTAGCTTTTCACTGTCAACTATCCTTGTGCCAGAGGAGGGAGTCGAACCCTCACACCCTTGCGAGCACTAGTTCCTGAAACTAGCCTGTCTACCATTCCAGCACTCTGGCGTGAGTGAAATATTATATCAGGGGAATTGTCAAGGAAGTAAGGTGGCCCTTAACCGCTGGAAAGCCGGAAACTTGCGGCGAAAGGCCATCATAATCACATCAGTGGCTTCATTAATCGAATAATGGGTGGTATTAAGGGTAATATCGTACGCGTTGCGGCTGTTGAGATCTTTTTTGAAGTATGTCTTCACAAAGTCGTCTCGTTCTTTCTCTACTTGAGCTATCACTTCCTGAGCTGTTTCTTCATCAAAGCCTTCATACTGCATGGCCCGCTGCACCCGCACGTCATAGGGAGCAACAATATTGACGTGTAAACCTCTGGCAAAAGGCGTAATAAAGTTGGCCCCACGCCCCAAAATGACACAGTTGCCTTGGTGAGCAAAGTTCAAAACCACTCGACTTAACGCCCTTGCGTATCTACTTTCCTCAACGTATTCCGGATTCAAAACCGAGTGAATAATATTGTCTACATAGGTACGACCCTTTTCGTCAATTTCCTTGATAGCTGCTTTGTGCTTTTTGGTTGATTTGGCCAACTCATCAACAATCGCCTCGTCATGTAAGGTGAAACTCAATCTTGTTGCTAAACGCCGAGCAATCGGGGCGCCACCACTGCCTGGTTCACGAGCCACGGTAATAAACGGCCGTTCAAAAAAATGCTCTTCCTTGGGGACTTGCTTTTCCAAAGTATCCCTGATCTTCAAGGTCGAAACAATCCGGTTAATCAGCGGATAGTAGTCAATTGGCATACAGGGTGAAGTATAGCGCACTCCTTCTCATTTTTTAATGTTAAATTCGGGAAATGTTAGTAATTCCAGGCAGGCAGTAATGTTATAATCTGGGTGCTGCCTCAGTAGCTCAGTGGATTAGAGCGCAGGTCTTCGGAACCTGGCGTCGGGGGTTCGAATCCCTCCTGAGGCACAACAACTATCGCCTCTTTTTCATTCTATATAACAGTTTATCTACATCTTTTTCCATGTTTCGAACAGTCAATTCGCCGATCATTTTACTAGCCACAATTAGCCCCGAACTCGCAGATAAATCAAACATCAGGGATCCTGTATCTCGTTGATTTTTCGTGTTTCTATTAAGTTGTTCAAGATTTTTAAACACTCGGTTAACAATAGTTTGAGCCACTGTTTCATTTACCGGCAGTAAAAGAGTAAACTCATCTCCTCCCCAACGATAGGCCAAGTCTCCCACGTCGGCGCGAATACTGTTCGTCAAAACTTTGGCAAAGTATCTTAATACATCATCACCAACAGGATGGCCGTATGTATCATTAACTGTTTTAAGTCCGTCCACATCAAATAACACTAGGCAAAAATCTTTCCTTTCCATTTCATATCTGTTGATAAAAACCTGAAGGTCTTGATTAAATTTCCGACGATTAAAAAGACCAGTTAAAACATCTCTCACTGCTGCTGCTTCTGCTGCCACTGCTCGGTTCTCTGTTTCATTAAGTTGCTTGATAATTTCAGTCATCCCTAGCAAAAATTCATCTCCAATTTCTGGTTGATGTTGGCGGTAATAATCAAGCCATAGTTCTCTAAGGTTTTTAGTGTGATCTTCAGCTTGGATATTTTTCCATAACTGCTTGAGCGCTGCCAAAAGTCCAATCCGAAAAAAGTCAGCCTCCTTTGTTCTGCCTTGATCCTCCAACTTCTGCATAATACCCAATATCGTGGAACGAAATCCCTCATTTTCCTGAGAAAGTGTCGAACGATCACCTTGTTCTATTTTGTCAGGCTGGAACACTGCTTTTTCCCTATCCAGATCACTCATAACTATTTATTTTATAATAAGCTACCTTTTTTAAACACCGTCGCAGATTTGCTAGCAATCTCTCGGGAAAAAAAGTACAATACTTCCGTTCACGGGCCAGTAGCTCAGTCGGTTAGAGCACCTGCCTCTTAAGCAGGGTGTCCTGGGTTCGAGTCCCAGCTGGCTCACCATTGCCTGATGTTCATCAGTGATTGTTTGGAGTGTGTGGTTTGGATCACGTGATAATGAGACATAATGTGCCGCATCGCCATAATCATTTGACTAACTGCGTCTTTCTCAGTTCTAAATGATTTAACTTCAATAACGGTATATGGATTTTGTCCATTCTCTACCTGATCAGTGGAAATCAGCATTTTCTTCGGAATATGTGCATAGGCTCTGGTGACTGTGACTTCTTGCTTTTCGCTGGATAAAGTCATTTCTTGAAGATACTGACGAGACTCATCATCAAGCACGCGTTGAAATTTATCTCTGGCAACGGGGAAATAATTGTACTGTTCCGGTTTGCGGCGCTTTAGTTCAGAAGCGCGATTGTAAATCAACTGAATTTCCTCTGGCCCAACTGCTTCCCCATTTTCAAATCTTTTTCGCAACCTCAGTTGTGGTTGCCGACCATTATAATATTTGAGCGAAGGCTGAAAATATATGTCGTGGTAAGTCCCAGTGTGAATTTCGCCCAATTGAAAATAATCGGCCAACTCCGCCAAAATATGTTCTGAGTTTATTTCCTTGACAATAAAACGCGATTCCAACTGTTTTTCTAGGGAAAACCCGCGCCGCATCAATCGATGAGTTTGCATTTTATAGAGTGCTTCCTTCAGTGAAACTTCAGCAGCCGAAACACCGCCAACTGAAATCATGAAAGCAATAACCGATAGCATCCAAGCGGGCGTTTCCGGAAATTGCTTTAACTCAAGGAGTAATAAACCCATATACAATGGATCAGCGGCCACTAAATCCTTTAGAAAATTCGGGAAACCAGTTCGTAGCGCATCGGTCACATACTCGTTTTTCTTTTTTCGCTCAACCGGTGGTGTAGTTCGGTAGACGTCAAAGGCTTTTTTGGAAGAGGCAGTAAAAAAACCGATCTTTTCCAACACTGGTCCCACCAATGATATAAAAACGCTGTTGTCAGAGACCATCGATAGAGCAAAAACGCCAGCCGTATTAATCCCCAGAGCCACTAATTCATCCCTGCCAAAATCTCGTAAAATTTGCCAAAATGGACTCTCAGGTAACAGGATTGGTTGTTCGTTTAATGTTTGCGCCACTAAATTTTCATTGGTGCGTACAGTAGTTTCCTCAGTCATACCTAACAAGATTGTAACAAATAGTACGCTATAATGACTGTCATGAAAATCGTGGCAGGTTCATCAAATCACGACCTGGCAATTAAACTGGCCAAACAACTCAAAACCGAATTGATTCCCTGTAAAATCGATAAATTTGCTAACGGCGAGAAACGGATTCAAGTTGATCGGTCTGCCAAAGGGCAAGAGATTCTCCTGGTTCAATCATTTTCCAATCCGGTTGATGAACATATTATTGAAACCTTGCTCATTGCTGATGCGCTGGAGCGGCTTGGCGCCCGCAGTGTGGAACTGTTTGTGCCATGGTTTGGCTATTCATTCCAAGACAAAGTTTTTTTACCAGGGGAGCCACTGTCTGCTAAAGCCATTGCCCGCGCAGTAGAGAGTACGGCTATCAGAAAAGTCTATTTGCTTGATTTACACAACATTAGTATTCCGGGGTTTTTTTCAATTCCCACCTATCACTTAAGCGCCATTGATGTATTTGTACATTACAGCCAGGAACACTTTGACTTTAATCAAGCCATTGTCGTCAGTCCAGACTTTGGCGGCTTAAAACGGGCAAAGACTTTTGCCGACGAGCTTGGTCTTGATCTCGCCAGTGTCGAAAAACACCGCAACTTGAAAACCGGCGAAATCACAACCAGCAAACTTGATGGCAATGTCAAAGGTAAAATTGCGCTGATTTTTGACGATGCCATTCTTTCCGGCAGTACAACTATCGAGGTATCCAAGTTGCTCAAACAGCAAGGCGCCAAGCAAGTCCATTTCTTTGCCACTCATGGCGTGTTCACCGGTACGGCCCTAAAAGATCTGCAGCAATCCGGAGTAAATAGCGTGGTGGTGACTAATTCCATCGCCCAAGCAAAACTACCGTCCAAAATCAAGATGCTGGATATTTCACCTATCCTGGTAGAAAATATCTAAGGATAGATCTATAATCGCCCTTTCCTCATCAAAAAGGAATGATATGAATCAAACGCAACTGCGTAATATCGCTATTATCGCCCATGTCGACCACGGCAAAACCACGCTCGTGGATGCGATGTTGAAGCAAACCAAAACCTTTGCCACTCATCAAAAGGAGAATCAGGCGACGACCATTATGGATTCCAACGAACTGGAACGGGAAAAAGGCGTGACGATTTTGTCTAAAAACACCGCCGTCTTTTGGCGCGATTACAAAATTAATATTCTGGATACTCCGGGTCACGCGGACTTCTCCGGTGAAGTCGAGCGAGTGCTGAATATGGCTGATGGTTGTATTCTTTTGGTTGACGCCGCGGAAGGCGTCTTATCGCAAACCCGGTTTGTGTTGCGGCTGGCGCTTGAACTCGGCTTAATTCCAATTGTGCTGATTAATAAAGTGGATCGCAAAGATCAGCAAGTAAAACTAGTTGAAAAAGAAATTGGTGATTTGTTTTTGGAACTGGCTACTCAAGATTGGCAGTTGAATTTCCCAATTCTTTACGGTCGTGGCATTGAAGGCATTGTCGGCACACAACTGGCTGAAAACAAAGATTATTCCCAGACCATTATTAACAGCACTAATTTAGATCCGCTGTTTCAAACCATCGTCGAAACAATTCCCGCGCCAGACGGTGATTCAGCTGCACCGCTCCAACTACAAGTCAATTCACTGGATTGGGACCAACATAAAGGGCGCATTGCTATTGGCCGGATTTTCCAAGGCACGATAAAAAAAGGTCAAACGATTAAACTCCTTCATACCAACGGTAAAGAAACGAAAGGCACTATTGTTTATCTTTATAACCATTTCGGACTAGACCGGAAAGAAGTTGGTGAAGCGAGCGCCGGTGAGATTGTGGCCGTAGCTGGTTTGGCTGACACTGGCATTGGCGATACCATTGCCGACCCCGAACACCCAGTAGCTCTGCCAGCGATTATCATCACCGAACCAACGGTCAAAATACAACTGATGATCAATACCTCACCGTTTTCCGGGCAAGAAGCCGAATTTTCCACCGCCAGACAATTGCGCAGTCGTTTGGATAAAGAACTGGAAACCAACGTCGGCTTACGTCTTCTGCTGGGAACTTCCAGTGAAAGCATGACGATCGTCGGGCGGGGAGAACTTCATTTGGCTATTCTGATTGAAACCATGCGCCGCGAGGGATATGAGTTCGCCTTGTCCAGACCAGAAGTGGTGTTAAAAGAGCAAGCCGGACAAACCACTGAACCTTGGGAATACGTCACCATTGACGTGCCAGAAAAACACACCGGTACGATCACCGCTGGCATGGCTCGGCGCCGGGGACAGTTGAAAAACATGCGTCAGACTAAGGTTGGCGTACGGTTTGAATACGAAATCTCGACCGCCAATCTCATCGGCTATCGCAACGAACTGCTCACCGCCACTTCCGGCGAAGGTGTGGTGCACAACATCTTTTTGGAATACCGACCGCTGTCGGAGCAAGCGGAATTTCACCGCGGCGGTGCGATGATTGCCCATGAAACCGGTATAGTTACTGCTTACGCCTTGGAGAAAGCGCAGCAGCGCGGCACGCTGTTCGTCGATCCAGGTGATAAAGTCTACGCTAGCCAGGTGGTTGGTATCCAGAAACGACCAGAGGATATGACGATGAATGTGGTCAAAGGTAAAAAACTGACTAACTTCCGAGCCGCTAGTGCTGATACGCTGATTGTCCTGGCCCCAGGCTGGAAACCATCACTGGAACAGTTTCTGACTTTAATCGGCGAGCATGAAGTATTGGAAGTGACGCCAAAGAGTTTACGCTTGAGAAGCCTTTCATAACTCATCCTCTCCCTAAATGAAGAGTTTTTTTGTATGATGATAGGAGAAAAGCATGAAATATTCGGCTAACTTCGGTAAAACCCATTACGGCGCACAAGGTGGTTCTGATTTAATCAGCCACCAATTACTCTTGAAAGGTGGTTTCATCGAGGAATCGGCCGCCGGGCGTTATTTCTTCTTACCATTGGGTTGGCGCGTGCACGAGAAAATCAAACAGGTGATTAAAGAAGAAATGGATGCTATTGGCGGGCAGGAAATGATCGTGCCGGTCTTGCACCCAATTGAGTTGTGGGAAGAAACCAATCGCACTAACTCCGTTGGCTTTGAACTGATGAGTGTTAAAGATCGGCGCGGCGCTAAATTTGCCCTGGGCGGGACCGCCGAAGAGATGTTCGTTGATGTCGCCCGCAAACTTCACTTAACCTACCGCGATTTACCTTTCAATATTTATCAATTCTCCACCAAGTTTCGCGATGAACTGCGGGCGCGGGGCGGCTTGCTGCGCGTGCGTGAATTCATCATGAAAGATGCTTATTCTTTTCACGCCGATGAAAAAGATTTCAAAAAAGAGTACGAAAAAATGGCTCGAGTGTATGCAAAAATTTTTTCCCGCTTAGGGCTTAAGACGTTGCGCGTTGAGGCTGATAACGGTTACATCGGTGGTGAATACTGTCACGAGTTCCAAGTGGAGTCACCAATCGGTGAGGGGAGATTCTTTCAGGCCAAAGACAAATCGTACTGTGCTCATGAAGATGTCGCCATCTTTTACAAGCAGAATAAAAATGTCAAAGAAAAAATGAAACCCTACAAAACCGTGAAAGCCGTGCGCGGTAAAACGATGGCAGATGGAGTAAAACTACACAAACTCCCACTCTGGCAACAGATTAAAGACGTTTTGTACGTCAACGAAAAAGGGGGGTTCATTCTCGCTGTTATTCGCGGTGATTTTGACGTGAATGAAACCAAGCTCCTGCATGTCTCCAAATCCTACCAATTGCGGCCAGCCACTGATGAAGAAGTAAGAAAACTTGGGAGTTACCCCGGTTTCATTTCACCCGTTGGCTTGGAAAAGAAAGTGATGATCGTGGCCGACGACTCGCTCCACACGGTACGCAATTGTTATGGCAGTGCTAACAAAAAACACTTGGATGCGATGAATATTAATATTGACCGCGATTTCAAGGCCCATCTTGAGGGTGACATCGCCATGGCCCAAGACGGTTTTCTTTCCGGTAAAACTCACAGCCCGTTGCAAGAAAAGCGGGGGATTGAGGTCGGCAATATTTTCCAACTGGGCTACCATTACAGTAAGCGGATGAAGAACGCCACCTTCATTGATCAGGACGGCAAGGCCAAGCCGTATTACATGGGTTGCTATGGTATTGGTCTCGGTCGAACTATGGCCACCGTCGTCGAAAAGTATCACGACGACAAAGGGATTGTTTGGCCAAAAGTCGTCGCTCCTTTCCAAGTTCACTTCATTTCACTCAAAGGCGCTGAAAAACAGGCACAGGCACTCTACGACCGGTTATTAAAATTCAAGATTGAAGTACTGTGGGATGACCGTGAAGAATCGCCCGGCAAAAAATTTGCTGACGCTGATCTCATCGGCATTCCCGTGCGCTTGGTCATCTCTACCCGTACAGGCACCAAAGTGGAATGGAAGAACCGTGCCAGCGATAAAACCGAATTACTAACCATAGCCCAAGTAATTAATAAGTTAACCGGCTAACCGATGGATCGCACCTACAAAAACCTGGTTTTCACCAAACACGCGCTGGAGCGCACCAGTGGGCGAGTGCTGACCCAAGACGCCATTTATCAAACCGTCACTGCACCTGACAAAACATTTCTAAGCCACGGTAATACCAAATTCATTCGCACAGTCAACAACCGGCTGATTCATGTGGTGGCAACACCAATTGAAAACCACCAATGGTTGGTGGTGTCTGCCTGGGTAAGAGGGGAAGAGGATCGCGAATCACTCGTGTGGCAACTGCTGTCATTGCCATTCAAGTTGACTTGGCGCGGCTTACTCGTGATATGGAAATACTTTAAAAAACGAATATAGCAAATTTGCTATATTCGTTTTTAATATATAAGAAGTTTTAATTCTCCGCAAAAATTGCTGGAAAAAACATAACCTATAACGAAATATTTTTTATAGAGACAAAAAAATTATAGATTTATTCACCAATCCTTTTTGCCTATATTTTTTTAGTGAATCACATCATATAGTTCTATCACATCCCGGTGAGCCCACTACAACAATCCAAAAGGACGTTGTGGTGGGTACCTATTCCCCCACTTCTTGTATAATGCCTGTATGGAATCCCGTCCGCTGATTGTGACGCATCATGCACCCGACCTCGACGCTGTCACAGCCACTTGGCTGCTGAAACGCTTTGACGCGCAGCACTTTGCTGATTCTAAAATTGGGTTCGTCAATCCCGGTGAGAAAATGGATCTGAGCGACGCCGAAGAATTGGGCAGTCAACTCCATGAAATCGTCTATGTTGATACCGGCTACGGGAAATTTGATCACCATCAACCAAATAAAGCCTTGCAAAAAATTTGCGCCGCCAGCTTAGTTTTTGACTATATCTGCGAACAGCATCCCGACAAAAAAACAGACCAGGCCTTGCAAACCATCGTTAAGTTCGCCAACCAAATCGATCATTTTGAAGAAATTACCTGGCCAGAACCGGAATCGGAGCGAAACTTATTCATGATCCAGGAACTTATCCGCGGCCACGAATACACCGATCCGCACAATGATGACTCCCAAATGCATTTTGGTTTTCAGTGTTTGGACAATGTCTACGCCACCCTCACCCAACACTACAAAGCGCTCGATATCATTCACAGCAAGGGCCAAGTAATCCCGCTCAAAGAAGGTCAGGCGTTAGTGCTCTTAACCCGTAATGACGACACTCTTAAAGTGGCCCAAAAACAGGGCTATCTAATGGTCGCCCGCAAAGACCCAAAACTTGGTCACATCAGAATTAAAGTCAGGCCTGACTCACTCTTAGATTTAACTACACTCTATAAACGAATCCTTGAAGTCGATAAAAAAGGGACCTGGTTCCTGCATGGCAGCGGCAAAATGCTGCTGAACGGTTCAACCAAAAACCGCGATCAAAAACCCAGCCCACTGACCTTGGAACAAATCATTGTTTTAATCAAGGAAACATATGGTTAAAGACTGTGTCTTCTGTCAGATCGCTGCTGGCCAACTGCCTGCCCACACTCTTTGGGAGGATGACGAGCATCTCGCCTTTTTATCCATTTTCCCCAACACTAAAGGATTTAGTGTCGTTGCCACCAAAAAGCATTACGATAGTTACGCCTTTACCGCCGATGACCAAGTACTCAGCCGGTTAATCATCGCCACTAAAAAGGTCGCACAACTTTTGGATAGTTACTTTGAGGATGTTGTCCGTTGTGGCATGTTTTTTGAGGGGTGGGGGGTTAATCACCTGCACACCAAGCTTTTCCCGATGCACGGTACCGGCAACCTCAAACACTGGCAAATGATTGAGGACAAACGGATTGACACATACTTTGAGAAGTATCCTGGCTACCTGTCCTCCAACGACTCTCACCGAGCTGATGACCAAGAGCTTGCCAAACTTGCTCGTAGTCTTCGCGAGCACGCCAAAAAACTGAAACTATCCTGACAAGTAACAAAGAGTGGGGTACAATACACGCTCTATGGCTATCGTGGTTAAAGCAAAAAAAGGCGAGTCCACCAGTGACCTTATTCGCAAGTTTAAAAAGGCGAGTGTCGCTTCTGGTTTGGTCCAAAAAACCAAAGATAATCGTTATTACCGCAAACCCTCTAAAATCAGAGCGGAAAAAACTGCCACCTTTAGTCGCCTCAAGCGGCGCGCCCGATCACTGAAAAAGATGAAGAATATCCCACCACAAGTGCTGGTGCGCATTAATCAAAAACTGGGGAAAGCCTAATTTTCCTGATGTTTTTTACGCGGCTTAATTTTAGCCGTGATCGTAAACTCCCACTGATCACCATCACTGGTGTCAAAGCTATGGGAATGCGTCAATGAGTGATAATTAACCAAATGGTTGCTGAGCGTTTCCTCCAATTCTTTTTGTTGTTCCCGTAATTCACCAATCTTAGCCTTGAGTGACATTGCTGCCGGATTAGTTTGGAGTTGCGCCTTGCGTTCCTTGACCTTGAGGTTATGCGTTTCCATCTCAGCCTGCGCTTCGGACAAGGCTGGATCGTTTTCAAACACATCTTTGAGACTAGATCGACTATCCCGCAGTTTGCTCTTAATTTCTTCCAGTTCCAGCGCGTGCCGCTCAACCAAACTTTGCAAAGAGGTGAGTGTTTCTGCCATTTTATCTGAAGCTGCCAGTTCTTCTTCACTGGCCGTTTCAGCCGTTTCAGCTGACTGAGCTAATGCCTCCAAAGCTAAATCTTCGCCAGATTTTAAAGCCGCTGGCTTCTGACCGACTGGTAATTTCGCATTATTTTTTGCCATCACCTATCCCTTTCTATTGGCTAGTCGCTGTTATAACAAGAGAAGTTACTGCGAATCAATGGGTGAAAATACCCGCAATGGATTAACATCTTTAATCCACAGTTCGCAGAATCGCTGATCAGCTAACTGTTCAACTGCCAACTCTGTCAAATGATTAACGTCAACAAAAGTAGTTAAAACAAAGTGTTGGCAAAGCGCATCATTGTAAATCCAGAAAATTTCACCGCTGTCCAGTGGTGAGGAAATACTCAATGAATTGCCAGGTTCCAAAGCAAGATCTAACAGCTTGATTTCTGCTTCAGTCAACCCTGCCGGAGGACAGTGCGGTTGATTGCGCTCAGTAATTACTAAACCGGTTGTGTTGTTTATTTCAGGAACACACTCATTAGTAAAAGTGACATTATCATATCGGTATTGACCATGTTGTAGGTTTTGGCGAATATCCGGCAAACTATTGTTATCGACTAATCGATTGTAATTCAAATACGAAAAAAGCAAAAATTCAGGTTCACTGGTATAGACTGTGATTGATGTGTTAGCTGGTTGACGATGAAGATAGCTTGCCAGCACTCGCTGTTCAAAATACAAACCATTAGTTGAGTAGAGCGGATAGCGATAGAAATAATCATAAGTAAAACGAGCAATAAACAAACCATACAAAGCAATGACTCCCCATTTCAACCATTGTTTTGGTTGCGTGAGTAGCGCAGTCAAACCGATCGCAATCGGGAACAGCATCAGCATATACCCGATCGAACCGCGAAAGATCATCCACTCATTGACCGTGGTCAACAATCGCGGCAACGGCATAATTAAAAATAAAATTCCCCAAATGAAAGCCGCACGATGCCATTTTTTCCGAGTAAACATCACCCATAAGCCATAAAACAACAGTGGCAAATCGATCATATAAAAGAAACCATGCGACCATACCGAAAAAGGGCTTAAGTTCGGCTCACCTAAAATGAATAAAGTGGCAAAATCAAAATTGGAAACATACCGCTTAATCAAATACTCGCTTAGGGCCTGAAACTTATTGTGAGCAATTGGCTGTAATTGGTTATCCAAGCTTAAACGCCGATCAGTCATCACATTACTCACAATTTGATCTTTAAAAGTTTGATCATAAAAAATGGTCTTCTGATTACGCTGGTTGGCGCCTTGTGATGGCAGTAAAACCGCGTACCAAAAAGTAAACAAACCAAAAGCAAAGATCGCAACAGTCCAGAACAGTTGTTTGGAAATTGTTTTTTGCCAGTGCCAAGCAAAATAAGACCATAGCACTACCCACGGCACGATCAAAATCTTATAACCCTGATAATGAAAAAATGACAAAAAGGTAATCGGCAGCACAAGCCATTTATGAGAAAACTTTCTAGCTGTAATAATAGCTGCCGCTAAAAAAATGAGCCAAATCCCCGGTAAGGGATCAAAGCTCATTCGGCTTAACTGCCAAACCCAAGGATTAAAAGCCGCCACAAACACAGTCACCCAACTTATTTTTCTTTCCCGCCAAAGGTTCCAAGCCAACCAGCCAGCCAAAAACGGGAAAGTGATACCTAACACAGCTGGCATAAATCGGCCGGCCAATAGTGGATTAGCAAAGAGCCAAAAGCCAGGCAAAAGCGCCAATGTGGTTAATTCCGCATGTTGTGACGTCAGTGGCATTAGCCGCCAAGGATTCCAAGTGCCAATTAAGTCGCTCCCCGAGAGTAAAAATGCTTTCGCCTGAAGAACATAAACGAGCTCGTCGTAATGAATTCCTGTTGGGATCTGACTGAGTAAGAAAAAGCGTGAAACAATTAAAACCACCACGAATAATGAAAAGAGAGTTCTCTGAGTAAATGAAAGCGTGAGCCACCAAGTTTTTACTTGTTTTAGAAACACCATTATTCCAGTATAAACCTTTGGCGAGCCTCGATCCCGATCATATCGGGACAATCTCTTCCGTTGCTGCGAGCCCGACCGGGATCGAACCGGCGATCTCTTCCGTGACAGGGAAGCATGTTAACCACTACACCACGGGCCCCACAGAGGCGCAATTATGCGCTGCGCTACAATGCTTGCGCATTATAGAAAGAAACCGCTGTTTTCGCCAGTGTTGGTGGAGCAGATTTGCTATACTAAAGCAGTAGTTATTTTTAACAAAGGAGTTTTTATGCCTACGTATTTGTTGATCATTATTGCTTTGGCAGTGCTGTACGCCATTGGCGTTTACAATTCGCTGCAAACGCTACGGACACAGATCGTGGCCAGTATTCAAGAAATTGGCAACCAATTAAAGCGGCAGGCCGCTCTGATTCCCAGCTTGATGTCTTCGGTGAAAGGCTATCTAAAGCATGAAAAAGGCATTTTCAAGATGCTGACTGATGCCAGAACGGCCACCCAAAAAGCTGAAAAGTCAGGTAAGGGCAGTGACATCGAAAAAGCCTTGAGCAGTGTCCAAACCTTGATTCCGAAAATCCAAGTGGCGGTCGAAGATAATCCTGAACTGAAGGCTGACAATACTGTCACCAAGTTCATGGACGAACTGACCGATACGGCTGACAAGTTAAGCTATGCTCGTCGCACGGTGATTGATTTGTCACAAATGTACAACCAAAAATTGGTGGTCTTCCCTTCAAATATCATTGCTGGTTTATTTGGCTTTAAGCCTGAAAAGGGCTTAGAGACACCGATGTCCGGCGGACACGTGGCCGTCAGTCAACGTGAAACTGAAGACGTCAAAGTTGACCTCGAAAAGTAATGACACACTACCAATTGGTGGCACACAATAAAACCAAATCCGTGGGGATTATCCTGGGGTTTGTGGTATTTGTCGTGGCAGCCGCCTACGTGATAGTACAGGGTCTGGGGTATGGACTAGATTTGGTCGGCTGGGCATTTATCTTGGCTGGGGTGACTTCATTCGGCAGTTATTATTTTTCCGACAAAATCATCTTGAGTCTTTCCAATGCTCGAGAAGCTACTCGAAATGAGTTTTTTGACTTTTACACTGTCACCGAAAACATTTGTCATAGTCAGAAAATACCACTCCCCAAACTCTATATCATTGATGACTCAGCGATGAACGCTTTTGCGACCGGCAGAGACCCAGAGCATGCCGTAGTGTGTGCCACTACCGGTCTCCTCAACCGACTTGAACGATCAGAGATCGAGGGAGTGATTGCCCACGAACTCTCTCACATCAAAAACTATGATATTCGTTTAATGTCAATCGTGACAGTCTTGGTTGGTTTATTATCACTGCTGGCTGACTGGGTGCTGCGCATGACTCGCTGGGGTGGGGGACGCCGGGACAATCGAGAGAGTGGTCAAATTCAAATTATTCTATTTGTGGCGGGCCTCATCTTGGCTTTACTCTCACCGATCATTGCCCAACTGATTAAACTAGCTATTTCCCGCAAGCGAGAGTTTCTGGCTGATGCTGCCGGGGTAGCTATAACTAAGAACCCACGGGGTTTGATCGATGCGCTGGAAAAACTTGGCGCAGACAGAGAACCGCTGGAAGTAGCCAATAAAGCCACTGCACACTTGTATATCACTAACCCCTTAAAAAATATTCATGGGGCTGTTGGCTTGTTTGCCAATCTTTTTGCTACCCACCCACCGATCGACGAGCGCATCAAGGCACTCCAAAGCATAGCCTGAAAAACCTCGAGGCTTCTGCTATACTGCCAGATATGGTGAAATCTGTGGTGACTCCCAAAGATGTTGAACATATTGCCAAACTGGCAAAGATTCCCGTTTCACCAACAGAGAAAAGAAGCTTCGCCACTGCCTTTGAGGAAACACTTGGTGTGGTGAATCAACTACGTCAACTTGACGTTACTCAGACGCCAACCACTCATCAAGTAACCGGTCTAGAGAATGTCTGGCGCGATGATGAAGTCGACGAAACCAAGATGTTTAGTCAACAGCAAGCACTCGCTAACGGTACCAAAGTGCATGACGGTTACTTCATGGTGCCAAGAATCCTGGAGGAAAAAGATGTCTAAATCCTCCTTAAACACGCTTACTCTTACTCAAACAATCGAGGGCTTGAAGCAGAAAACTTTCTCGCTTCAAGAGTTGTACGGAGCCATCAATCAGGCAATTGAGCAAAACAACCAAAAACTCAATGCTTACTTAACTCTTGATGACAAAGCACTGGCAAAAGCAGAGAAAACTACTCACCTACCATTAATGGGCGTGCCAATAGCGGTCAAAGATAATTTCTGTACCAAAGATTTTCGTACCACCGCCGCCTCAAAAGTACTTGACCAATTCGTGCCGCAGTTTGACTCCACTGTTGCTAAAAAACTCAAAGAGGCTGGGGGGGTAATCATTGGTAAAACCAACCTTGATGCTTGGGCTCACGGTTCATCCACCGAAACCAGCGGTTACGGCCGAACACTCAATCCACGAAACCCCAATTACTTACCTGGCGGTTCGTCAGGTGGCAGTGCAGCGGCGATTGCCGCTGACATGACTATTGCCGCGGTCGGGAGTGAAACTGCCGGCTCAATCCGCCAGCCAGCAGCTTGGTGTGGGGTAGTGGGACTGAAACCAACGTATGGTCGAGTGAGTCGATATGGTGTGGCAGCCATGGCCTCATCCACTGACAGTCCCGGACCAATCACCAAAACCGTTGAGGATGCCGCACTGCTCCTCAATTTTCTGGCTGGGCACGACCCCAATGATGCTACTTCTTCACCGCAGCAAGCCCCAGATTTCACCGCCGTGCTTAATAAAAGTATTAAGGGTCTGAAAATCGGTGTTATCTATCAGGATATTCCTGGTCTGGAAATGGTCAACGAAAAATTAAGCGAGCAGTTACAAGTATTCAAAGAACTCGGCGCTCAACTCGAAACTACTAAGGCGCTGGACCCAAGATACGCCATCGGCGTGTACACCGTCGTCCAGCGAGCGGAAGTGAGTAGCAACCTGGCTCGCTATGACGGTATCCGCTACGGTCATGATCGCTCGTATTTTGGACCAGAAGCGAAACGGCGTCAGATGCTAGGCACATATACCCTGAGTAAGGGGTACGCCGAAAAATACTACGACCTGGCTCAAAAAGTTCGCACACTATTTTTAGAAGATAACAATCAACTATTTAAAAAATATGACGTGCTGATCTCAGCTACTTCTCCTGGGTTTGCCAAAAAAATCGGGGCCACCGAAGGGGCAGCCATGTTTGGTGAACTGGAAGACATGCTGCTGGAACCAAGCTCCTTAACTGGTCAACCCGGTATCAGCGTACCCTACTATCGTGATCCTAAAACTCATCTGTTTTTGGGCATGAATATCGTGGCGCCAATGTGGCAAGAACAGCGAGTGATTCAAGTGGCTGACGCTTTTGAGAAAAATACTCAGTGGAACACCTGGAGAAATCCATTATGAGCTGGCAGGAAACATACGAACCAGTGATTGGCTTAGAAGTACACGTTGAACTTAAAACACAGTCCAAAATGTTCTGTGGTTGCGTCAATAACCCATTTCACGCCAAGAAACCTAATATCTATACCTGTCCGGTGTGCCTCGGCATGCCGGGCGGATTGCCAGTCCCAAATAAAAAAGCCATTGAGTGGACCGTGATGATTGGCTTGGCTACCAACTGTAAAACTAACACTTTCTCCAAATTTGACCGTAAACACTACTTTTACCCAGACTTAGCCAAGGGTTATCAGATCAGCCAGTATGACCTCCCGTTTTGCTACGAGGGCTCAGTCAATACTTCATTTGGTAAAGTTAGACTGAATCGAATTCATCTGGAAGAAGATACCGGCAAACTACTCCACACCACAATTAAAGGGAAAAAGGTGAGCTTAGTTGACTTTAACCGTAGTGGTGTACCCCTGGTGGAAATAGTTACTGAACCGGATATCAAAAATGGCGCACAGGCTAAAGAATACGGCAAGAAACTGCGTCAGCTACTACGCTTCCTTAATGTCGCTGACTGTGATATGGAGCAGGGCGGCATGCGCTTGGAAGCCAATATCTCACTGCGCAAAAAGAGTGAGAAAAATTTGCCAAAATACAAAGTCGAAGTGAAAAATATCAACTCTTTCCGCTTCCTCGAACAAGCCATCAACTTCGAACTTGACCGTCAAGCCAAACTACTTGATAAAGGAGAGCAACCTAAACAAGAAACCCGCGGCTGGGACTCGATAAAAAACCAAACGGTTGCCCATCGGGGTAAAGAAGAAGCCGCCGATTACCGCTACTTTCCTGATCCGGACATTCCGCCCATCCATTTGACGAGAAAATTCATCCAGAACATTCAAGATGCTCTCCCAGAGTTACCTGAAACCATCGGTCAGCGGTGGCAGAAAGAGTACTCACTTCATCCCAAACAAGTGGCTATTCTGCTGGAATTTGATGAAAGCAAAGAGTTAGCGTGGCTCGATCAGGTTTTTGCCCAGTTAAGCAAGCACTCGCTTCCTGTCTCACAATTCGTCAATGACTTCATTAACAAAAAACTCAAGCTACCCTCGAAAAACAGTGTGGCACAGACAATTCAAGCCTTTAAAAACCTGCATCAGGCAGAGACGATAGATACACGCGAACTAGCAACAGTTATCAAACAGGTTTTGGATGAAAACCAGGACGCTGTCAAAAAATACCAAGCCGGTGAACAGCCGGTATTCGGCTTTTTCATGGGCCAAGTGATGCGGCGACTGGGTAAAAAGGTTGATCCACAGGCAATTCGACAAGCGCTCCAAGCTGCCCTTGAAGCCTAGACCAACCTGTGCCATTCTGTCAGCATATGTCTGAGTTTGTCCATCTTCATGTGCACTCTGAGTACTCCATGCTGGATGGCCTGTCTAAAATTCCTCAACTACTGGCTAAAGTGAAGGCTCATGGACAAACCGCAGTGGCGCTGACTGATCACGGGGGAATGTACGGCGCTATTGCCTTTTATAACGCTTGCCGAGAGCAAGAAATTAAGCCAATTGTTGGATGTGAGTTGTACGTCGCTGCCAAATCTCGCTTTGATAAACAAATCAAAGTTGGCCAAGACCAAGCACACCTGACCGTCATTGCCCAAAATTTCACCGGTTACAAAAATCTGATGAAACTGGTAACGCTCGGGAATTTAGAGGGCTTTTCCTACCGACCCAGAGTCGATGAGGAGCTACTCGAAAAGTATCACGAGGGCTTGATCGTGTTAAGCGGTTGTATGAATAGTGTCTTTAACAAACTGTTGCGTGAAAAAAAAGACAAAACCGCTCTCAAAAAATTCCAAAAATTTCAAAAAATCTTCGGCCAGCGTTTTTTTATCGAACTCCAACACCATCCTGGAGTTGAAGAACAGCAAACACTTAATAAAAAATTGATTAAGATTGCCCGCGAACTCAATATCGAGTTGGTCGCCACCAACGATGTTCACTATGTCGAAGCAGAAGAAGCCGAAGCACAAGACGCGCTGTTGTGCATTCAAACTCGTAAACTGATTGCCGACACAGATAGAATGAAAATGCTTGATACACCGCATTTTTACCTCAAATCAACCGAGGAAATGCAGGACTTATTTGCTGATTATCCTGAGGCGATCAAAAACACGGCCAAGATTGCCAAGATGGTTAATTTAGAGATTCCCACCGGACAACTCATCTTTCCAGAATTTCATTTACCAAAAAACGAAACAGCTGAGTCGTGGCTTAAGAAAAAAGTTGATGAGGGATTGAAACAAAAATTTGGTCAGACGAATGATGAGCTGAAAAAAAGACTCGATTATGAGTTAGGCGTTATTAATAAAAAAGGGTACGCCACCTATTTTCTCATCACCCAAGACTTCGTCAACTGGGCCAAAAACCAAGGTATCGGCGTCGGTCCTGGGAGAGGATCGGTGGCCGGCTCACTGGTGTCGTACTGTCTGAATATCACCACCCTCAATCCAATTGAGCATGGTTTGCCTTTCGAGCGATTTTTAAACCCTGAGCGTCCCACCCCGCCGGATATTGATATCGACTTTGCCGACGACCGACGCGAAGAAGTGATTCAGTACGCCGCCGACACTTATGGTCATGACCACTTGGCCCACGTCATTACCTTCGGAAAAATGGAGGCCCGGGTAGCAGTCCGTGACATTGGCCGAGTACTCGGTATGCCCTACGAAGAACCAGACCGTATTGCCAAACTGATCCCCAACGACCCGGGCAAAAAAACCACCATCGCGACCGCCATCAGAAATGTGCCGGAGTTAGGCGAATACTACAAACAACCTCGCTTCCGCAAACTCTTGGACCTGGCTCAACAAGTGGAAGGGACCATCCGCCACAGCAGTGTGCACGCCGCCGCCGTCATCATCGCCGACAAACCACTCTCTGAATACACCCCACTACAAAAAGACAGTCGCACCGGCAAGATGATCACTCAATACGACATGTATTCGCTGGACTGTAATATTGATGATGACGCCATCGGACTATTGAAGTTTGATTTTTTAGGTCTGCGAAACCTCTCTACCATTCAAACTACCGTCAACCTGATTGAGAAATACCAGCACAAAAAACTGGATATTGATACCCTGCCACTCACTGACAAAAAAACCTATCAACTGCTTTCATCAGGTGAAACTACTGGTATCTTTCAGCTGGAGTCTGGTGGGATGCGTCGGGTAGCCAAAACCCTAGAACCAACCCAATTCTCCGATATCACCGCTATGCTCGCGCTTTACCGGCCTGGCCCCATGGATCTGATTCCCCGTTTCATCGAAGGGAAACATAATCCCAAAAGCGTGACATATCCGCATGAATCATTGAAACCAATTTTAGAGGAAACCTATGGCATCATGGTCTACCAAGAGCAGGTCTTGGAAATTGTGCACCACATGGCCGGTTACACCATGGGAGAAGCGGATATCCTGCGCCGCGCGATTGGCAAGAAAAAGCGCAAGTTACTGATCAAGAATCACGAACGATTCGTCAAGGAATCGGTCAAAAATGGCTACAGTAAAAGCGTTGCCGAAAAGGTTTGGGGATTTATCGAAGCGTTTGCCAATTATGGTTTTAACAAAGCGCACGCCGCCAGCTACGCCATGATTGCTTACCAAACAGCGTATCTTAAGGCCAACTACCCAGTAGAGTACATGGCGGCGCTGATGAGTGTCGAGGCCAACTCTTCATCAGCCACTCAAGATGAGCGCGTCTCGGTCGCCGTTGGGGCCAGTAAAGAGATGGGTATTAAAGTACTGCCACCTGACATTAATCTGTCAGACGACACGTTCAGTATCGAAAAAAACAAAACCTCTCTTGAGGGTAAGACGATCCGTTTCAGTCTCACCGCGGTTAAAAACGTCGGTACGGCCGCAATTGAAAATATTTTAGAAACCAGAAAATCCCTCCCAGAAGGTTTCCATTCCTTCACGCAATTTGTCCATAAAACCGATGGCCGTAAAGTCAATAAAAAAGTGCTGGAAAGTTTAATTAAGGTCGGCGCGATGGATCGCTTCGGCACCCGCGCCAGTATGCTGGAGAATCTCGACAGCATCCGTCAAACAGCCTCGCAGTTCCAGTCTGACGTGGATGGTCAGGACAATCTTTTTTCAAAAGTGACTGTTAAAGCAGCAGAAATCCAAGACACTTTTTCCAAAGTTGATGAATACCCGCTCAAAGAACTACTGTCATTTGAAAAAGAGTTGCTGGGCATGTATCTGACCGAAAATCCACTGGCCGATCAGCTGGAGGCAGTTAGTCAACGCGCCAACAAAAAAATCAACGAACTAGATCCTAATATCCACCAGGATAGGGTCTTTTTATTCGGCGGGATGCTCACCAAAGTCAAGTTAATCACCACCAAAAAAAGCAACTCTGAAATGGCGTTTGGCACTCTGCAAGATACCAACAGTAGTATTGAAGTGATTTTCTTTCCCAGGGTCTATAAAGAGGCCAAAGCCTTTATTCACGAAGACAGCGTTGTTTTAGTCAAAGCCAAAGTTGATTACCGAGACGACGAACTGAAACTGATTGCCGAAAAGGTCACTGCCAACGATGCACTACAAGAGACACCAATTGAAATCAACACCAAAGAGATTTTCATTCCCAGAAAAACCGACAAAAAGACCCTGAAAAACCTCGGTACTTTTTTGAAAGCTCACCCCGGTGAAACCGCTGTGGCTGTACTCATTCCCAACGGCGGCAAGCCAGAACGCATGATGCTCCCCTACGGAGTAGAGTGGACCGAGGACTTGGAAAAAGAGATTCAACAAATCTTGGGTTAACCGCCTGATCATTGAATCAAAGCCCCGATAAGCGCTACAATGATGATGTGAAACTGCCCAAATACGACACAAATAAAATTGCCATTATTGGTTGTGGTAAAGTCGGCATGTCCACTGCCTTTGCCCTGCTTTTAGAAGAAATTCCCAACGAATTGCTGTTGATTGGCCGCGACGAGAGTAAAATTAAGGGAGAAGAACTCGATCTTGAACATGGTTTGTCATTCTTGGGCGCTGCTCAGGTTCATGCTTCCACTAATTACGAGGATCTCAAAGATACTGACATTGTTATTATCACCGCTGGTGCGGCTCAAAAACCGGGTGACACTCGGCTGGACCTGATTAAAGATAACAAAGCGATCATTCACGAGATGATTCCCAAAATCGTGACCTATGCGCCGGAAGCCGTGATTATTTTAATTACCAACCCAGTTGATATCCTGACCTTTGAAGCAGCCAAGTTGTCAGGTTGGCCAATTGGTCGAGTGTTTGGCACTGGTACGACGCTTGATACCTCACGTTTCCGTTTTCATCTTTCCGAATACTTAAACGTTAATCCAAAAAGCATTCATGCTTTCATCCTAGGTGAACACGGTGACTCCTCTTTTCCTGCGCTCACTGGGGCCGTAGTTGGTGGCCAAAGCCTGCTTTCAATGCCGAAGATGACTCAGGCTAAAGCAGAAAATGCTTACAAAAAAACCCGCGACGCTGCTTATAAAATTATTGAGTCAAAGGGGGCTACCTTTTATGCCATCGCCGTAGCAATCGTTGAATTGGTGAGGGCTGTACTTCGTGACAGCAAACAAATCTTTCCCGTGTCAATCCCGCTCCAAAATTATCACGGTGTGAGTAATGTTGCTTTAAGTGTACCGTGTGTCGTTGGCCGCGCTGGTGTCGAGCAAACCATCGAAATCAAGCTCTCTTGGGAAGAAAAACAACTGCTGGAAAAATCAGCCGATACACTGAAAAAATTTTTGTGATTATTTTTGACAATGAGGACAATATTGCGTTCCTCGCCCGCCGATCTTCATTTTTTGGATAATCGTGCCACAACGCGGGCAGGATTTGCCAGCCCGGCCGTAAACCTTTAGTTTCTCCTGATATTTTCCAGCTAAACCGCTAACATCTACGAATTTGCCATCAAAAGTCGTCCCCCCAGCTTTTATGCCATCGTCAATGACCTTTTTAGTTGCCTGAAAAACATTTTTCCATTCCTTGCTAGTCAATGAATTGGCCGGTCGAGCTGGATGAACGCGAGCAATAAAAAGTGCTTCATTGGCATAGATATTCCCCACACCCGACAAAACTGAATTATTCATCAGTGCCAATTTAATGGGCATTTTTCGGTTGGCAAAGACTTTTTTGAAATATTCCACTGTCACTTCTTCAATATTCACGTCTGGCCCATACTTGCCGTATTCCACAGCCAATTGCGCGTCATCAACTAGTTTCAGCCAGCCAAAAACTCTCATGTCGTTGAAAAAAAGCGTTGATTTGTCCGTAAACTCGACAATCACTCGAGTGTGCTTACTGGGCAAATCGTTGGTCCAGTCGCCAGTCGGGTGCCCGCCACCGATTTTCTTCTCGCCATTCATAAAGATTAATTGGCCAGTCATTTTTAAGTGAATCAGCATGTCACGCTTGCCGGTGATATGCAGACGGATCATTTTCGCGCGACGGGAAACATTTTCTATCTTTTTACCACTCAACCAAACTGGTTTACCCTGAAAACTTTTATTTCGTAATACCTTGACACTCTTGATCGTTCGACCAGGCAACACTTGGGCTAATCTGCGGGCAACAGTTTCAACCTCTGGTAATTCCGGCATTGTCAGCTTTCTTATTTTTATCCGTCGTCACTAACCACGCTCCAATCAACGCTGCCACCGCACCAATTACCACTCCGGTAATTAATTTTTCTTTTAAAAAAATGAGTCCTGATATATAGGCAGAAATTGGCTGGATAAATAAGTTCATTGAAGCTATGACTGGAGAGGCCTTCTGAATAACTTTCTGATACAACAAGTAGAAAATTGCGCCTCCTAAAATACCAACATAGCCAACTGATAAGAGAGTTAAGCTATTAACTTGGCCTATCCAGCCCGGATGAGCATACCAATCAATAATTACAAACGGCAGTAAAACAACACTGGCAGTTACGGCAAATACGAATGCCATAACCGGTGCCGAAAAACGTGCTTGGTAGCGTTTAGAAAATACGATATAAAGCACAAAACATATCACCGCTAGCAGCACTGTTACATTTCCAAAAAGTGTCCCTGAAAAATCGGCTCCCTTTGAAAAAACTGGCAAGATAACTAAGTAAGCAACGCCCAAAAAGCCCAATAATATTCCAAGCGTTTTCCTCAGCGAAAAACGTTCTTTCAACCAAAAATACGAGAGTAAGGCGATCATCAGTGGACCAGTGGCATACATCAATGAAGAAATGACCGCCGTGGTATGACGAACCCCAAAAGCGAAAATAACCACGTTGGCTACAGCCAACAATGATATGCCAATTGCACCTGATAGTTGGTGAAAACCTTGTTGACGAATTTCTTTTGAAATAAAAGGCAACATACACAGCGCAGCCACAAAAAAACGCAGAAAGGTAAATGTTAATGGTGGAATCACCACTACGCCGAGTTTCACAAAAGTAGCGATACTGCCGCCAATCGCAGCCAGAACCAAAACGGCTATCAATATTTTATTTTGTGTGGTCACAGTTTTTTCTGAATTAAATAATTGTGATATCAAGCTTATTTTTTATCAGTTCCGTCAATAGAGCTTCTTGTATATCTAAGTTCTAAAAGTTTTTCAAGTAATGGGAATTTGGTATACGGCTGATTGTATGTCTCTGTGCCCATATGGCCTTCTCCCTCCCGAAGAATTAATGTACCACCCAAGTGTTCCCACATATACAAACCTTCTTTATGATCACAGCCCCACGGATCATTGTCAGAGTTTATAAAAATAAGGTCTTTAACATTATTTTTAATTTCTTCCCAATTATATTTTTTTTGAAGAATGTGCTCAGCATCTTTCTTCTCACCTTTAGGGCGGGCATATCCTGCCACTAGAATAGCTTTGTGAATTTGGGTATTAATATTTTCCAAAACACTCAATACTAATGGGCTACCTGCAGAATGGCCAATGAGAATTGATTCTTCATTAAAAGCAAAATCCAACGCAACAGGAAGCCATTTTTCTAAATCGGGGGTATCAGCTTCAGGCAGCTGGGGAACTATTACTTCGTAACCTTTTGATTCCAGAAAACTTTTAATACTTGGTTGCCAAAAAGACTGCGGGGTACAAGATGTTCCGTGAAGAATCAATGCATTTTTCATAAATAAATTGTACTTCTATCCTCGGTGTTCAGGTGCATTAATCAAGCCGCATTTCTTGTATTTCAGGCCACTGCCACAGGGGCAGGGGTCGTTGCGGCCGATTTTGACCTGTTTAGAACCTGGGTTAGGCATAGCGCCACCCTTGGCGGTACCCAAGGCTTTGGCCAAATCACCCAAAGACCCACTGGTTTTTTGTGGTGCTTTGCCAGGAGAGGGTGGGGTAGCGTCAGCCACTTCTTTGGCCAGACTCTCATGGATGTCTTCTTTCTCCAGCTTAACGTTAGTGGGCACAATCGGTTGGGTGGGCAAGCGAGCGGGTTGAACGCGGAAAATGCGATGAGCAATGGTGGAATCAATCGTTTGAATGAGGTTTTCGAATAAACCAAAAGCCTCCTTTTTGTATTCAGACAAGACCGTTCGCTTATCACCCCGCAGCCAAATCCCTTCTCGCAGACTCTCCACTTCATCTAAGTGGTCCATCCATTTTTCATCAACAGTCGAAAGAACCACCAGTCTTTCGATCTGACGCAGTTGAATCTTACCCAACACTTCCTCCCTCGACTGATAGGTTTTCGTCACTACCCCGTTCAATCGATCAATAATAGTAGTTTCATTTTCCAGCTTTTTTAAATCACTCAACAGTTTTTTCTGTGAATTTTCATCAAACGGAATAATAGTCACAAATTCTTTAACCAAACCGTCATACATTTCATCCGAAAAACCTTCGGCCGTTTTACTCGTCACCAATGAGCGTACTTCATTCTCCAAGAAGCCTAAGATTTGCTCTTTGAGCGACTCACCATTAACCTCTTCACCTTCCGCCTCAGCTTCGGCCTGTTCCAGTAACCGACGGCGGCGCTGGTAGATAATCTCTCTGTGTTTGTTCATCACATCATCAAACTCCACCAGTCTTTTGCGCTGATCAAAGAAAAAGCCTTCAACCTTAACCTGTGCCGACTCGATTGATTTCCCGACCATGGCATGCTCGATCGGCTGATCTTCCTCAATCTTGAGAAAATCCATCACCTTAGCAATCTGTTCGCCACCAAAAATGCGCATAATCTCATCATCCAGGGCAATAAAGAACTGTGAAGAACCCGGGTCACCCTGACGACCGGAGCGCCCCCGCAGCTGATTGTCAATCCGGCGAGATTCATGCCGCTCAGTGCCAATGATATGCAAACCGCCAAGCCTCACCACTTCTTCGTGCGCCTTTTGCCATCTATCAATCGCTGAGGCGTACTCGCTTAATTTATAGTTGGCAGGATTAATGTTAGTAGGCAGTTGAAGGTGAGCTAATTTCTTTGGTAAAGTCATTTTTTTCTTGGTCAAGGTTTTTTTGCGAAACTCTTTGAGTTCCGGCTGTGCACCCCCCAAGACAATATCCACCCCGCGGCCGGCGATGTTGGTGGCGACCGTAATCGCTCCTTTCTTCCCAGCGTCAGCAATAATAAAAGCCTCTTTTTCATTATTTTTGGCGTTCAAGATTTGATGGGGGATTTTCTTGCGGCTCAAAAAATTAGCAATAATCTGGTTATTTTCAATTGAGCGGGTACCGAGCAAAACTGGTCGCCCTTTGGCATGCAAGCGCTCAATTTCCTTGACAATCGCCGAGTACTTGGCCGCGGTAGTCTTGTACACCACGTCTGGCCGATCTTCACGGATACCCGGCACATTGGTGGGAATGACCAAAACATCCACTTCGTAAATCTTATTGAACTCTTCTGCTTCGGTGGCCGCCGTACCGGTCATACCAGCCAATTTGTCATATAACCGGAAATAATTCTGAATAGAGATCGTGGCCAGTGTACGCGACTCTTGCTGGATCGGCACGTTTTCCTTGGCTTCAATCGCTTGATGTAAACCATCCGAGTAGCGGCGGCCATACATTAATCGGCCCGTGTGTTCATCCACAATCACCACTTGATTCTCGCGAACAATGTACTCCTTATCGCGATGATAAAGCGTCATGGCTTTGAGCGCCGACTCCACTTGGTGGATCGTGTCGAAACTCTCCTCATAGAGATTTTTCACATTGAGTTTCTGTTCAATCCGTTTTACACCCAAGTCGGTCAAGGTGGCCGCTTTGGCCTTTTCATCAACTTTATAGTCTTGATCTTTCACCAGTGATTTCACCATGTGAGCCGAGTCGTAGTATTTCTGCGTCGGTTCACTATCAGGTGCGGAGATAATCAGTGGGGTACGGGCTTCGTCAATCAGAATCGAGTCGGCCTCATCAACAATGGCGAAATGATGAGTGTTGTTCTGGCGTTGGACCATGCGATCTAGCGATTGGACCATGTTATCGCGCAGATAATCAAAGCCGAATTCATTATTGGTGCCATACGTAATATCAGCTAAATAGGCGTCCTTGCGCGGAATTTCCACAAAGTGTTCCAAGCGTTCGTCACCCCGGTCTTCACTGTCCACACTGGGATCATAGAGTTTGGCATGATCATGAATAATCACCGATGTCTTCAAGCCGAGGAAATGATAGATTGGTCCCATCCAACCAACGCCTACTTCCGCCAAGTAGTCATTGACGGTTACTAGGTGCACACCTTTGCTCAACAGAGCGTTGAGATAGAGTGGAGCGGTGACAGTGAGCGTCTTTCCCTCACCCGTTTTCTGCTCAGTGATATTGCTTTTATGCAGGGCAATACCCGCTAAAAGCTGGACATCATACGGCCGTAAACCCAAGACACGCCGAGAAACCTCACGTACTGTGGCAAAGGCCTCCGGCAATAGTTCATCGAGCATATTCTGCTCGGCGAGTCTCAAGGCTTGCGGATCAACCTCGATAATTTGTTTCCGGGCTTCATCAATTGCTCGACGGAATTTTTCCGTCTGGGCGGCGAGCTGTGTATCAGTGAGTTTTTTGATGGTCGGCTCAAGCGCATTGATTTGCTCAACGATTTTTTGGTACAAGCCCAGTTTCTTTTTGTTCTCATCAAAAAGGCCGGCCAGAAACTTAAACATAGGGGTTTATTATAGCCCAAGCCAGGATGTTTTTCTCTGCAAGACAACTTACAAACTGATTTTTTCTTTGCCTAAGTAAGACTGAAGTGTTTTCGGCACTGCAATCGACCCATCAGCTTGCTGATAGTTCTCGACAATGGCAGCCAACAAGCGAGGAGACGCGCCCACGGTGTTATTGAGCGTATAAACATACTTCAGACTACCATCAGCCGCTTGGTAGCGAATATTGAGCCGTCGGGTTTGAAAATCATTAAAATAACTGGCTGAATGGGTCTCTCGATATTTATTTTGGGCTGGAAACCAGGTTTCCAAGTCATATTTTTTGCGCTGCCCAGCCCCCATATCACCAGTACACATCAGCACTACTTGATACGGTAGATCAAGACTTTTGAGTAACTCCTCTGAGTAACCGACCATTTTCTCGTGCCATTCCCGAGTCACTTTTTCATCGGCCACAGTGTAGACCATTTGTTCGACTTTATTAAATTGATGAACACGAATCACCCCTTGAGTATCTTTGCCATAAGAACCGACTTCGCGGCGGAAACAAGTTGAGATGCCGGTTAACTTGATTGGCAGGTCTTTCTCGGCCAAGGTTTCACCCATGTGGTAGGCAGTCAAAGCCACTTCCGAAGTGCCTGTCAAGATTAAATCATCTTGGGTAATGTAGTGATCTTCTTCGCCCCAAGGAAAATAACCAGTACCAACCAAGGCCTCACGTTTAGCCAAAACCGGCGTACCAACCGGAGTAAAACCATGCTTGACCATCAGATCGAGCGCGTAAGCCATCAGCGCTCGTTCTAGTAATAAACCGTCATTTTTCAGGAAATAGGCTCTGAAACCGGAAATCTTGACTGCCCGTTTGGTGTCGAGCATAGCCAAAGCTTCCATCAGTTCATGATGAGGTTTAATTGGAAAATCAAACTTTGGTAATTTGCCCTCGGTGCGGATGACTTTGTTGCCCGTTTCATCTTTCCCCACCGGCACATCTTCTGCCGGCACATTAGGCACTAAGAGTAAAGCCATATTCAATTTTTCCTCGACCTCTTTCAGTTGTGGTTCTAATTCTTTGAGCTGAGTCTTAATTTTCTTACCCTTAGTCAACGCCTCTTGACTCGGCTTTTTACCACTGCGAACCGCTTGTTTTACTTCATCAGCATTGGTGTTACTTTGTTGGCGTAGCTCTTGCACTTTGGCAATCAAACCGCGGCGATCCTCATCCAACTTCAGCACTGTCTTTACCACTGCCGGGTCAAGCTGTTTATTTTTACAAGCTTGCTCCACCACTGCTGCATTTTCACGGATGTAGCCAATATCTAACATTTACGTTTCCTTTTTAAATACTTCAATTAAGAATGATATATGCTCGTCTGGGGTTTTGCCAATGAGTGTAAACCCTTTGTTAATCTCTTCTCGATCAACATTGGCCGCAAACGAAACGTCTTTGAGTTTCTTTTTGACCGATTTTGGCTTCATATCAGCAAATTTATTTGGCCGCATCAATGACACCGCGTGCATAAAGCCAGAGAGTTCATCACAAGCAAAGAGATATTTGTCTAATAATGTCTCTGGTTCTTGTCCAGTTCTCATCGTCGCATGAGCGCGGATTGCCCTCAATAATTCAGCTGGGTAGTCAACCAAAATCTCATTGACCGCTTTATTGGGGTGTTCATCCGGATACATTTCCCAATCCAGGTCATGGAGTAACCCGGTTTGGTACCACAGTTCAGCGTCTTCACCAAGCTCCTTGGCATAGACCTCCATCGCCCGGGCCACCATTCGGCAGTGATGCCGCAGCGCTTCGTTCTTGACGTATTTTTCCAACAACTGTGCTGATTGCTGCCGAGCGGGGAGTGTCATCCTGTTGCTACTTTCCTGTCAACTCTTTTACTCGAGCTTGACGTTCTTTCACTGGGATATTCAGTAAAAACCAAGCTGCTCGAGGACCAGCGGTTTTTCCCAAAAAAGCTTTATAAATTGCCTGAAAACCCTGCTTTGCCCCAAGTGAACTTTTAGCCAAGTCAAACAAGGCTTGTTGCAAGGCTTCGGGCTGCCAGGACTGACGATTGATCAACTTCTCAACCGCCTGCAGATACTGTTTCTCTTCAGTAGTGAGTTCAAGAGTGGGTGTTTGGTCAGGTCTAAAGGTCAATTGAAACTCTGCCGGCGCATACTGATCAACCCAGATCTGAGCGTATCGACGGCGTTCTTCAAGCAGAGCTTGCTCCGTTTTAGTCAACAGTGAGCCCTTAAGCTCAGTAAATTGTTTGAGTAAATCAAGCTCTGGATGTTGCATCCACAGTGCCACATCCCGAAAACGAGGTAAAAAGTGAGCTTTCGGCACTTTCCCCCCGGATTGGGACAGTTCAAACGCCCTGGCCATTCGCTGGTCTCCCTCTTCTTGTTGCCAATAGATTCTGGCCGCTTGGTCGTACTCATCAAACAAGTCCGGCATGGCCATGCCACCTGGATCGAAATCAATCACTTGATTGTAGTGTTTGTTTAAGAAAAGGAAGCGACCGATTTGTGGCGGGAAAAGCCGCACAAACTCTCTGGCGGAAGTGCCAACCCCTTTGCTGGAACTCATTTTCGCCCCTCGGACCAAAATAAACTCATAGGGAATATCAAATGGATTTGGTCGCTCAAACACTTGCTCAATAATCGCTCGACCCATGTCCCGTGAACCACCGGCTGAACTATGATCTTTGCCTGCACCCTCCACCGTCACCCCCATCACTTGCCAATGGGCCGGCCAGTCAACTTTCCACAACAGCTTGCCGGTGCCGCCAAATGGACTGATCTTGCCTTGATAGCCGCACCCCTCGGCCCAAACCACTTTATGCGGCTGACACTCAAACGTCACCTGCTTGCCATCCCAGTCAGTTGTCAAAGTGGTACCAATCTTACCGCACTGCGGACAAATAACTTGAAAAGGATACCATTTGGCCGGCAGTTCGTAGTCAGCTACCTCTTTGTAGATTTTCTTGATTTTATCGACGTTATCCAAAGACAGTCGAATTACCTCATCCATTTGACCTGACTCATACAGTTCATGGCTCCAGACAATTGCCTGGTCGCAATCAAGTTTCCTGAAAGCATTGATAAAATCCTGGGCATAAAACTGGGCCATGGTCTTGGCGGCTTGAAATCGCTTTTTTTCTTCGTCCGAAGTCTTTGCCAACTCCATTCCTGACTGTTCTAGTGGGGGAGCCGGAATGCGATGAAGTGGTTTGCCCATTTGTGGCTCGTACTCGACTCGATCAAGGTAGTGAGGCAGCCCATCCAACGGATCCATATCGTTGAAAACATACGTACTGATTATCTTTTGGTTGGAGCTTTTTTGGAGTACCTTGGCAATCACATCATGCAACACCACTCCCCGCAATGACCCGGTGTGTACCCTCCCTGAGGGAGTTTTCATGTCATCGACATGCAACTGATCGATTTTTTTGCCCAGCTTCTTCTGCCAGGCAAAAACGTCTTTGGCTGCTTTGTCAGCCCAGTGAAGTGATTGATTATCAGTCATATTTCCTCTGATTTCTTATTATAAACGTAAAAACCCCGCCTTGTGGCGGGGATTCAGCTTGAGTGTTTCTTTTTTACTTAATATTTTTAATGACGTACACTACTTTACCCGCCGGCGCTTCGACCGTAACTTTGTCACCCTTCTTCTTGCCAAGCAAAGCCTTACCCAAAGGCGAAACAGCCGAAACCTTCCCTTCCTCTGGGTCAGCCTCAAACTCACCGACGATTTCATAAGTAAAGGTTTTGCCAACCTTGCCCTCGATATAAACTTCTACTCGAGAACCAATCCCAACCTGTGAGTGAGTGTTGGTATTCTTGACCACGGTGGCGTGAGCCAAAATATCTTCGATCTCACTGATTCTGGCCTCGATAAAACTCTGCTCTTCTTTACCCGCGTGATAGTCGGCGTTTTCAGATAGATCGCCCTGTTCACGAGCAGCCGACACCCGTTCGATTACCTGAGGGAGTTTTTCTTTTTTGAGTTGTTGGAGTTCACTCTTTAGCTCCTCCAAACCCTCTTGCGTCAACTGGACTTTGTCCATCATTGCCCCTTTATTTGTGCTTACAAAAGAATATCCTCCGACACAAAAACTGGAGGATGGGGTTAGTATAGAGGGTTTTTGACGACAGGCAAGGGGAAATTACTTGAGAAAATCCAGAGGTCAAATGCGGGTTTTACGGGTCTTTTGGGCCACTTTGACCTCCATCATTGCTTGTCTGAGCGAGGCCTCAGCTAACAATAGTTCGCGTTGATCACGAGTTTTCTTCATCGTTTCATGAGCGGCTTGAATAGCGGCTTCCGCTTTTTCCACACTGATATCGCGAGCCAAGACCCCACTGTCAACCAACACCGTCACCGCTCCTGATGGGGCCACATTGGCAAACCCATTGGAAACAACCACTGATACTTCTTCACCACTCGTGCGATATACCAACTGACCGGTAGTTACTTTGGTAAAGAGTGGTACATGTTTATACAACACAGTAATCTCACCCTCACCGGTGGGAATAGTGACCGACTCAACCTCAGTCGACAGCACTTCTTTGTCTTGAGAGACGATGTGCAACGGGAATGATCTCATAGTTTAGATTTTCTTGGCTTTTTCAACCGCTTCGTCGATAGTGCCAACCATGTAAAAGGCTTGTTCCGGCAAGTCATCGTGCTTGCCTTGCAAAATCTCAGCAAAACCGCGAATAGTTTCCGCAATGGAGACATATTTTCCCGGTACATTAGTGAACTGTTCAGCGACGAACATCGGTTGGGTGAGAAAACGTTGGATTCGACGGGCCCGAGCCACGATTCGCTTGTCTTCATCACTTAGTTCGTCAATGCCCAAGATAGCAATAATATCCTGCAATTCTTTATAACGCTGTAGTACGCTCTGCACGCCGCGGGCCACCCGGGCATGCTCCTCGCCCACAATCTCCGGTGTCAAAATCTTCGAACCTGAGGCGAGTGGGTCGACGGCCGGGAACAAAGCCTGCTCTGACAATCGACGGTCAAGGTTGATCGTCGAGTCAATGTGCGCAAAGGTCGTTGCCGGCGCTGGGTCAGTGTAGTCGTCGGCCGGCACGTAAATGGCTTGGATCGAGGTAATCGAGCCCTTGCGCGTAGAGGCAATCCGCTCTTGGAGCGCTGCCATTTCAGTGGCCAAGTTCGGTTGATAACCGACGGCCGATGGGATCCGGCCCAACAGTGCCGATACTTCACTGCCTGCCTGGGAAAACCGGAAGATATTATCAATAAAGAACAACACGTCTTCGTGTTTCTCGTCACGGAAGTATTCCGCCATCGTCAACGCCGTCAAAGCAATCCGCAGACGGTTGCCTGGCGGCTCATTCATTTGGCCAAAGCACATCACCGTGCTGCTCAACACTCCAGAATCTTTCATTTCGTTATACAAATCATTGCCTTCTCTCGTTCTCTCTCCAACACCAGCAAAAACTGAGTGACCTTTGTGTTCTTCGGCGATATTGCGAATTAATTCTTGAATAATCACCGTCTTTCCCACCCCTGCCCCACCAAACGCACCGACTTTACCACCTTTGGAAAACGGCGCGATTAAATCAATGACTTTAATGCCCGTCTCCAACATTTCAGCTTTGGTTTCATACTCTATTAATGGAGGAGCAACCTTGTGAATCGAAGAGAACTGGGTAGCCTTCACCTTACCTTTATTATCAATTTCTTGGCCGACGACGTTAAAGAGACGACCCAACGTCACCTCACCGACCGGCACCGTGATGGGGGCATCAGTATCAGTCACTTTTTCACCGCGAGTCAAACCATCGGTCGGACCCAACGCAATACAGCGGACCTTGGTGTGACTGATTTGTTGCTCAACCTCCAGATACAACAGCCCTAATTCACCCCGATCAATCGTTAGAGCGTTGTAAATCTCCGGCAACTTATCGGTAAATCGTACATCGACGACTGGCCCAACAATGCTCACTACTGTGCCGGTGGTGCGTATTTGTTTTGCCATAATTATTAAGTCTAAAGTTAATAGTTTAAAGTTTAAAGAATTTTTTAACTACCAACCGTTCACTTTTATCTTTTAACTATTAACTTTTAATTTCTCTAATTAAGCGCCATGGTGGCCGAAACAATATCCAATAGCTCGCTCGTAATACTTTGCTGACGAGTTTTGTTGTAAATCAAACGTAACTCGTCGACTAGTTCAGCTGCGTTGTCACTGGCGTTCTTCATGGCCACCATCCGAGCACTATGTTCACTCGCCTTCGCTTCTAGAAAAGCGTGGAACAACGTATTTTCCAGGTAGAAGGGGAGTAAATACTCCAAGATTTGTTTGGCGCCCGGTTCAAATACATAGGGTTTTGGCGGCAGTGTCACCTGTTTTTCTTTGGTCAAAGTAGCTTGCAATGCTTGGGTGAGCGGTAACAAAATTGCTTGCTTTGGTCGCTGCGACAAGGTGTTAATAAAATCGGTGTACAACACTTCCACCGAGCGGAAATGCTGTTCTTTAAAACCATTCAAGATCAGCGTCACCACTGGCAAAATATCTTTAAAAGTCAAATGGTCGGGTAAGTCAGTAAACTGCGCATGCACCGTCATACCGAGATTGCGGGCCAACAAGACCGCTTTTTTACCCACCGCCACTACTTGGCCGTCCCGATGCTCGTTGCGCCAAGTAAGTAGGGTTTTGGCCAGATTGGTATTCAGCGCCCCACACAAACCTTTATCAGTGCCGATCACACACATGACTGGAAAACCGATGGTATGGACTGAAAGGAGAGGGTGGTCACTGACACCGGAAACTTGCGCCACGGTCACGATTGAATCATACAATGCCCGGGAGTAGGGACGCGCGGCGATAGCTTGATCTTGAGCTCGCTTCATCTTGCTGGCCGCTACCATCTCCATCGCCTTAGTAATCTTGGCGATGTTTTGAGCAGTGTTGATGCGGCGTTTAACTTGGCGTTCACTTGACATTGGCGGTTTCTTTCTCTTCTTCGGTCTTGATCATCAAATCACTCTTCAGAGCGTTAAAGCTTGTGACTGCTTTATGTAACTGTTCGATATGCTGATCGCTCAGTTTCTGCTCGGCAATAATTTCATTAAGGAGTGGTTGTTTGGCCACGTGCATGTATTCCAAATAAGCCTCTTCCCATTGTTGGATGGCCTCTTCGCGCACAGCATCTAAATGGCCGTTGACAGCGGCAAAGATCACCACCACTTGTTCTTCAAAACCCAATGGTTTGTCCCAACCTTGTTTCAACACCGCGTTTACTCGAGTACCACGATCTAAAGTTTTCTTGGTGCGTTCATCAAGGTCAGAACTAAATTGAGCAAAAGCTTGCAGTTCGCGAAACTGAGCTAAATCGAGTTTCATCGTACCGGCTACCTGTTTGACAGCCTTCAGCTGAGCGGAGCTACCGACCCGAGAAACCGACAAACCAACGTTAATGGCCGGCTTCATGCCGGCGTTAAACAGGTCAGCTTCCAAGTAAATCTGACCGTCGGTAATGGAAATGACGTTCGTGGGAATATAGGCGGAAACGTCGTTGGCTTGGGTTTCAATAATTGGCAGCGCCGTAATCGACCCGCCGCCATAATCTTTATTCAGCCGACACGCCCGCTCCAAGAGACGAGAGTGCAGATAGAAGATATCACCCGGATACGCTTCACGACCACTGGGACGTTTCAATAGGAGCGAGATTTCCCGATAGGCTTGGGCATGTTTTGATAAGTCATCATAAATAATCAAGACATCTTTGCCTTTGTCCAAAAAGTATTCGCTGACAGCCAAACCGGTATAGGGGGCGAGGAATTGCTCGGCAGCACTGACTGAAGCACTAGCCGAAACAATAATGGTGTAATCCATCGCGCCATTGTCTTCTAAAATTTTCATGGTTTGAGCAATGGCTGCCCGTTTCTGACCAACCGCTACATAAACACAAATGACGTTCTCTTTTTTTTGATTGAGAATCGTGCCTAAAGCAATGGCGGTTTTCCCGGTCGAACGATCACCAATGATCAATTCACGCTGACCACGGCCAATCGGAATCATGGCATCAATCGCCTTAATTCCAGTTTGGAGTGGCACCGTCACTGATTGACGAGTAATCACCCCTGGCGCAATCTTCTCCAGTGGCATGTATCTATCAACTAACACTGGCTCACGGCCATCCAACGATTCACCTAAACTGCCAACCACTCGACCAACAATGGCGTCACTCACCCCCACGGAGAGCACACGACCAGTGCGGGCCACACTGTCACCAACCCTGATATCCATCGGGTCGCCCAACACCACAATCCCCACTGAGGTTTCACCCAAGTTCAAAGCCAAACCAAAACGTTTCCCGCCAACATCGACGATCTCACCAGCTTGTAAATCATCCAGTCCCGAAGCTTGGACCACGCCGTCTGCATAAGCCATGATCTCACCGACTGATTCAACTGATGTTGCCAGTTTCACTGATCGAACGAGTGAGGGAAGCTCAAATAAAGCCGGTGTTGCTTTGCGTGCAGCTGGTTTTTTGGCCGACGCGGCTTTTTGGCTGGTTTTTTGCACTACTTTCTTTTTTGCCATACTTACTTCTCAAGTTGAGCCAATAATTGTTTGCGAACCTGGGCCAATTTACCGGCCACCGTCGCGTCAACTGCCTTCGAACCGACCACTACGCGAATTCCGCCAATCACACTTGGCTCGACCGCAAAGACAAACTCTAATTCACGACCATGCTTTTTGTTCATGGCGGCCTTCAGTTTCTCAGTCAACCCTTTTTCCAATGGTGTGGCCGTGGTAACAATAACCTTCAGCATGTTCCTCTTTCCATTTATAGACTACGTAGCGCTTCCTCCAAACCCTGAGCGATCAATTTTTCGCTCGTTTTCTTGTCCAATTTTTTACCGATGACCATGCCGCTCACCTGAATCACACTTTCCACCAGCTGTTTTTTCATGTTGGCAGTCATCTGTTGTTTTTCGGTCTGCCAGCGCGCTTCGGCTTTCTGCATTTCTTTGGTGAGTGTTTCTTTCGTCTCAGTCGCCAATTCCTGTCTGCGCTTGGCGGCCAACTTTTTCGCTTCCTCCAAAATCTGCGCTGCCTCTTTTTCTGCTTCGCGTTTGGCTTTGGTTTTAAAAGCCTGCAGTTTCTCTTTTTCCAGTTCTGCCGCTTCCGCTTCTTTCAGACTTTGGGCCACTCGGTCAGCTCGCTCATCAAGAATTTTCATCAGCGGTTTATACAGTAAGTACACTACCGCCCCCAGCACCACTGAGAAGTTCACAATCTGAAAGAGTAATTGTGGTAGTTGAATATCCATGGGTCTCCTTTATTGCACGAATTTCAAAATAAGAGCGAAGACCAGCGCGTAAATAGCGATGGCTTCCGTGAAAGCCAAACCAAGAATCATGTTGGTCTGGATTTTACTAATGGCTTCCGGATTACGACCAATGGCTTCCAGCGCTTTACCGACCAAGAAACCGATGCCGATACCCGGACCGATCATCCCAAAACCCATCACTAGACCGATGGCGAGTTCTGTATACATAGTTTGCTCCTTTTTACTATTACTTTTTAACTCTTAACTTTGTACTTTTACTTCTCACTTTAATGCTCTCCCTCGTGACTGGCGCTGGCCTGGGTGAAAAACACCACGGCCAACATGGCAAACACCAGCGCTTGAATCAAGCCCACAAAAATTTCCAAACCATAAAATGGCATCGGCGCTATCAAAGGAATGAGCGAACCAACCACCACTAAGAGCACTTCGCCGGCGAAAATATTGCCAAACAACCGGAATGAGAATGACAGGACTTTCGCCACTTCTGACACCGTTTCCAAAATCGAAACAAAGAACATAATCGGATTACGCAGATCAAAAAACTTTTTGAAATAGCCCAAGCCTTGATACTTCACTCCTATCACCTGCACCATGATCATGGTAAAGAGGGCTAAGGCAATGGTGGTGTTTAGATCAGCGGTCCCAGCACGAAAGTAGGGGATAAAAATGCTCGTTTGATGCTCTTCTGGATTTGCTTGTGCTTCTTCCGTAATTCCCAGCTCACCCCCAGCGTCCTCTGTTTCAACCAGATTGTTTTCTAATTGAGCTTCTTCGGCCGGCGCTTGAGCAGTGGCAGTTGCTGCCAGAGCAACTGGTGTCTTAATTTCATGTTGCAATAGCACCATTTGCTCAGTGCCTGTTTCTGTTTCACGGAACCCAATCGTACCCACCCCGGGAACTAAACCAAACCAGTTGTTGGCCAAGATAAACAAAAAGAAGGTCATGAAAAAAGGCAAAAACAAACGGGTCTTTTTATGGTCACCCGTTATGCCCTGAATCAATCGGTAAAAACCTTGAATCATATACTCAAAGATATTTTGCAGCGGGTGCGGCTTCTTCATCGACGGGCGTGCCAATGAACTGACTACCAAAAAACCGATGATGAGGAGGGCGGAGACCATCAGGCTGGTCAAAATTGAGTTGGAAATATTCAGCGGTCCCAAAGAAAACACTCGTTCAGCTGAAATAGAAATATGTAACTCGCTCGCCATTGTCTTTCTTCTAAGTGTTGTGCTCGATGATGTTAAATAAAAACAAAAAGGATAATCTTGATTATATCCTGCGCTCTCTCAAGTGCGCAAGAGATATTTTCAAGCTACTGTGCCAATACTATCACAATCGTGTACGCCTCAGCAGCGTCTTCTACTGCTTTTCCTTCCGCAAACGCCAGTGTTAAACCCGTATCTTCACTCAACACTGACACCAATGCTGGATCATCTTCCGCCAGCAACACATAGTTGCCCGGTTCATAATCACCTTTGGCATTTTGGGCTGTGACGTCTGCAAAACCAGCTGTTTCCAATTTTTCAGCAATTTCACTGGCATAGCCAGCTTGAGTGGTCGCGTTCACCACCAGCACTTGGTGATCAGCCCGATTGACGGCTGGGGTTGGAATAGGGGTGGGGGTGGGTTCAGTGGTCACTTCAGCAGTCGGCGTTGGCTCAACTGTTTGTTCAGTGGTGCTTGAACGAGTAAAACTCAATAAACCTAAACCGATGCCCAACCCAATGCCTACCGTCACAAAGAAGCTGATTAAACCAATGACGATCATCCGTACCATGCTGTTCACTCCACGCTCATTTTTGATAACCGGCTTTTTGGGCGGGATAATTGGAGCTGGTGCTACCGGCTCTGCTTTCTTCATGGTGGGCTTGATCGCTTCAGGTTTTTCCTCAGTCACTTTTTCTGTTTCCGCCGCCGGCTCTACCGTTTCATCATGGCTGGAAAACTGCGCCAAATCCACCGCGGCTGGCTCAGTCGTGGTTTCTGCTTTCTCAGTTGACTTCTCTTCAGCTGGTTTTTCAGTTGTTGTTGGAGTAGTCGGTGCTGTTGGCGCCGTGGCAAACTCTAGCTTTGGCTCGTTGGCGGCCGACGGTGCGGTCTCCGGCTCTGTGCCGACTTCAGTCGGGGTAGGCAAGGTTGTTTCGACTGGTTTTTCGTCTTTTTTCATCGCTTCCTTTTGTTTCACTACAGCGGTTGACTGAACAACACCAGTACCCATTATAAACACAGGCACTTTGTAATCCGCAACTGACAGTGTCTTGGCGCCCGCCTCAATGATTTGTTTGACATACGAGGGCATTTCCGATTCTTCACTGTCGCTGGCCAGTTGCTGAAGAGGGACAGTGGCTTTTAAACCATCTTTTAATTTACTCTCTACCAAAACGCTGGAGAGGAGATAAAGAGTTTGGATGCTTGGTTCGGCCCCTTTGAGTGTCTTGACTGTCTCAACCAATTTTTCCGCATCTTCTGCACTGGCCATATTAGCTTGATCGACACCGATATAGTGCTGGGCCAGATAGAGGTTGCCGCCCATTTGAACGATACTGATAGAGGGTTCCAGGGAAATGAGTGATTTGAGGATCCAGCTTAACGGATAAATATTCTTAATACTTGGACCATGGTCGCCGTTGAGCGCTTCTCGCACTGGGTCTAAAACACTGTATTCCAAGGCAGAAAGTTGTACTTTGGCCGTGCCTTTGTGTTCGGTTAAAACAAAACTTTGGATGCCGTGCGTCTCAGCTGAAAGTGCTAAACTTGGCACTAATTCTTCATCAAGATACCTTTTAACAGCTTCTTCGCCAGTCTTTTCGACATTGACTACCGTATTGGTAAACAGAAAATCCGGTAAAATCAGATCATAGGCCTGTGGCTGGAGTTTATCAGCCAGTTTTTCCATGCTCTCGGGCAAAATGAGGTTGTCATCCATGAATTCACCATTAACCTGCAAGTAGTCGCGAATGATATAGCCATTACCGTCTTTATTCGGTACCAGCTCAACTGCGTACGCTACGTCTGGAAGAAGATAGAGAAAATGTTTTACCCCGTCTGCCATGAGTTACCTACTATTATGGCGGAAAAGCCAGGAAGGATCAACTGCTTATTAGGTGAGTCCGGTGGGACTCGAACCCACGACGCACAGCTTAAAAGGCTGTCGCTCTAACCGACTGAGCTACGGACCCAAGTAAGTGGATAGTTTATAGTTAAAAGTTAACAGAATCTAGACGCTATTAACTATTCACTTTTGAATTATACCGCAAGAAGCTTGTCAAGTTGAAACTTAATTTGCTCGGGAAACGTAGGAGCCGCTGTCCACATCAATCACCAGGTGATCGCCCTTTTTGATAAACAGCGGCACTTGCACCGTTAAACCGGTTTCCATCGTGACGGTTTTCTTACCGGCTGTTTGGCGATCACCGGCCACTGCTTCCTCAGCCTGTTCAACCACCATCTCTACTTTTGGTGGTAAATTCACTCCAATTGGTTTCTCCTGGTAAAACTGAACATAGACTTTCAGTTCTGGTACGAGAAACTTTTCTTTGCCGTCCAAGAGCGCTGTCGGCACACTCACTTGTTCAAAACTTCTGGGATCCATAAACACTACTTCATCATCGCCAAGGTATAAAAACTGCATCTCTTTGGATTCGACGTCAATCTCTTCCACGCTGTCATGTGACTTAAACACAAAATCAATCGTGGCACCCGATTTCAAGTTTTGCAGACGAGCGCGAGTAAAGGCCGAACCCTTGCCGGGAGAGACAAACTGGGTCTTGGCCACGTAGTGCGGTTGACCATTATGCAAAACATAAATACCCTTACTGATGTTGCCTGCCTTAAGTTTTGCCATAAGCGAGCATTATACAGCCAACGGAAAAAAGAGCGTGTCTGAAATTTGGGCCGTATCGGCCAACAGCATCACCAACCGGTCAACACCAATGGCCATCCCCGCGGTGGGTGGTAAACCGGCTTCCAGCGCTTCGATGAATTCCTGATCGATGGGAAATGCTTTCTTGCCTAGTTTCCTACGCAAAGCAAGATCAGCCAATAAGCGTTCTTTTTGTTCTTTTAGATAAGTCAGCTCACTAAAAGCATTGCCCAATTCCAAGCCAGCCACATACAATTCAAACCGCTCGACAAACCGCGGGTCACTGGCTTTCTTGCGGGCCAAACTTGGTAGTTCCACTGGATAGTCGTAGAGAATGACTGGTTTGGTTTGCTCAGCGATCATTGGCTCAACCCGATTGAGAAAGAGTTGATTAAAAACATGCTCATAGTTAGCCTCCTCGCCAACTTGGTAACCAAGCTCAAGTGCTTTCGATTTAAGAGCATCAATTGAGGTTACTTGGTCAACCGATAGGCCAAGGGTCTGCCAAAAAGCCTCCGTTACACTCAAACAAATAAAGGGGGGAGTGAAATCATATTTTTTTCCTTGATACACCAATTGATTGGTGCCGTGAATTTTTTTCACTAACTCCACCAACCACTGCTCACAATCGGTCATCAACTGAGCGTAATCAGCTTCTACTCGATACCACTCCAAGATCGTAAACTCCGGATTATGTTTGTTACTGATTCCTTCATTGTTGCGAAAAGCCTTGGTGATTTGAAAAATATTGCCCAGGCCGCCGGCGATCAATTTCTTGAGCGCGTATTCAGGGCTGGTAAGCAAATACATTTTTTGGGGCGGACGGGTGGGGGAGAGGAGTTCGGTTTCAAACACTTCCAAATATGGTTCGGCGCTGGGCACCGGCCACATCAGCGGCGTTTCGACTTCATGAAATTGCCGCGTCTTAAAAAATTGACGCAGTAAATCAATTACTTGCTCGCGCAGTAACAGTTTTTTCTTTAACTCGGGGTCAGTTCTTAACCACTGCCAGTTTTTCATTTACCAGCCCATCAGTTTGAGCGCCACGTACACTGCGTACAACGACAACAATAACGCGGCTTCCCGTCTCACTAATTTACCGCGCGACATCATAAATAGTGAGGCCACCATCATACTCAACAGCAAAAAGGGGAGGTCAAACTGCACCACTCTGGCTTCGATCTGCCAGTCAGTAATCAGTGCCCCTAAACCCAGTACCAATAAAATATCAACCACGTTACTGCCCACTAAGTTACCAAGCGAGAGTTGATTTGATCCTTTCAGCGAGGCCCGAATGGCAATCGTCAATTCCGGCAAGGTCGTACCGACCCCCAACAAGAGAGCGCCGACCACCAACTGATCCACTCCCAAGCCAGCGGCAATGTTCACTCCTGACTCGATCACATAGTGTGAAGCTTCTCCAATCACCATAACGCCTATTCCCAACAGAAACAATAATTTCGCCAACGGCTGTTTTTTACCGGGGGGTTTGAGTCCATTTCGCTTGCTCATGTTCAAGAAAAACAGGTACAGCACATACATCACCAGAAAAACTATGCCTTCCGTTCGGTTAATCACCCCATCGCCAGCAAACAACAAAAATAAACCAGTGGAAACTACTAAGGCTGTTCCTTGAACCCGCATTTTTTGTCGGGAAATAGTAATCACCCCCATCAATCCTACTGCTCCTAATACCAGGGCCATCAAACTCATGTTGGCACCAATCACGTTACCGATCACAATGCCAGAGGTAGGTGTCCCTGCCGCTTGCTCACGGGCCGCGGCCAGCGCCACCATAATTTCTGGAAAACTGGTCCCCAATGCCAGCAGGGTCATACCAATAAAACTCTCGCTTAAACCAAACAAGCGAGCCAACCCCAAAGCTCCTTTAGTAATAAAATCAGCCCCGAGCCACAAGCCTAATAAACTGAGTGAAAAAATAGCCAGCTGATCGATCATAAACAGTAACTATTAAAGCAAATTAGAGGCTCTGTAACCATAACCAACCAAAGTAAACGGCAAACACCAGTGAGACTACGGTCACACACTGCCAAATGATTTGGTAGACAAACCAAATCGAGTCATTTTGAAAAATCGAGTAACCTTTCATGTGCTTGGGCGGGTTGCGATCAAGGGTAGAGAACTGCTGATTGAACCAATAGATCGTTTCACCTACACTTCGCACCACCCAAAAAAGCGACATGATCAGCCAAAACAAAAGCCAATCATTCAGGAACAGCACCACGATCGAGACCAAGGTCCAAAACAAACCAAAGATCACCGCATCCCCCCACACAAAAGCCCCGATCAGGGTTAGTCGCGGCGTCAAGCCAAAGGCATTCTGCTTGGTTTTACATTCGTAAAAAGCTTTTAAGAAAATAAAGAAATTAACGACTGCAAAAAACAATAAAAAAACTTGTGCTGGAAAAGTCATCTTTACCCTCCCATGCCAAAGATTGGTCCTTGGCCACCGTTTAAATACACAAACAGCCACAACGGGAGTGACAAGAGTACAGCCACACCCAACAAACCTGCTCTGTCTCGCTTCAAGACAGTATAAATGGCCACAATGTTAAAAATTTCCGGCGGGAAGGTGGTGTACTTACAATACGACGCACACCATCTAACACCTGGATATTGCCGATGGGCGAAGTCCACAAAGCGGTTATGAATCCCCAAAATATCTGTCGAGATATCCCGATACAGATGATAGACCGACCAGACAAAAATTATTTTGAAAATAATTCGCAGTGACCGAGAGAGAACTGGTGTATCAAAAGCGACTGTTTTCTCCATACTCGCTATCAGTTATTTTACACTGCGCGAGTGTTTATTTCGCCTGGTATTTTTCCAGTTCTTCACCACCGATCCGCTCGGCGGGCGGAATTAATTTTAACCCCAAAAACTGGTAAAACGCTTGCTCGGTTTTAAACTTTTTTAACTGACCGGTTTTCTTCACTTTTATCCCGTGCTCAGACAGTGACAAGCCTTGCTTGATGGCCAACTCACGCAGGGCAATATTATGCACTTTGTCGCCGGTGAAATGTTGAATAAAACTGCCCCATTCACTAATGGGGGCAAACTTAATGTCTGCCTGCCAACCGTGAGTGACAATGATGCTTAACAAATTCCCTCCTGCCACCAATACGCGTTCCAGCGTTGACAAATGTTTCACTACATAATCAACCACTTTTTTCGGATCTTTGGCCACCACACCAATGTCAATATCACCCACAGTCTCACTGCCGCGCCGCAGACTGCCTAAAAAAACCACTTTTGTTACCAGTTTAGATTTCTTTAAAACTGCTTCAATTTGCTTGGCCACTTTGAGAGCCTTCGCGTGTGGAATGCGGGCTTTGTGATGTTGTTCTGCCAAAATCGTGATCAACTGTTGTTCACTCTTTTCACCAAAACCAGTCAGGCCTTGGATCTGTCCGTGCTTGGCCTTGGTCAACAGTTCCAGCACAGCGGTTTTCGAGTTGGTCAAGTTAAATTGTTTGGCCAATGTATACGCTTTTTTGGCGCCAAGGCCGTGAATCTTCATCAGTGCGTACATTCCGCCCGGCAAATCTTTAACGTAGCGCTGAAAAGCGGTGATGGCACCAGTGGTCAGCAGTTCAATCAATTTGCGGGCAATTGATTCACCAATTCCTGGCAGGGCTTCTAATTGCTGATATAACTTTTCCTTCGCTTCAGCGACCGTCCCTGATCTTTGTAGCTCCATGATTCGCTCATGTAGCTGATAGGGGAGATGGCTGATAACATCACTGGCTTCCTCATACGCCCGCGCGCGGTAACGATTGCTAGGACGCAAATTCAAGACTTGAGCAATAAAGGAAAAAAGCTCTCCCAGCTCTTGATTAGTCATCGCTGAATGAAGCGGTAGTTTCATGGTGCCCCTTAAAAGACTGATTCCTTTTTAATACCTGGTCTTAACACATAAAACGAGAGATAGTAACAAACTCCCATTAGTATAACGCCAACCAAAAACGCGTTGAGGGTGGAAAAAGATTATCTTTATTTTAACTGCCAAGTTCCTCGAATACGCTTGTTTTGAAAAACGGCATTACAGGTTAAAAGGGTCACCGAACTAACCTCGTAAGGTTTAAATCGTAAAGAAGTTGATAATTCTTCGACCTTACGCATAAATTCCTCTGAAGGTGCATTATTAAACCTTGCCAAAGTTATGTTACTGAAAAAATACCGAGAATTTGCGTAAATCTTGTCATCAGGAATACTTTTTGCTTTGAGTTTTTGGTCAAGATCAAAAATGATGCGATCTAATTCTTCATCAGTCGTACCAATTAAGGTTAGGTTATTCGGAAAAAGTAATAACCTGTAAAAGTAGGCCTTGAATTTTTTGTGCTGCGGAATAACTTCGCTAAAAATCTTGACAGCAGTTCCAATGTCTTCTTCGTTAAAGTGTGGAGGATCGTTAACAACCCGAATGTTTTTGACAGTCATGTGGAGACTATCACTTGGGTAGTAATAGAAACCAGGCTCAATTTTCCGCAATGGCTTAATTAATTCTCTTTGAACTTGATCAACAAGGTAACGATGCGGAAAGTGGACGCTCGTCAGGCAAATTCGAGAATCTTTTGCATAATCTTCAACTATAGAAACAGTGCTGAAATTAAGTGAATTATTACTAATTTGTTGTGCAATTTGATTTATAACTTTTTGCTGCTCGAGTTGGTGGTTAGTTGCTGACACTTTTAAGAACTTACAGGGGCTTTACTTTTAATCCTCTCTACCAGCTTTTCTCTTAAGAAAAGTGGTAGTTGGCTTATATCTCCCTGGTATCCCATTCTTTGTGCAAATTCAGCCCCAATTTTACCTCCAAGTGCTCGTTGCACTTCATAGAGAGATTTTCCACCATATTGTGCTCTATACAAATTACTAAAAGCATTATTTCTTACTGCTCTTACTGGATCTTCTTTGGTGCCATCCCACCCACGCTCTGAATCGTCAAAGCGTTGCTCAATAGGCATAAGTTCTGTATTTAAAAGTATCGCATCAACGTACCAAATTATTTTTTCAGAAAGTCTTTGTGGACCTGCCGGTGTTTCCGGGGTATTGACTCCCGTTAAAGCAATAATATCTGGCGGCACTCCCATTGCTTGTAATGCTTGATCGTTTTTTTCTTTAATTTCAGCAATGGTTTGCAGAGAAAGTGTTCCTTCCTTACTTGCTGCTTGTTGCGTGGTTAGTTCGTGTTTCTTAAACCAGTCATGCATAATCGCTGCTTTGACCACTACACTCTTTTGATCTTCAGGCAAATGGAGTTCATCAGCCAAAATATCAGCCAGTACGCCTGCCACAAGACAGTGCTCAGAAACATTCCTCCATACTTCTGGCCTTTTTCCCAGTGTTTCACCTTGTCGGTAATGAGGACGAAATGCACTTAAGTGTGATTTGGCAAAGTCAGAAAAGTAAGCAGTTTTCAGTTTATTAAAGTCCTGTGTCTGAGTAACAATTTCGGTCATAAAGGTAATTTCCTGACCTTTTTTCTATTTACTTCTGCTACTTTTGGAGCGGGTGAAGGGAGTCGAACCCTCGTCATCAGTTTGGAAAACTGAAGCTCTGACCGTTGAGCTACACCCGCGGGTACACCAAACTATACCACAAGTCTTGAGGAATTATGACTGTTCGCGCAAGCGCTTAAACGCTTCTTTGACCGCATTGTATTGGGCGGTTGGCTGGTTGTTCTGATCAATAAAACCAAACTGTGAAAACGGTCCGGGATCACCTTTGAGTAAAAACGGTGTCACGCCCTTTACCTGCGGATGGGACCACACGTGCTGGAGGGCATACAGATAGTATTGAGTCAACCAGCGAGAAGTGTATGGGGTATTCACCCAACCAGTCTCAGTAATGAAGGTCTCAAAATCACGGCCGGTTTTTTGTTTGAGCCACGCCAGTTCATGTACAAAACCGCGCACCGAGTTTTTGGCGCCATAAGTTGGCGCCGAACTAAACCCCGGGTTGGGATAGGAGTGGGAGTTCCAGACGTCAATCAAGTCAAAAATCTCTGGATTGGTGTCATACATTTGTTCAAGATAGGCAAAGGCTTCGCGGGTAGTGGCAGTATTCCCGGCAGCCAAATCCATCGCCGCCGGCAAGACCACATACCCCTTGTTTTCCGAATGCGCCCAATACGTCACAAACTCCAGCGTAGCCGAGTAACCTACTGGGTCAAGCTTGCCGCCCCACTCCGGCGCGTGATTGACCTCATTGAAGGCAATCACATAGCGCTCACTTGTCGGCCACTCAAATTGATTGAGGAACGTGAATAAATCAGTGATATCCTTGCGAGTTGGGATCTGCCAAGCCCCATTTTCAAAACGAGTCGCCAAGCGAATAATCGGGATAAGCTGCTCTTGGCGCGCCTGTGAGAAAAATTGCTGCCAATCACTCACTCTAGTCAGCTCATTGAGCGTCAGCGGAATAGTGACATAGTGCCACTCAGCTTGATTTGACTCATCCTGCAAGAAATCTTTGGCCAGGGAAAGCTCGTCTGGATGGAGAATATGGACGCCAAAACCCTCCATGGCGCTTACCGGCAGGGGAGAGAGCAGGATTAGCAGAAGAGCCGATAGTATGCTAATATAGGCTTTAAGCATCTTTGCTTGATATATCCAACTATTATAGGATAACATTTACTTGCCTCCTTGTCGAGGCCTGATATACTGCGGTGCATGGGAAAATTGAAAAAAATCCGTTTTCAAACACTCCTTTTAACGTATGCGTGGCTACTGGCCACCACCGGCGTTATTCTGTTGAGCATCGCCGGCGTCTATTATTTCAGTCAGCCACACCTGGCCATCTTTGGCGCTGATAACCAAAAAGAGGTTCCCTCAGCCGAAGGTTCAACAGGCTTACATTCTGACGAAACTACCGCCCAAGGAGTCCAGACAGTGGTCGAGAGTGAAGATGCTCGACCAGTGATTGTCGCTGAGTTTTTGGAGCGCCACGATTCACCGATGCAACCATACGACTACTACGGCCGCCGGTTGGTCGAGATTGCCGATACGTATAACCTTGACTTTCGCTTGTTGCCAGCCATTGCCATGCGCGAGAGCAATTTGTGTAAAAACACTCACTCTGACGCCCCACACAACTGCCTGGGTTTTGGTATTCACTCCGAAGGGACACTGGATTTCGAGAGCTACGAGGCTGGTTTTGAACGGGCAGCCAAGGAAATTAGAGCCTATTACGTTGATCAGGGTCGGATTACCACTGAAATGGTGGGTGAGAAGTATGCTGCCAGCCCCACTTGGGCCGATGGCGTTAACCAGTTCATGGCCGAAATGCGCTACGATGACCGACAGCTGGGCAAAGAACTGAAAGAGGATGACACAAATGTGTTAGAGTTTGCCCAATAAGAAAATCTTCCATCAAAAAAGCCCTATTGCTAGGGCTCTTTTGTTCCTACCGAAGGTCACTTCGGAGAGAACCATCAATCTTGTCAACCCGGAGTAATTTAAATACTAGGGACACAAAATTAAATTGTCAAGCAATATTAAAGCCCTGGAGCCGTCGAGGAGACTTGCACTCCCACCACCGAGTTGACAAAATCGGTAGTCATCTACATGACCTTCGACGGCATACAGCGACCACCAGGGCACTTTTAGCGTAAAAGATGAAACCAGACACTAAACGTAACATAGCCTAGAAAATGTGAAAATCACCGATTATAGGCTTTTGACTCTTGACGTATGTATCGTATTTGATATAGTTATAGTACCTCAGAAGGTTATCTCTCACCGGGATCTACGTTCTGAGAATAAAGAATCCCCGACTCGTCGGGGATTTTTTATGGGGTTTACCAACCCATTTCCTCACCGAGTGGCACCTCATACTCCACAAAGCCATTTTCCGCGGCAAAAGCCGGCTTCATCCAGGTTTCAAGCCACAAAATGCCGACCTTTTGCCGGCGAATTCTGATTCGACCATCGCGAACCTTGTCGTACCAAACGCCGAAACGCATTTCTGCCGCCTCATGGTCTGGTTCCAAAATCACATAAACCACTTCTTGTCCCGGTTCTACCTGGGTATACGGCACGGCTAAACCAAGCTTGCGTGCTTGCCACTGGGTGACAAAGTCGTATTGAGCAGTCAAATAATTGGGGGTAAAAGTCAGTAAACTGCTGGAAAATGTTTCTTTCTTTTCGGCGATAAACAAGGTATCGCGCTGGCGCCAAGCTAACGCCGTGGCCACCGCCGTTTCAATGGTTTTTAAACCAGCCTCATTTTTAACAAACAAGACACTCTGACTATATTCCAGCCAAGCAAAACTCAATATGATAGTCACCACACTGACTTGAACGAGTTTTACCCTTTCCCGACTCAACCAGCCAACCAGCCGTTTTGGCCAAGCAACTCCCAATGAGAGTAAGTTCTTGAATCCCAACACTATCAATGGCACCAAGACAATAAACTGCGGTGTCAGATAGTACCGGAAAAAGTGACCATAATTGCCCCGCCATAATAAAAAACCAAGATAGGGAGTCAGAGCGAAAATCGACAACAACCGCCAGCGAAAAAGCCCCTCACGGTCGAGCGCAAACCCCTTTTTGTTGCGCCATAAGGCTCGACCGGCCAAAGCTGCCACTACGAGTAACCCCAAACCAACCACAGCCGCACCTTTCGCATTCCCCAGCAACTGCCAGTTGGTGGCCCAAAATAACTGCTGAACGCGAGCCACTAAAAACTGCCCCCAACCAACTGACATCCCCCTCGACTGCGTCAAACCTTGCCATAAAAACCGACTCATCAGAAACTGATGGCGCAGTTCAAAAAGAATTTGTGGGAGCAGCGTGACGCCAAAGGCCACTCCGCTTAGTAGGTAATCGAATACGTTAAATCGGCGACGCACCCAAGCAATCAAGCCAAACCCGACCGGCACCAAAAAAATGGCATAAGCAAACTCAGCCTGCAGCTGCAACCCCAATAAGAAAAAGCCGAGCATTAACCAAAGTCGTGAGCGGTGAGCCTGCCAAAAAGCCAGCAGTGTGCCAGCCAGTAGCGGCAATAAAATCATTGGATTGGCCACAAAGGTCGTTGCCAAGACACTGCCGGGCACCAACGACAACAAGACAAACGTCACCAGCGCCCAATTCTTCTCGCGCGAGAAAAGCAGCTTACTCAGCCACCAAAACAGCGGCACCGCCAGACTGGCCAATGCCATGTACCAAGCCAACAAACCGTACGGGTTGCCGCCACTCAATACATACCCCGGCACACCCAGATAAAACCAGAGTGGACCAAGGTAGAATCCTTGCAGACCGGTGGTTGGGCCGATCAATGTCAGATCACCCCCCACAATGGCTTGAATTGCCTGCGCATCACGGCCATTGTCGTAGGTGAAAAAAGCCACGTTTTTGAGATTGACAAAACGAATGAGGATCATCAGCGCGATTAGAAAAATCGCCAAACGGTGCTGATACAGCGCACGAAGTAACCGACGCATGAATATTGATTATAGCCTAAAAGCGCTTTGCTTATTCACGAACGCTTTAATTAGAGTCAAAAACTTGAGAGAATAAAACTATGTCAAGGCTAGAAAAAACTTCAGTCCCCGAAAAGGGAGTTACCGATAACTCACTTAGTCAAATTAAAAATATCCCGAGTGTAAAGGATTTAAAAACAAGTTTAATAAATTTACGCGAGCAGCACGGCTACGCACCGGATGGAATTTGGAGTGACGATCGTTTGGATACTGCAGCTCAAGGAATAGAAATTTATACCAGAGTATACAACCAAGCATCCGAGCAACTGAAAAAGTATTTGAATGATTTAAATATAATTCAAGGTTTTATTGGCGTACGTCCCGTCGTTGGGCTGGGCAGGGAAGCGCCAGAAACCATGTTTGTTAAATCCCATTTTCCTCGACCTAGAATGAGAGATTTACTATTTTTACAAGTACATGAGGAACTGCAAAGACTTTTGGAAACTCATACTGAAGGAAAGATTCGTTTAGAGAAAATTGATTACCGAAACGTTAAGTATGTAAACACTTACAGATTCGAGTTGATGAATGTTGCAGCCATCCAAAATATTGCGAACGAAAATCTTGACCTTTTTCCTAAAAATGTTTCTCCCACTGAGTGGCTCATACAAAATCCCGCCGCTTGGCCAATGGCTCCGCAAGCGGCATCAGAGGATGCGAGAATAAAAGAAGTTAGGTCTGGAGTACTCTCTGGTTTTCCTCGATCTGCATCAGATAAATATTCAGCAGAATCGACATCAGGAATTGATTGGAAAAAGACATTGGTGAAACTTATAAAGGAACCTCAAGGTAAAGATTTAATTTCAAGAAAAGTTGAACATACCCCTCTCCGTACAGCGGAGGAAAAAGAGGTTATCGCCAGGTCCGGACTCGGCTATGTTCATTACTCTGAAGCAGATTTGAACTGGACCAAAGATGCTGCCGCGTTACTCAAACACCTCACTGAGCTTTTAGAATTACCAGTATTAAAGAGCAACTAACCCCCAATCTCTTTTTGTGCCGGGGAGAGGACTTGAACCTCCAAGGATTGCTCCATACGGTCCTAAGCCGTACGCGTCTACCATTTCGCCACCCCGGCAGTCAGTTGATTATACCTTTTCCAGACAAAAACCGTATATTACTCTGTTGTATAAACCATCAACCACAGTAAGATAGATATCACCATGAATACCACTGAAACACCGGTTGAGTTACTTACTCGTCTGGGCTATTGGCTTCACAAAGCGATGATCTGGGGATTGGCCATCCAAGCTCTCTGGGCCACCGCGCTCTCGGTCAAACTAATTCTCATCGATCTGCCATCAAACAACCAACTAGACATCAACTTTCTTATCAATGATCTTATTCTGGTGTTATTTACCGGTCTGACTAGTGGGGGACTGGCTGTTGGTTTCACCAAAGCACATGATCAGCGCACTGAGCTGTTTCATTCATTTGTCGGTTTGGTTGTCGTGATCATCAATATTTGGCTCTGGCGATATTTAAACAGTCAAAATACCAGCCGCTTAATCTTGCCGTTCATCGAGTCTTTCTTCAACTAAACATGGAATACCGCACCCGTATTAACCCCCGTGCTCGCCGACTCACCTTGCGCTTAGATGCCGCCGGCCAACCAATAGTCACCGCGCCGCGTTTTACTCCTCACTGGTTTATTCACCGCTTTGTCAATTCACAGCAAACCTGGATTACCAAACACCAAGCTCGCTTAGCGCAAGCCAAAAATACTTTTCTGTCCGCCACACAGGTTGACCTGTTTGGCAAACACTATCAATTGGTGACCCAACCGACCGCTGGCGCTTCCAAAGTCACTATCCAAGGCAAAAAAGTGGTAGTCAGTGTGCACACTGGCAAAGACAAACAGACCGTGCTCAACCTCTTTCTCAAAAACACTGCTTCCCACTACCTGGTGCCGCGAGTGCATGAACTGGCTCGAAAAATGCGGGTCGATTTCAAAAAACTGACTCTGCGCGCCCAGAGCACTCGGTGGGGGAGTTGCAGTAGTGTGGGCAATCTCAATTTTAATTGGCGACTGGTTCATTTTCCGCCCACCATCATTGACTCAGTCATCATCCATGAACTGGCTCACCGCCAACAGCTTGATCATTCCAAAAATTTCTGGCGTTTTGTGGAAAGATTTGATCCCGAGTACCGTCTTCATCGTGGTTGGTTGAAACGAAACGGGGTGGCTGTGGTATAGTAGAGTTCGTCAAAAGGTATGATCTTTGTATGATAATTATTCTGCATGGGGAAAACATTGTTAAGTCACGAGACCACTTGGTCCAACTGACGCGAGAAGCAAAGCTGGCCGGCAAAGACGTGGTCAGAGTGACCGCCACTCAATTAACCCCGGCCGAACTGGAATCAGCCTTGCAAAAAACCAGCCTTTTTGGGACCGAACAATTGGTAGTCATCGAAGAACTCCATTCACTCCCCAAATCCAATCGGAAAAACCTGTTGGTCGAGACCGTCAGCCACGCCAACGTGGACGTCATTTTGTGGGAAAAGCGAGAACTGACTAAACCAATGCTCAAAAAATTTCCCAGGGCTCAAGTGAAGTATTTCAAGATCACCAACAGTCTTTTTGCGTGGCTGGACATCTTTAGCCCCAAAACCCCCAAACCCAAACAACTGACACTGCTGCAACAAGCAGTCCAAACCAATGGTGAACACATGTGTTTTGTCATGCTGGCCCGGCAAATCCGCTTGCTCATCAAAATCAAAGATGGCAGTATTCCGCCCGGGCCACCGTTCATGATTGCCAAACTCAAAAAACAAGCTCAAGATTTTACTTTGGAGAAATTACTGAAAATTCACGACCAATTGTTTATGATTGACCAAGCCGCCAAAACCTCAGGGAGTTTCTTCACCCTCGGACAGGAGCTTGATCTTTTAACCGTCAATTTATAAAGTAAGGGGATAAGAGAAAGGGCACATGCCAACATATAGGTTAGTGAAAAAAATTGATCCCACTATTTTCCGCGGGTACGACATCCGAGGGTTGGTTGATACACAGCTCAACGAAGACGCGTATTACACCCTTGGCCGAGCCTACGCTACCTTTCTCCAAGAGCGGCGCATCGCGGAGTCCACGGTCGGCCACGATAACCGGTTAACCAGTGAAAAATACGCTCGAGCGTTTGCTCAAGGCTTAAACGACGGCGGCGTAGACACGATTTTTCTTGGTTTGAGTCTTAGTCAAATCGTTTACTTCTCTTCCTACGAATTTAAAACCAAAGGTGGCGCTATGATCACTGCCTCCCACAACCCCAAAGAATTTAACGGTCTCAAACTGGGAGTGGGCTATTCCGACACCATGATCACCGAAGAAATTCAATACCTGCGAGAACTGGTGGAGAAAGGGAAGTTTAGCGAGGGTAAAGGTAAAAACCGCGATCATGACCTTTTTCCCACCTACCGCGATGAGATTAATAAATACTTCAAACTCAATAAAAAGTGGCGAATCGTGGTTGACGCTTGTAACACTGGCTCTGGCGTTTTTTACCCACAAATTTTCAAAAAAGCCGGCCTTGAAGTGATCGAGCAAAACTGTGAGCCAGACGGCAATTTCCCGCTGGGGGTACCTGACCCTACCGAGGTCGAAGTGCTTGACCGGTTGGCTGAAGGCGTGAAAAAACACCAGGCAGATTTGGGATTTGCCTATGACACTGATGGCGATCGGATGGCTGTGGTCGATGAAAAGGGACAAGTATTATGGATGGATACCATTGTAGCGCTGTTTGCCAAAGACGTCTTGGATTTCATCCCCGGCGCCCCGATTGTCTACAACACCCTTTGTTCGCGACAAGTGACTGAGGCTATCGAGCAAGCCGGCGGCAAACCAGTGATGTGGTTGACCGGCCACTCTTTTATTAAAGCCAAGGTGAAAGAGGTTCGCTCACCCTTTGGCGGCGAACTCTCTGGTCACATTTTTTTCATGGATAACTTTTACGGCCACGACGATGGCGCCTACGCCAGTCTGCGATTGTTGGCATACCTTGAACGCAAACATATGACCTTAAATCAAGCCGTTGATCAACTGACCAAATACGTCAGTAGTCCGGAAATTAAATTTGGCCTGGCTGATGACATTAAGTTTAAGTTTATCGACACACAAATCCGCGCCGCGTTTAAAAAAGAGTGGCCGGATGCCAAATACGTAGACATTGATGGCATTCGAATGGATACTAAGGATGAAATGGCGATTGTACGCGCTTCCCAAAACGGCCCGTACATCACCGTTAAGTTTGAGGGCAAAACACAAGCCCAGTACGATGCGCTTAAAAAAACACTCAAACAAATCTTGAGCTCGTACCAAGAAATCGACTGGAGTAAGGGTGTTAACACCCACGCGCTTGACTAACACACTCAGAAAGGACGTTGTGAAAAACCTAAACAATACCACTATCCTTGATTCCCGCGAGGCAATCGGTAAGCTGGACGAAAAAAACATGATGGGTTCGGTTGATGCACTGGCTGACCAAGTCCGTCACGCTTGGGAAGCCTGTCAAAAAGTGAAAGTGAGTCTCTCCGAGCCGGTCCACAACGTGGTTGTGGTTGGCATGGGCGGCTCGGCGCTTGGTCCCGATGTTTTCAAACACGCGTTTAAAAGTGAGTTAACAGTCCCTTTTGAAGTCTACAACAGCTATGAACTACCAGCATATGCCAATAAAAACACTCTCGTCGTGCTTTCCAGTTACTCAGGCACCACCGAAGAGGTGTTGTTTGCTGGTAAACAAGCCGAGCAGCTCGGTGCCCAAATCATGGTTATTGCCGCCGGCGGTGATTTGAAAAAACTGGCCGATGACAAAGGCTATCCGGCCTACATCATCGATCCCAAATTCAATCCCTCTAATCAGCCGCGAATGGCGATTGGCTACGCCATTACCGGTCTGATTGGTATGATGGTGCAAGCTCAATTAGCCAACATCACTGACACGGAAATTCAGGAAGTGGTGAATACCATCATCCAAGTGAGCGAGAAACTGCGCGTTGAAGTACCACAACAAGAAAACCAAGCCAAACTGCTCGCTTTCCAAAGCATCGAGCGGCGACCAATTTTTGTGGCCAGTGATTTCTTAGTCGGCGCCGCCCACGTTGGCGCTAATCAGTGGAATGAAAACGCCAAGATTTTCGCCGATTACAAAATCATTCCGGAAATCAATCATCACCTGATGGAGGGCTTGCGTTTCCCGAAAAGTAACAATGACAACCACGTCTTTTACTTTTTCCAATCTGAGCTTTATAGTCCGCGGGTGCAAAAACGCATGACGCTCACTCAAGCGGTGGTCGAACAAAACAAAATCGAAACGATGGCGATCAAGCTGGAATCAGAAACCAAATTAACTCAAGTGTTCGAGTTAATCACCCTGTTGGCCTACGCCGGCTTCTACGTTAGCATGCTGGAGGGCATTAACCCGAGCCCGATTCCATTTGTCGATTGGTTTAAAGACGAACTCAGTAAAGCGTAGGCCACAAAAACTACCCTCTCTCTTCACCAACAAGGCAGAAAATTGTATAGTGGATCCATGCCTGCTATTCAAAATATCCGTGCTAAAGAGATTTTAGATTCCCGCGGCAACCCCACTATTGAGGTCACCTTGTGGCTCGACGACGGGCAAGCGGTGGTGACCAGCGTCCCCAACGGCATTAAGCACTATCCCAATGAAGCCTTCGTTTTGTATGACCAAGACTCTGAGCACATGGGCGGTCGGGGAGTGCAAAAGGCTGTGGCGCTCATCAACCAAACCATCGCCCCACAACTGACCGGCCAAGACCCCACCCAACAAACACCACTCGATCAATTCTTACAACAACTCGATAGCACCCCACAAAAATCCAAGGCTGGCGCCAACACCCTGATCGCTCTCTCACAAGCAGTCTTAAAGGCTGGCGCGGTGGCCACCGGCCAACCGCTCTATCAATATCTGATTCAGCAATTTCAGCTAACCGATCATGCCGCCATTCCCACCTGTTTGTATGGTTTAGTGAATGGAGGGCAGTACGGCTCAGACAACTTGGATATTCAAGAGTTTCTGGTAATTCCAGCCAGCCACCTTGATTATCGGGTCTCACTGGAAATGGAAAGTGCGCTACGCACCAAACTGCAGGAGATGCTTAAAAATCAAAAAGCTAATTACTCGTTTGGCGAACTGGGTGGTTTTACTCCAGCCTTGCAAAAAAATACTGATGTTTTTGAATTCATCGTTGAAGCAGCCAGAAAAACCAACTACATCCTCTCTCGTGACTTTTTCTTCGGCATTGACACCGGTGGCGACAACCTGGTCAGTGGTGGTAAGTACTTACTCAAAGACAAATCAACCGGTTACTCGGAAAAAGAGCTACTGGAATACTACAAAAACCTCCGAGAAAAATACAATCTAACCTATTTTGAAGATCCTTTTGCCGTCAAAGACGCTGGTGCCTGGCAGGCAATCACCACCGACTTGGCAGATGCTGCTCGGATCGCCGGCGATGTCATCACCGCCACTCAGCCAAGTCTAGTCCAACACGCCATTGAAAATCGCCTGTGTAACACGCTGGTCGTTAAACCCAGTCAGGTGGGCACGGTGACCGAGACCCTGCAAGCCATTAAACTGGCTAGAAATGCGGGCTGGGCCATTGTAATCTCACAGCGAACAGGGGAGACCAACGATGATTTTCTGGCAGATTTTGCGGTTGGAGTGGGCGCCGAGTTTGTTAAATTTGGCCCTACCAATCGCGGTGAAGCTGTGGCTAAATATAATAGACTGGCTGACATTTACCAGGCACTAGAACAAACACACCAAGAAGGGACTGCCATGACCGAACCCACTCAACCAACCAATACCAGTACACCCGCCGTGCCGCCACCCGATGAACCGACTGTTGACCAGACCACCGAACCAACCAGCGTATTAGGCACACCACCAGCGCCACCAGCCCCAGCCGCGGATCCCTCACCCACCGATTTACCACAAAACACCAGTATTCCAGTGGTTGAACCACCCCAGCCGCCAACCAGCACTCCGGCCAAACCACCAGTAGTATCCGCCACACCAATGCCGCCCAAACCGCCAGCCGGCCCAGCGGTAACACCACCAGCCACTCCACCACCCAATATCCCGCCGCCCAGCCAACCACCGACCCCACCAGCTCCTCCCACCACTCCTTTGGCAGCGGCCGGGCCAACCGAGAAACCCAGCGAAGCCGACGTGCAGCAATCAATTGATAAAACACTTTCGGAAATTGGGGCCAAGCCGCCGGCCGTTCCGGGCGGTGAAACGACTGCTCCACCAAGTGCGCCAGCCAAGCCTGCCTCACCGACAGCTTCGGAACCTACTCCACAAGAGTAATCTTCCTCAGGGTTATTTTGGTCGACGAGCTTTGATGCTCTCGATAATAATCGGGATCACCGAAATGAGAATGATCGCAAAAATGACCAAGGTGAAGTTTTCCTTCACACTGGGAACATTGCCAAAAAAGTAGCCTGCCAAAGTAAAGAGCAAGACCCAAGCCACTCCACCAATGACGTTATACGACAAAAACTGTCGATATTTCATCCGACCAACCCCAGCTACAAAAGGAGCGAAAGTTCGCACAATCGGCACAAAACGAGAAAGTACAATCGCTTTACCGCCGTGTTTGGCGTAAAAAACTTGAGCTTTATCAATGTGTTCTTTCTTCACCAACGGAAACTTCGGGCTGTCAATAATTTTTTGGCCAAAAAAGTGCCCAATCCAATAGTTAGCCGCATCACCAATCACCGCCGCCGCGAACAACACTCCAATCCCCAGCCAGATATTCATCGCGCCGATCGCTGACAGTGCACCAACCGCAAAAAGCAACGAATCACCAGGTAAGAATGGAGTAACCACCAATCCAGTTTCTGCAAAAACAATACCAAACAGGATGACATACGTCGCGGTACCATAAGCGGCAATGATTTCTGTCAGGTGGGTATCGATATGCAAGACAAAATCAACAATGGCGTAGATAATGCTCATCTAAAGCCTCTCTGTTCAATAAATGAGCAGTATAGAGGAGATTGCGCTCCTTGCAAAGTCAGGCTCATACTCCTACCCGAAGTTAAAATCGAGGATTTTTGATCTATTTTGATAGTTAAATTGCCAAAAAGAGAGTGTTGCGGTTCGGGCTTTGATTGCCTATACTCTGGGTAATATTTGGGAATTATTTGGTAAAAATATAACAACAGAACTCAATCTGTACTCAAAAAAGGAGTGATTGTATGGCAGTAACTCTCTATAAACGACAGCGGCAAATTGTGGACTACGTTGCCCAATACATCCAGAAAAACGGCTTTTCACCGACCCTCAAGGAAATCGCGGCGGCCCTCAATGTTTCTTCACTGGCCACCGTCCATGAACACCTGCAGGCCTTAGAGCGCAAAAATGTCATTAAACGCCACGAGGGGACCGTCAGAGGCATTGAGTTGGTTGACCGCACGTTCCTGCGAGTGACCGACAGCATTGATCTGCCCATCCTCGGGTTTATTGCCGCCGGTTCGCCGATTGAGCCGTATACCGATCCGGATGCCACTTTCAAGGTCTCGCCGGAAATGGTCACCGGCAAGAAACGCTCCTACATTCTGCAGGTCAAAGGTCAATCGATGATCGAGGATCACATTGATGATGGCGACTATGTCGTGATTGAGGAGACCCAGGAGGTGAACAATGGCGACATTGTCGTGGCATTGTTGGACAACGGCCTGGCCACCCTCAAGCGCTTTTACAAAGAGGTGACGCGCGTCCGACTAGAGCCAGCCAACTCTAACATGAGCCCAATCTACGCCACCAACGTCCAGATTCAAGGCAGGGTGGTGGGCTTGATTCGCAAGTTTAGGTACTAAACTACACTCAAGGCTTTAAGAACGTGAGCGGGTGAAGTATTTCTCCTTTTTACCCAGTGTTTGATTGACAAAGCAGCGCAGCACATACAGGTAGTCAGAGAGTCTGTTGATCGCCTGAAAGACTCGCTCATCGGTCTGCTGTTTTTTACTCAAAGAAACAATCCGGCGTTCCAAACGACGACAAACTGAACGGGCAATATCCAGCTGCGCCGCGATGGCATGGCCGCCTGGCAACACAAATTGATGGTGCCAACCTTTAGCCATGGTTTTCTGCAATTTCCCCGAAGTTGTTTCCAGTGTGTCTAGAAACTGTGGCGAGATCTTCACTCCGGCTCGGGCCACTTCACCACCAAGCGTAAACAGCTCAGATTGAACTTGCTCTAAAAAATCGGTTTGTTTCTCCAGCTGCTGGTGCTCAACCTGCTTTAAACTGGCTACTACCACCCCCAAGTGCGAATTGAGCTCATCAATGGTGCCAATGACTTCAAAGACGGGATGGTCTTTTGACAAGCGTGTGCCATCCGCTAGTGATGAGTTACCCTTATCACCGGTCTTGGTAGAGACAGAGAGCATATAGATCCATTGTACTCCAAAAATACCCCCCAGCTTTGGTATTTCAAATTTAAAAAACCACTACTGGTAGTACCATCGCCAGGGAAATTGGCTCTTTCCGCTTTGGGGAATGATCGGTACAATGTCATCCCGTGAGATTAGACGGGTTACTCCCTTTTTCAAGCAAGAAACCAAAGAAATATATTTTTATTTCCGGTGGTGTGTTATCTGGCCTGGGTAAAGGCGCTACTGCCGCTTCGATTGGGGTGCTCCTCAAAGAACAAGGGTATTCGGTTACTAACCTTAAGTGCGAAAACTACCTCAACATTGACTCGGGGAACATTAATCCGGTAGAGCACGGCGACGTGTTTCTATGCGAAGACGGCCTGGAAGCTGACCTGGACTTGGGGACCTATGAGCGGTTTCTGGACAAAGAAGTGGGCTACAAAAACTTCGTCACCATGGGCCAGATTTACTCCACAGTCATCGAAAAGGCTAAAAATCTGGAATACGAGGGGGTGACGGTCGATGCCATTCCTTATATCCCAGAAGAAGTGATTCGCCGCATTCGAGAAGCCATTGATGGTTACGATATTATCTTGATTGAGCTGGGCGGGACGGCTGGTGAGTACCAAAATATTATTTACTACGAGGCCTACCGCCTAATGAAACAGTCTTTGCCAAACGATGTGCTGCTGGTTCATGTCACCTATTTCCCGACACCTTCGCATATCAACGAGCTTAAGTCCAAACCTACTCAGTTGTCAGTGAAACAACTCCAAGCGATGGGGATTCAGCCTGACTTTATTGTCGGCCGAGCTGAGTCTCAGATCGACGATAAACGCAAGGAAAAGGTGGCCTACTTTTCCAACATGCATAAAGAAGACATCATTTCCAACCCGGATGTCAAAAGCATTTACCAAATTCCACTGCTTTTCCACGAACAGCACTTTGACCGGCGCATCTTGGAAAAACTGAAGCTGCCGGCCAAAAAAACAGCGCTTAAGGCTTGGAAAGACTTGGTCAAAAAGATTCGCTCGAACAAAAAAGCAAAGATTTCCGTCGCCATCATCGCCAAATACATCGCCACCGGCGATTATGAACTGCAAGATTCATACACCTCACTCTTGGAGGCCCTCAATCACGCCAGCTGGTTTAACGGTGTCGGCCTCAACATCATTTTCATCAACGCCGAGGAGCTCCAAAAGAAAAACCCTAAAGCTCTCAAAGATCTTAAGAAAGCTGATGGAGTGATCGTGCCAATCGGCTGGGGCAGTCGGGGAGTGGAAGGGAAGATTGATGCCGTCCAGTACGCCCGCGAAAACAAAGTGCCGTATCTTGGACTTTGCTACGGTTTGCAATTGGCACTGGTTGAATATGCCCGTCATGTCTGTGGTCTGAAGGGCGCTCACACCAAAGAAGTAGATGAAAAAACGCCGTATCCGATCATCCATGACATTCCTTTCGAAAAGAAATATCAAACGATCAAAGGCGTTGGAGCCAGTATGCGCTTGGGGGCCTACGACTGTGTCGTGAAACCTGGGACTCTGGCCCACGAAATTTATGATAAGCACAGGGCCTTCAAGGATAAGAAACACCATCTCACTTCTGAGCGTCATCGCCACCGTTATGAGGTCAACAACGAGTATCGCAAGGTGCTGACGGAAAACGGGGTGATTATTGGCGGCGTCAGTCCTGATGATTTCTTTGTCGAGTTAATTGAGTTACCAAAATCAGTCCACCCGTTCTTCCTGGCTACCCAGGGTCATCCGGAATACAAATCCAAGCCGCTCAAACCACATCCTATTTTCATCGAATACCTCAAAGCGGTGACCAAAAATGCCCAGGCCAAAGCGGCTGCCAAGTGATACAATACCCATTCTATGGCACAGTTTTTTATGTACCAAGACCAGCAAATCTCCTCTGGCGACACCGTGCGAGTGCACCAGGAAATCGCGGAGGGTGACAAGAAACGCGTCCAGGTCTTCGAGGGCATTGTGATTGCTATCAAAAATCGCGGCGCCGGCAAGTCGTTTACTGTCCGCAAGATTGGCGCTAACTCTGTCGGGGTAGAGAAGATTTTCCCAGTCCAGTTACCCTCTATTAAAAAGATCGAGGTCAAACGTCAGGGAGATGTTCGCCGCAGCAAGTTATATTATCTTCGTGCCAAAGTTGGTAAAGCAGCTACCCGCGTTAAAGAACAGAGTACTTTCACCAAAGCAGTATAAGTGGGCTCATTTTGTCACCGGCGCCATTGGAGAACGGCGCGCGCAAAGGTGGTTGGTTAATCAAGGGTATTTGATTATCGATAAAAACGTGGTCTTTAAAAATTATGAACTTGACTTGGTCGTGCTTGATCGGAGACACAACGAAATCGTCTTTGTCGAGGTGAAAACTCGCCACCACCCACAGTTTGGTCATCCAAGCAGTGCAGTCAAGCGGCTGAAACTGCGCTCGCTCAATCGGGCGGCCAAAGCCTATTTACAGGCCAAAGGCTTACGAAATCTCTACCGCTTTGATATCATAGCGGTTACTCCGAGTGGAGTAGAGCACTTTGAAAATATTACCTGGCCATAATGGCCCCATCGTCTAGCGGTTAGGACATCCCGATTCCATCGGGACAACTGGGGTTCGATTCCTGCCTTCAAGATATGTATAGTTGTTATATCTTAAAATGTAAAGATGGATCATATTACATTGGTAGCACTCGAGATGTCGGGGTGAGGGTCAAACGACATAATGCTGGTGGATCTAAGTACACAAAAACTAAAAGACCAGTTGAACTGGTTTACCATGAATCATACAATACTCGATCAGAGGCGGTGTTGCGAGAACAACAAATGAAGTCTTGGAAAAACAAGAAGTACATCGATAAACTAATAAGCCATAATGGCCCCATCGTCTAGCGGTTAGGACATCCCGATTCCATCGGGACAACTGGGGTTAGATGATAAACTAATAAGCCATAATGGCCCCATCGTCTAGCGGTTAGGACTCCGGGTTTTCATCCCGGCAACTGGGGTTCGATTCCCCATGGGGTCACAACAATTATTCTTCAACATCTAAGGCGGAACTCTCCACCACACTTTCTTTAATAAAAGTTTCACCTGCCATAGCTGTCATCAGTGCCAAGGTAAGGGCATTTCGCCTCCGTTCATAGTCATAGCCACCATAGGACAGAGCAATCGTATCGATAAAAGTGCCTAAGACAAAGTCAGAGAGTTGGCGGGCTATTGCTGACTCATTTTCCGTTGCGAAACTACTGTTCCAAGTTTGTATAAGTTGTTTTAACGAAATTTGATCTCTAGACCCTCTAGATCCTTTGTTTAAGATAGCTATGGAGACATCTTCAGGAATTGGTTGAACATTAAATACACACAATAAAGCGCGTATATGAGCAACAATTGGAGCTTCGTTCAAAGAACCTTCTGGTTCAAGAGCTGAAGTTACTGGCTCATCAAGTGGTCTTTCCTTTAGAGAAATGTATTTTTGCTCTTTTGACATTCCGTTGTCTCCTTAATTTTTATTGATACAAAATGATATAAAATAATACAAAAGTTACCTTTATGTTCTACCCTATAATTATTAAATTGTCAATTAGTTCAGCTTCTCTTGTTAAGTAACAAACACAGGGTTTTGCGCATTAACTACCAAACAAAAATCCCATCATCAATTATTACCAGTTCTTTTTGAGGTGTAGAGTCATCGAGCGATTTTGCCGTTACTTGCACTGGCTCTGTTGATACGAAATCAACATGAAGCGGCGTTGCTCTACCACTAAACCCACGTGCTGCTAGTTCCTCATCATTTGTTGAATCTCCAGTGTAAGTATCTGGGTAACACCTACCCAAAGCCAAATGAAAACCACCCATATTTTCGTCATACAACGTATTAGCTGTAAAATCACTAATATTAGATAAAGTTTTATCGGTAAAAGCCAACTCGCCAACAATATTACAGCCATTAGTACCAATCAATCCATTTAGCTCTTCTAGACCCTCTTCTGCAGTGGCCTCAGTTACCACTCCATTAACAAAAACTAATTTAACTCCTTTGAGAACCTTGCCATTTAAAATTCTCGGAGTATTAAAATAAACATAGCCATTCACTGATCGGTAATCTGGTGAAGTCCAAACTTCAAAAGAGGGCATGTTGATTGTACTGCCACCATTCCATCTTCTGTTTTCTCCTACTTGGACAGTCAAATCTGTACTTTTATTTTTGATCTGAAACTCAACGTTTCCTAGTTTATCTAATTTTTCTCTATTAAACTTAATACGCTCTTGTATTTCTTTCCATTTCTCAACAGGGTTAAGTTCATTAAGATAGCATGCTGCAATCACAACCTCCCATAATTTTTCTAAACTAATCCCAGCCAAATCAGCTTCTTCTTGAGTTGGAAAACGACAAAGTGTCCATGCAAAATTTCCTTCAGCCTCTCTATTTGCCCGTATTTCTCTTATTGGGGTTTTTCCCTCGCTATAAATCCTTATTTGTTCTTGTGTTATACCTTCAAATTCATCTTGTGGGTAAACTGGCGCCACTTGAATAAGGTGATTTATTTCTTCTTCTCGAGCTAATGATGAGTTTGACAACCACTGCACTTGCTCTTCATTTCCCCCTTCAAGTAAAACGTGAATCATTCCCGGAGTAAAAGGGGAGTCTATTATCAATGCCCCTACTTTGGTTGCTGCTCTTGAAAGTTCAATAGCCAATGGTAAAGCAATGCCAGAACCATAGCTAATACTCACTACCTCACCAGCTTTAACTCCTTCTCCGCCTCCCGCAGCAAAATTAACCATTAAGTCTGCGTATTTGCCAAGAATTTCTTGGTTCAGCTGATGCATATTTAGTTTTTTCTTCCTTAATAAATGTTGCGGAAGGGCTAAGGGCACTAGATCTGCATATAGTGAAGATTTACAAAAGTTTTAGTATCGGTTGCTATTACTGAAGCCCAAGCATACCAATTCACTTCGCCGCTTTTGGGTTCAGTTCTAATAGGAAGAGTCATTCCCAACTCTTTTTCCATTGACTCCAAAACCCGATTAAATCCTTCATCTGTTCTAAGAGCAGCAATTGAAAGCAGTTCATATTCACTCAGTTCGGGAGCTTCTTCTTCAAGATGTTTCTCACTCAACGCGACAATAAGTCCATTTTCCAACCTCACACCAGCTTTGACAGTCCCGCTCGGAAGAACAACTTTTTCCAAATGAACTTCTGAAGATTGCAGCATACCAACTTTCTAGGCAGCGGTTTGATTTCTACGATTATTTTCTTCGTATGCTTCTGCCTCATCCAAATCTTTTTGCTTGAGTGCAATCTCTTCCCACCACTTCAATCTCAAGTCGTTTTTTGATTCAGATGAAAAATTAGGAGACGTCAGCGACATTATAGGGATTTGGTTGATTCTTTCCCTAATTTTCTCCTCACTTCTGCCGCTCGGCTTATAACCTTCTGGAGTATTAAGTCTTGCCATTTTGCCCTTCAGTTTAACATATTTAATACATAAATATATATACTAGTGAATCAAATTTTTCAATATTAGTTACATAAGCTAAGTAAAAAGAGCTCATAGAGAAAACCCGCTTTTAATTAAATTCTCCACTGATAAAAACAGTGGCTTGGGTAAATTGTCCCACTCAAACCACTTCCACTCAACACACTTTTCCGGCTCCATGGCCCTGGGTTTACCTTTAGCAGTGCACAGCACAAAGAGGGTAATGTAGTGTTTGTTTTCTTTGACAAAAAAATCGTTGGTGTAGGGTCCAAGTTCAACGTTTTCGATCTCGAGACCGGTTTCTTCCAACACCTCCCGTCTAGCACAGTCTTCAACAGTTTCCATAAACTCCAGGTGACCGCCAGGCAGGTGCCAAGTACCAGTGCCATGCGAGGTCAGGCGCTTGCCAAGTAGAATTTTCCGGTCGCGGATAATCATTACCGCCACCCCGACTTGTGGTTGAGTAGAGTATTGTGTCGTCATGGTCATGAAATTTTAGCACGCAGGGCTTGGGTGACCATCCGCCGGAGTGGCAGTAAAACCCCGAACTGAGTAACCGCCATCACCAGCGGCACCCATTTCAAAGCTCCTTCCAGCGAAATCGACACCATCACCAATAAAAATACAATTGAGAGACTGCGACCAAGATTAAACATCAGTTCATTATCCAGCACTACCGCATAATCCGCTTCTCCGTCCAGCACACCGTCCTCGCCGTCCATAATTTCCATAATCACCGTGTAACTGGCGCTCCAGCGAATCGGACTGACAATCATCACTGTAATCAGATAAACAGCCGCACCAAGCCACGAAAACTGCCAAATGAGAAAAAGACAACTCAGTAGGTACAACACGTTGGCCAATAATACCGTTCTTGGCGCGTATTTGATGTGTGTTTTGCGACCCAAAATATACATCACTCCAGCAGCTAGTAGCGCCGCCACCGATTGTAGAGTCCCTAAAATGCCTTCCTTGCTACCAAAGTAGAGAATCAGTGAGGCCGGCAAAAAGAAATTAATACCCCACATTAGGTTAAAGAGCACGTTAAACAACCTGACTTGCCGCCAATGCTTGGATGGTTTACTCATAAATAACTTTTTTGGTATAACGCGCGGCATTGGGAAAACCGCCACCAAACTGCCGCTTACGGTCAGCGACAAAAGCGCCAAGCCCAATAACACTTTGTAGGCTGACTCAGCGCTATACAGGTCAAGCTTCTCACCCGAAACGATCAGCCACCCAATCACGATTGGCGCAATCACCTGCAGCAACAAGTTAACCACGTAATACAAATGATTATAAAAGCTACGGTTCCTGCCATGACTCAGTCGAAAATCCAGCGAATTGCGGTTACCCCAGAAAAAACCAGAGGCAGTCCCATACAGCGAACCATAGATAATCACGGATAACGGCGTCAACACCCCACTAAAAATCGCCAATGCCGAACCAATACCCTGCAATACCGTGCCAAAGAAATACAGATATTTGACATGAATTTTTCGCAACAGCAAACCGTTGGCAATAAAGCCAATCGGCAGACCAAGCACCCACCCCAAGTTATATAACCCGATTAATGTTACGTCACCACTCTGGCGCCAAAGAAAAGTATTCATAAAAATACTGAGGATTGGATCAGCCACCAAAAAAAAAGGCGTACGACAACAACATCCGGCGTAAACCCTCACCAAGCGCTTGAAAGTGATCAAGCTCAATCGCCATGCGGTGACTCAAAAAGTTCATCAGACAGAATTATACGAGCAAAAACCCAGAAAATCCTCGTAATTCTGGTCTTGCCCCGTTATAATCCACCTATCATCATTGGGCACGGTACCAGAGTGGTCTAATGGCGAGGTCTGCAAAACCTCCGTTCGTGGGTTCGAATCCCATCCGTGCCTCCATGAAGCAGAGTTACTTTATTAAAACCTTCGGTTGCCAATCAAATAAAAGTGATTCCGAGCGAATTGCCGGCGACTATGAAGCACGCGGGTATGTGGAAGCGGACAGCTGGAAAAATTGTGATGAACTAGTTATCAACACCTGCGCTATTCGTCAGCGAGCTGAGCACCGAGCTCGTGCCTTTATCCATAATGTTGTCCAACACTACCAGCTGGCCAAACAACCACGACCCAAAATTATCTTCACCGGCTGTATGCTCCATCACGGCAAAAACAAGATTATGGAGATGATTCCAGTCATCGATGAAATCTTGCCGGTCAATGAAGTGGGTTTTAACCAAGCCGCCATACGCCGAGATAAAAAACACGCTTGGGTGCCGATCTCGGCCGGCTGTAATTCATTTTGCACTTACTGTATCGTGCCCTACTCACGAGGGAGAGAACAGTCCCGCAGTCTGGATGAAATCATGGCCGAGGTGAAAGATTTAGTCGATCAAGGCTACACCGAGATCACTCTTTTAGGCCAAAACGTTAATTCTTGGGGCTTGGAAAAAGTTGGCATTGGCCTGCGCAAACTCTTTATGAGCGGTAAACCAATCACCCGCGAGATGCTACCCTCCAACACTTCACAGTACTTCAAACCTAAAGGGACACCGCCTTTCGTCAAACTCCTGCGTAAAATCAGTCAGTTTGACCAACTCAAAACCATCCGCTTCATCAGCGCCAATCCGTGGGACTTCCACGATGAGCTGATCGACGAGATCATCAACAACCAAAAAATCGATCGCTACGTGCATTTGCCGATTCAATCGGGTAGCAACAGTGTCTTACACCGGATGAACCGCGGCTACAAAAAAGTTGACTATTTACGCATCGCCAAGAAACTGAAGGCAGGCGATCCATCTATTGTGCTGGGGACCGATATTATTGTTGGCTTTCCTGGCGAAACTGAGGATGAGTTTCAAGAAACCGTGGATGTTGTGGAAAGCACCCAGTGGAAAGTCGGTTTTGTGGCCATGTACTCACCACGCCCCGGCACCGCCGCTGATCGGCTGTATGAGGATGATATCCCACACGTCATCAAAAAACGCCGCTGGGAGATTTTGGACGAAATCATTAATAAAAATAATCTGCACCGTCGACCAAAAGTCGTTTGAGTAATGAAAAAACCTTTAGTCTTTTCCGTCGTCGGCCTGACCGCCACCGGCAAAACTGCTTTCGCCCTCCAACTGGCCGAGCATTTGCTTGACCAAGGCAAACAAAAAGTAATTCTCCTTGCCGCCGATTCCAAACAAGTTTTCCAAGGCTTGGAAATTCTCTCCGGCGCTGATATCCCCAGTGATTTTCAACCCGCCAAGCAAGCTGAGTATCTTTACCCCTATTTCGTCAACACTAACCAACCAATCGAACTGCATGGAGTGGCTTGCGTTTTCGGCGATGCCGATTGGTCGGTCGCTCACTTTCAACGACTGTTTGAAAACCTGTATGGTCACGCGGACGGGCAAACGGCAATTGTTGTCGTTGGCGGCACTGGACTCTATCACCAGCAGATTTTCTCCCCAGCCGAAACCACTGCTATCAAACCAGACCTTCAGTTGCGCCGAAAACTTGACTCGCTCCCACTCAAAGAACTCCAACAACACCTACAAACTACTTGGCCGGCACGCTGGAAACAAATGAATAATTCCGATCGAAACAACCAGCGCCGTCTCATTCGAGCGATTGAAGTCTCTCTAGCAGAAAAACCAATACCACCAACCGTCGGTGTTAGACCAGTTGCTCAATTTGGTTTGCAGCTGTCAATGAAACTGGTTGAGACCAAGATCGCTAAGCGAGTTGACCAACGGCTCAAACAAGGCGTAATTCAAGAAGTTAGGCAGTTTGAAAAAAAATATCGCACCAATGCTATCCAAGCCAAGGCTACTCTTGGCTACCAACTGATCCTGAAGTACCTCAGTAAACATCTCACCCTCGATCAACTCAAAGCAGCCTGGACTCTCGAGGAAATTCAGTACGCCAAGCGCCAGCAAACCTGGTGGCAAAAGCGCGCCGGTATCGAGTGGCTCTCAGCCGACAAGATTGATTTTTCCACCTTAAAAAGCTATAATTTCTCCTGAAACGCACAACCGGGCAATGGCTTTACACTTTAATTTCTGACTCTATCGGAAAAAGAAGTTATAAAGAGGAAAGTCCGGACAGCAGAGTAGACGGTGCCCCGTGAAAGCGGGGGATCCCCGATAAAATCGGGGAGCCAGTTAGAGTAACAGTGACGATGCGGGTGGCGCCGCGTGAAACGACCAAGCGACTGGGTGCCTAGGGTGGCGACAATCCTCCCGGCTGCAACGAGCGACCTTGACCTGAATGGACCTACTCCCTATATCTTGCTTAGACAGCAAGAGACGGTCATCAAGCCTCGGCTAAGATAAATCTTGCTTAAACAGAATCCGGCTTACGAGTTGTGCGTTTCTTCGTTATACTGTGGAGAGTACAGAGTGTAAAAGGAAGCATGAATCCACAATTGCAAGCCTCACTTGTTTCTTCTTGGAATTATCTTTTGAACACCATCCTCAACAGCCTCGCCCTGCTGCTCCCGAAAGTAGTCGGGGCATTGACCGCATTAGTTGTCGGTGTGATCTTCGCCAAGCTCATCCGCAGCGCGATCTATAAAATCCTCCATGCCTTAAGCTTGTCTCGTTTTGTCAACAAAACCCCGCTGCAAGTCGCGCTCCAACAAGATAACCTTGGTCGACGGATCGAGGAAAACATTGCCAATTTTGTTTATTGGTTAAGTGTTTTAGTGGTGATTTACATTATGGTGGCCATCCTGGGCCTTAGCTCTGCTACCGTGGTACTGGAAAAAATCCTCGGGTACATTCCCAACGTCATTTCCGCCATGTTTATCTTGCTGTTTGGGATCTTGGTGGCCGGCTGGGTTGAAAATCTGGTTAAAGGAGCAGTTAGAGCGATTGACCAAAGAGCCAGCCGCATGTTGGGTAAAATCTCCGGCTACTTTGTAGTGATCTTAACTTCTATGACGGCTTTATCAGAACTGGGCATTGCCGAAGATTTTCTCACTATCATGTTTATCGGCTTGGTCACCACCCTCACCTTAGGCTTTGGTTTGGCGCTGGGTTTGGGCGGCAAAAGTTTAGTCGAACACATCCTAGCTGATTGGTACAAAAACTTTTCGGGTAAGCCTCAAACCCCGAAGCGAAAATAATCCTCTATGACTGCCTGGCAAGCGCTGATTTTGGGACTCGTGCAGGGTGTAACTGAGTTCCTGCCGGTCTCCAGCTCCGGACATCTCGCTTTGTTTCAGTATTGGTTCAACTTCCAAGAATCACTGCTTTTTTTTGATGTTTTTCTCCATGCCGCCAGTCTGATTGCCATTGGCTGGTTTTTTTGGCCGCACATCAAGCAACTCAAATTAAAAGACTATTGGCTACTGATAGTCGGCACCTTGCCGGCAGTGGGGGTTGGTTTGCTGTTTCAGGACACGATCGAGGCTTTTTTTAGCCTGCCGCTCCTGGTTGGCTTGGCTCTGATCATCACCGGTCTCATTAATGCTCAAAGCCAACGCTTGCTCAAAAGCTTACCAAAAGAACCCATCCCCCTGAACGAAAAAAAAGCGTTCGTGATTGGTTTTTTTCAATCACTGGCACTTACCCCAGGCATTTCCCGCTCGGGCACCACCCTCTTTGGCAGTTTTTCGCAAAAACTCAATAAGGAACAAGCCTTCACATTCACCTTTTTACTGGGCATTCCCGCTATTCTGGGAGCCAATCTTTTCCAAGTCATCCAGGTAATCACTGAAAACCAAACTCTGCCTCACTGGTCGTTGCTACTGTCAGGCGGCGGGGGAGCGCTCATCGCCAGCCTGCTGAGCCTGGCCCTGCTTAAAAAATTGATTACCCAGTCCAAGCTTTACTTATTCAGTTGGTATTGTTTACTGATCGGCGGCGGCGTCGTGCTGTCTCAATTAATTCGATAAGCCAGTGCTTCTACCACATGGGTGGTTTCCACATGTTCACTGTGTTCCAAGTCAGCAATGGTGCGCGCCACCCGCAAAACCTTTAAATAGCCGCGGCTGGAGAGGAGAAACCGACGCGCCGCCCGTGACAAAAATGCCAGACTGCCGGCTGAATCCCGCCAAACTGCCGCAGTTGTTTGTATGACAAGACGGCATTGGTTTTTCCTTGACGTTTAAGTTGCCGCTGTTGGACCAGCGCCACCGTTTGCCTAGCCCGCTCAGTTTGATGAAAAACTGTTTCTTGCTGCGCAAACCGCTCTGGATCGATGGACTGCATTTTCAGTTGAATGTCAATCCGGTCCAAAATCGGACCAGAAATACGCCGCTGATAGCGGCTGATCTCCCGCTCAGAACATTGACACTGCCGAGTGCTATGAAACTGATACCCACAAGGACAAGGATTGGCCGCCGCCACTAGCATAAAGCGGGCAGGGTATTCCACGCTGCCATTCACGCGCGTAATCACCACCCTGCCATCTTCCATCGGCTGACGCAAGGCCTCCAGCGACGATTGAGAGTACTCTGGAAACTCATCCAAAAACAGGACTCCCAGGTGAGCCAGTGAGATTTCACCCGGTTGGAGGGTGTGACCACCACCGATCAGACCAGCGGTGGAAGTGGTGTGATGCGGCTCGCGAAATGGCCGCTCAACAATCAATCCTTGCTGAGCCAAACCCCGCAAGGAGTAGAGTTTGGTGACCTCGATGGCTTCCGCTTCCGACAGTGGCGGCAAGATACTGCGCATGGCTCGAGCCAGCATGCTCTTGCCAGCACCAGGCGAGCCGATCAAGAGCATATTATGCCGCCCGGCCGCGGCAATCTGAATCGCTCGCTTGGCTTGCTCTTGACCAACCATCTGACCAAACACGTCATCAGTTGACCGGCTAAATTGAGGAGAATGTGTACTCAGTAATGGTTTAATTGGCCTGGTAGCAAATCCCAACAACTGCCTCAGATGCTCGATCGGATACAGGGTTAACCCTCGAACTACTGCTACTTCTTGGCTATTCTCTCGAGGGAAAAAAATTCGCTTCACTCCCATTTCCTTGGCAGCCAGCACCATCGGAAACAGGCCTCTAACTGGCTTGAGGCTGCCATCCAGTGACAATTCCCCAAAAAACATCGCCCGATCAGTGTCCCAAGTTAGCTCCCCATACATTTTAAGCAAGCCCACAGCGATGGCTAGCTCGAGAGCACTGCTGGTTTTCTTGACTTCGGCCGGAGCCAGATTAACGATGGTGCGAATACTCCTGACGCGAATGCCGCAGTTTGTCAGAGCGGAAGAAATCCGTTCCTTGGCTTCATCAATGGCTTTATTGGGCAAACCAATCACAATCAAGGCTGGTTGACCTCGAGTACCATCGACTTCTACCTCAACTTTCGTGGCTTTCAACCCGGTCATGACCATAGAAGTGCAACTGGCAAACATACACTTTTAAGTATCAGTAGTTAGTCTGACATCAGGCGTAACACTGATATAATAGAAAAATTGATGAAAACGCTTTTATACCATTTGAAATATTGGTATCACTTCTTTAAAACTGGTCTGCTGAAGGGTTTGCCCGCTGCCATTCGTTATGGTTTTCCAACCCGTAAACTGAAGATTATTGCCATTACCGGCACTGACGGTAAAACCACCTCCTCTACCCTGATGTACGAGGTCCTGAAAGCAGCCGGCAAAAAGGCAGCCTTGCTGTCCACCGTCGCCGCCTACATCGGTACTGAGCAGATTGAAACAGGTTTCCACGTCACCAGCCCTGACGCTCATGACCTCCAAAAACTGATGGCCAAGATGGTGAAACAAAAGATTAAGTATTTGGTATTGGAATTCACGTCGCATGGCGCTTACCAGCATCGGTTGTGGGGCATTAAACCGCTAATTGCCGGGGTGACTAACGTCACCCATGAACACTTAGACTATCATTTGACCTATGAAAATTATGTCGAGGCCAAAGCCATGATCTTGGAGCGTGCCAAGATTGTGGTCCTCAACGAGGACGATCAATCATTTCACCGTTTAAAAAAGTATCTCACCGACCATAATCGCGTCGTCACCTATTCGGTCGAAACACCACTGCCCAAAAAGATTCGTGACGCTGTTGAACCTAAGTTTCCAGAGCTTTACAACCAAATGAACGCTCGGCTGGTCACCAAGATCGCCACTCAACTGGGTATCAATCACCAAACTATCGCCCAAGGTATTTGGAACTTCCAGGGCGTACCAGGACGCATGGAGTTTGTGCCTAATAAGCGCGGCCTTAAGATCGTCATCGATTTTGCTCATACCCCTAACGCGCTCGAGGAGGCGCTCAAAGCTCTGCGGCGTCATATGAAGACCAACCACCTGACTGGCCGCCTGATTGCTGTATATGGTGCGGCGGGCTTGCGCGACCTCACCAAGCGCCCGCTGATGGGGAAAGTTGGCGTGCAATATGCTGACTTGGTGGTTTTTACCGCCGAAGACCCCAGAACCGAGGATGTTTGGTCAATTATCCGCCAAATGAAAGAACAACTGGTAGTTGGTCACAATCAAGTGGTGTCGCTTGGCGACCGAGAACAAGCCATTCATTTCGCGATTAACCACCTGGCGCGGCGCGGCGACCTCGTCGCATTCTTTGGGAAAGGTCCAGAAAAGAGTATGTGTTATGGTACCACCGAGTTTCCATGGAGCGAGCGGGCAGTGGTCGAACAAGCCCTGGCTCAGAAAAAATAGCGGTATGGAACTTTTGCATTTTAATTCTTTTTACTTGGTCGGCATCAAGGGGGTGGCGATGACGTCACTGGCCCAATTGTTGTTGGATGCCGACAAACAGGTGCAAGGGAGTGATACACCAGAAGATTTCCCGACCAAAATCCAACTTGACCGGCTCCAACTTTACCCTGATACACAATTCAAAACCCCACTGCCAAGCACTATCGATTGTGTCATTTACACCGGCGCTCATAATGGTGGCAACAACCCACAAGTCAAATGGGCTAAAAAGCATCACATCCCGACTATTACTCACGCTCAAGCGCTGGCGTACTTTTTTAACCAAAAGCGGGGAATAGCGGTGTGTGGGGTGGGCGGCAAATCCACGGTCGCGGCCATGATTACCTGGATCTTGCACTCGCAACAGCTCAATCCGTCTTTTTCGGTGGGGGTGGGCAACATTCCTGGACTTGAGAAAACCGGCGCCTGGACGGACTCCAAATACTTTGTAGCGGAGGCAGATGAATACGTCGAAGATCCCACAATTAAAACAAAAGAAATTGTCCCTCGCTTTTCCTATCTCAAACCGTTTATCACGGTCTGTCCCAATTTACGTTTTGACCACCCGGATGTGTACCGGAATTTTGAGCAGACTAAACAAGTTTTTGGCCAGTTCTTCACCCAAACTGATCCGGCTGGTGGTTTGATTGTCAATGGCGATGACCCAGTCCTGGTTAAACTGGCCAAGCAAGCTCATCCTCACGTACTCACCTTCGGCGAGAGCCATCATGTTGATTTCAGGTTGACCAACTATCAATCACAGACTGGTCAAACGACGAGTACTTTTGAATATCAAGGCAAAACATACCAATTTACCCTCCACCTTCCCGGTAAATTCAATGCGCTCAACGCCCTGGCTGCGATCGCCGCCACTAGTTTGACTGATTCACAAATCTTGAGCGACCACAACCTCAGTAAGTTCCGTTCCACTGCTCGCCGGTTTGAAAACATTGGTGTTATTCACGGCGTGCAATGCTACGACGACTACGCCCATCATCCCCATGAGATCAAAGCCGCCATCGCGGCGCTCAACGAATGGTACCCCAAACAGCGTAAAGTGATTGCCTTCCAGTCTCACACCTACTCACGCACCAAACAACTTTTTGACGAGTTTGTCGACTCCTTCGCCGACGCCAAAGAAGTGGTGATGACCGACATCTTTTCCTCCGCCCGTGAACAAAGTGATCCGACCATCTCTAGCACCAAGCTTTGTGAAGCAATCGAGAAAAAATATTCTCAGACCAAAGCGCAAAACCTGAAAACCAATAAAAAATTGGCCAACTATTTCAAAAAAGAGTTAAAACCCGGTGATATTTTCCTCACCCTTGGCGCAGGGGATATCTATGAAGTGTATCAGCTGTTAAATGAGGTTATTCTCAGCTTGTGAAATCGTCATTACTACTTCTCTTCCATGCATGTCTTCTAAAATTATTTCACTGTCTAAACCATCAGCTCCTTTTCGATTCACCGCTTTTATCACCCCACTCTCCCATGCTCCACCAAAATAACGAATAAATCTAACTTCCTTACCAATTTTTCTTTCGTAAGCACTAAGCCGGTATGCCCGTTCTATCCTCTTTTTTTCTTTCTTTTCTTCTCGTCTAGATTTTAACTCACCTAAAAACTCTCTCATAAAGGCCTTGTTTTACTACTTAATAGATCACGCTACATTATATCATTGTGCTTGATGCATGAAGCCCCACTGATGTGCTACAGTAAAATCATGTTCAATATGTTCAAGAGGAGTAGTAAAGTTATGTTCAAAAGAAGGCGAAAGCTGCTGCCTGCGCTTTTACTGCTTATTTTTAGTCTGACTGGTTTAATTATTGCCTATCAACTGGTGGCTAAATCACCTATTTTTACCACTTCTCGAGCCGCGGAAGGTTTGACCGAATACAACAATATTATCTATGGCTCTGCCATCGCTTACACTGGTGGGCGCGTTAACCTCAAGATGGACATTTATGTCCCCAAGCAGGCCACCGCTACCAATAGACTGCCAGTTGTAATTTACCTTCCCGGAGGCAGTTTTAAGGCTGCCCCCCGAAGTTGGGTACAACCAAGCGCCATGGAGTTGGCCCAATCAGGTTATGTCACGGCCGCAGTTGAATACCGCGTCCGTCCAGAAGAAACCGTCAGTTATGCCGCCCCTGATAAAGCTTTGCCAGTAATTCTTGATGCCCAACATGATGTCCAGGCTGCTGTCAGGTTCTTACGTGCCAACGCCGATAAATACAACCTCGACCCGAACAGAGTTGGAGTAGTTGGTATTTCCGCTGGAGCGATCACCGCCCTTTATGTCGGTTATAACTATGAAGATCCCGGTGACTCTGGTAACCCTGGTTATTCTTCACGCGTGCAGGCAGTGGTCAGTATTGCCGGCGCGATGATCCAGCCAGAAAATTACATGGCTTCCGGCGACCCACCACTCTTAATGTTTCACGGTGAAAAGGACGGAGCCGTCCCATTTGCGATGGCTGAAAAAACCCGTGACGCTGCGAAGAATGTCGGCATTCCAGTCAAGTTTATTTCGTTCCCTAACCAACAACACGTGATTTGGAACAACAAAGAAATTGAGCCAAATACTAATAATTTCCTCAAGCAGTACCTCAAGGATGTCTCAGCCACTCCATTGCCTTCTCCTTCACCCCAACCGTCACCAACCGGCGATAACACCAAACCAACAGAGGAAAACACTCCTCCCAACCAAAACACGGCTGGCCAAACACATTCCGTACAAAAACCAGGCGGTAAAACCCAAACAGAAAACCTGCTTTGTAGTCTCACCAATGGCTACTTACAAGCCAAAGGCCAACTGACGGAAGAGGAGCTAAAACAGCTAGATCACTTGATCGCAAAATACCACAACTTAAGTATTTTAGCTGAACTTGGTATCAGCAGTGCTGATGATCTGATGGTCTATTACCAGCAAAACTGCATTAATTAAGCTTAACTCACAATGTGTTAAGGTTTACGAAAAAGTTAGAACCGAATTTCAAAATTATTCGTTTTCTATTGAAACCCTGAGGTACTCTAGAGCGTTAGTGTACTCTTTTGTTGTTTTTGCACCATCCAACCTATTCCAGCATTCCTGATAATAAGGACCTGTGTCATCCTCATCCTCGAAGAATCTTTGCTCTGAATAATGTGATTTCATACTCTCTATGGCCAAAACTATCTTAGGAAGATGTTTAAAAAGTTGTTCTTCAGTTAAAGGATGGCGGCCCCCAGCGCACTCTTGTAAGAGTCCCATAACTTCAACTTTACTGACAGGTCTTACTTGGTTTGTGCCTTCAACCTCTGTTGGAGTTTCTACTGACCCCGACATAGTCCCACCCCCTTTCTTGTGCAGAGATTATTTTAGCACTTAAGTCAAGGTTTAAGACCTAAAAATCAACGAAAAACTGGTAGATTATTTCAAAAAGAATCTAAAAACCCGATGACACTCTCCTCGCCCTCGACGCAGGAATATTTATGAAAAATTATTCCTAAATAATTTATTGTCGGGGAGACAGGACTCGAACCTGCGACCTCACGGTCCCAAACCGCGCACTCTAGCCATCTGAGCTACTCCCCGAATGTGCCGCGGGTGGGGGTCGAACCCACACTCTGTTGCCAGAACAAGATTTTAAGTCTTGCGTGTATACCGATTTCACCACCGCGGCGTCACATTTCCAGATATGGACAACAAAAAGATTATATCACCAAACAAGTGGTTACTGAGATTTTTTCGGGAGCAAACCAAACTTTTTCGGGTAGGCCAACTGGAGAGTGAGAATAAACTCCGCAATCATCACCGCCTGGCAGGCCAGACAAACCGGACAAAGCACCTGCTCCACGAAGATTTCTAGGAAGGTAATGCGCAAACAAAACAACATGCCGAACGTGGCCATGAAAAAGGCCCATTTAAATCGTTTAAAAAACGCCGTGATAAAAATCACGAGGTAACCAACCAAACCGATCAAGGCCACCGGCATACCAAATAACTCTGATAAAGAACCGGTGGTGACGGGTCCACAACTAAAAACCGAGTTAATGTCACAGACCCCGATATTCCGCTTGGTGTAGTATTCATAATACAAGTAGAGCGCCAATAAAATCCCCACTAAAGCTAGGTTCATCACCCACCAACGATACCTCACTAAGATTGGATCACTTTTCTTCACAAATGAAGATTATTCTCCGAAGTTACGGTTTCTGCAAGAGAGTAACGAGAAACTAATAGTGTGAATGATCCACAACAAATCCTAAAACAATACTTCGGTTACGATACTTTTCGCCCACCGCAAGAATCAATTATTCAACATATTTTGGTGGGGGATCGCACACTCGCATTACTACCCACCGGGCAGGGCAAGTCGGTTTGTTACCAAATACCAGGACTGGTATCTCACGGCTTGACTATTGTGATTTCCCCCCTCATTGCGCTAATGAAAGACCAAGTTGATGCTCTTCATCACCGTGGGATCACCGCTCATTACGTCAACAGCACTCTGAGTAAAACAGAAATTGCCGCCAAATACGAAGACATTCGGCGCGGCCACTGTCGATTCCTGTACGTGGCCCCCGAACGACTGCTGACCAAACCATTCTTAAAACTGATGCAAGCTCAATCACCCCAATTCGTCGCTGTCGACGAGGCCCACTGTTACTCCACTTGGGGGCATGATTTCCGGCCGCATTACCGCGACATCCCGCGTTTTATCAGTAAGCTACCAACCGAACCAAAACTGGCACTCTTTACCGCCACTGCCTCGAAAGCAGTAGTAGAGGATCTACAACAATCGTTTGGCGTTTCCACGAAACATACCTACCGTGGGAACTTTTTCCGCCATAATTTGTTTATCACCACCCGCACCTTTGAACTGCGCTCACAGCGTTTTTTATATCTGGTTTACCTCTTGCGCCACGTTCATGCTGACCAAGTGGGTCTGATTTATGTGGCCACCCGAGAACAGGCCGAGATGTTGTATCAAGCGCTCAAACGACTCGATTTTGACCACCGGTTAGCCATTGACTACTATCATGCCGGCCGAACCAACCAAGAAAAAACCAAGATCCAAGAAAAATTTATCAATGACCAGCTGAAAATCGTCATTGCCACCAACGCTTTTGGCATGGGCATTGATAAGGACAATATCCGCTTTGTTATTCACTGCCAAATGCCAGGTAGCTTGGAGAACTACGTTCAAGAAATCGGCCGAGCGGGCAGAGATGGTGAACTGAGTTGGTGTGAACTGTTATTTCATCCTTCGGATGTCCGGATTCATCAGCAACTTCAAGCAGGTAAAAAGGGTCAGCAGCGGGGACGGCGCTCACTACAGACCATGCTTGAATACCTAGAGAGTGAGCAGTGCCACCATCAGAAAATCCTAGCTTATTTCCAAGATCCGCAACGCTTCCCGCATGGCTGCCGCCGCTGCCAGCACTGTGCCCCATACTCCCAGCCATTCCTTCACCAAATGCGTCTAGCCTTGCAAGATAAGCCAACTTTCCCGACCTTTATCGCCCAACAACAATATATACTGACTCAAAATCGAACACAAAATTGGTCCAAACTGATTGGCGTAGGCCTGGGAATGGTATAATACCAACCCATGAGTGATCAAAAAATGACCTTGGTGGAGTTGGTAGAAAAATACCGCTCAATTGCCGACTTTCTCAACACCCACTGGCCGCTGAAAGACAAACAACAGCAAACCTTTGCCCGCATCATGAAGTTGGTGGAAGAGCTCGGGGAATTATCCGATGAAATTCTGACCAGCATGAATCTGGCGCGTGATTCCAAAATCGCCAAGTTTAGCCAGGAAAACATGCAGGATGAGTTCGCCGACGTCTTGGCTTCACTCATTTTGCTGGCCATAGAACTGGACATCGATGTCGAGAAAGTGATGCGCAAAAAGATCACCTTTACCCGCGAGCGCTTTGGCATGGATTCCAAGCGCAGCATGGTCTAAAGCCCCATGTGTTGATAGAGTTGCCCGTCTGAAAAACCTTTTTTGCGATAGTATTCTCTCGTGCCGATCGCCGAGATCACCGACAATCGCTTGAAACCCTGTTTCCTGGCCCGCTTCTTGGCTTCAGCCATCAACCTGGTACCAAGACCAAGGTGTTGGGCGTGTTTTTTAGCCTTAGCACCAATCTTGAGGGCCGGACCATAGACGTGGACTTCACGAATGATGGCGCTACCCTTGAGTTCGTCAATAAAGCCTGGTTGCTTAGGGAGGCTCAAGCGCAGGAAAGCGAGTAACTTCTCACCCCTGGCGGTGGGCACCACGTATTGCAGAAACTGCTCTTCAGCTACGCTGGTCTGGTAGGTAACGGTTTTCAGCTTGATGTATTTCGGGTCAAATTTCTCCCCTCGAATTTCCCGGGCACGAATGTCATGCGAGTGCTGGCCAAGTTTCTCCAAGTGTGCTTCAGCAATCTGGCGGAAATTAGTTTTTTTGTTGCCTACCACAATATCAGTCGAGGGAATATCCCGAATCACTCGAGTGAGGCGGCAATAGGGCGAGGTAGCCAACAGTACGTGCGATAGAACGTCGAGCAACTGCTGGTGGGTATACGGCTGCCATTTACCTGCCTGGTAATACTGCATTAACTCGGCGCTTTCGATCAGTGAACAGGGGTAAATCTTCAGTTCATCCGGGTGAAAATCAGGATCACTAAACAAGAGTTCGTAGTCCTTTTTATCGAGTGCTGGATCAGAACCGTAGAGATTGGCCATCCAGTGGGCGTGAATTTTAAAACCGGCCTGACGCAGGAGCTTAAAGGCGTGCCGAGTGGCCGCTACATCATGGCCGCGGTGATTTTTCGCCAGGACCGAATCCTGCAGACTTTGCACCCCAATTTGAGTCTTGGTACAGCCCAGTTTGCGCACGCGAATAACTTCCTCTTTGGAAATATTATCCGGCCGAGTCTCGATTACCAAACCAACGTTACGCACTTCGCCGGTTTCATTGATTTTTTGTTGAGCGGTCAACTCATCCCAAGTGGCGCTTTGGTATCTATCCAAACCAAGTTTTCGTTCCGGAGCTGTGTAAACTTCGGACACCACTTGGTTATAGCGTTTGGTTAATTCTTCACCATGCACTTGCAATTTCTCGAAACGCTTAGCGTTTTCCTTGGGATCATCTGTTAAATACAATTGCTCTCGCGCCTCAAACTCGTGCTGTTTCTGGCGATAATACGAGCGAACTTTTGTCCGGTCGTCTCTGAAACCAAACTCATTCAAAGCGCGGAAACACTCTTTAATAAACCAGATTTGATAGCTTTCCGGGTAATATGACCAGGTGCCGCCGAGAATAATCAGTTCCACTTTATCGACGGGGTGACCCATCACAGAGAGGGCGTTGAGACGGTTGTACGTCTGCAAATATGGGTCAAAGTAGTTGCGCTCTGCCCGCTGGGCGCCCGGCTCATCACTCATGTAGGACTTGGGCATGCGGATGTCATTGGGGCAGAAAATACACTTGCCAGGGCAGGGAAAAGGCTTAGTCAGCACCGTCACCGGCGCCACCCCGGAAATGGTACGGGTAGGCTTCATCATGATTTTTTTGACCAAGGCTTCGTTGTAGGGTTTCAAGCCGTGGGTGCCGGCCAGTTGTTTGTAAGCTGTAATCAAGTCGGTTTTAGAAAGGAGAGTTTGATTGGAAAGCGGTGAACGCTTAATCAACTTTTGCAACAACTGACCATCCACGTGTTTGGCTTGCTCCAGCGCTTTCCAAACAGTCAACACCTCTTTCAGATGGTCGGTATAATAAAACGGTTTCATACTTTGAAGCCAGATTATAGCAATGAAAGTCTCCACTATCCGTCAACTCAACGAATTCAACGCTAAGTTTTACCAACTGACAGCGGAGGAATTCAGTAAAACTCGGGGTTTTTACTGGCAAGGGTGGAAAGAGTTACTGCCAATACTTCAACCGGTGGTCAAGGAAAAATCGCAGTTTAAAGTCCTGGACGTTGGCTGTGGCAACGGGCGTTTTGGGGAGTTTCTCTTTCGCCAGGTCGCCAAGAAAAAGCTCGTTTACCATGGTTTGGATAATAGCCAATCACTCTTGGCTACCGCGCAAAAAAAATTAGCGCCCCTCAAATTTGAAAAAGAATTTTTTACCGTTGATGTCGTTGAATCATTGCTCGATCAATCATTAGAAAACAAACTACCACACAAAAAGTATCATTTGACCACGCTGTTTGGTGTCCTGCACCATATTCCCTCCACTAAACTGCGCCAAGAATTGATCAAAACTCTTAGCAACTCCTTGACTTCAGGGGGACTGCTGGTGATGACTGCTTGGCAATTCCTCAATGACGAGCGCTTGGCCAAAAAGCAAATTCACCCCAGCATCGTACAGATCGACCCTGAGGAACTGGAGTCAAACGACTTTATCCTTGATTGGCAAAGGGGCCTCACTGCGTACCGGTATTGTCATTTCACTGATGATCAAGAGATGGAGGAGTTAGTAAAAAACACAGACTTGAAATTTTTGAAACGTTACAGTGCCGATGGGAAAGCCGGCAATCTCAATGCTTACATTATCTTACAGAAGCCTTGAAAGACACCCTGTTTCCAGATAAAATTGCGCCGTCCAACATTTGCCCGATCGTCTAATGGCAGGACAGCGGCCTTTGAAGCCGTGAATCTAGGTTCGAATCCTAGTCGGGCATCAAATGAAACTAGGAAAATATCAACATTCTAAAACCGGAAATTTTTACAAAGTTATTGCTGTCGTGAGGCACTCTGAAACACTTGAGGAGTTTGTATTCTACGAAGCCTTGTATAAAAATCCAGTAAGTAAATTTTGGGTAAGGCCTTTAAAAATGTTTTTAGAAAAGGTAGAAATAAATGGGGAAAGGGTTCCGCGATTTAAGTATATTGAAATATAGTTATGAGGTCTAAACGGGCCTAGACCGATATGCTCAGCCAGTTTAATAATCTATGAACACAGAACAGTTACTCTCACAAGGTTTATCTATTTATTGTGAGAAGGGAGTGGGAAACCTAGCAACCCAGCCCTTAAACGCACTTTCCAACTTAGCAATTTTCATCTCTGCATACTTTTCTTACCGGCTGGTTGTTTCTAGTGGCACTAAGAGTCGAGTGGTTCGTTTATTACCTTTAATCCTGATTCTCATTGGATTGGGCAGCGCTCTCTGGCATGGCGCACCTCACTACTTAACCAACTGGGCTGATACGCTCTCCATTGCCATTTTTCTGCTTTTTGTTTTTTATTATTTACTTGGCAAGTTATTTTCCGAAAAGGAATATGTCTTGTTAGTACTTCTTGTTTTCTTAGCAGTAGAAGCACCTTTCATTTTTGGCATTTTTCCGTCACTTAATGGTTTTATCTCATACGTTATTGCACTCCTCTTTGCCTTGTCAATTCTGTTCTCCGTGCTAAAAAAATATAAGCTGTCTTTGAAACTCCCTGCCGTCATCATCACCCTGTTTTTGACGGCTTTCTTTTTCCGAACGACCGATATCTATTTATGTGGAATGTTCCCTGTTGGTACGCATTTTCTGTGGCATATCCTCAATTCATTCATGTTTTACTTAGTCGTTAAGCTGATGATTGTTTTAGAAAAAGCGAGATGAGGCAGGCGTTATAATAATAGGAAGTGTCTAGACCGAGCTGCTCATCAAATTCTTGTTATAATCACTTTTAACAATCACTATGGAAAACTCCTTCCGCACCACTCTCCAAAAATACGAAAAAGCCATTGGCACTACTGCCTCGGTGCTGGCCACCATTATGTTCATTTCTCTCATCGAGGTGCTGGTTACCAACTTTAGAGGTGAAACTAATACCATTGTGCTCCCCACCGCCACCGCCTTTAACGGTCTGTTTTGGACCCTCTATGGCTACAGTAAAAAAGACCTGATTATCATCATCCCCAACTCCATTGGTTTAATTTTAGGTTTACTGACCGCCATAGCAGCCTTCATTTCATAAGATAGTATGGTAAAAATCTTGTCACACCAAGAGTTTCTCAAAACCTTTATCAACGTGCCGCGGGTGTCGGTCAATTTATTAATTGAAGATAAACAAGGAAAACTGCTTTTAACCCAGCGCGCCATCACCCCCGGAGTAGGGAAGTGGCATTACCCTGGAGGATTCTTACTCAAAGGGGAAACAATCGAAGCCTGTCTCAAGCGATTAGCTAAGCGCGAGTTTAACTATGACCTCAAAGAAGCCCCTGAGTTTGTCGGCGTCTTTGAAAATCTAGCCGGTGACCCCCGCGGCCACGTCATTGATCTGATGTATCGGTTAAAACTCAATCACCAAATCCCACTCAACGCTACCACCGAGACCAAAGCCGCTCAGTATTTCGATCGCATCCCCAAAGAGATTGGTTTTAATCACCACGAAACGCTGTTAAAATTGGGCTACAAAGTGGAGGAATAGGAGTCTATCGTGAGCAAACAAAATTTCTACCAACAACTGCAAGCCGAAGTAAAACGCATCGACGCAGCCCACACCACCAAACGAGAGGAAGTGATTATCGATGGTTTCCAGTTTAAACCATCAGTTCACGCCCTCATTAAAGGTAAACCATTTCTAGTTTTTAACTCCAACGATTACCTTGGTCTGCGCCATCACCCGCAATTGGTACAAGCTGAGCATCAAGCCACCGACCAGTATGGCACTGGTCCTGGGGCAGTCAGGTTTATTTCCGGCTCACTTAAAGTCCACCGTGACCTGGAAAAAGCGCTGGCCAAATTTCACCACCGCGACGACGCCATTATTTTCTCCTCTGCCTTTGCCGCTAACCTCGCAGTACTGTTTTCACTGATCAAAGGCCAAAGCAGAGACTCACTGGTTGACGACAGCGTGATTGTCATTTCCGATGAGCTCAATCACCGCAGTATCATCGATGGGATTCGCTTGGCCAATTTAGCCAAAGAGCAAAAAGCCATTTTCAAACACATGAATGCTGATCACCTGCGACAGGTCTTGCAAACCAACGTCGGTAAATTCAAACGAGCGCTGATCGTGACTGATGGTATTTTTAGTATGTTGGGTGAATACCAAGACCTGAAAAAACTGCGCACTGTGATTGACAAATTTGATGACCAATACGAACTCGGTGTGTTGCTCGTGGTGGATGACGCCCATGGCGTTGGCGCCTTTGGCAAAACCGGCCGCGGCACTGAAGAAGTCTCCGGCGCGCCGGCCGATGTGCTAATCGGTACGATGGGTAAAGCGTTTGGTAGTGATGGAGGCTACGTGGTGGGTGAACAAACCGTGATCGATTACCTGCGCGAGTCTGCTGCCACCTATATTTATTCCAATAACGTCACACCAGGCACCGCCGCGGCCGCCCTGACCGCGGTCAAATTACTAGATACTACGGAGGGTAAAAAGATTCTGCAGTCCTTAGTTGATAACATCACTTATCTCAAAAAAGGTCTCTTGAAACTTGGCTATCAATTCGCCGTCCAGTCAACACACCCCATTCAAGCCATGCTCATCGGAGACACTACTAAAACCAAAGCCCTCAAACAAGCACTACACAAACAAGGCATCTTGGTCACTAATATTAACTACCCAGTGGTGCCACCCGGCAGAGATGAAATCAGAGTCCAACTGAGTGCCGTCCACTCGCGAGCAGACCTGGATCAGTTCCTCAAAGCCACTCAAACCGCTGGCAAAAAGTTAGGCTTAATCTAAAAAAGTTTAGCGACGAGCCCGGCGCACGGCTTTTCGAGCAGTAGCCCGGCCTTTTTTCACCGCTTTTTTGGCTTGAGCGACGACTTTCCGTTTAGTAGTCTTTGCTTTGGCCGCCATCTTGCGTGCCTCACGACCGACCGCTTCACGGTTTTTCTTGCTGGACAAAAATACTGCCGCCGCACCGACAGTCATCCCAGTTAATAACGCGAGTAAACTACGACCTTTCTTAGCCATGGTTTCCTTTGCTGTTGTTATTACTAATAAAAAGTATACACAATTTAAAATTACTTCGGAACCCGAATCAGCGACAAACTGTTTGTCAGTCCCGGTGTCTTCCAGATTGAGCCGTAAATAATTAATACCGTTTTGCCCGGCTCAACAATATTTAATTCCCGCAACTTTTGAGCAATTACTTCCGGTTCTTGGACCCCGCCGACCGGAAACTCCATGATGTGCGGCATCACCCCAAAGTAGAGCGCCAGTTTACGATAGGTTTGTTCATTACTGGTCAGCGCGTGAATCGGTACTTTTGGTCTAAAGCGAGAGAGCAACCCAGCTGTCGTGCCGATTTCGGTCAAACAAATAATACTATCAATCGCTTCAGCGCGATGTTGGATGAGGTACATCGCGGCGTGAGTAACCCCGCTGGGGTTGTTGTCATCCAGCCAATCTTCTAAATATGACTCCACATACGGCTCGTTAAACGCCGCAATCTTGGCTTGGGTCTCTACTGCCTTCACCGGATACTTGCCAATCGTTGTTTCCTCAGAAAGCATCACCGCACTGGTGCTGTCATAAACGGCGTTAGCCACGTCACTGACCTCGGCACGCGTCGGTCGTGGTTCTTCCACCATCGATTTAAGCATCTGAGTGGCCGTGATCACCGGTTTGGCTAACAATCGACATTTGGCAATAATGAGCTTTTGCCAAAAGGCCAGTTGCTCAAACGGCACTTCCACTGCCAAGTCGCCGCGCGCCACCATCACCGCGTCACTCTCACGGATAATCTCATCAATATTGTCCAGCGCCGCTTGGTTTTCGATTTTAGCCACAATGCCGGATTTCAAGCCGCGCTTATCAAGTTCTCCTCGCAAAATCTCAATGTCTTTTTTATCCCGCACATAGGACAAACCAACATAATCCACTGCTGACTCAACTGCCCCATCCAACTGCACCAAGTCTGCCGCAATCAGTGAAGGCATATCAATCGAAACGCCGGGAGTGTTCAAGCTTTTGTGTGGTTTCACTTCACACTGGTTATGAGCTCTCACCCGCAACTGCTGCGCTTCTTTCCCAACCACAGTAAACTCACACGCGCCATCATCCAAGAGCACCGTACTATTTGGTTTCAAAGTTTCCACCACTTGTTGGGGAACAAAAACCGTTTTACCACTGACTTGGCGTTGGTCAGCGGAGAGTAATAATTCCTCGCCAGCAGCCAACGAAAAGCCTTTGTCAGCCGGCAACCAGATGCGAATTTCCGGACCTTGCAGGTCTAATAACACCGCTATTGGTTGCTGCAATCGTTGAGCAATATTTCTGACTCGACGAATCCGCTCCCGATGCCACTCTGGCGTGCCGTGCTTGGTGTTAAACCGCGCCACATCCATCCCGGCCAGCATCAGTTGTTCAATGACTGGTTCCGACTCAGTGGCCGGGCCGATGGTAGCGACGATCTTCGTCAGTTTTTTCATTTTTTTCCGTGGGAACACGGGCAGTACTCATTTTTATTATAATACGCGTTTCACAAAATAGGTGGGAATACCTTACAATAGGGAACGTTTTGATGAAAAAAATCAATTTACACGTTCAAAAAATGGATGTACTCGTCGCGCTCTACGTTTTTTGCGTGCTGATAGCGGAACTGATGGGCGGCAAAACTATTCCTTTAGTAAAGCTCGGGGGATACCAACTGAACGCTAGTGTGGCTATTTTTGTCTTTCCGCTGATTTTTACGATCAACGACGTCATTACGGAAGTGTTTGGAAAAGAGCGCACTAGAAGCGTTATCCGCGCAACCTTAATGATGGTTTTTTTGGTCATTATGGCTTCGCTTTTCTTTACAGCTCTCCCGCCTTCTACTCGCTTTACAGCGACAGAAGCCGCCTATGATCAAATCTTTCGCATCTCAGCTCGCATTGCCGCCGCCAGCTTAACCGCTTTTGCCATCGCCGAGTTTACCGACGTGCTAATTTTTAATAAAATCCGTCAGCGATTAGGAAAAAAGGCGCTGTGGTTGCGAAACAACGTCTCCAATTTTGTAGCGCAGTTTGCCGACACCACCCTGTTTATTACTTTAGCGTTCTACAACTTCGCTCTGCCGTTTCAGAGTAACTGGAGTTTTTTATTGAGCCTCATTTTGCCCTACTGGCTGCTAAAATGTTTCGTGTCAGTGGTTGAAACCCCATTTGTCTATTGGGGCGTAGCGTGGCTCAAGAAGGATAAACAGTCATGAAAATTATTTTGGCCATGGTTGAATCGGTTGATGGGAAAACCACCCATGGCGATGACTCAAGAGTTTTTCGCTGGACTTCCAAAGAAGACCAGGAACACTTCAAAAGATTGGTCAATCAAGCCAAATTGATTGTGATGGGGAGTAAAACATATGAAGCAGCCAAAAAAATGTTGCAGCATCAACCAGGCAAACTACGAGTAGTTTTCACTCACAACCCAGAAAAGTACGCCGACCAAGCTATTCCAGGTCAACTGGAATTCACTAACGAAACTCCGCAGGTTTTGGTTGATCGTCTAACCCAGCAAGGTTACGACGAACTCCTTTTGGCTAGTGGTGCCCAGGTTAATGGTTTATTCTTTGACGCCGGTTTGGTTGACGAAATTTTTCTCACCATCGAGCCAAAGTTACTTGGTATAGGTAATCCGATGGCTATCCAAAAAAACATCATTAATCTCACACTACTTAACGTCGAAAAACTCAATGAGCGGGGTACACTGTTACTACACTACACAGTCAACAAGTCCTAAATCTTACTCCTTATAAGTGTCTTCTTTTCTGGCGTAGACTCCAACCACGTATAATCTACCGTCTTCCCTCAGCTCAGCGATTACCCGATGCCGACGACCGATCTTCAATCGGTATAAGTCAAAGCCATCTTTTGATTGATAACTGACAATTTTTCTCAGTGAGAGTAAGCCCTGATTATAAAGTTCAATTTTACTTGTTAAATAATCTGCCGTCATCCCCGGCGGAAGTTCTTGTAAAACCTCGCGAGGTAAAATCATTTCCGGTCGCACCAACTTGGCTTCATACTCTCTTCGCAGTGAGGGTGAAACAACGTCCTCTTCAGCTGAATTTTTATTCGATCTGGCTCGTTTTTTCGAAGAAACACTGACAGCAACTCCTTTTTTCTTTGCTACCGACACTACTTGTGGTTGGCCATTTCCCCTCTTAGCTGTCTCTTGCTGTTTCTTCACCGTTTCTTGCAACAAATCAGTCGCCAGCTTGACTAGAGCTTTGTGAACATTTTCATAAGTTTCGCTTTCTTCATCAAAATCGATCGCTAACACTTGCAAGACAAACTGTGGTTTTTTATCCTTGGTAATTTCCAACATAAATGAGATTTTCTTTGCCATACCTTCAACATTAATAAACTCAATCGAGATCAAAAAAGTCGGTGGATTTAATTCCAATTGTGACCGAAAAAGAGTTGTTTTATTTCCCGGCAAAAAATTCTCACTCAAACGGTTAAGAATCTCATCTTCAAGATGTATCTCTTTCTCTGAGAATTCCCCCACCGTTTGCCAATACTTTTCCCAAGTAGTTTGTAACTTAGCTTCTAACTGTTCTAGTGACTCAGCTGGGATTTTTAAAACTTTGGCACAAGCTGAAAGTAAAAGTTCTGGCCCATGATTTAAGCCTCTAGCGGTATCAAGAATCTTTTGAATAAAATCGTGGTACCACGGATCATTTGTTTCTTCCACATAATCCAACAGCGAGTTTAAAACATTGACAATACCATTTTCTGTATTAGCCATTTCTCGATTCGCTAGCGAGACAGTCAACACTTTCGGAAAATCATACGTCTGACGCTGTTGATACATTTGCTCCAACGTCTCCAATAACCACCTGGCCGCGGCATGTTTTTCATCCCCAGGTTTTTTGATGGCGCCAAACACTTCCTCAAAATAACTGGAGAATGACTTCATAAAATGAATCTCGGCTGTACCCATGTGAAACTTCTTGCCGGTTTTTGTATGGCGCAGGGGAGGTATTTCATCTGATATCATTTGTTTAAAAATCTCTTGAAATGTTGACAGATTAATATCTAAAAGATACGGGATTACTTCATCCAACAAACTCCAGTAAGAGTAGTTTTCTTCTCTTTCACAGATCCTTACCAGACACTCGGTTAAAAACTGATATTCTTCCAGACTCAGTGGTTGTTTTCCTTTTGACACAAACGCCTGCTGAAAAACCTCAATCGGAAAGAGTGCGGCGGCTTGAAGTGACTGCCACGACGCCGGCAGGGGATGAGTAAAGCCTTTTAACTCCAAACCAGGGCCATACAACCAAGTCGGAGTATGATAAGCCGCAATGTCCATCAAGATTTTTTCAGCTCTATTGAGTAAGCGCAGCCCCTCACCCGTGTTTTTTCTACTCATTTTTTCTAGTTCACTTCTGACTGCATTGAAAAGACTGTTAAAATCTTTCGCAATTTGTAAATCAAGGGCAATATTTTGCAGTCCCTGAATCCTGGCTTTGAGGTCGTTGGTTTCTGTGAGATTGTTTAAAGAAGAGTCATGTCTTACTTCAACCTTTTCGCGTAGCTGCCGCCAAAATGGCGCCAGTAGCGGCAGTTCCTTGGTCATCTCCTCTGTTGACTCCAGTAATAAATCATTATTTTTTTTCCACACCGCTTTGACTTCATCTTCTTCACGTGACATAGCTTCATTATAAATGCAAGTACCCCAGAGATAAAATGAACCTGATACAATCTGAGTATGTCTCGGCCCCAACTAATTCTCGCCGGCTCAATCGCCATTGATCGAATCATGAACTTTAAAGGTAAGTATCGGGATCTGATTCAACCAGAAAAAGTGCACGTGCTCTCGATTAGTGTGCTGGTCGATAAGCTCCAACATTCACACGGCGGCACTGGTGCCAACATCGCTTATAACCTTGCTCTGCTGGGAGAACAACCAATCTTACTGAGTGCGGTTGGTCCGGAAGCTGGTGATTATTTGAAAAAACTGCAACAATTAGGGGTTGATGTTTCCCATGTTTATATCAGCACCTTGCCAACAGCGAGCTTTAGTACACTGACTGACTCTGAGGACAATCAAGTGGGTGGATTTTATCCAGGGGCCATGAGCGATTCAGCGACTCTGTCACTCATTCCTTGGAAAAACCAAGCTGTACTGGCCGTCATTTCGGCTCATGACCCGTCAGCTATGCGCCAACAAGTGGAGGAGTGCACCCAAAATAGCATTCGCTATGTCTATGACGTCGGCCAACAAGTAGCGACCTTGCCCAAAGAAGACTTGTTGACTGGCATCCAGGGGGCAGAGCTCTTGTTTGCCAACGACTATGAACTTGGTTTAATCAGCCAAAAAATTAACCAACCGGAATTCACGCTGATGAGCGCCGTGCCAATTTGTGTCACCACCCTTGGTGGCAAGGGCTGCCGAATCACCGGCCAGAAAGTCCCGGAAACACTCAATGTGCCAGCAGTACCGGGAGTCAAGGTAATTGACCCCACCGGTGCCGGTGACGCTTTCCGCGCCGGCTTCTTATTTGGCTACGTTCGCGACCTCCCACTCGAAAAATGTGCTAAACTCGGGTCGGTGGTGGCCAGTTTCGCTATTACCGAGCATGGCACCCAAGAGCATTCGTTTACACTGAAGGATTGCCAAACTAAATACAATCAAGTCTACAAAGAAAAACTTGAGCTATGAAAAACGATTATAAAGTCAAAGATCTGACGCTGGCCCGCTGGGGGAGAGAAGAAATCATCCTAGCGGAAAAAGAAATGCCAGGGCTGATGTCGCTACGGAACGAGTACAGCAAACAACAACCGCTCAAGGGTGCGCGCATTGCCGGGTCACTCCACATGACGATTCAAACCGCGGTCTTGATCGAAACTTTACAAACGCTGGGTGCACAGGTTCGTTGGGCATCCTGCAATATTTTCTCGACCCAAGATCATGCCGCCGCGGCCATCGCTAATGTTGGCACGCCGGTCTTTGCTTGGAAAGGGGAGACAGAAAAAGAATATTGGTGGTGTACTGATCAAACACTCAAGTTTGCTAATGGCAAAGGTCCCAACCTGATCGTTGACGATGGGGGAGACTTAACAAAATGGGTTCATGAACAACATCCAGAACTCTTGAAAGATCTCAAAGGTGTCTCGGAAGAAACTACTACTGGCGTTCATCAGTTGTACCAAATGCTCAAAGACAAGCAGCTGAAAATTCCGGCCATCAATGTCAATGACAGCGTCACCAAGTCGAAGTTTGATAACAAATATGGCTGCCGCGAATCACTGGCCGATGGGATTAAGCGAGCCACCGATATCATGCTGGCCGGTAAAGTGGCCGTCATTGCGGGTTACGGCGATGTGGGCAAGGGTTCAGCCCAGTCTCTCCAAGGTTTTGGTTGCCGCATTTTGATCACTGAAATCGATCCGATTTGCGCTCTACAGGCTTTGATGGAAGGGTATGAAGTAGTCACGATGGAGGAAGCGGTGAAAGTGGCTGATATCTTTGTCACCGCCACCGGTAACCGCGACATTATCACCATCGATCACCTGAAGCAGATGAAAGATGCGGCCATCGTTTGTAACATCGGTCACTTTGACATCGAGATTCAAGTTGATAAACTCAATAAATTTCCGGGGATCAAAAAGAAAACTATTAAGCCACAGGTTGACCTCTATACTTTCCCCGATGACCATCGCATTATTCTGTTGTCCGAGGGTCGTTTAGTCAATCTTGGCAACGCCACCGGCCACCCATCATTTGTGATGTCAAACTCATTTACCAACCAAGTCTTGGCGCAAATTGAATTGTGGACGAAAGATTATCAGGTTGGGGTTTATGAGCTACCAAAAGAGCTCGATGAAAAAGTGGCTAAACTGCATGTCGAACACCTCGGCGGAAAACTAACCAAACTCACCAAAGAGCAAGCAAAATATGCCGGTATCCCCGTCAACGGACCATTCAAACCAGAATACTATCGGTATTAATTTTTTCCTCGAGTATGATATGATTCACCTCTATGCAAGGTCACCCTTTAGAAGCGGTAAAATTTCGGTATCCTTTGCCTCCAGAACAGCTTTCTCAATACCTCAAAAAGGGAATCAAACCACCTTTAGAAATTGCTGAACTTATTACGCAATTATTTTGCGGTCCCCATGAACAACAACACATCAAAATGCTCCATGGAGGAAACACAAATTTACTTTTGTCATACAAAGGTCACGAGAGCTCATTGGCAAGCTGGCAAATAGAAGATGAGGAAATGAAGGTAGTGGCTTTGCAGGGGGCAAAATCGAGAAAATCATGGAGGGTTTCAAATGCTGTTGATTGGCCGAAGCTTTTCGCCCATGAATCTGTTGCTCTCGCACAGATGCCCGATGCGGGAATCCGCCGAATTACCATGCCAAGCATAAAAAATATTAAAAATTTCTATAATTCAGCAGAAAGCATTCGTGATTATGAAACGGTTCAGACTGCTGCTATCCGTTATCGAGTATTTATCGCCATCGCCATGTTAGGCTGGTCTGAAGAAGAACATCAATTTGTGAGGGATCTTAAGTAAGCTCTTTGCTCTTTATTAAAGTAAGCTGTTTCCTTCTCATTCCCAGCATCGTGGCAAATAAGCCATTGCCAAAAAACCAAACTACCGGATAGAGAGAAGTAACAACGGTGTATCTTTCTAGTGCCATAACCGCTAACGCAAAGCGAAGAGTGTTAATGACATAAAAGGCAAGGGTTTCAGAATACGGTTTGCGCCAAGATTTGCGGATAGTCGGTATAAAGGCAAAAACTTCGGTGGTAGTCAACAAAATCACTGATAATACCGGTTGTTTTGCCACTAACCACAAACTCAATGCCACAAAAGCCAGGATAAAGAAAACCGTATCGGCCAAAACAATATCCCGTTTACCCTTTTTAAAAAAACTTAAAGTAAATACCACAATCACCGACATCGCCGCCGCTAAAGTCACAAATGCTCCGGGACCAGCCTGATCACTGATTTGCAAGGCAAACACAATCGAAGTCATAATGCCCCAAATAAACCAGCTGTAAATATGAGGTTGGATTTTGTCTTGAATCAGATCGCGGATATAGGGCACGTAACCAATAAAGGTCAGCAGCACAGCAATAATGCCAACAATAACTTTGAAATCCATTGAGAGTAATTCTATCAGACAATCTTGAAGGATCTATTTATCCTCGTCCCAAACTCGGCCACGATACTTCGAATCAGTTGTTTGGACATGGCGATATTGACCTTTTTGGTCACGTCCCAGTCAATACCAGGACCAATATTGCCTTCGATAAAGTAGACATGGCTATGGTTGCTGATCACAAAATCAAGTGCGTAAAGTGATTGGGGTTTGTTAATTTTCCTGACGATTTTCCGGGCGATGGTGTGAATTCTTTTCGGAATATCACTTTCGGTCACATAAACTAGTTGCCCACCCTGGTGTTCATTACAGCGAAAGTCATCGGCCTTGGCCATACGGATATAACACTGGAGTAATTGATCATGGTGAAATATCAAACGCAGATCAGTGGAGGTCTGCTTATTTTTATAGGCAAAACCTTTATCAAAAGAAACGAAGGGCTGTAAAACAAAGTGCATGGTTGGATGTTTCAGCATTAATTTTTTAATTCTAACTGCAAAATCCTTGGAAATTTTATAGACAAAGTTGCCGCTGGCGCCAAAACGGTCTTTCAGGACAATTTTTTCCGAAAAGTCACCGGCGTACCGCTCGTCCTGCATCAGTACGCGTAGCTTATTAAGCGCGATATCAATATCTATTGCTTTATTTGATCGAACGCTGACCGTCGGAATAGCGTAGCGGGGAAACTCTTTGTAAGTTAATTGCTTGTCAAAAAAGATATCGAAAAGCCCTACATCATTAAAAGGCGATACCGATTTATCTGATAACATTAATTTTCTTTCGGCAACCATAGCGGAGGAGAAGGGCAAAAATTTATCGAAAATCTGTCTTGACCTGGCACGTTTACCAACCTTGGACCAGTCACCCAACGAAGAAGTCCAATAGTTTTGACAGGTCCCTGGACCAATAATATCTGACGAGGTCGTCAAGCCGGCATTCAGGCCAGACTTTTTGCATTGATCAAGAAAATAGGCATAGGACAAATTATAGTGCGCTTGTTTTGAATCCAATAAAAATGGGTGTTGGCTATGAGCATCGGTCACAGAAGCACTAGCCGCTAAATTAGCAGAATAGACAACCAAAACGTCTAGATTGACCAAACTTTTCATAAAACATACTTGGGAATATGTGGTTCTAGTATACACGAAAATAAGGTGAAAATCAGAGTAAAATGGATTTATAGTTCAATCGGCTCTTGGATACGAGGATTTTCTTCTCCTACATTTGCACTATTTTTTGCAGTGCTTTTTGAAGTAAGTCGTTTAATCAGATCACGAACTCGATCTCTCAACGATTTTCTATTCATCCCCATTACCATTTCATCAAGATCTCGGCCAAGAGTTAATTTTTCATTTATCATATAAAAATTAGTATACAGCAGACTTTTTAATGTGGGTAAAGTGCGGGAGAGTGTTAAAACTCTTTTTGCTACTTACCAGTTGCTTTTAGTATCTCTGAATCTCTGATTAGGATCGCTCGATCGCAAGTGTAAATCAGACCCTTGTTGGGTTGTGATTCCAAGCCCAAATAGATGATTTCAACCTGCCTGTCTTTTGCTTCTTTGATTGCTGGTTGCAAGTCAGAGTCGGAGCTACAAAGAATGATTGTTTTTACTTTGCCATCACATGATTCTGCCGTCATATCGACTGCTATTCTTACATCAACACCTTTTTCACGAAACACCACCTCTTTCTTACCATTAATAGTCACCTCTTGTCCCCTAATGTTCCCTGCTTTGACAAATTTAAACGCCTGGTTTTGAAGACTCGCTTTAAGTGCTCTTTGCCGTTGAATTAATTCTTGAGATTTCTTTAGTGAGTTTGGATGAAATCTTAACTTAGCAGCATAGAATCTCTTAACTGATACATTAATTCCGTTAAGAACTGTTGAAAATAATTGATCAAAATTATATTTCTCTATATCAATTTTTTGGTCATGTTTAAGGCCAATTTTTCTGATGTAGTACTTCAGGTTTTCACTATCAATGTAGAGAATAGTTTGTTTCGATTTAATCACAGCCGGTTTATATCAAAAAAAACCTCGTCGGGCCAGAGGCATGGACGAGGCGAGAATTACTTACATTAAACAAGAAACACATTAAAGTGTCAATAGCCACGTTTTGATATATATTGATGGGGTGGTATACCGGACTCGAACCGGCGACCTCATCCTCCACAGGGACGCGCTCTAACCAACTGAGCTAATACCACCATTGTATGCTGCAAAAGTGCGCCAAACAGGACTCGAACCTGTGACCTACTGCTTAGAAGGCAGTTGCTCTATCCAACTGAGCTATTGGCGCATTATACATTGCTTGCGCCCGCCTGTTATTATACTCGATACAAGATGTCATTCACCTTGAAAACACCCTTCCAGCCCACCGGAAACCAACCTCAAGCCATTAAGAAGTTAACCAAGGGTGTCGAGGCGGGGAACAAACACCAAACACTACTCGGTGTCACCGGTTCCGGTAAAACCTTCACTATGGCCAACATCATTGCCAATACTCAGCGGCCAACCTTAGTGGTAGCTCACAACAAAACCTTGGCCGCCCAGCTATACCAAGAGTTCCGCGATTTTTTTCCCGCTAACGCCGTCAGTTACTTCGTTTCGTACTACGACTACTATCAACCAGAAGCATATATCCCCACCACCGATACCTATATCGAGAAAGAGGCTGATATCAACGATGAAATTGACAAACTGCGTTTGGCCGCGACGACCAATTTGCTGACCAGACCCGACACTATCGTGGTGGCTTCCGTGTCTTGCATTTACAACCTTGGTTCACCGGTCGAATATGGCCAATATTTGCTGGAGTTGAAGGAAGGCGAGATCATTCCCCGCAAATCATTGCTTCTTCAATTAACCAACCTGCAGTATGAACACAGCACCACCGATTTTCGCCGCGGCACCTACCGACCCAGAGGGGACACCATTCAAATTTGGCCGGCCTATCAAAACACCGCGCTCAAGGTAGAAACCCTAGAAAATAAAATCACTAAGATCCAAGAAATCGACCCGATCAGCGGCAATGTGGTAATACCCACCAGCCAAGACCCGGAAACCCAGCGCTTCATTATTTACCCGGCTAAGCACTACATGATGAACCAAGAGGCACAAACCGCAGGTATGAAAGAGATCGAAAAAGAACTCGAATTCCGCCTCAAGGAAATGGAAAAGATGGGAAAAACACTGGAAGCCTATCGACTGAAACAGAAAGTCAATTATGATCTGGAAATGATGCGCGAGTTTGGTTTCGTCAATGGTATCGAAAACTACTCGCGCTACTTTGACGGCCGCAATCCTGGTCAACCACCGTATACTTTGTTGGACTACTTTGCCGAGAGTCAAAAACGCTTTGGCCTCGATTCATTCCTGACTATTATTGACGAAAGCCACATGACTCTCCCGCAGATCCGCGGCATGTATCATGGCGATCGCTCACGCAAAGAAACACTCATCGAATACGGCTTTCGCCTGCCGAGTGCTTTGGATAACCGACCACTCCAATTTCATGAGTTTCTCGAACGTACACCGCAAAACATTTACGTTTCCGCCACCCCGGATGAGTGGGAGCAGCAACAATCCGGCCAGCATATCGCCGAGCAACTGATTCGGCCAAACGGCTTGGTTGACCCACTGATTGAACTGCGGCCAATCCAGGACCAAATCGAAGAACTGGTGATTGAGGTTATTCGCCGCAAGTCGGTCGGCCAACGGGTACTTGTCACCACGCTGACCAAAAAGATGGCCGAGGCATTGACAGAGTATCTGAACACCCCGGAAAAAATCGACAAGCTAATTGCCAGTTTTCAGCAGAAACAGACAGTGGAAAAATACCCAGAAACAACCTATCAAAGAGATGAATATATTAATACTCAAAACATGGAAATAGGCAAGATAAATACAGCTTTTTTCTCTCGCATAGAGCCTCTGAAAAATACCAAACAAATCCCGAAACCGAAAGTTGCCTACCTTCACTCGGATATTGAGACGTTAGACCGCTCTGATATCTTGGACGATCTTAGGAAAGGTGAGTATGACGTGCTGGTCGGCATCAACCTCTTGCGAGAGGGACTTGATCTGCCCGAAGTCAGTCTCGTGGCCATTCTTGACGCCGATAAGGAAGGTTTCCTACGCTCCACCACTTCACTCATTCAAACCATGGGCCGGGCTGCCCGCCATGAGGATGGCCGGGTCATTCTCTTTGCCGACAATCTCACTAAATCCATGAAACAAGCCATCGAAGAAACTCAGCGCCGCCGTGAATATCAAGTCGACTACAACGCCAAGCACGGCATCACCCCCCAAACTATCCAAAAACCCATCCGCGAAAAATTGTTGCTGCGGGAGGAAACCCATGCTGACAAGCAGCACAAAAAGGGGAGACTGGAAACTTTAAAAGGGACTACCATTCGTCTCAGTAAAAAAGAGGTCATTAACCTTGAATCGATCGACCCCGAGGCTATGACACCGGCAGAGAAAAACAAGCTGGCCCGTAAACTTAATCGCCGCATGAAGCAGGCCGCCAATGACCTGGACTATGAGTTGGCGGCACTGCTGCGAGACACCATTCACAAACTGATGTGATATGGTAGGATCTCTTAACACTCCATAAAATGAAAAATAGCCAAGAACAAGTAATCTAAGAAATCACTGACCTCTTTAATAAAGCCAAAGCCAACAACGCTGGGAGAACACGCGTTGATATGATTGCCCGGGCAGTTCAAGCTAGCCAAGCCTTCATCCCAGGTAAAGTAGACACCGCTATCAGACGGTTGTTGGTACCTGACAGTAGTCGGCCGCGACTCCAAAAGTCCGGAGCGGAGCTCGCGCAGTACATCTTGCTAATGAGTGAAAACAACCCATTATTTGTGACTATTGCCAAGGAAATCCTACGCCAAGTAGCCGAGTATGATGGACCACCCATTCCACCATTTCAAAAACGTTCTAGGCCATATCGTTCGCAACGTTCAGCTTCACACTAATCTCATTCCCATAGACTGATCTTGATTCATAATTTTGATTTACTAAGGACACTCGAAAATTTCCCGTAACAGCGCTATAATGGTTCTTCATTTTTTGGCTCAGCTCATGAAAAAAACTTCGTTAAACCATATCATTGTCAGGGGAGCGCGGGAACACAACCTCAAGAATATTTCACTCACTCTCCCCAAAAATCAACTCATAATTTTCACTGGTTTGTCAGGAAGTGGCAAGACCTCACTTGCCTTTGACACGCTGTACGCTGAGGGGCAACGCCGTTACGTGGAATCTTTAAGCTCTTATGCCCGCCAATTTCTTGGCATCATGAAGAAACCGGAAGTCGACCAGATTGAGGGGTTATCACCCGCAATTTCCATTGACCAGAAAACCACTTCCCATAACCCACGCTCCACCGTGGGCACCATTACCGAGATTTACGATTACTTGCGGTTACTCTTTGCCCGCATCGGTCACCCGCACTGCCCCAACTGTGGCCGCGAAGTCAGTACTCAGAGCGTTGACCAAATCATCAGCCACGTTATGGAGCTGCTGGAACAAAAGGCGAGCGCCAAACCCAGTCGACTGATGATTCTGTCGCCGGTAGTGCAGAACCGTAAGGGTGAGTTCTCGTCGCTCTTTGTAAACCTGCAGAAGCAAGGCTACAGCCGAGTACGCGTTGACGGACATGTCTATGACCTGTCAGAGGACTTTGGGTTGATTAAAACGAATAAACACACTATTGACGTCATCCTCGACCGATTAAGCATCAGCCGTAAACAACTCCAAGACAAAACCGAATCAAAAACCCTCAAATCACGTTTGTCCCAAACTCTAGAAGAAGCACTCCGACTTTCTTCAGGCTTGGTCATCGCCTCATTCGTCGAAGATGTTTCACTGGATTTCCCGGCCAAACCAAAAAAAATGGCTGACCACCTGTTTAGTGAGAACTTGGCTTGCAGCCATTGTGGTATTTCCATCAAACCACTCGAACCGCGTTTATTCTCATTCAACTCACCGGAAGGTGCTTGCCCCACCTGTAATGGACTCAGTTCGCTCTTACGCATCAATCCAGAAAAAATCATCGCGCCAAGTTTGACGCTCAGTGAAGGCGCCATTATTCCCTTTGCCCGCACTATGAGTTATGACACCTGGTGGGCGCGGCTCGTACAGCAAGTGGTAGAAGAAGAGGGTTATGATTTCCGTCGCACCCCATACGAGGAGATAGCTGAGAAGACTCAACAAAAACTCCTCCATGGCTCAGACAAAGTGTACCAGGTAGTGGGAGAAAATCGTTTCGGCCGTCAAACGATAATCCATGAACAGTTTGAGGGTTTTATAACCAACCTAGAGCGACGCTATAGCGAGACCGACAGCGAGTTTATCCGGCGTGAGATCGAAGAATTTATGGAAAAAGAACTCTGTCCGGAGTGTCGCGGCCAGCGGCTGAAAAAATCAGCATTGGCAGTTACGATTCAAGGGAAAAATATCGCCAGTGTGACTAATCTCACTATCCATCACGCCCTGGAGTGGCACACCGCACTCAAAAAACCAGATCTTTTACCGTCGCAGGAAAAAACCATCAGTGAATCAATCTTAAAGGAAATTATTGAACGTTTGAAATTCTTAAGTTCCGTCGGCTTGAGCTATCTCACCCTTGGCCGGGAAGCGTCAACCCTGGCTGGCGGGGAGGCTCAACGCATCCGGCTGGCTTCACAAATCGGCACGGGTCTAACCGGTGTGCTTTACATCCTGGACGAGCCCACCATTGGTCTTCATCCCCGCGATAATAACCAGCTGATCAAAACGCTTAAAAATCTGCGCGACCAAGGCAACACGGTGATCGTGGTCGAGCATGACCGCGAAGTGATGCTTTCCTCGGATCACATTTTTGACTTCGGCCCCGGGGCAGGGAAACACGGTGGCAAAATCGTCGCTGAAGGCAGTCCAGCAGCTATTATTAAAGATTCACAATCCACCACCGGCAAGTTTTTGGCCCGCAAAAAAAACATTGTTCGCCAAATTGAATCAGCCAGAAAAATGATCGACGCTGATCAAACTACTCAGGGCATCGGCACCCAAGGTTCGATCGCCATCCAAGGGGCTACTCACCACAATCTCAAAAACATCGATGTTAAGTTCCCACTTGGTTCGCTGACTTGTTTGACCGGTCTGTCAGGCTCGGGCAAATCAACGCTGCTGCATGACACGCTCTATCACCAACTGATGAAACACTTGGAACGCAAGACCGAGGCTGCTCCTGGGCACGTCGACCGGATCACCATTCCCGACGTGGTCAAACGGGTCAGTCTGATTGACCAGAGCCCGATCGGCAAAACCCCGCGCTCCAACCCGGCCACCTATACCAAAGTCTTTGACTATATTCGTAAAGTCTTTGCCAATACCAAAGAAGCACACATCCGCGCCTACAAACCCGGTCGTTTCAGTTTCAACGTCAAAGGTGGTCGCTGTGAAACCTGCCAAGGTGAGGGACAATTGAAGATCGAAATGCAGTTTCTACCTGACGTCTACGTGGAGTGTGACGTCTGTCATGGTAAACGCTACAACGAAGAAACTTTACAGGTCTTATACAAAGACAAAAACATCGCTGAAGTGTTGGCATTGGGCATTGAAGACGCTCTCAAGTTCTTTGAAACTCACAGCACCTTGAAACACAAACTACAAACACTGGTTGATGTTGGGCTTGGCTACCTAGAACTCGGCCAACCAGCCCCAACCCTTTCCGGCGGTGAATCACAGCGGGTGAAACTGGCTCGTGAGTTAAGTATCCGCACCACTGATCATGTCGTCTACCTACTCGATGAACCAACCACCGGCCTCCACTTTGCCGACGTTCAAAAACTGCTGACCGTGCTGCACTCATTGGTCGCCCAAAACAATACCGTCATTGTTATTGAGCACAATTTAGATATTATTAAAAATGCCGACTGGATTGTAGACCTTGGCCCCGAAGGAGGAGAGTATGGTGGTGAGGTCGTGGCCGAGGGTACTCCACAGCAGGTAGCCGAAAATAACAGTTCGTTTACTGGGAAATATTTACAAGCAGAATTGCCAGCATGAAACAGTATCAATATTTACTCTTTGATTGGGATGGTTGTCTTGCTCAAACTCTGCCAATTTGGTTAGACGCCTACAAAGTAGTTTACGCAGCAGCTGGTGTTTTTCCTACCGATCAAGAAATAACCTTTCACTTTGGTGACTGGGAAGCTCCCAAATACTATGGATTGGACGTCAAAAAAACTTTTGAAAAAATTGACGCTAGAGCACAGAAAGCGCTGGAGAAAGTAGCACTTTATGAAGGAGCTTATGATTTGCTTCATAAACTCAGGCCAATAAAAAAACTCGCCTTGCTTTCTAGCTCGGAAAAAATAACTTTAGAATATGGTTTAAAACATAATAAACTCGATAATTTCTTTGATGTTGTTATTTCCGGAGACGAGGTGCAAAATCACAAGCCTCATCCAGAAGTGATAAAAAAAGGACTGGCGGCTTTGGGTGGAAAAGAAGACATGGCAATCATGATTGGTGATTCAAGGAAAGATTTAGAGGCCGCTCAAAACGCCGGCATTGATTCTGTGCTCGTATATCCACCAGAAAACAAAGTTTTCTATAATCTAGATGAGTTAAAAAAGTATCAACCAACGTATACTGTTTTTAGTTTTAATGAGCTGGAAAAAATACTGATACCATGAATAAACTACTTCGACAGTTTGTTTACCTCCTTCTCTCATTTATTATTCTCGTTTCACCACTCGCCACTATTGTTCAACCAGTTGCCGCTCAAACAGAAACCACCAAAGCTTTCGAAAACTCCCTGACCACTACTTACACCGTTCAAGCCAACGGTGACACCCTTGTTCAACACAATTTCTCGATCAAAAACCTCACTCCGACCTATTATGTCAGCCGACATGGCCTACGCATCAGTTCACCTAATATTAAAAGCGTCAAGGTCTCCGACAGGAGCGGTGAGATTCCCGCCGAGGTCACCCAAACCGACAACCAAACTAATATCGGTATCACTTTCCCCAACGAAGTGGTGGGGGAAGGCAAAATTCGGCAATTCACCATTACCTATCTCAACCCTGATCTAGCACAAATTCATGGCCGCGTTTTGGAGGTGGCCATCCCGCGGCAAGCCGACCCCACTGCGTACGATCACACTACCGTTATTTTGAACACTCCCTTAAGTTATGGTTCGCCTTCACGCGTCACACCAAACAGTAATTACAGCGCCACTTTCAAGGGCAATCAAGTCCAACTTACTTTCAGTGACTTGAACGGCAGTGGGGTGTGGGCCATCTTCGGCACCGAGCAAGTGTTTGATTTGAAATTTCGTTACTTTTTGGAAAACAATGACTCGCAACCAGTGTTGATGCAAGTGGCTCTGCCGCCGGATACAGCCTTTCAACGCCTGAATTATACTCAGCTTGATCCCAAACCAAAGGAAATTGAACTCGACGAGGACGGCAACTGGCTGGCCACTTTCTATCTAGGCGGCAACACTGCTCAAACAGTCACAGCATCAGCCACGGCCCTGCTGACACTGGAGCCAAATAACCTTGTTCCCATCCCATCACCACAACCTTTTCACACCCAAGCCCAACCATTTTGGGACATTAATAACAGCACCCTCCAAGCTTTGGCTAAAGAATACACTACCCCTCAGTCTATTTATGATTATGTGGTCAACACTTTGGAGTATTCTTTGCCGGAATCGACCGATCAACTGCAGCGAAAAGGTGCCGTTCAAGCTCTAAGTGCCTCGGCCCAAACCGCTTGCCAAGAGTTCTCCGATTTATTTATCGCTCTTGCCAGAGCCAATCACATTCCTTCACGCTTAGTGACCGGCTATGCCTACACCGAAAACAGTGATTTACGACCATTGAGCTTGGTGGAGGATGTTCTGCATGCTTGGCCGGAGTACTGGCAGGTCGAGAAAAATATCTGGCAACCCATCGATCCCACTTGGGAAAACACCACCGGCGGCGTTGATTACTTCAACCAATTTGATCTTAACCACATCGTGCTGGCCATCAACGGGAAATCAAGCAGTCTGCCATATCCTGCTGGCTCTTACAAAACCGCCGAAAATTCGGAAAAAACCCTCGAAGTCACTTTCGGCACCGTTTTCCCAGTGCAAAGACCTGACATCACGGTGGTGGTTGAACCGCACCAAACCGCCGTCAGCCAACTACCAGGCTTTTATGACCTAAAACTGGAAAATATTACTGGGGCTGCTTGGTATGACGTTTCATTCGACGTCACGGCAGGTGGATCGCAAGTCAGAGTCTTTAGCTCCACCCAATTGAAAGCCCTGCTGCCATACCAAACCGTGACCATTCCGCTTTTTGTTTATAATACCCAAGGGACTTGGCCAACCAAAGATCAACTCACTATCACGGTGAAGGTTGGTCAAGACCAAGTTCTCTCAACTGATGCCGAAATCACCAACGCACCCTACTTCACCCAATACCTCGCGCACCCATACACCCTCGCTTCCCTGGGCGCACTCTTCGTCCTCTTGGCCCTCGGCACCGGGAGTCTACTCGTTCTTCGACGCAAACGCTGAAATCCTTTACGTCGGCAAGGCCAAAAACCTCAAAAATCGCATTAAGAGTTATACCCAATATCAACAGCTTGCTCCCCGGATTAAGAAGTTAGTCACTTCAGCTAAACGAGTCAAGTTTGAAGTGCTGGACAGTGAGTTGGAAGCGCTCTTGATTGAGGCCGAGCTGGTCAGGGTTCATCAGCCATTTTTTAATATCCGTCTCAAAGATGATAAGTCACCGATTTACTTGGTGATCACTACTCATGAACAGTATCCCCGGGTCTTGCGAAAACGCAAAACCGATTTGGTCAAAGAAAAACCAACCGGCACTGTGTTAGGACCGTTTCAAAGTAGCTTTAGCTTAAACGAAGTGCTGAAAATTGCCCGCCGCATCTTTCCTTGGTGCGCTGATCCTGGCACCGGTCGACCATGCTTTTACTACCACCTTGATCTGTGTCCTGGCGCGTGTGTTGGCGAGACTACACCTGAAGACTACCGAGCCAACATTGACTCGCTGATCCTTTTTTTGCGTGGGAAAAAGAAAGCAGTGCTGCGTGATCTAACAACCAAAATGAAAACAGCGGCCGATCGACAACACTTTGAAAAGGCTCAACAGTACAAGGAAAAAATTCAACATACCCAAGAAGTGACTAAAAAACAATACCGACTCGCGCCCTCATTAGTTTTACCCGGCTTTGGCATGCGGCAAATTGAGCAAGGTTTAGTGGAACTGCAAAAAATCCTGCAAACGTATACCAGTCTGCCAAAGGCTAAAAAACTCACCCGCATCGAAGGCTATGATGTGAGTAATATCCAAGGCAAAAATGCAGCCGTTTCTTTGGTGGTTTTCGAAAACGGGCAACCAGATAAAAAGCAATATCGACTTTTCAATATTTACACCATCGAAACAGCCAACGACTACCAGATGCTCCAAGAAGCACTCCAGCGTCGCCAAAACCACCCGGAGTGGAAAAAACCAGCTTTAGTGATGATTGATGGGGGAAAGGGACAAGTGAGGGCAGCTCTGTCCGTATGGCAATGGAGCAATCCTATTATTGGTCTGGCCAAAAACCCTGATCGACTGATCGTGCCAACGAGTAAAGAGGGCAGAAAAATTACCTATCAAGTGCTGTCGCTGCCAGCCAGTCATCCAGCCCTGCAACTAATCCAACGCATTCGCAATGAGTCGCACCGTTTTGCCCAACAGCAATTTCACCGCCGCCACCAGAAACAACTCCTTAAATAAGGTACACTTATTGTGATATGAAACTGCTGCGCCCCATTATCATTACCGGCGCCAGCCTCTGGCTGCTGTCTTATTTTTTGCCCACCATTACCATTGTTGACTGGACCACGCTGCTGTTAGCCAGCATCGTGTTGGTTATCCTCAACAGCTTTATCAAACCCGTCTTAAAACTGCTGTTTCTCCCTATCAACATTGTGACACTGGGTTTTTTCTCTGTGGTCATCAATGTCGGGCTCTTGTGGTTGGCCACTTACCTTGTTCCTGGTTTCACCATTAGTAACATGGTTGTTTTCGGCTTTCATCTCAACCAATTTTTCTCGATTTTGTTTGTTTCTATACTGATTAGTTTCATCCAATCTCTCTTTTCCTTTGTCTTGTGAGCCTTTATAATGAATTTTTATGAAGAAATTGATAGCTGCTTTTTTGGTGGGTCTGACTGCTTTTTTGCTGGCTACTTCCCTTAGTTTCGCTCAAACTGCTGATTTACTTGAGGAAATCTTTGATGCCTCGCCTGGCGCTGCGGCCACCGAAGAGGGGAGCCTGGCTTCCGCGTCAGCCCAAGCCGAACAGCAACTAAAAGAGAAGAAAGATCAAGATATTACCGATACCAGCGGTACCAAAAAGGGCAAACTGGCCACATTTCTTGATGAACACCCGATTGGGTCGCTCTCTTGGTACAATCCGCTTCAGCATGCCATTCGGGAAGCTGTGGGTAATGGCCTCCCTGCCAACATTATTGTCCTGCTGCTACTGTTCCCAATGATTACCTCATTGATTGCTTTCGCCCGACACGTCATTGGTTTGAAAGGTTTTGGCGTCTTTATTCCTGCTGTGTTGTCGGTGGCTTTTGCTTCTACTGGGATTCTTACCGGCGCAGTAGTTTTTATTATTGTTTTATTGGCCACCACGATCGCCAAGCTCTCGGTGAAACGGCTCCGTTTACCTCTTTTACCGAGAACTGCCATGTTGTTGTGGGTGGTGAGTCTACTGGTGGCACTCACCCTGATTGCTTCTTCATGGTTTGGAACAGCCTCACTGTTAACCCTCAATATTTTCCCCATCCTGATCGTGATGCTTATTACCGAAAACTTCATTAGTACTCAACTATTTAACAGTCAAAAAGAAGCTCTGAGTATTACTTTTGAAACACTACTAGTGGCTGTTTTGGGTGCTTTTATCATTAATATGGAGACCATCCAACAGTTTGTCCTGTTGTATCCTGAACTCAGTCTCATTGCCGTAGCGATTATCAACATTCTCGTTGGTCGATATACCGGACTCCGATTACTGGAGAAAACCCGTTTTCAGTCCATCATTGAAGAAGAGTGAGGAGTGTCACATGGTCTTGGAAAAAGACATTTTGGGAATGAACGCCCGCAACCAGCTCTTCGTTCCTCTCAACCCGCCGCGAGCCGCGGCGATTTGTAAATCAAAATATGCGACCAAGCTCCTCCTGCAAAGCAAAAACATTCCCACTGCTGAGATTTACGGGGTGTTGGGTACTCAGGAAGACATTGATGAATTTGATTGGCACAAACTGACCAAAGACTTTGTGATCAAGCCGACCAACGGCCATGCCGGCAAGGGAGTGATTGCTTTCCGTCATCAACACGCTGACAAAGAACATTGGACCGACGTGGTCGGTAAAACGTGGAGCCTGGATGACATTAAACTGCACTCGGCTGATATTTTGGCCGGCCAATACAGCACCCATGGCTCCAATCACAACATCATCGTCGAAGAAAGGGTGCCTATTCATCCCAAACTGCTGAAATATACGTATAAAGGTACGCCAGATACTCGCGTGATTGTTTTCAATAGTGTGCCGGTGATGGCTATGCTCCGGCTGCCAACCGAAGAATCAGAAGGCCGTGCTAACGTCAGCCAAGGGGCGATTGCAGTTGGCATTGATATTGCCACCGGCATTACTACTCACGCCGTCGCTCACAAGAATCAACCAATTCAATTTCTGCCCAATACCAAACTAAAACTCAACGGCATCCAAATTCCATTCTGGCAACAAGTTTTAAAAATCGCTGTTGAAGCGGCTCGCGCGGCTGAACTGACTTTTACCGGAGTTGACCTGTTTGTCCACAAAGAAAAAGGTCCCATGGTAGTTGAGTTGAATGCCTATCCTGGCCTCTCGATCCAGATGGCTAATCGTGAGGGATTAAAACGCCGATTGGAAAGAGTCCAAGACCTTAATGTCCTGAATGCCGACCATGGTGTGAAAATCGGACAAGCGCTCTTTGCTGAACACTTTGCTACCAAAATCGAGGCCAAAGGGGAGGTGCCAATTCTAAATACTGAAGAAACTATCACTGTGTACGGTGACAATCGCCATAAAATTGAAGCCAAAGCGCTCATTAACACTGGTCGTTTCCGCACAGCTATTGCGAGCAGTCTGGCTAAAGAGTTAGCGCTGATTGAGGTTGATGACCTGCTGTGGTTTCAACAAGTTTCCGGTGAGGGGAAACGTCCCGTCATTGAACTGAAGTTTCGTCTTAAAGGAAAAACTGTCGAGACCTCCGCTGTCGTTTCCCGAAAACTAGACAGTGCCGCGCAAAAGATTGAAGTGGGGAGAAAGGACTTGTCGGGTTTTGTGATCCGACCAGCGTAAATCATGGGACTAGTAGATGACTTAAATCCCACCAACTATCAAGAGGAAAAACAGCGTTTCCTCAACAATCCCACTTTTAACCCTCAGTTTCACTACAAACGAGAGTTTTCTCAAGAAGAACTGTCCCGCCACGGCTTTCCGGCTGATGGCTACCAACAACTGGCGCAACGCATCATTGACGCCACCTTTCAACAGTTCACTCCCCATGAGCTCCAAGCCCAAAGAGGTCGGTTGCTGACCCAAGATAAAGTGACAGCGGCCATCCAGCAGTTCCTTCAAGCCCACAGCTTAGAAAACCGTTTTCCGATTGTGTGGTCAGACAAGTTTGTCAGCCGGGCCTCAATCGACGCCCACAACACTATTCGTCTGCGCCTCCCTTGCAGTGTGTACGAAGAAGATCTGAGTGGTTTGATTTACCACGAAATCGGCACACACGTCTTGCGACGGGTAAACTACGAACAACAGCCATGGTACAAAAAGAAACATCAGTTTGGTTTTTCTCCACACCTGAAAACAGAAGAGGGGATGGCCGTCCTACACTCGCTGTTTCCCAAAACCGAAGTCTTTGCCTATCGTCCAGCTATCTATCACTTGGCTACGTACAAAGCTCAAGAAGGCTCATTTCTGGATGTGTGGCAATTCCTACTGCAATACTATGCCGAAGATCAGGAAACGGCTTTTACGATCGCGGTCAAAAAAAAGCGCGGGCTGACCGATACCAGTCAGCCGGGTGGCTTTACCAAAGATCTAGTGTACTTTGAGGGCTTTGTGGATATCACTCGTTTCATGATTGCCAATCATTTTCCGCTCAAAGCACTTTACTTAGGCAAACTTTCCTGGCGAGACGTGGACCGCGCGCAGAAACTCAACCCAGATTACGAGCCGTTGCTGCCAATTTTTTACACCCGCGATCCAGCGGCGTACGAGCGGCGGGTCCGAGAGATCGCCAAAACAAACTTCCTCATTTAGAAACAGTCACTCCCCAGAGCACTCATTGCCAAAGCACCTATAATAGGGCTTCATGAAAAGAATTGTGCTTGGACTATCTGGCGGAGTGGACTCCGCGGTCTCAGCTGTCTTACTCAAAAAGCAAGGCTATCAAGTTGACGCTGTCTATCTTGAGTGCTGGCATGAACCGGGCTGTCGGGCTGAAGGGGATCGGCAGGACGCGCTCCAGGTCGCTCTCCAACTTGACTTGCCGTTTCAAGTGTTGAACTTCAAAAAACCCTACAGAGAAAAAGTGATGCAGTATTTCCTGGACGAATATCAAGCCGGTAGAACGCCCAACCCCGATGTGATGTGCAATAAGATCATCAAATTTGGACTCTTTTACGATTGGGCGATGAAACAGGGGTATGACGCCATCGCCACCGGCCACTATGCCAAAGCCGATGGCCAGTTTTTATACGTACCCAAAGACAAAATCAAAGATCAAACCTATTTCTTGTACCAAATTAGGCAAGAGCAATTGGCGCACGTTGTTTTCCCCTTGGCCGAGCTGACCAAACAAGCGGTTCGTCAACTCGCTCATCAAGCCAAGCTGCCGGTGGCCGACAAAAAAGATTCCGTCGGCATTTGTTTTGTGGGAGACATTAATGTTCCCAAGTTTTTGGCAGAAAATCTTGGCACCAAGCCAGGCAAGATCGTTGACGAGCATGGGAACATCCTTGGCCAACATCGCGGGTTGTGGTTCCACACCGTCGGCCAGCGCCATGGCTTTAACTACGATAAGAAAAAATACGCCCAACTCAACCCCATACTACACAAAGACGAATTGCCGGCTATGTATGTGATTGACAAAAACATCAAAGCCAACGAATTGGTCATCGGTCCCAAACAGGCCACGCGAGTGAAAACGCTTCACGTCTCCAATCTTCACTTGCTTGGTCTCACCCAAGCTGAGTTGTTCAAGCGAACGGACCTGCGGGTGCGTATCCGCCACACTGGCCAACTGACTGACTGTGAGATTAAGAAAATGGGTAATAGGTATTCAGTCAAACTTAAACAACTAGTTGAAGGCGTTGCGTCGGGTCAATCTGCTGTGTTTTATACCTATGAAAAAGCAGGCAGATGCTTGGGGGGAGCAACCATAAATTAAGCTGTATAACCGTTTTTCAAATGATATACTTTGATATAAAGTAGTAAACATTTATTTAGAAAGTACTTTATGATTCGTAATATTGAGCAAGAAGAACCTGAAATTAATCCTGACGAAAAAAGTAAAGCAGCAAAAAAGCGAAAGGCAGAGGCTGAGGAAGAGGACCAACAGCAGAGGAAACGGCGAACCAGGTACTGGCAAAGATACAGACGTCTAATACGAAAAATCAATTGATCCTTCCACAACTCTCCTTTGACTTTCCTCTGGCCTTTGTTACAATACCTCCACTTCACAATTCTCGGTTCAAAAACTGAGAATTCTCGGCATTCGCAGATAAGGACTAGCGCCTTTCGCAGGGGCTCATCCTTTTTTCTGGTGAAGCGCACTTTAACAAGTAAAGACTCAACAGCACCATCATGATTTCTGAAATAAACATGGTGGTGGAAATGCAAACAATTTGATGGATTTTATTTTGTGTAAAATCCGTTAATTCCAAATTGATAATTTGAATTGAACTTATTCAGTAAAATGAATGAGAAGGATTCAAACCTCAATAAGTTAAACTTTTTTTGAGAGTTTGATCCTGGCTCAGGATGAACGCTGGCGGTGTGCCTTAGGCATGCAAGTCGGACGGTCCGATTTATCGGACAGTGGCAGACGGGTGAGTAACGCGTAGATATCTGCCTCAAAGTGGGGAATAGCTCGCCGAAAGGCGGGGTAATACCGCATATACCCTCCGGGGGAAAGCTTTTAGCGCTTTGAGAGGAGTCTGCGTCCTATCAGGCTGTTGGTGGGGTAATGGCCTACCAAACCGATGACGGGTAGCCGGTGTGAGAGCACGACCGGCCACAAGGTCACTGAGACACGGGACCTACACCTACGGGTGGCAGCAACCGGGAATATTGCGCAATGGGCGAAAGCCTGACGCAGCGACACCGCGTGTGGGATGAAGTTCTTCGGAATGTAAACTACTGTGGCAGGGGAAGAATGATGACTGTACCCTGCTAGAAAGCACCTGCTAACTACGTGCCAGAAGCCTCGGTAATACGTAGGGTGCAAGCGTTATCCGGATTTACTGGGCGTAAAGAGTTCCGTCGGCGGCTGTGTCAGTCACTTGTTCAAACCTGGGGCTCAACTCCAGATCAGCAAGTGAGACTACACAGATTGAGTCTGTTCGGGGAAACTAGAATTCTCGGTGGAGGGGTGAAATCCGTTGATATCGAGAGGAATACCAGTCGCGAAGGCGGGTTTCTAGAACAGTACTGACGCTCAGGGACGAAAGCTTGGGGAGCAAAAGGGATTAGAGACCCCTGTAGTCCAAGCCGTAAACTATGTCTGCTAGTTGCCTGGTCTCCTAAGAACAGGACAACACATGTTTTTAGGTGACTGGGTGACGTAAGGTAACCCGTTAAGCAGACCGCCTGGGGAGTACGACCGCAAGGTTAAAACTCAAAGGAATTGACGGGGGAGCGCACAACCGGTGGAGCATGTGGTTTAATTCGATACAAAGCGAAAAACCTTACCTGGGTTTGACATGTACCTGCAAACTCTTGGAAACAAGAGTCTCTTTCGAAGGTGGTACACAGGTGATGCATGGCTGTCGTCAGCTCGTGTCGTGAGACGTCCACTTAAGTGTGGTAACGAGCGCAACCCTTGCTGTCAGTTACAAGTGTCTGACAGGACTGCCCCGCTTTTGGCGGGGAGGAAGGAGAGGACGACGTCAAGTCAGCACGTCCCTTACATCCAGGGCGACACACATCCTACAATGGAGCCGACAATGGGTAGCGACGAGGCAACTCTGAGCCAATCCTTTAAACGGCCCCTCAATTCGGATTGAAGGCTGCAATTCGCCTTCATGAAGCCGGAATCGGTAGTAATCGCAAATCAGCAGGTTGCGGTGAATACGTTCTCGCTCCTTGTACACACTGCCCGTCAAGCCAGCAAAGTCAGCAACGCCCGAAGCGGGTGACCATAACCCTTGTGGAGTGGCCCTTCTACGGTGAGGCTGGTGATGAGGACTAAGTCGTAACAAGGTATCCGTACTGGAAGGTGCGGATGGATCACCTCCTTTCTAAGGAGTAAGGGTAGGGGATATCACGACCCCCTTTCTCCCGTCCCGAGTAATCGGGACGAAATAACAAGTCCTGTGATTTTCAATGTCCAGGCCATTTCCACTACCGTGTTTGAGTCAGAGATCTGAACAAAAACCACCGCCAAGGTGGTTTTTTGTCATTTGATAACGTCGTTTGATAGAATAGTAAGTAGTAGTGATCAAAAAAGGAATTATGGAAGCCCAAGAACACAGAGCGAAAGCTCTCGAGTCTATCCGTCAGCAAATTGCCGAAGCTAGAGCGAAAATTGTTGATCCAGTCACGCCGCAGGCAGAAAAAGAAAAACTGGCGAGTAAGGTGCAGGAGTTGCTTAGATCAGCCGATCAATATTCAGAAAAATAATTACTATGACAGAACAAGTGCAGATTGGGATGAGACTTCCCGAACAAGAAGTGAGGTACATTATAGAAGAAATTAAGCTCTTGGTAAGAAGAGTACATGAAAAGAAACTTAGCGAGAGTGAACGACAAACTCACTTGAAAAGAATTGCTTCACTCCAACGACAGCTTCAAGAAAGTGGAGTAATTAAGTAGCCTCTTTTAGCCGGCTGAAAACCGCGACAATTAATAATATATCAAAAGATATATAAATGTATCTATCTCTGTCAAATACCCACTAAAAACTACTTGATAAACCCGCGTTTTTCAGTTATATTGCTGTTTAGCACTCGTGTATAATGATTGCTAATCATGAATTTGAATCGATTTACCACAAAATCCGCCGAGGCCATCCAAGGCTCACTCCAATTGGCAGGCAAAATGAACCATTCAGCCTTGCACCCGTTGCATTTATTCCTTGTCCTACTGAGTCAAAAAGATGGCTTGATTCCCTCACTGGTGCAAAAACTTGAACAAGACGTCGACGCTCTCCAAGCAAAAGCAAAAGCAGCACTCACTCAATTACCAGTCACCAGTAGTTCAACCCAAGCGTATGTCTCACCCGAACTACAGCGGGTGTTCGAAGCGGCCGAAACTGAGGCGGGCAAACTGCGCGATGAGTACATTAGCACTGAACATCTCCTTCTCGGGTTGCTCAATGACTCCAACATTAAAAAGCTCGTTGATCTTGATAAGCAAAAAGTGCTCGAAACTCTCAAAGCACTACGTGGCAGCCAGCGAGTGACTGATCCCGATCCAGAAGGCAAGTACCAAGCCTTGGAAAAATACACCCAAGACTTCACTGAGTTAGCGCGGCTAGGCAAAATCGACCCAGTCATCGGGCGGGATGAAGAAATTCGCCGCATTACTCAAATTCTTTCTCGCCGCACCAAAAACAATCCTGTGTTGGTGGGGGAACCGGGTACCGGCAAAACCGCCATCGTGGAAGGATTGGCCAAAAAAATCATTGACAACGACATCCCGGACGCGCTGAAAAACAAACGGGTTCTCAACTTGGATATGGGGGCACTGATTGCCGGGTCTAAATACCGCGGTGAGTTTGAGGATCGGCTGAAAGCGGTCATTAAAGAAGCGGAAGCTTCCGAAGGACAAGTAATTCTCTTTATTGATGAACTGCACACCATCGTTGGAGCTGGTGCACGGGAAGGCTCCACCGACGCCGGCAACTTACTCAAGCCTGCGCTCGCCCGCGGTCAGTTGCGCACCATCGGCGCGACGACCTTGAAAGAATACCGCAAATACTTGGAAAAAGACGCCGCACTCGAACGACGTTTCCAACCGATCATGGTCGAAGAACCTTCGGTGGAAGATGCCATTTCAATTCTACGCGGGATTAAAGAAAAATACGAAACTCACCACGGGGTCAAGATCCGTGACAATGCACTGGTAGCCGCCGTGAAGTTATCTGATCGGTATATTGCCGATCGATTCTTACCCGACAAAGCCATTGATCTAATGGATGAGGCTGCTGCCGGTATCAGGATCGAGATCGACAGCAAACCCACCGTGATTGATCAGCTGGAGCGCAAAATTCGCCAATTGGAAATCGAAAAAACAGCTCTCAAAAAAGAAAAAGATCAAGCAAGTAAAGACCGCCTCAAGGAAATTGAAAAACAACTGGCCGAGTTCAACGAGCAACACAAACAACTGGAGCTGCACTGGCAAGCTGAGCGGCAAGCGATCGATAAAATCAAGCAGTCCAGCAAGGAAATCGATGAGTTGAAAGAGCAAGCCGCCCAAGCCGAACGCAACTACGATCTACAAAAAGTGGCCGAGATTAATTACGGCAAGATCCCGGCCCTGGAAAAACAGATTAATGAGGCCAAAAAAGAGTTGAAAAAAGTCCAGAAAGACCGGCAAATCCTCAAAGAAGAAGTGACGGAAGAAGACATCGCCGCAGTGGTGTCCCGCTGGACCGGCATTCCGGTGCAAAAAATGCTGGAGGGTGAGAGTGAGAAGCTCACCAAACTAGAAGAGGAAATCGCCAAACGAGTAATTGGTCAAAAACCAGCCGTCACCGCGGTGGCCAACGCTATCCGCCGCAACCGTGCCGGTATTGGTGAAACCAGTCGGCCAATCGGCTCGTTTATTTTCCTTGGGCCCACTGGGGTAGGGAAGACTGAACTGGCTAAAACCTTGGCCGAAGTCTTGTTCAACGACGAAAAAATGATGATTCGCATTGACATGAGTGAGTACATGGAAAAGCATTCCGTCGCTCGACTCATCGGCTCGCCGCCAGGATACGTCGGTTACGAAGAGGGTGGTCAGCTGACCGAAGCGGTGCGCCGACATCCGTACTCCGTAATTTTGTTTGATGAAATCGAAAAAGCTCACAGTGACATCTTCAATACTTTGCTGCAAATTCTCGATGATGGTCAACTGACCGATAGCAAGGGAAGAACCGTCAATTTCAAAAACGCTGTTGTTATCATGACCTCTAATCTTGGCAGCGACGTGATCGCCCAGGAACAAGGTGAGCCTGACAAACAAGCAGAAACTATTCACAAACTGCTCAAAGAACATTTCCGTCCAGAATTCTTAAACCGCATTGATGACATCATCATCTTCCAACCGCTGACTCAGGCTGAACTTACCCAAATCGTCGCCCTCCAGTTGAAAGATGTGGAACAGCGCTTGGCGCAGAAAGAAATCAGGCTGACCGTGGCACCCAAGTTGATCGAGCATTTCGCCACCGCTGGGTATGACGAAGTCTTTGGCGCCCGGCCGATGAAGCGACTGATTCAATCTGAACTCTTAGACACCCTGTCCATGGAGATTATCCAGGGCAAACTAAAAGAAGGTGCCACTGTCAAAGCTGACTTTGACGGTCGGAAAATTACTCTCAAGTCATAAAAATAATGGTACAATACTGACTCTAATGGGTGTGTAGCTCAGGTGGTTAGAGCGCTGTCCTGATAAGACAGAGGTCCCATGTTCGAGTCATGGCATACCCACTAGTATTAAATTCGACTACGAACAATTAGAGCGTCCAGCCAAGCGAAAAGATCCCATGTTTGCAGTCTGCGCTACCCACTTTTTTAACCTTGCTATTTAGCAGACGAAGCGATAGAATGCCAATCGAATCATAAGGATCAGCAGTTATGGTCGGCATTTCGAGTAAACCTTCCAAAAAAACCAATGGCGCTCAGCCAGCAGTAATAAAAAGTTCATTGCTTGGACCATCACGGTACCCGGTGGTACCGCTGCGTGAAGGGGTGCTGTTTCCTCGCACTGAATCGGTCTTAAACTTTGGCCGGGATATCTCGCTTGAGGGAATTAAGGCCGCTGCCAAACAAGCCCGTAGTATGATTGTCTTGCTTTCTCAGAAAGTGGCCGAAAAAAACTTGCCCTCACCAACTGACTTGTATCAAGTTGGTACTCTGGCAGTAGTCGAACGCACTATCAAAACCGATGAAGCCGTCAGTGCCTTGGTGCGCGGGCTGGGCCGAGTGAAAGTCAGCCGTTTCACCAAAGATCAGCCATATTTAGAAGCGCAGGTAAGTAGATTAAAAGACGTTGAGATTGATGATGATGAAACCAAAGCGTTGGCCAATCACCTGCAGAAATCATTCCGTAAAACCGTCCAAATGGGTAAACCAGTGGAGTTTCTCAACTTCATGAAACTGCTGGGCGGCGTTAAACCAGGAGAGTTAGCTGATCAAGTCGCCAGCACCTTAAACATCACCACTGACATTAAACAAAGTATTTTGGAGACCACGAGCGTTAAAGACCGCTTGAAACTGGTCATCAAACACCTCACCCACGAAGTCAAAGTACTGGAAATCGAAAAAGATGTCGTCCATAAAACTCAGGAACAGTTTGATAAACACATGCGGGAAAGCGTCCTGCGAGAACGGATGCGTACTATTCAAAAGGAACTTGGCGAGCTGGATGATGAAAAAGAGCTGGCCGGCAATTATGCTCAAAAACTCAAAAAACTCAAAGTAAATGCTGATGCTAAAGACAAGATCGGCAAAGAAATTAAGCGTCTCCAACAAATGTCTCCCAACAATCCTGAGAGTGGGTACGTGCGCTCGTGGTTGGATACTGTTTTCGAATTGCCATGGGGTAAAAGCACCACTACCAAAATTAATTTAAAAAAGGCCCAGCAAACTCTTGACGAGGCACACTATGGTCTGACCGACGTCAAAGACCGAGTGCTGGAACATATCGCTGTCTTGGAACTTAAACAACACACCCAAGGTAAAAAAGACAGCCAAATGCCCACCATTTTGTGTTTTGTTGGCCCACCCGGAGTAGGGAAAACAAGCATCGGCCGTTCCATTGCTGACGCCCTGGGGAAAACCTTTGTTAAAATTTCACTCGGCGGGATTCGTGATGAAGCCGAGATTCGCGGTCACCGGCGCACCTATGTCGGCTCCATGCCGGGCAAAATCATCAATGGCATTAAACAAGCCAAGAGTATGGACCCCGTTTTTATGCTGGATGAAATCGATAAAGTCGGCAGCGACTTTCGTGGTGACCCATCATCGGCACTCTTGGAAGTACTCGACCCAGAACAAAACAAAGAGTTTGTTGACCATTATCTTGATTTGCCTTTTGACTTATCAAAAGTCACTTTTATTACCACCGCCAACACCCTAGACGCCATTCCGCCAGCCCTCAAAGACCGGTTAGAGGTTATTCGTTACGTGGGCTATATCCCAGAAGAAAAACTGCAAATTGCCAAGCGTCACTTAGTTAAAAAAGTCCTCACCGCTAATGGTCTGACGGACAAAAACCTCCGCTACACTGACGCTGCTTTGGCAAAAATCATCGGCGGCTATACCCGAGAGGCTGGTGTTAGAAACCTTGAGCGTCAACTCCATACTATTGCCAGAAAAATTGCCCGCAAACTGATTACACAAACCAACCCAAAAACCGAGGCCGTCACTCCCAGTCAATTGACCAATTTACTAGGCCCACGCGAATACGACGAGGGTTTGGCTGAAAAAGAAGACCTGATTGGTGCCGCCACCGGCCTGGCCTGGACACCAGTTGGCGGTGATATTTTATTCGTCGAAGTGGCACTCACTCCTGGCAAAGGCAAAATCAATTTGACCGGCAAGCTCGGTGAAGTGATGAAAGAATCAGCCCAAGCTGCTCTGACTTATGTCAAAGCTCACGCCAAAGAATTAGCCGTCAAACAGAAAATGCTCGAGACCACCAACGTTCACATCCATGTGCCTGAAGGAGCTGTGCCGAAAGACGGCCCTTCTGCTGGCGTGACAATTGCTACCGCGGTCGTTTCAGCCTTTACTGATCGACCAGTGAAAAAATCAGTCGCCATGACTGGTGAAATAACCCTACGGGGAAAAGTGCTCCGCATTGGTGGCCTCAAAGAAAAAACCATTGCTGCTCACCGGGCCGGCATCACTACTGTCATTATTCCCAAAGACAATCAACGTGATTTAGCAAAACTGCCTGATGGAGTGAAAAAGGCCGTGGCTTTCAAACCAGTTGACTCAATTGGTGAAGTCTTAAAAATAGCCCTCTTAAAGGCTTAGTCTGATACACTATCTCCACTATGCGCAAAGGACTGATCGTGCTTGCTATCCTGCTGATCACTGCCATGGCGATCATGGTCGCTTATGGAGTAAACCCCTTAGAACTAAAGCTTAAGGCTGGTCTGCAAGTCACCACTGACAACGTGCCCGCCTCACTCTTTTTAAACGATCAGTACCTTGATAAAACACCCTTTATTGATAAGAAAATTCAACCGAATATCTATAGCTTACGTATCGACCCTGACGATACAAGTTTAGCCGACTACGAACTGCCCGTGACTCTGCATAAAGGCACGGTCACCGTCGTCACTTGGAAACCAGGTCCAACCTTGGAAACTTCCGGTGGGGTGGTATACGAAATGGAGCGACTGCGCCAAAGAGGGGAAAGTCAAGTTGAGTTTCAAACCATCCCGGATGGCGCTATTCTCACGATCGACAACGGGGCAAAACAATTCAGTCCCGTCTTACTCACTGATCTAGCAGAAGGGAACCACCAATTCGAGGTCAGTCTCCCTTCTTATGAAACCCAACAACACACCGTCAACTTGGTGAAAGGACATAAAATCACTCTCACCGTTATTCTCGGCAAGATCAGTGACACGGTGGCCCCTGAACCAACCGCTACTGTCAGCGGTACACCGGCTGATGAAACTGCTTTACGTAAAACCTTCACAACACCACAGGTCCAAATTCTCAGCACTAACTTTTTCAGCAATGATCAGGAGGTACTGCGGGTGAGAGTTACTCCCACCCCACTGGGTGAAGAAATCGGTTTTGCGCCAGTGGGCAGTTTTTACCCCTATCTTGGGGAGACTGAGGGTTGGTTAAATATTGAGTTTGCCGGTCAAGCCGGCTGGGTGAGTGCTCAATACAGTCAAAAAATCGAAGCTTCTGGTGCACAAACCGCTCAGTAATTGTTATAGTATCAGTAATGCCAAATACCTCTCAACCAATCGTCAAAACTCTGCTCATTATCGGCGCCATCGTCCTCTTTTTCCTCGCCGGTCGATGGTTTAACCCCAACTGGGGCAGGCTAGAGCTTGGCCAACCCGCCACGCTGACCGTGACCGGTCAAGCCGATGGCACTCAGACCAACCAAATCGCCACTTTCTACGCCGGAGTAGTCGCGAACAACCCCGATCGAGATGCTGCAGTCAGCACCGTCAACGAGCAGATGGCTGAATTAATTCGACAAGTCAAAGAGTTTGGTATCCCTGACGAGGACATCAAAACCGAGAACATCACTGTCTATGAATACACCGAGTCGCCTCCCTATATTTTAATGGAGGAGAGCGCAGCAGAGCCGGCGATCTTCCCGCCTCCACCAGCCCGAAAAGGTGAAAAGGTCTGGCAAGCGAGCAATAACATCACTATTACTTTGCGTGATGTTTCTCGCGCCACCGCATTGGCCACTCTTATTACCAATACCGGCGCCACTACTGTCTCTGGACCAAACTTCACGATCGATGACTCAACTGTTCTCGATCGACAACTCTTACAGCAAGCGATGCAAGATGCCCGTGAAAAAGCCGAGTTACTATTGGCGGGCACTGGTCAACGAATCACCAGAATCATCACCATCTACGAAAACGAAGCCTACACTCCTTATCCGCTGTCTGCCCAGTCAAGAGCAACCGACGCCAGCGAGACTGCTGTGCCAGTCGAGCCTGGCTCACAAACAATCACTAAATCCATCACCGTCATTTTTGAAATTAGTCGCTGACGAACCGCTCCGGGTTGATAAACCACTCCGGCTCAATAATCAGCACATCTCCTTGATTAAAAACCGTCTTACCCAGCTGTTCTAAACCAGTTTGATCCAGCCGATAGGTTACCCGCTCTTTGCTGCCAATAAAAATATAGCTCACTTGGTATCGAGCCAATAACTCATGAGCTCTCAAACTTTCCGGTTGCTCGTAAATAATCTTCACTTCCTCCGTCCGCAACCGAGGCACAGCTGGTCCGCCGCGCCACAGCCATTCGTGCGCCCGCCAACCCATCACGGTTGGCAAACCAGCAAAAACCGAGACTCGAGCAAATTGCGTGTAACTATCACCCACCGCCTCCAGCACCACTGGCCGACCAGCAGTTTGATGACGTAGCCAGAGGATCGCTTCGTACTCATCAGGTGAGGATGTCTGTAACCAAGCCAAGCCATTAAGCCCTGATCGAGTACGAAACTGGTCATAGTAGGCCGGGTAGCCTAAAAACGGATAGGTCAAAACCCCCAGGACAAACAAAGCCGTCAAGCTTAACAAAACCAACCGGCCAACTGCCGGTAAAAACGCTCGCTGACGGGATAAAACTCCAACCAGCCAGCCAATCACGATATTCATCATGATGATCGCTTGAAAAACAAACTTAAACATCGTGTTAGCTCGAGGAAAAGTGGGATAAATGTCCTTAAAATAGATCACCTCCGGTAAAACTAGTAATAAAAAAGCCATCAACCCAAGTCCGTAGAGAAACACCAGTGGCCAAACAAGCCGTTTTTTCCTTTTCATCATCAGCCAGCCCACCCCCAACGCAGTGGCAGTGAAAACAACGTGTCCGGTCCACAACACCATCAGCTGCCATAAGGGCGAGCGTTCAGTAACCAGAAAAACTCCTTTAATAATCGAGGTAAAGTTCAACCACCACGGAGCCAGCACGACCACTGCGACTCCCACCACATACATCGCCGCTACCAAGAGAGTCCAGACTTTCTTGGTCGATTGCAGTAAAACCATGACGCCCAAGAGAACCAATAACAAACCATAAATCAGCATGTCCCAAGTATTCGTCATCCCTAAAACCCCCAACATTACCCCTAACACCACACTCCAGTGAATCAAATCGAGATCGTGCCAAACTCGGTCGAGGACTAAGTTTTTCGACTCCATCACTTGTCTCAACCAGTGCCAGATTACAAACAGCGTCAACAACACCAGTGGCACTCCCCAAAAATGAGCATGTAAATCACTGACCACAAAACTGTAGGCCGGAATTTCATGAATAGCGTGCTCAATCAATCGAGTGACATCTGGGTACCAATACCCCACAAAAGTTTGATTTTTCAGCCAATACCAAATAGGGTGTGAGTTGCCACCAAACACAATCAGCGCGGCCGTGGTCAAACCAGCCGTGATCAATGGCCAACCACCCACCGCTCGACGAGGGAAAAAGCTTCGTAAAATTGTCTGTCCAAGGGCAAAACTTTCTAGTAACACCAACCCCATCACCCAGCCCAGTAAAACGTTGAAGCCAATTTCCACCGGTAAATGCCAAAAGCGCAGTAACAAGCTACCTAAAAAATGACCAAAACTGTAATAATTAACATTCGCCCCGGCCAACCAAAAATCCTCAGCTGGCAAAGTGGGGGAACGTAGATAGCCTTGCATTAAACCGGCGTTCATAAACTTTTCCAAATCTAAAACAGCCGGGTGGAAAGTACGCACTAAAGCCAAAAACAACAAGCCAAATAAAAAGAGAGCTTCTTGAAACACAATCATCCGAGCATGGGTTCGCAGAAAGCGGCGTACATTTTCGCGGGCGCGAATTGGTAGTACACCATACACTCCAACCAATAACACCCCCAACAACGACCAAAATCCGACCGTCGTATTGATCGGGATTCCAAGGTGAGCGATCAACCAAATGATTAACCCCAATCCCAACCACCCGATCACCCTGCCCCAAGCCCACCATTCTGGTTGAGTTTTCGCCTGACCTAGAAAAGCCAATAACAACGGCAAACCAAGTAATTGAATCAACAGTGAACCAATTCCCAACAACAGTAAAAAGAGGGCATCACCAAACATACTCCAGCATGATAGCAAACTTTACCTGACAAAAGCAGTTGATTCTCTCGTCAATTCTTGCTCAACGTAAGGGCAATAGCCACACAGTTTGAGAGAATGCGCTGGTTACTGGTAAACCAATCCAGCGGGGATAGTACAACCAAAAAACCCACACCAAACTGGTCAAGGCCACGAAAAATGCCGCTTTAAAATAAGGCTTCCCAGCACGCAGATATATTTCATGCCACCAATACGCCAACAGAATCGCGGCAAACGGGGTGGCAGGGGTGTAATGATAGTAGAAAAGTAAACGGGGACTAGCCAGCCACGGTAAAAAGACGACGGCGAAAATCATCACTACCACACCGAGGGTTTGCGTCAATTTTTTACGCTTTGTCCGCCACAATACACTCAACGCAAACCAGACCGCCCCAAATTCAAACCAGGCTAACAAAGGATTATTAAAAGCATAGATATCACTGTTTTCAACGCCATGCCAATACCACACCGATGTAAGATTTAGAGGCCACTGCCATGGCACTGATTGATCGGGGTGATTGACCTGAAGCAATAGTTCGTACCGCACAATGTTAGTTTGCAACTCAATAAAGTAGCGAAAGTCCTTGCCTTGTAAAAACATTGGGGTAAAGCTAGCCACATACACTACTCCCGGCACCACGATCAATGAAAAGATTAGCCAAGGTATTTTCTTGAGCGTTCTTTTCTGCAACATTCCCAGCATTTCCCAAATCAGCAAACCAACCAACCAGAAAACCGCTGACCATTTGGTAGCTAAACCCAAACCACCCAAAATCCCTACTGGCAGCAACCAGGCTGCTCGAGCCGACCGCCGATACCATAAATAGCTCGCTATCGCAGCTAACAACCAGACAGTAACAAACACATCATTCATCGCCACCCGAGACTGCACTAACCATAACCCGTCTAAACTCAACAGCAGTGCGGCCAGTAAACTGAGTGATATTTTGCGAAAAGCCAGCTGAGCCACCACAAACACCAATGCCACTCCTATCACCCCAAATACCGCCGAGGGTAGCCGCCAGGCAAAGGCATTATGACCAAACGATTGAAAAAACAAGGCTTGAATATATTTTGCCAGCGGCGGGTGCAACCAATCATGATTGTCAAAACCGTAAATTGGTCCATGCCACCACTCAAACGCCCGCGGGTCATTCTCCGCCATCAACCGCACAGCTGGCACGTGATAGCGTTCATCAAAGACAAACTCTGCTGGCAACTCTAAGCGATACAACCGAGTAATCAAAGCAAACACTCCAATGCCAAACAAGGCAACAAAAGGAAGGAGTGACTGAATACGTTTCATTTCGCCTTGGGAATACCCAGGGCAGTTTTCAAAACTGTTACAAATTGTTTCGCGTCAAGCGAAGCAGTGCTGATAATTGCTCCGTCCGTCACCAAGAGGTATTCACTGATATTCAGCTCATCAACACTGCCGCCGTAGAGAAACGGAACCGCACCAAACAACCGTTGCACTTTACTCTGAAATTCCTTAACCTCTGAGAGTGGCACATTATGGCCACTGCCAATTGCCTGAGCAGGTTCATAGGCCACCAACCACTGACCGTTTAAACCTTCATCCAACGCTGCTGCTTGCGCCTCAACTGTTTGTTGATCAACACAAATGATCGGCGTGATACCGACATCCAGTGCTTGCTCAATTTTTCTAGCCACTGTCTGCACTGTCTCATGAAAGTAACGGCGCCGTTCAGAATGACCCACCAAAGTATACTTCACCCCCAAACCCTGCAGATTCACCCCAGAAACCGCTCCATTATATGACCCAGCCGGAAAAGGACTGATATCCTGTACTCCCAACTGCCAACCTAATTTTTCGATCGCCGAGCGCAGTGGGACAATAAAGGGAAAAGGCGGAGTAAGAGCAATGGTGGTGTCTTTTGGTAGGGAGAAGTCTGGTGGGAAAGCACCGAGCAAATCGTGTACCGTTTGCAACCACGCTTCAGCCTGAGTAAGTGATTTTTGCGATTTCCAATTCGCCACAATTAATTCCGGCATACCGCTTGATCTTATCATCTTCTTAAGACAGAAGAAAAGGCGTGATAGGATGACGAGCATGAGCCAACTGTTAACCGGCCTTAACAACCAACAGCGAACCGCTGTCCTTCATGAGAGTGGCCCGGCCGTCGTGCTGGCCGGAGCGGGCAGCGGCAAAACAAAAGTGCTCACCACGCGCGCCGCTTACCTTATCGAGCAAAAAAACATCCGGCCAACAGCCATTATGCTCGTCACTTTTACGAATAAAGCCGCCGGCGAAATGAATAAGCGGGTGATGAAACTAACTGGTCAGAAACTTCATTACTCAGGGACGTTTCACAGTTTGTGCGCCAAGATTTTGCGCCGCCACGCCCACTCAATTGGCTTAAGCCCTGATTTCACCATCTACGATAGCAGTGACCAGCAAGCCTTAATGAAACAACTGTACCGTCAGCATCACTTCGATCCCAAAAAATATAAACCGCAGTTTATCCACGCGCTGATTTCACAAGCCAAAAATGAAATGCTGACTCCTCAAGAGTATGAAGGCTTGGCTCACGACGCCGTTCAGGAATTCGTCGCCAAAGTGTACCGACTTTACCAACAAGCCTTGCAAAAACAGCAAGCGCTGGATTTTGATGACTTGTTGCTGGAAACCGTCCGGCTGTTTCGTGAAGACAAAGCTACCCTGACCACATACCAACAACAGCTTCAACACGTACTGGTTGACGAATACCAAGACACGAATAAAGCACAATATTACCTCACCAAATTCTTAGCCGCGCCGCAAAACAACCTCTATGTAGTCGGCGATTTCTCCCAAAGCATTTATGCTTGGCGTGGGGCTGACTACCGCAACCTAATGAGGTTGAATCAAGATTTCCCAGATTTAAAAGAGTACCGACTCGAAAAAAATTATCGTTCCACCCAAATCATCTTAGACGCGGCCACCCAAGTCATTTCTCAAAACACCTCTCACCCAGTACTTGATCTTTGGACCGACAATATTACTCAAGAAAAAATCCAAATCATCGAAACCGCTGACGAAGAAACCGAGGCCGAAAAAATTGCTCAACTCATTCAAACGCAAGTTAGTCTTCACTATCACGACATCGCCATTTTATACCGCACCAACGCGCAGTCGCGACCGTTTGAAGAAGTGTTTGTCCGTCGGCAAATTCCGTATCAGATTATTGGTGGCATCAAGTTCTACGAACGAGCCGAAATCAAAGATCTTTTGGCATACCTGCGCTGGAGTGTCAATCCGGCCGATGAAGTCAGTCACGAGCGAGCCGAGAAAAACGGCAAACGGCGACTGCAAAAACTGACCGAGTGGCTCAAAGAACACGCCGACCAAATCACTGCCTCACCGCCGCTCGACTTACTGCAATACATTCTCAAGACTACTGACTATTTAAAGACTTTCAACGAAGATGACCCACAGGATCTCGCTCGTATCGAGAACATCCAGGAATTACTCAACACAGCTGCGCGTTTCACCAACGCACAGCAATTTTTGGAAAATGTGGCCCTGGTTCAAGATGGCTATCTGCATGACCTAGCTGTCGGCGAGCGGCCAAACGCCGTGTCACTAATGAGCCTACACTCTGCCAAAGGGCTTGAATTTCCGATGGTCTGCATTGTTGGGGCTGAGGAGGGCTTGCTGCCGCACCAAAAATCACTCTGGGACAAAGCACAAATGGAAGAAGAACGGCGACTTTGTTACGTTGGCATCACCCGCGCCAAAGAGCGGTTAGTTATCACCTACGCCAGACGGCGCTGGAACTTTGGGCACGTTTCCCACAGCATCCGTAGTCGCTTTTTGTCAGAAATCGCTAAAGATTTAATCCAAGAAATCGGCGTTACCAATCCATCCGTCTCCCAACCAATCGCCCGTTCGCAAGCAGCAATCAAAAGGGTCATTGATGATGACACTCTTGATGCTCTCCTTGATGGCCAAATCGATGCGAAACAATTTCTTGACTCATGAAAAGTGAGAGAAATCACCGCGCTGACAGCATAAGTCACCGTTCCTCACTGACAACTCCAGGGAATACTTTTATAATCAATCAATATGCTGATCAGGGCAGTTAGAAATGAGGAGCGGGCAAAGTATGACTCAGTGGTCCAACACCCACTCCAATCCTGGGCTTGGGGAGAGTTTCGCAAACAAACCGGCGTGGCGGTGGAACGACTCGGCTTTTATGAGAACGGCCAACTCACCCAGGGTCTTCAAACCACTTTTCACCCCATCCCACTGCTGGGCAAAACCGCCGGCTATGTTCCCAAGGGTTTCGCCCCCAACGAAGATCAATTGGCCGCCCTTAAAACCCTAGGTGAACAACACCATGCTTTGTTTATCAAATTAGAGCCAGACGTTTCAGCACCAATAGAGACCGCTAAAACTCAACATCAAACTTTACAAAAGTTTTTAGTCGATTCAGGTTCACGACCCGGCCGACCACTCTTTACACCATACACTTTTAAACTCGACCTCACTCAATCAGAGAATCAACTCTTTGCCAACTTGGCCAATAAAACCCGCTACAACGTACGCCTCGCCAAAAAGAAAGGGGTGGAGATTTTCGAAAATACCTCACCAGCAGGGTTCGATGCTTACTTAAAAATTCTGCGCGAGACCACCACCCGACAGGGTTTTTACGCCCACTCTCCCGAGTATTTCCAAACAATGTGGCAGACGCTCAAAGACTCTGGCATGATGCATATTTTCAACGCCGTCTATCAACAAATGGTATTGGTTTCCTGGATTGTTTTTACTTTTAACGGCAAACTGTATTATCCCTATGGAGCCTCAGTTCGGGAGTACCGAGAAGTGATGGCCAGCAACTTGATGATGTGGGAAGTGATTCGCTTCGGTCAGAAAACTGGCTGTACCACTTTTGATATGTGGGGTTCACTTGGCCCAGACCCAGATCAAAAAAATCCCTGGTACGGTTTTCACCGTTTTAAAGAAGGGTACGGCGGGCAACTGACTGAGTTTGTCGGCACCTACGATCTTGTGCTACAGTCTGGTCTATATCCGTTATTCCGCTTAGGCGACGATTGGCGTTGGAAAATCCTAAGACTGAGGAAAAAGCTTGGTTTCTGAACTGGTATGTATTAAGATAAGAAAGCAGACATGCAACAACCCCGTTTTAAACGTATCATGCTCAAGGTTGGCGGCGAATCGCTGATGGGTAAGAGAGAGTACGGCATTGATCCCCAAACCACCCTCGAGGTGGCCCAAAGAATTAAAGTTATTCACGATCGCGGTGTTGAGATAGCCATCGTGATTGGCGGCGGGAACATCTTTCGCGGACTAGCAGCCAGCAAACAGGGTTTAGACCGAGCGACTGGTGACTACATGGGGATGTTGGCCACCGTCATGAACGGTCTAGCCTTGCAAGACGCTTTGGAAAGCATCGGCATTCATACTCGATTGCAATCTGCTCTTCAAATGCCGGCAGTGGCCGAAAGTTTTATCCGTCGTAAAGCTTTAAGTCATCTCAGAAAGGGGAGGGTGTTGATTCTGGCGGCCGGAACCGGCGTACCATACGTGACAACCGATACTGGGGCTGCGCTCCACTCACTCGAACTTCATTGCGACGTACTGATGAAAGCCACCAAGGTTGACGGCATTTATGAGACCGATCCGATCCAAGACCCTAAAGCCCGTCGCTATAAGACTTTGACTTTTGATGACGCCATTCGTCTACCGGGAGTACAGGTCATGGACACAGCCGCACTGGCCATGGCCCAAGAAAACGATATGCCAATTATGGTCTTTAAACTCTTTGAAAAAGATCACCTTGAGCAAGCCATTGACGGTAAAGACATCGGCACCTACGTCAGCAATCAAGTAAAAACAGTCTTAGCAAAGTAGTGTAGTAAACCCTCAAACCGATTAAGGAATACATGAAAAAAACTTTCGGGATTAACGGCTTCGGCCGCATCGGCAGAGTAGCCCTGCGAGTCTGGTGGGAAGCCCACCGTGACGGTCTTGATCTTAAAGCTATCAATACCTCAGGCTCAATGGACTTGGAGGGCTGGGCGCATCTACTCAAATATGACACCAACTACGGCATTTTCCCTGACAAAATTTCGTTCAAAGCGGAGCAAGCCAAAGATGAGGTGAGTGACGAAAATCCAGTCTTGGGTACATTGACCGTCAACGATTACAACATTATCGTGACTGCTCAACGTGACCCAGCCAAGATTCCCTGGAAAAAGTACGACGTTGGCACTGTGGTCGAGTCGACCGGAGTCTTCCGTACCGCCGATAAAGCCAAGGCTCATTTTGCTGGCGGCGCCAAAAATATCATTATTTCCGCTCCAGGTAAGGGCGAGGGGATTAGTACTAGTATTGTTGGTGTCAACGAACTCGATCAACAAGCTGGTATTTACTCCAACGCCTCTTGCACCACTAATTGTGTCGCTCCTGTGGCACAAGTCATCCTGGAAAAATTTGGCATCGAAAAAGCTTCTCTCACCACTATTCACGCCTACACTGACGACCAAAAACTACAAGATGGGTCACACAAAGACCTGCGTCGTGCTAGAGCAGCAGCCATGAACATCGTCCCCACCACTACCGGTGCTGCCAAGATGACTGGTCAAGTCATTCCTGAGCTCAAGGGTCTTTTTGACGGCTTGGCGGTCAGGGTTTCTCCTTCGGTAGGTTCATTATCTGATACAGTTTTTGTCACCAAAAAGCAAACCACTGTAGAAGAAGTAAATAAGACCTTTATCGAAGCTGCCAAAAGCGACCGCTGGCGCGGCATTATCGCCGTGACTGATGAGCCGTTGGTCTCTTCGGATATCGTTGGTCGACCCGAATCGGCCATTATCGATTTGGCTCTTACCCAAGTGATTGGCGGCAATCTCGTTAAAGTGATCAGTTGGTACGACAATGAGTGGGGTTACGCCCATCGGCTGGTTGAGCAAGTGGTTAAGATCTGATCAACTAAAACCATAACTTGATTAGTTTTTTAAAATTGAAACTTTCTTTTTTTGAAAAGGTATTTTCGTGCCGGGTGAAATAATTCTTTTATTCGCTCGTCTTTGTCGGCGCTTCCAAGAAAACTTGTACATCTCGAGGATTTTCCAACACAATTGCGCCTGTGCCACCAAAAATGAAATTAGCAATATATATTCAGTTTGAAATTATTCCAATTTAAAAGCCATTTCCAATCAAAGTCCAGGCACTTTGAATTGATCATGTATAATCACCCGCATGGCTAAACAATCTTCTCAACCTAAAAGTCAAACCTCAGGCCAAAAAAGTCAAAAGGGAGGAGTCTCTCTCCTCAGCCCCAACAGCAAAGTCTCGATTACCTTGCCTAAAAAAGCTGTTGCTAGTAGTTACCAAAAAAACCTCGAGAAATTAGCCAAACAAATCAAAGTGGCTGGTTTCCGCCCAGGCAAAGTGCCCGCCAAAGTGGCCGAAGAACAACTCGGTCAAGCTCATCTTATTGAACACGTCCTTGATGAGCTACTGCCTGAAGCGTATCGTCAAGCTCTCAAAAATAGCAAAAAAACGCCGATCACTCAGCCTGAGTTTAGAGTGATCGCCGCCAAACTTGGCGAAGACTGGGTTGTCGAAGCAACCTTTGCTGAATTACCAACCGTGAAAATCAATCAGTACCAACGACATGTCAAGGCGGGCAAGCAATCGGCCAAAAAAGCGCTCACTAAACGCCTTAAAACTGCCAAAACCAAGAAAGCTGGCAGTCAAGACACGGTAGTTACCCAACTCACCCCAGAAGAGGAAAAAGAGCTTAATTTGCAACACATTTTCCGCCAACTAGTCCTCGAGTTAAAACCACAAGTCCCAGAAATGCTCTTGAAACACGAAACTCAACACGAGTTTGAGCACCTCGTCGGCCAACTCAAACAACTCAACATCACCGTTGATGACTACCTCAAGCGTCGAAACAGTACCATGGAGCAACTTTCTCAAGAGTTGGCCGTGCAAACCTTAAACCGACTCCAGCTTGACCTTGTTCTCGGTGCCATCGCCAGACAAGAAAAACTCACCGTGATGGACCAAGACAAAGAAAACTACTTTTCCCAGCTTAAGGACGAAAAACAGCGTGAGCAACTCAAAAAAGATGCCCACTATCTAGGGCACCTCGAGACGAACTTACTGAAACAAAAGGTAGTAAACTATCTCTTGACTCTCTAAAGGGATCTAGTAGACTGGGGAAAATTAAGGAGAAAAAAACAAACTGCCTCGAGTTGACAAAGACTCGCGCACTCACCTATAATATAGTTTGACATGGTAAATCAAGGGAAGACACCTCCGCTCACTTCAACCACTTCGCTGGCAGAAGCCATGCGTAATACCAGGCCTGCGACTCAAACCGAGCAGTCGCAAGATCCGGCGTTAGAAAATCTGATCTCCCAGGGTGCGGCTAAATCGGGGTTTGACTCACCAGAATTAAAGGCGCAATACGAAGCAGAACAAGAGCGACTCCAAACCGAGCGAGCCAGAGCTCAGGAAATTAATCCAGTTGATACTCATGAAGTTTTTGCGGCAGCCGAAGCCAAAACCGTTCGAGAGCTTGAAGTCACTAGGCAAGAAATCAGCGCACTCGTCGAACAAAAAGAGATCCAAGACCCAGAAATCCAAAAACCATTGGTTAGTCAACTCACTAATGCTGGTCCAGAGGGCACATACCTCAGAGGTTATTTTGCCCAATTGCTAAGAACAGTCCAAGCTTTCATCCCTCAACCGCCCGAACAAATTTTCCAGAAACGCCAAGCTCGTCGACGTGGTGGTGCGGCAGTCAATTATGAAGAAACCGCCAGAGTTCAAAAAGATTTAACTAACAGTGAAAGCAACATCCACCGCGGTGGTGGTCAGTAAGTTTTCCCACACAAAAATGCGAGTGAGCTCGAGGGGACTTGAACCTCTGACCTCTTCGATGTCAACGAAGCGCTCTAACCAACTGAGCTACGAGCTCGCGAACTTAGGGATTATACCCAACCATTTTCCATTATACAATTATCGAGGAGATGATATAATTTCCTCTTGTCTGTTTGGGTAGCGATCCCCAAACCAGTAGTATAAAAATCGCACTAGAGTGATTCGAAAACCATACCTACAAAGAAGAAGAGCGCAGGAGTTCATTAAAGCTAATCATCACATTCGGTATCCACAGGTCCGCGTCTTGACAGACAAAGGCGAAACCCTCGGAGTGATGACCACCGCGGAGGCACTCTCACAGGCGCAAGAAGCTGGCAAAGATTTGGTTTTAATCACCGAGGTAGCTCAACCGCCGGTCGTCAAGATCATTGAGCTATCAAAACACAAGTATCAGCTCCAACAAAAACAAGCGGCTGATCGCAAAAAAGCCAAAGTACAAGAAATTAAAGAAGTTCGCTTTGGCCCCTTTATGGGTGAACAAGACTTTGAAAGTAGGTTAAAAAGGGTGATTGAATTTTTAGAGAAAGGACATAAGGTCAGATTATCTTTAATGTTTAGAGGGAGACAGATCACTAAAAAAGAGTTCGGTTACGAAACTTTCGAAACTATTATCAACCGAACCAATGAAATCGCCTCCGTTGAAATGGCGCCAAAAATGCTCGGTCGAAAACTGATTGCTCAACTTTCACCAGCCAACAAAGGAAAAAAATAACTCTTCACCCACAACTATCAACTATTAACTATCAGCTATGAACTATTTATATGAAAAAGATTAAACAAAAAACTCGTAAAGGCGCAGCCCGCCGCTTCAAAATCACCGGCAGCGGCAAGGTAATGCGTCGAGTGCAAAACCAGCGCCACCTGCAGCGAAATAAAAGCAAAAAAGCCAAACGCAATTACCGGGTAATGGTAGAAGTAAAAGGTAAATGGGCCAAAAAGGCCAAGCAAATGATGGGACTGGCGTAATATGGCAAGAGTTAAAACTGGGGTGGCTCGTCGTCGCCGACATCAAAAAGTCTTGAAATTAGCTAAGGGGTACCGAGGCACTAATCGACGTTTGTTTAAACGCGCGATGGAGGCGGTCCTCCATGCCGGTCAGTACGCTTTCGTTGGCCGAAAACTCAGGAAGCGCGACCTGCGCAAGCTCTGGATTATGCGTATTAACGCCGGGCTTAAACAAGTCAGCGACTCCCTCAATTACTCCCGTTTTATCAATGGTCTGAAAAAGGCCAACATTGCGCTCAACCGCAAAACTCTCTCAGAGCTGGCAATCAATGACCCCAAAGCTTTTAAAACAGTAGTAGACAAAGTGACCAAAAAACAGTAAAAATAGGCTGTTTTAATCATGAAAACCGCTTTCCTCATTCATTCCAGCAAAACGCAGTTTCTCTTGTTTGTAACCAAGCCAATGCAAGAAAGGAGTGGGGTGGTAGCGTAAAAAATAAACTGGATTCAAAAAACCACCCCCGATAAAATCGGGGGTTTTTTGTTTCCAGCTGCTTCTTACCCTAATAACATGCAAGAACGAGTAAGGTTATACGAGCTCATGGCCGCTAATAAACTAGATCGTCGAGAAAAAGCCGAGCAGTGGCGTTGGTCTGGTATCTTAGACAAAGTGTTTCAGCCTCACGATCAAATTGGACTGAGACAAAACCGTCGGTCTCGTTTCCAAGCTCGAGGAAAATAAAAATCCTGCTAGAATAAAACCCATGGTATCCGTTTCTTTAGAAGATCTTAAGGCTAAAATCCACCAACTGGAACAACAACTCCAGGAAGATCAAGTACTTGATCCCCAAAAGTTACAGACTCAATACCTGGGAAAACGGGGTTTGTTTAACACTCTTTCCAAAGCTATTAAGCATGTTTCACCTCAAGATAAAAGAGTCGCCGGCCAGCTCTTAAACGCCTTCAAAACCTCACTGCAAACCCGGTTGCAACAGCTGAGCGACCAACACCAATCAACTCCCTGGGTTGATCTCACTGCCCCTGGCATTCAACCGCCCGCAGGACACCTTCACCCCATTTCCCAAGCGATCGAAGAAATCTCTCGTATCTTTGCCAAAATCGGCTTCACTAGAGTCCGCTACCCAGAGGTTGATTGGGACTATTATGCTTTCGAATCGCTGAACATGCCCCCCAACCACCCAGCCCGAGATGAATGGGAGACTTTTTTCGTCGAGGGTCCAGTCAACAAACAATACGGCAAAATCGTGCTAACACCGCACACTTCCAACGGCCAAGTTAGAGAAATGGAACGACTGAAGGGGAAACCGCCAATTCGCATGATTAACATCGCCCGTTGCTACCGCCGCCAACAGGACGTTACCCACACCCAAATGTTTCACCAATTTGAAGGTTTAGTAGTCGATAAAGGCATTAATATTCAGCACCTCAAAGGAACTCTAGATTATTTCGCCCAAGAGTTTTACGGCCCAGGTACAAAAAGCCGCATTCGGCCATTTCACTTTCAATTTACCGAACCATCGTTTGAAGTCGATTTTAGTTGCCATATTTGCCATGGCACCGGCCAAATTGGTCAGCGCCGCTGCGCCTTCTGCAAATCTGGCTGGCATGAGGTGGGTGGGGCCGGTATGGTCCACCCCAACGTCTTAAAAGCGGGAGGCATCGACTCCAACCAATACACTGGTTTTGCTTTTGGGTGGGGAGTGGAGCGAACGTACACCTTGCGTGAAGGGTTGAATATTGACGACATCCGGTTACTCTATTCTGGTGACGTCCGGTTCTTGGAGCAATTCTAAAAACTATTAACTATGAACTACTAACTCCCCTCCATGAACATTCTTATTCCACACCACTGGCTTTTAGAACAGGTCAAAACGCAAGCGAGTCCGCAAAAAATCCAAGAGTATTTGTCGCTGTGTGGGCCCTCCGTAGAAAACATCGTCAAAGTCGGCAAGGAATCGGTCTATAACATCGAGATCACCACTAACCGAGTCGACAGTATGAGTGTGCGAGGGGTGGCCCGCGAACTGGCGGTCATCTTGCCGCAATTTGATATTCCGGCCAAACTGGTCAAAAACACACTGTCGTTTTCTTCACTCAAACCAACTACTAGGGAATTACTGCCACTCCCCAAAATCCGCAACAATGCCAAGCTCTCTCGCCGCATTGTTTGCATTATTTTAAGTAATATCAAGCGAACCCCGACACCTCAATGGATGGCTGATCGACTCACGCAAGTCGGCATGAATATCCACGACAGTGCGATCGACATCACCAACTACGTCACTCATGAACTTGGTCATCCTATTCACGCGTTCGACTACGACAAGATTATGAAAATGGGCGGGGAAATCATTGTCACCAAAGCTCGTAAAGGCGAACATTTCATCACCCTTGATGGTGAAAACTACCAAGCAGTAGGTGGAGAAGTAGTTTTTAAAAACCCCAAGGGCACCATCATTGATTTACCGGCCATCAAAGGCACCATGAACAGTGCGGTCGATGACACCACTAAAAATATCCTTTTGTGGATGGAGTCGATTGATGCCGAAAAAATCCGTTTTGCCTCGATGACTCATACTATTCGAACCGTGGCCGCTCAATTGGCAGAAAAAAATGTTGATCCACACTTCATGGAACCAACTCTGGTTCGCGGCGTCCAACTTTACCGAGAGCTATGTGATGCCAAAATCGCCAGTGAACTTTACGACGCGTTTCCTGGTAAAAAGCCGGCAAAAACTGTCGGTCTAGACCTCAATAAAATTCACACCTATTTGGGAATTGAGTTGCCCATCTCCAAAATCGTCACCATCTTAGAAAAATTGCAGTTCCGCGTCAAAACACTCAAAAACACTTTGCACGTCACTCCACCAACCTTCCGCCAAGATGTCACCATCCCTGCCGATTTTATCGAAGAAATTGCTCGGGTATATGGCTACCACCACCTCCCCAGTGTCGTCATGCCTACCCGCATTCCTTTAACTAAACCAAAAAATACCCACTTTGCCGCTGAGGAAACCATCAAACATTTCCTAGCTGATCTTGGCTGGCAAGAAGTGTACACCTATTCCATGGTGAGTGAGGTATTGGCACAGCAATCCGGGTACTCACTCCAAGCACACGCCAAATTAGCCAATCCTTTGACCGATGACAAGATTTATTTGCGCCGTTCGCTGACCCCTTCACTGCTGGCAGTGATTGAAAACAATCCACAGAAAACCGCTTTTTCTGTCTTTGAGCTGGCCAACGTCTATCAGCCACGACCAAACACTTTGCCGGACGAAGTTTTGCGTTTGGGTTTAGCTTCCACCAAACCATACCGGCAGGTGAGAGGAGATGTGGAAGCTTTACTCAAGAAATTTTATCTGCCGCCACTCACAGTCAAGGTCGACGAAGTTACTCAACACGGCCAACTGATGGTCGGTAAAACGGCCATTGGGACGATTCAGGTGGAGAAAGGTCGCTCCACCACCGCCCAGCTTGATTTTCATCAATTATTGCCGATCATCAAAACTCACCCGAGTTTTCAACCGTTGCCAAAAACAGCCAGTGTCATCGAAAAATTCACCTTTACACTGCCGATTAATACTGCCGTTGGCCCAATTATTGATGATCTGCAAGTGTTGGACCGACGAATTAAATCAGTGGTGCTGACTGATATTTACCAAGCCAATCACACTTTCTTGGTGGAGTATTGGGACTCACGACACAATCTTGCCAACGAAGACGTACGGCCAATCAGGCGACGGATTGTTACCCTAGTGGAAAAAACCTATCGAGCAAAACACGTTGGCACGGTACAATAAACCCTTGCATGACGTTTAAAAATTATTTTTTCTCGCTGGCTCTCGCGGCGGCTCTTTTTCTGGCGCCAATCAATCTCTTTTTTAAATGGGGTGAATCACAAGCTTATGTCGGTGGCATTTTCACCGATTACTTGGTGCAAAAACTGTGGCTGGCTGAAATACCAGTCCTCCTGATTATCGCCTTGTGGTTTACTAAAATAATTCAAAGAGAGCGATTAAAAATTCCGTCATTTTTTAAAAAAAATGCATTATGGTTAGTTGTTTTGTTGAGTTTAGCTGTCCGCCAATACTTCTCACCCCTGCCAGCCACTTCATGGTGGTACTTCACCAAACTGATTGAACTCATCTTATTTGGTTTGGCACTGACTCATTTTTGGCCAAGATTGCACATGAGTTTAGTGCGCTATGCTTTGTTAATCACCATCGTTTTCCAGGCAGGAATCGCCACTCTCCAATTCGTGAGACAACAGCCGTTGTTTGAGTATCAAGTGCTGGGCGAAACCCAGTTAACAGCCACTCTTAATATTGCCCGGGCGCAATTTAAAACCGGACAAATGATTTTGCCATATGGCACTACCGCTCATCCCAACATTTTGGCCGGAGTAGTGGTCATCTTTGGAGCGCTCTGGTTTCAACTGCGCTCCAACCGTCAATATAAACTCCCTTGGCAAGACTTGTTGACGATTGGTATCATCAGTTGGGTGGTTTTCCTCACTCAATCTGTCAGCGCCTTGCTGGCTTTACTATTATTTTTATTTTCCCAGTATTTTTCACAATTCAAAAAATATTTTTTGACACTTGCCATCAGCCTCATCATCGCTGCTCCTATTGTCCTGATGTTTTTGTCAGAACAATGGCAAACAGAGTCAACCTTGAGGAGAGTTTTCTTAAACGCCCACGCTACTTCGGTGATCTTTCAACAGCCAGTCTTCGGCACAGGGCTTGGTTTGTTTACCAGCACTCTGGCTCACATCACCAGCAACAATTTTTCCCAATTTATCCGCTTTATTCAACCTGTTCACCACATCGTGCTGTTGTGGTTGGCCGAAACCGGTTTGCTGGGAATCACTTTCTTGTGGTTGGGAGTGAGCAAATTGAAGTTCTCAAACAACTTTGACTGGCTACTGATTCTTGCTCCTCTTATTAGCCTAGATCATTATCTGTTGACCCAGTGGGTAGGAGGGGTCATGATGGTTCTACTGATCAATCAGGCAATCCGTCAGCATCGATCATTAGGGCGTCGGAATGAGTGAAGTTGGAGTCGGAGTAGGGGTTGGCTCAGGATCTTTCCAGTCAGCCCCACCGGAGCCAAACTTCACAGTATTGCTTTTAGCCTGTTTCCCATCACGAGAGAAAGCAATGGCATAGATTTCATGTTTGCCGGTCGGAAAGCTGAGCTTACCACGATAACTGTGATCATTAATGGTTTCCCGCAATTTGCCGTCGACCCAAATCTCCATTTTCTCAATCCCTTGACCACTGCCCGCATCGACGTGTACCTCCAAGTCCTGCTGGTTGTAAGACTTTTCATTCTCAGGTTGAGAAACTTTCACTGAAATATCACTGTTTTCACCACAGTACTCAGTCGGTACCCGATAACGGGTGTCACTCTGACCGCCGATCCAAGCATTGATAGCTTCCTGCCAACGGTTGCGGCCATCTTCACTGACCGGATCGTTTTCTTTCAACACAATAAACTCTTTTTCATCAAAATCACCCGCACTGACCTTGGCATCGGTGGCTAATTTGTTGTTATCATCTCGACACACCTTGAGTTTAGTGTGAATCGGATCGGGGATCGTCGGCACACTGCCTTTGAGAAAGTAGTCGGTTTTACTCGGATACCCGTCATGAGCAGGAAAACCCGAAATACTGTCCACTTCTGCACTCACCACTTCGTCAGTGGGGACTTCCCAAGCCGGCGTTTTATAACCCATTTCAATGGCTGCCATAATAACCTGCCGCCAAATGGGCGAGGCACCGGTGATACCAGAAGCCACTTGGGTCATTGAAGTGTTATTACTGTTGCCGACCCACGTGCCGACCATCACCTCACGACTCCACCCGATGGTCCAGTTATCTTTTTGTTCGTTGGTCGTACCGGTTTTGACTGCTATGGGGCGGCCGGTATTCAACAGCGAGTTAGCGCCAAAAGCTAGAAGCCGGGCGTTATTGTCTGACAAAATGTCGTTAATCAGAAAGGCTTCACCTTTGCTCATCACCCGCTTGCCCTCGACATGTTTGTGCTCAAATAAGACGCGACCATCCTTATCTTCCACTTTGAGAATTGAAACTGGCTGCACTTTTAAGCCACCATTGGCAAAGGCACTATACGCACTGACCGTATCCAGTAAATGCACCTCCCCACCGCCCAGGGTAATAGAATACCCAAAACGCTGGAGGTTGGCCTTCGTCGGTTCAAGCGTCTCAAAACCCAACTCATAGGCCGTGCGTAAGAAATCCTCAATCCCGACAATAGCCACTGACTTGACTGCTGGAATATTAATTGAACTCCCGAGAGCACTTCTGATGCTCACCGGACCATGAAAGATACCGTCATAGTTTTTTGGAGTATACGGTTCAATTTTGTCGTTGGGTTGGAACGTCGTTTCCACGTCCATCAACATTGAGGTAGGGGAGTAACCGCGCCGGAACATCGCCAGATACGTCACTGGCTTGATCGACGAGCCAGGCTGTCGCAGGCCATCGGCCGCTACGTTGTACTGGCCATCAATCTCATCGTCAAAATAATCTTTACTCCCAACCATACTGAGAATCTCACCAGTATCCGGCTTCATCACCACCACCGCCCCGTTAGTAATGTTCAAGTTGACCACTTTATTGATCTCATCTTCAACGATTTGTTGAGCTTGATCCTGCAGTTCCCAATCAAGGGTAGTGGTCACTTTCAGCCCACCGGCCTCCACCAATTCTGTGCCAAACATTTCTTCCAGTTGGTTGCGCACATAAAAGACAAAGTGAGGGGCTTTAATATCGGCCGAGGCAGTATTAAACTCCAGATTGTTTAACCCAGCGATCGCGTCTTCCAGCTGGAGCTTGGTGATGTAGCCGGAGTTCTCCATCGCCCGCAACACGCTTTCGGCACGAATTTTCCACAATGGTGTGCCGTCACGATCTTTCTGACCAGAAAAAGGCGAGTAAGCACTCGGGCGCTGGGGGAGACCGGCTAAAAAGGCGGATTCAACCAAACTGAGTTCTTGAATCGGTTTGTCGAAATAAATCTCGGCCGCCGTCCCCACCCCCCACGCAGTCCCGCCGTACGGGGCTTCATTAAGATACATTTCCAGGATTTGGTCTTTGGTAAAGGTCCGTTCGATTTGGATTGAGAGCACGAGTTCTTTGAATTTGCGAGCAATTGTTCTCTCATTGGTCAACAGCGCATTTTTTACTAACTGTTGTGTGAGGGTTGAGCCACCAACCACTCGGCCGCGAAAAACCATGTTGTAGGGAATGCGTAGCACTGTCAGTAAATCAAAGCCGCCGTGACGGTAAAAGTCTTTGTCTTCAACGGCCACAGTCGCTTGTTCAAGATAAGTCGGCGTGTCTTCAAGCGTCACCGGAGTACGCCGCTGCGTGTCGTACAGGTCATATAAAAGTGTACCGTCTCGGTCGTAAAGCTTGGTGCTAAAACCTTCCCGACGAATGACTTCACCAGGTTTTGGCAGTTCCCGCGAATACCAAGCAAACATCACAAAGAAACCAACTACTCCGAAAATGAGCACTCCCACTGCTAGCCGAGCCAGCCGGCGCATATTTTTGGCCTTGAGAATTTCCTGCTGGCCAGGGGTTAGATGAGCGAAGCGGCGGCGACCACGAGACAAACGGATCATTAAGATCTGCAGCTTCCGGGAAACAGCCTTGCCAACCCAACCAAATCGCCCAAAAATCCTGGTAAAGTTAATTTCCATGATATTTTATTGTACCAGTTTTCAGACCTGCGCTTGGAAAAATCAGTCCATCAGACTAAGATATCCTCTACATCATGAAAAAAGCGACTTTTGACGTGAAAGAAGTCCTCACCCGTGGGGTGGCCGAGATTTTGCCTGAGCGAACGAGTTTAGAAAAACTGATGTCGCAACGTAAAATCAAGCTGTATCTGGGTATCGACCCGACTGGCAGTGAACTTCACCTCGGTCATTCCGTCGTCCTCCGGAAGCTCAATCAGTTTGCTCAACTTGGGCACCAAGTAATTTTGTTAATTGGCAATGGCACGGTCAAGATCGGGGACCCCACCGGCCGCGATGAGTCTCGACCAACTCTGACTGACAAACACATTGAGAAGAACTTTAAAACTTGGCAAAAACAAGCCGGGAAAGTGTTAGATTTTAGTCAGATTGAAATCCGCCGTAACGGCGACTGGTTGGACAAATTAACTATGGTTGATGTCATTAAATTGATGGCCAAAACTACTGTGCAGCAACTGATTGAGCGCGACATGTTCCAGGAAAGAATTAAAAAAGGTCACCCCATTCACGGTCACGAAATCATGTATCCATTACTACAGGGCTACGATTCCGTGGTGATGGATGTTGACTTGGAGCTCGGGGGCACTGACCAAACTTTCAACATGATGATGGGTCGTCAGTTACAGAAAATTTACCATCACAAAGACAAATGGGTACTCACCACTCCCATTATTAATGGCACCGACGGCCAGAAGATGAGTAAGTCATACAATAACTACGTCGCGCTCACCGAAAACCCGATCGACATGTACGGCAAACTAATGCGCATCAGTGACGACATGATTATCGAATACTTCCTCCTTTTAACTGATGTTCACACCAGCGAGATTGCCAAGATGGATAAGGCGATGCGGGTAGGGGAAAACCCGATGACGTTCAAAAAAATGCTGGCCTTCACCATCACTGAACAATACCACTCAACCAAGGAGGCACAAAAAGCGCAAGACCACTTTGAAAAAACCATTCAAAACAAGGAAGTATCCGGTGAAAGTCAATCTGTCAAGCAATCTGAGCTGAAAGGAAAATCAAATTTTCAAGTGGTTGCTCAACTCCTTAAGGTTAGTCACAGTCAAGCCAGAAGGTTGATTGAGCAAGGCGCCATGACTTTACAACCAGGTAACGTGAAAATCACCGCTCCCCAAGACAAATTCCAAACCAAAAATGTGAAAACCATTAAAATTGGGAGACAGTTTGTGAAACTAATTGACTAAGATGACTCGCCGAACGCGCCAAAGACTGATTCAGATTTTTGCCATTCTTTTCATTCTCGGTTTGGTCATCAGCAGCATCAGTAGTTTGCTGACCGTGCTTTTGTAATATGATCTATCGACTGACCGATCCGATTACTGTCGTCAAGGGTATTGGCGATACTCTACAAGCATCACTTAATCAAGCCAATATTCATACTGTGCTGGACTTACTACTGCAACTGCCGTATCGCTACGAAGACCGCAGTCATCTTGTGTCGGTTAATCAACTAAAAATGGGGGAGCAGGCCACAGTCAAAGCGATAGTGCGACGGGCTAATATTGCCTATCGCGGCCGGCGGACAGTGGTGCACGCCACGGTCGAAGACGCCACCGGCAAACTGGCGTGTATTTGGTTTAACAACCGCTTTGTGATGAATCAACTCAAAGAGGGGAGCGAGCTTTATTTTGCTGGGTTGTTTTCCGAGCGAAAAATGCTTGTTCAACCAACCATTGAAAAAGTCAGTGATGACACAATCCACACCGCGCGGCTGGTGCCAATGTACCCAACAATTGCCAAGTCCCTTAAACTTGGTTCGCTACGGCGAATCTTAAAAGGAGTGGTGGACCAGTTACAACCAGTTGATGACTTAGTCGCCGGAGCCCAAAAAAAACGCTACCCCAATTTTGTGACTGCCCTCCAAGTGCTTCATTTTCCCGACCATGAAAAAGACATTCCAGCCGCGCGCGAACGCTTGGCGCTGGAAGAATTATTGGGTTTAATTCAACACTCCCAATCAACTAAAAAGCAGTGGCAGTCACAACACAGCGCCACAGCCCTCACCCTGGAAAATTATGACCCGGCTGATTTTACAGCTTGGCTGCCAAAAAGCATTCCTTTTGAATTGACAAAAGCGCAGCAGCGCGCCACCCGTGAGATTCTCGCTGATTTGCAAAATGACACTGCCATGAACCGGCTCCTGGTAGGGGATGTCGGCTCGGGTAAAACGGTGGTGGCTGGTTTGGCCTGTCACTTCGTGTTGCAAAACCAGCATCATGCCGTATTTACGGCACCCACCCAGATTTTGGCCCAACAACATGTTGAAAGCCTTCGCCAACTGTTTCCCACTATTAACTATCAACTATTAACTGCTAAAGAATCAAAAAAGTTTAAACCGAGTAACCAACCCACTCTCTACATCGGCACTCACGCCGTGCTCAATCACTTGGACGCCATCCAGCCAGCGCTCATTATTTATGACGAACAGCACCGCTTTGGGGTAAAACAACGGCCAGTGCCACAATTCACTCACGGCACACCCCATATTCTGACAATGTCCGCGACCCCAATCCCGAGAAGTCTGATGCTTACTCTCTTTTCACACCTTAACTTGAGTCTGATTGATGAATTGCCGGCGGGCCGAAAACCGGTCACTACCTGGCTGGTGGCTAACCAAAAAAAACCAGCTTCACTCTCCTGGCTTGGTAAAACCCTCCAAGAAACCAAGGGTCAAGCCTTGATCGTCTGTCCGTTCATCGAGCCATCAAGTTTTGAAACACTGGGGAACGTGACGGCGGCCACTGAGTTGTTTGCCAAGTTGGAGCAGTACTACCATCAGCATTTCCCAGCACTCAAGCTTGGGCTGCTGCACGGCAAATTAAAATCAGCCGAAAAAGACCGGATCATACAACAAATGTTTCAACAAACCATTAAAATCCTGGTCACCACCCCTGTCGTCGAGGTGGGTGTCGACCTGCCCTCGGCCAATATCATCGTTCTTGAGGGCGCTGAGCGGTTTGGGCTCGCCAGCCTCCACCAACTACGCGGCCGAGTGGGGCGAGCCGGCCAAGAAAGTTACTGCCTGCTGTTTACAACCACAGGAGACCAAACCGCTCGCCAGCGTCTGATCACTTTTACTCAAGAACATGATGGTCTCAAGCTGGCTGAACAAGACCTTCAACACCGCGGGGCAGGAGACCTCTTTGGTTTTCGCCAACACGGCTTTGGGGACCTGATATTTGCCTCTTGGACCAATCTCAAACTCATTCAGGCCGCTCACCAAACTTGGCAGACCCTTGAGGGAAAAAGCTGGCAGCCACTAATCAAGTATCAGGCGGACCAAGCAAGCAACGTCCCTGCCGCCAACTAACGGTCGCCTATTCACTATCCACTCTTAACTATTAACTTTAAACTTTTTACTTTTTACTTTTTACTTTTAATTTTGAGCTATCCACTATTTACTATTCTTCCTCAACTTCGTATCATGGAGTAGAGAAGATATGCACATACTCCTGCCAAATTTTCGGTCTCTCCGTCACGCTCAAGCCGGCCAAGTTGGTTTGATTGTACTCTTGATCATGGTCGTCATTTTGGCCCTTGGCTTGTCGCTGGCCACTCGCACCTCTCAACAAGCCGAAATCTCGATCCAGCAGGAAGACACCACTCGTGTCTTTAACGCCGCTGAAGCCGGTGTTGAAGCGGCGCTGGCCAACATCTTTCAGTCCGAATCAGCCGGCACCATTAATGAACTATCCGAGGACATTGCTTCACTCGACTTGACCGGCAGTAATACCGCTATCAACTACAACATTGCTAAAAGCAACACTTTAGAAACCCACCTCAAACAGGGAACCAGCACCGAGTTGGTAGTACCGAGTGCAGGGAGCATCAGTTTTTACTGGGCCATCGAGCCCACCTGTGATGAGACCGCCTCGCTGCTGCTGTCTGTTTACAGTAATGACGCCGGCAACATCGCTGCTCGCCATTATGCCGTCGGCGATTGCAGCGGTGCTTCCACCAGAGGCGATAACTTTATTCCCAACGATCCCGGTCCGACGCCATACAAATATGCGTACACTCTCTTCACCACGGCCACCGATCAGTTTGTCCGAGTAAAACCAGTCTATAACGACACCGACATTAAAATTGTTGGCTCGCCAGCCGTCAGCCAATTCACCATCAACTCTCAAGCCCAAAATACCTTGGCAGGCCAAGAAACCAGAACTTTTGAAGTAAAACGCACGCTTTCCACCGCGCCAGCCTTTATGGAATACGCCCTGGTCAGCGGCAGCTCGATTATTAAAAACTAAGTCAAGAACCTGCCTATGCCTGCCACCGCCATCGACATTGGTACCTATGCTGTGAAGATCGTCACCGCTGACCCGGGACCGACACCGAACGTTATCCGAGCAGTGGAGGCGCTTAATCCATACAACGTGGCCGTGCCGACCGATGACCTGCAAACCGAACAACTGAGCGAACTGATTAATAACCTGATTTTTGACAATAAACTGCCGCATACCGATCTGCGCCTGAGTTTGCCAGAAGCGGTCGTGTCTACCAAAGTCATTCATATCCCTCCTCTCACCGATGCTGAATTGGCTTCTGCCATCGGCTGGCAGGCAGAACAACACATCCCAATCCCTAAAAACGAGCTTTCTCTCCAATACAAAGTGTTGTACCGACCGCCAAAAACCGACAAGCAAACCCTGATGCGAGTGCTCCTGACTGGTACCCGCAAACCGTTGGTTGAGCGCTACACTTCGCTGTTTACTAATCTTGGGATCGAACCAACTTTCTTGGAGACTCAAATCTTGTCCATTTTACGCTCACTGGGGATAACAAAAACCGAACCACCAACCCTGATTGTCAGTTTGGGAGCGACCAATATGGATCTGACCGTGGTGGCCAATGGCGAAATCCTTTTTGTTTTCACTCAACCGGGTGTCGGCGCACTGTTGACCAAAGTGCTTCAACAAGCTATCGGCTCAGATCATCAGCAAGCCGAACAATACAAACGCACCTACGGTTTACAGCCAACTGAATTTGAAGGCAAAGTTCGCGATGGCTTGTTACCAACCATTAATACTCTGGTCACTGAAATTCAAAAAGCCATTCGTTATTTCAACAGCCAAACAGCCCAAAACAATCCACTCCAGCGAGTGGTTTTAACCAGCGGTACGGCACAGTTACCGGGGTTAGTGGAAGAGCTCACTGAAAAACTGGCCATGGAAGTTTTGTTGGCCGCCCCATTTGCTACCGCCACCGGCGACATTCCGGCTCAAAACCACCAAGTCTTCGCTGTCTGTATGGGGCTACTGATGCGTGAGGGGGAATGATGTCGGAAATTAACTTCCTCCAACGCCGTCGGGCAGGGCTGACTAAAGTTGAAAAACAAGATTTCGTTTATCGCCGTTATGCCCTCATCTTTTTTTCAGTGGCGTTCTCTTTGTTTGTGGTATCGATCGGCAGTCATATCTTCCTGACCCAACGACTGAAACGACTAAGCGTCCAGCACCAATCACTGACCGAACAAATTGCCAATGATGAGCCGGTAGAAATCAGTTTCTTGATTTTTTCTCAAAAACTGAAAAGTATTAGAGAAATTTATGAAAATCGCAGCAATAAACAGCAAGCAATTGATTACTTTTCTAATATTTTCGGCGAGCAAGTCTTTCTGTCGGGTATGAACTATGGCGGCGAGGGCAACCAGCTGACATTGCGTCTCACCAGTGAAGATATTTTCGCCTTCGAAAACACCCTGAATGTCCTTGATTCAACTGAGGTTAAAAACGCCTTTAGTAGTGTCACTAAAAGCGGCCTGCGGCGTGATGAAACCGGTAGTTACAGCCTTGATTTAGCGGTAGAGCTGAAAAAAGCAGGAGAACAAACGAATGCCAATCCTCAATAAGCTCAACTCATTTAGCCTCAATATGCTGATGGGTCCCCGGAAAAACCTGGTGATGACGATCGCTTTTGGCTTGACTGGCCTTATTTTGCTTGGGTTGTCAGTCAGTCAAATCAATGGGGTATTCGCTCTTAATAAAAAACTCACTACCGAGCAGCAAAAGCTTACCCAACTTAATAAAAAAGCCCAAGAACTGGAACAACTGAAATTTTCCCCTGAGTTTGCTCAGGCAGACGTGGTGAACAAAGTCCTGCCGTCACACAAACCACTCCTAGAATTGTTAAATAACCTGAATAGTGTGGCGGCCGAAACCTCAGTCTCCATCACCGAGTTTGAGATTAACCCTGGTGAAATTGCGACCGACAGTACTCAGGTCACCCAACAAGTCACGGCTAAAAAGCAGTCAACCGATTACAACCAGCTGGACTTGAAACTGACTATCATCGGGGAGTTAAATCAAATTAGACGGTTCATGGATTTTATTGAGCGTGTCTCACCATTGACCACCATCACCAGTTTGACCGTAGACCGAAAAGTAGAGGGTGGCCAACTGAGCGGCACCACCCGGGCTGACTTAGCTCTCAGCACCTATTACTACACCAAGTCGATTGCCTCGACATTGTCTTCACCATTGCCTGAAATTTCAGCTCAGGAAAGGGAGATTTTTCAAGAAATCCTGAGTTTCACCCCGGCTGAACTAGAAAGTCAAACTGAGATCATCAGTGGGGAAAACGAAGATTTATTCGGCATTAGTGGCCTGGATGTCAGTGACTTAGAGGAAACTCTTGAAATCGAATAAATGACTCTCTTCACTATTAACTATCAACTGCCCCTTACTCTTCCAAAACCACTTTCACCTGGAGGTTATCTTTAGCCGCCTTCACCTGTACGAGCTTTCGAACTGCCTTGATGATCTTACCGCCACGACCAATCACTCGACCCATGTCTTCACTGTGGACGCGAATCTTGATCAGTAATCCTTCTGGGGTTTGTTCTTCTTCAACGAACAAATCGTCAGGGTGATCAACGAGTCGCACAAGCAGGTATTCGACAAAGTTTTTCATTAGTTTTCTTTTTTCGAAGGCGAGGGGGCGGGGGATTTTGCCGGTGTTTCCTCGGCTAACTTCTCTTCAATGGGTTTTTCGGTTGATGGTTCAGTAGTTGGGGTGGTTTCTGCAGGAGTCTCGGCTAGTTGCTCAGTCGTCGGGGTCGCCTCAGCTGATTTTTCTACCGGTTGATCAACTACTGGCGTGGTCTCTTGCTTATTTTCTTTTGGCTCAGCCTTCGGTTCTTCTTTAGGTTTAGCTAGTTTGGCCTTGGCCTTACGGGAAAGCTGAGGTTTTTTCTCAGGAAAGGGATTGCCAGATTGGAAACGCTTAAAAAGAGCAGCGACGGTCTCAGTGGGCTGTGCGCCTTTTTTCAACCAGTCTTGATAAGCTCTCACATCGATTACTAACACTTTGGGTAACTCCGCAGGGGAGTAGTGACCGACTTGGGACACGTAAGCACCATCTCGCTTGTCACGGGCTTTATTAACCACAATTCGGTAATGTGGTTGGTTTCTTTTGCCGAATCTGGCTAATTTAATCTTGAGCATCTTTAAACTTTTTACTTTTAACTATGAACTATTAACTTAACAGGGCGTGATTCTACCTTTCTCCGCCTAATTTCTCAAGGGCGCTTCTAGCGGCAGCCTGCTGGGCCTGCTGCTTGCTTTTCCCCGTCCCCGTGCCGGTAACTTCATTGTTTACCAAGACATTGATAGTAAAGGTCTTCTCGTGGTCTGGACCCTCCTCTTTGGTGACTTCGTAACTGGGGGTTGGCAAACCTTTGGCTTGCACTGTTTCCTGATAAAGGCTTTTATGGTCTTGGTAGAGTTTTTCTTGTTTGATTTTGGCAAACTTGGGAAAAAGGGTTTTCTCAAGAAAGGTTTTCACGGCTGGATAACCTTGGTCTAGATAGAGAGCGCCGATCACGGCCTCAAAAACATCAGCCAGTAAACTATCATTCTGGCGACCGCCGGTGGCCTCTTCCCCTCGGCTCATATACATTTTCTCACCAAGTTTAAGTGCTTGAGCTGTTTCAGCCAGCGTGGAGGTTTTTACTAGAGCACTTCTGTAAGCGGTGAGTATCCCTTCCGGCTCACTGGGGTGAGTGTGAAACAACCACTCACTGGTTGCTAGCTCCAGCACCGCATCGCCCAAGTACTCAAGTCGTTCATATGACTGCTTGCCCGATTTCACGGTTGGCTCATTAAGCGAACTGCGGTGAGAGAGGGCAGTTTTTAAAAGTTGCTGATTTTTAAATTTTGGTAGCATTTTCAGTGATTTTGCTTATGATTTTTTCTTGAAAAAACGTATGTCTGAGCGAAGCGAGTTCGGCTTTTGAAAGAAAAAATCATAAGCAAAATCATCCTAGCTCTATTTCTTCATCGATCAACTTAGCCAATTGCTCCACACTGTCTTTGGCCTGCTCGAGTTCATGGAGAACATGGTGTGGTTTCAGGTCGATCTCAAACTCCTTGTTAATCAGTTTCACTAAGCGGGGAAAGTCTTCCTCCATATTCACCCCCAGATCTTCTGCTAACTGGCTTTGGGGTAAGATTTCTTCCACATTATGACCGGTGGAAATGGCCAGTAGTTCTCGCAGTCGTTCAATTGTTTCGTTTTCCATATTTTGCTATTGCTACTCACTCTTAACTTTAAACTTTTAACTTTCCAATTCCAACACTTTCCCTAAGACACCATTCACGAATTTCGGGGAACTGTCTGTACCAAATTCTTTCGCTAACTCTATTGCTTCGTCAATCAGCACTTTTTTAGGAGTCTGACTGGTTTGATATTCATGAACAATCAAGCGCATGATGGCCAGATCAACCTGGTTAATTTCGGTGAGCGGCCGCTCGGGGGCGTGTTGAACAAGTTGAGCATCTATCTCATTACTTTTCGCTAAAATTGCCTGAGCCTCCTTAAAATAAGGGAGTTCAGCAGTTTCCTGCACTGTTTCAGTTGACTTTTCACTTTCCACCTTAAACTGTTCACCGAACATCAAGACAAACAGAGTTTGCATCAGTTGAATGCGTCGCTCATGGCGGGGGTCGGAAACTTCGGTCATCGGTTTAGTTTTTAGTCTCAATCGCCTTAAACAAGGCTGCCATAAACCCTTTTTTAGACAGTGGGATACGGGCGGTCTTGATGTCTTTTTTCAGGGTTGGTGTATTCCCGGCTCGGCGTTTACCACGCTCAACTCTGGTGATTTTATTCTTTGGTACGGCTCCCATATTTTTCCTATCAACTATTAACTATCAACTATAAACTATTCACTATAAACTAAGTCCGCGATTGTAACCAAGGCGGGTGAGATTTGCAACCATAACCAACCAAGTGTAAACTCCTAAAAAGATGTTAAAATAGGGCTTAATTATGCCGTCATACGACGCTATGCCAGGAACAGAGCGCGACCGTTTTGCCTTATCATTGCAAAAAGCCAAAAGCACCGAGTTTGGTGCTACCCGTCATTCCTCTCTCAAAGAGCGACTGGATAAGCGAGCTTTAAAGAGAAACCCTGAGGCTGAAAAGCCAGGCGCTGTTTATTTCTCCTTCGTACCAGACCAAATGGAGGTTTTACTCAGGGAGTTGCAAAGAGAAACTACCTTGATGGCCGCTGAAGACGAGCACTTGCTGGCAGTTGGCCGGCAAACGTATCAAGCCATGGTGGACAATAGACTGGAACAAGCTGATGTTAAGGAAGCTGCTGAACACGGCACTTTTTCACAAAAACTGACTCAATTTCTAGAGTCACTGGGTTTTAAACCGGACTTCAAACTCCGGCTTCCAATGCGCTGGGCCTGTGTCGCACTTGTACTAATGCTTTTACTCGTTGCTTGTGGCGGCGGCGTGACGGTCGAAGCCAACACTCCAATGCCGCCAACCGTGGTGGCATCAGAAACCGTGCCGGTGACCGAAGAGATAGAGGAAACGGCTACTCCGGAGGGGTTTGGGGAAAAAACCACGGTCGACTATGGCCGGTATGCAGGAGAAGAACAGCAAGCTGACATGATTGTGATTCCCAAATGGCAGGAAATCGTTGATGAGCTCAATCGTCTTAACCTAGCCCTGCCAACCAACTTAGAGATTGTCGATGTTGCCGCAGATAATATCTTGGTTGAGGCCCTGCAAACAGGCAGAGCAGACGATTATCCTGAAGGCACTACTTTTACGCTTTCTCAAGTGACCGGCCATGAGGGAGAGTTATTGACTGTGACGGTGGATGGAGCCAACGAAGTGCTATCAGGCAGTCCCGCCGTTGGCCTGGCTATTTCCATTGATAATTTGCCGGCCGCCATTGATGCTCAAGGTAACGTGGTGGCCTACGTTGATCCCCAAACCGGTCAGTGGACAGCTGGCAGCAGGGGCCTTGCTCCTGAAGTAGTCGCCAACGTACCACAAACCACCGCTACAGCGGATACAGAAAATCCTTACTTTAACCTCCCAGCCGATAGTGTAGAACTCAACGCCAGTGAGGAGGAAATCACCCAAAAACTGGCAGAACTAGGTCAGTACGGATTTCCTCTGGGATACAATGAAGCACTCAGCACCTACAGCCGATTATGTCTCGTAGAGAAACTCAACTTCCTCAAGGAAGGCTCTTACATTAGGATTGGTGATTTTGATGTGAGGGTAACTGGTGAATGCAGTTACCTGGATGTCAACCGAGAA